>Ga0207696_1000017_pt1 | contig 491130 bp, 422 predicted proteins | sample KBSS54metaG_FD_184403 | JGI IMG/M metagenome (GOLD analysis project Ga0207696, IMG submission 184403) | Switchgrass rhizosphere microbial communities from Kellogg Biological Station, Michigan, USA - KBS S5-4 metaG (SPAdes) (version 2) | ecosystem: Host-associated > Plants > Roots > Rhizosphere...
ACAATTTCTCGGCGGCGCGGGTCACACTGCGCTCATGCATCAAGGTTTCGAATACGATCAAGAGGTTAAGGTCGACACGACGCAGGTCGTTACGGTTCATCTTGTGTCCTGGAAGAGTCAGCTTTATTTGACGAGAACGGCGATATAAGAGCCCTGAAGGTCCATTCAGACGCGTGACCGGTATGAATCTTACGGGGAAAGGCTGGTACTCTGCACCGGCTAATTGAGTTTTCCTACGATACTTGAGGTCTACTCCTCAGATGCGGAATCAATGACAGACATGTCGACTATTAACGGCGACCGGTGGCCTTAGCCGGAAAGCCCAGATAGAGTTCATGGCAATAGAGGTTACTTTGACGAGGTTTGCGATGTCCCGCACGATCCGTTTTCACAAGTTTGGTCCGGCCGAGGTGCTCAAGTGCGAAGAGCATGCAGCCGCGCAGCCCGCACCGGGCGAAGTGCAGGTCCGTGTCGAGGCGATTGGCATCAGTTGGTATGACATTTTGTGGCGCCAGAACCTGGCGTCTTCCCACGCCCGCCTTCCATCCGGCCTTGGCCATGAGATGGCCGGGGTGGTCGTAGCCTTGGGCGAGGGCGTGGATGACTTGGCAGTGGGCGATAAAGTGGCCAGTTTTCCGGCCGAGAGCCCCAATGATTACCCGGTGTATGGCGAGCAGATCGTCCTGCCCCGTTCCGCCTTGACCCGCTATCCGGACGTCCTGAGCCCCATCGAAGCCAGCGTGCACTACACGCCGCTGCTGATTGCCTACTTTGCGTATGTGGACCTGGCACGGGTCAAGCCCGGGCAGTTTGCCCTGGTGACCGACGCCAGCCATTGCGCCGGCCCTTCGTTTGTGCAACTGGGCAAGGCCCTGGGTGTGCGGGTGATTGCCGCCACCAAGGACAGCGCTGAGCGCGAGTACCTGCTTTCTCTTGGCGCAGAAAAAGTCATTGTCACCGAGGAACAGGACCTGCTGATGCAAATCAACAAGTTCACTGACAACCGCGGTGTCGACGTGGTGTTCGATGGCTTGGGTGGCCCGCAGATGTCGCTGCTCGGTGATGTGCTGGCGCCCCGTGGCAGCCTGGTGCTGTATGGCTTGCAGGGTGGTAACCAGACACCGTTCCCGGCGTGTGCGGCGTTCCAGAAGAACATTCAGTTCTTCGTGCACTGTATCGGCAACTTCACCGGCAAACCGGAGCTGGGCATCATCCAGGATCAGGTGGCGTTGCAGCGCGCGTTGCGTGACATCAACCAACTGACTGCCGATCGTGTGCTCGTGCCTCTGAAAACCACGGTGTTTCCGTTCAGTCAGTTTGTCGAAGCCCACCGTTACATGGACGAATGCCCGTGCCGCGAGCGGGTTGCATTGCAGGTTGCGGCTGTTTGAGCTGTAGGAGTATTCGTAAATGAGTGCTCCGACGCCTGAGTGAATGGGGCAAATGCGCCATTTGACAGGGCTTAACCCGCCCGCTCCAGAAGCTGCCGACCTGGCGCTTTAGCCCACAAATCCGGCCCTTTCTCCCTGACGCCGCCCTGAATTCCAGCGCGGCGTCGTTGCATGTGCGCCTTTTACGCGACATCAGTTGTTCATCTGAGCTGGTTTTCGGCCAGTTTCTGTATCTATGAATCATTATTCCAACACTGATAATTGCGCCTTCACTTTCATCTCAAGGATTGAGCAATGATTGAATCTCTGACTCGGCTGCAGATAGTTATTCGAACTATCGACGCGGCAGACATGTGTACTCAGCAAGACAGGTACTTTCATAAAGTGCACCGACCATGCAAATGGAAAAGTTGTTTGAGTCTATTGTCGGACGCTTCTTTAAAAAGCGGGCTAAAAAAGCGTAGGAGCTTGTCGGAAGAGTCCTAAGGAAAGCTTTTTAAAAAGTTTTTCCCATTACTTTCATTGGGTTGTGCGCTTGCGCGGGTGAGAAATGCTGCCCGGCAATTCATGTCGTTTTGTTGCGCGGTGCTAGTGTTTAAACGTCGACGCACACTACATGGCGCGATTTTCCTACACGCAAAATAGGTCAAGCAAACACTGTCAGCAGTTGCTTGAAACTGATATTTCAACTCGGGTAGTAGAACTATGAGCACTATTCACGAACAGGCTATGAATCATGTTTACCAGCAAGTTCTGCAACGTCTGATCGGGCACTTCACTCGCGCGGGGCGTACCGCTCTCCAGTTACTGGTCCAGCGAATCATTGTCGCGGCAGGCGGGATGGAACAGGTGGGGGATTTCAAGGTACTGGTGGCCCACGGTGGCGGTGAAGTCAGCAGCTATACCCTGGCGCTGCTGCGAGCTGCTCAACTGACCATTGCCGGTCGCGCGCCACGTACCTTTCAACTGAGGGTCGCGACGTTACGGCACGCCGGCATGACCGAGGGGCAGCTCGATACCCTGAATCGCGGCTACGGCCGGCTGTTTCTCCACGATGACCCGCGTGTCGAGTTGTTGATGGTGGAAAACCAGGAAGTACAACCCTTCAATCACCAGCGTCCGGCCTCAGCGATCGGGCGAAAGATCAGCCAGCGCAATATGTTGATGGTGGGCCATGTGAGTGCCGGGGACTGTCGCGCCACCCTGTGCAACGACACTTACCTTGCGGTCGGTGATTTTTACCAGCGTGTCACCACGTGCAATGGCGGCGTCCACGCGCTGGTCAGTGGTGACTCCCCGCGTAGGCAAAGTCAGTTTCTTGCCTGGCTCAAGAAAACCGCCCAGGGTGCAGGCGTCCGTGTTCCCAAGGGCCATCCGATGTCCCTCAACGCGTTGTTCGCACACATGGACGAGTGGAGCACCGGTTATTACCAGGATGTGTTCGGTGAGCATTACGTGGCCAGCGATAACCCCAGCACGGCGGGGCATCGTCACTTGGCCTACATCGGCATCGCCGACCTGCTGGAAGATGTCGACATCGCGTCGACCTCCCTGCTGACCGAATTCATGGCCTACGCTCCCGATCCACTCGGCTTTCACTTCAGCCATCCGATCTATTCCAATCCGTTGCTGATGGCTCATCTGCGTGGGTTGCAGGCCGAATGCCTGCGTGCGCTGACTTATGAAGAAGGCGTCGAAGGTTTTGTGCAGCAGGCCGCCGCGTACATGCGCCGTCTGCGCATGCCCGACGACTTGCTTATTCAGGCCGGGACCCGCGAAGGGCGCATGCTCTGGAGTACCTACGCCCAGGAGTTCTTCGGCTTGGATGAGACCCAGCTGACCTGCCTGCTGTTTTCACCGTTTGTTCATCACGGAGAGCGACTGGAAGGTTATCTGCGCCAATGTCACCCGGGCATGCTGGTGGCGTTGCCTGAGTTGCACAAAGTTCTCCAGGGCAACGGTTCCGCCGAAATGCTGCAGCAGTGGGTAACGGACACCAGCGGTTTGCCGATGCCCTTGTTGCAGCACCTGTACCGCAAACGGCCGCTGGCCAGAGAAAACGGCATGTGTCGCGCCGCTGCGGCCCAGGGCGCCGCGCAGGCCGTGCCATTGTTCGGGCGATGACCCTGCGTGGCGAGCGTCAGGCGGATTTCGCGTATCAGGCGGTCTATCGCTACATGATCAGTCTGATCAACGAGGTCAGTACTGACACCCGGGTAAAACTGCCGTCTTTACGGCAGTTGGCCGGACGCCTAAACGTATCCATTTCGACGATCCAGTACGCCTATGCGCTGCTGGAGAAGGAAGGCAGGGTGTATTCGGTAGCCAAATCCGGCTATTACGCCTGGCCGATGTCGGTAAACCCGCTGGCGTGGGCCGGCGGGGACCTGCTTGATCGCCTCTACGCGGCGGCCCGGCGCCCCGGCATGCTGGTACTCAGTGGTGACGAGCCGGCATTGCTGGGCTCCCTGGATGAAACACTGCTTCGGCTCGAGCGGGAACTGGTGCGCCACTACCCGTCGCAGTTGCAGCCCTGGTCCCAGCCCTGCGGTGTGTGGGAATTACGCGCAGCCCTGGCCGCGCGCTATACCTCGTCGCCCACGCGCTGCTGGCATGCCGACGATGTGTATATCGGTGCCGACCTGCGTGGCGTGCTGGATATCCTGATCGAAGTGCTGGGCCTGCGGGGCACCACCGTGATTGTCGAGTCGCCCTGCGACTGGCTGATCCTGCGCTTGTTGCAGGACGCCGGGGTACGCATCATCGAGTTGCCCTGGACGCCGGAAGGTCGCCTGGATCGAACCGTGCTGGGGAAGCTGTTGCGTGATGAGCCGGTGCATCTGGTGTTGCTCTCGTCTTCCGTCAGCCTGCCCAGCGGGGTGGCCATGTCAATGGACGAACGTCTCGACGTGGCACACCTGCTGGAGCAGTCCGGTTGCTGGTTGCTTGAAAACGACACCTTTGGTGAGCTGGGTTTCGAAGCCCCCCACACGGCATTGCGCGAACGGGTGAATCCTGAGCGGCTGATCGTGTTTTCTTCGTTCGAGAAGGTGCTTGGCTCTGAAGCTCCCTACGGCTACCTGCTGTGCCGGCACATGAGCAATGAGTTGCAGCGTCAGTTCCTGCTGCGCTCATTCCGTTTATCGTCGATCCGTCAGCGCGCGATTGCCCGTTTGTACCAAAGCAGGCGGATTGACCAGCACCTGCGCACACTGCGCCAACGCTTGAGCGAGCAGGCGGCGCACATGAGCCAGCGCCTGGAGCAGCATCTGGGCGACCAGGTGACTTATCGGATGCCAGCCGCCGGTGCCGCGTTCTGGCTGGCCTCTACCCGTACGGTGGACATGCGCCAGGCATTTCAGCGCCTGCTGGCACGGCAAGTGGTGATCGCCCCCGGGGAGCTGTTCAGTGTCAGTGGCTTGCACCAGCAGCACCTGCGCGTGAGTCACACCTTTCACGGGCAACCCAATCTGGACATTGCCCTGGAAGCATTGAGCGACGCATTGCGCCAGGCGCAGACTGGGTGAAATTTCTCTTAACGATGTAGGATCGATACCGTCGCGCAGCAGTCCAACTCTCAGTAAACTGCCATTTTTTCCGAATCCTTCTATCCGAGGTTTATGCATGACAATCAGTCCTTTTGCGGGCAAACCGGCGCCGGCCCAGTTGCTGGTGGATATCCCGCGACTGGTCACGGCCTATTACACCGGCCAGCCTGATGCAGCGATCTCCACTCAGCGCGTAGCCTTTGGTACCTCCGGGCACCGTGGCAGCTCCTTCGAACTGAGCTTCAACGAATGGCATGTGCTTGCCATCAGCCAGGCCATCTGCCTGTATCGCGAAGCCCAAGGCATCGACGGCCCCCTGTTCGTCGGCCTGGACACCCACGCGCTGTCGACCCCGGCCGGTGCCAGCGCACTCGAAGTGCTGGCCGCCAATGGTGTGCACGTGATGCTGGCCGAAGGCGATGAATACACGCCAACCCCGGCAATTTCCCACGCCATCATCTGCTACAACCGTGGCCGTACCAGCGGCCTGGCCGACGGCATCGTTATCACGCCGTCCCACAACCCGCCGCAAAGTGGCGGCTACAAGTACAACCCGCCCAATGGCGGCCCGGCCGATACCCACGTCACCAAGTGGATCGAAGCCAAGGCCAACGAGCTGCTGGCCAATAAACTGGCCGGGGTCAAGCGCATCACCCATGCGCAGGCGCTCAAGGCCGACACCACCCATCGCCATGACTACCTCAACAGCTATGTGGCCGACCTGATCAACGTGATCGACATGGACGCCATCCGCAGTGCCGGTCTTCGCCTGGGCGTGGACCCGCTGGGCGGAGCAGGGGTGCGCTACTGGTCGGCGATTGCCGAGCACTATCGACTGAACCTGGAGGTGGTGAACACTGAAGTCGACGCCACGTTCCGCTTCATGAGCGTCGATTGGGACGGCCAGATCCGCATGGACCCGTCCTCCAGCTACGCCATGCAAGGCCTGATCGGTCTCAAGGAGCGTTTTGACGTAGCGTTCGCCTGCGACCCGGACCATGACCGCCATGGCATCGTGACCCCATCCGGCGGCCTGTTGGCGCCGAACAACTACTTGGCGGTGTCCATCGACTACCTGTTCCAGAACCGTCCCGTTTGGCGCGCCGATGCGGCCGTGGGCAAGACCGTGGTCAGCAGCGGCCTGATCGATCGCGTGGCCGCACGCATCGGTCGGCGCCTGTATGAAGTACCGGTGGGCTTCAAGTGGTTTGCCGATGGCCTGTTCGAGGGGTCATTGGGCTTTGGCGGGGAAGAAAGCGCCGGGGCGTCGTTCCTGCGCAAGGATGGTACGGTGTGGAGCACCGACAAGGACGGCCTGATCCCTGCATTGCTGGCGGCGGAAATGACCTCGCGCAAAGGCCAGGACCCGAGCCAGATCTACCGTGGCCTCACCGATGCCTTGGGCGAGCCGTTCGCCATTCGTGTCGACGCCAAGGCCACGCCGGCGCAGAAAGCCTTGCTGGGCAAGCTGTCGCCAGAGCAGGTGACCTCCACGCAACTGGCCGGGGAAAGCATCCAGCAGATCCTCAGCCACGCGCCGGGCAACAACCAGGCGATTGGCGGCCTGAAAGTTATGACCGAAAACGGCTGGTTCGCCGCACGGCCATCGGGCACCGAGGACATCTACAAGATCTACGCCGAGAGCTTTATTGGTGAAGATCACCTCAAGCAGCTGGTGCAAGAGGCGCAGGTGCTGGTAGACGGCGCCATCTCCCAGTAAGCAGCAACACCCCTGTGGGAGGAGGGTTTCCTTCCTCCCACAGGGGTGATCAGGCCAGGTCGACCAACACGATCTCGCTGTCTTCAATCGCGGTCACCCGTAACACCTGCTCATCCTCAACCGCTACACCGTCTCGAGCCTGCGCACGCAAGCCGTTGACTTCAATCACGCCGGTCGCCGGCACCAGATAAGCCCGACGGCCGCTGTCCAAGCGGTATTCCGCGCTTTCCCCGGCTTTCAGGTTCGCCGCTACCAGGCGGGCATCCGCGCGGATGCGCAGGCTCTCGCTGTCACCGGCCTTGCCACTGGCCAGGGTCACGAACCCTTCGCGATCGCCTTTCGGAAACGGCTTGGCGCCCCAGGAGGGTGGCAGGCCGGCCTCGTTAGGGATAATCCAGATCTGGAAAATCTTGGTCGGCGTCGCTTCCAGGTTGTACTCGCTGTGGGCGATCCCCGTGCCTGCGCTCATCACCTGCACATCGCCGGCTTCGGTGCGGCCCTTGTTGCCCAGGTTGTCGGCGTGGCTGATGGCGCCTTCACGGACATAGGTAATGATCTCCATGTCGCGATGGGCGTGCTGCGGGAAGCCGGTGCCGGGGGCGATGATGTCGTCGTTCCAGACCCGCAGGTTGCCCCAGTGCATGCGCTTGGGGTCGTGGTATTCGGCAAATGAAAAGTGGTGATGGGCGTCAAGCCAGCCGTGGTGGGCGCCGCCCAGGGCGTTGAAAGGTCGAAGTTCAAGCATGATCGTCTCCTGTTGATGGCGCTATGATCCGTGAGCCCATGATCGATAAAAAGCGTAAAAAATGCCTGATTCCTATCAGCAGATTCGATGGGTAAACAGTGTTTTGACTTTCACTTCATCGCCTAACTGCATGACGGTAAAGCAATTGGCTGGAACTGAGCGCCGATTCCGGCGACCATGGTGCCCTTGTCAAAACCCAGCTCATCGCAGGAGTCCGCGTGCCGCAACACAAGCCTGATCTGCCCCCCGAACTGCGCCCACTGGCGGAAATGCCGCTGCTCAAACGCCTCGCCGCACGCCTGTTTGGCCATGGCCTGACGCGTTTGCGCGCACAGCACCGGTTTTCCTGGTTGCACGGGCAGGCCGATGGTTTTCGCAGTGGCCACGAGGCCGGCGTGGAGTATGGCTATCGCGAGGGCAAGGCCGATGGCCTCGAGGAGGGCCGACAAGTCCTGTTGATCCGCGACTTCCGTCCCGATGAGCACCGCGCGCCCGGCGTCGATGACAGCCTGTTCGACGATTGGCGGCTGCCCTTGACCGCTGACGTGAAGAAACGCATCAAGGCTGATGTGGCCCGCTTGTTACCGGCCCATGCCCAGCCGAGCGCGGCGCAATGGAAGATGATCTTCAGCGATACGCCGTCAACCTCGGTGATCGCCGGTGCCGGCGCGGGTAAATCCACCTCGCTGGTGCTGCGTATTTTGCTGCTCACCCATTACCTGGGCTTCGAATTGAGCTCGATGACCGTGGTGACCTTCACCCGCGAGTCGCGCAAAGACTTCATCAACAAGCTCATGGACATTCTCACCCTGTGGGGCCAACCCATTGGCATGAAAGAAGCCCAGGCGGTGGTGCGCACCTTTCACTCGCGCATCCTGCCGATGGTCCGCAGCCTGCCGGGTTTTGAACGCCTGCAGGCGTTTGAAAACCTCAGTGCCAGTTTCGAAGACACTGACAGCAACCCGTTCGACCTGCGCATCAGCGACGCCCAGCGCCAGCAGATGAATGCCTGCTACCACCAGTTGCAGGGGCGACATGCACGGTTTCGTGAACTGATTGCGCCACTGGCGCGCCAGGGCCTGCAACTGCGTGAACTGGAGCGCGATCATCCGGATGTACAGAAGCGCATAGCCGTGACCGAACTGGCGGCCAAGCGCGATGAAGAACTCTGCGATGTGATCGAGGACCTGTGGTTTCGTGCCGGCGCCTGGCCGATCAAGGGGATTGAGCCCAGTCGCCAGCGCTTCGAAATCAATGGCGCGCAGTTCCATTGCCACGGCTATATCCCGGCGCTGGATGCGTGGGTAGTGCTGGGCTTTGACGCCAGTGAAAACCCCCAGGCCAGCCGGCCGAACTCGAAGCTGTCGGTCCGTGCAGAGTGGGCGGTTAAGCGCACCTTGTTTCAAGCTTTCTGTCGTAAGCCATTGATATGGCTGGATAGCTATGATTCGTCAAAGCGTCTTTTAAGCAGCCTCGCCGGGGATGCCAGCGCAGGTCCCGGCTTTGATTACAAGGTCAAGGGCGAGCTGGCGTCGGCACCGCTGCTGGACAGTTTCGTGATGGCCGCCGGTTTTATCGAGAACCTGGGGCTGGACGTGCCGACCGCCGTCGGCCAGATGAGCTTCGCCAAGGACGACCCGGACCGGTTCTTCTTTGAAGCCCTGAGCATTTTCTGGAAGGCCCTGGAAGACCACCTGCTGGATCAGTCGCCGCCGATCATGACCTATAACCGCATGTTCTCGCTGTTCGGCGAGAACACCCCGGAAAACCTCAAGCTCCTCAGCGATCCGCTGCTGCGGCCGATGTCGCACCTGATGATCGACGAATTCCAGGACGTATCGCCCCAGATCGTCTCGTGGATACGCGCCAGCCTGCGGGAAATCCGCAGTCGTGGGCCCGCGATGCATGTGGGCCGTGGCGCGCAACGTTCGTCCTTGCTGTGCGTGGGCGATGACTGGCAGTCGATCTACGGCTGGCGCGGCAGTTCGCCCAAGTACTTCATGGAATTCAACCAGCAATTCCCATCGCCGAGCACTACCCGCGTCATGCTCGGCGAGAACTACCGCAGCCATCAGCACATCATCGACGCCGCTGAATATATCGTGCGCGCCGCACCGGCCATCCCGGGGAAAAAGGCCAAGGCCAGTGGCACGCCAAAAGCGTTGGTGCCGGTCACTGTACTGGAGCGGGACGATGCGGCGTTGGGGCGGCAACTGCGGGAACACTATCAAAAGGGCGACTCGATATTAATGTTGTATCGAAAAAGTAGCGATAAGCTACTGATTCAGGAGCATATTAAGTCGATTGTTAATGTTGATTCTAGCTTGCCAGCAACCGCGCGCAGGTTGAAGCAGCTGACGTACCACAGCGCCAAGGGCCTGCAGGCGGATGCGGTGTTCCTGCTCGGTGATTGCCAGCATGTGACCAGCTCACCCTACAAGAACCAGGTCTACCGCATGGCGGGCCTGGGCAAGGACGGGGACAGCGAACCCTACGACACTGCGCAAAAGGACGAAGTGCTGCGCCTGGCCTACGTCGGGATTACCCGGGCCGTGAGCCATTGCTACTGGTATGTGGAAAAAACCGAGGGCCAGGCGGTGAATGTGCCCAAGGCCTCTGAGCGGGTCGACGGCAGGAAAGCGTTTTTCGACGATCAGCGCCACTAGAGAATGGACGCAATCCAACTGTGGGAGGGGGCTTGCTCCCGATAGTGTTGTTTCAGTCACTGTAGGTGGTGACTGGCACTCTGCCATCGGGAGCAAGCCCCCTCCCACAGTTGACCATCTTTCTGTTGGCTGCGGGATCAGGCCCTCAGCGACACCGGCGGCACAAACGACTCCAACTCATCCTCCACCGCCTCGATAATCCGCTCCACGTCGGCAGCATTCATCACGGTGGCGCAGGGGATGCCGGCGATGGCAATCAGCGTCTCGCCGCTGGCCCGGTCGAACAGGCGGGCGACCATACTGCCGGGCGCATCCATGCTGCCCTCGAAGCCCATCGGATGAAAATGCCAGCGCATCAGCTGGCAGGCATTGGGGAATGTCACTTTGTTCATGTTGCCCACCTTGTTCATTGAGCGCTTCCTTTAGCTCGCGGCAGGGGGCCAGGACCGTCACTGGTCGTGGCGTCGTAGGAGCTAAAAATAGCATTCGTTCGCAAGTACAAGGTGACTTTTTCTGCCCCGTTCGGCGGTTGTCAGCCATTCGCTTGATGTGGGTCATCTCTTACCAATGACTGGGCACAATGCCACTAATGCGAAGTTCCAATTGGCCATTGTCGGCACTGGCAAAATTCGGCAATCTCCGAGGTTTACCCGCCTCAGAGCCTTCCATGCCCGACATCGCGCCAGACGATGATTGCCATAACACCCACGCCACGCGTGAGCTGGTGCTGCGCCACCACCTGTGCTGGCGTCATCGCGACCTTGAGGGCGTGATGTCCTACTACCACCCGGACATCCAGTACCACGACTTTTTCCAGAATCGTGTGGTCGGTTACGCCGAACTGCGTGAGTACCTGCAAGCCAGCATGCCCCGCGAAGCCGACGAGGCCATTGAACATACCGACCGCATCCGCGCCGATGGCGACACGGCATTCATCCAGTACCGCATCACCTTGCGCGGCGGTCAGGGGCTGGTGTCATTCCGTACCAGCGAAGCCATCACCGTCCGCGATGGGTTGATCTGGCGCGTCAACGAGTACGCGTCATTGGTGCATGAACAACCCTCCCAGGCCCAGCGCCCCAGCGTCAGCCGCCTGGGCCTGTCCCCCCAGCAATTGGGGCATATGGCCAATGACTTGCAGCAGTACTTCGAGCGCAGGCAGCCTTATCTGGACCCGGAACTGGACCTGCAGCGCGTCGCCAAGGAGTGTGGCTACAGCCGCAATCAGATGTCCTACCTGCTCAACCAGGTGCTGGGGCAAAGTTTCTACCGCTACGTCAACCAGGCTCGGCTCCAGCACCTGCTGGCCGCACTGGATACCGCGCAACCACCGATCAAGGTCGACGACCTGGCCTTCGCCGCCGGTTTCAATTCGTTGTCGGCGTTCTACAGCGCCTTCCGCCAGCATACCGGCCAGTCGCCCAAGGCCTACGTCAAACAAATTTCCCTGCGTGCACGCGCGCAAGACAACGAATAACCCGCAGTTCTAGGATCCCTCCATCGAAACGTGGTTGGGGAACTTGGCATGCCGGCATGGCGCACTATCAGTTTATGGATGGACCAACTGGACGACCCGCTGTCGGCGCGGCCGGCCCTTGAGCATGACCTGGACGTCGATGTAGCCATTATCGGTGCCGGCTACACCGGGCTGTGGACCGCCTACTACCTGAAACGCCAGGCGCCTGAGCTGAAGATCGCGATTATCGAGGCGCAAACCGCTGGCTTCGGCGCCTCGGGCCGCAACGGCGGCTGGCTGATGGGCAATCTGCTGGGCGAAGACCGCCTGCTGGCCGGCCTTGCGCCTGAACAGCGCCGCGCCTCTTTCGACCTGCTGCATGGCATTCCCGACGAAGTGGCCCAGGTGCTGGCCCGTGAAGGCATCGACTGCGATTACCGCAAGGGCGGCGCGCTGTACTGCGCCGCGCGCTATCCCGAACAGGAAGGCAGCCTGCGCGCTTATCTGGACAAACTCTACGCCCAAGGCCTGACCGAAGCCGACTACCGCTGGCTGAGCCCTCGTCAGTTGGCTGAGCAGATCCGCATCGCCAAGCCCTATGGCGGTATCCATGCCCCCCATGTCGCCACGATCAACCCGGCCAAGCTGGTGCGCGGCCTTGCGCGGGTGGTGGAGAACATGGGCGTGACGATTTATGAAAACAGTCCGGTTGCCCATTGGCAGTCCGGCACTGTGCGCACCGCCAAGGCCCGTGTGCGGGCTGCCTGGGTGGTGCCGGCTGTCGAAGGTTATGCGAATACCTTGCCGCCCCTCGGCCGATACCAGTTGCCGGTGCAAAGCCTGATCGTTGCCACCGAACCGCTGCCCGCCGGTACCTGGGATGAAATCGGCCTGAGCCATGGACAGGCCTTTGGCGAAAATAGCCGCCAGGTCACCTATGGCCAGCGTACGGCGGATAACCGCCTGGTGTTCGGCGCCCGCGGCGGTTACCAGTTCGCCGGCAAATTGCGCCACAACTTTGATTTGACTGACAACGAAGTGGCACTGCGGCGTTACCTGTTCGGTGAACTCTTCCCACAGCTGAAAAAGGTGCGGATTACCCATTCCTGGGGTGGCAACCTCGGCATGTCGCGCCGTTTCCGCCCGCACATGCTCTGCGATCACAAGACCGGCATCGCCCTGGCCGGTGGTTACGGCGGGGAGGGCGTCGGCGCCACCAACCTGGGTGGCCGCACCCTGGCCGACCTGATCCTCGGTCGCGACACACCGCTTATCCACCAACCCTGGGTGATCCGTGAGCATGGCCTGCACGCGCTCAAGGCCTGGGAGCCGGAGCCATGCCGCTGGCTTGGCTACAACGCGATCATTCGCAGTTTTGTCCATGAAGACCAGGTGCTGGCCAACCCCAACACCGCGCCTTGGCGCCGCAAGCTGGCGATCGGCATAGCCGGGTTCATGGAAGGTTTCATGCATTGAGCCGTTTCACCTACACGAGAAAACCCCATGAGCATCACTCAATTCAAAGACACGCTGCATGCCCACCTGCCGGACTCATCACCGGTGGCCGTGCCCCTGGGTGAGCCGATCGCCGTAGCCTCGACCTTGAGCGTTGAACGCAGCGACGGCGTCGAGACCGGTATCTGGGAATGCACCCCGGGCCGCTGGCGTCGGCAGATCAAATCCCAGGAGTTCTGCCACTTTATCCAGGGGCGCTGCACCTTCACCCCTGACAGCGGTGAAATCGTTCACATACAAGCCGGTGACGCACTGATGTTGCCGGCCAACAGCACCGGTATCTGGGACATCCAGGCAACCGTGCGCAAAACCTACGTACTGATTTTGTAACGCTTTGATCCTTGATCGCCTGCCATAAAAACAGCCCTAAAATCGCCAGGAAATCGAACCATGAAAGCCATTGCCCTGTTGCCCTTGATGTGGGTGGCCGCTATCAGCCAGGCCGCCGAGACGGTGAAGATCTATAACTGGTCCAGCTATATCGCGCCGGACACCACGAAGAATTTCCAGAAACAAACCGGCATCGGTTTCAGCTATGACGTGTATGACAGCAACGAAACCCTCGACGGCAAGCTGATGACGGGTAACTCCGGCTACGACGTGGTGTTCCCGTCCAACCACTTCATGGCGCGGCAGATCCAGGGCGGCGCCCTGAAGAAGCTCGATAAGAGCCAATTGCCCAACTGGAAAAACCTCAACCCCGTACTGCTCAAGGCCCTGGAAAACAACGACCCGGGTAATGCCCATGGCTTCCCGTACCTGTGGGGCAGTACCGGCATCGGTTACAACATCGACAAGGTCAAGGCGGTGCTGGGGGATAACGCACCGGTGGACTCCTGGGACCTGATCTTCAAGCCCGAGTACATGGAGAAGCTCAGCAAGTGCGGGGTGGCGATTCTCGATAACGGCCCGGAATTGCTGCCTATCGCCCTTAACTACCTGGGGCTGCCGCCCCACAGTAAAAAATCCGAGGACTACAAAAAGGCCGAGGCGCTGTTGATGAAAGTGCGGCCGTATGTGGCGTACTTCCACTCCTCGAAATACACCGGCGACCTGGCCAATGGCGACATCTGCGTGGCGGTCGGTTTCTCCGGCGACGTACTGCAAGCCGAAAGCCGCGCCAAGGAGGCCAAGAATGGGGTGAAGATCGGCTATGAGATTCCCAAGGAAGGCGCCGCAATCTGGTTCGACATGGTCGCCATGCCCGCCGATGCCCCCGATGAAAAGGCCGGCTACGCGTTCATGAACTACCTGCTGGAGCCCCAGGTGATGGCGGACATCACCAACTCCGTGCACTACGCCAACGGCAACCGTGCAGCGGATAGCCTGGTAGACCCTGAGATCAAGGCGGACACCAAGATCTACCCCAGCGACGAAATGATGGGCAAGTTATTCGCACTGGAAGCGATGCCGCTGAACATCGACCGGATTCGCACGCGGGTGTGGAACACCATTCGTATGGGCCGCTGAAGAAGTCTGATGTGGGGGGAGGGCAAGCCCCCCCATTAATCTGAGTCTTGCATAAACAACTTCAGGCGACCGCATTCTTGTGGTGAGCGGGCTTGTCCCGCGCTGGGGTGCGAAGCGGCCCCAAAACCAGACGCAAAGGAGTGCCTGATACACCGCATTCGTCTTCATCAGGGGCGCTTCGCACCCCAACGCGGGAAAAGCCCGCTCACCACAGAGGTCCTAGTTTGCTGGGCGACAGCGCTAGGTCGAAGAGGTTGTGGGACCTCCCACACTTGGTTTGAGTACACCCTGGGCTTCACGGGTTTTCCAGGTCATGCCCCAACGACTGGATAAACAACGAAAACAGTTCCGGCTGTGACGAGATGTCCAGCTTCGCGTACAGATGCCGGCGGTGCACCTTCACCGTGTCCGGCGAGATATGCAGGCGTTCGGCCATGGCCTTGGAGGAGAACCCGCGCAGCACCAGGCGGGCGATTTCCAGTTCGCGCTCCGAGAGCACGCCGCAACCAAATTGGCTCAGCGCATCCCGGATCTGACTGTCCATGGCCGGCGCGCGCCGGGTGCTTTGTTGCCAGTGCTGCTGCATCAACGGCAGCACCCAGGCCGACAGGGTGGTCATCAGCCCGGTTTCTTCAACGCTGAATCGCCGCTGCATGCCCAGTGACAGCGACAGCGTCCCCGCGCCCGGCAATTGCAGGATCAACTGCACCTCGTCTTCCAGCACATTGTCGTGAAAGTAACTGAGGAAATATTCGCTCTGGCGAAAATGGTCCGGCGCCACTTCCTCAAGGCGATACACACCGCTGGCATAACCCTCGCGACAGGCCTGGAAGAACGGATCGAGCAAATACAGGCCATTGAGGTACACCAGCATCGACGCCGGCTTGCTGCTCGGCTGGGCGTCGTATTCTTCCAGGGCCTGGGGCGGGCCCTCCACGGGGTAGAAGATCGCCAGCGCGTTATCGAAGGGCACGCACTGGTGCAACAACAGCACCAGTTGTTTCCAGAAACGCTCGGTGCCGATATGCGCAACGGTGCGGCCCAGGCCGGCGTGCATGCCGACTTCACGAAACAGGCTCATGTAGCAGGCTCCCGCCAGCAAAAGATCGTCCCAAGGGTTCGGCTTTTGCCGGGTGCCGTCAAGGGGAGTACGCCAATAGGGGAATTGGCTGGCACTAGCCCAACCGTTAACGTCGGCAGCATTCAGCGGGAAACATATCCCGCCACGTTCAGACCTTTCGTTTCTGCCTCACACCAAGAACAACGACAGAGGATAACGATATGAGCACTTCCCCCACGCCCAATGGCGTGCTGAAACCCACCCTGAGCGTCTTCGATGTGGTGGCCATTACCGTTTCAGCGGTGACCCCCGCCAGTTCCGTTTTCGTGATCGCGCCCTTTGCCATCCAGCAGGCCGGCAGCGGCGTGTTCCTGGCGTTCGTGATGGCAGGGCTGCTCGCGCTGATGTTCGCGTTTTGCTACGCCGAACTGGGCCGCGCCCATAACAGCGCCGGTGGCGAGTATGTGTATGCCAAGCGCGTGTTCGGTGGCATGGCCGGCTATGCGACGTTCCTGACCGTATTGGTGATGCTGTTGTTTATTCCGCCGGTATTGGCCACCGGTGCCGCCACCTATCTCAACAATGCCCTGGGTACCACCTTCGACGCGCAAACCGTGGCCCTGGTGATCGTGGTGTGCAGCTACGCCCTGGGCATCCTCAATATCAAGCTCAACGCGTGGATCACCGGGACCTGCCTGCTGCTGGAAGTCGCGGCGTTGCTGGTGATCGTGTGCATCGGCTTCGGTAACCCGGTGCAGCCCGCCAGCGTGCTGTTTCAACCCCAGATCGTCGAAAACGGTGTATTGCATCTGGCGCCTTGGGCCCTGGTGATTGGCGCGGTGGGCATTGGCCTGTTTTCCTACAACGGTTACGGCCCCGCTGTGTTGCTGGCCGAAGACATGAAATGCGGGGGCAAGGGCGTACACAAGGCGGTGCTGTGGTCCCTGGGCCTGGTGGTGGTGATCGAACTGGTGCCGATCACGGCGCTGTTGATCGGCGCGCCGTCGCTGAGTGCGATGATCAGCAGCCCGGACCCCATCGGCTACCTGCTCACCAGTCATGGCAACGAAACCCTGTCGCGCCTGGTCAGTGCGGGCATCTTCCTGTCGGTGTTCAACGCCATCGTCGCCATCGTTATCCAGATTGGCCGCGTGGTGTTCAGCAGCGGGCGCGATGCATTGTGGACGCCTACCATCAACAAGCTGTTCACCCGCATTCATCCGCGCTGGGATTCACCCTGGCTGGCCACGCTGTTCCTGGCGATCCCGTCGGCGTTGCTGAGCTTCAGCTCCAACCTGGCCGACCTCACCTCGTTCAGCGTATTGCTGATCATATTGGTGTACCTGGTGGTGGCGTTGAGCGCGCTGATGAGCCGCGTGCTGCTGCGCGACCGCGAGCATCCCTATCGCATGCCGCTGTGGCCGTTGCCGGCGCTGCTGGCTGTGCTGGGCGCGGGTTACTTGCTGGTGACCTTGATCTACGCGGCGTCAGTACGCGACATCATGATCATCATCGGCTTGCTGGCCCTGTCGGTGATTCTGTATTGCATCAGCGGCCGGTCGAGTCCGGCCTTTCAAAAATTGTAAGGAGTGGTTATGCGTGCACGTCAATTGGGCATCACGTTGGGGCTGGGCACACCCGGTGAGTTGAATGCCATCACCGACGTTCCCGGGGTTCGGGTCGGTCACAGTACGCTCAAGACCCGTGTCGACGGTAAACAGGTGCGCACTGGCGTCAGCGTGGTCCAGCCCCGGGCCGGGGAAGCGCGGTTGCAGCCGTGCTTTGCCGGGTATCACGTGCTGAACGGTAATGGCGACGCCACCGGCCTGGAATGGATCAGCGAAGCAGGCCTGTTGACCACGCCGCTGGCCATCACCAACACCCACAGCATCGGCATCGTGCGCGACACCTTGATTGCCCTGGAGCGCGAGCGCCTGGCGGACCCGGCGGTTTACTGGTGCATGCCGGTGGTGATGGAAACCTACGACGGCCTGCTCAACGATATCTGGGGCCAGCATGTCACCCCCGAGCATGTGCGCCAGGCGCTGGAGAGCGCCGAACGCGGCCCCGTGCAAGAAGGCGCCGTGGGCGGTGGGACGGGGATGATCTGCCATGAATTCAAGGGCGGTATCGGCAGCGCTTCGCGGCGCTTGCCGGCAGAGCAGGGCGGCTGGACCGTCGGCGTGCTGGTGCAGGCCAACCATGGCAAGCGCCAGGAGCTGCGGGTCGACGGTTATCCGGTGGGCCGCCGTTTGATGGGCATCCCGTCACCCTTCGCCGAACGAGGCACGCCGGGCATGGGCTCGATCGTGGTGATCATCGCCACGGATGCGCCCCTGCTGCCGCACCAATGCCAGCGCCTGGCACAACGCGCGTCTATCGGCATCGCGCGCACCGGCGGCGGCACCGAGGATTCCAGCGGCGACCTGTTCCTGGCCTTCGCCACCGGCAACCAGGAGCTGCCGCCAGCAGACTACGCGCGCAAGGGCCTGCCGTTGAGCAGCACCTTGCAGATGGTGAATAACGATCATATTTCCCCGCTGTTCAGCGCTGCGGCGGAAGCGGTAGAAGAAGCGATCATCAACGCGATCCTGGCGGGCGAAGACATGGTGACCGACGACGGCGTACAGGTGCCGGGTTTGAAAGGCGAGACCTTGTTACAGGCATTGCACGACACGGGTTGGCGCGTGTCCCGGTAATAGGGGACAACGCCGATATATACATATAAATAGTGGCTGTTTAATGTTGCCAATGACACCGTGACAATATTGTGGATCCAATTATCAAGTGTGCCGCTCAACTTGGGCGGCATTAATGCTATTTAATATTTAAATAAGTGCTCAGTGTGTTTTGTCAGACAAAAGCAACGCCACCCAATAAATACGGAGCCAAACTTGTTGGCGCTATTGTGGGTCCGCTTTTCAGGCTGGAAAAGATGTAGACGAAAGATTTCAAGTTGTGTCAGTTTCGTGACGCCTTCAAAAGAGGCGAGTGATAGGACGATCTCGCCCGCGAGATTCCTATCGATCAAAGACTGATGAACTTGCAAACAAGGAAGTACGTTTATGTCAAAAGTTAAAGACAAGGCTATCGTGTCGGCGGCGCAAGCCAGCACCGCTTACTCGCAAATCGATAGCTTCAGCCATCTGTATGACCGTGGCGGCAATCTCACGATCAATGGCAAACCCTCCTATTCCGTTGATCAGGCAGCCACCCAGCTGCTGCGTGACGGCGCCGCGTACCGGGACTTTGACGGCAACGGCAAGATCGACCTGACCTACACCTTCCTGACCTCGGCGTCCTCGAGCACCATGAACAAACATGGCATCTCGGGCTTCAGCCAGTTCAACGCCCAGCAGAAAGCACAGGCCGCCCTGGCCATGCAATCCTGGTCGGACGTGGCCAACGTCACCTTCACCGAGAAAGCCAGCGGCGGTGACGGCCACATGACATTCGGCAACTACAGCAGCGGCCAGGACGGCGCGGCAGCCTTCGCCTACCTGCCCGGCACCGGTGCAGGCTACGACGGCACCTCGTGGTACCTGACCAACAACAGCTACACGCCGAACAAGACCCCGGACCTGAACAACTACGGCCGGCAGACCCTGACCCACGAAATCGGGCACACCCTGGGCCTGGCTCACCCTGGCGACTACAACGCCGGCGAAGGCGCCCCGACCTACAACGACGCGACCTATGGACAGGACACGCGCGGCTACAGCCTCATGAGTTACTGGAGCGAGAGCAACACCAACCAGAACTTCAGTAAAGGCGGGGTCGAAGCCTACGCCTCCGGCCCGCTGATCGACGACATCGCCGCGATCCAGAAGCTCTACGGTGCCAACTACAACACCCGCGCCGGCGACACCACCTACGGGTTCAACTCCAACACCGGGCGCGATTTCCTCAGCGCCACGTCCAATGCCGACAAGCTGGTGTTCTCGGTCTGGGACGGTGGCGGCAATGACACCCTGGACTTCTCCGGCTTTACCCAGAACCAGAAGATCAACCTCAATGAGGCCTCGTTCTCCGACGTTGGCGGCCTGGTGGGTAACGTTTCCATCGCCAAGGGCGTGACCGTCGAGAACGCCTTCGGCGGTGCGGGCAACGACCTGATCATCGGCAACAACGCGGCCAACGTGATCAAGGGTGGCGCCGGCAACGACCTCATCTACGGCGCTGGCGGCGCGGATCAACTGTGGGGCGGCGCGGGCAACGACACGTTTGTGTTCGGCGCCAGTTCCGACTCCAAGCCAGGGGCGGCGGACAAGATCTTTGACTTCACCTCGGGCTCCGACAAGATCGACCTCAGCGGCATCACCAAAGGGGCCGGCCTGACCTTCGTCAATGCCTTTACCGGGCATGCCGGCGATGCAGTATTGACCTACGCGGCAGGCACCAACCTGGGCACCCTGGCGGTCGACTTCTCCGGGCACGGCGTGGCGGATTTCCTCGTCACCACCGTCGGCCAGGCAGCGGTCAGCGACATCGTGGCATGATGCACGGGCGCGGCGCGCAAGCGCCGCGCCTCCAGGCTGGAGCGTACAGATGCAGCGTTTTTACAATGTGATCGCCTGCGTGTTGCAGGTGATGTTCGTGTCGGCAGGAGCCCACGCAATGGCGAGCAGTCTTGTTTTACCCACCAGCGCCCAACTGGCCGGGCATTGGCAGTTGCACCAGCAGGATCAGGTGTGTGCACTGGACCTGCTCGAGCAGGCCAATGCCCTGGGCGGCGATGTGGCCTGTGTGGCGCAGTGGCTGGGGGACAAGCCCCTGACCTGGTCGCCCACACCCGACGGTATCTGGCTGTTCAATGCCGAAGGCAGCGGGATCACCCATCTGAATCGTCAGAAAGACGGTGAGTACCAGGCACGGACGAAGTCCGGCACCGTGGTTGAATTAAAACGAGTGCCTTAGTTGTTGTTATAAGCCTATAACTCGATTTCATTAGTTGAGCGGCCTCTATCGCGGAGGACGGCAAACTTATGCGCGTAATTTGATTCAAGGAAGATCAGAACCTATGGCCAGGCCCCATGCGGTTGCGCCTTTATTCAAGGCGCTGGGTGAATACAAGAGCATCTTGATCAGCGTCGGTTGTTTTACCGCGTTGATTAACCTGTTGATGCTGGTGCCATCGATCTACATGCTGCAAGTGTATGACCGTGTGCTCTCCTCGCAGAATGAAACCACCCTGGTGATGTTGACCCTGATGGTGGTGGGCTTCTTTGCCTTTATTGGCCTGCTCGAAGTCATCCGCAGTTTTATCGTGATCCGCATCGGCAGTCAGTTGGAGCGGCGTTTCAACTTGCGCGTGTACAAGGCCGCGTTCGAGCGCAACCTGCAACGCGGCCAGGGGCATGCCGGGCAATCCCTGGGTGACTTGACCCATATCCGCCAATTCATCACCGGGCCGGCGCTGTTCGCGTTCTTCGATGCGCCGTGGTTTCCCATCTACCTGTTGGTGATTTTCCTCTTCAACGTATGGCTCGGGGTGTTGGCCACCGCCGGCGCAGTGCTGTTGATCGGCCTTGCGTGCCTCAACGAATACCTGACCAAGAAACCCTTGGGCGAGGCCAGTGGCTTCTCCCAGCAGTCGACGCAGCTGGCCACCAGCCATTTGCACAACGCCGAAACCATCCAGGCCATGGGCATGCTCGGCGCGTTGCGCCACCGCTGGTTTGCTGTGCATTCGCAGTTCCTGGGTTTGCAGAACAGAGCCAGTGATACCGGGTCGGTGATCACCGCGTTGAGCAAATCCCTGCGCCTGTGCCTGCAATCCCTGGTGCTGGGCCTGGGCGCGCTGCTGGTGATCAAGGGCGACATGACCGCCGGGATGATGATCGCGGGCTCGATCCTGATGGGCCGTGTACTCAGCCCCATCGACCAGCTGATTGCGGTCTGGAAGCAATGGAGTTCGGCCAAGCTGGCCTATCAGCGGCTGGACGAACTGCTGCGCGAGTTCCCGCCGGAAGTGGAGCAGATGAAATTGCCCGCACCCAAGGGCCAGGTCAGCTTCGAACAGGTCAGCGCGGGGCCGCCCGGGCGGCGCATGCCCACCTTGCATCAGGTCAGCTTCACCCTTGGCGCCGGCGAAGTGCTCGGCGTGCTTGGTGCCTCCGGCTCCGGCAAATCTACCCTGGCCCGCGTGCTGGTGGGCGTGTGGCCGACCCTGGCCGGCACCGTGCGCCTGGACGGTGCGGATATTCACCGCTGGGACCGCGACGACCTCGGCCCGCACATCGGCTACCTGCCCCAGGACATCGAACTGTTCAGCGGCAGCATCGCCGACAACATCGCACGTTTTCGCGAGGCCGACCCCGAGCTGGTAGTGAAAGCTGCGCAGCAAGCCGGCGTGCATGAATTGATCCTGCGCCTGCCCCACGGTTATGACACGGTCCTCGGCGATAACGGCGGTGGCCTGTCCGGCGGCCAGAAACAACGTGTAGCCCTGGCACGTGCGCTGTACGGCGGGCCGCGCTTGATCGTCCTGGATGAGCCCAATTCCAACCTCGACACCGTCGGCGAAGCCGCGCTGGCCAGCGCCATTGTGCAGATGAAGGCCCAGGGCAGCAGCGTGGTGCTGGTGACCCATCGTTCTTCGGCCTTGGCCCAGGCCGATAAATTGCTGGTGCTCAACGAAGGGCGTTTGCAGGCGTTCGGGCCGAGCCAGGACGTGCTGCGGGCGTTATCGGGCCAGCAGGAAGCACCGAAGGAAAAAACCGGTGTGAGTTTCAGCCGTCAGTATCAAGCCGGAAGGAATCCAGGCGCATGAGCAGTATCACTGTTGAACCACGTTTCAAAGAGCGCGACCCCCGGTTCTTTGCGCGCATGGGCTGGCTGCTGACCCTGGTCGGTGCCGGTGGCTTTTTCCTCTGGGCCAGCCTCGCGCCCCTGGACCAGGGCATCCCGGTGCAGGGCACGGTGGTGGTGTCGGGCAAACGCAAGGCGGTGCAAACCTTCAGCCCCGGCGTGGTCAGTCGGATCCTGGTCAAGGAGGGTGAACTGGTGAAGCAAGGCCAGCCGCTGTTCCGTCTGGACCAGACCCAGCACCAGGCCGACGTGCAGTCCCTGCAGGCCCAGTACCGCATGGCCTGGGCCAGCGTCGCGCGGTGGCAGAGTGAGCGCGACAACCAATCCGCTATCACCTTTCCCGCCGAGCTGAGCAGCAACCCCGACCCGGCACTGGCGTTGGTCCTGGAAGGCCAGCGCCAATTGTTCAGCAGCCGTCGCGAAGCCTTTGCCCGTGAACAGGCGGGCATCCGCGCGAATATCGAGGGCGCCACCGCGCAGCTCAACGGCATGCGCCGTGCCCGCAGCGACCTGACCGCCCAGGCCCAGTCCCTGCGCGACCAACTGAGCAACCTGCAACCCCTGGCCGACAACGGCTATATCCCGCGCAACCGGCTGATGGAGTACCAACGCCAGCTGTCCCAGGTGCAACAGGACCTGGCGCAGAACACCGGAGAGAGCGGCCGGGTGGAGCAGGGCATCCTTGAATCGCGCCTGAAATTGCAGCAGCACAGCGAGGAGTACCAGAAGGACGTGCGCAGCCAGTTGGCCGACGCGCAATTGCGCAGCCTGACCCTTGAGCAGCAACTCACCTCGGCCGGCTTCGATCTGCAACACAGCGAGATCAACGCACCGGCCGACGGCATTGCGGTCAACCTCAGCGTGCACACCGAAGGCGCCGTGGTGCGTGCCGGTGAAACCCTGTTGGAAATCGTGCCCCAGGGCACGCGCCTGGAAGTGGAAGGGCATTTGCCGGTGCATCTGGTAGACAAGGTCGGCACGCACCTGCCGGTGGATATCCTGTTCACCGCCTTCAACCAGAGCCGCACCCCACGCGTGCCGGGGGAGGTCAGTCTGATTTCCGCCGACCAGATGCTCGATGAAAAAACCGGCGCGCCGTATTACGTGCTGCGCACCACCGTCAGCGAGGCGGCACTGGAGACGCTCCACGGCCTGGTGATCAAGCCGGGCATGCCCGCCGAGATGTTTGTGCGCACCGGCGAGCGCTCGTTGCTCAATTATCTGTTCAAGCCGCTGCTCGACCGCGCCGGCTCCGCGTTGACCGAGGAATGAACATGAAAGCTGTGTTCATCGCCTTGCTGCTCACCTGCTTCAATGCCCAGGCCGCCATGGGCCCGTTCGATGTGTACGAGCAGGCCTTGCGTAACGATCCGGTGTTTCTCGGTGCGATCAAGGAGCGCGACGCCGGCCTGGAAAACCGCACCATCGGCCGCGCCGGCTTGCTGCCCAAGCTGTCGTACAACTACAACAAGGGCCGCAACAACTCCCAGGCCACCTTGCCCGACGGCCGCGGTGGCAATTACCACGACGACCGCAACTACAACAGCTACGGCTCGACCTTCAGCCTGCAACAGCCGTTGTTCGACTATGAGGCGTACGCCAACTACCGCAAGGGCGTGGCCCAGGCGCTGTTCGCCGATGAAAGCTTTCGCGACAAGAGCCAGGCGCTGCTGGTGCGGGTGCTGAGCTATTACACCCAGGCGCTGTTTGCCCAGGACCAGATCGACATCGCACGGGCCAAGAAGAAGGCCTTCGAGCAGCAGTTCCAGCAGAACCGGCACCTGTTCCAGCAGGGCGAGGGCACCCGCACCGATATCCTCGAAGCCGAGTCGCGCTATGAGCTGGCCACCGCCGAAGAGATCCAGGCGCTGGATGAGCAGGATGCCTCGCTTAGAGAACTGGGCGCGCTGATCGGTGTGCAAAGCGTCAACATCCACGATCTCGCCCCGTTGAACGAAGGCTTCGCCGCGTTCACCCTGACCCCGGCGAACTACGACACCTGGCATGAACTGGCGATCAGCAACAACCCCACGCTGGCGTCCCAGCGCCAGGCCCTGGAAGTCGCGCGTTATGAAGTGGAGCGCAACCGCGCCGGGCACCTGCCCAAGGTCACTGCGTATGCCAGTTCGCGCCAGCAGGAGTCCGACAGCGGCAACACCTACAACCAGCGCTACGACACCAACACCATCGGCGTCGAAGTGAGCCTGCCGTTGTATGCCGGTGGTGGCATCTCCGCGTCCACTCGCCAGGCCAGCCGCGCCATGGAACAGGCCGAGTATGAGCTGGAAGGCAAGACTCGCGAGACCTTGATCGAGCTGCGTCGGCAGTTCAGCGCGTGTCTGTCCGGCGTGAGCAAACTGCGCGCGTATCAAAAGGCCCTGGCCTCGGCGCAAGCGCTGGTGGTGTCGACCAAACAGAGCATCCTCGGTGGCGAGCGGGTCAACCTCGATGCGCTGAACGCCGAGCAACAGCTCTACACCACGCGGCGCGACCTGGCCCAGGCGCGTTACGACTACCTGATGGCCTGGACCAAACTGCACTACTACGCCGGCAACCTGCGCGACACCGACCTGGCCAAGGTGGATGAGGCGTTCGGGCCGGCACCGCATTAATTGACTTTCTCGACAATTCCAACAACAGAGAGGCAATACCATGGGTGTGTTCGACTATAAAAACCTCGGAGCCGAGGGCTCCAAAGCATTGTTCGCCGATGCCATGGCGATCACGCTGTATACCTACCACAACCTGGATAACGGCTTTGCCGTGGGCTACCAGCACAACGGCCTGGGGCTCGGTTTGCCCGCCACGTTGGTGGGCGCACTGTTGGGCAGCACGGATTCCCAGGGCGTGATTCCCGGCATTCCCTGGAACCCGGATTCGGAAAAAGCCGCCCTGGAAGCCGTGCAACAAGCCGGTTGGACGCCCATCAGCGCCAGCACCCTGGGCTATACCGGCAAGGTCGACGCACGCGGCACATTCTTCGGCGAAAAGGCCGGCTACACCACGGCCCAGGTCGAGGTGCTGGGTAAGTACGATGACGCCGGCAAGTTGCTGGAAATCGGTATCGGTTTTCGCGGTACGTCGGGCCCTCGGGAAACGCTGGTCAGCGACTCCATCGGCGATCTGGTCAGCGATCTGCTCGCAGCCTTGGGCCCCAAGGATTACGCCAAGAACTATGCCGGTGAAGCCTTTGGCGGCCTGCTCAAGAACGTCGCCGACTACGCCAGTGCCCACGGCCTCAGCGGCCACGACGTAGTGGTCAGCGGCCATAGCCTGGGCGGCCTGGCGGTCAACAGCATGGCCGACTTGAGCAGCAGCAAATGGGCAGGTTTCTACCAGGACGCCAACTACCTGGCCTACGCCTCGCCGACCCAGAGCGCCGGCGACAAGGTGCTTAATATCGGCTACGAAAACGACCCGGTATTCCGGGCGCTGGACGGCTCATCCTTCAATTGGTCATCGTTGGGCGTGCATGACAAACCCCATGAATCGACCACCGACAATATCGTCAGCTTCAACGACCACTACGCCTCGACGCTGTGGAATGTGCTGCCGTTTTCCATCACCAACCTGCCGACCTGGATCTCCCATTTGCCTACGGGGTATGGCGATGGGATGACGCGCATCCTCGAGTCCGGGTTCTATGAGCAGATGAGCCGCGACTCGACGATTATCGTCGCCAACCTGTCCGACCCGGCACGCGCCACCACCTGGGTGCAGGACCTCAACCGCAACGCCGAACCGCACAAGGGCGATACCTACATCATTGGCAGCGACGGCAATGACCTGATCCAGGGCGGCAAGGGCGCGGACTTTATCGAGGGCGGCAAGGGCAATGACACGATCCGCGACAGCAGCGGGCATAACACCTTTTTGTTCAGCGGGCCGTTTGGCCAGGACCGGATTATCGGCTATCAAGTGACGGACAAGCTGGTGTTCAGGGACGTTGAGGGGAGTGTGGATTACCGTGATCACGCCAAGGTCGTGGGCGGGGATACGGTGATCAGTTTTGGCGCGGACTCGGTGACGTTGGTGGGGGTGGTTGGCTTGTCGGGGGAGGGGATTGTGATCGGTTAAAACGGTGGGAGGGGGCCAAGCCCTCTCCCACATTTGATCAGTGCGGGCCGCTGGAAATCAGTCCTCCTTGCGCACCGTCGCCACATCGTCGGCTTTGACGCGGATGCGCTTGCCGGCGATATCGGTGAACTCATAAAACCCGTCGGCCGTCTTGGTTTTTGGAGAGTCTTTGGTCAAATACTGCGTGCCATTTTGCAGCGTCACTACGGTTTGCGTCGCGCAACCGGCCAATACCAGAAAAGTGAGTGCAACCAGTGGCAGCCCCAAATTCTTCATGTTCATAACCCTTACCGTTAACCCTGAAAAGTCCCGCGCCAAGGCTGCGGGCCATAAATTTTACGCCATCGACTCCCCCATCTGATCACTTTTATACAAAAAGTTGCGTGCGCCATTTATCTATTACCGATTGCAACACAGTATGGGGAACGGCACTCTGTATGCATAACCAGTATTTGACCCGCGCCCGCCATGCCCAATCCCCTCGACGATCCGCTCTATTACCTGCATAACTTCCGCCAGGTCCTGCATTGGCTGGGGCAACGCTATGCCGATCTGCTCGACCCTGACGAACAGCATTTCATTCAGCAATTCGACAGGTTGCCGCAAGCGTCCCAGGCGCTGTTGGTGCGCATGGTGATGCGCAAGGGCGTGCATTTTCGCGCGGGCAAGCTGCACTACGTGGAGATCGGTTGCCCCCATGCCGCTGCCGCGCCTTTGCGGGAATTGGGATGGGTGGACGACAACCATCTTCTGGCATTTGAAGCATTATTCGCCTTGCTGCAAAAAGGCGAGATCCTCAGCACCTTCGCCCCCTGGATCGACCAGCCCAAGGGCAAGAAGGCCGATTGGCTGCAAGGGTTGGCGGCGCAGTTCACCGACACGCGCCGTTTCGCCGACTGGTGCCCGGACCTCGCTGACACGCTGTACAGCCTCACCGTGATGGAGTTATGCGACCGCCTGCGGCTGATGTTCTTCGGCAACCTGCACCAGGATTGGTCCGAGTTCGTGCTCGCGGACCTGGGCATCTACACCTATGAAAAAGTCGAGTTCTGCGCCGAATCGCGGGGGTTGCGCAGCCGCGCCGACGTGCACGGTTTTCTGTTCCTGCACCAATGCCAGCAGGCGTTTGAACGCGGCGAGGCGCTGACGCAGGTGCTGGCTGAAGTGGCCACGCTGAACACCGACAACCCCTGGCTGGAAAAGCGCCGGGCCAAGCTGTTGTTCCAGCTCGGTCAGTATTGCGAGCGCAGTGCCGAGTTGGACCTGGCGCAGCAGGTCTACCGCACCTGCGCTTATCCCGGCGCCCGCGCGCGGCTGATTCGCGTGCTGGAGCGCCAGGAGGATTACGTCCAGGCCATGGCCCTGGCAAGCATCGCGCAACAGGCACCGGAAAGTGCCGCCGAACAGCAGCACCTGTTGCGCGTCATGCCCCGCCTGCGCCGCAAGCTGGGCGAACCCCGGCTGCCGACGCTCAAATCCCGTGAAGTCACGCGCCTGGACCTGGAACTTGCGCTGCCGGAGCCGTTGATGTCGGTGGAGTCCTGTGTCCAGGCCCACCTGAGCGCGCCTGATGCACCGGTGCACTACGTCGAGAACGGCCTGATCAATTCGCTGTTCGGCCTGCTGTGCTGGGATGCGATCTTCGCGCCGCTGCCGGGGGCGTTTTTCCACCCGTTCCAGCGCGGGCCGGCGGACCTGCACAGCGAAGACTTCCACCAACGCCGTGCGCCGCTGTTCGCCGCGTGCCTGGAGCAACTGCAGGATGATCGCTACAAGGCCACGATCCGCCAGCGCTACGCGGAAAAATGGGGGATCCAATCACCCTTCGTCTTCTGGAACCTGCTCAGTGAAGAACTGCTGGAACAGGCGTTGCACTGCTTGCCCGCCGAACACCTGCGCTACTGGTTCGAACGGCTGCTGCTGGATATCCGCGCCAACCGCGCCGGCATGCCGGACCTGATCCAGTTCTGGCCGGCGCAAAAGACCTACCGCATGATCGAGGTCAAGGGCCCCGGCGACCGCCTGCAGGACAACCAGCTGCGTTGGCTGGAGTTCTGCGGCGAATACCAGATGCCCGTCACCGTCTGCTACGTACGCTGGGCGGAGCAACCCGCTTGAGCTACAGCGTAGCCGTGCGGGCGCTGTGCGAGTTCACCGCCAAGGTGGGCGACCTGGACCTGCGCTTTACCCCGTCCCCCAGCGCCCAGGAAGGCATTGCCGGCCATCGCACCGTGGCCTCACGACGCAGCGCGCACTACCAGAACGAAGTGGCCCTCGAAGGCGACTACCAGCAACTCAAGGTGCGGGGCAGAGCAGACGGCTATGACCCGGACGCCAACCGCCTGGAAGAGGTGAAGACCTATCGCGGCGACCTGGGTGCCCAGCCCGCCAACCACCGGCAACTGCATTGGGCCCAGGCCAAGGTGTACGGTTGGTTGATGTGCCAGAAGCTTGGCCTCACGGATATCGACGTGGCGCTGGTGTATTTCGATATCGTCGGCGAAGGCGAAACCCTGCTCAATCAACGTTTCCAGGCGGACGAGCTGCAAGCGTTCTTCAACCAGCAATGTGCACTGTTTCTCGGCTGGGCCCGCCAGGAAATGCAGCACCGCGAGGCGCGCGACGCTGCGGCGCAGACCTTGGGTTTCCCCCATGCCGATTTTCGCCCCGGCCAACGGGCGCTGGCCGAGTCGGTGTACAAGGCTGTCAGCACCGGCCGTTGCCTGATGGCCCAGGCCCCCACGGGCATCGGCAAGACCATCGGCACGATCTTCCCGCTGCTCAAGGCCCTGGCGCCCCAGCAACTGGACAAGGTGTTTTTCCTTACCGCCAAGACCCCCGGTCGCAAACTCGCCCTCGATGCAGCCAAGGTGCTGCAGGCCAGCAGCGACCTGCCCCTGCGCGTTCTCGAACTGGTGGCGCGGGACAAGGCCTGCGAGCACCTGGACAAGGCCTGTCACGGCGACGCCTGCCCCTTGGCCAAGGGCTTCTACGACCGTTTGCCCGCCGCGCGCCTTGCCGCGTCCAAGGTCCGCCTGCTCGACCAACACAACCTGCGCGATGTCGCCCTCGATCACGGGGTGTGCCCCTATTACCTGGGCCAGGAAATGGCACGCTGGGCCGACCTGGTGGTTGCCGACTACAACTACTATTTCGACTTCGGTGCCATGCTCTTCGGCCTGGCCCAACTCAACCAATGGCGCGCTGCCGTGCTGGTGGACGAAGCCCACAATCTGGTGGAACGTGCCCGCTCGATGTACAGCGCGAGCCTCGACCAGTACAGCCTGAAGATCCTGCGGGATACCGCGCCCGAGCCGCTGAAGAAACCCCTGCAGCGCCTCAACCGCGAATGGAACGCCCTGCACAAGGACCAGCTCGCGCCGTACCAGGCCTACAGCTTGCGCCCGGACAAACTGCTCCAGGCCCTGAACCTGTGCACCAGCGCCCAGGGCGATTACTTCAACGACCACCCCGACGCCCTCAGCGGTGACCTGCAAGCCTTCTACTTCGAAGCGCTGCAATTTACCAAGGTCGCCGAGCTGTTCAACGAGCACTTCATCTTCGACATCAGCAAGCGCCAGCTCGGCGGCAAACGCAGCAGCTCGACCCTGTGCCTGCGCAACGTGGTACCCGCCGAATTCATCCGGCCGCGCTTGACGGCGGCCCGCAGCAGCGTGTTGTTTTCCGCCACCTTGAGCCCTCGCCACTATTACGCAGACCTGCTGGGGTTGCCCGCGGACACGGCCTGGGTCGATGTGGAATCGCCGTTCAAGGCCGAACAACTGCACGTGCGCATCGTTGGCGACATCTCCACCCGCTTCGTGCATCGCCAAGCCTCGCTGGCGCCGATTGTCGAGCTGATCGCTCGCCAGTTCGCCCGGCAACCGGGCAACTACCTGGCGTTTTTCTCAAGCTTTGATTACCTCCAACAGGTGGCACAACTGCTCGCCGAAACTCACCCGCAAATCGCGCTGTGGCAACAGTCGCGGGGCATGGCCGAGGCCGAACGCCAAGGCTTTCTCGATCAATTCACCGAACACAGCCAAGGCGTCGGCTTTGCCGTGCTGGGCGGCGCGTTCGGTGAAGGCATCGACTTGCCGGGCACACGCCTGATCGGCGCATTTATCGCCACCCTGGGATTGCCGCAACTCAACCCGGTCAACGAGCAGATAAAACTGCGCATGGCGGCGATTTTTGGCGCAGGGTACGACTACACCTACCTGTACCCCGGCATCCAAAAGGTCGTGCAGGCGGCGGGGAGGGTGATCCGCAGCCAGCACGACCGGGGCGTGGTGATATTGATGGATGATCGGTTCGGGGAGGCGCGGGTCCGCCAGTTGTTGCCGGGATGGTGGACGGTTTATTGAGCTATTCCTGCCATCAATAATGCTGGTTCTTGCACAACGGATCCCCCAGGCTAGGCAAAACCTCCAGGAAAGGCCCCGCCCATGAGCCAACTGCCCCCGCAAAAGATCCCTGTAAACGGTATTGAGCTATGGGTGCATGTCGCGGGGCCGGAACAGGGCCGCCCCATCTGGCTGCTCCATGGGTTTCCCGAGTGCTGGCACTCCTGGCGTGAACAAATACCCGCGCTGGCCGCCGCAGGCTACCGGGTATTTGCCCCTGAAATGCGCGGCTACGGCCAATCCAGCGCACCCGCCGAGATAGCCGACTACGACGTGATGACCTTGTGCGGCGATATCCAGCAGGCCATGGACCATTTCGGGCACGAGCAGGTCGTGATGGTCGGCCATGACTGGGGCGCCGTGGTGGCCTGGCACCTGGCGTTGATCGAGCCGGAGCGCGTCACTCGGTTGGTCACGATGTCCGTGCCTTTCGCCGGGCGTGCTCGGCGGCCGGTGATCGACATCATGCGCGAGCTGTATGCCGACCGCTTCAATTACATCCTGTATTTCCAGGAGCCGGGAGTGGCCGAGCAGGAGTTGGATGCCGATATCGAACGCACCTTGCGCCTGTTCATGCAGGACCAGGATGTGTTTCTACAGCAGAAACCGGCCACCGCCACGTTGCTTGAGGGCACTTCAACGCCCGGTGCATTGCCGCGCTGGTGTTCACAGGCAGACCTCGACGTGTACGTGCAAACCTTCGCTGAACAGGGCTTTCGCGGCCCGTTGAACTGGTACCGTAATTTCGAACGCAACTGGCAGCGCACAGAGTTCCTCGCCGGCCGCCAGGTGTTGCAACCGACCTTGTTCCTGATTGGCGACCGCGACCCGGTGGGCGTATTCGAGGCCCATACGCTCAAACGCATGCCCGAATGCGTGCCGCAGTTGGAGCTGCACGTGTTGGCCAACTGCGGGCACTGGATCCAGAACGAGCAGGGCGCGCGGGTTAACACGTTGCTGCTCGATTTCCTGGGCCGGCACTGAACCGTCAGACCACTTCCAGGTAGGAACTGTGGATCGCACGCGCCAACTCGCGCACGGTGTCGATGAACTCCGTGAGACGGCTATGCAGGCCGTCTTCGAGAATCTCATCAATCCCGGTATACCTCAGCCGCGCCTCGAACTCCGCCGCCAGGCGCTGTGCCGTGCGCCCGTAACTGCCGGGCAGGTCGGCGAGGATATGGCTCAACTCTTCGATACAGGCATGCAACGAACGCGGCACATCGCTGCGTAGCAACAGCAGTTCGGACACCGACCGCGCGTTCAGCGCATTCGGGTACAACTCGGTATACGCCTCGAACGACGACAACGCACGGAGCAGGGCGCTCCACTGGTAATACCCGCGTGCCGACAGGTCGCTGACTTCTTCCGACTCTTCGCCAAACATCTCATAGCGCGCGTCCAGCAGGCGCAGGGTATTGTCCGCGCGTTCGACAAAGGTGCCCAGGCGAATGAACCGATAGGCGTCGTTGCGCATGATGGTGCCCGAGGTCGCGCCGCGGAACAGGTGCGAACGCTGCTTGACCCAGTCACAGAAGTGGCTGATGCCATGGCGTGCCAGGCCGCCGGCGGCGATGCTGCGCATTTCCAGCCAGGTGGCGTTGAGGTTTTCCCACATGTCGGCAGTAATGCGTCCGCGTACCGCATGGGCGTTGCCACGGGCGGCGCGCAGGCAATTGTAGATGCTGGCGGGGTTTTCTTCGTCGAGGGCGAAGAAGTGCAGCATGCGCTCGGCATCCAGGTTTTGATGGCGCTCCAGGTAACTGTCCAGGGTGCCGCTGCTGAGCAGCGACATCGCCAGTTCGTCCAGGCCATCGCTACGCCCGGCCTGGGGCATCAGCGACAGCGAGTAACTGACTTCGAGCATGCGCGCCAGGTTTTCGGCGCGCTCCAGGTAGCGGGACATCCAATACAGATCTGCGGCGGTTCTACTCAACATACTCAGCCCTCCACCACCCAGGTGTCCTTGGTTCCGCCGCCTTGCGACGAATTGACGATCAACGAGCCTTCACGCAATGCCACCCGCGTCAGGCCACCGGGCACCAGGCGGGTCTCCTTGCCCGAGAGCACAAAGGGCCGCAGGTCGATATGCCGCGGCGCGATGCCGTTTTCGACAAAGGTCGGGCAGGTGGACAGGCTCAGGGTCGGTTGGGCGATATACGCATGGGGGCGGGCCTTGATGCGTTGGCGGAAGTCTTCGATCTCGGCGGCGCTGGAAGCGGGGCCTACCAGCATGCCGTAGCCGCCGGAGCCCTGGGTTTCCTTGACCACCAGGTCGGCGAGGTTGGCCAGTACGTGGGACAGTTCATCCGGCTTGCGGCACTGGAAGGTCGGCACGTTTTGCAGGATCGGCTCTTCATCCAGGTAAAACTTGATCATCGCCGGCACATAGGGATAGATCGATTTGTCGTCCGCCACCCCGGTGCCGATGGCATTGGCCAGCACCACATTGCCGGCGCAGTAGGCCGCGACCAGCCCTGGCACGCCGAGCATCGATTCGGGATTGAACGCCTGCGGGTCGAGGAAGGCGTCGTCGATACGCCGGTAGATCACGTCCACCGCCTTGGGCCCGTCGGTGGTGCGCATGAACACCTTGAGGTCGTGCACGAACAGGTCGGCGCCTTCCACCAGCTCCACGCCCATTTCCCGCGCCAGGAACGCATGTTCGAAGAACGCGCTGTTGAAGCGCCCGGGTGTCAGCACCACCACATTGGGGTTATCCAGGCGGCTGGAGCTTTTCAGGGTCTTGAGCAGCAGGTTGGGGTAGTGGTCCACCGGCGCGATGCGCTGCTTGGCGAACACCTCGGGGAACAGGCGCATCATCATCTTGCGGTCTTCGAGCATGTAGCTCACGCCGCTTGGGGTGCGCAGGTTGTCTTCGAGCACGTAGTAGGTGCCGTCGCCATCGCGTACCAGGTCCACCCCCGAGATGTGGGAATAAATATCGCGGTGCAGATCCAGGCCGACCATGGCCTTCTGGTAACCCTCGTTGCCCAGCACCTGGTCTGCCGGAATGATCCCGGCCTTGATGATGCGCTGGTCGTGGTAGATGTCGGCGAGGAACATGTTCAGCGCATTGACCCGCTGGATACAGCCGCGCTCGATCACGCTCCACTCACTGGCGGGGATGCTGCGGGGGATGATGTCGAAGGGGATCAGGCGCTCGGTGTCCTGCTCGTCGCCATAGAGGGTGAAAGTGATCCCGGCGCGATGGAACAGCAAATCGGCTTCGCGACGGCGCTGGGCCAGCAGTTCCGGCGGCGTGTTGGCCAGCCAGCGGGAGAAGTCCTGATAGTGCGCACGGCACACGCCGTTTGCGTCATTCATTTCATCGAAGAAAGATCGAGCCATTCCAGTACCTTGTCAGTGCCGAGGGTTGCCTTGGGTGGCACTGCCGCTTTAAAAAACGCATTTTTTTATGAGCCCGTGGCTGATGGTGCCACTGGGCCTGGTCCTTACTTTCTTATGGGGTCGGCTCTGGGTCGGGGGGTAACGAATGTTCCTGTATTCGGGCAGATGAATGGATAAAGCAATGCGTGTGCCGGAATGGGCATACAGCACTGGATTTCCCCTGGCGGAGACCGGGCCTGTTGTGGTGAGCGGGCTTGCCCCGCGTTGGAGTGCGAAGCGCTCCCAGGATTTATGGGGGCCGCTGCGCAGCCCAACGCGGGCAAGCCCGCTCGCCACATCAAGCCCCTCACCATAAAGGCGCGGTTTTCGCACCATGGTGGTGCATCAACAAACTTGAACTTCGCCCCAGCCCGATTCTTCTAACAGTTCTCAGCCCAGCACGGAGCACGGATGTGCCCAGAATCATTTCACCCGACACCCCGGAAGCGAACCTGGCCGACCACAGCGAGCACAACGCCAAGATCTTCGGCTCGCCCAAGGACCGCCTGGACTTCTACCGTCGCGAAATCCAATACGAAACCACCATCCTGGCCAACCGCACCGATGCCTACCTGACGGCGCAGTCGTTCCTGGTGATTGCCTTTGTCTCCGGCATGGGCAACCTCAACCCGGAGTGGGGCAAGTTGTTCACCCTGGTGGTGCCGGTGTTCCTGACGCTGCTCGGCATACTCAGTTCCTTGAATGCCTGGCCGGGGATCCGCGCCGCGTATGAAATCATCGATCACTGGCACTACAAGCAAAGCGAACTGCTGCGCAGCGAGCCGGTGATGGGCATGGCCTACGACGAATCGCCGCTGTTTTCCGAAATGGAGTCGTCCCATAAGGGCTATCGCAAGTCGCTGCTGTTCTCCATGCGTGCGCCGTGGCTGTTCATGGTGTTCTGGGTGTTGCTGGGGGCGTACGCGTTTTATATCCAGGTGGATAACCCGGGCTCTTAAGCAATTGGAACTTCAGCGGCCGGCACGGGACCTTACCTTTACGCAGTCTGCGTTTTTCAAACGAGGTGAGCCATGAGCACAGACAAAGACCCCCAGACCAGCAACCGTAACGACCCGGCAATCGACGGCGGCGAACCGGCCCCAGGCACGGCGGCCGATGCACCGAAAGACCCGAAACCCGCCGCCGACCCCAAGGCCAAGGAAAACGACTACAGTCCAGACTTCAAGCCTGAGCGCGAGCCCAAGCCTGAAACCGATGCCGATATCGACACCCAAGGCGGTTAGAGGAGATGGTCATGTCCAAAGAACTGGAAGAAGAACTCAACGATCCGGGCAATGAAGACCCGGGTTCCCTGATGGATGATGCAGAAGTACCGCTCAATGATCTGGATGACGCGGCGGATGTGGGCAATACCGAGCGTCAGGACTGAGCTTTCGCCTGGGCACGTCGTTCATACCACGCGAGCATCGGCTGGGTACTCAAGCCATGAACGACGATGCTCAAGGCGATCACTGACAACGTCAGGTTCACCGCCACCGCGCTGCTGGTGCCGACAAGGCCATGGTTGAGCGCGTAGAACAGGTAGTAGATGCTGCCGATTCCGCGAATCCCGAACCAGCCCATCAGTCCGCGCTGCTGGCGATCGACCAGGCGACCCCAGGGCATTGCAAACACACTGACCGGTCGAATCACGCAGAACAGCAACGCCGCCAACGGCAATGCCCGCCAATCCCAATGACTGGCCAGCACGATGCCGAGTACCGTGACCAGGAACACTTCCATCGAGCGCTCCACCAGGCTGCCGAACGAGAGCATGTCGCCCATCATTACGCCGGCGGCGATCTGGGTCTCGGCCAGCTCGCTCACATCCCCTTGCAGGGCGTGCTCCGGTTCCACCTCAAGATGACCCACCACCGGCAGCGCCAAATGCTCCGATGGCGTGTGCGAGTTGCCGGTTGACCTGAACTCTGCCTGACGCAGCCCGAGCCCGGCGGCGAATACCGACAGAAAGCCGTAACCCCCCACCGCTTCGGCCACCACGTAGGCCAGGGCGATCAGGGCGAGGGTCAGGTAGTCATTGGGAGAGAGCGTACTATCACTGTTGTTGACGCGTAGCCACAGGGTCGTGCGGCCAATGCCCCGGCCCATCCAGTAACCGATCAACAGCCCTGCCGGCACCGCCCACAGCAGGTTCTTCAACGCCCAACCGCCTAGCCAGTCACCGTCAAAGCCGCCGTGCTGCATGAAGACCAAGGCAAAAATCACAAAGGGAAAGGCCGTACCATCGTTCAACCCGGCTTCTCCGGACAAACCGAAGCGCAGCGCATCGTAATCCTGTGCATTATTGACCTGTACCAGGCCCGCCAGCACCGGGTCGGTCGGCGCGAGAATGGCACCCACCAGCAGCGACACTCCCCACGACAGTTCAAACAAATAATGCAGCGCCAGGCAGCTGCCGAGGATGGTCAACAGCATGACCGGCCCGGCCATGCCGAACGCGATGCGCCAGGTGCGATGGCCCAGGGGCAGGCGCAGTTTGAGCCCGCTCACGAATAGTGAAAACAGCACCGCGACTTCAGTGAGGTGCTCCATCCAGCGCGCAGACTGCTTGATGTCCAGGTGCAGCAGGTCCACGCCGAGGGGGCCGATGCCCACGCCCAGCAACAGGCACACCGCCGAGGTGGTCACCGGCATCCAGCGCAGGTAAGAGGAGGTGAGGGCAAGGGTCAGCAGCACGGCACCGAGGACGGCCATCCATAGAATAAAAGTCATCGGGAGGGTATCCAGGGCCGTGGTCTATTCACGTTCGAGGCGTGTCGCCGACTGCAGGTTCAATGTGATTGCGTCGCTTTGAATTCATTGGCGATTGATCAGCAGGCGCTCCAGGTCTTCAGTTGGCAGCGGCCGGCTGAACAGGTAGCCCTGGATCTGATCGCACCCCGCCTCCTTGAGGAATGCTAATTGCGCCTGGGTTTCCACACCTTCGGCCACCACCCGCAGGTTCAGGCTATGGGCCAACTCGATAATGGTGCGGGTGATCGCGGCATCCTGGGGGTTGCTGGTGACCTCGCGAATAAACGCAATGTCGATCTTCAGCGTGTCGATGGGGAAGCGTCGCAGGTAGGCCAGGCTCGAATAGCCGGTACCGAAGTCGTCGATGGAGATCTTCACCCCCATGGCGTGCAGGCGTTGCAGGCTGGCGATGGTGTGCTGGGTATTCTCCATCAGCGAGCCTTCGGTCAGTTCCACTTCCAGCCAATGGGGCTCCACGCCGGTCTCATTGAGAATACGCGCGATATCGGCAATCAGGTCGCCCTCGATCAACTGATGGCCGGAGACGTTCACCGACACTTCAACGGCGCCAATCGCGCTGCGCTGCCACGTCTCAATTTGCTGGCACACGCTGCGGATCACCCAGCGTCCCACCTCCACGATCAAGCCCAGGCTTTCAAGGATAGGCACGAATATCGCTGGCGATACCGCGCCGTAACCCGGGCGCTCCCAACGCAGCAGTGCCTCCAGGGCGCAGATCTGCCCGTCGGCCAGAGCGACTTTTGGCTGGTAGTGCAGGGTGAATTCCTCGCGTTCCACGGCCAGGCGCAGGGCGTTTTCCAGGTCCTGGCGGGCCAGGTCGTGCACGTTCATCCGTGCGCTGTCACCGGCATGGTGTTGCAGTTGCTGCTCAAGCAACTGGCTATGGCGCTTGAGTTGATCTCCGTGGCTTTTGAGCCGCAGCAGGTTGCGCACGCGCAGCCACAGTTCGACTCGCTCCACCGGCTTGCTGATGAACTCCTCGGCACCGGTTTCCAGGCCACTGACCCGTGCACTCGACTCGCTGAGAGCCGACAGCATGATGATCGGAATGCTCGCCGTCGCCGCGTCACCCTTGAGCTGGCTGGCCACTTCGTAGCCGTCCATGCCCGGCATCATGATGTCCAGCAGGATCAGGTCAGGTGGCTGTTTGGCCACCAGTTGCAAGGCTTCCTCGCCGCTGGCCGCCGTCAGGGTCTGGTAGCCCTCGTGTTGCAACAGGGTTTCCAGCAGCTTGCGAACCTGGGGTTCGTCATCAACGATCAACAGCGTTGCGGGTTGGCTGGCCATGGAGAGGACTCATCTGAGGGGGGAGAGGGTGGTGTGTTGCAACAGCGTGTCGATCACCTGGTACAGCTCTTTGTAGCGCAGCGGCTTGCTGATGTAGGCATCGCAACCGGCCAGCCGGGTCTTTTCACGGTCTTCCTTCATGGCCATGGCGGTGAGGGCAATCACCGGGATATGGGCGGTGTGCGGATCCTGTTTGAGCAGCGCGGTAGCGGCCAGGCCGTCCATGCCCGGCAGCTGGATGTCCATCAGGATCAGCGCCGGTTGGGCTTCACGGGCCAGGGTCAGGCCGCTCTCGGCGTCAGCGGCCCACACCACCGTGTGGCCGGCGTTGACCAGCAGCAGTCGGGCCAGGCGCATATTGGCCTCGTTGTCTTCGACGATCAGGATATGGGCCATTGCGCCTCCGTGCCGCGGTGGAGTGGCAGCCACACCACAAAGCGAGCGCCCTGGCCTTCACGGCTGGCCACCGCAACACTGCCACCGTGCAGGTCGACCAGTTGCTTGACCATCGCCAGCCCCAGGCCAGTGCCTTCGAATTTGCGCGCTAGGCTGCTGTCGATCTGGCTGAAGGCTTTGAACAGCTTGCCCATGTCCTCCTCGGCGATACCGATACCGGTGTCGCTGACGCTCAATTCGAGGAACTGCTGGTGGGCGCTGGGTTGAAGGGCAAACCCGTGCATCGGCCAATCGCCGGACACTCGCCCGACCTGTGCGCGGGCCACCTGGCGCACCGCCAGGGTCACGGAACTGCCGTGCGCGCTGAACTTCACCGCATTGGCCAGCAGGTTGTAGATGATCTGCTTGGTCTTGCGCAGGTCCAGCGCCAGTGTGCCGAAGTCGCCCTGGCTTTCGAGCTTCAACTGGATGCGTTGCAGGGCGGCTTTTTCGCGCACGATCAACAGGCTGTTGGACAACAGGCCCGCCAGTTCCACGGCTTCCAGTTCCAGGTCCATCATCCCGGCTTCGACCTTGGACAGGTCGAGAATGTCGTTGATCAACGACAACAGGTGCTGGCCGCTGGTAAAGATGTCGCCAATGTATTCGCGCTGGGTCTCACTCATGTCGCCCACCAACCCGTCCTTCAACGCCTCGGAAAAACCGATCACCGCATTCAGCGGTGTGCGCAATTCGTGGGACATGGTGGCGAGGAATTCGGATTTCATATGGCTGGCATGTTCCAGCTCCAGGTTCTTTTCCTCCAGCGCGCGCTCAAAGCCTTTACGCTCGGCTTCTTCCTGTTTGCGTGCGGTGTTGTCGGTGCCGATCAGCAGGTAACCGATGATGGTGTCATGCCGGTTGCGCAGCGCCGTGACCGAGACCATGGCCGACAGGCGGCTGCCGTCCTTGCGGATATAGGTCAGCTCATAAATATCTTCGATGCCACGGGAGGCCTTGAACACCAACGCTTCGAAGCCCGGCGTGATCGGCGTGTCCAGCTCCAGGCTGAGGGCGGCGGCGCGGGTGATCAGTTCGTCGGGGTCGGAGATATCGGCGGGGGTAATGCGGTTGAGTACATCGTCGGCGGCATAGCCGAGCATGCGTTCGGCGCCGACATTGAAGATCTGGATCACGCCCTTTTCATCGGTGGCAATGCTGGAGAAGTAGGCGCTGTTGAAGATTGCGTCTTGCAAGGCACCGGTTTTCAGCAGGGTTTTCTGGCGTTTGAATTCGACGATTTTTTCAGCCCGTGATTGGGCTTCAGGCGGTGATCCAGTAACCGGTTTGTCCATGGCGGTGTTTTCCAGGCATATCAGGCCCGGCCGTGTCGATGACAGGGCCGCAGAGCATGCTCACAGAAAATCGCGTGGACGCGATGAGGAGGAGATGAGGTCCTCGGACAATAGCAGATACCGCCCGCACTACGGTATGGATACACTCAAACGAGTGTACGCCGGCAAAGGGCGGCGGGCCGCCCTGTTACCGTGCGGCGCGGCTTAGAGCATCACGCTGCTGATGACCTGGGTGCTGTCATCCGGGTCGATGACGCTGTGGAATCCCAAGGCCTGGTTCAACTCGCGCAACGGCGCATTGGTTGCCGCGTCGACCGTATACATGCGTTTGAAGCCATTGGCGCGTGCCGCCGTCATCAGGTGCAGCATCAAAAGGCGCCCCAGGCCCAGGTGTTGCCAGGCATCGGCCACGGTGACCGCGCATTCGCATTCATCCGCGTCGGCTGCGGCATAACGGGCCACGCCGATCTCGATCAGTTGGCCGTTGTCGTGCACCAGGGCGATAAAGGCCATGCGTTGCTGGTTATCGACATTCATCAATTGGTCCATCAGGGGCTTGCCGGGCTCGTTGATTTCCCCCAGGAAGCGCGCGTGCCGCGATTCACGGGACAGGCCCTTGATGAAGTTGTATTCCCGTTCACGGTCGTCGGCGCCGAGGGGGCGCACCAGTACATGGCGGCCATCGTCGAGTTGATCGATCCAGTGCGGTTTCGGCAGTGCTGCGTAGGCGAGGGCGGCCTGCCGGTTACGTGCTTCGAGGGTAGGCATGGTGTGGGCTCCTGGCGGTCAGCATCGGGCAACAGTGCCTTGTTCGATCATGCCCCCGGGAGCAGGGGCGCCATTGATCTGCATCAAGACGCCCGGCCGCCGGGCAGGGCAGGCGACGTTCGGTCATGCGCATCGGCAAAGGGTTGACCATGATCAACGTTCGACGCGCCGTCGCGGCGCAGTCTGGTCCCACCCCACATGCCCAGCAGGAGGTCACACCATGGCAACCATGAGAGCCGCTGTCTTCGTTGAGAAAAACCGCATCGTCCTCGAGGACAAACCGATCCCTGAGGTCGGCCCGCTCGACGCCCTGGTGCGGATCACCACCACGACTATCTGCGGCACCGACGTGCATATCCTGCGCGGTGAGTACCCGGTGGTCAAAGGGCTGACGGTGGGCCATGAGCCGGTGGGCGTCATCGAGCGGCTGGGCTCCCAGGTGCGCGGCTTCGTCGAAGGGCAACGGGTGATCGCCGGCGCGATCACGCCCAGCGGGCAGAGCTATGCCTGCCTGTGCGGCTGCGGCGCCCAGGACGGCCCCGACACCCGCCATGGTTTCCGTGCCGCCGGCGGCTGGAAATTCGGCAACACCCTCGACGGCTGCCAGGCCGAATACGTCCTGGTGCCCGATGCGCTGGCCAACTTGTGCCCGATCCCCGATGGCCTGAGTGACGAGCAGGTGCTGATGTGCCCGGACATCATGTCCACCGGCTTTTCCGGCGCCGAGCGCGGTGAGGTCAACATTGGCGACTCGGTGGCGGTGTTTGCCCTCGGGCCGATCGGCTTGTGCGCGGTGGCGGGGGCACGGCTCAAAGGTGCGTCGATGATCATTGGGGTCGATGGCGTCAGCGAACGCATGGGCGTCGCCCGTGGCCTGGGCGCGACCCATATCGTCGACTTCAAGCAAGGCAACGTGGTCGAGCAGATCATGGCCCTGACCGACGGGCGTGGCGTGGATGTGGCGATCGAGGCGTTGGGCACCCAAGGCACCTTCGAATCGGCCTTGCGCGTGCTGCGTCCCGGTGGCCGCTTGTCCAGCCTTGGGGTGTACTCCAGCGACCTGCGCATCCCCTATGACGCGTTTGGCGCAGGCCTGGGGGATTACAGCATCGTCTCGACCCTGTGCCCCGGCGGCAAGGAACGCATGCGTCGCTTGATGGCGGTGGTCGCCAGCGGCGGGGTGGACCTGTCGCCGCTGGTGACCCACCGCTTCAAGCTCGACGACATCGAGGCGGCCTACGAACTGTTTGCCCATCAGCGCGATGGGGTGATGAAAGTCGCGATTACGCCTTGAAAGCCTGCGCGCAGAACACCCTGGTGCGCATGCTGCCAAAACGTTAAAAATGCCAAAATTGCACTTTATGCGCTTGATGAAACGTTTCTTCTAGCGACAAACGGCCTGCGCAAGCGCTTGCGTAAGTAAATGTATCTGATTAGAGTCGGTGGCAATCGGCTCTGATCAAAGGGGGCTGAACGACAAAAATAATAAAACCAGGAGCTCATTGATGAGCCTTGAACCCTTGCTCGAGATGCAGGGCATCAGCAAAACCTTCAACGGTTTGCGCGTGCTCAAGAATGTCGGCCTGAAGGTCTACCCCGGCGAAATCCACGCCTTGATGGGGGAGAATGGCGCCGGCAAATCGACCCTGATGAAGATCCTCTCCGGCGCTTACCAGGCCGATCCCGGCGGTGAAATCCGCATGGCCGGCCAGGCCGTCGCCACCTTTACCCCCGCCACCGCCAAAGCCCTCGGCATCGCCGTGATCTACCAGGAATTGAGCCTGTGCCCGAACCTGAGTGTGGCCGAGAACATCTACCTGGGCCGCGAACTGCGCCGTGGCTGGACCATCGACCGTAAGGGCATGCAGGACGGTTGCGTGGAAGTGCTGCAGCGCCTGGGCGCTGAATTCACCCCGGCAACCAAGGTCAGCAGCCTGTCGATTGCCGAGCGCCAACTGGTGGAAATTGCCCGTGCCTTGCACGCCCACGCCAGGATCCTGGTGATGGACGAACCGACCACGCCGTTATCGTCCCGCGAGACCGACCGCCTGTTTGCGCTGATCAAGCAGCTGCGCAGCCAGGGCCTGGCGATCATCTACATCAGTCATCGCATGGCCGAGATCTATGAACTGTCGGACCGTGTCTCGGTGCTGCGCGACGGCCAATACATCGGCGAACTGAGCCGCGACGCGCTGTCGGCCGAAGTCCTCGTGAAGATGATGGTCGGCCGCGACCTGTCCGGTTTCTACAAGAAGGAACACGCCGCCTACGACCCCGGTGCGGTGGTGATGCGTGTGCGTGACATGGCCGATGGCAAGCGCGTGCGTAATTGCAGTTTCGACCTGCATGCCGGTGAAGTGCTGGGTATCGCGGGGCTGGTCGGGGCAGGGCGCACCGAGTTGGCGCGGCTGATCTTCGCCGCCGATCCGCGCACCAGCGGCACCCTGGAAGTGGTGGGCAAGACCGTGACCCAACTGCGCAACCCGGCGGATGCGATTCGTGCCGGCGTGGTGTACCTCACCGAAGACCGCAAGGCCCAGGGCCTGTTCCTGGACATGAGCGTGGCCGACAACATCAACGTCTGCGCCTGTGTGCCGGATGCCCGTGCCGGTGGCGTGCTCGACCGTGGCCATGGCTTGAAACGTGCCAATGATGCAATCAAGTCACTGTCGATTCGCGTGGCGTCGGGCAAGGTCAATGTCGGCACGCTGTCCGGCGGCAACCAGCAGAAGGTCCTGCTGGCGCGGCTGCTGGAGGTCAAGCCCCACGTGCTGATCCTCGACGAGCCCACACGCGGCGTGGACATCGGCTCCAAATCCGAGATCTACCGCATCATCAATCAACTGGCGCAGGCCGGCGTGGGCATCGTGGTGATCTCCAGCGAGCTGCCGGAAATCATCGGTACCTGCGACCGAGTGCTGATCATGCGCGAAGGCCAGTTGGTGGCCGAAGTCGGCGGGGCCTCCGGCCACGTCATCTCCCAGGAACGTATTATTGACCTCGCCACCGGTGGCGATCAGGTGGTTGCCCATGGCTGATTCGATGATTGCAACAACAGGCAAGGCCGAACGTGCCCGCGAACTGATGCGCACGGTCGGCATGTTGCCGGTGCTGATTTTGTTGCTGGTGGGCTTCGCCCTGGCCAGTGAGAACTTCCTGACCATGCAGAACCTGTCGATCATCACCCAGCAGGCCTCGGTCAACGTGGTGCTGGCGGCGGGCATGACCTTTGTGATCCTCACCGCGGGGATCGACCTGTCGGTGGGGGCGATCCTGGCGGCGTCGGCCGTGGTGGCGCTGCAGGCGTCGATGTCGCCGCAGTTCGGCATGTTCGGGATTGCGGCCGGTATCGGCTTCGGCCTGCTGCTGGGCCTGGTCAACGGTGGGTTGATTGCCTTCATGCGCCTGCCGCCGTTTATCGTCACCCTTGGCGCACTCACCGCCATGCGTGGCCTGGCGCGCTTGCTGGCGGATGACAAGACCGTGTTCAACCCCGACCTGCCGTTTGCCTTTATCGGCAACGACTCGATCCTCGGCGTGCCGTGGCTGGTGGTGATCGCCGTGGTGGTGGTGGCACTGTCATGGTTCATCCTGCGGCGCACGGTGATGGGCGTGCAGATCTATTCGGTGGGCGGCAACCCCGAAGCGGCGCGACTCTCCGGGATCAAGGTGTGGAAGGTGCTGCTGTTCGTCTACGCCATGTCCGGCGCCTTAGCCGGGTTGGGGGCGGTGATGAGCGCCTCGCGCCTGTTCGCCGCCAACGGCCTGCAACTGGGGCAATCCTACGAGCTGGATGCGATTGCCGCGGTGATCCTCGGCGGCACCAGTTTTACCGGCGGCGTCGGCACCATCGGCGGCACGCTGATCGGCGCGCTGATTATCGCGGTGCTCACCAACGGCCTGGTGCTGCTGGGGGTGTCGGATATCTGGCAATACATCATCAAGGGCATCGTGATCATCGGCGCGGTCGCGCTGGATCGCTACCGCCAGTCCGGTGCACGGACCTGATTTCACTCATACAACAATCACAAGAGAGACCCGCATGAACCTTAAACGCATGTTTCCCGTCATTGCCTTGGCTGCTGTGATGTCCCAGGCCGCAGAGGCCCGCGAACTCAAGGCCCTGGGCATCAGCATGGGCTCGCTCGGCAACCCGTATTTCGTGACCCTGGCCGATGGCGCCACGGCCCGGGCCAAGGAGCTGAACCCCAACGTCAAGGTCACCTCGGTGTCGGCCGACTATGACCTGAGCAAGCAATTTTCGCAGATCGACAACTTTATCTCGTCCAAGGTCGACCTGATCCTGATCAACGCCGTCGACCCTTCGGCCATGGCCTCGGCGATCAAGAAAGCCCGTGATGCCGGCATCGTGGTGGTGGCGGTGGATGTGGACGCCAAGGGCGTGAATGCCACCGTGCAGACCGACAACGTCGAAGCCGGCAAGCTGGCCTGCCAATACCTGGTGGACAAGCTTGCCGGCAAGGGCAACGTGATTATCCAGAACGGCCCGCAAGTCACCGCCGTGACCGACCGCGTCAAAGGCTGTAAAGCCGCATTGGCCGGCGCGCCGGAGATCAAGGTGCTGTCCGACGACCAGGACGGCAAAGGCTCCCGCGAAGGCGGCCTGAACGTGATGCAGGGCTACCTCACACGCTTCCCGAAAATCGACGGCCTGTTCGCGATCAACGACCCCCAGGCCATCGGCAGCGACCTGGCGGCCAAGCAGCTCAAACGCAGCGGCATCATCATTACCTCGGTGGATGGCGCGCCGGATATCGAGAACGCGCTGAAGACCGATACCCAGATCCAGGCGTCAGCCAGCCAGGACCCGTGGGCCATGGCGCAGACGGCGGTGAATGTCGGCAATGACCTGCTCAACGACAAGGCCCCGGCCGAAGCGGTGACCCTGCTCACGCCAAAACTGATCACCCGCGACAACGTCGGTACGTACAGTGGCTGGTCGAGTAAACATTGATAGCGTGAGAGGAATAGCGTCGTGGTGACCATGGATGACGTGGCAAGCAGGGCGGGGGTGTCGACGTCGACCGTGTCACACGTGTTGAACGGCACCCGCAAGGTCAGCCCGGCCACGGTGCTGGCGGTGCAGCGGGCGATCCAGGCGCTGGGGTATATCCCCAACACCCTGGCGCGCTCGCTGGCGCGGTCGAGTACCAACACGATCGGCGTGGCGATTTCGGCACTGTCCAACCATTACTTCAGCGAGACAGTGCACGCGATTGAAACCGAGTGCGCCAAGCACGGCTACATGATGCTGTTTGTCGACACCCACGACGACCCGGAGCAGGAGCTGCGGGTGGTCACGGCGCTGCATCACCGGCGGGTCGACGGTATTGTGCTGGCGCCGTCGAACGGCTCGATGGCCCTGGAGTACCTGCGCGCCAACGCGATTCCGGCGGTGCTGGTGGACCGCATGATGAGCGAGCAGTTTGATCAGGTCGGGGTGGAGAATGCCCAGGCCACCCAGGCGCTGATTGAACACCTGATCGGTCACGGGCACCGCCGCATCGGCTTTATCGCCGGGCGCACGGGGTTCAGCACCACGGATGAGCGGGTCGCGGGTTACTGCGCGGCATTGCAGGCGGCGGGGCTGGCCTTCGATCCGCAGTTGCTGGTCAACGGTGGCTCCAACACCGAGCCGGCGCGCCAGGCCACGGCGCAGTTGCTGGGCCTGGCTTCGCCACCCACGGCGATCATGGCCGGCAATAACCTGATGACCCTCGGCGCGATGCACGCCTTGCGTGACGCGCAGCTTGAAGTGCCGAGACAAATGGCCCTGGTGGGCTTTGATGATTTTGACTGGGCGGATTTTTTCGTTCCGCGCCTGAGCCTGATCGCACAGCCGGTCAAGGCCCTTGGCGCCCGCGCGGTCGACCTGTTGCTGCAACGCATGGCGTCGCCTGACGCCGCGCCCCAGAGCGTGCGCCTGGCACCGACCCTGCAGTTACGTAACTCCTGTGGCTGTCATTGATGGGAATAACACACACATGAACAGTCCTGTTTCCCTGGGCATTGACCTGGGCACGTCGGAACTCAAAGCCATCCTCATGGACGCCACGGGCGCTGTGCTGGCCCATGCCGGCGTGCGCTTGAGCGTGTCGCGCCGGCACAGCGGCTGGTCTGAACAGGCGCCGGAAGACTGGTGGCAAGCCTGCTTGCAGGCGTTGGCGCATCTGCGCGGACACGAGGCGTTTACCCGCGTGGCCTGTATCGGCCTGTCGGGGCAGATGCACGGCGCGGTGTTGCTGGGGGCGGACAACCGCGTGTTGTACCCGGCGATCCTGTGGGACGACTCCCGTGCCGTGGCCGAAGCCGAACGCCTTGGAGCGGAGTTTGCCGAGGTAACCGGTAGCCTGCCCATGGCCGGGCTGACCGCGCCGAAACTGCTGTGGCTGCAACGGCATGAGCCCGAGGTGTTCCAGGCGATTGACTGCGTGCTGTCGCCCAAGGATTACCTGCGCTTGCGCTTGAGTGGCGAGCGCATCAGCGAGATGTCCGACGCGGCGGGTACGTTGTGGCTGGATGTGGCGCGGCGGGCATGGTTTACGCCCATGGTTCGCGCTACAGGCCTTGCGCCCGGGCAACTGCCCAGCCTGGTGGAGGGTGGTGCGGCGAGCGCGTTGTTGACGGCCACCGGACTGGGCCTGTCAGCTGACGTGGTGATTGCCGGCGGTGGCGGTGACAACCCTGTGGCGGCGGTCGGCATCGGCGCGGTCAACGCCGGTGACGGCTTTATCACCCTTGGCACCAGCGCGGCCATTGTTGCGATCACCGATCACGCTGCAGGCAACCCGGCCAGCGCAGTGCACAGCTTCTGCCACGCGCTGCCCAACCGCTGGTACACCATGGGCGCCATGCTCGCCGGCGCCAGTTGCCTGCGCTGGGTCACACGGCTGACGGGTATGGCCGATGAGCAAACGTTGCTGGAGCAGGTGCAGGCGCAATTGCCGATTGAGCAGCACGTGCCTTTGGAGACGCCGTTGTTCCTGCCGTACCTGGCCGGCGAACGCACACCCCACAACGATCCTTTGCTGCGCGGCGGTTTCATGAACCTGGGCCACGATTGCACGCCGGCGATGCTCGGCTATGCGGTGATGGAAGGGGTGGGTTTCGGTTTGCTCGATGCGTTGCGCGCGGTGCAATCGACCGGCGCCGACGTTACCGCTTTTGCCCTGGTGGGTGGCGGTGCGCGCAGTGAGTACTGGGCGCAGCTGCTGGCAAATATCCTGCAGCGGGAAATCTTCACCTTGCAGGGCAGTGAATTGAGCGCGTGTATTGGCGCGGCGAAGCTGGGGTTTGTGGCGATGGGGCAGGGGGCGGAGCTGCTCGCGGCGGGGATGCCGGTCAAAGCCCGGTACAAACCTGACCTGACGCAGCAGCCGGTGTTGGCGGCGCGTTATCGCAAGTTTCAAAGTTTGCTGCCCGCCGCAAAGGCCCTTCACGACTAGGCTCCTGTTGTGGTGAGCGGGCTTGCCCCGCGCTGGGGCGCGAAGCGGCCCCTAAACCTGACTACTCACTATGCCTGGATAAACGCGGTGCCTTTATTGGGGCTGCTTCGCAGCCCAGCGCGGGGCAAGCCCGCTCACCACAACAAGCCTGCTTGCTACAGGAAGCTTGTTTGCCACAACAAGCCCGCCTGCCGCCGGAAGCCTGCTCACCACACCAGGCCCACTCTCCACAAGAATCGGTGTGTTGCGGTTCAGTCGTTGGTCAGCGGCGGCAAACGTCGCTTTACCGGGGTTTTCTTGACGATGGCGGTGTTGGTTTCGGCATAGGCATTGATCCGATCCAGCAGGCTGTCGAGATGGTCCATGGTGCGCACATGCAGGCGTGCGATGAAGCAGTCTTCGCCGGTGACCTTGTCGCATTCGGTGAATTCGGGGATCGCCTGGATCTGCCGCTCTACCTCCTGCAATTTGCCTGGCAGGGGGCGGATGCGCACGATGGCTTGCAGCAGGTAGCCGAAGTGCCTGGGGTCGATGTCGACGGTGTAGTGGGTCAGCACGCCGCGTTCTTCCAGGCGGCGCAGGCGTTCGCCCACACTGGGCGAGGACAGCCCGGTGATGCCCGCCAGGGCCTTGAGGGACAGCCGCGAGTCATCCATCAAGGCGGCGATCAGTTGCTGGTCGATGGTGTCAATCATGGAGTTCGCCTAATAAGAAAAGGTGATTGCGGGATTCTGCCTTTTTTACCCACTGGAGCCGCTCACCAGCAGATTGCCATAATTGAGCCTCACTTGAGGAGCATCAATCATGGATTCATCCATCCGTCGCGGTTCGTGGGAAATGATCGCCGCCATGCTGATCTCGGGCACCATCGGCTGGTTCGTGCTGGTGTCCGGCGTGTCGGTGATCGAAGTGGTGTTCTGGCGCTGCGTGATCGGCGGCCTGACCCTATTGCTGGTGTGCGCGCTGCTCGGCTACCTGCGCCTGGACCTGCTCAGTTGGGCCACGTTCGGCCTGGCGATGCTCAGTGGCGTGGCGATTGTCGGCAACTGGTTGCTGCTGTTCGAATCCTATTCCCGCGCGTCCATCGCCATCAGCACCGCGGTGTACAACGTGCAGCCGTTCATGTTGGTGATACTGGCGGCGCTGTTCCTCGGGGAAAAGATCACCGTGCAGAAACTGGCGTGGTTGAGCCTGGCGTTCCTGGGAATGCTGGCGATTGTCACCGCCCATGGTAATCAGCCAACCGGCGACGATTACCTGGCGGGCATCGCCTTGGCGCTGGGCGCGGCATTGCTGTATGCGATTGCCGCACTGATCATCAAGCGTTTGAAGGACGTACCGCCGCATTTGATGGCGTTGATCCAAGTGACGACGGGCGCACTGCTATTGGCGCCGCTGGTGCCTTGGCATAGCTTGCCGGTCACCACCAACGCCTGGGCGGCATTGGTCACGCTCGGCGTGGTGCACACCGGCTTGATGTACGTGTTGCTGTATGGCGCGATCCAGAAACTGCCCACCGCCATCACCGGCGCACTGTCGTTTATCTACCCGATTGCGGCGATCTTCGTCGATTGGATTGCCTTCGGGCATCGCCTGGGTTGGCTGCAATGGCTGGGAGTGGCGGCGATTCTGCTGGCGGCGGCGGGGTTGCAGCGGGGCTGGTGGTGGCCCCGCTCCCACAGAGTCAGTGCGTGCCCTGAAAGATGATATTTTCCGGGTTGAAATGCTCCACCACACTGCCCGGCTGTGGCAACCCAAGGATATGCCCCTTGATTTTGCCCACCACATGCATCTCGCAGGGTTTGCAGTCGAACTTCAACGTCAGCACTTCATCGCCATGAATCAACTGCATCGGCGCGACCTTGGTCTTCACGCCCGTGACACCCTTGGCCTGTTTAGGGCACAGGTTGAAGGAGAAACGCAGGCAGTGCTTGGTGATCATCACCGGCACTTCGCCTTTCTCTTCATGGGCTTCAAAGGCTGCGTCGATCAGCTTCACCCCGTGACGGTGGTAGAAGTCGCGGGCTTTCTGGTTGTAGACATTGGCCAGGAACGACAGGTGCGCTTCCGGGTAGACCGGCGGCGGCGTGGTTTCGGCCTTGCGCCCGCCACGGGGGTGGGCGGCAACACGGGCGGCGGTCAACGCTTCGATCACTTCGCGGCGCAATGCCTTGAGCTGCGAGTTGGGAATGAAGAACGCCTGCGGTGCATCCAGTTCGATACGGGTGGCGTGATACTCGGTGGTACCGAGTTGGCCAAGCAGGTCGCGCAGGGTGTCCAGCGCCTGTTCCGGCTTGTTGGCTGCGCCAAACGGGCCGGGCAGGGTGACACTGGCGTGGATGCCTTCTTCGCTGGTGGCGGTGACGTCCAACTGCTCTTCACGCAAACGCGCGACCCATGACAGGCCGATACGGCGTTCGGCCGAAGTCTTGAGCAATGCCTGCTGCCAGTTATGGTCCAGGTTGCGGTTCAGCGGGTGGTTCGGGCGCAACTGATGCAGGCCGGCCGGCATTTCATTCGGCTCGACGCGATAACGGTAGCGCTTCTCGCCGTCCTCCTCGAATTCGCCCTTGGGCTCGGCGATGTTGGCGCGGAACCCCACCACTTCGCGCTTGACCAGCACATTGAGGCCGTCGCCGTTGGACAGCGGCTCATGGGTGATCACTTGCAGGTCACGCTTGCCGGCTTTTTCCACCACGCCCACCGGCAAACCGGTGAAGGTCGGGGTGTCGAAGGCGCCGATGTCGATCTTGCGGTCGCTGACAAAGTAGTCGGTGCTGCCACGGTGGAAGGTTTTTTCCGGGTCGGGCAGGAAGAAATGCGCGGTACGGCCGCTGGACGCACGCGCCAGGTCCGGACGGTCTTCGAGGATTTCGTCGAGGCGCTGGCGGTAATAGGCGGTGATGTTCTTCACATAACCCATGTCCTTGTAGCGGCCTTCGATCTTGAAGGAGCGCACGCCGGCTTCCACCAGCGCACGCAGGTTGGCGCTCTGGTTGTTGTCTTTCATCGACAGCAGGTGTTTTTCAAAGGCCACGACGCGGCCCTGGTCGTCTTTCAAGGTGTACGGCAGGCGGCACGCCTGGGAGCAGTCGCCACGGTTGGCGCTGCGGCCATTTTGCGCGTGGGAGATGTTGCACTGCCCGGAGAACGCCACGCACAGGGCGCCGTGGATAAAGAACTCGATGGCGGCATCGGTCTCGTCGGCGATGGCGCGGATTTCCTGCAGGTTCAGCTCGCGGGCCAACACCAACTGCGAGAACCCGGCCTGGTCGAGGAACCTGGCGCGGCCCAGGGTGCGGATGTCGGTCTGGGTGCTGGCGTGCAGCTCGATGGGCGGAATGTCCAGCTCCATCACGCCCAGGTCCTGCACGATCAGCGCGTCGACACCGGCGTCGTAGAGCTGATGGATCAGCTTGCGTGCGGGTTCCAGCTCATTGTCATGCAGGATGGTGTTGAGGGTGGTGAAGACGCGGGCGTGGTAACGGCGGGCGAATTCCACCAGTTGAGCGATATCGCTCACCTCGTTGCACGCGTTATGGCGCGCGCCGAAGCTCGGGCCGCCAATGTAGATGGCGTCGGCGCCATGCAGGATGGCCTCGCGCGCGATGGCGACATCGCGGGCAGGGCTGAGCAATTCCAGGTGATGCTTGGGCAAGGACATAGTTTTTTTAGTCAGGCTTGTCACGGTTGAGGCGCGCATTGTAGCTGTGAAATGCCTGACCGGCATTACTTCAGGCTTGAGCGGCCATCGCGGTGACTTCCACACGCATGCCGTCTACCGCCAGCGCAGCCACGCCAACCGCCGCCCGTACGGGCCAGGGCTTGGCAAAGAAGCGTTTGTAGACCTCATTGAAGGCGGCGCGGTCGGCCATATCGGTCAGATAAATGGTCAGGTGCATGACCCGGTCCATGGAGCTGCCGGCTTTTTCCAGCGCCACTTTCAGCGCTTGCAGGGTGCATTCGCTTTGCAGGGTGATATCGCCCAGTTCCAGACTGCCGTCGGCGCGCGTCGGGATCTGGGTGGAGACCAGGATGCCGTTGAAACCGACAACGTCGGAAGAAATCGAGTCGGCATCCGGATCGGGGGTGTAGGACAGGTCGTGGTTGGCCATGGGCGCCTCTTGTTGGCAGTAACGGAAAGGCGCCATGGTCCCCGAAAACAATCCCAGGGGCAAACCGCTGGCTTATACCCAGCGGCGGAACAACACGCTGGCATTCACGCCACCAAACCCGAAGCCGTTGGACAGCGCGTATTCAATCGCCATCGGCCGCGCGTCACCGCGCACCATGTCCAGGCCCTCGGCCAGGTCATCCGGGTGTTCCAGGTTGAGGGTCACCGGCGCGATCTGATCGCGCAGGGCAAGTACGGTGAAGATCGCCTCGATGCCGCCCGCGGCGCCCAGCAAATGGCCGGTGGCGGACTTGGTCGAGCTGATCGCCAGGTGGTCACCGACACCGAATACGGTCCTGATGGCTGCCAGTTCGCCTTTGTCGCCCACCGGCGTCGAGGTGGCGTGGGCATTCAGGTACTGCACCGCGGACGCCTCGATCCCCGCCTGACGCAACGCCTGCGTCATGGCCCGGCGCGCGCCGTCGCCGTCTTCCGGGCCGGCGGTCATGTGGTAGGCATCGGCACTGGTGCCGTAGCCCACCAATTCGGCAATCGGCTGGGCACCGCGTGCCAGGGCGTGTTGCAGTTCTTCGATCACCAGGATGCCGGCGCCTTCGCCCATCACAAAGCCGTCACGCGCCTGATCGAACGGGCGCGAGGCGCGCTCGGGGGCGTCGTTGAAGGCGCTGGACAAGGCCCGCGCCGCCGCAAAGCCGCCCAGGCTGACGCGGTGGATCGCCGCTTCGGCGCCCCCGCACACCGCCACGTCCACTTCACCGGCACGGATCATCCGCGCAGCGTCGCCAATCGCCTGCACCCCCGCCGCACAGGCCGTGACCGGCGCTCCCAACGGGCCTTTCAAGCCATAGTTGATCGACACATGCCCGGCGGCCATGTTGCTCAGGAACGATGGAATGGTGAACGGCGACAAACGTCGCGGCCCCTTGCTGTCGGTGGTACGTACCGCCTCGGCGATGGCCGGAAAACCGCCGACGCCCGAGGCAATGATGGTGGCGGTGCGTTCCTGCTGCTCCACGGTGTTCGGTGCCCAGCCGGCCTGCTTCAGGGCTTCGTCGGCCGCCGCCAATGCGAACAGGATAAAACGGTCCATCTTGCGCTGCTCTTTTGCCGCCAGCAGGCGATCAGGATCGAACCCGGCTTCAGGGTCCTGCAGCACGCTCTGCACTTGGCCGCCGATGCTGATAGCCAGGTCGCCGATCAGTTCTTCAGGCAGGCGACGAATTCCCGACTGCCCGTTCAACAGGCGTTTCCAGGTTGACTCCACGTCAGCGCCCAACGGTGTCAGCGCACCCATGCCTGTCACAACGATACGTTTACTCATGATCAATCGACTCCGGTTGCATTGAGGGTTCAGACTCTATGGACGTCACTATCATGATGAAAGTAACATGGCGTCACACAACTTTGCACCGGCCCCTAGGAACGTTTATGCAACGCAAGTCCCTGACCCGCGACGAATGCCCCATCGCCCGCAGCCTCGACCGGGTAGGGGAGTGGTGGAGCATCCTGATCATGCGCGACGCGCTGCAGGGGCTGCGCCGCTTCGATGAGTTCTCGCGCAGCCTGGGCATCGCGCCGAACATGCTCACGCGCCGCCTGACAGCGTTGGTGGAGGCGGGGATGCTGGAGCGCAGGGCCTACAGTGAGCGGCCGCCGCGCTATGAATATGTGCCGACCGCCAAGGGCGAGGATTTCCGCATGGTGCTGATGTCGCTGGTGGCTTGGGGTAACCGGCATTACGCCGAAGAGGGCACCAGTGTCGAGTTGGTCGAGCGGGACACGGGGCGGCCGGTGCAGCCGATGTTGGCGAGTGCAGAGGGACACATCGTAGCGTTGGAGGACTGTGTGTTGCAGGCCGGCCCGGCGGCCAGTACCGGTATGCGGGAGCGCTTGGCTTCGCTTGCCGCAAAGCCTTGAATCCTGCGGGCTCAAGCAATAATTTGACGCCAGAAAATAATCCTGCTTCGCCCCTTAAAGTCGTGTATTTCCCAGCCGATAGCGAGTCAAGACACAGGTTTTTCCGCACGGCTGAGGGCTCGTCATGTTCAATACAACACTCAAAACCGAACTGGCGGCCAGGACGGCCGAAGTCAGCGAGTACAAAGGACTGATCAGCGCCCTGGAACGCTCCATGGCGGTAGTCGAATTCGACCTCAACGGCAAGGTCCTGCGTGCCAACGATAACTTCCTGAAAACCCTGGGCTACAGTCGCGACCAATTGGCGAGCAAATCCCACCGGGACTTTTGCTTGCCGGCGCTGACCAACAGTCCGGCCTACAGCCAGTTCTGGGGGGAACTCAAGGCCGGTAAGTTCGTGTCGGGCACCTTCAAGCGGGTGGATGCCCACGGCAAGACGGTCTGGTTGGAAGCCAGCTACAACCCGGTACTGGATGAGCGTGGCCAAGTGCTGAAAGTGGTCAAGTACGCCCTGGATGTCACCGCCAAAGTCGAACAGGAGGCGGCGACCCGCAGCAAACTGGCCGCAGTGGATCGGGCAATGGCAGTGATCGAGTTCGACTTGAACGGTCAGGTCCTGGACGCCAACGAGAACTTTCTGCACGTCATGGGCTATACGCTGGCCGAAATCAAAGGCAAGCACCACCGCCTGTTTTGCGAACCCAGCCTGATCAACAGCAGCGAGTACACCGACTTCTGGCGACGCTTGAACAACGGTGAATTTTTCACCGGGCAATTCAAACGTCTAGGCAAGCATGGCCGTGTCGCGTGGCTGGAGGCCAGTTACAACCCGGTCTACGACGGCGACGGCACGCTGATCAAGATCGTCAAGTTTGCCAGTGACATCACTGAACGCGTGGAAAAGTTCGAGGAAGACTCGCGTGGCGCCTCCCGGGCCTACCATATTTCCTCCGAGACCGAGCGGTTTGCCGAACATGGCACCCAGGTGATCCAGGAAACCGCGACAGAGATGCGCCGGATCGCCGAGAACATCGGCGCATCGGCGCGCCTGGTCGGGCAGTTGGGCGACCGCTCCGAGCAAATTACCGCCATCGTCAATACCATTCGAGGCATCGCCGACCAGACCAACCTGTTGGCGCTCAACGCGGCCATCGAGGCTGCCCGTGCGGGCGACCAAGGACGTGGTTTTGCCGTGGTGGCCGATGAGGTCAGGCAATTGGCGGGGCGTACCAGCCGCTCGACTGCGGAAATCGCCGAAATGATCGGCATGATCCTTTCGGAAACCCGCGACGCGGTGGCCAGCATGAGCGCCACCCAGGAAGGCGCGCAACGTGGCGTGAACCTGGCGGACCAGGCGGGTTCGGTGATTTTGCAGATCCGCACCAGCACCAGTGATGCGGTGCAGGCCGTGAGTATGTTTGCGTCGAAACTGGATGAGTCGGAGGTTATTCCCAAGACGGCTGTCGGCTGGGTAGGCTAAGCCGGGCACGCCGGTCGGTCATGGCCCTGGCTGGCGCGAAGCCCCACGTTCAAGGTGTTCCCGTGTGGGCGAGGGTCATACCAGGCCCAGTGCGACTTTTTCATTGAAGTCTGCCTCCAGTTCGGCTTGCCACCCCAGAAATCGAGCCGGATCGCAGATCACTTGAAACAGTGCTTGATGCACGGCGTGATTGGGTTCTGCCTCGCTGAGGCCTTTAGCCATGTCATGCACCATCCTGTCGAGTTCCTGACACGTCAGGGCCGCCTTTCTATCGACCTGCCAGCGCTCCAGCAAGCGTTGGACCTTACGGTATTCGGCGCGCACTTCTTTGCCCCAGCGGTCGCTCAGGTTGAATACGCTGTTCAGGTTGACAACCCGGGGCGCATCAATCGGATCGATACTTTCCAGTTGAACCTTAAGGCTGACCGGGAGCAGCTTCAGCGCAAATTTCCCCGCCGGTTGCCGTTTGTAGGGATGGAACCACTCCTGGAACGAGCCCTGCGTGTGGACCTTGTCCTGTCCTTTATTGGGCGCTTCGTTGCAGTCGTCGCACATCGGGATGAGGTTGTGTGCACATACTGACAACAGCGGGAATTGCGCTTTTGCTACCCAGTGATCCACATGTGCCTTGCCCAGTTCAGCCCCGCATACCACACACGCCTCACGAGCATCGGGGTCGGGGTCGACTTTGTGCCTCTGTAGAAAGTCCTGCTTGAAGGACTCGTAGGTAACCTGGCTGGGCTTGTCGTCAGTGACATTGCCCGTCACACCATAAGGCAGGCCCTCACGCAACCCCGGCGAGTAGAACGCTTCCATCAGTTTTTGCAAGGCCTTCCAGTCGTCCTCGGTCTGCAATGGGCTTGTGATGGGAAGCACGAGGGTGTTGGGAGCCAATGAAAAATAGTCCGACACATCGCTGGTTTTCATCACCCACTGTTTCAAGTTGTTTTTGTCGCTGACGCTGAGATCGGCCAATCGAATCGCGTGCGTCAACAGTGTTGTTGCGCTCACCTTTCGCCCCAGGAAGTGCCAGAGCCATTCGCCCTCGATCCGCGTGCCCAGTGCCTTGATGAGTTCTGCTTCAGTGAGTCGGCTGCTATTGACGGTGGGCTCACACAGCCACAAGGCAAAGGTGTGCATCATTTTTTGGCAGGCTGCCAACGCCGGGGCCCACTTGCTGTATTGAATCGTCTTAAACATTCGGGTTGCCCTCGTAATGTTGCTTGAGCAACTCGAGAACGCCTTCGCGCATCGCCCCCTCCTTCAGGGTTGGCAGCAGTTGCTTGAGCGCCCTGACTTCGTCGTTTTCCTTCCAACGGTTCAACAGCACCCGCAGTTCCGATCGGTGGAAACCCGTACCCAAGTGCGCAATCAAGGTTTCGACTCGGGCAACGTCCCCTGGCTGAGGGACTTCGATATTCTTCACCTCTTCCAGGAACGCTTCGATGCGAGCCTTGGCCCGCGAACCGATGCTGTCCTTGGCCTTGAACACCTTCATCAACAACGCGCCGGGCTCGGTACCGAATGTGCGCGTGTTCAAGGTGCCGGCGCTGGAGTGGCCGGCGCTGTCTTTGGTGATCAGAATGACTTCCTCGTCAAACACGTCGGACAGCACAATCGACGAGTGGCTGGCCACCAGGACAGCGCTGTTGTCCCTGCCCATGGCGTGTTCGATGATGCCGACAATTTCGCGCTTCCAGCTGTCATTGAAATGGGTCTCGGGCTCATCCAGGAGCAACAGCGCGTCTGGCTCACCCGCCAGTAGATAAAACAAGGCCCAGCGACGCAGGACCATCTGTTCGCCGTCCGACATTTCGCTGTAGGCCATGACGCCTTTGTCCTGAAGGGCGTCCTCGCGACGGTTTTTTACATCGCGACGAATGCACATCTCAAAATCGTCAACCAGGCCAAGGGCCATCCAGCGAATCAACTCATGGAAGCGACTGAACGGGCTTTGGCTGGCTTCCCCCAGCATCAGTGCCAGCGCATCCCCTTGATACTGAACGCCCTGGTGGTGAAAGCGCTGGTCGAAGCAGGACTGGCGCGTGTCAGGCACAAGCCCCTCGATATCGAAATAAACCCTGCGCAATGAGCGAGTTGGATGTGGGATGGCAATCACATCACCGGCCATCAGCAGCAGGTCATGAATTTTTTTCTGGAACGCCGGCTGCGCGGCTTTCACTTTATCCAGGTCAATCTGCAGGCTCACACTGACCAATTGATGCCAGCCGGTTTTTTGCAGCAGTGCGGCCAACCGGTGCTCTCCCAGGCCGCTACGGGCGACCAGGTTATCGTGCAGCACCACCGCCAGCAGCGCGGCGTCAGGTCGATTATCGCTGAGCAGGAAAGGCCGACTGAGCAGGTCACTTGCATCACGGTTGATATACGCCAAGGGGCTGCTTTGCCGGCTCGGCAACTCTGCGAGCCGTACGCTGCTCTCGTCGTAATGAGTCCAGCCGGCCGGACGCTCCATGCCCTGGCCGTAGAGCTCCTGATCGTTGATATCGGGGAGCGCATCGGCGCTGAGCGGTGGCTGCCAGATGGCTTGCCAGGGCCTCCACGACCCGGATGTGTAGGCCAGGACCTTGGGCAGCAGATCTTTCACGCCCTGGGGGAAGCTGCCCCTGGGTACCCGCGTGACGAATCCAAGTGACTCATGCTCACCCTTGCGCAACGCGGCAAGGCACTGGGTGAACGTGGCTTCGGCGCAATGCTTGGGAAAAGGATTCTCCGTGCGTTGCCAGATGGCGGCTTCGCTTTTTTTGCCAGGGTTGTCGAAGACGATTTCGGAAAACTGTTCATCCGCGCCCAACTCATAGATCAGCGTAAAGGGAAAACCCGGGAGCTGCCCGTCCGCCATTGCCAGGAAGATTGCGGAAATCGCCCTGAGCAGATGGCTCTTGCCACTTCCGTTAAGCCCGGCGATGAAGTGGATCCCGCAGCGGTTGGTTTCATCACCCAGCACCGGCCAAGGGGCCTTGTTCGAGAAACTGATCTTTACGTGGGACAGTGGAGGGTAACGGTCGATACTCAGATAACGCAGGCGCATTTATAACCCCAACTCGGCTTCGAGAATGCTCGCTCTCAATGCTTTGGCATCCCGTGATGCCAGGCCGTCTTTTACGTGCCCGTCCGCGCTCTGCCGATAGGCGCGGAACGCTGCCAGATAGGGCGCTGCATCGCCCTGGCCACGGGGCGGAAGGCTGATGTGCTGGATCAAGCCCAGCGCGCAGAGTTGTTCCAAGGTCCGGCGGATCTGGCTGGGACTGACGTATTCATGCAGAGGGTTCAAGGTGTGCGAGGTGCAGAAGGCGTCGAAGCTTTCAGGGTCGTCGACAATCAGCGCCTGGCGGCGTCCACGCAGGCCGCGCCATACCAGGCGTTGGAGCAAGGAGAGTTGTTCAGTCGCCGTGGTGCGGTAGGCACGTCGGAATGCGCTGGATAAGACCGGTGAAACCTCACTGGCGTCGATTTCATCGTCGGGTACCGATAGCGCCATATACGGCGGTGAAGGCGCGCGCCAACGTGCGGACAACTTGCCGTCGAAGGCGTCCCTAGCGATTGCATGATAGAGAACACGGGACTTTTTCTTGGCCTGCGCAAGCGCGGTCACAGGCACCGCGTCAAGTATTCCAAGGATGCGGCGCTGCTCGGCCCGAGTTGGCAGTGCAACCTTCATGCGCCCCAGATACTTTTCCTCGAGAGGCCGTTCGGTCGTTACGGTCAGGTCGAACCAGGCCGATCGGAACAACGACGCGAGGTAGTCAGCGCAAACCTCATCCTTTGGACGCAAGACAGTCAATGTGCGCGAGGCGAATTTCGGCATATCCCCCTTGGGCACGACGCCCACTTGGCCATAGGTAACCCGGTCGGGATGTGCTCCGAGCAACAGGTCACCGGTGCGAACTTCACGGCCGGGATTGGGCATGTCGTGTAAACGCACCAAGGTTGGCCGTAGGGGGGACATCAAAAGATCCCGGTGGGCAAAGAACGCCACCTCGGTATCCGCTGCATACCCAGCCTTGGCCCCGTCATCGTGAGGGTTGATCCAAACGATGTCAGCCAACGTCAGCAGTGCCCAGCCTGGCCCTGTTGTCCCGGCAGGCGGCAACATGAGCCGCGTTGCCAGTTCGCGCTTGAGGTGGTGGGCTCTGTTTACGGCTTCGCGATAGGGACGGACACTCGCTTGCTCAAGCGCGTCGACGATATACCGCTGCTCGTCGATTGAGGGCAACGCAATATGCAGGTTGCGAAAAAAGCCATGGGGCAAGGTGGGCTGGCTGCGCGTTGAGGTGTTACTGCGTGCGGCTTGTTGCCGGAGCCAAGGTTGTTGGAAGAAATGCCAGAGAAAGTGGGCAGAGAGTTGGGGGCCTGGGCGTAGAACGCTCATCTGGGGGCCGAATCCCACCCCCTGTGGCAAGTCGCCGACTACCGCCGAAATCCAACGCCCGGACGTGACGCCGGCAAACAACACATCGCCCTGGCAAAACATGGCGGTGCCTTCAGGGACATCGGCCAACAAGCGCTGGTTGGTGTTCAGGATTTCGCCGGTTTCATCGTCAATGCCCGCGTAGTCGACGTAGTCGACCGACAATTCATCGGCGGGCAGGCTGTGCCTCGGGTTGAGCTTGCACACCTGCAGCAAGGGCACTTCCCGCCAACGGGAAACGGCACTCATTGGCCCGCCTCCAGCAGCCCACGTAAGTCGCCCAACCGGTCGAGAATGCTTTGTTCTATCGCGCAAAGCTCATCAAGCAGCTCCAGCGTGCTGGCGCCCTCAGGAACCCTCGGCGCTTCAGGCCAGCGGTAATCATTGAGATCCAGGCTCCATTGGTTGGCCTCGATACAGTGGGGGGCCAGGAAACCCTCCTGCAGGACGCCGTCGACATAGAGTTGCCGCGCCATCTCTGCCGCGTATTCCGGACGCACGCGTCGGGCCTCGTCGTGGGAACCCTTGATTTGACCGGTAAGGTCCTGCCATTCGGGGTTGGGCACCCACTCGCGAACAGGCACTCGCCATTGCTTGGTAACGCTGGCCCGGCTTGGGAAGAACTGCATGAACTGACGACCCGGAGCACTGCCATCCAGGTCGTTTGTAGACAGCGCGATGACTTCGTTCACAAAGTAGTCGCGAGTGGCCTGTTTTGTCCCATCCAGAGGCTGATAATACACACCGCTTTCCAACCGCTTATTTCGCCGCCGAAAGTGCACCATGGCGTCGTACAGATCGTTCTTGTCTTCCCCGACTTCGTAAAACCACACGCTGCCGGTCTTGGGTGCGGTGTGGGTGTCCAGCGCTGAGGCATGCTCCGAACTCTGGACTTTCTTGAAGATCAGCAAGGCGACGGGGGTAGAGACTTGTGGCAGTGTTCCGGGCGGCAGCAGAATCACCCCCTCGACGACATGCCGCACGAGCAACTCGTGGCGCAATCGGCGCTGTGCTCGCGTGGTTCCGTAGAGCATGCCCTGGGGCACGATCAAGGCGGCACGGCCTTTGATTTTAAGCAAGTCAAGGGAGCGCCAAATGAACAGCAGCTCCAGCCTGCGGGTGAGTTTATCTTTTTCACTGAATGCACTAGGCGGCAGGTAACCCGCACTGGCCGGCAGGGCATCATCACCTACGTTGCCCAGTGGCAGGTCACACAGGACATAATCGTAATGAGCGCTTTGCAGCAACCTTTTGACTGCCTGACCGTCGAGCAATCGGGAAACACTGTTACCGGTGTGCAACTGCGTGGGATTGAGCTTGTGCAAGAGCATGCTCATCCAGCCGATGCGTGCCATTGACTTGTCTACGTCGATGCCCACAGGGATCCTGCGCGAAGCTTTGCTGCCGCTATTCATCATGTAGTGCTCGGCGTCGAGCAATAACCGCGCCGTGCCCACAGCGGGATCGATCAAGCGGGCACCGGGTGTGGGGTCCAACAACGACACGATAAATCGCGACAGTCGCGGCGGCGTGGTATTCAGCGAATTTCCACCCACAGCGGCGAGCTTGAGCAGATCATCGAACGCCTTGCCGGCCGACGGGGCCGTAAGCGTTCTTTTTTCAACGAAGTTGAACAGCCCGTCGACGGCCTTCAATAGCATGAGCAAGGCTTCGGGTTTGGAGGATTCCAATTGGAAATAGGCGTCGCTGAACAGCCCATTCAAGTCCAGGCGCACCTTGTCGGACACATCGTGAATCGCTTCATAATCCCGCAGGCGCCGAAAGACATTGCCCGCGAGGAGAGGAGCGGGGTCGGCGCTCTCCAGCAGCGCGGTCCAGGACCGGTCAAACCGTAGGTGTTCCAGATACTTGATCAGAATCAGGCAGGCAATTTGCTCGACAGCGACCTGAGGCGAAGACGCGAGACCGGAGGCCACGAGGATATTCCACAGCGTAACGGCTTGATTAGGGGCGTGTTCAGTCGACATCGGAGTCCTTTTCGATAGGTGTGGCGGTCAAGCCGGCAAGCATAGAGGCAAATGGCCAGAATTGGCAGCCAAGGCGGGCGAATTGGTGGCGGGACCAGGCTAAGGGCAGGCCCAAGCCTGGGCAGGTGGATGGGGCAGTCAACCCAGGCAAGGAGGGTGATGGTTCGGGATTACTCTTTCACATCCATGAACTCTTCAGCCCACGCCACATAGCTCTCTGGCAACGTGTAGGTATGGGTCAGTTCGGTAGCGCTGAGGTTCGAGGTGCTGTGGGTCAACTGACGTTGGGCACGCAGGCTGTCGTAGGTGGCCTTGATCGCCGCAAAATACGCGCCATGACCGGCAACTACCACGCGCACGCCCAGGCTGGCCAGGCGTTGGGCGTCATGGAGCTTGGGGTTGCCGTAGGTCACCAGCATCAGCGGTACCGTGAGGTTTTCGGCGATTTTTTCCAGATGCTCGAAGTCGCTGATGCCAACCATGCAAATCCCATCGGCACCGGCCTTTTGATAGGCCAGGGTACGCTCGATAACGGCTTCAGTCGGCAATACGCCGGCGTTGGTCCGGGCGATGATCGACAGTTCAGGATCGACACGGGCTTCCAGGGCGGCGCGGACCTTGCCGATGCCTTCCTGGATGGAAATCAGGTCGGTGGATTTACGCCCGAATTGTGCAGGCAGCAGCGTGTCTTCAATCGTCAATGCCGCGACGCCGGCGCGCTCAAGCTCTTCGACGGTGCGCATCACGTTGAGTGCATTGCCGTAACCGTGGTCGGCATCGGCAATAAAAGGCAGCTGGGCGACGCGGCCGATACGGGTGGCCTGCTCGACGAACTCACTCAGCGTGATCAAGGCAAAATCGGGCGCCGCCAATACCTGCAACGACGCGACTGACCCTCCCAGGATACCCACCTCAAACCCCAGGTCTGCCGCGATACGGGCGGACATGGGGTCGAATACGGAAGCGGTTTCAACGCAGCTCGGCTTGGCCAGCAATTCGCGGAAGTTGCGGCGCAGCGTCGAATGAGATTTTTTGGGCATGTTCTTTCCTGGCTCTGGTCATCGTCACGTGACGATCTATGTCTATTCGTGGTCGCGCGAGATTACCATGCAGGCGGGGCGGGGATTATGACGTTTGAGCATGGGGTATGCTGGAAACAGATGGTGCATGCCGGCCTTAAAATGCTGATTTCGCATTATTATAGAATTACGTTATGCATTATAAGAAGTTTACAGCAGGCAGTCCGGTCCTTATGGTGTGGGCAGATTATTCCTGTGAACACTACCGAGACCGTACGCGCGGATCGACTTGAACGGCCTGACAAGGCATCTGGAGACGAACGTGCGTTACTTGACGAGACTGGCGGCCGGGTTGGCGGCCGTATTGCTGTGCCTGACCGTGAATGCGCAAACGCTGGTGGTGGGCGACCAAAGCTACAACGCCCAGGCCGCGATGGAAGCGGCGGGGGTGCTTGAAAACCTGCCCTATACCCTTGAATGGAAGCAGTTCACCGCCGGGTCGCCGGTTGCCGAAGCACTCAACGTCGGCAGCCTGGACATTGGCTTGCTGGGTGATGCGCCCGTGCTGTTCCTGGGCGCATTGGGCGCGCCCATCAAGGTGATTGCGGTCAGTCGGCAAAATCTCGACGGCGTGGCCATTCTGGTGAAAAACGATTCGCCGATCAGGAGCCTTGCGGATCTCGCAGGCAAACGTGCGGCCATCTGGAAAGGCTCCTGGAGCCAGCAACTGCTGTTGACTGCACTGGATAAAGCCGGCGTGCCATCGGACTCTCTGGAGTTGCGCTACCTCAGCGCGCTGGACGCCTCCCATGCGTTGGAAGGCGGTTCGGTGGACGTCATCGCCACCTGGGAACCTTACGTTACGCAGCAGGAACGCCAAGGCGCGCGGGTGCTCGCGACGGCTGACGGGTTGATTCCGGCCCAGAGCTTCATTGCAGCCAACGCCCGTGCCGTCGAAGCCAAGCGTGTGCAGATCAGCGATTTTCTCCAGCGCCTGAAAAAGGCGCGTGACTGGGCTCGCCAAACCCCGGCCAACACCGACGCCTATGCCGATGCGTGGGCCAGGCGTACGCGTGCGGACGCCGGTATCGCGCGGGCCTGGTTTGCCCGTGCGCGCACGACCGTCGAGCCCGTGACGGCGCAGTCGCCAGCAGAGGCGCAAAAGACCGTGGACTTTTTTGCCGGCCAAGGGTTGGTCAAGTCGTACCCGGCAGCCAATCTGTTCGATCAGTCATTCGCGGCGTCCCTGCAGCCAGCCGTCGCTAATAACCAGCCGTGAGGCGCCAAGGAATACTCTGGACATGACCAACAGACAGCTCAAACTGGGTGCCTTGACGATGGGCAGTGGCGGGCCGGGTCGCCATAACCTGTGGCTCGATCCGCAATTACCGGCCGACGCCAGCGTCAACGTCGATTGGTACATCGATATTGCGCGTCAGGCCGAGGCGGCGTTGTTCGACTTGATATTTATCGTCGACAGCCAGTTCATCACACCGGGGTCGCCCTCCCATTACCTGAATCGGCTGGAACCGCTGACGCTGCTCTCGGCGCTGGCCGTGAGCACACGCCATATAGGCTTGGTCGGTACGCTGACCACCTCTTACAACTCGCCCTACAACGTTGCGCGGCGCCTGGCCTCACTGGACCTGATCAGCAAAGGTCGTGCGGGATGGAACGTGGTGACCAGCGGCGATGCCGGCACGGCAGGCAACTACAGCCGGGACGAACACTACGATTACGACACGCGCTACGGCCGAGCGGCTGAACACGTCCAGGTTGTGCAGGGCTTGTGGCACTCCTACGAGGAAGATGCCTTCGTGCGCGACCGGGCGACCGGGCAGTTTCTCGACCCGAGCAAACTGCATCGCCTGAATCACCAGGGCGAGCACTTTTCGGTGGTCGGCCCGCTGAATATCCAACGCTCACCCCAAGGCCAGCCGGTGATATTCCAGGCCGGTGATTCGCCCCAGGGGCGCGAGTTGGGTGCCGCGACGGCCGATGTGATCTTTACCCATGCCGCCAGTATCGAGCAGGGCCAGGCGTTCTATCGGGATGTAAAGGGCAGGGCAGCACAACGGGGGCGCGACCCGGAGCAGATACTGGTCATGCCTGGCGCTGAAATTTACGTCGGCGACACGGATGAGCACGCCCGTGAAATCGAGCAGCACTACCATCAGGTCGACCACAGCTTTGAACTCGCGCTGAAGGAATTCGGACGTAACTTTGGCTGGCATGATTTCAACCAGTACGACCTCGATGCGCCGTTTCCCCAGGAAAGCCTCGAGTCTGCGCGCAGCAGCTTTTTTACTGCGGCCAAACGGATTGCCGATCAAGCCCGCGAGAAAGGTTTCACGCTGCGCCAGGCCGTAGAGTTTGGTCGACAACTGCGTCCCGGTGCATTCGTCGGCACAGCTGACACGGTCGCGCAGAAAATGGCCGACTGGTTCGAGGCCCGCGCCGTGGATGGTTTCAACATCTACATCGGGCACCCCGAGCAATTCAAGCGTTTTACCCAAGACGTCATACCGTTATTACAGGCCCGTGGCGTCTATCGCAAAGCGTATGAAGGGACGACCCTGCGCGAAAGCCTGGGGTTGCCGATTCCGCGCTTTGAGCGCCGCGGACAATGCCTCAACGCACTAGGCACAGAAAACACGGTGGTTAAATCTTGAATTGCCTCAACAGGCCTTCCAGGCGATGACCGATGGCGTACAGCTCATCGACCGTGTGTACGCCGCTTTGGGTCTGGTCTGCGACGTTTTCAATCGCGCGGGCTATTTGGTGGACGCTGCGATTGATGGCTTCGGCAACCGACGTCTGCTCTTGCGCGGCGCTGGCGATGTGCGCGTTCATGGTGTTGATGGTAACGATCAACTCGACCGCCTTGCCCAGCGATTGCCCGGCTTGTTCAGCGTGCAGGCTGGCGCCATGGCCTGCTGCGCCGGAGTGGCTCATCGCAGTGACGACCTTGGTGGTGGCCTGGTCAAGGCGCTCGATCATCGCTTGAATTTCCTGGGTGCTGAGTTGCGTCCGGCTTGCCAGCGCGCGTACTTCGTCGGCAACCACGGCAAATCCGCGACCTGCATCCCCGGCCCGGGCGGCTTCGATCGCGGCATTGAGTGCGAGAAGGTTGGTTTGCTCGGCGATCGAGCGGATCACATCCAGCACCGTGACAATGCCTGCTACATCGCCTTGCAGGCTTTTCAGCGAGGCGCCTCCCGCGGACAGGTCCTCGGTCAGGCTGCCCAACCGGGTGATGCTTTCATTGACGACCTGCCTGGCGTGCTGGGCCTGCACATCGGTTTCGCCTGCTGCCTCTGAAGCGCTCTTGGCACTGTTGGCTACTTCTTGCGCCGCAGATGACATCTGATTGATTGCTGCAGCGACTTGATCGGTTTCCTGGCGTTGCTGTTCCATGACCTGATCGATGCATTTGCTCTGTTCGGCCACCTGGGTCACGGACGTATTCAATTCTCTGGCCATGCCGACGATCTGGCCGACCAGCCCATGAATCTTATCGGCGAAGGCATTGAACGACACGGCCACCTGGCCGAACTCGTCGCGGCTGATGGGTAAGCGCCGCGTCAGATCGCCTTCGCCCGCTGCGATTTCATCGAGGAGCTCGCGAATCCGCGACAGGGGACGCAGGCTGCTTTTAACCATTAACACTGCGAGCACACCGGTGATCCCGAGCGCAATCAAGGCAATGACGGTTATCCCGTAGACCAGGCTGCGCACACGCTGATGGATTTCCCCTCGTACTTGGGCAACCTGGCTTTCGATACGGTCGAGATTGATCGCGGTGACCACGACCATGTCCCAGGCCGGCAGGTAAAAGCTGTAAGCCAGCTTGGGAACGACTTTATCCGTATTGATCAGGGCCCCCGAATAGTTGACGAAGTGGGTGTCGTTCTTCGCGGCGGCAACCATTTCCCGGTTCAGGTAAAGCCCGTTCCTGTCTTTGCGCTCACTCATGTTGGTGCCGACGCCTTCACTGCTGTCACCACGAAACAGGCGCACGACCTGACTGTCGTAGCCGATAAAATAGCCGTCGTCCCCATACTTCATCCGGGACAGCCGCGCGATCGCCAGCGCACGCGTTGCGGTGTCTCCCGTCTCGGCCTGCGCATACAGCTCCGCTACCGAGGTTCGGGCAAGGTTGGCGTAGTCTTTCAAGCGTTCCCGGCTTTCATCCAGCAGGCGTTCCCGGGTCGCCGTGACTTCCTGCTCGGCGCTCGACAGCAAGGTGGTGCTCGTTGTCAGCGCCAGCACCGTGGACAACAGCACCACCGGGGCCAGCACCAGCATCAGTACTTTGTTTTTAAACAGCATGCGTGGGGTTCCTCACCTGAATCTGTAGGAAAGCGGCCGGAAGGGCCGCGATCGTCGACTTACCAAAGGGCAATGTCATAGGTGAGGTAGAGGCGATTGCTGTCGCGGCCCCGGGAGAACTCAGAACGGTAGACATAGTTGCGCATGCGCACGCCCAGCCCTTTGAACGTGCCGGCTTGCACAACGTAAGCCAGCTCGGTATCACGCTCCCATTCCTTGACCGTGGTGGCGGACTTGCCGTCATTGCCGCTCAGGTAGCGCGTTGAGAAGGTCAGGCCGGGCACGCCGACGGCGGCGAAGTTGTAGCCATAGTTGAGCATCCAGGTCTTCTCGTCCTCCTCAATGAATTTGCCGATGCCGGCATTACTGAACGAGTAGACGGTCGCGCCGCTGATGTAGGGTAATCCGGCATCACCGCGAAGGGCCTGGTAGCCGCCACCGAGGGTATGGCCTGCAATCACGTAGGACAACTGGCCGCTGAACATGTCATTGTCGATTTTGCCTGCGTAGGCAGAGCCGCTATCAACGCTGTTGAAGTAGCGCAGGTCGCTGGTCAGCACGCCCCCGGCCAGCGGCAGGTCGTGCTGGATACCGGCGAAGTTCTGTCGGTAGAAGTGCTCGAGTTCCCCGTAGAAATAACTCAAGCGCAGGTTTTTGCCCCATTTGTACTCAGCCCCGGCGTAGTTGAAATCACCGGATTTTTCCCCGCTATAGCCATCAGGCACGATCGGCACGCTGTTGGTGGAGTCGCGCAGTTTGAAACGGTCCAGATGCCCGCCGGTCACGGTCAGGTTCTCGATGTCGCTGCTGCTGACCTGGGTGCCCTGGTAGGTCTGGGGCAACAAGCGTGCATCGTTGTAAATCAGCACCGGCGTCTTGGGCAACAAGGTGCCGTACTTGACAGTGGTTTTGGCGAACCTGGCTTTTGCCGTAGCGCCGGCGCTGGCAAACTCGCCGGCCGCCCGCCCGTCATCATGTACCGGCATGAGCCCGGTGCCGCTGCGCCCGCGCCCTGAATCGAGCTTTACCCCATAGAGTCCCAGGGCGTCCACGCCGAAGCCGAGGGTGCCCGCGGTAAATCCGGACTGATAGTCCAGCAGAAATCCCTGGGCCCACTCGGTGCGTTCGCTCTTTGCCGTTCTGGCGGCCCGCGCACTCAAGCCGTGCTCGTCGCGAAAGTTCTCGTTGAAATACACATTGCGCAGTTGCAGCTTGAGCTTGCTGTCATCAATAAAACCTTCGGCGTTGGCCGCCGCGACGGGTACCAGGCCTAACGCGCAAAACAAAGCTCGACGGGTATACATAGGGTTCATGGCAAATGACTCGTTGTTGTTATTTGGGGTACAGGTCGGCACGCGCCTCGTGAGTGAGGCGCGCTGGAAGGCAGCAGGGCTTATGGGTGGATCAGGTGAACAGGCTGATGGCACCGGTCAACAAGGCCAGGGCGGTGACGACCAGGGAGGTCAGCACGGCCCATTTGACGGTGGCCTTCTGGAAGTCGCCGATATCGCGATCGACCATGCCCACCAGCAGCAGGGTCGAGGCCACCAGCGGACTCATGAGGTGAACGGGCTGGCCCAGGATCGAGGCGCGGGCGATTTCGACCGGGTCGATGCCATAAGCGGCGGCGGCATTGGCCAGGATCGGCACCACGCCAAAATAGTAGGCGTCATTGGACAGTACAAAGGTCAGCGGCATGCTGGTGATCGCAACCACCAACGGAAACAGGTGGCCCCAGGATGGCGGGATCCAGTCGACAAGGGTCTGTGCCAGGGCATCCACCATCTTTGTACCGGAAAAGATCCCGGCAAAGATCCCGGCGGCAAATACCAGCAACACCACGGTCATGGCATTGCCCGAGTGCGCCAGGATGCGTTCTTTCTGAATGTCCAATTGCGGGTAGTTGATCATCAGCGCGAGCACGAAGCCGATCAGGAACAGGATCGCGGAATGCATCAGCCCCATCACCAGCGCCGCCATCACCGCGATCACCAGCACCAGATTGACATAGGCCAGCTTCGGACGTTTGTGGGGCGTGTCCTCGAGAATCGCCTCGATGTAGCAATCGCCGCCGCCGCTTTGCAGCTGCACGTTGCCGATACGCTTGCGTTCTGCGCGACCCAGTATGAAGGCCGTGAAGATCACCCACAGGGCACCGCCGATCATGGTCGGCAGCAACGGCACGAAGTACTCGCCGGCATCCAGGCCCAACGCGGCAATAGCCCGTGTCGCGGGGCCGCCCCAGGGCGTCATGCCACTCATGATGCTCAGCGACAGCATGGAGATGGTTGCCAGGATCATCGGGTTCATGCCGATGCGTTTATACAGCGGCAGCATTGCGGCGCAGGTGATCATGTAGGTCGTTGTGCCGTCGCCGTCGAGCGCTACCAGCAACGACAGCAGGGCCGTGCCTACGGCGATCTTCATCGGGTCGCCATTGACCCTCTTCAGGATTTTGCGGATCAGCGGGTCGAACAGGCCTGCGTCGATCATCAGGCCGAAGAACAGGATCGCAAACAGCAGCAACGCGGCAGACGGGGCGACCATTTTCAGGCCGTCGAGCATCATCTTGCCAGTGGTGCCGCCAAAGCCGCCGATCACCGCGAAGACGATGGGAACCACGGTGAGCGCGACGATGGGCGACAAGCGCTTCGTCATGATGAGATAGGTGAATACGACCACCATGGCCAAGCCAAGGAAAGCGAGCATAGGACGATTCTCTTGTTGTTATCGTAAAAATGGCTGACGCCGAGGCGCACGCGCCCTGACCCGCCGGGCGGCACAACGCGCCTGGCGGGGAGGGGGGGTCAGTCAAGTCAGGGGGGAAGCGTTATCCGGTTGTCTCTAGACGCGTTTGGCGTCCTTCAGGTCGTCCCAGGCTTTTCCCGGTGCGGCAGAAGATTTTGCGTCGAGCACCCGGTTCAGCGTGTCGCGGTGGCAGGCATTTTCAGACATCGAAATCACCACCGTCGCTACGGCGTTACTGGCCAGGCTGGTCAGGGCGCGTGCTTCAGACATGAAGCGGTCAACGCCGATCAGCAATGCCAGGCCGGCCAATGGGATGTCGTGGATGACCGTCAGGGTCGAGGCCAGTGCCACGAACCCGCTGCCGGTAACCCCGGCGGCGCCTTTGGAGGACAGCAGCATGATCGCCAGCATGGTGATGATCTGCGTCAGGCTCAGATCAATGTTGCAGGCCTGGGCAATGAAAATCGCCGCCAACGACAGGTAGATGGCCGTGCCGTCCAGGTTGAACGAGTAGCCGGTGGGCAGTACCAGGCCGACGACGCCTTTTTTGCAACCCAGTGCCTCGAGTTTCTCCAGCATGCGCGGCATCACCGGTTCCGTGGAAGAGGTGCCGAGTACCACCAGGAACTCTTCGCGAAAATAGCGCAGCAGCTTCCACAGGCTGAAGCCGTTGGCGCGGCAAATGCTGCCCAGTACCACGAACACGAAAAAGCCGCAGGCGATGTACAAGGTCATGATCAACTTCGCCAGCGAACCCAGCGAAGTGATGCCGTACTGGCCGACAGTGAACGCCAAGGCCCCGAAAGCGCCGACCGGTGCAAAACGCATCAGGTAGGAAAAGATCTTGAAGACCATTTGCGAGGCGGATTCGAGCACGTCGAGTACCGGTTTGCCACGCTCGCCCAGCGACGACAAGGCAAAGCCGGACAACACCGCGATAAACAGCACCGGCAACACTTCACCTTTACTGAAGGCGCCGATAAACGTCTCGGGAATGATGTGCATGAAAAACTCCACCACCCCAAGCTTTGCGGCCGACTCCGTGTACTGGGCCAATCCTTTGGTGCTCAGCTGGCTGGGATCGATGTTCATGCCGGCGCCCGGCTGGAACACGTACACCGCGACCAGGCCAATCACCAGGCTGATCACCGTGAGGACGAAGAACAACAGCATGGTTTTGCCCAGCAGGCGCCCGAGGGAGCGCTTGTCGCTCATCCCGGCGATGCCGGTGACGATGGTGCAGAACACCACGGGCGCAATCATCATCTTGATCAGTTTGATGAACGCGTCACCCAGGGGCTTGAGTGCAATGGCCTGCTGGGCCCAGAAATGCCCGACCACGATGCCGAGCGCCACGGCGCAGAGGATCTGGAAGTAGAGCGATTTAACAACTTTCATGGCATCACCCATTTTTAGAATTGTGCGGATGCAAAAATGCCAACGACTATCGGAATTTATCCGGCAAGGCGCTGCGAGTCAGTGGCGTAGACGTAGCCGGAGAAAAGCCTGCGGGCGGTGCGTACGACTGAGGCCTGAATTGTCTCACCGTTCACGCCGGTGTAGGACAATACGACATCAATCCCGCCGCTCGGGTGTTCGATCCGCACCGCTTCAAGGCGCGGCGTACTGATCCCGCCGAGCATCTGCGCAACGATGCTGCCTTCGATCACACACGCAGTGGCCAAACCAATCGAGCCCGTAATGGCGAGCGCGCGGTGGCAGTTGTGCGGCATGAAGTAACGAACCTGGATCGTGCCCCCCGCTTTCGCGGGCGAAACCAGTACCGGCTTGGGAATCACTTTGTCGCTGACATCGCCCAGGCCCATGGCCAGGCCGGCCTGAAGCCGCAGTGTCTCGAGGCGTCGCAGGAATTCCTTATCGGCGTCCAGTTCCGCCGGGCTCTCATCGCCGCGCTTGCCCAGTTGGCTGGCTTCGACAAGCACCATGGGCATCGCCATGTCGATACAGGTCACCGCAATGCCATCGATCACGTCCTGCGTGTTGCCGGTGGGGAAGAGCTTGCCTGTCTTGCTGCCGGCTGCGTCGAGGAACGTCAGTTGCACCGGTGCGGCCGTACCGGGCACGCCATCAATGGCGGTATCGCCCTCGTAACTGACTTTGCCATCCGGCGTGTACACGTCGGAGTGAATAAAGGTGCCGGTGTTTACGTTACGAATACGCACACGGGTGCGCTCCGGGGTGCCTTTGACCAGACCCTGCTCGACGGCGAACGGGCCCACCGCGCACAGCATGTTGCCGCAGTTGGGTGCGCTGTCGACCCTGCGTTGTGAAACCATCACTTGAACGAACAAGTAATCAACGTCCGCATCCGGGTGCAGCGAAGGGCTGACAATCGCAACCTTGCTGGTTTGCGGGCTGCCACCGCCGATGCCGTCGATCTCCAGTTCATGACCGGAGCCCATCAGGTTGAGCAGCAGTTCGTCGCGGGCCTCAACGGCGGCGGGCAAATCCCAGTCGAGAAAAACCGGGCCTTTCGAGGTGCCGCCGCGCATCAGCACACAGGGAATTCTTTGCATGATACTGACTCTTGTTGATCAATCGGTGTAATTGATGTTCTTGGAGCAAGAGTCTCAAGCTTTAAAAAATGTTTCAAATGCAAAGATTGAAGAGATTATTGCGTTTTGCGAATGATAAATTTACGCTGAGTTTCCTTTTGACGCCTTGTGCGGGTGAGATAAGACATGGAATATGAGCTGAATGACATTCGATCCTTCGTGAAAATCGCTGAACTTGGCAGTTTTCACGAAGCAGCCGATGCCTTGCACCTGTCTCAACCGGCACTCAGTCGCCGAATTAAAAAACTGGAAGAGGGGTTGGGCACCTCGTTGCTGGATCGCACCACGCGCAAGGTCAGCCTCACAAGTGTCGGTCGTGATTTTCTGCCAAAGGCCCGTCGGTTGCTGGATGACTTCGATGAGTCGATTCTCAATATTCGTGAGCTGGCCGAACGCCAGATTGGCCGGGTAACCCTGGCGTGTATCCCTACTGCGGCTTTCTATTTCCTGCCATCAGTCATTCGCCTGTACAACGAGCGCTACCCAAAAATCCGCATCCGCCTGCTGGACTTGAGCGCCAATGAGGGGCTTGAAGCGGTGCTGCGGGGGGAGGCCGACTTCGGGATCAACATGATGAGTGGGCAGCATCCGGACATTGAGTTCGTGCCCCTGGTCAGCGAGCCTTTCGTATTGGCGTGCAGGCGTGATCATGAATTGGCTGGACGCAGTTCGGTCACCTGGTCTGAATTGAGCGATTACCGCCTGATCGGGGTAGGGCGCCTGAGCGGCAACCGCATGTTGCTCGATCACGCGTTGTCTGGCCTGAGTTGGCGGCCGCAATGGTTCTACGAAGTCCAGCACCTCTCGACTTCGCTGGGCCTGGTGGAGGCCGGCCTGGGGGTTTCGGCGATGCCGAGCCTGGCCATGCCGGCTGAAGATCATCCAACCTTGGTCAGCGTCCCGTTGATCGAGCCGGTTGTGAACCGCTCCTTGGGCCTGGTTTACCGCCGGGGAGCATCGCTTTCGCCGGCGGCGGAAAAATTCGTCTCGATACTGCTTGAGCAGTGGCCTCAATGAGCCATACGGCTGGTTTTTTCCTCAAACACGACGCGGCTCGTCCTCGACAATCTTGCGCATCAGGCTCAGGTAGCGACTCGCTGCCAACCCCAGGGGACGGTTCTTTACCCAGATGATATCGACCCATAGCCGCATCTGACTCGGCATGTTGTCAAACACCACCTCCGTCAATGCGCCCGAACTGATCAGAGGTTGTACCAACGGCTGTGGAAGATAAGCCCAGCCCAATCCTTGCTGGACCAGATCCAGCGTTGCCAGGTAATTGTCGCTGTGCCAAATCCGCCGTGACAGCACAACACGTGGATCAGAGTCTGTAGGCCCTCCAGTAGCCACGATGATCTGCCGAACGTTGACCAGTTGCTCTTCACTCAAGGGGCTTTTCTTGCCGGCGGCCGCAGGATGATCCGGAGCGGCAACGGCTACCAGCAATTGGCTCCCCGCTTCAAGAAACGTCTCCCGCTCGTCAAGCCCTGGTCGTTCAAATCCAAGGGCCAATTGCACCCGCCCTTCATGGAGCATGCGCATCGCCTCCGGATGGGACGCGGAGCGAATCTCGATTTCAAGCGTGGGAAACTCCCGGGCGATAATGGACAGCGGACGATTCCATACGCCTGTTTGCAACTCCGGCGCCATCGCAAGGACCAAGCGCTCCTCCAACCCCTGATGAAGCTGGAGCGCATGGGCGTCCAGCAGGTTTAACTGGCTGGCGACCTGTCGAGCCTGGGGCTCAAGTGCTTTGGCGGCGGCCGTAGGAATGGCTTTGCGGGTTGATCGGTCAAAAAGCAATAAATCCAGTTCGGCTTCAAGCTGCGACACCGCCATGTTGATGGCCGAGGGAACCCGCCCCAATTTGCGTGCGGCGGCGGAAAAGGAGCCGCTGTCGACAACCGCAAGGAAAACTTTCAGTGACTCACTGGTAAACGCCATGGTGGTTGTCAGATTTTCTGATGATGATCGTCTTTATTTATCAGGTTTATTAGCCTAATTTCCACTTCTATTCCAAATGAAGTTCGTGGGGCACACCATGTTAAACACTGATTTGAGGGGGCATGTGGCACTTGTCAGTGGTGCCGGAAGTGAAGCGGGTATTGGCATGGCGATCGCTCGCAGGCTAGGTGCAGCGGGTGCGAGATTGATCATCACCGCCAGTAGCCGCCGCATCGAGGAACGCGTTAAAGAGCTGCTCGCAGAAGGGTTTGAAGTTGAGGGCAGGGCGGTTGACCTCACCGATGAACGTCAGGTGCGTGAATTCGGCCTCTGGGCGGTGACGGTCTGGGGGCGGGTCGATATTCTGGTGAATAATGCCGGCATGGCCATGCAAGGCAGCCCTGAGGTTTTCTCGGAGTTGGCGAGTATGGAACTGCATGAGTGGAATCTTTCACTGGCCAGAAACCTAACCACCGCTTTTCTTCTGACGCGGGCTGTTTTGCCCGGTATGAGGGCGCGAAATTACGGGCGCATTGTCAATATCAGTTCCACCACAGGCACCCGCGGGAGCAATCCGGGCGAAGCCGCTTATAGCGCTGCCAAAGCCGCGATGGTGGGCATGAACATGGGACTGGCACTTGAAGTCGCCAAGCACGGGATTACCGTCAACAGCGTGGCGCCCGGATGGATCACCACGGGCTCAACCACGCCGGTTGAAGCAGAGGCGGGGCGCTTTACCCCGATCGGGCGGGCAGGCAGTCCCCACGAAGTGGCGGCGGCGGTTGCATTTCTGGCGTCTCCAGAATCCAGTTACATCACCGGGGAAGTTATCGTGGTCGATGGCGGTAATTGCCTGGTCGAGAATAAAGCCCCTCAATCCGGTTAATGACGTTTGAACGAACATCTGCGCGATATATCAAGGCTATATGTCAGCTGACAATGTAAATAGTTAAAGCCAACACCCACGTATAAGTTCGCGGAGCGATATTCACCCAATATTCGGGAGCTGATGTTGCACCTGGAGAATGATGGGGTATGGCTTATCTATACGGCAACGAAGTTTAACTAATGTGATACTTAACAAAGGGCTCTAGTCATGTCGAACAGTGGAGTTTGTGAATCAGCGATTGCTGCCTTTACCGCAGCCGAGCGTGCCCGTTTTATAGAAAACAACCCAACGTCGATGGCGCTGGCCAAGCGTGCCAAGGTGGCGCTGTTCAACGGTGTGCCCATGCACTGGATGAGCGATTGGTCGATGCCTTCGCCGCTTTTTGTCCAGCGTGCCAAAGGTGCCCGCTTCACCGATGTCGACGGTCATGACTACATAGACTTTTGCCTCGGCGACACCGGCACGATGTTTGGCCATTCACCTGATCCTATCGCCCGCGCCATAGCCGAGCAGGCGAACAATGGCTTGACCACGATGCTGCCTGGCGAAGACGCGGTGGTCTGCGCTGAGTTGCTGGCCCAGCGGTTTGAGTTGCCTTATTGGCAAGTTACCGCCAACGCTACCGACGCCAATCGTTATGTGCTGCGCTGGGCGCGCGCTATCACCCAGCGCAATGTTCTACTGGTGTTCGACGGCTGTTATCACGGCACCGTGGATGACGTGATGGTCCGGTACCGAGAGGGCAAGACCGTGCACCGTTCGGGCCTGGTGGGGCAAGCCTACGACTTGACCCAATACAGTCGATCCATTCCCTTCAACGATGTCGCTGCACTGGAGGCTGCTTTAGCTCAGGGCGACGTGTGCGCGCTGATGTGCGAGCCGGCGATGACCAATATAGGCATGGTCCTGCCCGATCCGGGGTTCATGCAACAGTGCCGCGAGCTGACGCGAAAATACGGCAGCCTGTTGGTCATTGATGAGACCCACACTATTTCTACCGGCATCGGTGGATGCACGCGCCAATGGGATTTGAAGCCCGACTTTTTCGTAGTGGGGAAACCCATCGCCGGTGGCGTGCCTTGCGCAGTCTTTGGCATGACCGAGCACGTTGCGCTGGCCATGCACGATGCGCAGATAAGCATCAGCGAAGCGAGCGGCGGGCATGGCCACAGTGGCATGGGCACCACCTTGTCCGCCAACGCACTGGCGATGCGCTGCATGCGCGTCAGCCTCGAAGAGGTCATGACCGAGTCTGCGTACCAGCACATGCTGCCCCTGGCCTCAAGACTGGCCCAGGGATTTCGAGCGCTGTTCAAGCGGCACCAATTGAACTGGTCGGTAACCGAGTTGGGGGCTCGTTGTGAGTTTCAATTCTGTGCCACCGCGCCCAGAACCGGCGCGCAAGCCGAGGCGGCTTTTCATGACAGCCTTCAAATGGCGCTGCACCTCTATCTGATCAATCGCGGGATCCTGATCACACCTTTTCACAACATGACCCTGTGCTGTCCGCAAACAAGTGAAGGGGATGTCGACAGGCTGATCGGTGAGTTGGATAACGCGCTGACCGCGCTGCTTGCCCTATCTGGATCGCGGGTTATCTCTTCATAAGTTCCATTGTTCTTGAATACTGTCCAGTCGCTTGAATGAGCGCCGAGAGGTTTGATATGCAATTTGCTGATAAAAAAGAGGCCGAAGACTATCTGGCCGCCCACCCTGAAGTGCTGAGCATCGAGTTGTTCCTTCTCGACGCGAACGGTGTTCCGCGAGGCAAACTGCTGCATCGCGACGAACTGCTGGCGATCTACGCAAACGGTCGGCCGCTGCCAAGCTCCATTCTCGCCTTGACCGTGCAGGGTGAAGACGTCGAAGACACAGGTCTGGTCTGGGATGTCGCCGATGCCGATTGTTGGACATACCCCTTGGCGGGAAGCCTGACCTTGCAACCCTGGCGCACCAACCCCACCGGTCAGGTGCAGGTGAGCATGCACCCGACCCAAGGTATTCCTGCCGCACCGGCCGACCCGCGACACGTACTGGTGCATGCCATTGACCGACTCAAAGCCGATGGTTTCCATCCGGTAATGGCCGTTGAACTGGAGTTTTACTTGCTGGACCAGCAACGCGATGCCAACGGTCGGCCGCAGCCGGCATTGCAGTCAAACGGCGTCCGTCCTCGGGCGCCGCAGGTGTATGGCCTATACGAGTTAGAACAGCTGCAACCTTTTCTTGATGACCTCTACGCTGCGTGCGCGCTACAAGGGCTGCCCGTACGCACAGCCATCTCCGAGTACGCTCCAGGCCAAGTGGAGTTGACCCTGGAACATCGTTTCGACGCACTCCAGGCTATTGATGAAGGCGTACGCTACAAACGCCTGGTCAAAGGTGTCGCCAACAAACATGGGCTACAAGCGTGCTTCATGGCCAAGCCGTTCAGCGACCAGGCCGGGAGTGGCATGCATTTGCACGTCAGCCTGGCCGACGAGGAGGGTAACAACCTGTATGCGAGCGAAGACCCACAGGGTACGCTCCTGTTGCGTCACTCGATTGGCGGGATGATGGCGACCTTGTTTGACTCGCTGGCGATATTTTGCCCCCATGCCAATTCATATCGCCGGTTCCAGGCCAGCAGTTACGCGCCACTGGCCAAAAGTTGGGGCGTCAACAATCGTACGGTGTCGTTCCGCGTGCCCGGCGGGCCAGCAATCAGTCGGCACATCGAACACCGCATTTGCGGGGCGGACGCCAACCCGTACCTTGCCGCTGCCGCATTACTCGCGGGGATTCACTACGGCATCACCCATCAAAGCGATCCCGGCCCGGCGATCGTGGGAAATGGCTATGAGCAGGCGACCGATTTTCTACCCACCGACTGGCTGACCGCGTTGCAGGCCTTGCAGGATTCAACGTGGGCACGCGAGGCGCTGGGCGCCGAATTCCTAAAAGTGTATCTGGCGATCAAATGGCGCGAGTTCCGTCAATTCAACGCTGAGGTCGGGGAGCAGGACTGGCGCTGGTACCTCACTCACGCATGACTGATGGGCGATAACCGATGCTCACCAGCGGTTGTCAGCGTGGATTTGGGACCCGTGAGCCAAAACAAGGGTAGAGTGTTCATCACTTTCTGTTCATAAGGGCCTTCGCGTAGTCGCACTGGGCGGTTCCAGCGTCCGGACAGGGCAAAAAAATGGTCTATCAATTGTTAAGTGAAGAATGAATCGTCCGCTGTTTGTTTCTCTGGATGGGCCCAAGGGCACCGGCAAAACCACGCTGTTGGAGGCCGTTACGAAAGCACTGAGGGCAGACAACAAAAAAGTGATCCAGCTTTGCGAGAGAAAAAGCGATCCGTACCGGGAGGGAACAATGGCGCTTGTTAACCAGCTCGTCAGAAGTCCCTCCCGGGAGCTGGAGCTGCGGGTGTGTGAACGCTTTGCTGACAGCCGTGCCTGGATTTCCCGGCAGGTGCTGGCTAAACAGCCACCAGGCAGCATCATCCTGATCGATCGCTGGTACCCGTCGGACGCCGCGTTTCGCCGGATAATTCCGTTTGCAGAGATCCTGCAATTGAACATTGATCGAAACGTGCGAGTGCCAGACCTGCATGTCGGGATTGTCACCGCCCCTGAGATTTCATGGGCGAGGGCAGGGGCGCGACGGCGTGGGCTGAGCAGTACCGTGATCCATAAGCTGGAAGAACATGTCGCTTGTACCCTGGCATTCGAGCGAGCAATTGCAGATCACGGTTGGGTTGTGTGCCGTAATGAAGGCACGATCGAAGACGCAACGATGCAGGTGATCTCCGCGATCTATAGAGTCCTTGCTTGCGCGTCCCCGGCAGTCATTCTACCGGCCCCGACCTCCATCGATTCCTTGTGCTATCCAGGCTTCTAATGCCTCGGCGCTCATAGGCTTGGCTATCAAATAACCCTGTGCTTCGGAACATCCCCACTGTATTAACAGGTCCAGGATTTCTTGATTTTCTACGCCTTCTGCAACCACCTGGTAGCCGAGCCCCTTAGCCAGTCCGATCAGGGTTTTAACCAGTTGCTTGTCATTTTGATTGCTGCCCAGCCCGCTGATCAGAGATTGGTCAAGCTTGACGGTATTGGCCGGGAGCTCCTTCAAATAAGCCCAGTTGCTGTAGCCGGTGCCAAAGTCATCAACAGCAACCTCTACGCCAAACTTACGGACACGCTCCAGTTGCCGGATGACTTCTTCAGGGTTGGTCATGAGCATGCTTTCGGTAAACTCGAGTTCAAAGCCAGCGGGGTCCAGGCCGTGCTGTTGAATCTCATGGATCATCGCGTCGACGAATTCGGCGCTTTCAAGATCGCTGACGGTAATGTTCATCGCTATCCGCAGGCGCACACCTTGCGCTTTCCAAATAACCGCTTGCTGGATGATTGCGTTGAGCACCCACAATCCAACAGAGGGTATGAGTGCGGTTTTTTCAGCCAAGGGTATGAATTCAGCAGGGCTGATGGGCCCCAGTAAAGGATGTGTCCAACGTAATAGTGCTTCTACTGAATGACACCGTCCTGAGGGCAGTTTGATCTTTGGCTGGTACACCAGGCTGAGCTGTTTGTCGGCGCAGACCGCCTCCGGTAACGAACTCAACAACATGAACGCGCGTTGTTGAGCCGCATCAAAATGGGGTTCATAGCGCGACCATCCCAGCCTGCGGTCACGCGCCTCATCCGCAGCGCTGACCACCAGGCGAAGCCAGTCTTGCTGGAGCCCTGAGCTATGAATAGGCAGGACGCCAATCCCGACTTGCATGAGTATGGGGATGGCGTGGCATTCGACAGGCTTTTTGAAGTCCTTGAGGATGTTTTCACAAATGTGCTCGGCCGTTTGATCCTCCTCAAGGAGGAAACCAAACCGCGTCGGGCTAATTTTATAAAGTAGACACTGTGGCGGTAACAGTTTTTGTAGGCGCGCTTTGATTGCCAGGACCAAGTCCGTGGCAAAACTGTAGCCCAGCGCCTTCACGATATCGTTGAGGAACTTTGGCGAGATGATGTCAACCGCATACGCTTGGCACGCGCTGTGGGTCTTGAGCGCTTGGCGTATATCCTCCTCAAACCGGAGTCGATTAAATAACCCTGTGGGTTGGTCGACGAAGTTTCGAGCGCGCATGCTGTGGATGCGCATCATCACCAGTTCAGCAAAACCGCTGAGCATCCCGCTATCACGCTCACTCATAGCGGCGCGTGAGACTGTATCAATGATGCACAGGCTTCCCAGCGTAAAACCCTCTTCGGTAATCAGTGGGGTGCCTGTGTAATAACGAATATACGGAGGCCCCGTGACCAGGGAATTGTCTTTAAAACGGGGATCAAGCGTCGCGTCCAATACCTCCAGCGGGGCGTTATCCAGCGTCGAGTAAGCGCAGAAGGACACTTCTCGTGGTGTCTGCGTCTCTTTAAGCCCTACGCGCGCCTTGAACCATTGCTGATGCTCATCGACGATCGAAATCAGCGCTATGGGTGCGTTGAAGTAAGCAGAAACCATCTCGACGATTTTATCGAAGACAGTATCGTATTCGCTGTCAGCTGGACAAAATTTCGCGACCTCTTTAAGCCGTTCAATTTCATTCGGCGGAATAGGAGCGCCTGCGCCCATGACAATCCTCGGAGTGGCTGTGTTTATGTGCACGGTATCAGACAGTGCCATCATTATGATGTTGTTTTTTCTATTCCTCTGATAGCTCAACGGTATGCAGGCAGGCGGCCTCTCCTGTGTTGCCGGGAGAGGCGCGTATTTGGCCTCAGCACACCCACCTCACAACCTGAGCTCCAGCCATGGCGATACGCGTATTACCCGGCTTTCGGTGGGTGAGGGCGCGCAGTACGTTCCCATTGTGCGCAATTCCCACCGCATCTGGCGCGAGCTTGAGCAATTGTCAGGGGAGTCGCTGTTCGAACAGTCGGGTCTATTGGTTCTGACTTCGAGTCCCGAGTTTGACCCCAACGATAAAACCGATTTCACATTGCGCACCATCGGCCTAGCACAGGCCTATGGCATCGAGCACGACGTTTTATCCGCCGAACAGATTCGCCAGCGCTTTCCACAATTTGCCAACGTACACGACACTGCCATCGGCTATTTCGAGCCAGGTGGAGGTTTTGTACGTCCTGAACGTTGCATTGATGTGCAGCTCAAGTTGGCCGAGCAACTCAGGGCATTGGCTTTCTGATGAGCAAGTGGTCGGTTTGTATCGTTTTGTATCTGCGCTTTAGATAGATACACAGCGATTCTTTTAAGTCGGTTGATGACACATACGGGATACCTGCGGGGCTTTAAATGAACCCATCGAGAAGGCGCAAACCTTCTCCAATGGATGACTCATTTAACTCGCAGCTATCTCTGCGCGTTTCGCGAAGTTGTCGATCAATGACTTATAGGAAATTCAAAATGCCTGCAGCTACGTTCGGTTTCACCTGGCGCCATTGTCTGGCCTCTTCTGTGAGAATGGGCGTTTTGGGGTTGGCCCTGATAGCCGGCAACGGCGGTGCCTGGGCTGCTGGTCCGGCCGCCGATGCGTCAGTTGCCAGCTCGGCCTCGACCAATCCCGAATCGATCCGACCTTATCGAATTCACGTCGATGAAGCTCAATTGACCGATCTGAAAAAGCGCATTGCGGCGACCCGCTGGCCGGACAAAGAGACCGTCAATGACGTTTCCCAAGGCGTGCAGCTGGCCCAGGTCCAGGCGCTGGTGAAGTATTGGGGCAGCGACTATGACTGGCGCAAGGCCGAAGCAAAGCTCAATGCGCTGCCTGAATTCATCACCACTATCGACGGCGTCGATATTCAATTCATCCATGTTCGCTCGCGAAACCCCAACGCGATGCCGCTGCTTCTGACACACGGATGGCCTGGCTCACAGTTCGAGTTCCTGAAGACTATCGGCCCGCTGACGGATCCCGTTGCTTACGGGGGTAAGGTTGAAGATTCGTTCGACGTGATCATTCCATCGATTCCGGGACACGGTTTTTCCGGTAAGCCAACTGAATTGGGCTGGGGGCCGGATCGAGTCGCGAAGGCTTGGGATGTGCTCATCAAGCGTCTGGGATATACCCACTATGTTTCCCAGGGCGGAGATCACGGTTCGGTGATATCGGATGCATTGGGCCGCCGGAATCCGCCGGGTCTGTTGGGCATTCACTTGAACATGCCGGCCACCATCCCGCCCGAACTGGTCAAGCCGATCAATAGCGGTGACCCGGCCCCCGTTGGGCTCACTGAGCCTGAACGCAAGGCGTTTGATTCCTTGAGCACCTTCTTCGGCCGCAATGCAGCATACGGCGCGATGATGGTTACGCGCCCGCAGACTATCGGTTACCTGCTGGCCGATTCGCCTACCGGTACTGCGGCGTGGATGTACGAAAAAATCGCCGCATGGACGGACAGTGATGGTCAGCCTGAACGGGTATTGACCCGTGACGAAATGCTGGACGATATCAGCCTGTACTGGCTGACGAACGCAGGCGCATCGTCATCGCGTTTCTACTGGGAAAACAACAACAACAATTTCAGCGCTGCCGCGCAGAACACCGCAAGCATCAAGGTGCCGGTGGCGATCACGGTCTTCCCGCACGAGATCTATCAGGCGCCAAAAAGCTGGGCACAACGCGCTTACCCATCACTTTCCTACTACAGCCAGGTTAACAAGGGCGGCCACTTCGCTTCCTGGGAACAACCTCAATTGTTCAGCGAGGAGTTGCGGGAGGCCTTCCGGCCGCTGCGCGCCAAGCTGAGCGCAACGAAGACCGTCCAGTAGCTCACACGCAATCCAGTCAACACACCGGGCCGCTATTCGGCGGCTCGCTACGGAGAAACACCATGGAGATGACCTTGCTGAACAACCAAAATAAATCCAGCCGCCTGCGGGGTCTTGCCCCATCGCTGTTGGCAGCAGCGGTGCTGCAATTCGCAGCGGTGTCTGTCGGTTTTTCCCAAGCCAGCGCGGCTGATGTACCCGCGTCCACCATTGGGGCTATCACGCCGGGAGCTCACACCTCTCTCGGTGATCTTAAGCATGTGAAAGCGGGGCTGCTGGACGTTTCTTACGCGGAACTCGGCCCAGCCGATGGCCCTGTGGTCATTTTGCTGCACGGCTGGCCCTACGATATCAACGCATACGCTGATGTCGCTCCTGCTTTGGCGGACAAGGGATATCGAGTGTTGATCCCTTCTGCGCGTGGTTATGGCGACACGCATTTTCTCTCGGCCAAGACAGTTCGCAATGGTCAACCTGCTGCGCTGGCGAACGACCTGATCGACTTCATGGATGCGCTGAAGATCAAGAAGGCGGTGCTGGGTGGGTTTGACTGGGGCGCCCGCACTGCAGATATCGTTGCCGCACTGTGGCCGGAAAGAGTGAAAGCCCTGGTTGCTGTGAGCGGTTACCTGATAGGCAGCCAAGAGGCGGGCAAGGCGCCATTGCCGCCAGCCGCCGAACTGCAGTGGTGGTACCAGTTCTACTTCGCGACCGAGCGCGGGCGCCTGGGCTACGAAAAAAACACTCATGACTTCGCCAAGCTCATCTGGAAGCTGGCGTCGCCACAGTGGAATTTCGACGACCCCACTTATGAGCGCAGCGCGGCGTCCTTGCAAAACCCTGATCACGTGGCCGTGTCGATTTTCAACTATCGCTGGCGCCTGGGGTTGGTCAAGGGCGAAGCCAGATACGACGCACTGGAGAAGAAACTCGCGGCATTTCCGTCCATCAGCGTGCCCACCATCACCCTGGAAGGTGATGCGAACGGCGCACCGCACCCACCTGCCGAGGCGTACGCCAAGCGCTTCACTGGCAAGTATGAGTACCGATTGATCACCGGTGGTGTTGGCCACAACTTGCCGCAGGAAGCGCCGAAAGCCTTCGCCCAGGCGGTGATCGACGCCGATCACCTTTGAGAACCGGTGGAAGGGATAGCGATGATGAAGCTGAAATTTCTGGCCGCGATGTCGACTGCCATTGCAATCGCAGCGTTGACCGCTACCGGTGTTGCCTCGGGCGACGCCGGTAATGGCGACGCCTCACCGATCTATGGCGTGAAATTGCCTGAAAACTACCGCCTATGGCCGCTGATTGCGCCCGCGCAGGAAGCGGCCCCCTTGAACGAACTGCGAGCCGTGCTGGGCAATGACTTGGCCATCAAGGCTTATCAGGATTCAACGCTGCCATTCCCTGATGGCACGGTGCTGGTAAAGCTGGCCTGGAAACATGTGCAGTCCCCGGAATTCGAGCCGGCGTCCATACCGGGGCCGGCCACGACCGTGCAGGTGATGGTCAAGGACTCGAAAAAATATGCAGCAACCGGTGGTTGGGGATTCGGGCGGTTTATCAACGGTAAACCGGCCGATGAAGCCCAACACGAAACCTGCTTCGCCTGTCACCAGGCGCGAGTGCGTAATCACGACTTTGTCTTCACTCGCTTCGCTCCCTGATTTCCCGTCAAACCCGGAGTTAACAATGAAAAAAGTATTAACCGCACTGGCCGTCGCCGTCAGCCTGAGCATGGCGACACACGCCTGGTCGCAAACTGAAAAACCCACGATTGTGCTCGTACATGGCGCCTTTGCCGATGCGTCGAGTTGGAATGGCGTCGTGAAGATTCTCGAGAAGGACGGTTACCCGGTGGTTGCCGCTGCCAACCCATTGCGTGGTGTAAAGAGCGATGGCGCAGCAATCTCGGCATTGCTGACGAGCATTCATTCGGCGGTGGTGTTGGTCGGCCACTCCTATGGCGGCAACGTTATCAGTGATGCGGCCAATGATCATGCAAACGTCAAAGCGCTGGTTTACGTCAGTGCGTTTGCACCTGAGGCCGGGGAAACCGTCGCCGGACTGGCCGGTAAATTCCCGGGCAGCACGCTGGGCCCAACGCTGGCTGCGCCTGTACCGCTGGCCGATGGGGGCAAGGACTTGTACATCCAGCAGGACAAGTTTCACACCCAGTTCGCTGCTGACGTCCCCGCGAAAGAGGCGGCATTGATGGCAGCCACCCAGCGCCCGGTGACGGAAGCGGCGCTCAACGAAGCGTCAGGCAACCCTGCCTGGAAGCATATTCCGTCCTGGTACATCTACGGCGACAAGGACAAGAACATTCCCCCGCAAGCCATGGCATTCATGGCCAAGCGCGCCGCTGCCAAAGCAGTGGAAGTGGTCAAGGGCGCTTCACATGTCGTGATGGTTTCGAACCCGGAACCGGTTGCCCGCCTAATCGAAAAAGCGGCCACGGCGAAGTAACACGCCAAGGTCGAAGCGGCAGAGGAAGACATCGCTCTGATCAACACCATCCGTGTTCCGTAAGGAACCTTTCCAAAGAGAGAACGCAGATGCTTTTACATCTATCGACCTGGGCCGAAATCGAGACGTTTCTCCAGCGCAGCCGTACCATCGTCATCCCGATTGGTTCCAACGAGCAGCATGGGCCCACCGGACTGCTGGGGACGGACTGGATGTGCCCCGAAATCATCGCTCATCAGGCGCAGGAGGCTGCGGATATCCTGATTGCCCCGACGTTCAACATCGGCATGGCGCAGCATCATCTTGGTTTCCCGGGAACGATTTCGCTCAGGCCTTCAACATTCATCGCCGCCATCGGTGACTGGGCTCGCTCGTTGGCTGCACATGGGTTTGAAAAAATCTTTTTCCTCAATGGCCATGGCGGCAACATCGCGTCGATTGAAGCGGCGTTTTCAGAGCTCTACGCCGAGGCGAGTTTTGCACGTCGCCCGGCGGGTTTCGCCTTGAAGTTGTGCAACTGGTGGGATCTTGAGGGTATCAATGATCTGGCGAAGGACCAGTTCCCGACAGGACACGGCATTCATGCAACGCCTTCGGAAATTGCCGTGACCCAGTGGGCCTATCCGCACGCTATCAAGTCGGTTGACTACTCGCCACAGATCGCCAACTGGGGGCCCATTCGGGAGGCTGCAGATTTCCGCGCCCGTCATCCGGATGGGCGCATGGGATCGGACCCGGCGCAAGCGTCCCCGGAAAAAGGCCGGCAACTCGTGATGATGGCAGCGCAAGGCCTGGTTCAGGAGGTGCACGCCTTCAACCATGAGCCGATGCCCGGCTGAAACGCGGGAGAGGGGGGATTCGACGTGGTCAACGCCTGGGCATACCGGGCGTTGTGCTTATCGCGGGCAACCGCAATCAATCAGGTACGCCACGATGTGGAAGATCAATCACAGTTACATTGATGGAGCATTCGTTCCCGTTCAGGGCAATGAAACGGTGCAATGCATCAATCCGGCGACCGAGGCGGTCATCGGTACGCTCACCCTGGCTGATCGTGAAGATGCCAGGCGCGCTATCGCGGCGGCTTCGCATGCTCAAGTCGCGATGGGCCGCACCTCCAAGGCCGAGCGTATCGACATGCTTGAACGGTTGCAGGCTGCCGTGCTGGCGAGCACGAATGAAATTCGCGATACCGCCATCGAAGAGTACGGTGCGCCGTTTGCCCGCGCGCAATGGGTCAGTCGCTACGCTTCGCAGTCATTTAGCAATGCGGCGCAGCTGTTGAAAAACTACGATCTGATTCGTTCGGTCGGTGACGCTACCGTGGTGATGGAGCCGGTCGGAGTCGCGGCGCTGTTTGCCCCCTGGAACAGCACCGCCGGGACGATATGCAGCAAACTGGCATCGGCCATTGCGGCTGGCTGTGCCTCGGTCATCAAACCGAGCGAGTTGAGCCCCTTGCAGACCACCGTGCTTGCCCAAGCGTTGCATCGCGCAGAGTTGCCCAACGGGATTTTCAACATTCTGTTGGGACGCGGCAGTGATGTGGGTGCCGAAATCAGCGCCAGCCCACTCATCGCGAAAGTTTCATTCACCGGGTCCACCGCCACCGGAAAGCTCATTGCACGCGCCGGAATCGAGACCATGAAGCGAGTGAGTCTGTCGCTCACGGGGAAGTCGGCCTCTATCATCCTGGATGACGCCGATCTCGACACCGCCATTCCCCTGGCTCTGAATGCTGCGTTCATGAACAACGGCCAGGCATGTGTCGCCGGCACACGTCTGCTGGTGCCACGCACGCACGCCGAGGACATTATCGACCGCGTCAAAAGCCTGGTTGGAGCGATGGTTGTCGGCAATCCGCAGGATCCGGCCACTGCTCTCGGACCGCTGGTCAATCGCGCCCAATTCGACCGCGTACAAGCTTTCATCCGCTGCGGGCAGGCGCAAGGCGCGACGTTGATTATCGGCGGGGAGGGGAGACCGACCGGCTTGGATAAGGGCTATTTCGTCAGGCCTACGGTCTTTGCCGACGTCAGCAGTGACATGGACATCGCGCAAGAGGAGATTTTCGGCCCGGTGCTATCGATCATTGCGTATGACTCGCCAGAACAGGCGATCGATATTGCCAATGCCAGTCTCTACGGTTTGCAGGCTTATGTGTTTTCCCGGCAACCGGAACGTGCCCAACGCTTGGCGACCCAGCTGCAGGCCGGCTCGGTGTTGATCAACAGAATTTCGCCAGAGCTGCTGGCGCCGTTCGGCGGGGTAAAGCAGTCCGGTGTCGGCCGGGAGTTTGGAGTCTTTGGGCTGGAAGCATTTCTTGAGGCCAAAAGCATCGTGTCGGATTAGCCCGGGGTTGGCGGGAGATTGTGGTCGCGCAACCCAGGCCGCAGGAGAAAAAGCTAATGGCCCACGGCGCGTTGCCTGTGGGCCATTGATTTTTAAGGGTTACGCGGCTGGAGCTTTCGCCTCCTGCAGCAGTTGCTGAATCATCTTTTCCTGCGTCTCGTAGCGACCTTCTCCGAAATGGGTGAAACGCACTTGCCCTTTGGCGTCGATCAGGTAGTGGGCGGGCCAGTACTGGTTATCGAAGTTGCGCCAGATCGCGTAGTTGTTATCGATGGCCACCGGGTAAGTGATGCCGAGCTTTTTCACCTCATCCCTGACATTGCTGATGATGCGTTCAAAGCCGTATTCCGGGGTGTGGACGCCGATTACCACCAAGCCATCCTTCTCGTATTTCTGCGCCCAGTCCTTCACATACGGCAGGGTGTGCTGGCAATTGATGCAGTCGTAAGTCCAGAAATCGACGAGCACCACTTTGCCTCTGAGCGACTCACTGGTCAGTGCGGGCGAATTGAGCCATTCCACCGCGCCGGACAGCGACGGCATCGGGCCTTGGGCGTTGTCGAGGGTGGGTTCGGCCTTGGCCTTGGTTACCAGGTATTCGACGACTTTGGGGACGTTTTCCAGCACACCTTTTTCCAGCACGCTGACGCCTTCGGACGACGCCCCGGCCAACAGCGTCTTGTCGGCACCGGAAGAAATCACCAGCGCTGCGGCCAGGACCGCAAAACCGGTGGCGCGCCGCAGCCAACCGCTGACCGGAATCGAGGCCTTCAGGCGATTGACTAAACCGCGTCCGGCGAAAATCAGCGTACCCAACGACAGTGCACTGCCCAGGCCGTAGGCCACCAGCAACAGGCTGGTTTGCGCATTGGCGCCTTGCAGCATGGCGCCGGTAAGGATCACCCCGAGGATAGGCCCGGCGCACGGCGCCCAGAGCAGGCCGGTGGCGACGCCGATCATCAGCGAACCCAGCGGCCCGGACATTTTGCGCGTCTCGGGGTCGAGGCGATTACCCAGCAACACGAACGGGCTGGCCAGCCAGCCACTGATGCGCGCCGAGATCAGCGACAAGGCAAACAGCGCCATCACCACCAGTGCCACATGACGCCCGGTGTTGTTGGCCTGAATCACCCATTCACTGCTGACCACGGCCAGACTGGAAACCAGCGCGAAGGTCAGGGCCATGCCGCCAAGGGTGAGCAGGATCGATGAGCGTGTGCGGTCGACACCAGCGAACAGAAATGGCACGACCGGCAGGATACAAGGGCTGAGGACGGTCAATAAGCCGCCCAGGAATGCGATGAGGAACATAAGGGTCACCTGATGAAATGTGGGCCGGACTCAGTTATCGCTGTGGCAATCGGCAAATTTTCGGTAGTTCAGGATCTCGGTCTTGCCCTGCGAATCCAGGTAGGTCAGTTGGGCATCGACAATGCCGCAGGAAGCCCCGGCATCCTGTGTCAATGCCACCACTTTCTGGATGTCCAGGTGCGTGCCGTAGGTGTAGGTTTGCGGCGTGACGTCGGCTTCGGCGCGGGCCGAGAAGGTGCAGATATTCAGGGCGGCAAACAGGCAAGTGGCATAGAGGGTATTGGTGTTCATGGTCGTTTCCTCAAGGCTTCAATGGTTGGGTCGTTCAGTTGAGCCGAGGCGCTTCTTGGGTTGGCCTCGATGTGGCTCATTAGAAGCCCGCGAGGTATCTCGCCTGTGTCAAAAACAGGCGCGGATAAATCGGTTCGTATCAGGACCCCGTCCTGATACACAGCCATACAAAACCCCGGAAATTCGTAGTTTTTGCCTCTGCATGTATCCTTCGCCAGAGCAGATACACTGCAATACAAACCGCCCCGGGCGAACGGGCTCAGTCTCTATAGACTGAGCCGCAATTCCCAATAACAGAGGCTTGGCCCATGGAACACGTTGATCACATCCTCATCGTGGACGATGACCGTGAGATTCGAGAGATGGTCGGCAACTACCTGAAGAAGAACGGCCTGCGTACCACCGTGGTTGCGGATGGCCGCCAGATGCGCTCGTTTCTCGAGGCCACGCCGGTGGACCTGATCGTGCTGGACATCATGATGCCCGGCGACGATGGCCTGGTGCTCTGCCGCGACATTCGCGCCGGCAAACACAAGGCCACGCCGGTGCTGATGCTGACCGCCCGCAACGACGAAACCGATCGCATCATCGGCTTGGAAATGGGCGCCGACGACTATCTGGTCAAGCCGTTCTCCGCCCGTGAATTGCTGGCGCGCATCAACGCTGTGCTGCGCCGCACGCGCATGCTGCCGCCCAACCTGGTCGTTACCGAAACCGGAAGGTTGCTGGGGTTCGGGCGCTGGCGCCTGGACACATCCGCCCGCCATCTGCTTGACGAAGACGGCACCATGGTCGCCCTCAGCGGCGCTGAATATCGCCTGCTGCGGGTGTTCCTCGACCATCCGCAACGGGTACTCAATCGCGACCAGTTGCTCAACCTGACCCAGGGCCGTGACGCCGACCTGTTCGACCGTTCCATTGATCTGCTGGTCAGCCGCCTGCGCCAACGCCTGCTTGACGATGCCCGCGAGCCGGCTTACATCAAAACCGTGCGCAGCGAAGGGTATGTCTTCTCGCTGCCAGTGGAAGTGCTTGGAGCACCGGCATGAAGCCTTCGCTGCATTGGCCTCGTACCCTTGTATCGCGGCTGTCGCTGATCTTTCTGGTCGGATTGACCCTGGCGCAGGCCTTGTCCTTCGGCGTGCAGTACTACGAGCGTTACGAAACCGCGAAAAACACCATGCTCGGTAATCTGGAAACCGACGTGTCGACGTCCATTGCCATCCTTGACCGCTTGCCCGCCGAGGAACGCATGAGTTGGTTGAAACAACTGGATCGACGCAATTACCGCTATTTGCTCGATGAAGGTTCGCCAGGCACCGCCCTGCGTGACACGCCGATTGCAGTGACCTCGATCAAGGAGGCCATCGGCAAGGATTACCCGATGACCGTGACAGACATTCCCGGGCCTATCAAACACTTCCAGGTCCATCTGAAACTGGCCGACGGCAGCCCGGTGACCATCGACGTGCGCCCCTCGATGGTGCCGTTGTCGTCGTGGCTGCCGGTGGTTTTGCTGGGCCAGTTGGCCTTGATGATTCTGTGCGCGTGGCTGGCCGTCCGCATTGCCATACGCCCGCTGACTCGCCTGGCCCAGGCCGTGGAAAACCTCGATCCCAATACTCACCCGGTGTACCTGGATGAACAAGGCCCGACCGAAGTCGCACATGCTGCCATCGCGTTCAATGCCATGCAGGCGCGCATTGCGGCCTATCTGAAAGAACGCATGCAACTGCTGGCGGCGATTTCCCACGACCTGCAAACCCCGATCACGCGCATGAAGCTGCGTGCCGAATTGATGGACGACTGCGGCGACAAAGACAAATTGTGGAATGACCTCGGCGAGATGGAGCATCTGGTGCGTGAAGGCGTTGCCTATGCCCGCAGCGTGCATGGTGCCACCGAGGAAAGCCGCCGTACCGATCTTGATTCATTCCTCGACAGCCTCGTGTTCGACTACCAGGACATGGGCAAGGACGTGCAGCTCAGCGGCAAAAGCAACGCAGTGATCCACACCCGGCCCCACGCGCTGCGCCGAGTGCTGGTAAACCTCACGGATAACGCGCTCAAATTCGCCGGTGCAGCGCAGCTGCGGGTTGAATCGAAGGACGGCGACAGCCTCTCGGTGACCGTGATGGATCGTGGTCCCGGCATCGCCGAGGAGGAGCTGGCCCGTGTGATTGAGCCATTTTACCGCGTGGAAAATTCGCGCAACCGCAGCACCGGCGGCACGGGCCTGGGCCTGGCTATCGCCCAGCAACTGGCACAAGCCCTCGGCGGCTCCCTGACCTTGAGAAATCGCGAAGGCGGCGGACTGTGCGCTGAGCTGAGATTACCGACTCGCTCTTTTTAGCGGGCTTGCTCAGGAGCGAGTCGCCCCTACAAAAGCGATCACTGCCGGCACACGAGCTGAAACGATGCTGGCACTCGAAGCGCCGGGCTGCACGTCATGTCCTGGTTTTTGTGGGGCTGGGTAAATGACTCGGGCGGACGGATAAGGCACTGAGTACGCCAATCCTCAAGAGGGAAATTGGAATCAAGGAAGAGGGCAGTCTGAGGAAAAAAAGCAGGCGCTTGAATGACGCCAGTACTCCCGCCAAGGCCCGAGTGGCCCAATGTAAGCAGGCGTGCGTGAAGCCTTGGTGCGAACTTCGTCAGCCACTACGGCAAAACGCGGCGTTCAGGGCAAGCAGATTGGTCTGGTCGGCGATGTTGCGGATCATCTCGGCCAGGGGGCTCAACACTGAGAATGGCAGCGGGAGCTGGGCAGGATTAAGGCGAGCGGTTTTCTTCGGGGTGGCCGATGAGAGAGAAGGCATATTGGACAACATATGTCCAATTTCACTTATCTCCGGCCGTTCCGTAACCCCTTGAAATCCCGAAACTAAAAAATTAGCTTTCACTAAACTCCGACAATTTTAACCAAAAAAACGGTGATAAGTGAAACGTAATCTATATAAATCAATAGGTTACATATCTCCGGTAATTTGGACAAGCGGTCTACACCGCTGGCCACCTGCGTCTATTCTTTCCTCCAATAGCTTTCCGACCATACCGGTCGCTATCTTGGAGTCGAGCAATGACCTACGTAGGGGCTTTCGCCAATTCGGACATCCACCCAGATCTGCTGATCGTCACCAGCATCCACAAGCCACCTCGCGAGGCAGTTCGCCTCTGCAGGCTTTCCGATGGTCTCCGGCTTACGCTGCCCCCTTCGCGCGTGCGTGTCATTCCTGACGGTACCGGTGCGTTTGAAGAGCACATGGCTGTTGAAATCAAAAAGGCTCGGAAGCTCTTCAGCTCTCTGGTTGCTCCAGAAGCGCCTCAGAGTGGGGGGCATTCTATGTATGAGTACCTCGAAATCACGTCCTTGGCTGACGCCAGCTATCGGCTTCCTGCCGTAACTACGTACATCATCCAGCATGAATATAAGATGTTTTCCCATCCTGAATATTCCGTCGCCAATTGCTGGAGACATATCTGCGCACGGTGCGACCTATTGGGCCTTCCGCGCCCAACGCTCGGTTTTGTACGATCGCGATTGGGGGTCTACCGCGACCATCTGTTTCGGGCTCAACTGGGGCAGTTGAAAGGCGATAAATACAGCACTAAAGTCAAGCTACGGCAGCAGTGACCGATGGAATTCAACGTCGGCGAGCCCGTGTTCAGCAAAGATCGCAGTGGCCTTTTCACGGTTACTGAATACGACGTTGCATCGGACAGCTATATCGTCCAGGCCTCAGACAGGCTGACACCGCCTTTCCTCGCTCCACGGGGTAGTCTGGAGAAAATTAATTCAGAGGCTACAGATCGTATACGAGTTCAAACGCTGGCTGATGCCGAGCAGCGAGCGAAAGAGGACAGCGAACCCAAACCAGCATCCCGTTACACACCTGAGCAGATCTTGGTAGCTAAGGCGAGAGAGCGAGTCATCAAGCCGTTGCATGAAGCTGACGAGGTAACGAAAGAAGATAAGCTGCACGCAATGACGACGCTAGACGTTAAGTTAACAATTCTCAATGAGCTCTTAGCGAAATATCGGCAGTGGCCCAGTTGGGAATCGCTTATTCCTGGCAAACCAGGGCGACGCAAAGGCGATACCCGTTTTGATAAGGATATCGAAGACATCATAGCTACTGCTATCGTCGAGGATCATACTGGCCCAGGTGGGACAGTAAAGGCTGTCATAAATGGAGTTCGTGCTCGCTGTTTGCAACGTAATCAGAAAGCTCCGGCAGATGCGACCATCCGGAGACGATACGCCCAGATTTCAGCTCGCCAGGCTCTTGCTAGCAACAAAGGAGTGAAAGCTGCGCGAGATAAGTTTGATACATTCGACAGTGGAGTCTTGACCACTCACGCTCTGCAGATTGTCCATGCAGACAACAGCCCGCTAGACTGTCACGCCGTGGATCCTGAAACTGGAGAATGGCTCGGTAGACCCAACCTGACGATAATTGTGGATGATCATACTCGGTCATTCCTAGGGTTTTCGCTTTCGTATCGATACCCATCCAGAAATACTCTTGCTGATGCTATGTTGATGGCCGTAACGCCTAAGGCCGACCTGCTTGTAGAATTTGGACTTTCGGGATCGTATTTCTGGATACAGTACGGCGCCGGAGAGCTCTATCGTGTCGATGGCGGCGGGGATTTGAATGCAAAAACTGTTTTAGCAGCGCTAGCTAAACACGGTATAGAGCCTGACAATCGAATGCGCCCCCAGAGTGGAGGAGAGGTCGAGCGAGGATTCGGCAAGATAAATCCTTTATTTATGCAAAGATTAAAAGGTGCGATAGCCTCCAATCGAAAGATTGCACGTGGCGAAGATCCCCAGTCTACGGCGACGTATAGCGTTACTGACTTATTCATACTAATCATAACTCAGATTTGTATTTGGCATGAGACTCCCGGAGATGGCTTTACTCCAAACCAACTGTGGATCAAAAGTTTTGGAATCCAGGATGGGGTGATAAAAGCTCCAAGGACTGTGAAGGATCCTCTTCAGTTTAGAATAGATGCCATGCATGAGCGCTATGTAAGAGTTCGGCGTGAAGGGATATTAGCTTTAGGTCTGCTTTATAAAGTTGGGCCATACAGAAATAAAGTTGGCGCGCGTGTCCGGGTCAAACTTGACCATAACAACCTAAGGCGTGCCTGGGTTGAGTTTGAAGATAAATGGCATGTAATAGAACTGAAGAATAACGAGGGCATCGACAAGAGTCATCCACTCTATGTTCCAAAAACGATGTGGGAGTGGAATATCAAGCGAAAGTCTGGCCTGCCCCGGGGCGAGGTGACCGATGCTGGACTGCACATGATTAATGATCAACGAGATCTGATGAAAAGCCTGGTTACTGATAGCGAGCGGAGAAGGCTCGAAGAATCAGCTGCTCTGCAGGAGCGTGTGGCGTCTACGTTGCTCCCTACAGGCCTCGACAACGCTACAAAAGGTGCCGGCGACAAAAAACCTGAGGATAGCGCTCAACGGCAGCGCGGCCCAGCCCCTCCGATGATGGGAGATGATGATCTATGAATCACCTCAATGAAAGGACTCAGCAACTGTTGGAATTGCCTCGCGAGGAGAGGGCGCTGGCCTGCATGCGCGAGATTTTCCTGCTGCACCCTACGGCGATGGCGGCTGAACAGAGTGTCCAACGGTTGTTGTCTTTGCCTCGTACCACCTCTAATCCCGGCATGTCCTTGGTCGCGCTTCCTGGTCTCGGAAAATCTTCATTGGGTCAACGGTGGCAAACGCAAAGCTCCATGCCGGAATCCAAGTGGGCGGGAAAAGTAATCTACATCGATCTCGTCAAGAACATTGCAAACCTCAACATCATGAAGCTCTTCCTGGCCGAGATTGGTACCAAATTCTATAAAAGAATCCTTAACCAGTCGTATCGGGACGCAGGGATAGCGCAGAGGCTGATCAGGGAAAACAACGTGCGCGGCGTGTTCATCGATGAGATCCCTCTGGTAGAACAGACGTTGTCGGAGAAGCGGATGAACCGAGAGTACGGCGCTATCAAAGGCTTTGCTGGGGCCGACTGGCAGCTAAATGTGATCCTGAGCGGGACACCTAAAGGGCTGAATAAGGTCTATGGGGAGGACGACACGTTGAAGTCCCGATTCAACCTCAGGGTGGCCACGCTCTCACCATGGGACAACGATTATGAGGGCGAGTCGTTCATTCGAGGCTATTTGTACTACATGCCCCTGATGCAGCCATCAGTCGTGAATAACACTCTCCTGGCCAATCTGAAAAAGAACGCCACGACAACGGCCTTGGTCGATGGAGCGTACATCACGTACTGCTCCCGCCGCGCTCTGAGAGATATCTTGGCGGAGGCTTGCCGTATGGCGGTGGAGAGTGGGCAGGAATACATCAATGCCGACAGCATTCTTCACGCCTGGAACAGCATGCAGGGCAAGACCGATGCTCTGAAAAAACTGGAAGTCCGAGAAGTCCCGGCGCAGGGGGTTATTCCCGCCCCCTAATATGAACCCACATCAGCGCTGTCATCCAGATGCCCCGAGCAGATTCAGCAGGACTTCTGCTCGCGACCGAATTTACCAGTCAGCGGGTTCGGTGGGCTCATACAGCCTCAACAAGAGCCAGAACAAGCTTCACGAGGACTCAATTTTTGGTCAGGCACGACACCCTTGAATTTTGGTCTGATGACTCTGGCAACCAAGAAGCGCTGAATGACTGCCTTGAGCTCTTAACCTACCAGCGTGAGCTGGGGGTTCTTGGTCGACGAGAAGTGCTGATGATCCTTGCAGAGCCTGGTTGCGGAGCCACCGCCTTTGCTAGGCAGCTCAACTTCCGACTGGGGGAACGGGGGCAACGGGTTCTACTGATGAACAAGGTCTCTGTCCTTGATCCTGGCCGCTTCAAATCCAATCTGGACGTCTCGCTTCAGATTCACGAAATTAGCAAAAAGGCTGGGTCTACCTCGGCCAGCCTGCATCGCTTGCAGCGCGCTGTATTGGAAGCCCGGCATTACGACACCTTCATTGTTCACGACCTTGAGAATTACGGGAGCGATGAGGTTGATCAGCTGACCAATGCGGCGGCTATTGTCGAGCTTATTCGAGGTAGCCCCGAGGCCAGATTCGTGCTCATGGGTGTTCCCGATACGGCTGAATGGATGAAGGTTGCGTTGAGAGATGCCAACATCGAAAGCAGAACGTTGCACCTGCTGCCGATGCCCGCTGACGCGCGGTTCGGTCACTTCATCACGAGTCTGGCTTTACGTCTCCAGCCGCCGTGCCCAGTAGAACGTATAGATGAGATAGATGTTGCTGCAGTGCATGCGACGTCGAAAGGGAAGGTAGGACATTCAGTAACGACACTGATGGAGCAGATCGTTGATCTCTCAACCGGGACATCAACCAATCACCACGTAGGGCGCCAACATCAGTACGTAGCCGAGATTGCGTCTGAAACTTACCCCACGTGGGTCGAGGCCTATGAGGAAGATGAATCGGTTTCCCGCGATCATGGTAACGCAGTAGGTCATACAGGAAGCGGTAAGCAGGCACCTGTCATCGCATCGAAGCCATTTTTGACGGATCTGCGGCATTCCTTTCCGGCCATCGACAACGAGTCTTTCTCCTCCTGGGTAGCGAGACTCAGCGCGATGGTGACGCACAGCTCTGAGTACATGCTGGTTGAAGAGCTCATTGAATTCTGCAGTAAGGGCGGCGCCGACCCTGACATGCAATTCGGCAATCTTGAGCTGCTGCGATCGCTGAGCGTGGCAGATCGACTCTACCTATCCGAGCAGTTCAGAACAGCCGTGGCTGAGATGATCCCCTACCGGCAGGCTCTAAATTACTGTCCAGGGTGCTTCACATCCGATCTCGCAGCGGGTGTGAGCCCGGCTTGGCGCCTTGAGTGGCGACAGGCGCGACGGTGTGTATGTTTGCGGCACGATGCGCCCGTGATGCTCGAGAGACTCGGTACGTCGGGCTTCACGCTCTTGGACAAGGCCTGGCGGGCTTTCGCGGAGTACATCGACAGCCCGGCCTCCAGGCTCACGACCAAATTTCCCCTTCAGCACTCATCCTCCAATCAGGCGGAGAAGGACAGCGATCGTCTTGTCGCATTGACGGCCAAAGTCCAATGTTGGTTTAAAGGGCTATCGGCTACGACTTCGCCTTCCGCAGATGCCGCAGAGTTCTTGCTCGCATGCTGGCTCCAAGACTCGAGCGAGACTGGGGCTCAAGGGTTTGCACGTTCATACTTTTTCTCCCATACATCAAAGCCCATTTCCGCGACAAAGCGTCAGCAAGGTAAATTGTCAGCTCAACTTATGCCAGACTCATCGCGGCCTCGTGATGTCGCGGTTGCCTACTGGATGCTGGGAATAGCATTCAATGTAATTGACTCAGTCGACGCGGATTTTATAAGAGATACTACTAGGCCATACTCCATTCCTTTCCCGGTTTCCCGCGATGAGGTAGGTTTGTTAGGTTTGCTTGCACTTAATAAAAGGCAGAAGAAGTGTTACCTGGCCTTGGCAGAAACTAAGCTTAGCGAGCAAGAGTTTGAGAGTGTCGTTTGGGCCCTTAAAATTAAACCTCGGCGCAAGCGCAGGTATTAAAGCGTAGGCCATGGCGTGCGAACTCAACTTGAAGATCATCAACTGTAAAGTTATGAGATGTGGCGTCAGCCCAGACCGACTTCGATTAATTCTTTGACCACCTCGATCGCGAAGCCAATCGCGCTACCTCTGAAATCACTGAAGCGATCACGGTTCATCTGACACTGAGTCGCCTTGGCACTGTGCCAGGCGCCCGCTGCGAACCTGGCACAGTGAGAGGGCTGCTCTCACAGACCGACGAGCATGCCGCGATCGTGAACCTCGCAGCAGGTTTCCAGCGCACGCCCCGAGACCAAGGATGACGTCGTTTTAGCGTGATATTGAGAGTGTTGGACGTCCCCATCCTGCGCCAGGTTCGGCTTGCTCACGTTTGACTTCGACTACAATCGACATGCCAAGCAGGCTGCAAGACGCTGATCTCCCTGGTACTCCCCAGCCATCGCTGCCCAGCACTGTGCCACGCTATCCATGTATCGGCTGCTAACGGGCAGAGCAAGCGGCAATGTTGTCAGATCAATCCAGCCGTCCCAGGTAGCGTGATATGTGCCATTTATCAATCTATTGATAAATGGCTGGTGCGAAGGCGCTAGCGCCACCTTTTGAGTCAGGGGGCGGCGGATTGTTTCCTCCTGAGTAATAGTCGGAACGGTGGTGAATCTGTCTTGAAGAAAACTCATGTTCCCTGAAATGAGGTCTAGGCCTTATGGTCTGCCATTCCGACAGAAGGTAATGCAGACAGGTCATTTGACTCATAACTACCTGAAAAACAACAATATTGCATCGTAATTTGTAGCCTTTCGATAAATGTTTTTCTCAGGGTCGAAGGCTATTATACTGGGTATGTCGTCTTTCGAATCCTCTCGCGAAGCCGGAGTCATTGATGGTCAGAACGCACACGCTTGTCGAGTACAGGCTCAAGGAGTTTGAGCTTGAGCAGGCCTTGCGCAACCTCAAAAAGCAGCAGGAAGAGCTCGATTACAAGCTGGACGTAGAGTTTTACCATAAGCTTGAAGACCTGACCGAGCGGCATGGATACAGCATGACACAGGTGTTTGATTTGTTGATGTCACGGTATGAGGGGTCAGCTGCGCAAGCGAGTGGCGCCGCCGGGGAGCTGAACGCGAGAACCAACACTGCACTTCTGGAAATGATGCAGCGTCTGGAGCCAAGACGTGATTCATTGTTAGAAGACGTAGATTGCAGGCCAGATAAGTCTACAACTGGATGTTCCGCCGAATCAAAACATAACTCTGAGGTGTATTCGAAGTCAGATCGAAATCCGACTCAGGAGAGTGGGTCTTCTTCCCTTAACGGTCGCAGTACTGAGCATGATCTCAATCTGGCGACTGATGTGGAAGATAATGAATCTAAGGTCGGAGAAAAGTCTCATGACTAGTGTGGAAGAGTTTATCGAGCTTAGCAATAGAATAACAATGGAGTATGAGGCGATTGCGCCGCTTCTGCGTGATCCTGAAGTTGTTAAGGTTGCACGTTTTTTGGCGGAGCTAGATAAATTGGCCGGGGAATATGATTTCAGCTCACTTGAAATAATGGCGCTGATAGATCCTGGCCGTGCACTGCAACTTGGTGACTCTAGATTCAAACTAGCCAAGACGCAAAAGCGTGGCAAGCGTGCCGTTCGCCAGTGAGTCCAGCCTGCGAACCCCAAGCGTCGCAGCCTCGGCCATTGCAAAGCCGCGGCAATGCTGACTTCACCTGAGTCCTGTCACATCCCGCGGCCTCATTGACCGAAAGCCAAAAATGCACCTGGCTGGCGGATGCACTCTAACCCTCCAATCATCAGCACCCTCTGCGCGCTGACGACGTCAGTCAGGATCGCGCCAATACCTGCTTACTGTCATTTTGTTCACACCCAGATTTTGGGATGTCTGTGCCTGACTCAGCCCCTGAGCTTTGCATTCCTGAATCGACGCCCTCAAGGCCCGGTCGATCACGCGGCCGGCGGGGCGGGTGAGCAGCTCGGCACCGCTCAATTCAGCGCGGGCAGCAGCCAAGATGCCTTCGGCCTCTAAGGCCTTCATCTGTGCGGCAAATTTTGCTATCAGATCATCGACTGTCAGGTCTTCTTTAACCGCAGTGACCGCTCCAATGAGGGCGAGGGTACTGACGCCGAACGCCTCCGACAAATCCTGCAGCTTGTCTAACGTTGGGCTGGACTTTCCATGTTCGAGTTGACTCAGGTACTGACGATTGCTCCCTTCGGGAATTGACTCCTGGGTCAACCCTTTCTGAGATCGCAGCGCGCGAAGTATCGCGGCGAAAGGCACCTTCATCGACACAGGTATTCCTCAAAAGCGAGGATGTAGCCATGTTGTGCCGTAACACTCTACCGTATATAGTAGTCGTATCGTTACGTCGTAGGCGCGTGACTCGACCTACCTCAGGGAGGGTCAGGCAGGCGGGTGAGGGCAGCGGTTCAGGGCGACATCTCTCTACCAGATATCAATTTAGCCCTAAACCGTCGATTGCGATTTTTATCCTCTAGCTCTGGGCAGACTGCAGAGCCCAGGTCAGCAGGGGTTACGTCCGGGTCAGGGCAATTGCTGCAGAGGCGGGATCTTGAATAGGAGTTCAGAGCGTGAAGTCGGTAGCGCTAGGCTCCCGCAGTCAGTGTGCAGCAACGGAGCTGCGTCGTTTGCCGAGAGGCCTGGATTTGTGCGAGGAACCACTAATGAGCAACACAGCATCCCCAGATCCTCCGGCATTCACGATCAAGACTGTCGGGGCGACGATGATTGACCTCCCCTTCAACAGGATGCCGACGGTCATCCAAAAGGCGAAGGCTGCCCTACCTGAAGATGACGTGATGGGATTGACCCCGCGTTTACCAGCCCATACGTCGCCATTACTGAGGCGGTTTCACCGCAACGGTTACCTGGTGGTATAGGAGTACACGGGCGGGCTTCGTGGATGCCCATCAATTACTTCGGTAACAGTGGCATCAGCCCATTTTTCGAGCTGCATTGAATACTGGACGTCATGCTGGTACGGATCGAGTGAACTGCCATGTCTACAGACTATGAATCTTTGAACAGCTTGCAGACCGCCGCGGAGGTCAAGCCAACCTCAATCCCCGCAAGCGTCGAGCGTGCTATGGGTGTGCGGTTCGAATTTCCGGCCACCGCATACATGTGCTGTGCGAGGGTAGATCACGAAATCAACTGCCTAGTAGGTGTGGTTTACCAAGAACAACGCGGGCTTTTTCGAGATGGCGCAACCGTTCGGACGTCCTCGCTTCGTCGACGGTTTGAGAGCCACGGATATCATGTCTTCGAAACGAGCAATGGCAGTGCATATGTCGTTTGCGAATGGGCGCCGGATGGATTTAGCCCACGCTTTTCTGGCGTACGCCACTAGCCATCCGGCATACGGATCCACACAGGTGAAGCTTTTATGACCCCATGGATTATCAATGCACTCGAAACCAGCAGCTCATAACGGTGCCCGTGCGAAGGTCAGACAGGTGTGGAAACGCTAAAGCCGTACAACCTGTAAATCACATCGAAACACAGCAAATTCCCAAGTGACCGACTGATGAAGCTACGAATTTACTCAGACCTGCATAACGAATTTCACCGCTTCGATCCGCCGACCGTCGATCCCGACGTCGACTTGGTCATCCTCGCTGGCGACATAGACAAAAAAGCCCGCGGCGTGAGATGGGCAAATGAAACATTCCAGTGCAAGGTCGCTTATATATGCGGCAACCACGAGTACTACGACGGCCATATCGACAGGACACTGCGCAAGATGAGGGATGCCGCAGAGAGCCACGTGCATGTCCTAGAAAATGATTCACTCATCATCAATGGCATCCGCATCTTGGGCACCGCAGCGTGGACGGATTTTTCCTCAACGGGCGACCAACTGGCCGCGAGCAGGATGGCTTGGCAGTGGATGAATGACTTCAACTACATCCGCGCTGATGCGGGATATCGACGCCTGAGACCCGATGACCTCGTCACTCGCAACCATGCTGCCAAGGCCTGGCTGGCCGAGCAGCTTGCCCAGCCTTTTGCAGGCAAAACCATCGTCGTCACACACCATTCCCCATCGCCCTTGGTGGTCGGTACCAAGCATGATGGCCATCTCAATGCGGCGTACACAAATGACTGGCCCAGGATGATCGAGCAGGCGGATCTCTGGATCTTCGGGCACACGCATCAAGCGGTGGACGTCGAGCTGGGCGGGTGTCGAGTGATCTCAAACCCGCGGGGATACCCCAATGAAAACACAGGATTCAATCCTCATCTTGAGATCGATATTTGATGTCTGCGTCCACTCGGAAACGCGAATCCGGCAACCTTGGAAATCCCGTGACCTGTAATCCAGAAATACCTCTAGAAGTTGTCCAGGCAAAGGCCATTGATTGGGGCGTCACAGTAGACGCATACCTGCTTGGCGCGGCCAGGGTCGGGCAGCGGTATGCCGCCCGGGTGTTCAGTGACATGTCCGGCGTAAGCGCTGACGGAATGACAGTGGCCACCCCACCCTTGGAATTGGTCGAAACCAAGTCTGGATTCAAACTGATGCGTTGTCCGAGCAGCAGCGACCACTTTGTGATTGTGAGCGAGCAGCGCACCGGTGACCAGCGATGAGCACCAGCCTTAGGATTCCCAGTGAAGTTCTTAAAGCTGCTGAGCTGAAGTTCAGCACTCGAATTACAGGTTTCCTGTGGCAGCCATTTCCCCGGGGCTGGAGCCTGGCGGGAGAGCTATATGGCGACTTGAGCGGCCGCTTTGAAGAGGGTGGCATGATCCAGACCTCAGCCATCATGGAGTTGAGGTGGGAGCATGGTTACGCGCTTGCCTATACGTTTTCGGACAGCTGCTATGTGCTTGTGCGACCCATTGATAACTGGGACGAGAAGCTGAAGAAACTGTTCATCCATGAAGCACCCGAAGGATCGGAGGGTTGATGCGCCTGCTACCTATTGCCGAAGCTATAGCCCTGGAGGGTGAGCCCTTATCCGGTGCTTCTCCCTCTGAAATTGAGATTATCCAGAACCTGGTGAAAGAAACCGGGAAGGCCGCCTGCGCCGTAACGGCCTGGGTGATCATCGATGTCATTGACACCAACTCAGCACCGATCATCGCATCAGGGAAGCATCCAGTCGTGATGTTCAATCACAGCGTTTTATTGCACAGCACCGGTGAATATCAGCAGGGTGAGCGCATCAAAACTGGGTACGCTGTCTCGTTCGATGGTCGAGGTATCTTCGAAACCGAATCCACCGTCTTCATACTCATGGGCGATGGCTATCGGAGGTCAGCGTCTATCGAGGTGCTGGACGCGATTGCGCCTAGGTCATGGCCAGTATGACAACAGAGGGGTATTTGCGGGCTTGGCTCATGGAGCCAGTCGCCACCTGGCGGAGGGAAGATCGGTAGCGCAAGGTCATAAGGTTGTGCGGATGTCGGAGATGCCCAAGCTCGCGATTGTCACCCCCGATCAACAGCTCAAACGCATCGATCAGTCATTCATGCGCCCCATCCTTGACTACTGGTGGTGAGATTGCCTCGACGCTACTTCATTGCGACGGATGCATGCACCATCAAAACAACGGCCGGCCAAATGCTTAGGGTTAAACACCGATCCGTATCATACGTCGCATCTGTTGAAACATTTTGTAGTCAAGTTACCGACTTATGGCAGCTTGAGTAATGGCGTTTCGCCCTCATTTTGCTGATGTGCGCGGCCTTGTTCCGTATTGAAGAATGTAGTGAGCCTCTGCCGGCATGGCGGGTCACTCTGACCGATTACGTCATGGCGCTGCCATCTCCAACCTCATGAGGCGTAAACCGATGGAACAGAAATATACGATTGAGCGTTCGCTCCTCAAACGAGGCGACATCATCCTGACTGCAGAGAACACGTTAATCAGCAAGGGCGTGCGAGTGGGTACCGCATCGCGATACTCGCATGCATCGATTTGGGTCGGAGGGACGCTGATCGAGGCGGTGCAAGCTGGTGTCTTCTCTAAGAACCCGCAGAGAATCATGCTGGATAAGCAGAGTCACTGTGTGGTGCTTCGGAGCCGAAAGCCTCTGGCAGAGGAGGAGCTCGATCAGATCTGTCGCTATGCACACACCCAGATTGGCTCTTTGTACGCTTTGGATGAGGCGACCCTCGCTCTTCCACGGCGCTTGATGAAGCTCGAGTCAACCAAAAAACAGTTTTGTTCACGGTTGGTTGCCTTAGCCTATGCACAGATCGGATACGACTTCATCAATCTGAGCTCCCCTCACTACTGCACACCGGGCAAACTCGCAAGAACGAAGGCTTTTGAGGTGGTGCCAGGGATAATTCGTGAAGCCCTGCCCGGTGAGGTCGAGTTTGCGAAAAAACACGACCCCAATAAGAAGAACGCGGATGATACCTTCGAGTGGTTGGCTAAGGTCAGAGCGCTGGTCAAATCCAATCCAGAGCTTAATGCCGCGTTCGACATCCAGACAGTAAATGATGTCGATGAACTTCTCTTTAAGCGGCCTGAGCTCGATGAAATCGTGGTCGGCTTTCTGCACGAAAATGACTACCTCACTTACTACAACCATGACGTGAAAGTGAACACATACCGGTACAACCCGGACTTGATGACGTTGATGGTACGGGGTGCCGACGACCCAGTTCGCTTCATCGAGACAGAGCTCCAGAAAGAATACAGCTTGGCTCAGCGCCATTCGCAGAACATTGATAACAGCATCCAGAACTACCTCTCGACTGGGCTGAACTACGTGATGGAGCACCTCAAGCTCTATCAAAATCTCATCAATGGTGTGTGGGTAAGGCTCAAGCACATCGCTATCGCATCCGAAGCCGTGGGAATTGCACAGGTTGCGAATCGTGCTCGGGAACTGATGTCGGAGATCGAGGGGCCGATGGAGCGGGGTATGACAGTGATCAAAAATCCTCGAGTTGGACAGCTAGCGAAAATGGCGCTTTCTAAGTAGGTGGGTTAAGCGGTGGCCCGCTGCTCTTCAATTGGTATCTGCGTTCTGGTATCTCGAAGATGTAGTGACGCGGCGGGCCAGTGAGATCAGGCAAATGCTACCGCGTCAGCCCGTGCCGGCCTGATTCACGTAACGTAGTGGGTCGGGCGCCTACGACTCAGGCATCCAATGACTTCAGACGGAGAGGCCCTGAACGGTTGAGTTGCGATCCAACATCGCTATCCTGTAGGACTAGGCGCTGGTAATCCATTGGCATTGGCCATTGCTGCTGTTCGTAACCTGATGCGAACCGCACATCTATCGAATCGACGCCTGACGCCAGGGGAGAATGAATTGGACATGGATGTGGACGCTCTAGTCCGGGAGGCTGTAAGCGCCATCTGGTCACTTGGCACACTGCCAGAAGGCGGACTCTGGAAAGCACCTGAGTTTATTCAACTGAAAAAAGCCTGCGGCGAAAGATATGAGCACGGCAAAGACACTTTTGGCCTGACATTCGCGCTGGATCATGCGCTCAAATCTCTAGGCCTTCCGTGCCTGGCCAAGAAAGGTACTCACACTGGCGCGCTTGATTCAGCCCAAGCCTATACGCAGCTACACGCGGCTTTCACACGCAAGACAACCCGCCGTCGTTACATATGCCCCCTTGATTTGGCCGAAATCATTCCAACGCTTGAGTTTGGCGATGCAAAAGTCGGGCATTTCACGGCTGCTCAGTTGGATGAGCTCTTTGATAAACCGCGGTTGGCGAGGTACTACCCCAATCTGTCGTTAGACTCAAAACGCTTCTCACAATTTCATTGGTTGATCGTGGAGCAGGACGAGGCTGTGGCCGATAGCACTGGCGGCCGTTCTATGCCCAGCTTCTCGATGATGATGACTCGTGATTTGGGCGAGATCGACCCTCACGAAAGTAGATATCCCCGGGCGGTTGAGCATGCGCTTTTTTTCCTACTTCTGGCTCCGTGGGAAGAATGGTCAACCATGACAGAGGTGGATTGGCGTGGGTTTCGAGTACCGTGGATTTACCAACTGGATGACGACTTGTTTGTGGCGCCTTCTGAGCCCCGAAGCCCGGATTCCCTGTCATGGGAGCCCAAATTTTTCCAAGACGATTTAGGACAAGTCGAAGAAGTTGAGGGGCCGGTGGAGTTGAGGCTGGCTGATGAAGCCAGTCAGCTGCTGTTGGGGCGAAACCAAGAGCATTGGTCTGAATTCCAAGCCGCGCTCAACACCAGCTTGTTCGATACGCCAGTTATTCACTTCCTGGTGCGGGCGTTCTTGGCTAACGGTATCGATGAGTTCATGGCCCACCTTACCGTCGTTGAGGCGGCGCTGGGACTTAAGAGCGACTACCGGCGCAAGGAACGGTTGAATCATGCGGGCAAGGGGCCTACGGAGCGAGTAGCACTGCGCCTATCCGCGGCCTTGAATGATCCAGGTGCGGCGAAGATTTATGAACACCTCTTCGACCTCAGAAGTGCGTTCATTCATGGGCGGGGCAGGCTGGAAAAGATCTCCACTGTTCAACGTGTGCAAGCACGAAGAGTTGCGGCGAAAGCTGCCTGGGCTCTAGTGGAGCTAGGACGCGAGTCGGGTAAATCGCGAGATGAGTTGCTAGCCGACTTGCTCGACCGCGGGGTACAGCTCGCTGCCGATCAGCAGTAAGCGGATATTCGTTGCATTCGTCATGTTGCGAGGCTTCAGGTTGCGATCTTATGTTTCCCCCCCCCGGCTTATTACAGGGTAGATGCTATGTACTCGGCAGAAGTCTGCAGGCGCATCTGGAATGTTGTATCGCGATCGAGCTCAAAGCCTCCCCTTGAGGTTTGGCAGGATGGCGGTCGCGTATTTCCACATCGAGGTGCCTGGAATTGGCGGTGTGACCGCCCCCCTTACCAGCCCTATCCGGTGGTGAAGGAAGATCAAGTGTGCGAGGGGGTTTTAACTGGTGGGCGTCCAGTGGATGATGCGCTAACCCTATGCAGTCTATGGCGAGACCTCCGTGCCCATATCCACAATCGTATACCTGGATAGCAACGACTACTCGACCTTGAGCGAGTCCGCACTCGACGAACGTTTAGAGGGATTGAGGTCGAGGCTGAAAGCACTGCGGTCTTTACCAGATGTCACATTCGCTTTTTCGGCCGCGCACATTTCTGAGATGGCGCCTGTCCAGGATCAGTATGCTGAAGCAGGCGTTCGCCGGACGTCACTCTTGGTAGACCTATGCGGGCGGAACGCAATGATCTCGTTCGACAGGTTGATCAAAGCGGAACTGACCAATCTTGTGTCAAAAGGATCAGAACCCGTTCAGGCCATAGATACGAACGGTGAGTGGTTTCCCGATTTCGGCTCTCTGATAACTCCAGTCGATGCTTTGGATATCGCTGGTATCGTGAATAAAGCAGGGCAGGATTCGAACCTCAATCGTCAAGCTCGGCGCGTCCTGAAACGCCAGATGATCAACAAGAACGGCAGCCCTCGCAGCACGCTGGATCAGATGCTGCAGCAGGACGATATTGCTCAGGCGCTGGAGCAATTCCCAATGCGGGACGCAGATGCCCGGATTCTGATGCAGTATGTTGTGGGTTCTGCCACTCGGGCTCAGGCCAATACTGCATTCCTGGAAAGCCTGCGCGACCCAAGCTTCATGGCTCGATGGTTCATCAACCATCATGCAAAGCTAGGTGCGGTCGGTGCCTGGGTGCGTGATCCGGCCCAAAAACTCATCAATACGCTACAGGCCACATTAGCCGAATGGTATACGCGCCTAGCCGGTCTTGACGATGAGAACAGGCGTGATGCGTTGCGGTTCTTCAATGGAACCAAGTGGGCGCGCACGGTTGACGAAAATCTGCTTGCGACTGCCAACCGACTTCTGGGTGAGATCCTGCCCGCTGCTGGGGTCTGTAACGATGTACGTCAGGTGGAAAAGTACTGCCCGGGGCTGACGATAGGTATACGCACTTTCTACGAATCACTGCGTCGCTCAACGGGCGATAATCCCCGAAAGCTCATGAACAGCGACTTCGTAGATGCCGTTCACGCCATGTATGTGCCTTACGTTTCGATGTTCAGAGCAGACAAGTACATGGCGTCAATCATCGCGCCGCTTGCAAAGCCTTGTGGGACGGCGGTCTACTCAAAAATTTCTGAGCTTGTCGACGCGCTTGAAGCCATCTCAGTAGACGATCGCACCGAGCGGCCCTAGCACTCGCTGGGCTCATCCCGGATAGCCCGCATGCGATATCAGCAAACCGCTGAATCTTGGTCGAGATAGAGCAGGCAGGGCTAATACAGCTGCGAGACAATTAGGTATCCTGCGACATTGAACGAAGCTGCCCCTGCTGGAGCTAAAGCCCCTCGCAAGACGCCTTCGATCCCAACGAACAATGAAAGGTTGAAGCCCCAGCGCAGATCCCAGCTATCCGTTGGCGGCGATTCGAAAACAAGGAGTTCAACATGGATGTAGCCAGACGTATCACCGACCTGGATGTCATGACCCAAATTTCTGCGGAATGCAGAGGTATGTACTCCACCGCGCTTGAAGTGCTTACGCTTTATCCCGACTACGCATTGTCCACCTTTCGCAAGCTGTTGGAATTGATGGTCGGCATGGTGGGAGCAAAGCATCAGTTGAACTTCGGTAACCAGGATCTTTGCAGCAAAATCAACCACCTTCACGAATCCCAGCTCATAAGCTACGCGGCAAAAGACTATTGTCACAGAATCCGGCTGTGGGGCAATCAAGCCGTCCATGCCCCCTCACAGGTGGCGGGCGCGAAGGAGCCTCATGAGTCTTCAAAAGCCCAGGTTGGGGACGTTGAAACGGGCAAAAAAGCCCGGCAGGTATTCATCGCCGTGTTGGACGAATTTCACAGGCTGTTAGTCAGCAAGTCTTCAAGAATGCTCATCGTGCCTGCTGAGGTTCCAGACCTGGTACCGGGCCAAGTCATCGGGAAGGCGATCGCCGAGGAGAACTCCTTTGACGTGAAGATGCAAGCCGGTCTTGTGCTGGAAGCTGAGTGGATGAACGCTTGCGGCCGAGGAGGGCTGATCTCCACCCGCGTTAGTGCCGAGCATGCCAAGTCTCTTAAGGCTATGGCCATTGAGATGTATCGCTGTGCCTGTGAGGTCAGTGCTCGCTTGGACTCGATGTCTATGGTCTCCATCACCATGGAGGGTGGGTTTGAAGCCTTGTGGTTGCGACAGTCAGATACCGAGGCTCTCTTTCGTTTCGGAAGCCTGGCCTACACCGCTGAACCTGTTACTGATATGGAACGGCTTGCAGTGGCTGCGATCAAGGAGGCTGCACACCGCAGACACCCTCAAGCTTGCGTGTATTACGGAGACTATCTGCGGCAGGTTGGGGAGTTTGGTGAGGCGGAGGAGATGCTGACTTTCGGTGCAACTTCTGAGCAGTCACAGGCCTATCTGGGCTTGTTCTTTCTCTACAGCACAGCGGAATCACCTTGCTACTCTCCGGAGAAGGCTATCGACATTCTTGAAAAGGGAGTGTCCCGCGACGACCCAGATTGCAAGTTTCAGCTTGGAGTCGCTCTTCATGATGGGGAATTAGCGGCTCAAGACAAAGCTCGTGCCCGCCAGCTGCTTACCGAGGCTGCCCATCAGGGTGTGAAGCGCGCTGCCGCATACCTCAATCTCGTTGTTGACGATACCTTTCAGCGAAATCTTCAGATGGTGGGGCTGTCACTTCTGGCCAGCGTCGATTCTGAGCGAGACAAGTACAAGTCATCGGTCATTGGCCGTAATGACCCTTGTCCATGTCAATCAGGTTCAAAATACAAGAAATGTCACGGTCGGTAATTGATGTCTGCCTAGCGTGATAGTTGAGTTACTCTGCAACCTGCGATGCCCTGTGGATTCTCAGCGCTCCGATGTCACTTTTCACACAGAACTTTATTTTTGAGTGTGCTTGTTCGAGGCACGTGGATCAGGTGGTAAGGCCAAAACAAACTCACGCTGAGCGGCCAAATCGCGTGCAATTGCATAGAAACCAAGTGAGCTAAAATCAACTGCCTGGTCGCTCAGAACGCTCAATACCCGCGGGAGGACGTCCAGCGGTGGATCATGCTTAGCCAGCCCATGTGAGCGGAGAGGGAGACGAGCCTGGTTGCGTCGACGCGCCCCAAACGGCTTATATTCCGTGTGCTACCACTGATCCTATCGTCAAGCATGGCGCCGTCGGAATCGAACGTACATTTCACATTCTGAAGTTGATGAGCTCATCCGTGAGGCGACGCATCTCCCGTGCTGCATGGGAATCGGGGGCAATGTCGGCCAAAGAGTGGAAATAGCCATAGCCTTCCATGAACGCCTTATCCTTGTTAAAAATCTCGATTGCGACCCTGTGGGCTGCCGTCAGCTCTGTTGTAAGGGTGGGCAGCTCCAGTTCTTCGATAGCCTTAAGGATGGTCTCTCGACGCCGAGTATACGCATGCCGAGCATCTTCAAGCTGCGCTCGTAGCGAGTCATCCAAGGTCGGCAGATCGCCGACGTACTCTTCCAGCTCTGGACTGACCGCACCTACATCGTTGTTCGTAATCAGGCCAAAATATACGGGCGATGTTTCCCGGCACCTGATGCGTCGCAATGCAGCCGCAAACGCGTCTGCGCTTTGGATAGACATGAAGCAGTGGCTGTCGAGAACGATCGCAACGAGATCCGCGTATCGACGGATCAGCTCAATGTCTACGTTTACGTCGATCAGAACGTAGTCGTACCGTGTGATAAGCTCGGACAGCTTTTCGGTAGCCTTCTCCTTGTGTTCGACAGTCTCAATAATGTGGCGGTACAGGAATTTGGCATCCTCACGATCTTGCGGAGGAGCGAGGGTCACATTGTCCCGGATTTCTTTCTTCATCCGCTTGATCGCCGCAGGGAAGGTGATCAACTCACGCTCATCGTAGAAATCGATTTTACTTACCAAACTACCAGGTTGGGGAGACCTTCCAGCACCGCGCATTCGGCGATAGACCCCATCGTCGGTAACAATTGCAACCCGGTAAGAAAGGTCAACCAAGCAGGCCGCAACGTTTACCGTTAGAGGCGATTTCCCAACCCCGCCCTTGTACGAAGAAATGGATAGCGCTCGTCCTAGTGGTGCTGGTGCTAGCAGCGGCTTCAACTCTTTAGGCATGTTAAGGCCTGCCCTAGCGAAGAAGCTCCAAAGTGCAGCCGGAGAGGGAGATCGGGTCGATCCCTTGTCATTCAATGTTTCCCATGAGCGCCAAGTACGCGGATCTACGTGTGCCCACCGAGCAGCGTGTTTGACCGAAATATTGGCTTTTTTGCGAAGCTTTCTGAGCTGTTTGCGCTGCTTGTCGTTCATCGCTGCACTTACCTGATTGGTCTGGAGCCTCACGTTAGCGAAGGATGGGTGATGAAGAAATTATGAGCATTGCTCCTATCCTAAACACAGCTTGGCTCCTCAACCGGCCTTGCTACTTGAATCCGGCTGGTTGGGGTGATTCAATCACGCGGCATTAACCATAGATTGTCGGTGTACGGTTTAGGTTTTCTGGCCCTCGAGGGGACGCCGGAGCTTATGGGCGGCGACAGAGCTCATCAACTGCCATTACACGCAACAAATACAGAAGGAGCATTCAAGTTGGCAGATTCCGATGATGAATTGATAGAATGTTACCGTCGACTTTTAGATGACAAACCTCCGGCTGGTCGACAAAAAGAGCAAGTCGTTCAAGATTTCCTAGAACTGCATACCCGATTCATTCCAACCCCTAATCTGCTAAATCACCAACTGCACTTTGAAACCATACTCACGAAGTTCGCACTAGGCACCGACCACATATCCGACTACTGCTATATCACCAGGAGTTCGGGGCGTTGGCGAATCACGCTTGTTGAATTGGAATCCCCAGACAAGCCTATCTTCAATAAAAATGAAGAGAGCCCTGTGTTTTCTTCAAAGTTTCACGAAGCTATATCTCAAGTGCAGAGCTGGAAAAACTTTATTGAGGAGTCAAAATCATGCGTAACTGCACGTTTTTATCCTCTCATGGCGATGTTAGATAACCCTAAAAGCCCGGTGGAGTTTAAGTATCAGCTAGTCATTGGGCGCTCAGCCAACAAGAATAAGAATTACGAACGGAAGCAGGCCCTGCATCGAAAAGAAGTCGAGACCGAGATTGATATATTTACCTATGACCAGCTTATCGACTACTTCCAAGTTGAAAGAACAAAGCTTGTAATGCGTCGCGCCAAAAATGACAGGTTTGAGTTAAAATACATGCATTTCCACCCGCGCAAAATTTTTGCTTGGGTGGGGCCCGATACGCTAATTTTGAGCCCAGAGCAAAAAAAGGAATTATCAGAAGCCGGGTATGAGATTGAGAAGTGGGATAATCACGACCTTCTTAAATACAGTATCAAACTAGCAGAGTCCACAGGAAGAAAAGAACGACTAGATCTTGTAAGAAAAGTACCGCCGCTTGGAACGTAGGGTGCAGGACTCAGTGACCATAGCTGCAAAGCCCTGGCTAGGTTGTTGTCGAAGGCCTATCGGAGCGCAGCGTCCGTTTGGAGGGATAACTTTGGTTGGAGTACTGAGGAGCCAGCCTGGAGCCAATCGCCCGCAGATGAAACTAATCAAGGCATATCTCAAGTGCTGTTTTTTGGGCTACAGCTGATGACCCCGACGGCGATTGATGAAATACCTTCAGGCGGGCGCTGTGGAATCATGAGCTGATGTTGGTTTCCAGTCTGGCGATCCTTGTGCCTATCTCTCAGCCAGTGCTCATTTCCAATTTGGATTACCAAGCTACGGCTGTGTGCTTTGCCCAGAACACTTGCACAAAGGAGTGAGCATGCCGTGCGTCACTCCTTAAGCGCTCGATAGGGCGGTGTATTCCAATACCCGTTAGCGTGTTACCTCATTTTTGAGAGGCCAGCCTTCCGGCACCAATGCAGGAGGTTTGCTCCAAGGAGCTTCCACCAGCGACTTTTGAAACCAATCATCGCGGAGATTGGCATGCTCGGTGATGATGATCTGGAAGCCTGGAACGTCCTCGACCGTGAACTGGTACAGCAGATTAAACAGCTTACGTACCGAATCCATGTCAGCATCGGATTGCTCAGTATTCGTTACCGTACCGTCGACCGCTTTGTAGGATTCCTCTGAGGGGAAATACACTTGGGTTGGCTGGTCGATCACCAAGAAGCGCGGCATAGGTTGATTGCTCTTGGCGCAGTACCAATGCAGGGCGAGCAGTGCAGAAAGATGGTAGGCCAAGTAATTCTCTCCGCCGCCTGTTCGTGACATAGGCACAGAGCGCTCTGGGCGGTCGAATATGATGGTCAGCTTCTTCAGGTCGAATCGGGCAGGGTAGGCACTGAACTCAGATTCGAACCGCTTGTTGTAGAGATTGAATTGCGCCGAGATGCTATTCAGGATCGACGCAAGGCGGTCGTCTGCATCGACGTCTGCCAGTGCCTTCTCAAGCTCCTGCACGCGCATTTCCCGACGGCGATAGTCGGCCTCTTGCTGTTTCAGCGAATTGTCAGGAACAAACCCTTCAAGGAAGAAACTGATGCGCCCCACGACATGCTTGGCAGCGTCGCTTTGCTTCTGTGCGTTCGCCAGCAAGGTATTGGCGGCGATGGCGGCTGTCAGCTCTGCTTCCTTCTCGACAATCGAATTGGATGTGTTTTGAAGGCGTTGGTTTTCCTCCGCGAGATAGCCCTGAATCTGCGGTCGTTGGCCCATCACTGTCTGCATTTCTGCCTCCAAAGACGCCAGTTCGCTGATGAGCGCTTGAGCAATGGGGGTGTCCATGGCCAGATTTTTTTCCGCAAAAGGCCACTGCCATTCGCCCGTCGTAGCATTCTTTGGAAGCGACTTGATGGATAAGAGGCGGTCGATATGTTCCGATGCCTCGCTCTGGAAGCCGCCGGCACGCCGTTCGAACAGCTGACCCGCCTCAACTTTGGATTTGATTTCGCGCCTGGTCTTGCGCAGCCTGGACAGCTCAGCCTCCAGCTTGGGTACCTTGTCCTCAGGCTGGGCATGCGGTTTGGCGGGAGTCCACTGCGCAGCTGCTTTGAGGGCAGTGATGATTTCCTCGACCTCTGCAATGGAGGAGTCTTGAGGAATTATCCCTACGGCCTTGGCTTCCGTCAGCAGTACGATGGCCAGGTTTCGGTTGTTGCCGACGGCTTGCTTTGCCTGCTCCAGCAGCTTTGTCTGGGCTCTCAGGTCTCGCTGGGCTGTCCGGAGTCTGGTCTGCAGCTCGTAGCGCTCATTGGTTGACGCGCCCAGCAGGATAGGCAGCGTATCCTTGATCGCCTGGGGTTGAAACGGCTCGTTCTGGCGATAGAAGAGCTGATCCTTGTTAGTGACTAAGCCTTGTCTTTGAAAAAGGTAATAGTACGAGTGCTTGATGGAGGCTTCGTAGCTGTTACGCGTGTGTTCTTGCGCCACCTCTGTGCGGTTTTCCGGAATGCCAAGTTGACGTGACAGCAACGAGGTGACAGCGATGTCATCCGTGTTGACCACAAGCTCGGAAAACTCAGGGGGCTGCACAAATTCCCCGGTACGTGTCATAGCAAGGCTGCAGCTCGCGCCGCCTGATCGCGGGGTCGGCTTTGCCACCATGACCTGCACGTCCGGAAATTGAAAGATCACTGCGAACCACGACACCTTGTCCTGGATCACGCCATCCGAAACGTTGAAATTCGATTGGCCCATGCAGTATTCGATGATATCCGAAAGGGCTGATTTACCGGTCGATGAGCGGCCCGTAATGATATTGAGACCGTCGACCTCGAAGTTGACATCGCGGCGCTGGCCATCGTGGCTGTATACATGGATGGAGCTGATTTTCATGGTCGAATTCCAAAAGCGGTGTAAACCGTAACCCTGTCTGCAATTTTGGCGAACTCTCGCCCCAGCAAAGCCGCTGCGCGCTGGCACGCCACTGACTCCTCGGTGCCATCGATGTCAGCCTTAACCCTCCTAGCTTTTGGAAGGAGTCGACCCTGTGGAGTGACTTCGAAGCAATCGGTGTGGTGCGCCAACGCAAATGCCTCGAAAGTGAACGGCAGCATTTCCGTTACCCTCTCAGCCAGGCCGATTTGCATCTGGGGGTACGTCTCCACTGTCTTGAGCAGGTAGCCCTTGTAGTGTTTGAGCAGCGCGCTTCGAGATTCGTGGTGGAGACTCAATGGCAACACAAGCAGTGACATCGAAAAGGGCATGCCCTTGGGATCTATCACTGCATAAGCTTTGAGCGACCGCAGCAGCACTACCGCGCAGAAGGCTGGATTGAACAGGTTTTTGGTCTCAAAAGGACGCTGATCCCAGCGAATCATTCGGTATCTCCAGCGGCCTTCGACAGGCGATCCAGAAGCTGTGGATGCCAGTAAACGGTGGGGTAAGGGCGCTTGTTGGCGAGAATCTGAAAGCTGCCGCGTAGGACATAGGGCTCAGTCACGCGCGCCCGTATTTTCAGGTGAGCAAGCTTCTGGGCTTCTGTTTCAGCCCAGGTGTACAGCTTCTTGCCTACCGCAACCAGTTCTGGATCAGAGCATTCCTCAATCGGTGCGTCGAGCGCATCATCGAACAGAGCGTCCTTGGCGCGCTCCCACTCATCCGTCAGGCGCTTTTCGTAGCGGATGATTTCTTCGGAGCCCACCAGGCGCTGTCTTGCCCAGACGGAGCGTTGCTCAAATGCCCTGTAGTAGTCCAGGATCGCATTGCGGATGCGGCTGGGGCTCAATTTCAGATCACGGAGTTGACTCACGAACAGCCGGTTATCGGTGCTCGCATCGACGGGGGACGCGGGTGTCGCGTCCTCAAATGTGATGGGCAGATTGTCATCCTTGTACTCTTCGCTGAAGGCGAACAGTTTCTCTGAAACGTCCCGGGCATAGACCGGTTCGCTCTGCGGGTCACAGAGCATTTGGATGGTCAGATCATTCCACCATCCCTCAAGTCGTTCGAAAACAGCGTCCCTGTGTTCGAGGCGAATGGCTCGCATTTTTTGAGTCTTGATAAGTGCCGGTAGATCGTCGATCCGAGGGGAGTTATCAATAATCACGATTCTCGATACGAAGTCCTCTTTCTCCATCGTAGTCAGCTGCGAGAGCAAGTCTTTGATCTTGGCGAACGATTTTGCGTTGCTGATGGCAAGCGTGTCCTCTGTCAGTTGCCAGAGGCTTGGATGAGCCTTGGTGGTGTCCGCTCCGTAAAGGAAGAAATTCAAGAATGAGTCCGGCGCGACGGACGAGGTGGTGAAAAGGAAAAACTGATAGTCAGACTCAACCCGTCCATTGGCGATGTAACGAGTTAGCCAGATATTGACCGACTTCCAGAAATCCACAGACAGGTCAGTCAGCCGCGCTCCAGCAGCCTTATGTTTGAGCGAGCTCAGTGTCTTCTTACCGGAGGACTCCAAAAAATCGAGGTCGTCTTCCTTTTCGATGAGGATTGCGATGTCCTCGGGAAGCTCTAATGCCTGATACAGAGCAAAGCGAGGCTGGAAAATGTAACCCAGTCCTTGCTCTCTGGCGCTGTAGGGATCACTAGTTTTTTGGTCAGCGGGGTCATTGCCTGCGAAAGAACTCATTATTTAGCCCATGCTCCAAGGTCGATCATTCGGAGCCTTCTACGCCAAGAATGGCGGCGACCCACGACGAATCTGCGCAGGGCGATGGTCGCATCGAGGTTTAACGCGCGTAACAGCATTCTTTCCATGATGGACATCACCTAGCCAAATCTCCTTTTGACGTATTCTGATTTGGCTGGTGGCATATGGCAATCATAAGCGAGGTTCTGTCTTTGTCAGAGCTGCACTTTACGATGAGCATGCCCAAATATAGGCATGCTTATTGAGCTCCGTAGAGCCGAGGCTCCGGAATAGTTGCAACCTTGGCATTGTTGATTGAGGGCTCTTGAATCGCCTAGTGCTTAGCGGAATGCCCCTGAAATGGTGCGGAGAAAGCGGCGCTCTGAACACCCGCATAACGAACATTTTCTACTGAATCCTGGAATGGATATCCTATGAAATCGAATGACCAGACACATCCCGATCTCGTGCTTGATCCCGCGCAACTTAAGCGGATCGAATCCGTACATCGGGGGTTTCTCTATCAGCATCTGTACGCTGTCGGCTGCCTCTTTCTGGCTCAAGCCTCTGGAGTGAAGGAGGTTCTGGTCGAGTTGGATGAGGACGTGGAGCTCAGCACTGATGCCGGCCGGGTGTACGTCCAGGTTAAGACACGCTCCCGCCCCCTGATGCCTGGCGACGCCGCAGGCGCATTGGAGCGGTTCGAGCTGATCCGGCAGGAGGACGGGCCAGGGCTGCGCGCAGGGAAACCATTCTTCGTGATCGTTGCTAACCAACCGCTCGGAGAAACCCTGCAGAACGAAGTGGATGAGGACAAGACCTCCTCGGACATGATTTACCTTTACCCAGAGTCGAAAGCCGCGCGCCCAGATTACCTTCCACCTGCGTGGTCGACTTTAGAAGAGGCCGCGCAATGGTGCGTGACCCAGGCTGAAAAACTTAATTTCTCACTCCTTTCGCCTTCTGCTCTGACTTGGAAAATGGCTGGCTTGGTGATGTTGGCATCTGCCGCCGGGGACGGAAACATCAGACACGTGTTCCGTAGCTCGGAGCTTCCGAGCCTTTTTGAGCAGTTGATTGTGCAACTGCAAGATTTTCCCACGCCGCTCGCCTCATACAGGCCACAGCAGAACGAGCCTACGTTCATATCGGATGAGCGGGTTCGCATCATTTGCGGCTTGTCGGGCGCGGGGAAAACTACGTGGGCAGCCCATGCTGCACTGCTGAGCCCAGAACCATGTGCCTACTACGACGTCGGTGATCTACCTGGGCCCGCTATTGCAAGCTCACTCGTCCGGGAATTAGCTTCAAAGTATTCCAAGCGAGACCCGGAAGGCATCCGGCAAATCCTGTTACCAGGCGCTAGCGGTTACGAGGCGATTACAACGTTTGATCGATTTATGGAGCAATCTGGCGCTCCTTTGGTCGTCGTAATCGACAATGCCCATCGCATTCCCGTCGCAAATCTGCGAGATCTTCTGAACGCGACTCGCCATATCCGCTTCATTCTTCTCTGTCAGCCACATGAAAATATACGCGAGCTCGAAGCGGTCATGGCATTGCGGCGTGAGACGCTGCCGGGGTGGGATATCGACACAGTAGCTCGGGTGGCTAGTACAGCGGGCGCGTTCGGTAGTGCCCAAGCATTCGAACAACTACGGATCTATTCAGGCGGACTGCCCCTATACGTCGATAGCGCCATTACGGTTGCCTTATCAGAATACGGAGGAGACATCGAGGCGCTTTGCGCTGATCTAGCTCAGCAAGCGAACGTGGTGGAAACGGCTCAAGAAGTTATCTTGGCTCGTGTTTACGATGGTTATGACCAGGTGACCCAGAACGCCCTAGCTGTCGTTAGCCTTGCAGATACGGGGCTCACGCATGACGAGGTCGTTCGCCTGCTATCGGCCACGCTTAAGTTGTCACAGGGCGGGGCAGCTGCGGCCATCAGAAAAATCCAGGCGACAGGGACAGTTGAGGTCTTTGGCGCCAAGACACTCAAAGTCCATGATGCCATCCGTGCACTAGGTCTACGACACTTGGAGCTCATGGGGGAGGGTGTGATCACCGCTGGGTTGTTGGCGCTGAAGGAGCTGCTGATCAAGAGCCTAGAAAAGCACCGTGATACTTCGCGGCTTTCACTTCTTACGCGGGTGTTCATCAGACTCAACGACGTGATGACGCTCATTGGGCTGGCAGGCGAGGAGCTGTTCTACGAGATGGGGGTGTCGGTCGATATCACCTCCAGCTTAAAGCAGGCGCTTGAGGATGGTGGTCTGAATCCTCATCAGGCTTTCTGGGCGCTCGATGGCCTTGTGTTTTCATTCATGCGCGAAGGGCGCTTCGACGAAGTCAGCGATCCGTTGTCCGCAATGGAGCAACTGCTCGATGTGCACGGATTCGGATTTCGCGAGCAGATCGCATGGGCAATGAGGAAAATCCTGTTTGCTTCAGACCAAGGTCATGAAGATGAGGTGACGCGGGCCGTGGCGTACGCCGCACCAAAAATACCTGATGCAGATCACCAACGGGTATTTGACTACAACCATGCTGTTGCCCTGGGGAAGCTCAAGAAAAACAAGCAAGCTGAGGCATTGTGTAAAAAAGTAGCTGATGAGTATTTTGAAATTCTGGGGCTGACGCCTAACGCCGTCATGGGCAAGAATTCGGATGTCCTTTGGACGGTCATCAAACAACCGGCTGACGTCCATGAGCACATCAAGCATCTTGCCGATACTCTGGAGGTCTACGCCAAAGCCCGAGAGGCTCAGGGGTTGCATGCCCCTCTGCAACGTATCCATGCTATGAAATTCTACGGGATGGTAGAGGGGTATGAGTCGATCGTTCGGGTGGGACAGGATCTGGCTGATGAGTTTGTCGGTGTGAAAGACTTCCAGGGCGCCAGAGAAGTCATGGAGCAGCATGTTCTGCCAGTTGTTGCCCGAGCAGGCCTGATTGCGCGGATGGTGCAGGTCAGTAGTCAGTATGCGGTGATCCTGGCGTGGTGTGGCGATCACCGAGGGGCTATTGCTGAAATGCACCGCTTGGAGCCTTACCTAGAAGGGTTGGACGTGGTTCAAAGGCATGAACTCGAGGGTCAAACTGCCCTAATCGCCGGTATCATCAGCGAAGCTAAACGTGTGGCAGCTAGGCAAACAATGGTTGGGGTAGCACGCAATGAACGGTGCCCTTGCGGATCGGGGCTTAAATTCAAGAAGTGCCACGGCGCATAAACGGGGCGCTCAGCCAGACGGCCCGCCCCTCAACCCCATTCGTACCTGATCTCAAAGATCAACGAGGCAGTGCCCCTGAGGGGGCGCTGCCGACGGGTGAGTGTTTGGTGGTAACCTGTTCGGGAGCTTAGATCTGCAGATAGTTGGCATACCTAGCGTTCAAAGGTTCAGTCACTTAGAGGGACATGATGCCCGGCAATACAGAGCAGCTGGTACCACTGAACGACGCCGAATTCTCTGAGATGATGGAGGAGTTCGACCGGGCAGGGGCGTGGATGATGCATCAGCTGCAAGGGCGTAAGTCGATTATGGAAAAGCACGTCATAGGACTGGAGCGCCAGAATCTGGCGGAGCTTGAGGTCATAGAGCGGTTAGCCGACTCTGTCGGTATTGAGGCGTTCGAAGCTGAGGTTCTTCGCTTGGCGGGGCTTCATGCTCTCAACCCTGAAGCAACGATTCAGGCAATCTCTGTCCAGGTGCATCCCAGTATCATCGGCATAAGCGACTCAGTGTTCCAGGTGCTACGACGCCTGTGCGATACGCTCGTTGAGCGTGAGCCGGCGTTGTTGACGCGCCCGAGCTATCGCTGCCGTAACGCTCAGCATGCGGCCCTTCCTTGGGAGCTATGGTTGGCCTTGGTCAGACATGCTCGCGAAGCGTTTGACCCAGCAGGGCTGGATGCGGAGTTTTTGGCGGGGAAACTGCGTGAGGGATATTCGACTCAAGAAGCCTTCGACGCGCTTATCTCATCAAAGCGCGTGAAGGGTAAACCCGGAGCCGATTGACGATCGAAGGGCGGCTTCACTATGGGAGGTTTTTCGAACTGATTATCCAAGCGGGCTGCGATCCACTGGATCAACTCACTTGAACCTGCAAGCTTCGCCTGATTGGTGTTGCAAATGAGCCCATTCATCAGGGTAGGTAAGACCGTGATGAATGGGGCAAGTGTGCTCAGGAAAACCCAGTTACTGCGTGAGGGACGTAGGGCTGCTCCAAGCGGGCGATCTCTTCCTCGCTTAGCACGAGATCGAGTGCCGCAATGGCATCGTCCAGTTGCGCAGGCTTCGACGCGCCAACGATGGGTGCCGATACTCCTTTCTTCCCGAGCACCCAGGCCAGCGCTACCTGAGCCATGGGCACGCCTCTCTCTTTAGCGATCTGCTCTACAACTGAGATAACCCGACCGTCCTCAATCTCGGTTGCTTGGAAGAATGACTGGCCGGAAATGTCGGTTTTAGTGCGTTCGGTTTGCTGACCATGAGGTCGCGTAAGGCGGCCTCGCGCCAGTGGGCTCCACGGCATCAGGCCTACCCCTTGATCAAGGCACAGCGGAATCATCTCTCGCTCTTCTTCGCGGTAGAGCAGATTGACGAAGTTTTGCATCGACACGAACTTGCTCCAGCCGTGCACTTGAGCGGTGTGTTGGGCTTTGGAGAACTGCCAGGCGTACATGGATGACGCGCCAATGTAACGAGCTTTACCGGCCCTCACGATGTCGTGCAGGGCCTCCATGGTTTCCTCGATCGGAGTGTCGTAATCCCATCGGTGGATCTGGTAAAGGTCTACGTAATCTGTCCCTAGCCGTTTCAGGCTGGCGTCGATATTGGCCATGATGGCTTTTCGGGACAACCCCTTTTCGTTGGGCCTTGTAGAGCCTTCCCACATGTTTGCTGGGTAGAAGACTTTCGTTGCGATGACGACTTCGTCCCGGCGGGTAAACTCTTTGAGAAGCTTGCCTACAATGCTCTCTGAGGTGCCAGCGGAATAGCTGTTGGCGGTGTCGAAGAAATTGATGCCTTGCTCAACCGCATGCTTGATGATGGGCCGGCTCTGGTCTTCTCCAAGCGTCCATGGATGAGTACCGGCATCCGGATCGCCAAAAGTCATACACCCGAGACACAGCTTGGAAACGTCCAGTCCAGTTGTGCCCAGTTTGACGTACTTCATTAGCGCTCTTCCCCTTGATCTGGATTAGGTTCGACCTACTCGCTGGTGGGCGTTGTGGCAGTTCACGTGCCCTATAGTAACTGTCACCAACACTTAGGTGCCCCAAGGGTATATCTGTTCACGCATCGATCAAACACGGCAGATGGATCGAGAGCTGTCTTGAAGGAGGGCCCATAGCCTGCTCAGGTGGGCCTCTCAATGGCGATACTCAACCATTTCTCCCCAGTGGTAGCATCCTCATCCCACATCTTTCGAAATGCTGACTATGGCTCGGACGCAGCAAAATCTCGCAACCCTTCGCACGTCTTTCGCCGCTATCCTAGGTGATCGGAAAGATGATCAGAGTGATGCCAAGATCCCGGATCTCTTGGCCAAACTTGGCCTGCCAGACAACCCCGGCAGTCCCAGCAAGCGACAGCATTTAGCAGGTGCGGTGTTAAAAGCCACCGACGATCAGCGGATCGAAGCCGTGCAACGTGTTTTGCAGAGCATTGGATTACCGGAACGTGAACGGGATGTCCTTCAAGAACTGTTGTGGGATGACGGGACTAGCCCAACCATTCCTGCGCGATACCGACGAGATCTGGCAAAAAGCCTCGAGCAAGTTGACTTGGCTATGGATCGGGCAGGGTTTGAGGAGGTGCTGAGTACATTCTGGCAGATTGATGACCGGCCTTTTCTAGACTTCGCGAACAAGACGCCAACCCTGCGTGACGAGATTATTCGTCATTACATCGACAACCCAGACTGGGACGCTGTGGCCCTTTTCGACAGGCTCGGTGCATACAAATGCACTGATGCTCGATTCTGTCGATTCGTGGAGGCACTTGCTTCCTCGACGGTCAGGCCCGATGAGTCTCAGCAGCGGGTTTTCATTGGAGCTGTGGACGCCGCCTTGAAGCCGTGCGGCATTCATTTCTATACGTCCAATGGCGCGGACGGCTACCTCACGTCTACTTTGGTCGCTATCGGTGGAGCAACACAGGCCTCCCCGAAAAACCTTATTTTCGGTTCCCGAAAAAAGCCAGACTTGCGCTTAGGAAATGCGCTGGACAACGACATCGAGGTCGTTCAAGGAGCAGAAGATGTCCTCATGTACGATCGCCCTATCGGATCGGAGGGGCTTCTTTGGAGGGATCTGCAAGCTTGGTATGCGCACACCCGTGGGCTCGCCGTAGAGGATGCCAAAGTAGCGCTATACCGCCGGCTAGAGGCTAGCTTGCCCGAAAACTCACCGCCGCAAGCCCTAGCGTTCACATGTTTTTTCCGTGCGTTTCAGAAAGACATCCCGAATTTGCCTGCGCTCGTCCCTGAGGTCTGGTTTCACTGGGATCCGCAGACATTTAAATACCGCGGGAAAGAGGCGCTGCTCAGATGCCGGATGGATTTTCTCATCCTGCTTCCTGGTGGTGTGCGAATAGTCATAGAGGTCGATGGCCAGCACCACTATTCGGAAAACGGAAAGGCGAGTCCAAAGCTCTATGCAGAAATGATGGCAGCGGATCGAGCACTCAGGCTGGTCGGTTGCGAGGTTTATCGTTTTGGTGCGGAGGAACTCGGACGACCTGATGCCGACCAAATGCTCATCGACTTCTACCGCGCGCTATTCAGACGTTACTCGCTGCTTGGATGACACGGAGGGTGGGGGTAACCGTGCCACCGAGCTGCGGTCTGGCGCTGACGCTAGCTATCCTTTTGCATTGCCTCGCCGGGAAAGTTCCTGACTGGTGCCTACCTTGTACTTAACCTCCAATGTCGAAGAGATGACTTTGCCGGACGAGCACATTGCAGGTGTCGATGTTTGACAGCAGGAGGTCGAAGACCACTCTGCTATCAAAGCGCTTGCCCTAAGTAGGCGTCTCTTTAGGAGCTGAACCGATCGATATCGGTCGATTCATCAGTCCAATTGCCTCAATCGTCTTCATCTACGTTTTCTGGGGCAGGGCGCACCCACCCGTGGGTAGCGAAAAGCTCTAAAACATCAACATACTGGGCTTCCGCCCTTCTACGACGAACTTGCTGGTAGAAGCGATTTTTCGCATCGTCAGTGGGAAGATTCCGAACCCCTGCATCCCGGAGCAAACCGAGCAAAAATCCGGGTGTCGCGCCAGCATCCCAGCATTGGGAGTTGGTCATGAGCTTATCCAGCAGCATATCGAGCTGCCCGCTACTTAGGTGTCCAGAAAATGGAGCTAGCAGCCTTCTGAACCTTCCTTCTGACCCACGAAAGCTACCCGATTCTCCATAGGATTTGACGGCCGGAACCCATAGTTCAGATACTGGCGATATAGCGATCGCTAGCACCAGTTGGTCTTCATCCATATTGTCGATTGCGTCCAGCAGCGCCTGCCGAAAGGCGGGGACTGAAACGCCGGCCAATATTCGAAAATCAGGCGCATTGGCCGGATCAAAATTTGCCGCGGTTTCTTGCAGTGCGGTTTGTGTGGCCGGCTGCAATTGATTCCAGAAAGCAGGTAACGCTGCTAGAAATGCTATTGACCGCGGGCGAGTCAGCGGCTCGGAGTTATCAATCAACCGTGAAATCGTCGTAGACAGATCAGGCCATGCATCAGGCGCTCGGTCACGTAAGGCTATCAAGGAATGGCAAATCTTTGCCTGGTGAGCCTCCCATTCTGGTGGGACGCCCTTCAATAGTGATTTGGCTAATACCGTGCCGAAGTTCTGCACATTCTGTATCTTGATTCGCTTCAAATAGCGCTGATCTACGTAGTTGTGGACACGGTCTGGGTCTGCCGGAAATCCTGCGGACTGGACATCCAGGCTGAAGATTTCGTAAATCGCTTTGCCTTGGCGAGGCTCACGAGACAGAACGCAATCAATGACGTTTACCAGGTGAAGTCTAACCAGTTCTGGTGATGGCTCAAAAAGCGCTGCCTCGGCCGAGAACGCCGGATGTGCGCACAGGTGTCGATCTTGCCGTAGACGCCCCAGATGCCGCTTGGCAATCCCATCAATGACCTGGGTCGTATCCGCGGCGTGATCAAGTATTTCAGCCTCTAGGCTGAGCAACTTTGGGATATTGTCTGCCACCGTCGCGGCATCCCATTGCCTGATGAACTCGGTAGCTGCTGCGTCGCCTTCAGCGCTGATTTCGCGATATTTAGCTATCAGATCGTAGGCAAGTGCCACCCATAACGAGGTGAGAGACCCTCGAAGTGCGCCGGCCTTGTAGGCTTTTACGGCATCTAGGAAGTACCGTTTTGAAGCTGAATTGCGAATTTGGGTTACTAAGATGTCCAAATCGACGAAGCCAATGTCCATAAATATCCATGTCCTGCCATTGAGATGATGGTTGAAAGCTGTGCTCTTGGCCTGAGCTCGTCAGACTCGAGTAGCGTTAGCAATTACAAAAAATGGCCAATCACATATCAGGGCCCAACGCTCACAGATTGCCGAGGTCGACGAGTGTGTTGTTGTAGACCAGGTCGCCCAACACGGCATGCCACTGCTCTGGAAAAGCGTTCATGGCTCTGAGGGCTGTTGCTTTGGCGTTTGACGGATCAACGACGGTGCCATCACGCTTATGGACATCACCTAACATGACGTAGGCTCTGCGGTGTCTTACACCCGCGGTCGCGAAAAGCTTCCCCTCACGGGAAGGCACACCAAACTTAAGGTGTTCGGTAAATGCCGTCACCCCTTCATGAATGACGATTCCACGCTCCAGCAAAATACGAGAGAGGAGGGTGATGCCTTGTTCTACGATGCTCTCCAGCGAATATGATGTCGCGCGCGAGTGAACCGCCAACAGGTCATCGACTTTCAACTGCGTTGATTCAGCGATTCCGTAAAACGATGCCCCCGCCATCCACAGACGCACGATTTCAAAAAACTTAGGTTTTACCATCACGGGGTGCTGATTTTCATCAAGCCGGAACGCGGACTTCACATCACTCTGCAGCTCTTGATCCTGCCATGCCCATTCAAGAATCGTGGTTCGAAGATCATCTGAGGAGGGATCCATTGGCGCTGACCAATCCGCCAGGGCTGGAAGCAATAGTTGTTCTACAGATGCGAGCAGCCGAACCTTGGTACCCGTCTCTTTGATCCACGCGAGCTTGCCCTGCGCACGTAAAGACAGCAGACGTACAGCTCGGAGTTCGAACACAGATCTCAAGGTGCCGGCAGATCCGGGTGGCTGCTGATGCGCCGCGAATGTGTGTGAGGCCAGATCCGTGGCCAGCCTGACGAAATCGTTGTCCCCAAGCTCTTCCCCAATTAGCTCCAACAGCGTCGAATCCACTCCGTCCACAAGAGGATGAATAACGGCATTGGCCTCTAAGAACTCATTGGTAAGGACAATATTGTGGATTGATAAGTGATTTTCCAGATTCCGGATCAGTGTGCGCAATGCGCCCCTCAGAGTCTCGCCGGGGCCGGCTGTCGCCACCGGCTCAACTAGACTCCATTGGTCGGCATTGGCGCAGATGACCAGCCCTTTGGTGTTGGCACCTGCGCGTCCAGCGCGCCCTACAAGGTTTTTGATATCCCTTGCGAGCATATCTACCGGTTTGCCCTTGCCTTGACGCCGCTGCACCGAATACAGCACCAAGGATCGGATAGGTAGGTTCACACCTTCAGCAAGCGTACTTGTGCAAATAACGAGGTGGATATGGCGCTCGCGCAGCAACTCCTCGAGCACCTCGCGGGTCTCCTGGGGAATGTCCCCATGGTGAAGGACTGCTCCATTTCTTACTGATCGTGCCCCAATCCAAGACGAGCCAAATTCAGCCTCCAAATAATTGATTCGACTTTCCAGTTTTTCCAGGTTTGCAAAAGCGATCGGGTTGGGCAGTGAAAGCGGAAAAGATAACTGGGCGATTAGCTCCTCAGCTAATCCTATCGCCCCTTGATTTCCTCTTTTATTCGCTGCAAAAACCGCAGTGGTTCCCATCGTTAAGACCTTGCGGGCCGCTGCAATCGCAAGCGTCTTAACTGAGGTGAACGTGTAGGTTTTGTTCCGGCCTGTGGCGGGGTTTATGTACTGAAAATGGCTTCGATCCAGAAAACCGTAAATACCATATTGGCGCTGATCGGGCTCATGAGGGTGCATGTCGAGACGAACTGATTTTGACGCGCCCGCCCCCTTAGAGCGCAACACTGCAAATTCGGCAATGGCGGGTCGATAGGTGCTTCTGATAACCGTCTGTTCGTTCCCCCCCAGCCACGCGTTGATTTCTTCGATGTTGGGAACGATCGCTGACATGAACACGAAGCGGATCGGATTGATGACGCGTGCTTTCATTCGTGCGAGAAGTAATTCGAGCCCAATGCCACGACCTGAGCTATCCAGAAGATGCCCTTCATCACAGATCACCAGCGATACACGTTGGGCGAACGATGGGTCAGCGCTGAGAACTCCGGACAATGATTCGGGAGTGGCGACCAATGCGCGTATTTGCTCCAACCCGTGCATCTCGTCCCGCGAAGGGACGGTGCCACCATAAGCGCAGCGAGACGGTAAACCCATTGCGTTGAGTCTGCGTACAAGTGAGCTTCTTAGCTCAGATGCCAGCGAGCGATAAGGCACAACCATGATTGCGACATGCTGCGGATTCAAGTTGAGGTGCCAGTAAAGCAAGGTTTCGCACAGCGTTGTTTTGCCCGCGCCGGTGGGCATCTGCAAAGCATAGCTTTGGTTGTTTTCGAGCAATCCACCCTGGATGGCTTGTATCTGCGAAGGGAAAAACTCCCAAGTCGATGGCTTGCGATCAAGGAAGGAGTTGACCAGTGGTGTCCAGAATGGATTCGCGCCTTGGGGTAACACCGCACGGACATTTGATGCATGGAATCGAGTAAGGAGCTTACTGAGCAATGCAGCGGCAACCCAAGCGTCTGGCCCTTCCAGCAGAGCATCTTTTTCGACCTGAACGGCCGCCTCGACATCACTGGCGAGGGCCACCAAATTACCGGTTCTCAAGTGTTCCTGCAGTGCATGTGCTGCCGCAGATCGCAGCTGCAGTGGACGTGCCAAAAAGTCGTAGCAAGCAGCTCTCAAGCTCTGAGGTGAGTCAGGGATGGCCGATTGGCGCATGGCGAGGCAGGCGGAAGCCGGGAAATCTCCGAAATAGAATGCTGCAGCTGCGAACAGGGCTGCCTCGTCTTGGGCGATTCCCAGCTGTACCAATTGCACCGATGGCAATTCTTTTGAGAACTGAAGGAAAGCATTTCCTAGCTGAGCCCAGTCAGCGCTAGAAGTGTCTGTTCCGCGAGCCGCCTCGAAAAGTTCACCAACCAGAGATATGTAGTAATCCTCAAGCCGATTGCTGATGCGTGCGAGCTCCATCGGCATCTGTGTTATCGAGAAATGACCAAGATGACGAGCCATGTCTGCGTTATTGATCCACGTTTGAAGTGCGGCTCGCATGGTCAAATCACCGAAGCGCGTGCAGCTTGGAACGCGGCGTTATAGGTGGCGTGTAGGTCTGGAACGGAGATAACGACTAGGGTGAAATCGTCACTTGCTGTAGTGGGTGCAGTCGCGAGTTCTGCGGTGAGCAAGCTTTCACAGATGACGGCAACGGCGCGGTAGCGCTTGGTCGCAGATGGAGCGTCAACCGCATTGATAAAGCGGTTCAACAGCGGAATATTCACATCACCAAGATCTTCAGTAATGGATCGTTCGCGCAGCCAAACCAAGGTCTTGGCAAGCCGGCTTACCCGATCCGTTTCACAGTCCTTGATTGCGGTGGCTATGGGATTTGACGGAGCAGAAGTGGATTTGAGCTTAACCTCGGAGCACAGGATGACATCGTTCGCGCTCGCATTGGGGTGATCGGGCATCAGGAAATGGATGACATCCGATTTGGGGGCCGGTTTAGTCCTATCCTGTTTGAGCCGCCATTTCTTGGGGCCTATCGCTTCGGCCGGATGCTCCTTGGCTGACTGATAGAAATAACCTAGCACCTCACCAAAATCGCCAGCCATGGTTGATCCTGCATCCGGAAGCTTGCTGGAGAGAACTTCAGCAAGCGACAGTCCGGTGCGCGCGGAGGAACGGTGGAGTAGGTCATCAGTGATGTAGCAACGGCGCAATGGCTCGGCAAGCGTCGCTTGCAGGAGCGCGACATGCGCGGCACTCATCCGAACTAGAACGTAGGGATCTTCTTGGCTGTGCGGAAACCAAGGCACGGCATTGCCGAAGTCGAACAGGAGATCATCCATGATTGCGATCCATATTTACCGCTGATGCCGGTATGGCGTGCTCGAAACTGAACGGCGGTAGCTGACCGCCATCTTGCCATGCTGGATCTATAAATCACCAGTGACCTCCCAGCGTTTCGAGAACTATTTGCTGCTCTGTATGAGGGAGGATCAGAGCCACCTAAAACATCAGACGAAATGGTCAATGGCCTCCCGTAACATCTAGCAGAGAAGCCTCGGTTACAAGGTGGCCAGCTGCATTGCCGTTTGTTGGTCAGTAACAAGCCCGGAAATCCAGCGACCGCGCAAAGCTGCCAGGATCGCAGGGATTTTCGCTCACCGCCAGCAAACGCGATGATTGGTCGTTTAATGCACGCGATTTGCCTCAGCTAGCGCTACAGACGTTATGCTTTCTAACGTAATTCGTTAGCGTCCAGCGTCGGTTTTGAGCGCGAGTACAGGATTGAGGTCGCCAGATGCTGACGTCAATCTCCGCCTGTTGGCAGGCTGATTTCGGAGTCATCTTGAGCGTCTTGATCATCAGCGGGCAACTCGGCAAGTTGTGCATTGATGCCGGCCAGAGCATCCGAAGCTCCAGCGAGCAAGGCCTCCATGTTGAGTTTTCGGTCATTGAGGAGACGCCGGCGCTCACCATTGGGATTCGATCCATTGGTCAAATCTTCTCTGTCAGTGAGCATTCTTATTAAAGTGATATCCAGCCCGTCGTCCGCTCCCGCCTCGGTCGCCAACTGAACCCACTCCTTTGATGTGTCGAGAGCCCCTCGCGCCGCCTCGGCTAGGTAAAAGTCGATGGCTATTCTTGATGCCCGGTCAACGATCTTCGCCATTGCCACGTTGGCATAAACCTCCTCCGACTCTTTGTCACCCTCGCTCGGAGCATGGGATGGAGAGAAATATCGATAGTTCGACCCGTCAGGATCTAGGCCTTCTAAAACATCAAGGATCGGCTCCATCCCTGCAAAAGGGCTGCGTCCCGATGGTAGCGCGTGCCGGTGAGCCCAAAATGCTAATACGGCTTCACGAGCGTTTGCCATTTTGGTGGGGCGGTGGTCATCGCTGGCTGATTCAGCCTCTTGAATGAGCTCGGCAATGTGGTGGGCCATCCAGCGACCTAGCGTGTCAACAGAGTCCTCAAGTCCTTGCTCTGCCACCAGTTTTTTTCCGAGCGCCAAGATAGCCCTAGAGCGTTCGGACGGTTCCATCACTTCTGAAGATGTAAATTCGGTTGCTGGGTAAGATGTATTGGAGTTCATCTGCGACTGGATCTCGGTAATTTTGGTGGCGAGCAGTTCTTTCGACTTCAACCTCTACGACCAAGTCTTTGCCAACTGCTGTTAAAAATTCAATAACATAGGACATGGACGCCTCTAGCCGAACACCTTGTGCTTGATCAGAACCTTCATCGTATGGGGAATACCCCCACGTCTGAGAGCGCATGACAGGCACTGAGGATGAGGTCGTCAACCATATCCTGCGATCAAGGTCAGTCGACATGTTCATGAGTTCAACAACATACGCCGCCGGTTCGGGAGCTGGAAAGCCAATATTGCCGGCCCAAGGATCGCTTCTGTCCAGCCCCGATTCATGGTGCCGACTCTGTATCCACCCTTTGAGCACATAGGGTGGAGTGGCGAACTCCAATTCGTCGTCGACGCCAGGGATTCGAAAGTCGTGCGGGTGTTCTACGGTTTGAATCGCACGCAGCAGAGACGCTGATGTGCTTGGTGATACCAGTGCTGAATGCACCGAGATTGCCTCCGAATGATTGACGTCGGCCCCAGACCACTGGCCCCAAATCGTGAGCATGCCTGGGGTGGGATAGAGGCCACGCTCAAAGTCCTGGGCTGATATAGATTTTAGCCAAGCATCAGCCTCATTCCGCTGCGGCCAGTCATATCGGATAGCAGGTTCCGGGTCTCGTCTATCGGCAAGCCATCTTCCATCTGTGCGCGCAATATCGTGTCGAGAAAGCCATTCTACAAACTTATTTTCATTCGACTCATCATGACCTCCGACTACTGGCTGTGTCGACAATAGACGGCCGGCAGTGATCATCATCGCGTGATAGGAGTGGTAAAAACTCAGGTCATCAACGCGCGGGTAGGTACCGTGGCTGCTATTTGTATCCTCATAGCGGTATAGCTCTGCTTTGTTTCTAAGGTCGGCATCCCAGCGATGTGCGCCTGTGTAACCTAATTCGCTGCGCAAACTCTTCTGCGTCTCGCGGCACACCTGAGATTGTTTCAGGCCAAAGCAGCGACCAAGTGGCGCTAGCCAATACTGATCGAAGTCCCTTCCCGAGAAATTGCGATCGTCATTATTGGAAGCATTGCTTTGCGAGAGGGAGTTTTGCGTCTGAGCGACGCCCTGGCTGGCGCTTTCACCTGCGCATATCTTCACCAACTGCTGCTCAAGTTCCGAGGGGAGAGTGACGAGTTTGTGCTCGATCAAAGCCATGACTGAGCGGGCGGCAAACAGTCGAATCAGTACGTGTTGCTGGTTCGGATCAGCCTGTACCAGCAAACAGTCTAGATGCGGGATGAATGCAGCTGGGTATTCCAGCGCAGCGCGTGAAGCAGCTACCAACAACCACTGTTGAGCATGAAGACTATAGAACTCGAATCGAGCGTCTCCGTACGGCATCTTTGTGTCACTGACCGCATGGGCGAACAGCTCGCTAAGGATCTGATGTCGGTTCAACGCACAAACCCCAACCACCGCGTGAGCGGCTTCCCACCGCGTGGCTGCTACCGGCGAGGCCAGTCCCGCCCAAATGTAGCCAGCCAGTGCCCCCTCAATTGAAGCGGCTGGAAACAGTTGCTGATTCCAAGGCCCGTCTCCATCGCCTTCCTCCAGAACTGCGTCGAATAATTTGAGGCCGTAGGATAAAGCGTCCAATGCCTCGTCATTGGATAGCTTGGGAGCGAGCAGGCCTACGAGGCTGAAGAGGCGTTCCGAACCAGCGAGCTCGGTCGACTCAGCGATTGCACTTAAGATCACGTCCAGTAACTCAAACTCGCCGATACCGGATTTCTGATACGCGAGATCGAACGGCATAACCTGGTAATACCGGTCACGCCTGATTTCCATGCAGAGACGTCGGCACACAGTCTTCAGCATCCTAACCAGCGCGTTGCGAATCGCCGGACGCGCCGTCCATTGGGTTGGAAGCGTTTCCAGAAAGATGCGTAAATCCCACAATCGAAATTCCGCAACATGCGCGAAGGCCTCAATGAAGGACGGCTGCTGCCCGACCGAGATGCGTTGAACGCATTCGCTGAAAAAAAACTCCATGTGAAACGGCGGCTCACCCGCCCTGTATGTTTGATGAGCGGCCGATATTCCGGTTGATGTCGATAGGTCACAACCTACAAACACAGCGTCCCATTCATTTTGATCCCGAGAACGCCCCGTTTGAGTGCCAACACTGCTGGATGGGCTGTGGGCACCAGATGCCTCAGCCTGGATTGTCCTGGTCAGGCGCTGGCTTAAACCCGGAAGTGTCACGCCCAGAGATTGCGAGATGGACTCTAACGCCTGCCATTTCGCTGCGGTCTGTGTTTTGAGCGTCATATAGCGATAAGCACGCTCAACAGCTATTACCTTGACCTGGCTATCAGCGCCCCCCTCAAGTACCGATAAGAGAATTGCGATTTCGTCCCAATCCGCCCGAAAGACAGTCAGGGGGAGGGCGTCCAAAGGCTCAATTTGCTTATTAGCCAAGAGCCTGCGGGTTGCAACCTCCAAAATTCTGCTTTCATCCCCAAACCTACGGTCACGCCAACGACTCGCGATGGCCAATGTAGAAGAGGGGCACAAGCCTGTCAGAGCGTCTATCGTGGCGTTCCACGCGAAATGTTTATCTCTGTCTACGTAATCTCGAGTCACTTCCGCGCAACGAGAGAAGTTGTAAGCTACTTCTGGTGCCGGGCGCGCCCCATTTGCCGCGCGTTCAGCCAGCTGAATCAGAGCCTCCCAGCGAGCGAAATTTTCGTCACCAATTTTGCTTGCGACCTCGACGGCCTCGTTGAAATAAGCCTCGGCATCGACAGTACTGATTGGGAGCAGTGAGCGGGCGACGTCAACAAGCCCTTCGACCAAGTGTCGTGCATCAGAACGCTCAGTACGATGAATTGACGCTGCCTTCTCAGCCATTTCAAATGCTAGGTTTTCAGCTCCAGCAACAGTAGCGAATAGACGTGTGAGCCGGTTGAGGGTCGGGGTGAACAGCGGACGGCTTAGGGTCGTCGTCCAGGCAACCAGCTCGGCTATGGTTTCCTGCCGAGCCAGTCCAGAGGTAAGGAGGATGTCTAACCATAAGATCACGATGTCGTTAGCTGTGTGCGGGTATTCGCGATATCGATTGACCTGCAACTGGGCAGATGTCGATTTGGCTTGGACGATGGCCTCGTTAAGCTGTGACTCGTCTACAGGGTGTGTAAACGAATGCGCCCATAATTTAACCCACGGAAGCAGTGGGCCAATGTCTGCTTCAAATTCCCGAAGCTCCTGCGATTTGCTGTGAGATTTGACAGCTTGCATCTCCTTTCTAAGCTCAGGCGACGCCACCTCGATCAACTCTAGAGGCTTCTCCGATAGAGCTGCGTGTAAGGCACAGGCGCGTAGATAGGGAGTCGGACTGCCGCCCAGGCGTGATGAGAGATGAGTTGGCGGTTGCAGTGGCAGATAACGCTCTAGTAGGTCGCGAGCCTCAAGGGAATCGCAAATCTTGTGGCAATACGCAGTCTCAACCAGGGCTACGATCGCTTGCAACGGAGGTGCACGATCCGAGTCACTGTTATTTGCTCGGATCTGCTGACGGGCCAAAATCTTGTATATCCGCTGAGTCGGCTCTACGGATAGCAAACGGTTTTGCTTCCTGGTTTCCTCCGCCAGTGCGAGCACTAGCGGCATATTATTCCCAGCCGCAACCGCAAGCTCATCAAGCTGTAGATATCGTCCATGATCTAGTAGGCGCTGCGCTACAACGCGTCCTGCGGTATAGGATATCGAGCGCGGGCTCCATCTCCGCAGGTTCAAAGCGGCTTGGTCTGCACCGTTGATATTGAGTTGAGCAATTGCCATCATGGCTCGATCCTCGTCCGTCACAGGCTCACTTTTCCGTGCTTCGGGGGATAGCCTGGCCCAGTTACTCAGCCACTCCTCAGCCATACGAAGGCGGCTACGAGCTTCTCCCCTTAGTTCCTCATAACCGGAAAGAATTGCCGCCTCGTACACGTGATGAGAGCCAACCCATCCGGATCCGAAGGTACGGCGCGAAACAATCTCCTGCACGCTGTTACTGTCCATAAAGGCAGAGACCAGATCTGTATTCTCCTGCAAGAGCGCGCGTTGTCGTTCATCGCCAGCACTTTCGCCTCCAGCCTTCAGAGCTAGCTTGGCCGCCTCAGGATACCGCTGGATACGCAAACTTGCCTTCAACGCAAATTGGAGGCGCTGGAGTTCGATGTCACGACGCTCAACCGGGCCAGAGTCGGGAAGTCCATTAGACGTCAGTGCCAGATCCACAAGCTCAGAGAATTGACCAGCTTCCAGCATCAGTTGCGGCATTACACCCGCGACATATGTGCTGGTTGAGCTCAGCTTAGCCAGGTCATTAATGAAGTCCTTCAGCTGAGATGCGCCGGGCCGAAATCGTTCACGGAACCAGGTTTCTGCAGGCTCATCAAAAAATTGGATTGTATTTCCATTGACGATGAGCGGCCGGCCAAGATCGAGAGCAAAGCTCCTAACCAACGAGGGCTGCACACCTGATATCTCGGCTAGAACAGTTATCGGTACCAACGGACGTAACGATGCAAGTCCAGCACAAATCAAATCGATCTGGGTTCGCTCGAGGGTACCGGCCGTGTCGCGTAGCTTGGCGATGGACGCTTCCAGAATCGTATCAATGACACTGTCCACGGTCGTCGGATTCGGCCCAAGCAGGCGTAGCATTTCTGGAAGTGTTAGCTCTCGAGATAGCGTCAGTGCCTGGACTCGTGGGTTGTGTGAGCTTAACCGGTGAAATTCTTCGACATCGTGTTCGGAAGCATCCGGGAATTTTTGATGCAAATGTGCAGCCGTTTCCTCGACAGTGAATGCACTCAGACCAAGCGACAGTGCCTGGGGAGGAGGGTCGAGCAGAGACTCCCGGTGAGGCCGACACAAGGCGACTAGTCGAACACCTTCAAGCAGAGGTTCGCGTAGCAGATCGCGAACAAACGATCGGGGCTCGCCAATCTCTTCAGCAGCCATCTGCGCGTTATCCGCAGCGTCTACGATGATGCAAAGCAGTGCGTCTGCATTCTTTGCCCGGAGCATTGAGACAGCCTGTCTTACACGGTGCATAAACGCGCGCATGTAGGCGGAGATATCTGCATTTACCGTTGGAATCAGGAGGTGACATAGCCCGAGTGCAGAGAGCTCGTTAGCGAGTTGAACCAAGGCTATCCGATGGCCGTGACGGTAGCCTGTTACGCTGCGGTACTGACCATTACCGAAGCAATCGTATAGCAAGCTTACCGAGCCTTCAGGTAGGTTGCTGCCAATATTCGTTGCGAAGACTGACTTGCCGATACCAGCATCAGCATGTACGACCACAGGTACACCAGCTGCCTCAATGATGGATCTGACGATCATATCTTCATGTTGGCGAGGGATCACTTGGTCGATTTTGTTGATCAGGCATGGGGCTGGGAACAGTTGAGCCTCATCCGTGCGCAACTCCCGGAACATGTCCATTTTAGTGATGGATGGATTATCCGCACTTTCAGACAACGCCTTACGGTTGACCAGCTCTTTGAGACGAATAGGGGCGTCAACATCCATATCTGGTAGGTAGCCACTGACATCTTGAAAAAGGATGTTCCTTTGAGTCCAGTAATTATCGTGCGATCCGTCCAATCGGAGCATCTGACAGAATGCTGCTAGCCCGTCACCGTTTAGCGATGTGAATGCTTCAAGCTTTCTTAGGTTGCCCGGATGCCGAGCAGTCCTTTGCGCAGCCGCATCCTCAATCGCCTCAAGAAACTCGGCGCTGATAGTGCGGTTCGTGACGAACCAAAACTCAAGTCTTTCCCGTAGAGGGACGCCAGGGAGCCTTCGTTGAAGCTCCGCATACCGCTCAGCAAACCCATGAATCGTCTTTTCCAGACCGCTCGGTTGCCACACTTCATCAACCCGTAGCGTAGAGTGCTTGAGTTGCATGTAGCGAACCAGTGTTGCGTGTTCTAGATCAGTGTCGCCGTAATATTCAGCGATATCGATGAGTTGATCACCGACCTCAACTTGCTCGGCACCGGGAAACTCGCTGGTTGCGGCTCCTTCAATTGTGACCGCGACTAGGCCAGATTGAGGCCTCAGAAGCTGCAGTGCACGGCGCGCGGCCCAAAGGTAGTGAAACTGATCGCCGTCTCGGCTGGCACGTACGAGCATGCTTTCGGACATTTAGACACTTCCCTGATTCAATACAAAGCAAAACGCTGTGGGCGAGGAATACCTTGCTAAAAAACAATTTGAGCCCATATCTTGTGAGACCAGCTTACCTCGGGCCCTCAAGCCAACTCCCATAGGCCATAACCAGTTCCCAAGCAAAGGATCGAGCGAATGAATATTGTGCTGGATCAGGCTCCGCCAAAGGGGATTTCGCTAATCCGCGATGCCTGCTTACGGTTGACGGGGTGTTGCAGATCCGATGGAAATCCCTGACGTGGGGTAGGTTAATGCCAAGCGCCCCGCAAATGTTGTGGTTGCTCCCAAACCGGGTGGCTAGGGCTTCCAGAATTTCATAGAGGTGCGTGAACTCGTTGTCTCGATCTTTTCGGGACTGAGCAAGGCTAAGAAGTAGGCGAGAGAGGACATCATCCGTTGCATGCCTTGCAAGGAGCTCGGCGTTTGCCTCTGCACTTGCGAGCTGGTCAAGCTCTGAGTCAAAGGTCACGACCCCATTTTTGTCGATGACTTGGAAATGCAAATAGTCGGCTATACGTATCCCCGCATGGGCTTCCAAATGAATTTCGGTCGGTCGTCCATCATCATGAGTAATCGTCAGTGCAGGCCGATCTCTAAAATCAAGAGACGCTGATGCCAAATGCTCGAAAGGTGCTACTCGTGCTTTTATCACGGCCAGCAGCTTCTGCTTCATATCTGGCGCCAACCGAAAGGTAGACTCATCCATCTGAGCCCGCGCACTCCCATTCTGGATAACGAATGAGGCGCCTAGCGCTTCGAATTTTTGCGCGCTGCCGATCAGGTTGGTCGGAAGGTAACTCCACTCCAACAACGCCACACTGCTCAAGTAATTTTCTCCAGGTGATGATGCCGGCGCGTGAAGCTTCGGAATCTAGAATATGATCGACTATGAACCAAAGCGGAGCATCGCGGGGACGAGGTTAAGAACAGGCAGATTGTTGGTGTACCTGTCGAGCACAGGCTCTATCTCGGCCAGGATGCGCTCTTCATCCAAATCGTCCTCACGGATTACTGTCTTGTACAGCGACTCCACCATTTTGGAGCGCAAGGCAAATTTACCCTCGCGTGTCGGGGTCATCGCTCCCGTAACGGCGACAACAGCTACGTATGCTTTACCTCCGATGACGAGGCTCAGTGGAACCAAACACACGGCCTCGAACGGCTCGAAGACCCCTGAAAGACTCAGTGTCACGGTAGCATCTATATCACCGCGCAAAAAAGATGCAGTGCCCCCGATTGCTTGGAGATGTGTTACGAGGTCAGTCGGAGAAACACACAGGCTTCCTCGATCTCTGAAGAGTGCCTTCAGCTCAAGCAAGGTTTCTGCAAGACGCAGTGGCACGCTATAATCTCTGAGGCTCGTCGCGGCTGTTAGGGGCATTACCGCGAGCTTTCCGTTGAATTTCAGCTCAACTGAAACTGCCTTTGGGTCATGAAGCATGCAAATGATCTGGAAGAGGGCGCAGAGCTGTTCAAGCTCGACGGGTGTGTCATCATCAATCGTCACTTTAAAATTGCTGTTCGATCCATCTTCGCTCATGAGCAGCTCGAAGTTTCCTCCGTCGACGCGAATCCTCCTTAAATGCGGGGGAAGCGAATTGTGCATTGCACTGACGTATAAGGATGCTGGCATCTCGGCACGCACCCCACTGGAACCGTCGCGGAACGTCACTGCCCCCTCAGCCGCGGGCCCGGATGGGTGCACCTCCAGAGTCCCCGTCAAACCCTTATGCAGGTGCAACGGGTCTGCCAGGCCAAAGCGTTTGGGATGGAAGTTTAATTTCGCAAGTTCGACGATCCCTCCCATGCCCATCGTCGCATCGGCCAGGGCAACCAAATACTCGAGGTCTGTAAGCTCAAAAGTCATCGTCTGGCTATGACTGTCGTAGCCGACGGTTTGCAGAAATCGCAGCTTGCGCTCGGTGTACCGTGAAGGCGAACGACCTACAAATTTGACGAGAGCCGATTTGAATGAAGCCGGCTCTACCAGACTGATCTCCAGGCCTAGGTCAAAATCGATCCGCAGTTTCTTTCTATGCAGAACATTGCCGTTACCCTCAACGATGTGCACATTGACCCGTTCTAAGATCTGCCCAATGAGCATCTCGTCAACATGGCGGATAAACGCTCTATGAGGTAGTGGGCCACTCGAGTAGTCGACAAGGACATAGAAAGCAGGCAACGGGTTCGTCGCCATTTTCCTGAGGTTGGACAAAGTGACGTCAACCGTCAGCTTCTTAGATCGAGTTGACTTGACCTGCACGGTGCCGGTGATGATTGGCTCATGAAGTGTCGACTGGCTGAAATACGCTGCATCTTGCTCGAGCTCGATCAGTACATCCCACCCATGCCTATCGGTCTGGCTTTTGTTCGCTGTGACCCCGCCATCTGTGCAGAACGACATAAAGTGAAGCTCACCGCCAGTACCAATATCCCCCATACATTCCTCAGTAATTTTGACGCTCAAACCATCTAGCAATGAATTGACCCGCCGCCGATGCGGTGACCACCTGGGAGGACGCCCCCTATTTCTCGGCGGCCATGTTGGTAGCACGAATTTTATCCGACAATTCGATAATTGAGTGAAGCGGGGTGTGGAGACGCCAAAGAGGCTTGGCTGTTTGGGAGCCGCCCCAGTGCTCGATGGCCTTGTCGACCTTATCTGTATCAATCACAACGGCCTGATTCAGCCAGCAACTCAACAGTTCGGCCGCTGACGCGCTTGTGTTTTTACATTCTGAGCAAAGAAGGCTCAGCGCGATCTCAATCACTTCAGGGCAAGGTTGCATATTTGAGGATCGCAAGACATGAAAGGCGGCACTCAAGTCACCCGTTGATTCACCAGTCAGCCGTCGCCGAGCCATGTCGGTCAACTGGTTTGGATGGTGAACGGCCACTAGGCGCAGCACAGCGCTGAGTGAAGCCCCACTCGAGGCGGGGAGCAGTATTTCAAGCTCTGACTTCGTCACGGGGAATGACGAACAAATCCTTGCGGCTAGCCTACATAGCCACTCTGATGGATGCAGGAGGGCTTGCTTGACCAAAACTAAATCATACGGAGGCCTTGCGCTATCAACTGGAGTGAGCTCTTGAATATCCACATCCGGCAGGACGTCAGAGATCGAGCTTACGCCTCCCAGATAAAGGTTAAGGAGCTTGCTGCACTCTTGCTGAAGTGAAGCGTGATCCAGCGGAAGAAGCGAAGCAATATATCTCAGCGTGCTCTTAGCAGATGCTGCCTCATAGGGCGTACCCCAGCTGTATACGTCGCTTGCAGGGCTATTCATGAACCCAGATGCCCTCAGGAATCCCGCCAACTGGGGGAGTGAATGCCGCCCCTCTGAGATAATTTCGAAACGATGATCATCCGGTATGAACGCCTTTGCGACTGCGAGGGTTGCGCTCATCCCGACATCGCGAAAGCCTGGATCTATGAGCGGTAGCGACACCGAATTGGTTGATGAGCCTGATCGATCCCAGGCGGTGGGTACTGGCGCGATTTGACGCGATTCCAAATGTTCGTTGATGTAGATGATAAACCCAAGGTTGCTAAACACCTGATCCGGCAGTGTCAACGCAAAATCTCGCGCCTCGGAGTCTGGACAAGCCTTCAGACAATTTGACGCTAGACGCCGCAGTAGCTCCAGGTCGTGTCTCTCTTGCTCCGGTTTTTGTAAAAGCCGTCCAGAGATGGGCGCAGGCACGGTAAGTGATAGTTCCTGAAGTAAGGTAGCACCCTGGACACTATCGTTCATTGATCGAGAGAATAACGCCCATGCCACTAGCCTGACTGCCGGGCTCGATACATAGAGGCGCTTGGATGCTTCAGGGATCACCAAATCAGCCGGCTGGCCTACGATGTCTGAGAGAGCTACACCTATTGTAAATATGTGCGTGTCATCATCATCCATCGCTTTGAATGACAAGGCTATGAGCCTGCTTATTCGGTGCTCAGCCACTACAACTTCTGGCTTGCTGAGCAACGCAAGGGCGCGATTTAATTGGCTGGCATCGCCTTCGGCGTGTCGGACAAGACATATATCAATTAGCTTATCAGCCAGGCCCAGACCTAAACCAAAATTGACGACCTCATGCATATCCTGGCGATCAGCTGCTTGATCAATAACCTGCAGTGTTTGTTGATTTAAATGGCGTCCCGCCACAAATTCGCAGAACGACTTGTGGATGAACGCGATCATTCGGATGTCGCTATGGAAGAAAGTTTCCACCAATCCCATGCGTTCCCAATGGCTCAACGCGTCCCTGACGAAGCCCTTGGACAGCAACAGTGATCTCTCAAGTAGCTGCGCCAAATCCGCAGCTACCTCCGCAATTAGCTGATCCAGCGGCAGCAGCGGGTTCTGAATCAAGTGCCATCCGGTCAAGTCAAGGACTTGGATTGCGATATCGATTAGCTCTCCACCATCCGATGCTCGAGGCTGATTCTCAGCGCCCTCAAAAAGCCTAATGAGCTCCCGGTAAAGCTTCACTCGCGAGGTGGGCAGTGCACGCTTGCGCAGAATGAGTACTGCAGACATTCCTAATAGCTGTGGACTGATAGCAAAGCCGTTGCTTGCTGAGTTTCGCCGTCCATAGCTAGTGGGCAGGTGAAGAGCGGCACTCGGGAGATCCTGCGGCGCGATAAGCTTGAGCAGTTTTTCCACATTTTCAGCTCCGTCCTCAGCTTTAGGAGGCAGGAGCGTGTAATGAGCCCAGTCTTTTAGAGCGTTAGTGGCATATCCGATTGGTCTTGTGGTAACCACGATCCTTGTCGCGGGATAGCCCGATGCGAAGCGTCGAATATGCTCAGCAATTAGACGGTGATCCTTACCGCACTCATCCAATGCATCCAGCAGGATGACCCAATTATAACGTCTGTCGTTGATAGCATCTCCAACCGGTATCCCAGAGCCATCAAAGGACGTGTTGACTAGCGATTCGGTAAAAGTTTTACCCGCGTGGATACCCGCAACGATCGATTTGAGAGGCGCGCTCAAAACCATAAAGCCATCCACAGAGTACTGGTAAGCGAGTGCCCGTAGCATAGTTGACTTGCCTAAACCTGGCCCTGCAACGACTACCGCCTTCCTTCTAAAGCGTGCAGTCCACAGGGAATCAAAGGTGTCACCTCTATGCTCTCGCTCATGGATTTTTTGGTAACGCTGCAAAGCGGATAATGCGTCTGCTGTTTCCGCCAGCTCAAACTCTCGATGCTCAAGCTTCATGGGGAGCAGGTATTCGATTGGGATGCGGGGCCCGGCGCCGATGATTGCATAGTCATTGTGGGTATTACTGACCCACTGGCCATAACGGTCAAGCAAAGCGGCAGGGCTGCCATCGTTGCGTAGCTTGATGCCTCTTGTTCGAAGCAATTGCACCAGATCTCGCAGCGTCCATCGCCCGCGATTCTCAATCAATCTTAATGCCCGGTAGCCTAGGATATCGAACGCTGCGCAAGCATCAGTTTCATCCACACAAATTAATCGGAGGACATTTTTTGCGGCACTGATGTCCCCGTTTTTTGAGATAAGAGTATCGATGACACGGATCTGCAGGGATCGGCACACAATCTCCACTGATAGATTATTGGTTAGCAGGAGGTTGTGAAATTCGTTCCCAATAGCAGTCAGCCTATCTGCGCGGCCTTGCCCCATTCGCTCGATATCGTTTGCGAGGTCTTCTCTAATGACGGCGCTGGTATCTGAGGCTACCGCCAAGATACCGTAGGCGAGTGACCCGTCATGAATGGCTTGTGCCAGATCCATGAGTGCTGACCAGAGCTTGTCACGGTGTTTCAGACCTTTTTTGGCTTGCACCTCGATTGCGCTGCCGTCTGTAAGCTCAATCCGCAGATCGTCACCGGCTCCCTCGCTCTCAGCCCAAACAGCAGAGGGAATATCAATGCAGACACCATCAAGCCAGCCCAAAGGGCTGCCATGCAAAATATGGCTCGCGACAATGGCTGTCAGCGAGGATTGAAAATTGGCACCGCCACCAAAGGCTGAACCTCCTCCAGTTTTTTTGCTTTTCAGCTTTTCTGAAAAGGCTGAATCGGAATGTTCTGTCATCTCAATGAGTCAGTCAGGGATCTATGTTTGAAACTGTCTGCATGGCCTCCGTGGCACCGCACTGAGGAGGCGCCATGTCCAGCACGTAGACATGTAAAGGGGTGATGTTCGAAAGGCTTTCTGCGACGACGGTGATCTTGAGGCCTAATCTTGCCAATTCACCAATCCGATCAGCCTTTCCTGAGGTAACGCTTTGCCCGCAGCTTTAATGATCTCGAATACGCGCACCAGCTCGGGATCATGGAGCGCCTCAAGCATCGAACGCTTTTGAACGATCTGCTCGCGGTATCTGCGCTGGGTGCTCAGCTTACTGCATAGTTTCTCCAAGCATCGCGCTCCTGGAGCGAGGTACCGACTGAAATATGGCAGCGTGGCTGCGATCGCAAGCCCTTCAGGGTCGTAGTCGGTAAACGCAATCACTGGCAGGCCCAAATCATCAAGCAAGCGGTAAGCACTGTCGACCTTGTAACTGCCCGGCGCCCCGCGGAAAACCACAAGCGGATTGCCCGGTACTGATTTCAGTATCGGTGTCCGATCGGTCAGTTCAAAGTTCTCCCAATTTTCAATCAGCAGTACTGCATCATGCTGGCAGCGCTCCACAACCCACTGGCGATCGACATCCAGATTGATCCCTGGCGGAAGGGTGTAAGGCGCGCTCCCAAGCATCAGAGGTCGATCAGGTAGGGACTTAATGGCAACCCGCTGACCTCTTAGCCGTTTTTTGGTGAATTTCTCATCACCACCCAACTGAACCGCCTCGTTGCGAGAAAGGTCGTCCCACCCGTCGAGTGACATCATGGGGTCGACGTTCCAGTTGCTCTGAATGATCACTGCGATTTGTAGCTTGTCGGCCAGGGTGAATTGCCACATGGCTCCTACTGCTTGACCGATTCCGTACTCGTCGCACAAACCGTCCAACTGACGGGAACGCTTGAAAAGCTCTTTTTCCGACTGGTAGATAGCCAGCAGTTTTTTCAGACTTCCTAACGCTTGCATACGGTGACATCCGCAATAATGACGTTTCCACTGAGCCTATCGTCGTCGTTGATGGAGACGAGCTCGATTTGTAAGCGTCGTACGATTTGCGCATTTGCCTTCACCTGCTTATCAAGCAAGGCTAGAAAGCACATCATGCAAGATTCCTGATCCAGCACTTGGGTCTCAGGAGCGAGCGCGAAATATCGAGCAGCAGACATTGGGGCGGGGCTGTGGGCGGCTTCGTTGAGCAGGCGTTGGCTCACGACCACCAGGGGAGAGCCTTTGATCAATGCAGCCTTGGGTGGCGCTTCCGTGACGGGCGTTCCTGGTCGTCGTTCTTTGGTGGGTACAGCCACTGAGCGGTCGATGTTTTTAGCCACATCGGCCAGGCTGTCTCTGATTTCTTGCCTGCCGAAGTCGAGATCCAATCGTAGCTTCATCGGCTCGTACTGATAGGCCCAATCCGGGATTTCCGGATACTCATAAGGATCACGTACCTCATACTCAGGATGTCGGAGCAGGTACATTTGCAAAGCTCGCAATCTCCTTGCTCGAGGCTCTACCACCCGTAGCTTATGAAGATACAGCTTCAACACTCGGGTAATATCCGCCGTCGTGGATCGCCAGCTCGACAATCTGTCCAGAATATAGCCTTGATACAGGGCTTCCAAAGCTTCGCGCTCACTTGAACCAAGGCTTTCGAGCAAGGCAGCGTCATCGAATTGCGACAATGCCTCGACTATCCGCTCGAGCTGTTCTAGGTAATGCAAATTCTGTTTTTCTTTCTCCCGATAAGTGCGTACGTTGCCAAAATTGTTTTCGGCTGCAGTTCGGACGTGGAGTAGGAAGTCTTTCATCTCTTCGGAAATTTCGAAGAGCGTGAGGTCGATCTCGTCCTGCAATAGCATGACGTCCTCCCCACGACCGTCGAAATATGCTTCGGAAAAGTCCTCCAGTAGCTTATCCAGCCGACTTAGCTGTTTCCCAAAATCTGCAGAAACCCCATAGTTTCGAGATCGGTAACTCGCCTCGTTGAGCAGCCGGCTCACGGTAGGAGAAAGTCTATAGGAGTCTTTGAGCGTTTCGTTCAAACGGACGGCACGGATCTGCTGAAGCTGGCTCAGCGCTTTAGCATTTTGTTCGTCCCGTACAACGTGACCACTTACGTACATCTGTGCGATCAGCTTGCGCTGAGAGTGCAAGAGTTCCAAATGACCGACCACTGCATCTACCAGGGTGCTCATGAGGCCGTTCTCTTATCGAATTCCTTGTCATCGTCTGAGATCTGGTCGTGGAGCATCAGATACTCGATAGCCTCCATCAACCACTCAATCCGACCGGTGAACACGTAGATCTCTGATTCCGGGTTAACCAACTGCAGGTAGCCATCATCGCGAAATCTCTTCACGATCTTGTTTAGGCGCTCTCTGTCTGAACCATCGCGGGTCGAGATATTGGTATCTGATGCGATTTGCCTCAACTGCTCACCGATGCCGGCGTTCGCTGCAATTTTGGCCATGGTGCGATTGAGGTCGAGCTTTTGGCCAGGAGATACTGCGTCGTCATCACCTTCCAGCCGCATTACCATTTCCAAGAAGGAAACCATTGGCCGGAGACTGTTCTTAAGCTCCCCAAAGCGCCTTCTCGCAATCTTTTTGCCTTCGCTGTCAATCTCTGATGCTGCAGCGAAGAAGGCGCTGCCACTGCGGGTCTGCGTCAGTCGGATGTTGATACGGCGCAGGTAGTCATCAACGTCATCCTGGTTAGTACGGCTACCTGACGCTTGCGGGCTGCTGAGGAATTGATAGCCTTCATAGTCAGTTACCTGGCAGATGAACCCGCCCTTGAGAAGGTCGGTCACAATGCGGGCGAAAGGGCTCATTAGACGTCCTCCACTTCGATTTCCAGAGGTTCATCCAGTTCAGGATCACCCTCGATGACTAGCTCGCAATGCACCAGCCGGCGTTCTGAATCGAGTTTGTATTTGTTGGCAAACAGTATGAGCGTTTCTGCGTCTGGGTCAGGGAATGCGGTACATAGCGTGATGTGATTTTCCCCAAGGTAGTTGCACAGCGACACAACGTTTTGCGCGTCGATCGCCCTGAGCTCATCTACGCACCAAGTCAGTTGCACCGGAGCGTTTCCTCGAACCTTAGAGATGAACCCAAGAAACAGGATGATCATCACCAAGTAGCTCAAGCCATTGGATGAGATATTTTCCAGTTCGGCACGGTTGCGGAACTGCCTCAGGTTTCCGTTCTCCCTGACAGCACCGCGGATGCTGACCAGTGATTTGAAATTGGCATTGATACCGTTCTTGATGTCCCACAGGTTCAGGAGGGCACGCAGGTGGTCGACAGCGTATTCGTCTGGAAGATCGCCATCCTTGATCCACTGATCACGGTCGTCGGTGATTTTCTTGATGATTGACCAGTAATTCAAATCTTCGACAGCTGAGACGATTGATATCTGCAGGTCAGTCAGGCTGTCGAACACCTTCGAGCTGCGGGAAAGATGACTCTGCATCGCCGTATTGAAGCGTGCCAGTCGATCGCTAAACTTTTTAAGCTCTCGGTGCAGCCCCTGGATCTCTCCAAAAATCGTACGAGCATCCGCGATCAGCAGCCGACGGCTTTGCTCGTGCTGGTGGGTGAACCAATCTTCCACGACGCCAAGCACGTCGCTAGGAGTGATTTCACGCGGCAGCTCGTCTTTGAGGTTGCTCAAACGGTCGCTGAAATAGGTGGCGGGCGGAGAGAGTGCAATGGCAGAGAATGCCCCGCGCATTCCCTTGATCTTCGCTCGCAAGGCACCGTCCGCGTCATGCAGTTCCTGGAAACAGGCCCCTAGCGCTGTGCGCAGCGCGGTCGCTTGCCAAGCCACATCATACTTTTCATGACGGTCGGTCGGCGTGTATTCCTGTAGCTGATCCCTCAACGTGGACTCTACGGCTAAGAAGTCCTTGTAGAAGATAGAGGCAGCAGTATTGCATTCGCTGATCTGCCTCTCGACCTCCCGCTTTGTGCGAGTCCATGCCTCCTCAACCGCACTGAGCTGGAGTGTCAATTGCTCATGTAAAGCCTGCTGCTGATCTAGTTTCTCCTGAATTGCCGGAATTTCTGGCTCGACGACAGTCAGCCAGTGGTGCCACTGATTAAGGAGGTCAGTCCAACCATTAATTTCTTCCAGATCATCTCTGAGCTGCTGGCTGTGATTTTTCAGCGCGTTCAAAATCTCGACATCTGCCCCTCGTTCGGACAAAGCAGCATCTTGCTGTTTTCTCAGGGTCTTGATCGCGTTTTGCGTAGAGGTTTCGTGGTCAGCGATCGCGGTGTTAATCTGCCCGGCAGAAAGCCCGAAGCGTTTGTCGATCGCCTCACGCTTAGCGGTAGCCAAGCTAGCCAATTCAATATGTCTTTGCTGATGGCGATCATTGAATTCCCTTTGCACGCCTATTGCAGACTCAAGCTGCGCTCGTCTTGCGCTGAGAGCAGTCACAGCATCCGAGACTGCAGTATCCCGCTTGCGCTGGAGCTCCTTGCGGACGTCACGAATTTCCGTATCTAGGGCAGCATGATCGTTTTGGGCGCGACCCAAGGCTGCACGCGCAAGAGTCAACTCGGTAACTGCAGCCTTTATCGCCTCGCGCAACGCTTTCTGCTGAGCGACGGCCAAATCCAGCTGAATCTGCAACGCCTCTCGCTCAGCGACGGCTTCAGCTAGCATTTCTTGGAGCAACGTATCGTCCGCTTCATCAACTGGAGCGACAAAATCTAGCTCGAGTGTGATCCCATACAAGCTTTGACTAGTGTCCACTGTCTGCGGGTGCAAATCGGTTCGGTGAAGCAGCTCGGGATTGATCACCTTGGCAATGTGCACACCCCAGTCGGAGCGCGTGGATCTGAGGAAGTGCAGCAAACTGTCCGGATCGGGAGCGTGAGAGCGCTGGATTCCTTGAATTTTCTCAGACTGGGTCGACAGGCCTTTAGTATGTAGCTGAATCTGGAGGTCTAGCGTTGCGGATTCAGCCTGGAGCCTGTCGACAGCCTGGTCTTTGGCGCTGACGGTTTTTTCCGCGACTCGGAGCACCGCTGCAGCCTGCTGCAGGGAGTCCTGCTTCAGTTCTATAGCATTGATCAGCAACGGATCTGTTGGGGGATTGTTAACCCGCTCCTCATCCCGGCCAACCTGGCCCCTCAAAACATCAATTTGTTCCTGGATGCGGTTACGTTCAGCTTCGCAGGACGAATCGTAAAGACGTCTATCTTTATCCGCGCACTCGGCAGCTGCATCGAGTTCTACCCGGTGTGCACTGTTGAGCTCGGTAATCTTGGTGAGGGCGGCCGCATGGTAAATCTGGTGCCGACGAGCTTCCTCGTTAATCGCCGCGTCATACTGGGTCTGGATATCAGATGCTGCACCTAGAGCAAGCCTGTACTGCTCATCGATGCGCCGGGCCTCGTCGATGAGCAACTCCCGTTGGGCAGCACGGCTTCTTTTGTCCTCGACCTGGGCATCAGCAAATGCCTGACGCTCACGCTCAATACGGTGAAGGTCTTTTTCGCACTGTCCCACTTGGTGGTGCGCCTCGGCAATCTGGCGAATCAGGTCTCCAGCAGCGGCCTCGTGCTCGTTTTTACGTTCACTAAGGAATTTCTCAAGACTCGTCCGCTCGTTGTCCTTGGCCGCCTGACTGAACTCAAGGTGATCACGCAAGATCAGGAATTTTTCCTTGAGTTCTCGAACTCGCTCATGGGCAGCGTTAAGAGCTTCACGCACAGTCACAGCGCCAACCACTTCATGCTCGATCGTCATGATCTGCCGATAAGCGTTGTAATCTCGGGGCCAGTTTTCCACACGTGTCCGATCGGTGTGGATACCTACCGAGGGCTTTCCCTCGAAAACCCAATCCGCTACGACCTGCTGGAGGTCATCAAAGTTGGCCTGACGAGAGAACATGCCTTTCGTGAGCTTTTCCAGATGCCGCAGGGGGCGATTGTATGAAGTGAATCCATACTCTGCAGACATGCCGGCTAGGTATCGACGCTGATTGCTATCAGCATGGTGAGGCTGCCAACCCTGGATGATGCAGCGGTAATCAAGGTAGGTATCAATTTGCCGGTCAGCACATGAAATCCTGAGTTCGGCAAGTCTCCTGCGAAAATCTCTGTTCAAGATGAACTGATTGTCATCCGACACGAACATGTCTCGTCGGAACTCGCTTTTGACGAATCGATAGCGCACCCGATCTGCCGTGCTGTTGCTGTAGGCTACGACGAGGCGACGACTACCATCCGGTACTTCATACTCATAGACGATGTATGAGGTCTGATTAGGTAGATAGTAGTCGATGAAGGAGTCCTTGCCCTTGGACACCACGTCCGTTGGCTCGACGCCAGAAAACATCAGTGCCAGGGCAAGCAACGATGTTTTCCCTTGGCCATTGCGTCCAGTCAATGCCACGCCACCATCGACGGCCATTGTCTGGACGCGGCCTTTGGATAATGAGTCGACAAGGTGGATGTTTAGCAGCCTGTAGAGCGCTTCAGGCAGACGCTCGTCAGGTTCGCCTGGTGTTGCGACGTCCGACTCATCGGTCGATGCCGATTCGTCCTGGAGAAGGAACAGACTTTGAGTGTGCTGATCAGTTGGCATGCGATGTCCCTATAGCCTGCAAAGAGCCCTCCTGGCTGCGGCTGCACACCGACCTCTGGTGTTAGCAACGAGGTAGATGATCTGCGGCTGCGCTGCATATGCAACCGCGCCAGGGCTGTATTCCTGAACCTTGCCGGGTGAATGTGATGATCGCTAGCGGCTAAAGACCACGAATCTTTTCACACATGAACTTGGCGTAAAGTGGTGTTGCAGCGTTTACGGCATTGTGCCCAGGGATAGACGGAGAGATCGGAGAGGGTTAGACCTCAAGGACGGCCGAGGAAATGCCTCGAGGCGTGTCATCGTTGAGTTCTGCGTGGTACCAGTTGCGCAGTAAAGCTAACCCTAAACCCTTCACATTTTTGGGCTTCGTCGTCCTTGAACGCTCAAGCTCAGTCATTTTGAGGGGGGGGATGGCAAATAGCAATCGACGAGGCACCTTCGTCGGCACGACTGATTCTGGCATTTTCGAGCCTCCATAGTGGATGTCCTCAGCGTCGAACTGTGTTTGCAGGCAAAGCAGGATGATCCGCTAAGCAGGGGCGTGGTTCATATCCACACCTGACTGAGGCAGCGCACATATCACGTTTTATCAATTCCGAGCGTGTCTGCTCGTACTGCCAGCCCCCCGAAAGATACATTTGAGTCTACGTATCGCAGAGCTGACTTCATGTCTTTCCAACCTACATAGCTCATCAGACCTTTTATGTCCCATCCATTGGACGACGCCCAGGTAGCAAAGCCCCGCCGCATCGAATGAGCGCTGTAAAGCGCTTCAGTTAGGCCAGCTTCCTTGAAGATTCGGCGTAGCATCGGAATCAGACTATGCGATTGGATGGGTCTATCCGACAAATTTCCCCAGCGATCCAGGCGTCTAAACACGGGCCCTTTTGCGAGTCCGGCAACTGTGATCCAGTTGATGTAGGCGTCAACGGGGCAAAGCATTGTCAGCGCTGGCGTTTGGAAGATTGTGCCTTCGTACTGACGGTCGCCTTTGGTATATGGCAAGAAGAAGGTAATCCCTTCACCACTATTGGCTTGGGTGTTCTCCACGGTTAGTCGGGCCAACTCATCTCCGCGGAATCCCCGCCAGAACCCAATCAGCACCAATGCGAGCGAGCGCTTGTGGCGAAGCACGGTCTTGTAATCACCTCGTTCCAGCGCTGCAGCGGCTTCAGCCTCTAACCAATTAACAGCCTGCCCTAGGTGTCTCAGGAGAAGGGGAGCGGCTTGCTTCACCTGTGCAGGATGAACGACTCGAATGCCCTTGATCATCTGCCGAACGTGCGGCGTCTTGGTGGGATCAGGGAATCCTTGGGTGATATGCCACTGCGCCAACGCTGCCAGACGCTGCTTTAACGTGCTGATCGCATGCTTGTCGGCGTACTCGGCTAGGTAGCGCACGACTCCCTCGCCGGTCGTAGGCAGGTAACCGCCCCAGGTCACCTCGAAGTGCTCGATCGCAATGCGATAGCTTTTTCGCGTGTTTTCGCGGGTACCCGCGGTTAGATACCGATCAGCCTTATTCGCCATACCCAACCTCGAAATCTTGCGCTCGCCCGTGATTACAGGGCTCCGGTGCTACTTGGAGCTCTAGTGAATCATCAAGAAGCCATAAACTTCTATTATGGCTTTCTAGACACCTCATTACAAACTCGTGATTTTGATGATAACGTGACACGTAATTACATGACATGTATCACGACATGAAATCGTAGGAGGTCTAATGGCCCGCGGCGGTGTAAACAAAGCTGTAGTACAAAAAGCGAGGCAAGCCTTGCTGGCCAAAGGCACGTACCCAAGCATTGACGCCGTGCGTGTCGAGCTGGGTAATACGGGCTCGAAAACTACTATTGCCCGGTACCTAAAAGAGATCGAATCCTTTGATCCACGCCCGCCATCCTCGCGAGACAGCTTGGGGGAAGAGCTTTCCGCGATGGTCGCAAGCCTTCTGGATCGGTTGATGGAGGAGGGTAATGAGTCGATCGAAAAGGCTCGATCAGCCTTCGATTTACAGCGCGTAGCGCTCGAGTCTCAAATCGCCAATCTACAGTCAGAACTGACCTCTGCACGGAGGCAGTTAGAGGCCCAGCAAGCGGCCATTGAAGCTCAAACTGCTGACCTCCAAACCACGCAGTCTTCTCTCCAGGCAGAGCTGACACGTAATGCCGGCCTAAGCCAACGCTGTAGTGATCTGGATGCCCAGGTAAGTGATAGGAATAAACAGATCCAATCCCTTGAGGAAAAGCACGTTCACGCGCGCGGGGCGCTTGAACACTACCGGGAGTCGGTGAAGGAACAGCGCGAACAGGATCAACGTAGGCATGAATCCCAGCTTCATGAATCGCAGGTCGAGCAGCGAAAGCTGCGGGAATCGCTAGCGGTCAAACAGGATGAGTCCACACGTCTCAACCGCGACAATGAGCGTCTACTGGGAGAGTCACGCCAACAGTTGAAGACCTTGAATTCCCAGGGCGATCAGATACAGGCCCTTACTGCCCAGGTACATGCGCTTGTGCTAGCGGAAGCTAGGGCAGGGGCGATCATGGAGCTTCAAAAAAGCACCGCCAGTGAGTTGAACGATGAGCTCAAAGCCCTCCGCACCTCTGCGGCGCAGGCTGCCGCTCGTGAGGCAGACTTGGCTAAGCTTGTAGAGGATCTAAAAATTCAACTTGAGCAACGCGCGGACGCCCAGCCCAAGCTGGATAAAGAGTCATCTCCTCAGATTGAGCACCCGGCCTCAGAGCTCCAAGGTACCCCGGCTCCAAAAGGAACTCATTCAAAGCAACCAGGGAGACAGTCATGACAACTGTACCTAGCACTGCGCCACGGTCGCTCAATAAAAACCATCAGCTCCAGCGGGCGCACGAACGGATTTATCAATTGGTCGTCGCAGGACGTCTGAATATGCTGCTCTCTCGAAACCATGCGGATAGCCTCGCCGGCATGCCTGCAGCTCAATAGGCAAACCCATTATACCGGCACAACAGTGCACTTCTGACCGCCCGAAGGTAGATCTATGGCAATTGAATTAAGTGAAGAGGAAATGCGTAAAGCACTCTTCGGAGCCACTACGGATCCCGTGACACCTCCCGCGCCATCGTCAACGCCTGCGGTACCCAGACCCCAGCCAGCTGCAAACCCGACGCCTCTAGCGAAGAAAGCGAGTGGTTACCATACGTCGAAGCTGCGGGTGACCTTACACGTGTCCAAGGTGTACGAGGGCGATATTGATGTGTTTGTGCACGACTCAAATAGCCTCAGCAAGCTGGTCGCTGAGCAAGAGGCCAAGGCCGCGGCGAAGAAGAAAAAATACAAATATCTGGAGCTCGTCTCAGTAGAGTCCATTTCGAAATGATGCCATCTGCCGCGGCCCTTCGAATTTACTGAACCGATGATCGGAGCCGATCTCCATTGATCGCTTCACGGTTAAGGGGAGGGCACGAAACATCTCATCCGAGACTAATCTATGCGGTCACTGCCCACCTATCGGAGCATTTTTTGAGCGCCTCGATTTCGTCGCGGAAGCGATCTGTACGTGTACCACGGGATCCCGGCTTGAGCAGTTTTAACGCACCCTGAACGCCATCCTTTTCCGCCCGGTAAACATCACCATTGCCGCCACGGCCGAGGCGGCGATTGGGATGATATGCCCACCCATTAACGCAGAGCGGTTGGTGCATGCCAGTGTTTTTCGCGGTCATGCCCGGGGAACTCCCTTTCAAAGATCCTGATGATCGAGAACTGCATCGCAGGCCCTCATAGCTGATGCATGCTGCCAACCTACGGCTCAGGCCGGTTCTATGCTGGCACCGGTGAAAGTGCACGTATTTTGAGCGCCGAAACAGCCAAGGATATATCTGCCTCCAGGTAGTGCGGCTCCACCCCGCAGAACTCTGGAGCCCCCTGCAGCACGAAACCGTCACCAAAAAATATCGGCGGGCGCTTAGGGAGTCTATTGAGTGTCAATCGCAAGGTTTCTTGCTCCATGATCCATTTGTTGTTCTCAATCAATGCGGGGATGGCCGCATGGAAATAGTCCGGCCCTTGCATAGCATTGATCTTAGCCACAAAGTGCAGATGGCTACGCTCGAAGAACTCTGCTTGGCGCTTTTTCCAGTAAGGCACCAGGTCGAATATCAGGTCATCACTATAAGGAAGCGGCCCCGAATTGTTGGAACGCCGGGAAAGCTCGGTTACCGCATTGTGAATCAGAGCAGCTTCAGGGCTTACGGCACTCATTGCTCGCATCTGGCGACCAGCCGACACTGCCCCATCGCCGTACCTGCGGTTTTTCATGCGGGCTTCCACCCGACGGCAGCTCTCCTTCAGCATCTCAGGAGGCATGTTCAACAGCAGCGTGCAGAGTCCCGCAGCGAGTGATACACCGTGAGCCCCCTCGTGCTGTCTTGCCGAGATCGAAATCGCGTGACTGATAGAATGGTACTCGGGTGCTGTCGGATCCTGGAGAAGCCTCATCGCCGCGGCCTCCGCATTCTCCCGAGCGTCCCTGGGCAAGTTCGGCTGGAGAAAAAGCGGAAAGACGTCTCGCTGCTCCTGATAAATCGCACAGGTCTCGAGCATGCTGCCCAGATAAACAGGTGATTTAAAGAGTACGCGCCGACGGTCAAGGTCATTGTTAGCGAAGAAACACAGCGAGATGTGCTCGATCGGTTCGTGGACGTTCGGTTGGCTCAGGCTGAAGTCAACTTGCCAGGGATACCGCGCAGCAGGATCAGCATGCTCGTACCGCTCGATGAAATGACTCAGCGCTAAATCCCGCTTTAGGGGCTTGACGGCTACGTTCGTGTCGCTGGGGTCGGCCATCAGCTGGAAGATGTCCTGGAGTGTCGTCAGGCCCCTGATGGAACAGTTCATGTCCACCCAATGCCGCATCTCGTGCACCAAAGGAGCAAGCACGTTCTCGGCGCCGTCGACCAGCAGCAACCCCGCATTCCAATCGGGGTTATAGACCGCATTAACAAGTTTCACCAGATCAGGCTCTTCGGCTTTTCTAAGCATGATGGTCTGAGTGAGCGGGTTGTAGGTTGCTTGGGCGCTGTTGTTGAGTTCGATGCCGAGCATTTGACGGATCCGTGAGCCAATGCAGAGGGAAAGGGCCGATACTCTAACCGAAACCTACTTTGTTCAGCAGATCGAGGACTCCACGTTCGTAAAATTTTGTTTCCGCGATTACCATCCCCTCAACCACCGGTTTAGAGCGGTTGTGGCCAACAATGGTCGCCTCGGTCTTCGCCGGAATATCGATCATGTGAAGGGGCGTAGTGTGGGATCTGCAGAACAAGGACGGGAAGAGGAACGGGCGGGTGACATATTGTTACCGAAGGGAATTGGAGCCCGCATTTTGTCGGCATTGGCATCTGCTGTCCTTCGCTCTCAGCGTGCCCATGACAAGGACTCGTGGCAGCATGGTTCCCGGCGTGGCTACGAGGATGGGTGGAAGAAAGGCAAGCATGCCGGTTATTCCCTCGGCCTTGAGAGCGGCCTCGGGCAAGGGCAAGAAGCCGGCGCGCTAGTGGGCCACCAGTTAGGGTTGGCCGAAGGTATTGAAGCTGGAAAGCGCATCATCGAGCTGCGTCCAGGCCGCGCTGTACAAGCTCTAGGCCCCCAGGTTGATTACAACCTCTTCGCGAAATGGCGATTCCTCATCACCTCTGAGGTTGAACAGGAGGTCAGAGATAAGGTCGCCGAGCACCTGAAGGGACAGGAACCTACGGATGATCAGTGGGAAATGATCTTCTCCAAGGATCCCTCAACCTGCATCGTGGCCGGGGCTGGCAGTGGAAAATCCACCACGATGGTGCTGCGTCTTCTGGTATTGCATAAGTACCTGGGCATTCCCAAAGAGAAAATCGCAGTAGTCACCTTCACCCGCGAATCCCGGAAAGACTTCAGGCACAAGTTGGCTGAAGTCTTCGCGCTTTGGGGCATCACTCTGACGGAGGAGGTCACAGGCCGAATCGTGCGAACGTTCCACTCTCGGATCCTCGACTTCATACGCTGGAGCCAACCCCATGCGAAAGTTAAAGCGTTCGAGTTTTTCTCGCTCAACGACGCCGAAGACGAAGAGGGCGAAGACGTCGAAAACGCACTTGATATCCGTCTCACCAATGAACAGCTAGACCTGATGAATGCGGCGTATCAACACGTATATGAGACCAACGAGACATTTCAGGGCCTCATAGCCGAACTGGTACGCTCGTCAGCTAAGCTACTGCCCTTGAGTGCTAACTCCACCGAGGCGAGAAGGCGCATCGGCCGCATACTTGATTGTTCCAAACGTGATGAAGAGCTGACCGACGCTGTGGAGCGCCTATGGCGTGCAGAAGGCGCCTGGCCGATAGAAGGGATCGAAGCCGGCCCTTTTCCCGTCACGTTGAAGGGATTGCCGTTCTTCGCCAACGGCTACTGTGAGGAGCTCAAGGCCTACGTCATTCTTGGAGTGGGTAGCAACGATCGAAAGCTGTGTTTGCAATCCATGCCCTCGATGAAGCTGACGGGGGCTACGACTATGAAAAAAACCTTGTTTCAGGTCTATTGCGACAAGGGCATCTTGTTTTTGGATAACTACGCTGAAGGACTTGCGACGCTTGATGTGCTTCGAGGGTACGTCAGAAAGTCTCCGAAATTTGAGTATGAGATCAAGGGTGAGCTAGGTGAGGCTCCGGTGATGGTAGCGTTCCATTCGGCCGCTTCATTCCTGGAAAACCTCGGGCTCGACGTGACCGAAGCCGTACAAAATATGAGCTTCGCGCCCAACGATAAAGATGCACTTTTCTTCCATGCGCTCGCCATTTTCTGGCCGGCCTTTAATGATTACTTGGCCAACCAGTCGCCACCAATTTTCACCTTCAACAAAATGTTTGAAATGTTTGGTGAGCGAGGGGCGGCCAACCTCGAGCAGCTCCCCGACGATGTTTTCATGCCCATGCTGCACCTTCTGGTAGACGAGTTTCAGGACTGTGGCGCCAATACCATCTCATGGCTGCGCGCGGTGTTCCGTGAAGCACGGGTGAGGGGGCTCAGCGTTACCACCGATAGCGCGGTTTACCCTGCATCCCTTATGGCGGTAGGGGATGATTGGCAGAGCATCTATGGCTGGAGGGGTAGCTCGCCAAAATTCTTTGACGAATTCGAGTCCTACTTCCCATCACCAAGCACGACTCACGTGCTCATGAAGGAAAACTACCGCTCCCAGCAAATGGTGATCGACGCTGCCGAAAGCCTGGTGCAAAAGATCACCACCAACAAAGACAAGCACGGAATTGCAGCACATCCCAAGGTCAAGGATCTTGCTTTTCCTGTCCAAGTTCTGGATCGAGATGACAGTGTGCTTGCAGACTTCGTTGAGCAGCATTTCGACAGGGGACAGACCGTACTGGTGTTGTACCGCAAAAATGACACCAAAAAGGAGGTTCGTATCAAGCTCAAGTCGATTCTGGCAAGGGCGAAGAAACTTAAGCGCGCGAGCAGCATCAAGCTGCTGACCTACCATGGCTCCAAGGGCTTGGAGGCGGATGCAGTATTCCTCGTCGGGGACTGTGCTCAGATGTCCACATCGCCTCATCGGAACATGGCATATGAGCAAGCTAATCTGGGTAACCCAGGTGATCCTGAGCCCTACGATACGGCCCAGGGTCAAGAGACATTGCGCTTGGCCTATGTGGCCATCACACGCGCCAAACAACATTGCTATTGGTTTGTTGAACCTGCCAAACCCGCCAAGGGTGGATTGGTCAGCGCGCTAGCAGAAGTGCAGTTCAAGAAACCATTTTTTGAAGACCTTAGGACACCAATTAAACTTTCCTGACGACCATCAGTTACCAAGTCGGAAACCGGCTAGGGGTAGGGCGCGTACACCCTATCAAGGCAGTTTAGCCCCGCCCCCGTAACTCACTTACAAGACAGGTAGTGGCGGTAGCGATTCCAGCTACGTGCTTAGAGGCTGGAATCGCAATGTCTCATAGGGCTCTATCCAAGCTTAGTTTTGAGCCGCAGTACCTGAGGGCACTTCACGGCGGGCCGTGTGGATGTTTTCCACTGGTGCCTCGTCAGCAGCGGATCGGAATTCTCCCAGGGCGCGCTTGCTTGTTTCCGGAGCCCAATAGACGGCGATGAAGGTTAACAGACTCATACCAATCGCAAGACAAGATACAAACCACGATGCTCCGCCCGCCCTCGTTGATAGACTCACTGCAGTCAGTGGAGCAAGTCCGCCGGCCAGAACAGCACTGATTTCTCGTCCCAAAGCCAGCCCGCTAAAGCGCACCTTGGAAGGAAACACTTCGGAGAAAAACGCTCCTAGCGCCCCGAGCATGGCAGCCACCCCGACACCGATGCCAAGTGTCATGGCAACCATCACACCCCTAGTACCTGTATTGACGAGCCAAAAAAATGGGAAGGCGAACAGCGCCGAGAACCCTGCTCCAAACATGTAGCAGTCTGGACGATGGATTGCCTGTCGCGCCTGGGGGCTGCTAACTGTAGCCGGTTGCGGCTGAATCAGCCGCCGCTGGTCTTCCTCAGATCTTGAATATCAGTTTCGGTCGGGGAGGGTATCCGGCTATCTCACCGATTTTGAATTCAGAAGGCTCATCGTAGCTCGTGACGGTGGCCGCCCACTGCCTCACTTCCTCATCCCACGCAGGGTCACAGAAATCAGCATTAGGCCAGTAGTTGTGAACCTCCGTGTAATCGAGTTGCGCAGCAATGGTGCGTTCTACGCCACCCAGCACACACCAGGCTGCGTACATACGTATCTTCCAGCTGGGAGCCGTCAATATGTGCACCGGGTCGTACCGGTCAAAACCTAATGCAGCGACCTCAGCATCGAAGGAAAACAGGGCAGTGATTGATCCTCCGATGTCAGACTCATCCTTGGCCATGTCATCTACCCAGGACAAGAGATAGCCAATCGACTGAAATTTACTGAGAAGCCTACTTTCCCTTTTTTCGATGGGGCTGGCGACCTCACTGTCCCCTTGGGGTGATTTAGTTTTGCGAGCGGTGGATATTATCTGAGACATGAAGTGCGATCCTTATTATTGTTATTGGTTCTACAGATTGCCTATGGAGCAATAGGCAACACAAGCATTGAAATGCTGCCTCTCAGTCCCGAATGCATCGAACTGTGATGCGTCAGTGGGAAGTCATACTAGAATCTGGTATCACGATGCCTGCGCTATATGTCAGCGCCAAAACTTGGCTCCATAAAATCTAGATTAGGCCAATAGTTCTGGTAGATTTCGTAGTCAATCGCAACAGCAGACGTCTTTTCTTCGGCAGTCATTCTGTACCAAATCCCGTGCATGCGGCGCTGCCAGCATTTTTCCATTACCAGTTGAGTCGCGATGTATTTCTCCCATCCATCCGCAATCAAGTTTTTCACAAAGTACTCTATAGCGAAATCGGTGAGCCGATTATCACGCTCGATCATCGCATCCAGCACCTGATAGGAAATTCCTACAGCCTGGAAAACTGATAGCATCTGGCTGTCCTGCTTCTGATCCAATTGCACAGCACGACCAGAATCCGGCGTTGGGTTTGAGAATATTAGAAGTGTGACCATCGGCTGGGACATGGGGCTTTCTCTTTATTGTTGTTTTATTCCATGATGCCGATGGAGCAAAAAGCAGTGCAAGTTTTAAAGCGGGTGATGTGGCAGGGCGGGGCTAGCGAGCGCAAGCTCCTAAGAACGCTGCTGAGTTGAGAGTGCACCCCTGGTATTTTCACGCCGAACTGAATGTTTCCGCCAGCGCACGCAGTATCCGATCGCGCCAGGTCAAAAACCTGGCACGATCAGATCAGCTACGTCACCAAGAACTACTCATTCTCGGAGCTTGGGTTTGGCTGGTCGATAACCGTGAAATGGTTCGCCGCGGGCCAAGGGGTTTCTAACGCTGTAACCCCATCAGGCGTAGGGGCGAGTGACCATATACGCGCTTCGATACCGTCGTTCTGCAGCTTTCGCATAAAGTAACGCGCCTGTAGAGCGTCGTGCGTTGCAATCACCACCTGAAAACCATGATCCACGATGTAATCACGAAGCACATCGAATACCGATGCAGCATGCACCAGATCATGGTGCTGGGTCGGGTCGTCTAGAAGCAGCCCGCGCCAGGAAGACCACTGATGATCCAACGCCATCGATAGCAGGAAAGTCAGCTGTAAATCAGTCAGCTGAGCTTCGCTCGCTATCACGGGCACCGGAAACTGTTCGCCATTAACCTGCACCGACACTTCAGCTCGCTCTTTTCTGTAGAGGCTGCGGAAATCGAGGTTCGTCCCCGTAAACCTTTGCTCCCTAACCACTCGTTTCAAAAGCGCCTGCCACCGCGGTACGACGGCAAGCACGTGTTTTTGAACATTAGCGATTTCGGTCGAGAGGTGCTGGTTGAGTGTGTCCATGGCATCAGATAGCTGCGACAGCCGCTTGTGCTCCAACTGCCTATGTTCCACTCGCTGACGTAGATCCGCAGTAAACGCATCTTCTGAAAGCTCGCCGCGTCGACGATCCAAAAGCCCTTGAGTTAGGCGCGTCTGTTCCAGCTTGCTCCATGCACCTATCTCTATTTTGATCGTTTGCAGCGTTTCTGAGTGACGATCCAGCTCGGCGGCGGATGATTGCAGCTGGGCCTCATGACCGCTCGCAACCTCTGCATTGGGATCACCTGCAAGCGATAGTTGGCGCCAGGCTGCTCGGACGGTAGCGAGGCGAGCTTGGGTATCTGAGAGCTGAGTTTCTAGCCCGGATACGCTGCTTGTCATGTCACTGAGTTGTGCTTGATGCCGATCCAGCGATAACTTTTCGGCCGCCACCTTGGCGCTGAGATCAACAATTTGGTTGGCGTTTTGGTTTTGCGCCAGTGACAACTCTTCCAGCGTTTGGGCGGGGCGCGCGTCCGAAGTGATTGCCGCTAAAGCAGCAGTTGCTTGCCCAAGCCTGCTACTGGCCTCTGACCGCTCCTGCCGGGCCGTTTCCAATGCTCGCGCAGCTGAATCGTAAGCATCTTTCGCCCTATCAATGACTTGAGCTTCGAGCGCAGGCGCAAGATTGCTCTGTTTCTCGTCGAGCTGGAGCTTGGCAGATGCATTTGCATCTTCCCGAAGCCTGATCGACTCCTTGGCAAGCGGTACCGTGTCTCCGCCGAGCAAAACGCTGGATTTGAGATCATCAATGTCTGCCAGCAGACCCGCTTGCTGGTGTTCCAGCTCAATGATCGTGCCTTTACAAGCTTTCAGCTCGGCCTCGGCGAGAGCAACCGCGTCGGTACATTCGCGGAGCGCATCAGCGGATTTCTTGACCCGTCGTTCCGCATCCACGACATTGGGATCAATTGCTTCCAAAGCCTTGGCAACACGCTTATGAAGAATTTCCGCCCCGTGCTCTTCGCCACAAAGCGGGCAGTCGCCACGATCGGCAGGCAAATGAGCGGCGATGGACGCAACGGCTTGCCGGATAGAGTCGGCGGCCGACGTCAAAGTCTCGTGCTGACTCCTTGCTGCCAGCTCCTCAGTTTCAGCGGCTGTTCTTGATGAAACGGCGGTGCGGAGTTGTTCTTGAAGGCGATCCTCCTTTACCTCCTGATCACTGATGGCACCCGCGACCTGCGCCACGTGCTCAATCGCTTGCTCCCACCGCACAACAAGCTCACGGGCAGCCAAGAGGTCTGCATCTATCTGCAGCAACGCAGCGCGTTGCCTATTGATCAGGTCATGCTGGACGCCGAGCTGTTGATTGCCTTCATGCTCGGTGCGCAGTGTGGAGGCCAGAGTTTCTGCGGTGGCCAGAGTCTTGTCGGCGGTCTCCAGTGCCTGTTTGCGCTGCTCTACGGTTTCTTTAGCGTTGATCTCATTCATGTGCCGGTTGAGCTGTTGAACAATGGCATCACGCTCATCTTGTGCAGTGACCAACTCCTGCTGAAACTGCTCATGGCGAGTAGCAACTGCCGCACGATCTTGTACTCGCTGTGCAAGTACCTGCTTTGCCACAACCAGATCACTACCCAGTTGCTCTGAACGTGCTTGCTCAGAAACGAACCGACCGATGAGCCCGTCAACTTCAGTTAAAGCCGTGATCTGATCGCGAAGGCGATCCAGCTTGGTTTGTACCAATTGCTCCAGCGCGTCATGGACCGTTTCCAAACCATCTTGACCCAGCGGAGGCACCAGTAGACCTGCGGGCAGTTGATCGTAGCTCTTCGCCTGGCGCGCAATATCTGAAATGGATTCAGCAATGTTTTCTCTGCTGCGCAGTGCGCCTTGAGACTGAGAAGCTGCAAGATCTCGCTCCAGGGCGAGGCTTTGCCATTCATTAAACTCTGTTTCAAGAACTTCAAGTGAGCTCTTGGCTTGTTTCAATTTGTCAGTGAGCGCGCGGCGAATACTGCCTAGGGCAGAGCTGACCTGCGTGCCATCCTTGCCGATTGGCAAGCGAGCCAACTGGGAGCCCGCGACCTTTGGGTCTGCTTGTACCAGCCATTCTCCTTCACGCTGATCCAGCAGGTGAGTGAGCCTTAGCAGAAACGGGATGTCGTCAGGATTGGTGTCCGGAAACAGCGGGCTTAGATCGCCCGTTCTTTCAACGTCGCCAATACTGTTCACCTCCACAGCGGCTTGCACATCACCGAAATCGAGGCCCACGCGAGCCGTGCTCTGGGTGTCCCGGATGAAGGGCAAAAGATTATCGCCCAGACGTAGGATCTTCCCAGTGAGGCCGAGCTCAATGGCTTCGAAAAATGCCGTCTTTCCGGTGCCGTTGGGGGCCAGCAAGATTGTTGCGCCTTGGCTAAGCTCAATCGTTGTGTCAGCGCTAAACCTGCGGATGTTGGAAAGGGTGATGGACTTCAACTGTTTCATTGTGAGTCCTCTTCGCCGAACGCAACAGCCTTCAAGGCATCCGCAACATCAGTCCCCGATTGCCCCGACAGCAACAACTCCCGCCACGCTTCGAGGTGAGGTAGCACCCATGAATGTGTTAGGCCTAACGTGCCCATGGACGCTAGCAGTGGGTCGCTAATGCTTTCCAAGCTACCAGAGGGGGATAGGGTCGCCAGAAAACTACGGTCGAGGAAGGAGCCCGCAATTTCTCCCTCTCTGACCACCACCTTCCGGCAAAAGCGGTCATCGGTTTCCAGGCGTGCGGCATCTTCGGACGTGACGCCCTCGATCAGCATGAACATATACAGGTCAGCTGTTTGCGGTTCCGCCAGGTTGTCCCGAACATCCGCCGCCCACCGAAAAGCCCCCTGGACTTTGGCCACGTCGTAAGAGAACGCGGTGATCAAAACAGTTCGCCACCCGGCACCTTCCCGATTGACCCGTTTGAGCTGTATCGCAATTGAGTTGATGTCAGTCCAAGGCGCGGCCACTTCTGCCGCGCTAGGAAAATAGACCTCGTAGCGGTCTTCGGCACGGCTCAAGATGGCAGCGACCACCTCGTCGATTGTTAGCATGTCAGAATCCTTTCACATTGGTCTTGATGGCTGACTCGCGGGCGAGCAGGCGATCTTTCAATTGATTGTTGAAGTGTTGCCGCACGGTTATCAGCGTTCCGTTGCGCAGGTGTTGACGCAAACCAGAACGAGTGACGAGAAGGTGCGGCCGCCGCTCGGCCGCCATGCTGGTGGCGGTCTCTGCGTCGTCAGCCATACCGATATTCAACAATTCTGTGGGGGAGGAGCTAACTCCGGCCAGGATGACGACCGGGGCGGGTGATGGGCCAATGACGTCGATCAAAGGGCCCTCAGATAGCTCTCGAACCTCAGGAGCGGGGCCGGCCGGGCCAGACCAGTATTGAAGGGCGATGCTCAATACCTTGCCGCACTGTGGAAAGTAACCCCACTCGTTACCAGTGCCGCCGACTCCTACTGCAACGAGCAGAAGTGTCTGAATTGCAGCCACCAGCAAGTCATGGGTGCGAGGGCCAAGCCGCAGCGCGTGTTTAGCATTCTTCCCTTCAGTTTCTGGGTACAGAAGTTGTTCCAGAAATTCTCGACGGCTACCTGGATTTGCAGCAAAGCCTGCCAACCATTCGATCCACATCGCTTCCATCGCGTCGGCGAGGGCCGGATCGGAAATGAGCGTGATCTTCTCAAAGACGCCTTGGCTGACACGCTCCCAAACCAGTCCGTCCATGGCGTCAGCGAGTGCTTGTGCCTCGGAGTGGATATCGCTTCGTGATGTGAATACATGATCGGTCGAGCATGCGAGCCGCTCGCTGTTACCTACCCACGCAAGGTGATTCAGATCGCTCTCACCGACACCCAGCGTGTGCCCGACCTCATGGCCAACGCTGCCTCGCCATACCGGCTCGTCCCGCATCAAACCGTGAGTACCAGCGGGCAGATGCAAAGCCATTCGCAACAACGCTGCAGGGAGAGTCAGATTTGCTCCGATGGGGGCCTTGTATTGAGCATATATCCGCAGCTTTCGGATTCCCGGCGCGTTGCTCCATATATGCTCAACAACGCCCTGGGCAGACCTGGGTACCAAGGCACCAAGGTCGTGGGTGCCTGCTAATGACCAAGATTGCCCGGCAGGTAGGACAGTATCGGCCAGCTCATACTGAGCCCATGTTTCGATGTCAGGGCGAAGCTCCGCCCGAAGCGCCCGCAGGACTGCATGACATCCAAGCGTTGAAACGTGGGATGTCTCCCAAGTGATGTACATCACCAGTTGGTGAAGGGCGCGCAGTGGGTCGGTGAAATGCCTGGCTAGTGCTGCGACGCAGCGCTGTTCAAGATAGGCGTCATTACCCACGCACACTATGGTGACTCGGCGAAGTGTGTCTCTGATCTGGGCCCAATCCTGAAAGCCACACCAGGTGGTGAGCCACGTATATGCCCTTTGTGTCGGCCCGTCAGTGCTGTTGGCCAGCTCAGTTAGATCCAGCCCTTCCTTGCGACACAGCTTGCACAGCGCATCGACATGGTCGACGGTCAGGTCGGCTTTCACCTTCAGAGAGGCGCCTACCAGCGTCAACTGAAACTGACGTTCGGGCAAGGTATCGAAAGTCCCTTTGCCGGAATGCTTCGCAAGGCTCGCGAATGCTGAATCGAGAACAGAGTTTACCTGCGGTGGTTTTTTTGCTTTGAAAGGCACATTCGAAGGAGGCGGGTTAGGGCCTGGTATCGGCTGCACCTGTCCTTTGGATGATCCGTTCTTCGCTTGTTTTGCTAGGAATTTCGCCTTGTCAGGATCTTTCGTACAGAAATCACTGGCCTGGCGTTTGACCTGTAAATGCTCCAGCACATCTTTTTTGTGGTAGATGACCACATCGTCCCATTCCTCGATGCTGCCTTGCTCGGCACCAATAGCCAGCGGAGCTAGCTGGCCATCCAGGAACTTCGTGAGCATTTCCGACAGGCGCTGAGCAATCACCAGCCTCTCATAATGAGACTTTTGATCCAGCCGGAACCTTCTGATCATACCGACATCCCTTCACTTCATTATTGTCCCGACCAGCTCCGCTGGCAGTGTGCCACATCCTACCATCGGGCAAAGTGTAAGGGTTCATCATCAATTCAGGGATTCATTGCATTGCGGCCCGAGCAGAGGAACGTGATCTCTACCCCCTTGACGTCGGCCCACGCCGTCGGAGCGTTCGCATACGCTTTTTTGACGTTCAGCGAGGGCGCTTGGTGGAAAGCATCGGGCAAATCTCATGTGCTTCAGAGAGGTAACTGGTGTGGATTGCTGCGTCGGGGGAGGTCGGAGTCCGTGTAGCTTTTCTCTTTGATTAGTATACTTAGTGTACTTTAATCAGTATCGAACAACAAAATCGTAACTAGCTGATTGTCCGACGTCTTTTGTAGAAGTGCGATAATAGTATGCCAAGTGTACTTATAAAATTTTATCCGGTTCGGAGTTGAAGATGGCTGCGCCGATCATTGATAGAACCAGTGGCGGCTGGCCATTGGTATCCGCTGAGTTGTTGCGCCCATCAGAATCCGCCCTTGACAGATGAGAACCTAGATCTACGCTCATGACTTACCTTACTAAAGCCATACATCACTACGCTATATCAAACCCAGTGCAAGAGGGAGACATACATGGATAAGCAAGATGGGTCACATGATTCTGCTGTCGAGGTAATCTACACTGAGAATCCCTTAATAGTTCAGCCACACCTGACCTACATTGTCGACCGCATCACCGGCTGCATTATACAGCTCAGGGTAATGCTTCCTAAATCCAAACCAAACAACAAAAACAATCCCGACCTGAACCTGCCTCCGTTCCTCCTCAAACTTAACACAGCAGCGAAACACCATACCCCCTCGTATAGTCTTTAGCTTTAGCGGAGTTAAATAGGGGGCGTAGGCGATCCTGAGATTAAGCCCGGAGACAACATGACTGAATTAATCAATGATGCAACCGATTACGCAGCCACGCTCTTGGCGCTACAAGGTGTAAGTGTTTCGCACCCCAAATTGCTGGAAGTCGTCGCTGGCTGCTTAGGCCACGAGTCTTTTGAGTCGCTGAGGGAGGAGGGAAGTACAGACACCTCACTCCATCTGAAGGATGCTCAGGTGCTTGTATTGAATCTGCATTTGGGTGCCGCCCGAGCAGTTCAGTGTCTGGGTGCTGCCGAACCCCATTTGACGGCATGCTTGGCTGGCATTGAACATGAGTGGCGCAGATCGGGCTTACGGGAAGATAGTTCGGCATCCGTGCCTTTTGATTGTAAGGCAGGACTGACCGAGGGCTCGAGGATAAGCGTGTTTCGGGGCGTACAGGATTTCTATGCACGTCATGCCAGGGAAGTCATTCTGCAACGCCTTGTGGATGAGGGTGGGGCTGAATGGACGAGCGATGGATTTCCTGAGCTTGATCAAACGATCGACCCTGAATCGGAGGAAACCCTATGGTCTGATCGCGCTCGCTGGACGATCTGTGGCAATGGCAACTGGATTCGACATGATCACCCCCCTTGCGCAGTTAAAGGCGTTCTGACGTACAGGAAAGCAGGGCGGGCAGGCTTGGTATTCGAGGGCTTCCAATCAGACTTCCAGAGTACCTCGAAGCAAGTGGCACTCCTCACGACATTCAAGCCTGACGTTTTTGTAGTGGACACAAAAGATTGGTCGCAGAAGCGCCCGATTGTGGCCGTAATTTTTGATCTCAATAGCAACGCTGTACTCGCAAGCGCAATATCTGTTTCTGATGACTGTAGCGAAGTAATGGAAAAAGCTATAAAAGAAGCCTTCATCGAGGCTGGAACTTCAAAATCTTTGGATATGATCCGGCATGGGAATCCGAACCGATATGTGCTCGAAGCAGATCACAAGTTCGATAGCGCCCGGATTCAGAAACTCGTGGGTAATTTGGGCATTTCGTACAAATCGCTGAGCAAATCTAAGAGATATGTAGGCGGCATTGCTGAACGAATGTTCCGCCGGCTCAACGGATATGCACCCATGATCCCACCAAGTCCTGGCCGACATATGCCAAGCGCGGTGTACACGTTGGAAGATCTTAGTCTGTTAATTACTTTACAGATAAAGCGCTACCATGAGACGAGATAACGCGCTACCTCAAAACGTGTGGGCGGGGTGAGCCCTATGGCGCGCTAGATTCGTTTTTTCGCGCAGCGACATCAATAGGACGAATTCAATGTGTACTCACAGAGAAAGCCGGATGGTCAGGGTTCGTGCGCAAGGAGTAATGTTCAAAAACAGGCTGTATTATTCCAGTGCACTTATACCACTTAGAGGCGAGTGTGTGCAGGTTGAGTTCGATCCCTCAGCCCCGGACTATCTTGTGGTGATACGGGGTGAGAGCCACATCAAGGTCAAACTCTCGCCCTATGATAGAGCTGGAAAAAATGAATCATGATCTTGGTTCGGGATTTTTCTTCGTGAAGACGAGCCCAGAACGCCGAGATCAATGATCTGATTGCAACACTCCATACTCCCTTGATGGGCTTTCGCCGGTCGTCCCTAGTAGGCCCAGGCAGCCCGGATCTTGGTGTTGACCTCGTCCACAAAGATGCGCGTTTTGGTCGGCACAAGCCGGCCCGGCGGCATGATCGCGTATACCCCTCCGGTACCCGATCCCTCCCATCCTGGTAAAACTTCGACCAGGTTACCCGCCTTGACGTCCGGCCCGGCTAACCAGTCAGGGCTCATGATGATTCCAAGCCCCTGAGTAGCCGCGAACAACAGCGCCTCAGAGTTATCAGTGATAAGCGGCCCGGACGGCTTCAAGGCTGCACGCTCCCCATCTTTTGTCAGTACCCACTCTGGCCAGCTCTTATGGCTTGTGAAGCCTAGGCAGGAGTGGTCACCGAGGTCAGACGGGGTTTGCGGGATACCGTGATTTGCAAGGTAGCCAGGCGACGCGAAGAGCGCGCTTTTGAAAGGGGCGATGTATTTAGCGGTGAGCGTACTGTCACGCTGTGGCCCGACTCTGATTGCCACATCAAAGCCCTCCGCCACCAAATCCACGTAACGGTCACTGAAGACCGCATCGATTCGGATCTGTGGGTGTTGGGAAAGAAACGCAGGGAGTAGGGGGGCTATCCACTGCCTGCCGAATGTAATGGGCAGAGACACCCGAAGCAGCCCTTGTGGAGTTGTCGCCAGGTTGCTGGCCTCGGTGCCGGCATTATCCAATTCGTCCAGCACCCCACGCACACGTCGGTAGTATTGTGACCCAGCCTCAGTCAATGCGACTTTGCGAGTCGTACGCGAAAGCAATCGCACGCCAAGGTTTTTTTCCAGACGGGTCACACGTCGCGACACGATGGTGGGGTCTCGACCTATGGCGTTTGCAGCATCGCTGAACGATGAATGTTCGGCGACCGCCACGAAGGTCACCAAGTCCTCAAGGTTAAAACGGGTCAGTAATTCGTGCAGACTATGCATGTGTGAAATGCAACCGTGGCTGATTATCCTTCAATTATGCAGGATTACACTCGAGCCATCATTCATCACGAGCGCCCACATCTATGAGCATTTTTCTGAGTATCGGCACCGGCCCAGGAATGGGTATCGCAACAGCACGACGTTTCGCACAAGAAGGCTTTCGGGTGATCCTATCCGCCCGCAATGAAGGCCGCGTCCAAGCGTTAGCCGATGGCCTGAAGGCCGAAGGGTTTGATGCTGAAGCATTAGTCGTAGACGCTAGCAATACTGCCGCAGTGGCGAAACTAGTTGCCGAGGTTGAGGAGCATTACGGCCCTATCGATGTTCTGCATTACAACGCTGCTAACCTACGCAAGTCAGACATCGCAGCACAGCCAACCGATACCTTCGTGCCAGACCTTGCAGTGAACATCGGCGGCGCGCTGGCGGCGACTCAAGCAATCTTGCCTGCAATGGCCAAGCGAACTGCAGGCACCATTCTTCATACAGGTGGCGGTTTCGCGCTGTACCCAAGTCCTGACTTTCTGTCGTTGAGCATCGGTAAGGCCGGCATCCGAGCCCTGGTGTTAGGCTTGTTTGAATCGGCAAAAGCTCAAGGCGTCCACATCGGTACGGTGACTGTTGCCGCGAACGTTGCACCGGATTCTAAGGAGGCTGACGCGGTCGCGGAGCATTTCTGGAAGCTTCATAGCCAACCCGTCGGTGCATGGAAGGCGGAAGCCAATTACTCCGCCTGAGTGACTTGCATTGCTGAGCTGGAATCAAGGCATAGGAGGAGGGTAGTGATGTATCCGCGCCCCCTTTAGAAGTCCCCCAGTTGATCCAGCACCCTGCGCGTCCAAGCAAGCGGAGCGCGCAGGCGTGAGGATGGACGCCCGCAGGGCCGAGGCGCTCGCTTAGCGGGCGGCTTGGTTTACGACAGCCGAGCTCGGAGAGCCACGCCCTCAATCCCAGCAGGCGGCATTAGGAAAGGGCACCCAAAATCCTCGCCCAGCCTAGGTTTCGGAGGCAGGCCGATTCGAGACAAGGGCTGTCGTCAAACGCCTGATCTCACCAGCAGCCTCGACAATATCCGGATTATCCGACGCCAACGCCATATCCGCGAGGTTGTGCCTGATCGAGCACGTGATGAGCCATAGACCTTTGAGATCGTGCACACCCAGCGAATCCTCCCTCGGAAACAGGCTCACCGCTGGCAACGGCTGGCTAGAATCAATATTCAGGTAAACCAGGTATCGGTCGAAAGTCCGGGAAAATGCCCGTGGCAAGGGAACCATTGAGCCATTCTTGGGATGGCTTTCCAGCCAGTCGCCACGCTCGTTACGCATGAACTGGTCGATACGCCCAGGGCTAGAAGCCGTACCAAGCACTTGCCACATCGGTCTGACCGTATACCTGGCGATCGTGAGGTACATTTCGATCAGGTGTGAGTTATGGGGACTAAGCAGGTTCGGTAGCGTCTTCAAAATCCACTTCATCACTGCATCCGAAATGGAGCCTCGAGCCTGTGGTTCCTTAAAGGACAGCCAGTCCAGCTTGGCAGCGGCTACGTTTGGCCTAGTGGCAGAGACGTCCTTCAAGTAGAAATCCATGAACTGCGTGACGCTCCTGATCTCACGCTTCCAAACATTCTTATCTATGGCGTCGCTCGAGTTCGCGGTGCGAGCGGTATGGAACAGTTTCCACTCAGGATTTATCGGGTAATCGCGGTAGTCCTTGCCGGAGCTAACCAAGAACCGCGGCTGAATGCTAGGACTGGCCCAGCCACTGTCAGGGGTTTGGACAAAGGCCACATAGTCTTTGAAGTCGGCGTCCGTCCAGTCCAGCAACGAGAGGTTGTTTGCGAAACTCCAGTTGAGCATCTTTTCCAGACCGTTGATGGTCTTGTAGTACTGAAGGTGTGGCGTCTGTGGACTCCAACTATGAGCAATCCAGTTCAAGTACCGATCGGCGTACCAGGCGCTCATGAACGGAAGGCAGGAGTCGTCAACTTCGTTCAGGCGAGCTGAGACGTGAGCGTTGACCGGGAACCGTTTTACTTGGTTGGGCTGCCAATGGTCGTACGATGGGAAAATCGGAAATGGGATGAACGGCCGCGTCATAGTGGAACCAGCAACCTAGAATCTTTGGGTGGTACCTATACGTGTAGCAGAGAGATTGAGGTACGGCCAGCCTGATCGTGACACGCGATGCTAACCGGCGATTAGTGAAACGGCAGCGAAGAAGCGAACATGAGACAGGGGATGAGGATGAGCTTTCAAATAGCTGATTTTTCGAGAAACGGGGTTTTGTGCAAACGTGAACGGAGGTTAGTGACATTGGACAACATATGAGCATATCTGACATAGCACATGATTTAACATAATATACATTATGCGCAATACGATATTGCGTAATGAGGGGCAGTGCCCGTCAGATTCCAACAGGCAAAACCCCTCTCTGGTTCAAACCTGAGCGAACCCTCCATCCACGAACATTTCGCTGCCGGTCATGAAACTGCTGTCGTCCGACGCCAGGAACAATGCCGCCGCCGCAACTTCTTCCGGTTGGCCGATACGGCCCAGTGGCAACTGCGCCGTCATGTCGTCAATGATTGCATCCTTCTGGCCGGTACTTGAAAGCGCCAGGTCCAGGCCTGGTGTCGAGATCGGGCCCGGTGAAAGTACGTTGACGCGAATACCGCTGCCTTTCAAATCCAGCGCCCAGCTCCTGGCGAAATTACGCAATGCGGCTTTCGTGGCGCTGTACACGCTGAACGCCGGTGTGCCCATGGTGCCGGTGGTCGAACCGGTGAGGATGACCGAACCGCCGGCGTGCATCAGTGGCAGCGCTGTTTGCACGGTGAACAGTGTGCCTTTGACGTTGATGCCGAACGTGCGATCGAACGACTCTTCGGTGATCGACCCGAGCGGCTGGAAATCCCCCAGGCCTGCATTGGCGAACAGTACGTCTACGCGACCTTTGACGCTTTTGATGTGGGTGAAAATGCGCTCCAGGTCGTCCAGCCTCGAGATATCCCCTTGAATGGCGAGCGCTCCAGGCCCGATCAGCCCGAGCGCCTTGTCCAGTTCTTCCTGCCTGCGTCCCACAATCACAACTTGTGCACCTTCCGCGGCAAATCGAATGGCGGTTGCCAGGCCAATACCGCTGTTGCCACCGGTGATCACTGCAATTTTCCCGTCGAGCCTGCTCATGGTTAACTCCGAAGAATGTTGAGGCCCAACTCTAGATCCAGACTTTTCTTTTGAATAGTATGCACCTTTTAGTAAGTACCCCTTTGGAGCACCCATCACATGGCGAACAACACCTTCAATTGCGGGCTCGAGGCTGCCCTGGCGGTGATTGGCGGCAAATGGAAACCGCTGGTCCTGTATAATCTGGCGCGACATGTTCATCGGTATGGCGAGTTAAGGCGTGCGATTGGCGGCGTGACCGACAAGGTGTTGATCCAGCAACTCAAGGAATTGGAGCGCGACGAAATCATCGCGCGGATCGACTTCCAGGAGATCCCGCCCAAGGTCGAGTATTCCCTGACACCCTTCGGGCAGTCACTGGCCACTGCGCTGGGCGCGTTGTGCGTGTGGGGCACCGAACATATGGACACTGTCGAACGCATCAGCGAACGGCGTATCAGCGCCCTCGCCCAGGCCTGAGCCCTGCCCCGATAGCCAACTCAACTAAATGACTATTTAGTTGAGTTATAGGCTTGGGGGCGAATTCGCAGTGTTACGCTCAGCGAGCACTCTTCATTTCCAGAGCCTGAGCGAGACTGAGCTTGAGCTCTTCATCATTCCAGGGCTTGCTGATGTAACGGAACACATACCCATCATTGATCGCCTGGGTGATCATGCTCATATCGGCGTAGCCGGTCAGCAGGATATTCACGCAGTGCGGGTCGCGCCTATGCACTTCGCGCAGCAAGGTCGGCCCGTCCATGAACGGCATGCGCGCGTCGCAGACGATCAGGTCGACCGCGTGTTGTTCGAAAAGGCTCAGCGCCTGGGCCCCGCTCGTGGCCAGCAGCAAATCGTAAGGCTTTGCGCGCAGCAGGCGCCGAAGGCTGTTGAGAATACTTTCCTCATCATCCACCAGCATGACGGTGTGTCGTTTTTCGCAGGAAGACAGCGTATCCATGATCAGCGTCCTTCAACGGCGCAGGTAGAGACAGCCTCTATCACCGGCTGGCGTAAGGGTAACCAGACGCGGAAGCGACTCCCCCTGCCCGGCTCACTGTCGACCGTGAGCCGTCCATGGTGCTTGACCATGATGCTGTACGACAACGACAGGCCAAGGCCCGACCCCATGCCCACCGGCTTGGTTGTGAAGAACGGTTCGAATATCCGGTTCTGGATTTCAAGGGGAATGCCATGGCCGTTGTCGGCGATTTCGACGAAGACTCCACCGTCCTCCCTGCCGCTGCTGATGGTGATTTCGCCGTCGGCACCCACGGCATGGCTGGCATTGATGAGCAGGTTCAGGAAGACCTGGTTGATCTGTGAGCCCATGCATTCGATGGGCTCGACATCGCCGTAGCGCTTGATCACCTGAGCCTTGAACTTGATCTCGCTCCAGATAACGTTGAGGGTACTGTCGAGCCCCTTGTGCAGATCGGCCAACTGCCATTCGTAACTGTCGACGTGGGAGAACTCGCGCAGGTCCTTGACGATGCGAGTGACCCGGTCAAGGCCGTCGACCGACTCGGCCAGCAGGTCGTCGATGTCCTGGCGCATGAAGGTGTAATCCATCTTGTCCCGCATCACCGCAAGCTCGGGATGAGCGCTGGCATGCCTATCGTCGGTCGCCTGTTCATGGGCTTCGAGCAGCGCGAAGATGTCCACCAGGTAACGACGCAGGCTGTTGACGTTGGAGCCGACAAACCCGATCGGGTTATTGATCTCGTGGGCCACGCCTGCAGCAAGCTGCCCTATCGCCGCCATCTTCTCGGACTGCAGCAACTGCGCCTGTGCGTCTTCGAGCCGTGCGATCAGCAGTGCCTGGGCACCCTTCTCTTCTTCCAGCAACTTGTTAAGGTGCGTCAGCTCAAGTTGCCGGGCAGCGGTATCGGTCGTGTCACTGATGGCCAGGCCCACGCCGAGATTGCTGCCGTCGGCGTCTTGCACCGGGAAGAAGGTGCAGTTCTGATACATGTGCCGGACCAGCCCACTGATGGGCCGGGTGCTTTCGAAATTGAACAGGTGCGGCCGCTGCTGCCATGACGTGAACGCAAAGTTTTGCAGGGTAATGACGCTGTTGATCTTCTGCCGGGTCCAGGCCTCCGGCAGCTCCGGAAAGGCTTCGAACAGCGTACGGCCGACCAGTTCTTCCGCGCTGCGGCCACTGTTGATGGACATGAATTGGTTAGAGAACAGCACCTTGCAGTCCTGGTCGACCAGCAATACGCCCATGTTGATGGCCTTGAGCATCGACTCAAGGGTTTCCCGGGAAATTGCCTTGATGTCTGTCATGAAGAGATCCCTTCAAAGTTCGTCCAGCAAACGATCGATGGCCCGAACGACAACCCCAGCCGTACGTTCAGTGATGCAGATCAACAAGTCGCAGGAGAACTGATGAGCCTGAACCTCGAAACGGATTTCCAGCACCATCGCCAGGTGTTCATTCAGGTTCAATTCATCCAGTGCATTCGCCGCATGTTCGGTGTGGACGAGAATGGACGGTGCGTCATAGCTCACCTGAGTTGCCACCTGCCTTGCCAGGCCACTGATGCAGGCGCCGGTCAGGATGTTGGTGACATCAAGCATCAACTCGTGCTGCTGCTCCAGGCCGCTGCCTTTGTAGCCCAGCAGTTCGGCCAGTTCATCGGCACCCTTGGAGCCAAAGCACACGAACACTTCGCCACGTAACTCACCCAGAAAAGACTGGCGGGTGACGATCATGAAGCTCCGACGCAGATGCTCCGGAATCAACAGGTTATTCTGTTCCCGGATCAGCGGGTGAATAAAGGGAACCGAAAGCGTCACCATGGTATCGGTCAGCAGCGCCAGTCGCTCGGCCGCCTGTCCCATGGCGATGTTCATCAGTTCCTGCAGGGCATCACGTTGGTCTTCGGTGAGTGCGGCCAAGGTTTCCATCAAAGCACTCCTATGACGTGCAAGGCATTGACTACAGCTTCAGCCGTAACCGGCTTGGCTACAAAGGCAGCAGCGCCCAGGTCGAATACCCGTTGCCTGGCCAGGGGTTGGATGTCTGCGCTGATCACCACGACGACCACATTGGCGTCTTCGCGCTTGAGTGCCTCCAGGGTCTGGAAGCCGTCCATGACGGGCATGGTGAGGTCGAGAAAAAGCAGGTCGACCAAACCGGCGTGGTAAGCCTCCATCACCTCGGCCCCGTTGCAGGCCTGGCGAACATCTTCGGTCAGTGATTCTGGCAGGGAACGCAAGACCATCTTGCGGGACATGGATGAATCATCGGCGATTAGAACTTTCATGGTGCACTCCACAGGTATGAAGTGTCCTGCGGCCTCGGCCGAGGCCGGAGAAATCAAGACTTCATTAAATCTTCCCTCCACTCTAGCGTGACATATAGCAAAGAGCCATGTGGAAAACCGGATAGTGCTCTAATGAGTTGCGCAGCCTGTAGGGATTTCCCTATAGGCTGCCAGGCGCCGGCCCGAGATTCAGTAACCACTGGCCGCCGTCATCGCCCCGCCGACAATCGCAATCCCCGAACTGCTGCCAAGCGTGGTCGCCCCGGCTTCAATCATCTTCAGTGCCGTCGGATAATCGCGCACGCCCCCGGACGCCTTGACCCCAACCGCGGCGCCCACGGTTTTACGCATCAGGGCTACGTCTTCGGCGGTGGCACCGCTTCGGCTGAACCCCGTGGAAGTCTTGACGAACGCCACACCCAGGTCCCGGCAGATTTCGCAGGCCTGGACTTTCTCTTCGTCGTCCAGCAGGCAGGTTTCCAGGATGACCTTCAACGGCACGGCGCCGCAGGCCTTGTGGACCAAGGCAATGTCTTCGCGCACTGCCTCCAGCAAACCGTCCTTCAACCAGCCGATATTGAGCACCATGTCGATCTCCCCTGCCCCGGCGGCAATCGCCCGTTCGGCTTCGAAGGCCTTGGTGTCGCTCAGGCCGGCGCCCAGGGGAAAGCCCACCACGGCACAAATCACCACGCTGTCGTCGGTCAGGCAGGAAGCGGCGTAAGGCACCTGCCCTGAGTTCAGGCACACCGAATAAAAACCGTGCTCCCGAGCTTCCTCGCACAAGGTGCGAATCTGCTCGCGGGAGGCGTCGGGCGCCAGCAAGGTGTGATCGATGTACTTGGCCAATGCTGCGGGTTGAAGAGTGTTCATTTAACGTGCCCTTGCCTGTATGTTGCGAATGGTCGTGTGCCGCTTGTCACAGCACCCACACTATTGCGTTATAATAATAACACTAAATGTTACTTATCCAACACAAACAATCAAGCCCTGGAATACTCGTGGACAGTAGAAAAGCCGAGCGACTCAAGCTTATCCAACAAGCCTTGCAGGACCAGAACGCCATTCACCTGAGGGAAATGGCGGCGCTGCTGGAGGTTTCGGAGATGACCCTGCGCCGCGATCTCAATCACTTCAGTGATCACCTGCGCCTGCTGGGTGGCTACATCACCCGGGTCGGCAGCGAGGTCAGTGATTACCGGGTTGCCGAGCAGGACACCCGCCACGTCGAGGAAAAGCGCCGCATCGGCAAACTCGCCGCGCGCCTGATCCAGCCCGGTGACACGGTGTTTTTCGACTGCGGTACCACCTCGCCGTTCGTGATCGACTTCATCCCCGACGACTTGGAGTTCACGGCGGTGTGCAGCTCGTTGAACGTGCTGCTCAAGCTGCATAACAAGCCCAACTGCCACATCGTGTTGTGCGGCGGCACCTTCCATCGCAAGAACCAGGTGTTTGAAAACAGTGCCGAAAGCAGCATCCTCGACAGCGTGCGCCTGACCTGGGCCTTCGTGACTGCCGCTGGCGTCAGCCAGGCATTCGGCGTGACGTGCTTCAACTTCAATGAAGTCGAGGTCAAGCAAAAGGTCATGCGCCAGGCCCAGCAACGTGTGTTGCTCGCCGACTTCAGCAAGTTCGACACGGTGCGCACCGCTCACTTCGCCGCCCTGGAGGACTTTCAGTACGTGGTCAGCGACAAGAAAATCCCCCGCAGCTACAAGGACGCCATCCAGGCCCACGGCGCGCAATTGCTGGTTTAACCCAGCAACCGCTGGCGTTCCTGCACGCTCAGGTAGCCGGTGGTGACACTGAACGAAGCGCTGGCTCCCGCCGCCAGCAGACGCACGTGGCCTTTGGCTTTCTCGGCGTTATAGCCCTCGGGTTCGCACGTCGATGGCAGCACGAACGCCGCCACTTGCTGATCCGGCGTGTGCAGGATCCAGCGTGCGGCGTGCGCGAATTGTTCGGGGCGATAGCGGGTGTAGAACGCCGCGCCATCGGGATGATCCAGCAGGAAGTGGGCCTGGCCGGTGGCGTCTGTGCCGACGCCGTCGAAGAAAAACACGATTTCAGGGTCGTACAACCCCGGCTGATCGAGACAGGCCAATTGCCCGGGTTGTTCGGCCAGTTGCGCCATGTAGGCACTCCAGTCCGGCGTCGGCTTGACGTGGCCCGGAATGCTGGTGCGCAGGCGCAGTCGCTGCATGCCCCATGGCTCGACAAACCGCGCGCCGGCCACAAAGGCGTAGTTCATGTGGGCCATGTACATCAGTTCCATCGGCTTGCCGGCCAGGTTGGTCACGTCCATGTCGATATCGAACACCGCCGAATCGGCGCGCAGGGTCACGCTGGGGCACGCCTGGTAGCGATCGCCAAAGCCCTTGGCATATTGATAACAACCGCCCAGGCGCACAAAGCCCTCGCCGAGGTCCAGCCAGGCCGAGTCCATCGGGGCGCAAGGCATTTCGCCGTGCAAGGCGTGGGTGTCATCCGGCGCCGGGCAACCGTTGCGCAGCAGGCCACTGTGAAACATGAAGCAGCCGTAGGTATCGATGACCATCGGGCTGGGCCGGGGTTGCTCGAACAGGTTGCTCATGGTCAGGTCGCAGCCGTCGAACACCGCCGACCAGATCATCTGCCCTTGATAGGGCAGCAGCACCAGGCGTCCACGGCTGTTCTCCAGGCTCACGGCCAGCACGCCGGACGGATAGATCCAGGCACTGACCTTGAAATCCTCGGACTGCAACAGGACTCTCTCCTGCTCGGCAAACACCGCTGGATACAGCGGGATCCGCGTATTCATGAGGCCACCGCCGCGGCGGCGCTCGACGGTAACGTGCCGGGTTGGCGCATGCACTTGACCGCGTACATCACGATCACGATAAAGCACAGCAACGGTACGCTGTAGGCCAGTTGCATATTGCCGCCGCTGGCATCGGACAACAGGCCCTGGAAGATCGGAATCACCCCGCCGCCGACGATGCTCATTACCAGCAATGAACCGCCGACGCCGGTGTCTTCACCCAGGCCATCGATGGTCAGGCCGTAAATGGTCGGCCAGCACGGGCCGAGGAAAATACTCACGCCGACCGCTGCGTACACCGCCGAAATGTTCGGCACCAGAATGGTGTAGGCCAGCAGCACAATGCACAGCACACCGTAGATCGCCAGGACCTTGGCCGGATGCAGGCGGCGCATCAACAGGTTGGCGATCATCTTGCCGACAAAGTAGGCGGCAAAGGTGGTCAGCAAAAACCATGAAGCGCTGCGCTCATTCATTCCGCCCATTTGCATCGCCAGGCGAATGGTGAAACTCCACACGCCGACCTGGGCGCCCACGTAGAGAAACTGCGCCAATACGCCAAAGGTAAAGCGCGGGTTACGCCACAGCCGGCCCAGGCTTTGGCGCAGGCTGCCAGGCTTGCTGTCAGCCGGCTTATTGCCCTTGCAGGCCGGGAACCGGGTGATCGCGACCAGGATAAACATCAGCACCAGCACGGCGATCATCCACTTGTAGGGCAACAGCGTGGACTGGATCATCTGCAACTGCTGCACGGCGGCCTCGGAGGCGCTCATCCGGGTCAGTTGTTCCGTGGTCGCGTCGGTGTCCTTGAACATCACGAAACTGCCGACGTACACCCCTGCCATCGCACCGAAGGGGTGGAAAGTCTGCGAGATGTTCAAGCGCCGCGTCCCGGTTTCCCGGGGCCCCATCAGGGTCGAGTAGGTGTTGCAGGCGGTTTCCAGGAACGACAGGCCGGCCGCAATCACAAACAGCGCCAGCAGGAACATGCCGTACTTGGCCGTCGACGCCGCCGGGAAAAACAGCAGGCAGCCGAACATGTACAGCAGCAACCCGATCAGGATCGTGCTCTTGTAGCTGAAGCGGCGCACCACCATCGCCGCCGGAATCGCCACGAAAAAGTAGCCCAGGTAAAACGCCGACTGCACAAAGGCGGTCTGGAAATCACTGAGCAAAAACGCTTTCTTGAAGTGTGCGATCAGCACGTCATTCATGCTTGCCGCCGCCGCCCACAGCGCAAAGATGCTGCACAGCAGGATAAAGGCGAACCAGGGCGTGCGGTTCAGGTAGAAACCATCGGGTGTCTGTTGCAGCGCAGGTTTGTTCATTATTGTTCTCCGGGCTGGTTTGGGGGTTACGGCTGTTGCTGGAAACGGGCGAACGCCTCGCTGTCGGGATATGACGTCTGGGTGCCCAGGGCCATGACCGAGCAGGCGGAATACGCCACGGCCTGTTCCATGGCCTGCCGGATACCGCCGTCGCGGCTCCAGTGCTGAATGAAGCAACCGATGAAGGCATCGCCGGCGCCCGTGGTGTCCCGTGCCACGACCTTTCGGCCCGGCACCCGGAATTCGCCCTCCTCTCCCACGTACAACGCACCGTGTTCGCCGAGGGTGACGATCACGTGGCGAATACCGCTGGCCACCAGCGTGCGCGCGGCGCGTTGGGCGGCGTCCGGCGAGTCCACGACCTGGCCGGTGATCAACGCCAGTTCCGATTCATTGGGGATCAGGAAGTCCAGCTGCGCCAGGTGCTCCCCGCTCAGGCCGGCCAGGGCCGGTGCCGGGTTGAGCAGCACCGCGATGCCGTGCCGGTGCGCAAATTCGATGGCGTAGTAGACCGTCTCCAGATTGATCTCCAACTGCAGCACGATCAGCGTGCACTCGCGCAGGTCGGCGGCCGCTGCGTCGATGTCCGCCGGCAACAAATGCGCATTGGCGCCTTTGACGATCAGAATGCTGTTGTGGGAGTCGGCCCGCACAAAAATCGGCGCGACACCGCTGGAAACCCCAGGCACCCGCTGCACATGACGGGTGTCGATACCAAACCGCTGGAAGTTGGCCAGGGTGTTGTCGGCAAACATGTCGTCGCCGACCTTGCTCAACATCAGCACCTGCGCCCCAAGCTTGGCTGCCGCCACCGCCTGGTTCGCCCCCTTGCCGCCACACCCGAGGGCAAAACCAGGCGCTTCCAGGGTTTCGCCCTGGGCCGGCATGCGGTCGATGTAGGTGATCAAATCCACCATATTGCTGCCGATGACTGCGATCTTGCTCATTGCTATTCCACCTTGTTGCAACACGACCAGGCAGGTCGTGGTGCTCTTGTTTTGTTATTTAAATAACATTAGGTGTGAATATTCAATCTTTTTTTTGCAAAGCACGGCCAACGAGCCCTCCGGGTGGGCCGGTGGACCGGGCAAAAAAAACCGACCCACAGGGGGCCGGTCCATAAAGCGTGTATCAGGTCTGTGCGGTGTTACAGGCTGAAGCGATCCACGGATTGCGACAACTTACCGGCCAGCCCGGCCAGTTCATCGGTGGTCGAGGCAGTTTCGCCGATGATGCGGCTGTTGTTTTCCGACATCCCCGCAATCATCTCCACCTGATGGGAGATTTCGTTGCTGGCCAGGCTCTGTTCACCGATGGTGCGCGAGATGTCGTTCACCAACTCGGTGGTATTCAGGGTGGCCTGCAGAATATCGCGGATCGCTCGCTCCACCTCGGCAGTCACCGCCATGCCTTTGTCCACTTGGGTGACGCCCTCCTCCATGCTGGTCACCGCTTCCCGGGTGTTCTGCTGGATACGCCCGACCATGCTGGCAATTTCCTGGGTCGAGGCGCTGGTGCGGCCCGCCAGGCTGCGCACTTCATCGGCGACCACCGCAAAGCCGCGTCCCTGCTCGCCGGCGCGGGCGGCTTCAATCGCGGCGTTCAGGGCCAACAGGTTGGTTTGGTCAGCGATGCCCTTGATCACTTGGATGATGCTGAAGATCGCCTCGGACTCCTTGTCCAGGGTACGAATGACCTGGGCCGATTGCTGCGCTGAGCGGGCAATGCCATCCATGTCCTTCACCACCTGGTGGATCACCCGGCCGCCATCCTTGGCCAGGGCTTCGGCCTGGTTGGCCATGTCCAGGGCACGCCCGGCATGCCGGGTGATTTCTTCAATGCTGGCGGTCATTTCACTGGCCGCCGCCGCCATGGTGCTGGCAGCCGCGCTTTGCTGCTGACTGCTGCCGGCGACGTCATGGCAGCCCTGGCTCAAGCGTTCGCTCATGCCATTGACGCCGTGGGCATTGCTGCGCACCACCTCGATCATGCCGCGCAGATCTCGCTGCATGGTGGCAAGGCTACGGATCAATGAGCTGGCTTCGTCCTTGCGCTTGGGTTCGACAATCGGCTCGCTCAGGTTACCCCGGGCGATACTGGCGGCAATGCGGCTGGCGGCCTGCAGCGGCGCCATGATGCTCGACAACACCCAGCGCCCCTGGGCCAGCAGCAGCAACAGGCTGGCGAGCAATACGGCGCCCAAGGTCAAATTGGCGTGGCTGATGGTCTGCCGCGTACTGGCGCTGGTCTCCTGGGTATTGCTTTCGATCAGCTCGCTCATTGCCGCCATTTGATCTTCCAGCTGGGAAAACGCCTTGTTGAAGGTGTCCAGTTCCCCGCGAGCGGCCTCAGGATTCTCCAGGGCCAGCGCGACGATGCGCTCGCCGGCACTGATATAGGTGTCCAGGCTGGGTCTGATTTTTTCCAGGCCGGTCTTGATCGTGGCATCCAGCGGCAACTTGAGGTTGTCCCCCAGTACCTGACGGAAATGCTCGGCGTGTTCCTTCAACGAGGTGTTGACCTCGTCCTTGCTGCTGGTGCTTTTGCCCAACCCCACGAGCATGGCGGACAGCACGTCGGCACGCAGTGCGTCGTGCATCATGTCGGCTTCCATATGGTTGCGCAGGACCGTCATGCTCACCTCGCTATCCTGTACGGCCTGGCTCATCCGAACATTCCCCAGGTAGCCGGCCAGGCTCATGACCAGAGCCGTGAGCAACCCAGTGGCAATCAACAGCATCAAGCGTAATTTGATCGTCATGCTGACATCCCCATACCCAACCGTCGAAGCAACGTTCTTACCGTTATCGGCATCAATCCCTGTTAGTGAAGCCTAAGTTTGCGGATCTGCGCGGATCCCTTAAGCTGATCGACTTTTGCGCTGCCGGAAACCGCCCATGTCCCGAAGTATTGCCCACCTTGCGTTGCTGCTGGGGTTGATCACCGCCGTCGGCCCGTTCGCCATCGACATCTACTTGCCCGCCCTGCCCACCCTGGGCGCCAGCCTGCACGCCTCGCCGGCGGCGGTACAGATGAGCCTCACGGTATTTTTCATGATCATTGGGGTTTGCCAGCTGTTCTACGGCCCGATCAGCGATGTGTTCGGGCGCAAGCCGCCGATTTACGCCGGGCTGCTGATCTTTGCGGTGGGCAGCGTCGGCTGCGCGCTGGCGCCTACGATTGAAGTGCTGATTGGCTTTCGCGCCGTGCAGGCCTTCGGCGCCTGTGCCGGGATGGTGATTCCCCGGGCGATCGTGCGCGACCTGTACACCGGCCATGAAGCCGCGCGGCTGATGGCCTTGCTGATGCTGGTGATGAGTGTGTCGCCGATTCTCGCGCCGCTGGCCGGCAGCCTGGTGATTTCGTTGTGGAGCTGGCGCGAAGTGTTCGCCGTGCTCGCGGTGGTGGCCGTACTGTGCCTGGTGATGACAATTGTGCAGCTGCCCGAAACCCATCCCGCCGAGCGCCGGCTGGGCAAGACCTTGGGCACGGCGTTCAGCAGCTACGGCGCACTGCTGCGTGACCCGGTCTTCATCGGTCTGTCGGTGGTGTGCGGGTTCGGGCTGGCGACGTTCTTTGTGTTTATCGGCAGTGCGCCCTTCGTGTATATCGAATACTTCGGCCTCACGCCTACCCAGTTCAGCCTGTGTTTCGCCCTGAACGCCGCGTCGTTTTTTGCCATGAGCCAACTCACTGCACGCTTGAGCGCGCGCTTCGGCCTGGCGCCACTGATTCGTTGGTCGGTGGTCGCCGTAGCCGCCGTGATGGTGCTGCTGGCCGCGACCACGCTGTGGGTCGACAGCCTGGCCTTGATGATGGCGTTGCTGTTTATCGGCTTCGGTTTCCTCGGCCTGCTGTTGCCGGCGGCGGGCGTGTTATCCCTGGAAGATCATGGTGCTGTGGCGGGCTCTGCCTCCGCGCTGTTGGGGGCCATCCAGATGATCACCGCTGCCGTGTCCATGACCCTGGTCGGTGTGTTTGCCGACCACACGCCGGCGCCGATGCTGGTCGGCATTGCGCTGTGCGCCGTCGCGGCGATGCTCACCACCCTGTGGACCTTGCGCCGCCTGCCGGCGCACCTGGCGAGCGCCCCGCCCCACGGCTGAGCGATACCGCTCGTCGGGCCTGGCCGGCATCCATTACAACTATCGCCGGCCATGAAACTACTAATCCCATAGCACCGTTCGAAACCTATGGAGATTGGAAATGACTGACTACCCACGCCCGCCCTTCGCCCCCCAGGCGCAAAACGTGCCTGGTACCCAACGCAAGATGGACCCGTATCCGGACTGCGGGGAGCAGAGCTATAAAGGCTCCGGTCGATTGGCCAACAAGATCGCCCTGATCACCGGCGCCGACAGCGGCATTGGCCGCGCAGTGGCCATCGCCTTCGCCCGTGAAGGCGCCGATGTGGCCATCGCCTACCTGGACGAACACGAAGACGCCAGGGAAACCGCGCGCTGGGTCGAGGAAGCCGGCCGCCAATGCCTGTTGCTGCCCGGTGACATCGCGCAAAAAGCCACCTGCCAGGCACTGGTCGACAAGACCGTGGAACAGTTCGGGCGCATTGACGTGCTGGTCAATAACGCGGCATTCCAGATGACCCACGAAACGCTCGAAGAGATCGAGGATGAGGAATGGGTCAAGACCTTCGATATCAACATCACCGCGATGTTTCGCATCTGCAAGGCTGCGCTGCCGCATATGAAGGCCGGAAGTTCGATCATCAACACCAGCTCGGTGAACTCCGACATGCCCAAGCCGACCCTGCTGGCCTATGCCGCCACCAAGGGCGCAATCGCCAACTTCACCGGCGGCTTGGCGCAACTACTCGGCAGCAAGGGCATCCGCGTCAACAGCGTCGCGCCCGGCCCGATCTGGACGCCGTTGATCGTGGCGACCATGACTGATGAAGACGTGCAGAACTTCGGCAGCGAAACCCCACTGGGCCGCCCCGGCCAACCGGTGGAAGTGGCGCCGATTTATGTGCTGCTGGCGTCGGACGAGGCCAGCTATATCTCGGGTTCGCGTTATGCGGTCACCGGCGGCAAACCGATTCTGTAGGCCCGCGGCTGTTCTTCTACAGATCAAACCGATCCACCGCCCGCCGCCGTTCGTTGTCGTCACGCACGTCATAGCTGGCGGTGGTCTGGATATTGGTGTGGTGCGCCAGCTTCTGTGCAATCGACAGGTCATGCTCCTCGATCACCCGCGTGATGAACGAGCGGCGAAAGTCGTGGGGCATGATCTTCACCCCGACCTGCTCACCCCGTTGGCGGGCGATGTAGTAAATCGCGTGCTTGGTGATACGTTCGCGGGTGATATGGCTGCCCCGGCGTATGCGGTTGAACAGGAAGCTGTCGTCCTGCTCGCCTTCCTTGAGTTGCTCGCGCCTGAACGCCAACCACGCCTGCAGCTTGGCGAAAGCCCAGTCCGGTGCATACTTGACCAGCTCCTTGTTGCCCTTGCCGATCACCCGCAAGCTGCGTTCATCGAAGTTGATCTGCGCCAGGTCGAGGTTGACCGACTCGGATTTGCGCATGCCCGAGCCATACAGGATGCCGATGACCGCTGCATCACGCAGGCCCTGGGGGCGAGGGTCGGCGGCGCAGACCTCCATCATTTCCCGGATCAACGTGCGTCGCAGATTGCGGCCCTGGCCCAGGCGCGTGCCGGGCGTGGCCTTGACCGTGCGCATTTTCAGGAGATGTTCCTGGCTGATCAGGCTCATGCGCCAGGCTTCGTTCATCACCCCGCGCACGGCATTCACGTACAGGGATGAGGTATTCGGCGCGTAGCCGTCTTCACGCAACGCTGCGACCAGGGCGATGACATGTTCGGGTTGCAGCAGGTGCCAGTCGATGTCTTCGAGGTTGATGTCTTCGAAGCCCAGGCGGTCGGCGGCGTCCTGCAGCACGTAGCGCATGGTCAGTTGGCTGGAGGGGGCCAGGCGGGTGAGGTAGAGGGTCAACGGGTTGCGGATAGACTCGGTCAAGGTAGATCAGCCTTTGGATTAAATACCTCGAACAACTCATTGTTTAATCGAGGTATTTAGTGAATTGGCGAAGACCGAGTCTAACCCAGGAAAAGCCCTGGCACAAAATCACGGTGCCGTGTCTTCATCCTCGGTGGGTGCCTGGGGCTGGGTCTGGGCCTGGCTCCATTCGGCATCCTGCTTCTGCATCAGGGCGAACCAGTGCTGACGCATAAAGGCCAGGTAAGCTTCCGGCGCCTTGGCAAAGTCCTTCTCATCGCCATAGCAACCCGGCAACGGCAACTCCGTACCCTGCTCCTTGTACTGGCTGACCAGCGCCTGCTGCCCGGCCACGCTGCAATCCTTGGGCAGCGGCATGCCACGCAGGGCCCCGGCCTCCTCATCCCACCAGGCTGCGCCGACCCGGTCGACACCGCGCAGGCGGTACTTCTGCGACTTGCCGACATGCATGATCAGCTTGAATTCGTTGGGGCTGACATCGCTGGTGCAGGTGCGCGAATAGCCCACGGTGGCCTGGGTGATACCATCGCCGGTGAGGTCGGTGACCTTGGTCGCGGCCATGTCGAAGCGCAGCGCCGCATCGAATTGGCAATGCTGTACGTCGTCGTAGAGCATCCACATGCGCTTGGGACGGTCACCGTCGATCAGGTATTGGGCCGCGTAGACAAATGCCGACTGGGTACCGTCATCCTCGCGTTCGCTGACCTGCTCGGAGAGCACCAGCAGGTTCTTGCCCTGGCGGTCGTCCCAGGTATAGGCGGCGACCTGCCTGCCGCGCACTTCAACACCCTCGGGCACTTGGGCGAGCGCGGTGAGCGCCACGCCATCATCTGCCCGTACGGCGCTGACGCAGGCCGCCGTCATCAACAATCCGATCAAAACGGGCCGCCATTGGCCGCTTATACGCTGCACGCTATTCATCCGAGTACCCTGGCAAGAGATGGCTTACTTTACCGGCACTTGAGGCGCATTGCAGAGAAGATTCTTCAATTAAGACCAAGGGCCAGCCTTACTCCCAGGCATTGACGCACCCCACCTGCTGACAATGCCTGTTTCGCCAGCCGGCACTGCTCGGCCATGTCTTAATTACGTAGCTGAACCCTAGCTGTCTACCTGTCAAATAAACGAGTTTTTCATCTGCCTTTCATATCTGTTCAACATTTTTACGCTTAATCTTGAACGTGAAACTTCAGAGCAAATCACATTACACCAGCTAACCTGTTGATTACGTTTCACCTTTAACGCCGCTTTTTACCTGCGAGCCCTACGCTTGCCCAATGAATACTGCTGTTTTCACGCGCCAAGTTGCTCTAGCCCCGAGGTCATGAATCTTTGAAACCCTACCCTATTCATTGCGTGTCGATCGTTATCCCGGTCTACAACGAACAAGAAAGCCTGCCTGAACTGCTGCGTCGCACCACCGCCGCCTGCAAGCAACTGGCCTACGAATACGAAATCATCCTGGTGGATGACGGTAGCCGCGACAACTCCGCCCAATTGCTCGAAGACGCCGCCGCGCAAGACGGCAGCAACGTGGTGGCGGTGATCCTCAATCGCAACTACGGGCAGCACGCGGCGATCATGGCCGGTTTCGAGCAGTGCCGGGGCGACGTGGTGATTACCCTCGATGCCGACCTGCAGAACCCTCCCGAAGAAATCCCGCGTCTGGTTGAACAGGCCGCCCTGGGCTACGACGTGGTCGCCACGGTACGCAACAATCGCCAGGACTCGGCCTTTCGCCGCTGGCCTTCGCGCCTGATCAACCTCGCCGTGCAACGCTCCACCGGCGTCGCCATGAGCGATTACGGCTGCATGCTGCGCGCTTACCGGCGCACCATCGTCGACGCCATGCTCGCCTGCCGCGAGCGCAGCACCTTCATCCCGATCCTGGCCAACGGCTTTGCCCGTCACACCACCGAGATCCTGGTGCACCACGCCGAGCGTGAACACGGCGAATCCAAATACAGCGCCATGCGCCTGATCAGCCTGATGTTCGACCTGCTGACCTGCATGACCACCACGCCGCTGCGCTTGCTGTCTATCGTCGGCTTCAGCCTGGCGGCGCTGGGCGTGTTCTTCGCCTTTGCGTTAATCGTGATGCGCCTGGCCTTCGGCGCCGACTGGGCTGGCGACGGTCTGTTCGTACTGTTCGCGGTGCTGTTCGTGTTCACCGGCGGCCAGTTCATCGGCATGGGCCTGCTGGGTGAATACCTGGGGCGCATGTACAGCGACGTGCGTGCGCGCCCACGCTTCTTTATTGAAAAAGTGCTGCGCAACCAACCCGCAGCACCGGCACCCGTGGTCGTCGTTGACGGCCTGGTGTCTTCCCATTCCACCACTACTTTTCCTTCCGATCAGGTTTCGTCATGAATTCAAAAGCCGTTGTCTTCGCTTACCACGATATTGGCTGTGCGGGCATTGAAGCCCTGCTGACTGCCGGCTACGACATTGCCGCCGTGTTCACCCATGCCGACGACCCCAAGGAAAACAATTTCTACGCTTCCGTCGCCCAACTCTGCGCGCGCAACGGCATCCCGGTACACGCGCCGGAAGACGCCAACCACCCGCTGTGGATCGAGCGTATTGCCAAGTTGAACCCGGACTACATTTTTTCTTTCTACTACCGCAATCTGCTGAGCGAGCCTTTGCTGGCCACCGCCAGCAAAGGCGCGTTCAACCTGCACGGCTCTTTGCTGCCTAAATACCGTGGCCGTGCCCCGGCCAACTGGGTGCTGGTCAACGGCGAAACCGAAACCGGCGTGACCCTGCACCGCATGGTCAAGCGCGCCGATGCCGGGGCGATCCTGGCCCAGCAAAAAGTCATGATCGAGCGCACCGACACCGGCCTGACCCTGCACGCCAAGCTGCGTGATGCGGCCACCAGCCTGCTGCGCGACGCCCTGCCGCAACTGGTTGCGGGCAAGCTGACCGAGACGGCCCAGGACGAAAGCCAGGCCACCTACTTTGGTCGCCGTACGGCCGCCGACGGTAAGCTGGAGTGGAAAAACCCCGCTGAAGAACTGTTCAACCTCGTGCGTGCGGTGACTCAACCGTACCCAGGCGCGTTCTGCGCCGTCGGCGAGCACAAGCTCATCGTCTGGCAAGCCGAAGTGGTCAAGGGCAATGAAGGCCTGGCGCCGGGCCGTGTGATCAGCGTCAACCCGCTGCGCATCGCCTGCGGCGAAGACTCCCTGGTGGTCAAGTTCGGCCAGCGCAACGACAACGGCCTGTACCTGGCCGGCCCGTCACTGGCCAACGAACTGGGCCTGGTCGACGGCTCCGTGCTGCGCGGTGCCGAGTCCGGCCGCAAGCCGCGCCGGACCCGCGTGCTGATCCTCGGTGTGAACGGCTTTATCGGTAACCACCTGTCCGAGCGCCTGCTGCGTGACGACCGTTATGAAGTCTACGGCCTGGACATCGGCTCCGACGCTATCGAGCGCCTGCGCAGCCACCCGAACTTCCATTACGTCGAAGGCGACATCAGCATCCACACCGAGTGGATCGAGTACCACATCAAGAAGTGCGACGTGGTTCTGCCGCTGGTGGCCATCGCCACACCGATCGAATACACCCGCAACCCGCTGCGCGTATTCGAGCTGGACTTCGAAGAAAACCTCAAGCTGGTGCGCTACTGCGTCAAGTACAACAAGCGCGTGATCTTCCCGTCGACCTCCGAAGTCTATGGCATGTGCCAGGACCAGTACTTCGACGAAGACACCTCCAACCTGGTGGTCGGCCCGGTCAACAAACAACGCTGGATCTATTCGGTCTCCAAGCAACTGCTGGACCGCGTGATCTGGGCCTACGGCGCCAAGGGCCTGAACTTCACCCTGTTCCGTCCGTTCAACTGGATGGGCCCGCGCCTGGACCGCCTGGATTCGGCGCGTATCGGCAGCTCCCGGGCGATTACCCAACTGATTCTGAACCTGGTGGAAGGTACGCCGATCCGCCTGTTCGACGGTGGCGAGCAGAAGCGTTGCTTCACTGACATCGCCGACGGTATCGAAGCGCTGGCGCGCATCATCGATAACGACAACGATGCCTGCAACGGCCAGATCATCAACATCGGCAACCCGGAAAACGAAGCCAGCATCCGCCAGTTGGGCGAAGAGCTGCTGCGTCAGTTCGAAGCGCACCCGCTGCGCGGCAACTTCCCGCCGTTCGCCGGTTTCCGCGACGTCGAGAGCAAGGCGTTCTACGGCACCGGTTACCAGGACGTGGCACACCGCAAGCCAAGCATCGAAAACGCCAAGCGCCTGCTGAACTGGGAGCCGACCGTGGAAATGAGCGAAACCATCGGCAACACGCTGGACTTCTTCCTGCGTGAAGCCATGCTCGAAATCGCGGACAAAAAGTAATGAAGGCAGGCTTGCGCATCGACGTCGATACCTACCGCGGCACCCGTGAAGGCGTGCCACGGTTGCTCGAATCCCTGGATGAGGCCGGGGTCAAGGCGACGTTCTTCTTCAGTGTCGGGCCGGACAACATGGGGCGCCATTTGTGGCGCCTGATCCGCCCGCAGTTCCTGTGGAAGATGCTGCGTTCCAACGCGGCCGGCCTGTACGGCTGGGACATCCTGCTGGCCGGCACCGCCTGGCCGGGCAAGCCGATCGGCCGCGACCTGGGGCACTTGATGCGCCAGGCCAGGGCGGCGGGGCATGAAGTCGGCCTGCACGCCTGGGATCACCACGGCTGGCAGGCCAACACCGGGCGTTGGAGCGATGCACAGCTGGTCGAGCAGATTCGACGCGGCGTGGAGACCTTGAGCGACATCCTCGGCGAACCCATCGACTGTTCGGCCGCCGCCGGTTGGCGTGCCGATGAGCGGGTGGTGCAGGCCAAGCAAGGTTTCAACTTCCGCTACAACAGCGATTGCCGGGGTACCAGCCTGTTTCGGCCGACATTGGCCGATGGCAGCGCGGGTACGCCACAAATTCCGGTGGACCTGCCGACCTTCGACGAAGTCGTCGGGCCGGTGGTGGCCGCCAAGGACTTCAACGGCTTCATTCTTGACCGGTTTGCCGAGTCGAAGCTCAACGTCTACACGATCCACGCAGAAGTAGAAGGGATCCTGATGGCCAATGATTTTCGCCAGTTGCTCGCCCAGGCAGGGCAGCGCGGCATCGACTTCAAACCCCTGGGCGACTTGTTGCCTGCGGACCTGACCACCCTGCCCCGGCAACACCTGGTGCGCGGCGCATTAAGCGGCCGTGAGGGGTGGCTCGGAGTGCAGCAGGCATGATCCGGCGTTGGGCCTTGCCCCTGCTCCTGTTGGCGTTCGGTGTGTTTTACCTGTTGCCGCTGGCCACCCACGGCCTGTGGATTCCGGATGAAACCCGCTATGCACAGATCAGCCAGGAAATGCTGCTGACCGGCAAGTGGGCCTCGCCGCACTTCATGGGGATCCGCTACTTCGAAAAACCGGCTGCCGGGTACTGGATGATCGCGCTGGGCCAGGCGATCTTCGGGCAGAACCTGTTTGGCGTGCGCTTCGCCTCGGCGTTGAGCACCGGCTTGAGCATCCTGCTGGTGTACCTGGTGTCGCGCCGGCTGTGGAATGACCCGCAAAAAAGCCTGGTCAGCACCGTGCTGTACATGAGTTTCGTCAGTGTGGCGGCACTGGGCGGCTACGCCAACCTCGATCCGCAGTTCACGTTCTGGGTCAACCTGACCGGCGTTGCCCTGTGGTTCTGCTTCGACAGCACCACCCGCAACGGCCGCCTGGGAGCCTGGGCGCTGCTCGGTTTTGCCTGTGGCATGGGCTTTATGACCAAGGGCTTCCTGGCGTGGCTGTTGCCGGTGTTGATCGCCCTGCCCTACGCGATCTGGCAGAAGCGCTTTCGCGAACTGCTCGGTTACGGCCTGGTCGCAGTAGTCGTGGCTATTGTGGTGAGCCTGCCGTGGGCCCTGGCCGTGCACCTGCAAGAGCCGGACTACTGGAACTTCTTCTTCTGGCACGAGCACATCCAGCGCTTTGCCGGCGACGACGCCCAGCACGCCGAACCGTTCTGGTACTACCTGCCGCTGCTGATCGCCTTCTGCCTGCCTTGGGTGGCGCTGTTGCCGTCCACCCTGAAACAGGCGTGGCAGGAAAAACGCGCGGCGAAAATCGCCTTTCTGTTGTTGTGGCTGCTGATGCCCCTGGCGTTTTTCAGCCTGGCCAAGGGCAAGTTGCCCTCCTACATCATGCCGTGCCTGCTCCCGCTGGCGTTGCTGATGGGCCACACCCTGGCCGACAAACTGGCCCAGGCCCGTGGTCGTGTATTGCGCATCAACGGCTGGCTGAACCTGGTGATTGGCGTTGTGGCGTTACTGGCCCTGACCTGGTTCCAACTGAAAAAACCGGTGTACGAGCACGGCAGTGAAACCCTCAGCCTGGTGCTGGTGTTTATCTTCCTGTTCGGCTGGATCGTTGCCAACCTGCTGCAGGCCTCGCGCCCGCTGCGCTTGTGGGCGGCGCCGGTGATCGGCAGCTGGTTGCTGGTGGCGCTGGTCCCGGCCGCATTGCCCCATTCGGTGGTTTATAACAAGACCCCGGACCAGTTCATCATCGATCACCTCCAGGAGCTGAGCCAGACCAGCGCGTTGCTGAGCAACGACCTCGGCGCGGCCTCTGCCCTGGCGTGGCGCGTCAAGCGCCCGGACGTGACCCTCTATAACACCGTCGGCGAAGTGAAATATGGCTTGGCCTTCGACGATGCGGCCCATCACAAGGTCGACACCACGCAGGTCCAACAGTGGATGAGCGACGCGCGCAAACACGGCGCGGTCGGTGTGGTGATGCGCGTCAAGGGTGACGACGAAATCGCCGAAGTGGACTTGCTGCCCAAAGACGGCAAGCGCTACGAGCAAGGCAATATCGTGATCCTGGTGTTTCCGCAGGTTGCGCCATGACCACATTGCTCCTGTTATTGGCGGCCTGCCTGCTGACATGCATGGGCCAGGTCTCGCAGAAATTCGCCGTGGAAGGCTGGCGCGGCCAGCCCGACGGTTGGGCGCTGAAACTGCGCTCGCCCTGGTTGTGGTCGGCCCTGCTGTGCCTGGGTTTTGGTTTGCTGGTGTGGTTGCTGGTGCTGCAGCGCCTGGAAGTCGGCATCGCCTACCCGATGCTCAGCCTCAATTTTGTCCTGGTCACCCTGGTGGCACGCTGTGTATTCAAGGAACCCATCGACACACGGCATTGGCTGGGTGTGTTGCTGGTGATTGCCGGTGTGGTGCTGCTGGGGCGCCAGGTATGAGCCGCCTGCGTGGGTTTGCCCTGGCCCTGGGCAGCGTTGGCCTGGTCAGCGCCGCCCAGTTGGGCATGCGCTGGAGCATGACGCGCCTGCCCTTGCCCACCGAATGGCTGATGGCGTTCGACAGCAACGCCATCGACTTCACCGCGTTGGTCGTGGTGAGCCTGGCGATCCTGGCCTACGCGCTGTCGATGCTCTGCTGGCTCGGTGCCCTAAAGCACCTGCCCCTGGGCCGCGCCTATTCGCTGCTGAGCATCAGCTACGCGCTGGTGTACCTGCTGGCCGCCAGCCTGCCGGTGTTCAACGAACATTTTTCCCTCTCGAAAACCCTGGGGGTGGCGCTTGTCATCCTTGGTGTGCTGGTCATTAACTCTCGCCGTGCTAGCGCTGCAAGCGCCAGGAATGCCCCATGAAAATCAGTGTATTTGGTAGTGGTTACGTCGGTCTGGTACAGGCCACCGTATTAGCCGAAGTCGGTCACGATGTCATCTGCATGGACGTCGATCAGAACAAGGTCAAGCTCCTGCAGCAAGGCCATGTGAGCATCTTCGAGCCGGGGCTGGCGGCCATGGTCAAGGAAAACCTGGAGAGCGGGCGACTGCACTTCACCTTTGACGAAAAGCTTGCCGTCGAACACGGCGAAGTGCTGTTTATCGCGGTGGGTACACCGTCGGATGAAGACGGCTCGGCGGACCTCAAGTACGTGCTGTCGGTGGGCGATGCGGTGGCCCGCCACCGTATCGAACCGGTGATCCTGGTGGAGAAATCCACCGTACCGGTGGGCACGGGCGACACCCTGCGCGCCCATATCGAAAGAGCCCTGCACCTGGCCGGTCGGCACCTGGAGTTCGATATTGTCTCCAACCCGGAATTCCTCAAGGAAGGCTCGGCCGTTTCCGACTGCCGCCGCCCGGACCGCATCATCATCGGCTGCGAGCGCGAAGAAGTGCGCGACGTGATGCGCGACCTGTACGCGCCGTTCAACCGCAACCATGACCGCATCATCTTCATGGACCTGCGCAGCGCCGAACTGACCAAATACGCCGCCAACTGCATGCTGGCCACCAAGATCAGCTTTATCAACCAGATCGCCGAACTGGCCGAGCACTTGGGCGCCGATATCGAAGCCGTGCGCCTGGGTATCGGCGCCGACTCGCGCATCGGCTACCACTTTATCTACCCCGGCTGCGGCTACGGCGGCTCGTGCTTCCCCAAGGACATGCGCGCCTTGATCCACAGCGCCAAGCAGGCCAACTGCTCCAGCGACCTGCTGGAAGCCGTGGAAGCCATCAACCAGCGCCAGAAGAGCAAGCTGTTCGAACGTATCAATGCGTTCTTCCAGGGCAACCTGCGCGGCAAGACCTTTGCCCTGTGGGGCCTGGCGTTCAAGCCCAACACCGACGACATGCGCGATGCGCCCAGCCGCGTGCTGATGGAAGCCCTGTGGGCCGCCGGCGCCACTGTGCGGGCGTTCGACCCGGAAGCCATGCAGGAAACCCAGCGCATCTACGCTGACGAGGAGCGGCTGATGCTGATGGGCACGCCGGAATCCACGTTGCTCGGCGCCGATGCGCTGATCGTCTGCACCGAATGGCAGCAGTTCAAGGCGCCCGACTTCGAGCTGATCCACCAGCGCCTGAAAACCCCGGTGATCTTCGACGGCCGCAACCTGTATGACGGTGAGCGCCTGGCGCGCAAAGGCTTCCAGTACTACCCGATCGGCCGTGGCGACTCCTGCCAGTTGCCGATCCCCCAGCAACAGTGGATGCCGCGGGTCGTGGAAGCCTGAGTCGTGAACAAAGCTCAACCGTCCCTGCTCAGCCCGACGATCCGCCGCCAATCCCTCGGCTTGGGGTTGCTGGCGCTGTTGTTGTTCATCGCCGGCAGCTGGCACCAGGCGATTATCGGTTTCGACTCACGCTTCGTGGTGTTTGCCCAGGAGATGCTGCGCCATGGGCCGGGCTTTTTCCCCACCACGTACGGGCAGCCGTATGCCGATTACCTGGCCACCTCGACGCTGATGACCTGGCTGTTGTCCCTGCCCCTGGGCGAGGTCACCAGCCTCACGGCCTGGCTGCCCACGTCGATTGCCTCGGCAGTGATCGTCATCCTGGTGTATCGCCTGACGGCGCCCTACTCCCAGCGTTGGGGGCTGCTGAGCATCGCGCTGTTGTTGCTGAGCAGTACCTTCATCAGTGAAACCCGTGCGGTGTCCCTTGACCAGATGCTCGCCGCCATCGCCCTGGCGGTGTTCTACCTCGGTTATGCCCATGATCATTTCGGTGCGGGCAGACGCCTGTACTGGCTGTACCTGCTGCTGATCCTCGGCTTTGCGATTCGCGGGCCGATCGGGCTGGTCATTCCCACGGGTGTGCTGTGCAGCTACTACCTGATCAACCGGCAATGGCGCCAACTGTTCAGTTTTGGCCTGCTGGCCCTGGCGCTGCTGGCGGCCTGTGTCGGCCTGCTGTTGCTGATGGCCAAGCTCAGTGGCGGCGAGAGCTTCATGCAGGATGTGATCCGCATGCAGTTCCTGGGGCGCATGGACGGCAGTGAAGGCTCCAGTGGCGCGTTGTATTACTTCACCAGCTCGCTGGGCAACTACGCCCTCGCCTATCCCGTGGCGCTGCTGGTGCTGCTGGCGGTTGCGGTCGGTGGGCGCCGCGTGCCGACGCCGGCGTTGCAACTGGTGCTGTATTGCGCCGCTGCAGGCTTGCTGGTGATGCTGGGCCTGTCGATTCCCCAGGCAAAGAAGGCCCGCTATGTGCTGCCGATGTTGCCCATGGCGGCGATCATTGCGGCGTACCCGTTCCAGGCCGCTGAGGGGCGGCTGTTTGCAGGGTTGCGTGGGCTGATGCTGGGTCTATGGACGCTGCTGCCAGGCCTGCTGATCATCGGGCTGGTAATCGCGCGGCCACGCTATCCGCAGCAGTTGAGCCAGCTGGGGCCGGTGTTCGCCGTTCTCGCCGTGTTGCAAGCCTTGGCATTGCTGGCGCTGTTCAGGGCTCGCCTGCGGCCGCTGGGTCCTGCGCTTGCCGCCGTACTTGCGGTGTGGGCAACCTATATTGCCGTGGTCGAACCGCTCGAACGCAGCGTCTACGACACCCGCACCTTTACCCTGCAAGTGCATGAACAGGTCAAGCAACAGCGCGCCCCCGTGGTATTGCACGGCTTGGGCAAAGACGCCAAGGCGATCAAATATATGGTCAACCTCGACTGCGACCAGGTGCCGTTGTTTACCCAACAAGCCTCTGACCTGGCACCGCTGCAAGGGCCGGCGTGGCTGGTGATGAGCCAGGCGGATTTCGACGGTTTGCAGGACCCGCGCCTGCGTGCAATTAGTCCAACCCTGAGCGGTGAGTTCGACCGAAACCCCTACGTGCTGCTGTACCTGGCCAAAGCCCCTCAGCCTTGAGTTGCGACGCAGAAAGATCCTACGCAGCTATGCGTAATGGCTGGTGTCATTTCCCTTTCCCGCGTCTGAAACCCAACTGTAAACTCGATGGCCACGCGCGGTAACTGTCTACCGCCACAGGCCATGGATAACAACAAGGACGCCAGGAGCCGCAGCCAGCACCGCGGCTTACTTCGTGAGAGGGCAAACCGTGCCGGATGACCGTTTACCGTATACCCCATCTTCACTGACCCGTAATGAAGTCCATCTCGGCTACCTGCCCATTGCGCCGCTGGATCGGCTGATGTGGCTGCGTAATGCCCTGGTGGCCCTCAAAGGTCCACTGGCCGGGGAGCCGGGGTTGCAGGAAAACCTGCAAAAACATTTGTTCAATGAAGAAACCGATATTCGTGTGCTGGGCAAGCTCAATTCTCCCGTCATGCCCGGATAAACTCATTATTTTTGTATTTAACCCTCAGTAATATGCATTGGCGGTGCCCTGGCAGGCACGGCACACTGCGCGGGTTCCTCCCCCAAATGCAGGAACTTTCAAAGGGCTTTTCCGGGCAACCAGACAAGCCTTTTTTTTGCCCGCCGTTTATGGATTTCCTTTCAATGCGCTCTCGCTGGTTTCCCGCTGCTATCAACACCCGCCCCACCGAATGGAGCCGTGCCGCGATTGGCATGGCCTTGGGTACATTCTTCAGTGTGTGGCTCTGCGCCCAGGTCTTCGGCATGGAGGTGGCCCTGCACCTGCTGGGCCCGCTGGGAGCATCGGCGGTGTTGTTGTTTGCGGTCTCGTCCGGTTCGCTGGCACAACCCTGGTCGATCATCGGCAGCTACCTGTGCGCCGGTGTCGTGGCATTGCTGGTGGCCCGCGTCCTGGGGCGCACCCTGGGCGGTGCCTGCCTGGCGGCCGGCATGGCCGTGGTGCTGATGTGCTGGCTGCGGTGCCTGCACCCGCCCGCCGGTGGCCTGGCCATGAGCCTGGTCCTGGCCGACCCTGCCTCCGCCGCCCTGGGCTGGCACGAATTGGGGGCCGTATTACTCGGTGCCGGCGCCTTGCTGGCCTGTGCGCTGGCCTACAATAATGCGACGCGAACGCGCTACCCCAAGGGAGCTTTCGAGACGTCGACGACTGTCCTGCCTGACCCCAGGGCCGCCCGAGACCCCGCTATTACGGCCGCCGACTTGAAGCTGGCGCTGGCGGACATGGAGCAATTCTACGACGTGGCCCCGACGGAGCTGGAGCAATTGATCCACGCAGCAGAAACCCACGCGCGGCGCCGCAGCATCGGTGAAGTACTGGCAACCCGCGTGACCTGAACCCGCGCCCGCCACCCTGCATAAATGCAAAAACGACCTGCATGATTCCGGGTTGTACTGTGCAAATTTGCACTGGTACGATCACGGGAGTGTTTGCGCACGACCATCTTGATAAAGAACAATAAAAGCAGGGAGTTACAGATGACTGCTCAGGTTTCAAGCGAAGCAAGCAGCGCCGACAGGCGTCAGGACGACGTACTGGCCGAAGTACGCAACCATATCGGTCACCTCACCCTCAATCGCCCCGCCGGCTTGAATGCCATCACCCTGGACATGGTCCGCAGCCTGTCGCAACAGCTGCAAGCCTGGTCAGACGACCCGCAGGTGCATGCCGTAGTCCTGCGCGGTGCGGGCGAAAAGGCATTTTGTGCCGGCGGCGATATCCGCTCCCTGTATGACAGTTTCAAACGCGGCGACACCCTGCATGAAGACTTCTTCGTCGAGGAGTACGCGCTGGACCTGGCCATCCACCATTACCGCAAGCCCGTACTGGCCCTGATGGACGGGTTTGTCCTGGGCGGCGGAATGGGCCTGGTGCAGGGTGCGGATTTGCGCGTCGTCACCGAACGCAGCCGCCTGGCGATGCCGGAGGTGGCGATCGGTTACTTCCCGGACGTCGGTGGCAGCTACTTCCTGCCGCGCATTCCCGGCGAGCTGGGCATTTACCTCGGCGTGACCGGCGTGCAGGTTCGGGCGGCAGACGCCCTGTATTGCGGGTTGGCCAACTGGTACCTGGACAGCGCCAAGCTGGCCAGCCTCGACCAGAAACTCGACAGCCTGCAATGGCACGAATCGCCCCTCAAAGACCTGCAAGGCGTGCTGGCCAAGCTGGCGGTGCAGCGCCTGCCCGACCCACCGCTGGCCGCATTGCGCCCTGCTATCGACCACTTCTTCGGCCTGCCGGACATTCCGAGCATCGTCGAGCAACTCCAGGAAGTCACCGTCGCCGACAGCCATGAGTGGGCACTGAACACCGTCCACCTGATGCAAACCCGCTCGCCCCTGGCCATGGCCGTGACCCTGGAAATGCTGCGACGCGGCAGGCGCCTGCCGTTGGAACAGTGCTTTGCCCTGGAGCTGCACCTTGACCGCCAATGGTTCGAACGCGGCGACCTGATCGAAGGGGTCCGCGCGCTGATCATCGACAAGGACAAGAACCCTCGCTGGAACCCGCCGACGCTCCATGGACTGGACAAAAGCCATGTCGACAGCTTCTTCCATCACTTCGAGCAGGTTGCGAAATAAGCCATGCAAGACATTGAATATACTGAAGAACAGGTAATGATCCGTGACATGGCGCGCGACTTCGCCCGTGGCGAAATCGCCCCCCATGCCCAAGCCTGGGAAAAAGCCGGCTGGATCGACGACGCCCTGGTGGCGAAGATGGGCGAACTGGGCCTGTTGGGCATGGTAGTGCCGGAAGAATGGGGCGGCACCTATGTCGACTACGTGGCGTATGCCCTGGCCGTGGAAGAGATCTCGGCCGGCGATGGCGCCACCGGCGCACTGATGAGTATCCATAATTCAGTGGGTTGCGGGCCAATCCTCAACTACGGCACCGATGCCCAGAAACATACCTGGCTGGCCGAACTCGCCAGTGGCCAGGCGATTGGCTGCTTCTGCCTGACCGAACCCCAGGCCGGCTCCGAGGCCCACAACCTGCGTACCCGCGCCGAACTGCGCGATGGCCAGTGGGTGATCAATGGCGCCAAGCAGTTCGTCAGCAACGGCAAGCGCGCCAAGCTGGCGATTGTATTTGCGGTGACCGACCCGGATCTGGGCAAGAAAGGCATTTCCGCGTTCCTGGTACCCACCGATACCCCAGGGTTTGTGGTCGACCGTACCGAACACAAGATGGGTATTCGGGCCTCGGACACTTGCGCGGTGACCCTCAACCACTGCAGCGTGCCCGAGGCCAACCTGCTCGGCGAGCGCGGCAAAGGCCTGGCCATCGCCCTGTCCAACCTCGAAGGCGGCCGCATCGGCATTGCTGCCCAAGCCCTGGGCATCGCCCGTGCGGCCTTTGAGGCAGCGCTGGCCTATGCCCGCGACCGGGTGCAATTCGACAAGGCGATCATCGAACACCAAAGCGTGGCCAACCTGCTGGCGGACATGCAAACCCGCCTGAACGCTGCCCGTTTACTGATCCTGCACGCGGCGCGCCTGCGCAGCGCCGGCAAGCCCTGCCTCTCGGAAGCGTCCCAGGCCAAGCTGTTCGCCTCGGAAATGGCCGAGCAAGTCTGCTCCAGCGCAATGCAGATTCATGGCGGCTATGGATATTTGGAGGATTACCCGGTGGAGCGTTACTACCGGGACGCGCGGATCACGCAGATTTACGAAGGGACCAGCGAGATACAGCGGATGGTGATTGCCCGGGAACTCAAAAACTACCAGCTGTAAGAGCTGCAAGTCTTAAGCTGCAAGCTTCAAGTAAAAGCGCATTGGCGATTACTTGAAGCTTGCAGCTATACAGCTGGCAACGGCTACTTATCCTTGAACTCCGGTGTACGCTTGGCCACAAACGCCGCCATGCCTTCCTTCTGGTCCTGCGTGGCGAATGCGGCATGGAACACCCGGCGCTCAAAGCGCACGCCTTCCGACAGGCTCACTTCAAACGCACGGTTCACGCTTTCCTTGACCATCATGCTGATCGGCACCGATTTGCCGGCAATCAGCGTGGCGACTTTCAGCGCCTCGTCGAGCAGTTCATCGGCGGGCACGATGCGCGCGACAATCCCGCAGCGCTCGGCTTCCACCGCATCGATAAACCGTCCGGTCAGGCACATTTCCATGGCCTTGGCCTTGCCCACCGCGCGGGTCAGGCGCTGGGTGCCGCCCATGCCCGGCAGCACGCCGAGGTTGATTTCCGGCTGGCCGAACTTGGCGCCGTCACCGGCCAGGATAAAATCGCACATCAACGCCAGTTCGCAGCCACCGCCCAGGGCGAAGCCGTTGACCGCGGCGATGATCGGCTTGCGACGGTTGGCCACGCGGTCGCTGTCACTGAACAGGTCGTCGAGGTAGATCTGCGGGTAGGTCAGCTCGGCCATTTCCTTGATGTCGGCGCCGGCAGCGAAGGCTTTTTTCGAGCCGGTCAGCACGATGCAGCCGATTTCCGGGTTGGCTTCCAGGCCATCCAGCGCCTGGTTCAACTCGCTGACCAACTGCGCATTCAGGGCGTTCAGGGCTTGGGGACGGTTGAGGGTAATCAACCCGACGCGGCCCTGGACGTCGAGCAAAATGGTGTCGTAACTCATGTATCGGCTCCTTAGAGATTGCGTGAGATGACCATGCGTTGAATATCGCTGGTGCCTTCGTAAATCTGGCAGACCCGCACATCGCGGTAGATCCGCTCCACGGGGAAGTCGCTCAGGTAACCGTAACCGCCGAGGGTTTGCAAGGCAGCCGAACAGACTTTTTCGGCCATTTCCGAAGCAAACAGCTTGGCCATCGAGGCTTCGACCAACGCCGGCTTGCCGCTGTCCCGCAGGGCGGCGGCGTAGTGCACCATCTGCCGCGCCACGGCGATTTGCGTGGCCATGTCCGCCAGGCGAAAGGCCACGGCCTGGTGTTCAATGATCGGTTTGCCGAAGCTTTCGCGCTCGCGGGCGTAGTCGCGTGCAGCCTCAAAAGCGGCGCGGGCCATGCCCACCGATTGCGAGGCGATGCCGACGCGACCACCTTCGAGGTTGGCCAGGGCGATCCGGTAGCCCTCGCCCTCCTCCCCAAGGCGGTTAGCCACCGGCACCTTCACATCCTCGAACAGGATCTGGCAGGTATCGGAGGCATGCTGGCCGAGCTTGTCCTCGACCCGCGCCACGCTGTAGCCCGGCGAATCGGTGGGCACGATAAACGCGCTGATGCCACGCTTGCCCGCTGCCGGGTCGGTCACCGCGAACACAATCACCACCCCGGCATTCTGGCCGGAAGTGATGAACTGTTTGCAGCCATTGAGCACGTAATGATCGCCTTCACGGCGTGCACGGGTTTTCAGGCCACTGGCATCCGAACCGGCTTGCGGCTCAGTCAGGGCGAAAGCACCGAGCATGGCGCCGCTGGCCAGGGGCTTGAGGAATTGCTCTTTCTGCTGATCGTTGCCGAAGCTCAGGATCGGCACGCAGCCCACCGAGTTGTGCACGCTCATGATGGTGGAGCAGGCGCCGTCACCGGCGGCGATTTCTTCCAGGGCCATGGCGTAGGCCAGGTAACCCGTGGCGCAACCGCCCCACTGTTCGGGCACCAGCATGCCGAAAAAGCCCAGTTCGGCCATTTCGCCGATGGCTTCCTTTGGAAAGCGATGTTCGCGGTCCCACTCGGCGGCAAACGGTTTGAGCCGCTCCTGGGCAAATTGCCGGGCGGCGTCGCTGATTTGCAGTTGTTCGTCATTGGGCAGCATTGGGCTCAGTCCTTAATACAGGCATTCGACGGCCATGGCCGTGGCTTCACCGCCGCCGATACAAATGGCGGCGACACCCCGCTTGAGGCCTTTCTGGCGCAGGGCCGAGAGCAGGGTGACCAGGATCCGCGCGCCGGACGCGCCAATCGGGTGGCCCAGGGCACAGGCACCACCGTGGACGTTGACCTTGGCGTGGGGGATTTCCAGCTTGCTCATGGTCACCAGGCTGACCACGGCAAAGGCTTCGTTGATTTCAAACAGATCGACGTCGTCGAGGCTCCAGCCGGTCTTGCTCATCAGCTTGCGAATCGCGCCCACCGGCGCCACCGGAAACAGCCCCGGTTCATCGGCAAACGCTGCGTGCCCATGGATCACCGCCAACGGTTTGAGCCCCCGCTGTTGTGCCTCGGACTCGCGCATCAGCAGCAATGCGGCCGCACCGTCGGAAATCGAGCTGGAATTGGCCGCCGTCACCGTGCCGCCTTCGCGGAACGCCGGTTTGAGGCCGGGGATTTTTTCCGGCCTGGCCTTGGGCGGTTGTTCGTCATGCAGGATGGTTTTCTGCTCTTTGCCGACGGTGACCTGTACCGGGACAATTTCGGCGGCGAAGCTGCCATGGGTGATTGCCTCCTGCGCACGGGTCAGCGACGCGATGGCAAACGCATCCTGCGCCTCGCGGCTGAAGCCATTGAGCTGCGCGCACTCCTCGGCAAAGGTGCCCATCAGGCGGCCCTTTTCATACGCATCTTCCAGGCCGTCAAGGAACATGTGATCGATGACGCGCCCGTGGCCCATGCGATAGCCGCTGCGGGCGCGGTCCAGCAGGTAGGGCGCGTTGGACATGCTTTCCATGCCGCCGGCGATCACCACGTCGACGCTGCCGGCCAGCAGCGAATCATGGGCGAGGATGGCCGCTTCCATGCCCGAGCCGCACATCTTGTTGAGGGTGGTACAACGCGTGGACTTATCCAACCCGGCGCCCAAGGCGGCTTGACGCGCGGGCGCCTGGCCCAGGCCGGCGGGCAGCACGCACCCAAACAACACCTCATCCACGGCATCGGCGGCGATGCCGGCACGCTCGACCGCCGCACGGATAGCCGCAGAGCCCAGTTGCGGCGCAGTCAGGCCCTTGAGGTCGCCCTGGAACCCGCCCATGGGCGTGCGCACGGCGCTGACAATCACGATGGGATCATTCATGGCTCATCCTCCTTACTTGGCCGCCATGCGCAAGGCGCCGTCGAGACGGATCACCTCGCCATTGAGCATGCTGTTTTCAATGATATGCCGCACCAGCGCGGCGTATTCGGCAGGCTTGCCCAGGCGTGGCGGAAACGGCACGCCGGCGGCCAGGGAGTCGCGTACTTCCGGGGTCATGCCGGCCATCATCGGGGTTTCGAAAATGCCCGGGGCGATGGTCATCACGCGAATGCCGAAGCGCGCCAGCTCACGTGCGGCGGGCAAGGTCAGGCTGGCTATCGCGCCTTTGGACGCCGCGTACGCGGCCTGCCCGATCTGCCCATCGAACGCAGCCACCGAAGCGGTGTTGATGATCACCCCGCGCTCGCCGTCGGCGTTCGCTTCCGTTTCGGCGATGGCCGCTGCCGCCAGGCGCAGCAGGTTAAAGCTGCCGATCAGGTTGACGTTGATCACCTGGGCAAAGCTGGCCAGCCCGTGGGGGCCAGTCTTGCCGAGGATCTTTTCACCGCGTACCACCCCCGCGCAGTTGACCAAGCCATGCAAACCGCCAAACGCCGCGACGGTTGCCTGCACGGCGGCTTCGGCTGCGGCCTCCTGGCTGATATCCGCCACTGCACTGCGGGCGTTGTCGCCGAGCTGCCTGGCCTTGGCCGCCACGGCGTCGGCATTCAAATCCACCAGCATGACCTTGGCGCCGGCCGCGACCAGCATGTCTGCGGTGGCCGCACCGAGGCCGGAAGCGCCGCCGCTGACCAGAAAAACCTTGTTCTCAATCTGCATTATTGTTTCCTTGAACGGTCGAGATCGTCGAAATAGTCGCTCTGCAACGCCACGGCAGCAATGGTCAAAGCCTTCAACATGGCTGACTGGTTTGGCCAATCATCGACCGCGCTGATCGGCCGGTAAGCCCAAGCGATTGGACGGGCGCCGTGCAAGCTCCTAACCTGAGGGCCTGCGCCACCGAAGAAGTCCTCCGCCCAATGATCGTACGTCCCAAACCGAACCTGCTGGGCATTCTGTTTTCCCTCAAGGGCTCGATTGCCAAGCGCATCGCCCTGCGCAGCCTGCTGGTCACGCTGCTGGCGTCGGTGATCGTGCTGGTGGAAACCCTGCACCCGGCTTATTTCTCCAAAGTCAACGCCACGCCCTTTACATTGCTCGGGCTGTCGCTGTCGATCTTCATGAGTTTTCGCAATAACGCCTGCTATGACCGCTGGTGGGAAGGCCGCAAGCAACTGGGGCAGATGATCATCGAGGTGCGCTCGCTGATTCGCGAGACCCAGGTGCTCACTGACCCGGCGGAGCGTGGGCGCCTGCTGCGGGGCCTGGGCGGCTTCGCCCACGGGCTGGTCGCGCGTTTGCGCCACGAAGACGAAGCCCGGGCGATAGCGCCCTGGGCCAGTGTGCAAGCGAGTCATCCCAACCTCCCTGACCGGGTGCTGCAACAGATTGGCGCGGGATTTTCCGCTTTGGCCGAGCAAGGCGCCCTCAGCGAATGGCGTTACACCCAGTTGGAAACCCGCCTGGTCAGCCTCAGCCAGGTACAGGCCGCGTGCGAGCGAATCAAAAGCACGCCGCTGCCCTTCCCTTACACCTTGCTGCTGCACCGCACCATTTACCTGTTCTGCATTCTCTTGCCGTTCGCCATGGCCGAACCCCTGGGCTGGCTGACGCCGGTGTTTACCGCCATTGTCAGCTACACCTTCTTCGGCCTCGATGAGATCGGCGACGACCTGGAAGACCCTTTCGGCTTTGACGAAAACGACCTGCCCTGCAATGCGATCCTGCGCACCCTGGAGCGTGAGCTGCTCGCCGCCCTCGGTGAAACCGACCTGCCGCCGGCCCTGGAGCCGGTGGAGTACGTGCTGACCTGACGCGGGTTTGACACCTGCCGTGGTCTGGCCGAAGCTTGCGACTTTGCTTCTTCAGCTTTTCGGACGCCTGCATGTCAAAGTCACGCCGTTACTCCATCGTCGGCCTGTGCGCCCTGTTGTTGATTGTGCTGATCACCTGGTATTTCTCCCGCACCACCCAGGTGGCCGTGCCTGCGGCCATTGCCCACGGTTATTCAAAAGCCTTGAAGCAGGCACGTAACGGTGAGCCGGGCGCCGCGCGCGTGTTGTATCAGCAATTGGGCCGGCCGGACCTGTCACCCGAACGCCGCGCCGCGCTGCATGCCGAATTGCCCAACTACCCCAGCCCCCAGGCCTTGAAGCTCGCCGACAAAGACCTCACCAGCGACGCCCCGCAGGTGCGCGAAGCGGCCATCCACAGCATTGTCGGCCTGGTGCCCAGCGGCCAGCGCACGCTGCTGCTGGGCCCGGTGCTCGATGATCCCGAACAAAGCGTGCGCTTTGCCGCCGCCAACGCCCTGCTCGGCCTGTCGCCCGACACCTTGGGCCTGTACTTCGGGCCATTGCAGCAGGTATTGGACGAGTTCGTGAAAAAGCTCAAGGCCCAGCCGGAAACGGCCGAAGGCTGGATTCAACTGGCGCGCCTGTACATTCACAGCGCTCTGCTGCCGGAAGCGCAAAACGCCCTGGAACAGGCCATGCGCTTGCAACCGGACAACCTGCAAGCGGTGGTCGCGCAGATCGAGTTGCTGGATAAACAGGGCAAGACCGATGAGTCCCGCCAACTGCTGGCCCGGCAACTGGCGGCGCACCCTGAGTCGGCCTACCTGCAACATGCCCTGGGCATGTGGCTGTTGCACCATGGCGAGCGCACCTATGCCCTGCTCGGCCTGTCCAAGGCCGTGGAGCTGGAACCGGACAATCAGGATTACCGCTACGACCTCGCCACGACCCTGCATGCCCAGCAGGAATTGGAGGCGGCCCAGCGCCAGCTGGAGGAAATCGTCCAGCGCCACCCGGCCAATCGCAAGGCGCGGGTGCTGCTGGTCAATTATTGGAAAGAAAGCGGCCAATTGCAGAATGTGCAGGTGCTGCTCGCCCAGCTCGAACAGCAAAACCCTGACGATCCGGCACTGCAGCAAGGCCTGTAGGCACAATAATCGCGCATCAGTTTGAACCGCCACAAAGCGCTACGGTCAAGAGAACATGGCGCGTCCACCTGGATGCGCATCCTCTACTCGTATGTGACCTGAGGGCACTTCTTGTCTACATCCAAAGCGTTGTTAACCGAAAAAGCAGCCATCGGCATCGAAGGTCTCGACGACATTCTTGCCGGAGGGCTATCGCGCAGCCACCTGTTCCTGCTGGAAGGTGAACCTGGCACCGGTAAAACCACGGTCGCCCTGCACTTCCTGCAGGCCGGGGCGAAAGCGGGTGAGCGAACACTCTACATCACACTGTCCGAAACCGAGCGTGAGTTGCGCCAGGGCGCCGAGTCCCACGGTTGGGACCTGGACGACAATATTCATATCTTCGAACTGACCCCGCCGGAGAGCCTGCTGGATGCCGAGCATCAGCAGAGCCTGCTGTACTCTTCGGACCTGGAACTGGGCGAAGCAACCCGGCAGATCTTCGAAGTGGTGGAGCGGGTCAAGCCGACCCGAGTGGTCATCGACAGCCTCTCGGAAATCCGCCTGCTCGCGCAAAGCTCGCTGCGCTATCGCCGCCAGATCCTGGCGATCAAGCATTATTTCGTGCGCTACGACGCCACCGTGCTGCTGCTCGACGACCTGACTACCGAATCCCTCGACAAAACCGTGCACAGCGTGGCCCACGGGGTGATTCGCCTGGAAGAACTGACCCCCAACTACGGCGCCGAACGCCGTCGCGTGCGGGTGGTGAAATATCGCGGGCAGAAATATCGGGGTGGGTTTCACGACTTCACCATCATGCACGATGGCATCCACGTATTCCCGCGCCTGGTCGCCGCCGAGCATCGTGGCGGTTACATACGCCAGACCTTGAGCAGCGGCATTCGCGAGCTGGATGCCCTGATGGGCGGCGGCGTTGAGACCGGCTCCAGCAGCCTGATTCTCGGCCCGGCCGGTACCGGCAAATCGCTGATCTCGATGATCTTCGCCGCAGCGGCGGTAGGCCGTGGCGAAAAGGCCGCGCTGTTTATCTTCGATGAAGAACTGGGTTTGCTGTTCGAGCGCATGAACAATATGGGCATCGACCTCGCCGCCCTGCAGGCCACCGGCAACCTGCTGATCGAACAGGTGGACGCGGCCGAGCTGTCCCCCGGCGAGTTTTCCCACCGCGTGCGCCGTTGTGTGGATGAGCGCGGGATCAAGACCGTGGTCATCGACAGTATCAATGGCTACCAGGCGGCGATGCCGGAAGAAAACGCGCTGATCCTGCATATGCATGAACTGCTGCTGTACCTCAACCGCCGTGGCGCGGCGACGTTCATGACCGTCGCGCAACATGGACTGGTCGGCGACATGCAGGCCCCTGTCGACATCACTTACCTGGCCGACACCGTGATTCTGCTGCGTTATTTCGAGGCGCTGGGCAAGGTGCGTCGTGCCATTTCGGTTATCAAGAAACGCACCGGCGCCCATGAGTCGACTATCCGTGAATACCGTATCAGCAGCCGCGGCATGACCGTCGGCGAACCGCTGGATAATTTCCAAGGCGTGTTGCGTGGCATTCCAACCTACATGGGCGCAGGTTCGCCTCTGCTCAAGGATGAGGGCGTGTGACGGCTATTTCACCCGTATCCGAGCGTGCCATCGTCCTGGCGCCTATGGGCCGTGACGGTACTTTGGCGCTGATGATGCTCAACGAGGCCGGCTACAGCGGCATCGTTGTCAGCAGCCTGCCGATGCTGTGCGAGGCCCTGGAGCACGGCGCCGGCCTGCTGATCATTGCGGCCGAAGCGCTTCGAGGCGCGGACTTGGAGCCGTTGCTGGAGCATTTGCACCAGCAGCCGGCCTGGTCGGACCTGCCCATCGTGCTGATGACCCACCACGGCGGCAGCGAACAGAACGGTTCCTCGCACCTGAGTGGCTTGCTCGGCAATGTCACGTTCCTTGAGCGGCCGTTCCACCCCATCACCCTGATCAGCCTGGTGAGCACGGCCCTGCGCGGTCGCCGCCGGCAATACGACGCGCGTGACCGCTTGATTGACCTCAGCGAGAGCGAACTGCGCCTGCAGCGCACGTTGGAAACCCTCGAACAGCAAGTCGAGGAGCGCACGGCGCAGTTGCGCAGCAACGAAGAAGCGTTGCGCCAATCGCAGAAAATGGAAGCGGTCGGGCAGTTGACGGGCGGTATCGCCCACGACTTCAACAATATGCTCACCGGCATTATCGGCAGCCTGGAGCTGTTGCGGCGGCGTGTGTCGCGCGGCAAGCTGGACGACCTCGACAGCCTGATTGACCTGGGCGTGACCTCGGCCAACCGCGCTGCCGGCCTGACTCACCGCCTGCTGGCGTTTTCACGGCGCCAGTCGCTGGATTCCAAGCCGGTACAGATCAACGAGCTGGTCACTTCGATGGGGGAACTGCTGCAACGCAGCCTCAATGAGAGCATCGCCCTGGACATGCGCCTGGAGGACCGGCTGTGGACCGCCGAAGCCGACCCCAATCAGCTGGAGAGCGCCCTGCTCAACCTGGTCTTGAATGCCCGCGACGCCATGCCCGACGGCGGCTGCCTGATCGTCGAAACCAGCAACCGCCACCTCGACAGCGTGTTCACCGCCGCTTATGGCACCTTGAACCCCGGCGACTACGTGGAACTAAGCGTCAGCGACACCGGCTGTGGGATTCCGGAAAGCCTCATGGGGCGGGTATTCGACCCGTTCTTCACGACCAAACCCATCGGCCAGGGCACCGGCCTGGGTTTGTCGATGATCTACGGTTTTGCACGCCAATCTCATGGCCATGTGACCATCCACAGTGAGGTGGGCAAAGGCACTACCGTGAGCCTGTTTCTTCCGCGTTTTGTCGGTGAAGTCACGGCTGATACACCGCTGGACTCCGCTCTACTGCCATTCGCGAATGCCGGCGAGTGCGTGCTGATAGTCGAGGACGACCCCGCCGTGCGTGTGCTGGTGAGCCAGGTGCTGAGCGAGTTGGGCTACGCCTTCGTCGAAGCCGGCGATGCCGACAATGCGCTGCCGATCATCGAATCCAGCCAGCGCATCGACCTGATGATCAGCGATGTGGGGCTGCCAGGTATGAATGGCCGCCAGCTGGCCGAAATCGGCAGGCAGATTCGCCCGGACTTGAAGGTTCTGTTTATTACCGGATATGCCGAGCATGCGGCGGTACGGGGCGGGTTCCTGGACCCGGGCATGCAGTTGATCACCAAGCCGTTTACGTTTGATCTGTTGACAGTGAAGGTGCGGGAGATGATTCACATAAAGGCCAGTGAATGAGGCGCAGGTCAAGCGAAACGCTGGGGCTCGACCGGGCCCGCTGACAGGCTATTTACGTTGAAAGCGACGAATTTGGCTCATTGCAAACTTTGTTAATGACCTGCAGTGTCTGAAGTTTTACTTGTAGATACAGGAAGTAATACTCAGGTGCCGTCGGGTGAATCACCTTTGTATCGACACCCAGCACATTTAGAAACTTCCGGCAAAGGGTAGAGTTGGAACGCTAGGGCTGATGCCAATACCAAGTGTTATACCGCGGGGGTACAGTTACGACACCCGGGGTATGTTCATTTACCTCTCAGGGAATGCCCCCCCATGATTTCACCCGATAGCGTTACTCTTCCCCGCCAGCATCTTCAGAACGCCCCGCAAACATCAACTTCCGCCTCGTCCCATGCGCCTCTTGCTGAATCTTCTTCCGAGCGGGACATCGATCCGATACGTAATCAACGATCTATTCGGAGCATCGGACAAAGATCGCTTCTCGCCCAACAAAGTGTCCAGAATCAGCTGCCACCACCTCCGCAAAAAAATTCGATGACGGCGGCCGATGCCATCGGCCAACAAGCACTTATCGATGGCCTGACTAAAACCGGTGAGTTGCAGAAACATCAATACTATGGCACTGAACGGCGGCTTAGATCGTTGCAGATAGCCCTGCCACCAGAATCTTACATTGCGCGGAAGAACAACCTTCTCGAAGGGCAAAGCATGAGCGCCGAACGATACATCCAGGCGCTGGGCTTGCCGTTACCCACCAGTTGGCAAGAGACCTTGCGATTGACCCGGAAAATTGCCATGCCATTGCCCGCACCGCCTGCGCTGGGTGATTTCGGGGGGTTGCTGGGTCGGACACCCCCCCTGGCTCAATCCCAGCAAGACCGCGTGCGCGCTATCGTCAACGAATCAGCTAATACCAGCATTCAGTCCTTGATCGTACACGCTGTCGCCAACACGGAATCACCCGTAACCCCTCGCAAGGTACTCGAACAGTTGATCGCAACCCCCCAGGCGCAGGCACTGGGACAGAAACTGGAAGCCGAACTGAATGGCATTTCCACCACAACCAGTGTCAATGAATGGTTGATGACAGCGGTGGCACTGGAGCTGGGCATCACGCCCGAAACACAACGCAACCGTATCGCAGGCTACGACCTGAATCAGCCCGACAATTGGGGCAAACCCGCTTCGGCGATCATTGCGGCGGTCAATGACCATCTAAAACGTGAAAACGCCAATGTCCCTGACGTGAGGGGGTATTTGCTGCTCTTGCGGGTCGCGCCGCAGTTTCTGGTCAAACAGTTGCCCGAGAACCTGGTGTACGGCTCCAACGAGTGGGCTGTGTTCAGTGCTGCCGTTTCGCGCATTGAGCAACAGGCGCCCGGTACTGCGGCGACCATGACATTTGACCAAGTGATCGAGTTCGGCAACACCTCTGCGGCCAGCGAGCGCCAAGCGGTGCACGCCGCCCTTGCTCAACGCAACGCCATGGTTGACTGGGGTATCGTCAATGGTTTTCTCATCAAGGATGACGATGACAACTACGACCCAGCAGCGATTGAACACACGCGAGGCAAATTCAACGAGCAGATAACAGAACTGAGCACACGCCTCGCGGTGTTCTCCTCACCGCTGCCGACCAGAAAAGCCTTGGCAGAAGCCGAACTCAAAAAAGTATTGGGCGATGACGTCCCTCTCGAGAAAGAATTCATCAAGCTGGGCCGCCAAAACAGAGGTGGCACAGCGTACTCGATTATTGATCTATATATGTCGGGTCGGCTCAAGGCCGATACGCTCAGGTCTGATTTTGACAAGGAGCTACTAAAAAAAATCGAGCCTAAATTCGATGAGCTTCCCGATATCAAAGAAGTATTTAAAGAAACGTTCACGCCTTATTTCGATGGGGTAAAAAAAGCCTTTACCTCGCGTATAAAGAATCAAATTTCACGACTCCCTTTAGAAGACCGAAAAAACTTTGAATTCGGGGGATTAACGGCTTACTCCCTTCGCTTACCACTGCATGAGGATAGCGAAGATGATATCAGTCAAAAACAATACAAAAAAATTGGACGCGATTGCATATTGTTTAAAACGGTGCGTGGCGAGAAACCCACCTACTATGAGTTTTCTGTAAGCGATCAGACTATTCGCAAAAAAACCGACCTGCCTGACGATCTGCCGATCGGTGCAACCCGTATCTTCCGTGGGGTAGACGGCGATAAATATATCGAAGGGTTTGAACGGCTGCCGTTCGATCTGGATAAGTATGGGATCGGGCATGGAGGCCTACCACCGCCAAAAGTCCCCGTCATTGTTGATCGGGTCAAGATCCAGCCCGCTTCAGTCATCTCCGGCGCCGACGAACCGAATTCGACAACTGCTCCCCTCAAGACATTCTTTACCGCGAAGACCGATGCGATTGCCAAGACCGTCAGCGAGCATTTTTTCAGCGACAAGGACAGTTTCGAGGCAAATGCTTTAGGTGAAACAAACTTTGAGAAGCGATACCGGGAAAACAATCAACTCAGCAACGGCATTCTGAATGTAATTATTCCGTTCAAATCCGCTATCGAAAACGCAATTGAGGGTAAATGGGACGACGCCATTGGCGATGCAATGCTGGATTTGATAGCGCTTTATAATCCTGGCGCCAAAGGCAGCGGCATTGTTAATAGAACCAGTAAAAAAACGGCTATGGGGCTACTGACAGGCGTCAAGAAATTCGGTGGAGCCGTGCTTAAAGACGCCAATCTTTTCGCTGACGTGGCGGACCTGACGCGCTTGTTGACGAAAGGCGTGAAATCCGCAGCATCGTCACTCTCTGACGGTGTTCATTCCCTACAGTTGTCTGGCCGCAGTTTGCTCAATGCTCCTAACGGCCTGGACAGCGTGTCGATGGGTACCTTCAAGTATCAAGGCGACGTTATGGAGGGTGCGGCAGCGTTCAAAGATAACAAGTGGTACGCACTTGATCCCTTGTCACTAAAACCTTATGGCGCACCGCTGGAGGATTTCTTGCCCTCGCTGCAGAACCAAATGGCAGAACTCGGGAAATGGGCGACTGCGGACAGCCCCCGAAAGACACTCGATGAGGCCGTTGTCAAAAGCTGGAAAAAGACCGTTAACGACTATCGCACTGGACCGCAAAAAGCTCAGTTTGAAAGCGGATACCAATCTGGAAACCCCCAAACTATCACAGGGTTCTCCAATTCCATGAAGCCCGCAGATATCATAACCTTGGCTGGCAATAAAAACCTTACCGCCAAGGAGGTCGGGATGCTGCTCAAGCGGTTCGACGATCTCTCTTACCAAATCGGTCGGGTTGGCTCAGCTCGTTTTATCGATGCCATAGAACCAGGGCTCGGCAGCGTAATACCTATGCCTCAAGTCATATACCTTTCCAAGACCGGGCAATTGTCCGATGGCCAATGTGCCGCGCTATCACGTGTCATGGCGGACGCCATGGCAGAAGGCAAAGAACAGTTATTGATCAAGAACATGCTCAGTGCAGCGGCCTACCCGGCCGATCCGGCCTCCAGAGAATTTACTGCCAAACTGAGCAAGATCCAAACCCAAGTGGGCGCGCGAAGTGCTTTTCATGCTCAACAGACGGTGCGTCAGGAGACGGTTCAAGGCATCGTGAATGAGCTGGCCGACGCCAGTGTATCCAAGTCAATAATGATCGACTCTCCTGGTCACGCCATGGCGGCTGGCGTAAGGGTTGATGACACAGGAAAGAGCTTCTACTTCTATGACCCTAATCATGGGCTTGCGAAATTTTCCAATGCTCAGGACATGGAAAAGGCCCTGGAGAAACTGACTCGCGACAAGAAACTGAAGCCAGGTTACGTGACTCATAGCACTGACCCCGCTAAGTTGGAGTTCAAGGTCTTCGACCATACTGACGCGTGGCAGCGAACAAACAGTGTGCTGAGTACGGATGTTAAAAAGCTGTATGACGCACGACTCGCCATCCGACCAGACAGCGAAAGAAGTGCTGAAAAGTTCATGGTTCGTTTACTCAATGAACGTCTTGCCACGCCCGGGACCAAGGCGAGCGTCCGAACCCTTGAGGAACTGAAGAAATTTGACTTCGCCGTCCCAACCCAAATATTTCGGGGGCATACAGCTACCGGGGATACTCTCGCGACCGGCCTCAGGCGTGCAGCAGGAACGGACTCTTCCGGCGACGACTATCTGGCTGCGATTATCCAACATACGGCGAGAACATCAGGCAGTGGCGGTGAAGTCATGTCATTCAGTGCGAGCAAGGCCAAAGCCAATAGTTTTGCCACCCAGTACTCAACACCCACTAAGAAGGTGCCCGTCTTTACTGTCGACACCACCCAAGACCCGGACGCATTTCGGACGGTGGTCGATATCGTTCTTAAAGACGGGGAAAGACTGGTCAGGGATAAAAAAATCACTAAAGCAACCCTTCTGCAAGCCGTTGAAAAATTGAACGGGCAGGAGTTAGAGGTCTTTTATGTCAAAGGGGACATACCGCCGGCATTTATGGTGAGCTAAGGCACCTCTCATCCAGCGTACGCTCAATGCCAATGTGAAAAAACTGACACCTTGAACCTATGAAAAGCAGCGGCGTCGGACTTTCGACGCCGCCCCGCCATCAGGCCAACAAGCGCTGAATATGCTCCTGCAACGTATCCAGATCAAACGGCTTGGCCAGGATCGGTGCATTGCGCGTGATCGGGCTGTTGCAGTCGAGAATTTCCTGCGGGTAGCCGCTGATAAAGATCACTTTCAATTCCGGGCGCAACTTGATGGCCGGCTCGGCGATCTGCACGCCGGAAATCCCACCGGGCAAACGGTAGTCGGTGACCATCAGGTCCAAGTGCGGCTTGGTGGCGAGGATTTCAAAGGCCTGCTCCCCATTGATCGCCTTCAATACCCGATACCCCAGGCCGGCCAGGTACTCACCCAGCACAAACATAATGGATTCGTCGTCCTCGACGATCAGTACGACATCTTGTGCATCTTCACTCATGGGAAGCCTTTGTCCGGTCAATTGCTGCAATTACGACCATGGGGTCACGTAGAGGTTGCGTCGGGGTGACGATTGATTTCATGCCGACGGTTCAAGGGGCAGGCACACCCGGAACAAGGCGCCCTCGCCTATCTGGCTCTCGACCTCGATGGCGCCGCCATGGGCGGCCACGATCTGTTCGGAAATAAACAACCCAAGGCCCAGTCCCGCAGCAACCTGGCTGGCTGACACCCGTTCGAACTGCTGGAAAATACGCTTCTGGTTCTCTTCGCTGATGCCGATCCCGTGGTCACGCACTTCTACCCTGGCTTCGCCATGCTCGGTATACACGCGCACCTCCACCGGGCTCTTGGCTCCGTAGCGCAGGGCGTTGGTCAGCAGGTTGGTGACCACCTGTTCGATACGGAACTCATCCCAGTTGCCCACCACCGGCCCCTCGGCCGCAAGGTGCATCGACGATTCGGCGGCAGCCACTTGCGGTGCGAAATTCTCCACCAGGTTGCTCACCAATTGAGCCAGGTCGAAGCGCCCCGGGCGTATCGACAGCTTGCCGGTGCGGATACGCGAGACGTCGAGCATGTCTTCGATCAGGCGGATCAGGCTCTGGATCTGGCGCTCATCGCGGTCGACCATGGCGCGCATCTTGTCCAGGGTGAACGCGGCGGCGTTATCCCGGGCAAGGTGCATCTTGCGCAGCTGGGTTTCGAGGATCAGGCCGTTAAGAGGTGTACGCACCTCGTGGGCGACGATCGACATGAAGTCGTCGCGCATGCGCACCGCCTGCTCCAGCTCGGCCTGGGTGGCCTGCAGGCGCGCCAGCAACAGCTCCTGCTCGCGGCGGCTGCGCTCCAGGGCTTCGACTTGCTGCTTCATCGCCTTGCTCTGGCGGTACAGATCGACAAACACATTGACCTTGCTCTTGACCGCGTGGATATCCAGCGGCTTGTGCAGGAAGTCCACGGCGCCACTTTCATAGCCCTTGAACGCATAGTTGAGTTCACGGCCGGCGGCGCTGACGAACACAATCGGGATGTTCTTGGTTTTCTCGGTGCCGCGCATCAGTTCGGCCAGCTCGAACCCGTTCATGCCGGGCATCTGCACATCGAGAATCGCCATGGCGAACTCGTGCTCCAGCAACAGGGACAAGGCCTCATCGGCGCTCAATGCCTTGAAGACCTGACGGTCCTCGCGCTTGATCAGCGCTTCGAGGGCCAGCAGGTTTTCCGGCAGATCGTCGACGATCAGCAGTTTGGCCTGGACAGTACTTAACATGGGGAGGATTCCAGGGAAGCCAGCAATGCGGCAATGCGGCTCAAAGTCAGAATATGGTCGGGTATATGCAAGGCCAGGGCCGCCCGCGGCATCACGGCAATCCGTGCTTCACTGGGGTCCTGTACCACCGTGGTGCCGCCCGAATGCTTGACATGGGCCAGCCCGTGGGCGCCGTCGTGGTTGGCGCCTGTCAGGAGAATCGCCAACAGCCCCTTGCCATAGGCGTCGGCGGCCGAGGCGAACAGGTAATCGATAGCCGGCCGGGAATGGTGTACCCGGTCTTCCTGGCTCAGGGACAGGCTGCGGTCATGCTCTACCGAGAGGTGATAGCCGGGTCCGGCGAAATAAAGCGTGCCTGCATCGATTACCTCCTTGTCCCGCGCTTCGCGCACGGGGATGGGCAAGCGCCGCGCAAAGACTTCCGCCAGTTGGCTGCGGCGCTCATCCGGCAGGTGCAAGACGGCAATGATCGGCAGGCCGAAGGTTTCGGGCAGTTCGCTGAAAATACTCAGCAACGCTTCGACGCCGCCGGCGGAAGCGCCGACGACGATAGCTTCAATCCCGCAAATCGGGTTGGCTGCAACGTCGCTCATGATTTTCGGTAGATCCGTTCCTGTTTGACCAAGGGTTCGAATTGCTTGTTGTAGGCGGAAAAATCCAGGGTTTCCTTGCTGCCCAGCACCAGGAAGCCGCGATGGCACAGCGACTCATGAAACAATCCGAATGCTCGATCCTGCAATTTTTTGTTGAAATAAATCAATACGTTGCGGCATGAAATTAATTGAGTTTCTGAGAATACACTGTCGGTCGCCAGGCTGTGATCGGCAAACGTCACGTTCTCGCGCAGCGTCTTGTCGAAGATTGCGTAATCGTAGGCCGCCGTGTAGTAGTCGGCAAATGAACGCTGCCCCCCGGCCTGCTGATAATTGGCGGTGTAGGCCCGCACGTTCTCCAGGGAGAAGATGCCTTGCTTGGCTTTATCCAGGGACGCGGGGTTGATGTCGGTGGCATAGATGATCGTGCGTTCCAGCAGCCCTTCCTCACGCAGCAGGATGGCCATGGAGTACACCTCCTCCCCCGTGCTGCAGCCGGCAATCCAGATCTTGATCGACGGGTAGGTCTTGAGCAGCGGCACCACTTCCTGGCGAATGGCCAGGAAGTGCGACGGGTCGCGAAACATCTCGCTCACCGGGATCGTCAGGAACTGCAGCAACTGCATGAACGCTGCCGGGTCATGCAACACCCGCTCCTGCAGCGCAGAAATCGTAGCGCAGTCGAACTGGCGCAAGGCATGGGCCACGCGGCGTTTGACCGACGCGCCGGAGTAGTCGCGAAAGTCGTAGCTGTACTTGAGGTAAATCGCCTCGATCAACAGGCGCAGCTCAATATCGCTGCTCTTCTCCAAAAAACGTTGCTCCACTTAAATGCGTTCCATCTTCGGTAGCCACACGCGAATCAGCGAGAACAGGCGATCCAGGTCGATCGGCTTGGCCAGGTAATCGTTGGAACCCGCCGCGAGGCAGCGCTCCTGGTCGTCTTTCATGGCCTTGGCCGTCACCGCGATGATCGGCAGTTTCTTCCAGCGCGGGTCCTGGCGGATCAAGGCGGTGGCCTCGTAGCCGTCCATCTCCGGCATCATCACGTCCATCAGCACCAGGTCGATATCGTCGACTTCATTGAGTCTCTCGATGGCTTCGCGGCCGTTACGCCCGATCACCACCACGGCACCTTTATGCTCCAGGGCGCTGGTCAGGGCGAAGATGTTACGCACATCGTCGTCCACCAACAGAATCTTGCGCCCCTCGAATACCTTGTCGCGGCTGCGGGCGGTCTTGAGCATCTTCTGGCGGTCATGGGACAGCTGGGATTCGACTTTGTGCAGAAAGAGTGTGACTTCATCGAGCAGGCGCTCTGGCGAACGGGCGCCCTTGATGATGATCGAGCGCGAATACTTGCGCAGTTCGGCCTCTTCATCGCGGGTCAGGTTGCGCCCGGTGTAGACGATCACCGGCGGGAACGAGCAGATATCTTCGGTGGCCATGCGCTTGAGCAACTCGTTGCCCAGCATGTCCGGCAGCTTGAGGTCGATGATCATGCAGTCATAGACGTTGGTGCGCAGCAGCTCCAGGGCGGCCTGGGCGTAGCCGACATCGGTGATCTCGATGTCATCGTCGCCGATCAGGCGGGCAATGCTGTCGCGCTGAAGGTCATCGTCCTCTACCAGCAGCACGCGCTTGACCTTCTGGGTCAGCTTGGCCTCAAGGCGCGCAAACACGTCCTTGAGCTCTTCGCGCGTCGTCGGTTTTACCGCATAGCCGATGGCGCCCATGTGCATGGCGGCTTCGACGCGGTCTTCCACGGAAATCACGTGCACCGGGATATGGCGCGTGTTGGCGTGCTCCTTGAGGCGTTGCAGCACGGTGAGCCCGGAATGGTCCGGCAGGCGCATGTCCAGCAGGATTGCATCGGGAATGTACTCCTCGGCCAGGCTGTAGCCCTCGTCCGCACCGTGGGCCACCAGGCACTGGTAACCCAACTCATGGGCCAGGTCGAACAGGATGCGGGCAAAGTTCGGTTCGTCCTCCACCACCAGGATGCAGCGGGTGGTGAACGGCGCCTTGTCGCGGTCATCGGCGAAGCGCGGGATCTGCTTGGTGTCGGCCACCGGCAGCGGCGAAATTGCGATGGGCGTGGGCGCGGGTGCGGTAATCACCTGGCGCGGCGGCTCGATTGGCGCGGCATCTTCCTCGCGTTCGACATACTGCTCCGGCAGCACCAGGGTGAAGGTACTGCCTTTGCCGGACTCACTGGTCACGCTGATATAGCCGCCGAGCAACGCGGCCAGGTCGCGGGAAATCGACAGGCCCAGGCCCGTGCCGCCGTAACGGCGGTTGGTGGTGCCATCGGCCTGGCGGAACGCCTCGAAGATGCTTTCCTGCTGGTCCGGGGCAATCCCGATGCCCGAATCGCGCACGGTAAAGGCGATGCCTTCCCCCGGCGCGCGGGACACCGACAGGCTGACCTCGCCTTGCTCGGTGAACTTGATCGCGTTGGAGAGCAGGTTCTTGAGGATCTGCTCCAGGCGCTGGCGGTCGGTGAACAGCATGATCGGTGCATCGGCCTGCACCTGTACCTGGAACCCCAGCTTACGGTCGGCGGCCAACGGTTCGAACATCCCGCGCAGGCCATCGACCAGGCGCGTGACGCTTGAGTTTTCCGGCCGCACTTCCAGCTTGCCGGCTTCCACCTTGGAAATATCCAGGATGTCGTTGATCAGGTTGAGCAGGTCATTGCCCGCCGAATAGATCGATTCGGCAAACTTGACCTGTTCGGCGCTGAGGTTTTCCTGGGGGTTTTCCGCCAGCAACTTGGCCAGGATCAACGAACTGTTCAGCGGCGTGCGCAGTTCGTGGGACATATTGGCAAGGAATTCGGACTTGTACTTGCTGGAGCGCTGCAATTCATCGGCGCGATCTTCCAGCTCCAGCTGGGCCTGGTTGAGCTCGACGTTCTTGCGGTCCATGGCGTCGCGCTGTTCGGCAAGGGTCTGGGTCTGTTCGGCCAGTTGCTCGTTGGTCTGCTCCAGCTCTGCCTGCTGGGTTTCCAGGTGAGCCTGGGACTCCTTGAGAATGCGCGACTGTTCTTCGAGTTCTTCGTTGGCGGTCTTGAGTTCTTCCTGCTGTACCTGCAGTTCTTCGTTCAGCTGCTGGGTTTCGGCCAGCACTTCCTGCAGGCGTTGGCGATAACGGGCGGCCTCGATGGAGGTGCCGATATTGCCGGCGATCAGCTCCAGCAGTTCGACGTCGCGCTCCTCCAGCGGGCGCAAAAAGCCCAGTTCGATCACACCGTTGACACGGTCGTCATCGCTGGTGGGAACCACCAGCACGCTACGGGTCGTGCCTTCGCCCAGGCCGGAGCTGACCTTGAAGTAGTCCACCGGCACGTCGTCCAGGCGAATCAGTCGATCGAGCTGGGCGGCCTGCCCAACGATGCCCTCATCGCTGTAGATCGACTGCTCCAGCTGTTCCTGCTCGCGGGAGAAGCCATAGGTGGCCACACGCTTGAGGCCGCCATGCTCTTCACGGACATACAGCGCCGCCACCGCCGAGCCCATGTATTGGGCAAAGAACTGCAGGATATTGCGTCCGAGCATGTTCAGAGTGAGTTGACCGAGCACCTGTTCGGCCAGTTCGGTCTGGCCGTTACGCAGCCAGGCCTGCCGCTCCAGACGCTGCGCGATCTTCTGTTGTGACGCGAGGTTTGCGCTGTAACTTTCTGAAAGAGAAAGCAAGTTTTTTCTACCCATGTAGGCCAGGATCCCGCTCAGGCCGAGAACGAACAACAGATAGAGGGTGACGCTGATCACCGTGGTGCGCGTGACCTGTTCATTGCGAGTGATCCGGAACTGCTGCTCCATCGCCACCGCGTCTTCGTATTCCTTGCGAATTTCGTCGGTCAGGCGCTTGCCCCGGCCGGACTTGACGGCGTTGCGGTAGTCATCGCTTTCGCGCTGCAGGTCGATCATCGACTGGGCGTATTTGTTCCATTCGGCTTGCAGGGCTTCCAGGCGTTTCAGACGGTCCACCTGTTGCGGGTTGTCCGCCACCAGTTCCTGCAGGTTACGCAGGTCGGCAATGATGCGCGGCTTGGCCACTTCGTAAGGGTCGAGGAAGTGCTCGTCCCCGGTGATCAGGAAACCACGCATGCCGGTTTCAAGATCGACGGTCAGCTTGGACGACTCATTGAGGTTGTTGATGACCCGGTCAGTGTGCTCCACCCACTGGATCACCGAGAGCAAGTAGCTGATCAGACAGACGAAAAACACCGCGCTGAGCACGCCCACACCCAGGGGCAATGCCACGTTTCGGCTGAGCAGTGTACGAAAGCTCTTTTCATCGACGGACGACGCGGGAGTCATGGGCATGCCTTGGCCAAATAGGGAAAAACCGGGAGTTTGCCCCAAAGTCACCGTTGAACGCTATTTTTCTGCCATGTCAGTGTGCAATTGATACGTCGAACCGAAGGAAGCCAGCAGGTATCACATTGTCACCGTTTTAGTTGTTAATACTCTGCGCGCCCCCCTGCCGGAACTTGGCTTTCGATCGCTCCCACAGAAAGAAGCGTCTTGGTAAAAGGAGGTACCCCCGGTAGACGCCCAATTTCTTTCTGAATATAGGGCTATGTATGACTGTCTCCTTGCACACCTCACCCCATATTTCACCTCCCCCCTTCGTACCCGATACGACAACCGAATTGGCACCCTCCCCTATCGTCACAGCAGCACCGCCCAATGATCCACCCGCAGCGAGCACAGTACCGCAACAATTCCAAGCCCTGACCTACCGTGCGCCCACCTTCAGAGAGGCATTGGGCTATAGGCACGACCTGAAAACCTTCGGGGACAGCCTCATGGAAATTGCCAAACGGTTAGGTCCGGATGCAACGCCGCAAGCTGTCCTGGCAGCGCTGAAGGCGACGTCCATGGCCAGCCATCCAGATTCACCTTTCCGAAGCGAGGGTTCTGGGAACACCACGCTTGAGTCGTTTATCCATAGGAAGGGATTCTCCGTCCCCTCTAACCATTTCGCCCTGACCAGTCTGGCGGATGCCGTAATAGACAAGTCTCAGGAGCACCCTTTGGGCGGCCTGGGCGGTGCATTGGACTGGCCGGTGCCGTTAAGCAATGATGACCAGCGGCACCTGCGCGCCCTGGCCATGCGTTATGCCGAACCGAAGGGCGAGCAACCGATGGTCATGCAAACCAAGGGGCTATTATTGGAGTTTCTGCGGCACAAGACGCCCCTGCCTGCCGACGCACTGAAAGATCCAGTCGCCACATTGAACGCCCTCATCGACTCCCCCGAGGGGCGGGAGATGGGCAAAGCGCTCCAGCAACAGATGCAGGGTATCGCTACTGATAGCAGCACCACGGACTACCTGCTCGCGCCAATGACATTACAGTTGGATCAGGAATCAATAATGTCCTTTCGCCGCAACTCCCTGGCCGGTTTCGAGCTGGATAACAAGAATTACACGGGCAAACCGGCGTCCACAGTGGTGGATGGGTTGAGTAAACACCTGGTGGAACAGCGCAAAACCAGCCCTGAATTGGCGAATGCAGCTGCTTATCTGCTACTGGCCTCGCGCGCGCCGGTGTTTCTGATCAAGGACCTTCCCCCAAGCGTGACCTACGGCAGCCCCGCCTGGGTCAACCTGGCGATCGCCGCTGCGACAATAGAGGCCCATACGCCTGGAAAAGTACCCAGCATGACGTTTGCCGAAGTCATGCTGGAAGCTAAGAACGCGGCCGATCAAGATCCTGCTGTGACTGCGAAGGCTCAACGCGAGGCCCTGATCGATTGGGGTGTGGCCAATGGCGTGATTGAACCGAAGTTCGAAACCGCCTATTCCGCCGCCGACCTGGACCACTTGGTGAAAACCTTCAACAACCGCAGGGGATTGATGGAAAAAGCAGCCCAGGCCCTCGACGAAGATATTCCCTCACGTAAAGAAATGGCGTTGGCAGAGCTGAGGAAACGCTTTCCCAACCTTGAAGCCTTGTTTGAAGAAAAACTGATTCATGTGACGCGCAAGCAGGGCGCCAATTACCGCACAGAAGAGGTCGGCCCCCATTCGATGCTGGATATCGCCATGATGGACCTGCCTGGTCCCGACCTGGTTTACAGCTCTAAAGATAAACGTGTCCCGTTGAAGGCACTGAATGCCAACAGCCAATTCGGGGTTGCCGCCCCCTTCGAAGCTCAGTTCAAGCGTGTTATCGAAGAAAAGAAACAAGGGATCAACACCTACATCAAGCACCTGATCTCGCAATTGCCCATCGAGGACCGTAAGAATTTCGAGTTTGGCAAAGTCAGCCTGTATCAAAACCACTCCCACACTATCGGCATGGGTTTTTTCGACCGGACTGATCACCCCAAGGGCAACGAATTGATGGTCAGAACTGAACGCAACGGCGTCCCTACCGCCTATGAAATCGACTTCAACGCCGGGAGTATTCGCACAGTCCCTGAATGGAAGGCTGAACCCAGCAGCAGAAGAGTGGCCAATTACGTTAAAGAAATCAAAGTATTCACGCCCGCCGAGGGTGAGTCCGACCTCGCAAGTGAAAAGACGCCCCAGAGTCACTCACTGCATGACAGTTTCGGATCAAATCGAACCCAACTCATCGCTGATGCGTTCGTTGAGCATGTCAATCTCGATGATGATGCTATCAAACAGGCTGCACGCGGCCTTACCACGGCCGACAAGAATCACAATCGAGCTGCGGCTGTCACCGACTTTCTGCTCGACCTGATCCCGTTTCGGTCCGCGATAAATAACTTTCGCAAGGGCAACATAGGCGCGGGCATGCTTGATCTCGGCCTTGACCTGTTCGGTTTCCTGACAGCCGGCGCGGGGGCGGCCGGGAAAGTCGTCAAGATCGCGGGCACCACCGCGTCCGCCGCCAGCAAGGTGGCACGGGCGGCAAAAACGATTGGCGTGGCGACCTTCGGTGCACTCAACCCTTTGGCTGGGTTAGGTGACTTTGCCGTCGGCAGCGCTCAGCGGACCAGTGCCGGCCTTCAACGTCTCATTGCCAAAAGCGTTCAGGGCGTCAATGTACTGCGTGGTGCCAGCGGCAGTTATGACCTGTTGAAAGCCGCGAGCAAAACCTATGATTTCGCAGCAGTGGGTACCTATAAAGTTGCCGGCCAGACCATCGCCGGCGGCGCGGTGTTTCATGACAGTAAATGGTATAGATATGACCCTGCCAGCCAACGCGCGTATGGTTCCGCACTCAGCGACTTCAAGCCCGATGTCACCGCGCATGAGGGAGAAGTAAAGCTTTTCTTAGATACCTGGATAGGGAAGAAGATAACCTCCATCTTGGCTCCCACGGCGCCCAACCCGAACTTTCGCCAGGACTACCGGCAGGCGATAAACAGAGCCAATGCAGAGGACCACCTTGCCTACATCCGGGGCAAGGAGACCGGAGATCCTACACAGATTTTTGGCTACTCCAGTGCGTTGAAAATCGATGAGTTGAAACTTCTGGCGGTGGCCGAACGTCGGACGCCGGCAGAACTGGGCAGCCTGGCGAATCGAATAGATGAATTGGAGCTACTGCCTGACCGCCTGTCCGCCGGCCGGCAAACGGCACAAATTGTCGACCTGCACGCGTTTAAGAAAGGGTACGCCGCAGGAACACCCGAAGGGATCAGCGGGTTCTCGGATACGTTGACACTTAATCAGCTTGCAGAACTGGCCGTCGCTCGTGGACGCACACCCGAAGAGTTCGGCCATCTAGTCAAATACATGGAAAAACGCAGGATTCTCATCAGCCTGGAGAACTTCAGGAGTTTCAATGACGACATCACTGCTGCCAAGGGCAAGGCAGTGGCAGTTTCGCAAGGTTTTTATCTGAGTCAAGTTTCCCTGCTGTCGGACGGTGAGTGTGCGGCCCTTTCCAATGTGATGGCCGCCGCCTTCAAGCAGGGTAAACAAGACATTTTTATTGAAAACCTGTACTCGGCGATACTGCCAGTGCTCAGTCCCGACGAAATCGCCGCTTTGAACCGACTCGATCCGGTCAAGGCGGCCAATGAACAACGCAGGGCAACGAAAGTAGCCAAGTTCCAGGCTCGACTGAACAGTATCCAAGGCATTCTCGGCCACAACTTCCATCTGGGCATGCAGGCCAGGCAGGTTCCCTACACCACCATCATTTCAGAACTGTCCAATGCCAACAGCTCAAAAACCCTCCTGATCAACGGCCCCGGGCATGGCATTATCGCCGGCGTTATTGTTTCCAACGGCAAGAAAGAATGGTTCTACTTCGACCCCAACTTTGGGAAAGCGACATTCAGCACGCAGGCCGTAATGAGTGCCGCACTGGAAAACACATTGAAAGCAGGGAAATCCAAGAACCTGTTGCCCCATTTTGGCAATAACCCTAATGCGCCCGAGTATAAGATTTCAGTGTTTAACGAAACCGAACTGAATATCACCACTCAGGGCATTCCAGGTGGGGTGTCCGATTTATTTCAAATCAAGTTGTAAGGCTATCAGCCGCTCCAACGGTGCTTGTGCGACGGTCGCCTTTGCAGGCGACCGCCATCCGCAAGCACCGCAACGTCCAAGCATTTGTCCAGCACCGATTTCACGTTGCCACAAGACATTAGGATCTGTTGCCTGCACAATATCCGGCTTGCACCGGGAACTTGCCGAGATAGAGACAACTCAGTAGAGAATAGTCTTTCGACTGAACAAGACCCTGCACCTCCATTTTTCAGGATTTCTCTCTATGGCCTCCACCTCCACCCTCCTTGTCGTCGAAGACGATGCCATCGTGCGCATGCTGATCGTTGATGTGCTCGAAGAGTTGGAGTTCCTGGTGCTTGAAGCTGCCGATGCTGAAGAAGCCTTGAAGATTGTTGAGAATACCGCGCAGATCATCGACCTGATGATGACCGATGTCGGTCTGCCGGACATGGACGGCAAGCAACTGGCGGCCAAGGTGCGTGAAATGCGCCCCACCCTACCTATCCTGTTTGCCAGCGGCTATGCCGAGAACATCGATGTGCCCGCCGGTATGCAGGTGATCGCCAAGCCGTTCTCCATCGATCAATTGCGCGACAAAGTCAAGTCGATGCTGCCTGCCGCCTGACCCCTCTTTTGCACAGTAGCGCCCGGCAAGGGCGGCTATTTGTGCGTCTTTACCCACAGGTTCAAGCCGCCGTACGGATCGGCATTGATGAGTTCACTTTATTCGCTGGGATTAACGTGACGTCCGGGAAATAAAACAGGAAACTCATCGCCTTTATTCCCCGGCAGTCAAACGAACTTTGGAAGGACGCAACAACATGATTGGAAAACCGACGCGCCTGCTGTTGGCGAGCCTCTCGATACTCATGAGTACCGGCGCCTGGGCCGACTTTACCGCCACCCCCAGCGAAGCGCGGGCCATTGCCAAGGAAGCCTACCTGTATGGCTACCCGGTGGTGGAGATGTACAAGACGCTCTACACCCAGGCCGTCGACAAGGGCGGTGCCAACTTCAAGGCACCGTTCAACCACATCGGCAACACTGCCCAGATCGTCACCCCCAAGGACACCGCCTTCGCCACCCCGAACCTGGACACGCCCTACTCCTTCATCTGGCTGGACCTGCGCAGCGAGCCCCAGGTCCTGACACTGCCCAGGATCGAAGACAACCGTTACTACTCGGTGCAGTTGATCGATCTCTACACACAGAACATCGCCTACCTGGGCACGCGCAGCACCGGCAACAACGGCGGCCACTACATGATCGCCGGCCCTGACTGGAAAGGTCAGCAGCCGGTCAACGTGGACCGCGTGGTCTACAGCGAAAGCAACATCGCCTACGCTCTCTACCGTACGCAGTTGTTCGACGAGAAGGACCTGAACAAGGTCAAGCAGGTCCAGAACGGCTACAAAGTGCAGTCACTGAGCAGCTACGTGAAGCAAGCCGCGCCGGCCAAGGCTCCAAAAGTGGAGTGGCCCAAGCCCATGGCGACCATGACCGAAGGCCCGCAACTGTTTCGCTACCTGAACTTCATGCTGGCCTTCGCCGCGCCCCAGGACAGCGAGAAAGATCTGCTGGCGCGCTTCGCCAAGATCGGTATCGCCCCAGGCGCGCCCTTCAAGGTCAAGGCGTTGAGCGCTGAACAGCGCAAGGCCCTGGAAGACGGTATCTCCGATGCCCGCGCTGAGTTTGCCGCGTTCAAAAAGGACAAGATCGACACGCATCAGGTCTCCAGTGCCGATTTGTACGGCAGCCGCGACCACCTGAACAACAACTACCTGTACCGCTACGCCGGTGCGGACATGGGGATTTTCGGTAACTCCGGCGATGAGGTCGCGTACCTGAGCTACGTCATCGACAGCGAGGGCAAGCCTGCCAACGGCGCACGCCACAGCTACACCGTGCATTTCGCCAAGGACCAGTTGCCACCGGCCGATGCCTTCTGGTCGCTGACCATGTACGACGCCAAGACCAAGCTGCTGGTGCCCAACCACAAGAAACGCTACCTGATCAACTCGCACATGCTGTCCGGCCTCAAGCGCGACGCCGATGGCGGCCTGACCCTGGCCCTGCAGCACCACGAGCCGCCAAAAGCCGAGCAGAGCAACTGGTTGCCGGCCCCACCCGGTCCGTTCTACGCAATCCTGCGGATTTACCTGCCCACGCCTGAGGTGGGCAATGGCCAGTGGAAGCTGCCGCCGCTGACACCGCTTAAATGACTTGCTGGAATGTCCTTGGCCTGGCGCCGGATGTCGATAGCCGCACGATAAAGCGCCAATACGCGGCCCTGCTGAAGAAAACCCGGCCGGATGATGATCCCGAGGGTTTCCAGCGCCTGCGCGAAGCCTATGAGGCCGCGCTGGAGTGGCGCCAGGGGCAGCAGGAAGCTGACGAAGTGGTCATCGACATCCAGGGCGACAGCCTGGCCGACCACTACCAAACGGCCACGGCCAATGGCAGTGCGCTGCACTTTGAAATCCAGCTGTTGTTGCGCGACATCGAGGGGCATCTCAACCCCGAAGACACCCGCTGGGCGTTTGAAACCTTTAACTGGCTGACGGCCTGGCAGCGCCTGGAGTTACCCGGCGAGCTGATCGAAAGACTCGAGCGCAAGCACCGCAGCGCCTTGCAGCAGCCATTGCGCCAGGCCCTTGAGCAAAAGGACGAGGCTGCGTTCCTGGCTGCCTATGCCGCGCGCTCCGAGCATCCCTGGGTGAACAATCATCCCCATGCCGAGTGGTTCAACCAATGGCTGGCCCGCCTGCTAGCGCAGAGTCACTACTGGTCGAGCGCGGTGTTCGACGCGGTGTGCGCCGGCCAGCACTGGCATGGCGGCGCCGGTCATGACTGCCCGGCGGGGGATTGGGCGCGGCTGTTGCAACGCCAGCAAGGCCCGGTCTTCATGGCACGCCAACGGGCACTGGCCACCGAAGCGCCCAACAGCCCGCAACAACGTGCCGCCCGGCTGCTATTGGCTCCGATGAGCCTGGGGCAGCGCCGTGCCCTCGCCCAACGCTTCGATGAACATGACTGGAAAGCCTGCCAGGCACTCAGCGCAGATATCTACGCCGACCATGTGGCCGAAGCCGAAGCGATGCCCGGCGGTACCGTGTATTTCTGGCAAGGGTGGGACACGGCCATGGACACCTGGCCCTGGATTGTCGCACTGGTGTTGAGCTGCCTGGTGGGCGTGCTGGTGAATGCCGAGCCCCTGGCCGGCAATGTGCTGCCGACCTTGGGCTACGGCCTGCTGTGGTCGTTGGGCGCCGTGATAGGCGCCGGATTGGCTTGGCAGGTCTGGCGCCCGCTGGCTCATCAGTACCGCGTGTTCGATGAACGACTCAGTGAGCGCCTGCCGCGCTGGTTCAGCCCTACTCACCTTCCGTTGTTGCCGATACGGGACCTGCTGCCAGGGCTGGTCCTTGCCGCAGCGCTGGGTTACGCGTTCGGCCCGTTTGCCAGCTTGGCGCTGGTCGCGACCCTGGCGGCTATCGGCGTGATCAAGCGGCCCTTCATGAACAGCCACACCCCCTGGACCGCCCGCCACCCACGCTGGACGGCCCTGGGCATGGTGCTGTTGGTCATCAGTGGGATTGTGCTGTACGCCGGCTTGACGGTGCTCGACAACCAGCAACACGTGACCCGTAACCAGGGCCTGCAACAATGGCCCGAACGCCTGTGCAGCCGCATGCCTCGCAGCGCCCCCGACTGTCAGGCGCCCGCCACCCAGGCACAGTGGTATGGCCAGGAGGCCGCGCAATGAATCCGAAATGGTTGTTACCCATCAGCCTGGTATTGGGCCTGGGATTGCTCGGTGTGGCCGGCGCCACCAAACCCCTGCAACGCGTGCAATTATGGCTCGACCAACGGGACAGCCCTTCCACCGCAACGGCCAGCGCACTGGCGCCGATCATTGACTGCGTGAACCGCATTGATCGCGATACGCGCCTGGCGTACTACCGTATGCGTTCGACACAGCCCGAAGCACCCACCCAGGATAAATTTGGCGACCGTGATGAGCCTGAACCGCGCCTTATCCAAGCGGCGGTCTGTTCGCAGTTGTACACACTCAAACTGGAGCGCCAGCAGCCCGGAAGCCACCTCGGTACTCTCGCCACGGTGTATGCCGACAAGCTGAATAAATTCACCTCGCTGGCGGACATGGTTGACCCGATACAAACCGAAGGTATGCCGTCGAACATGCGCCAGTTTGTGGCGCAGGCCATGAACAAGAGTCTGGAAGGGAAACTGGCTCAGCGGGGCGAAGAATACCTGAGGGCATCCGCCGAGTTACGCACCCAGTTGGAAAACGAAGACATCCATCTGCGGCCGGTACAACTGGCGCGACTCGAATCGCGCTTCGGCCGGGACCTGCATTGGCACCTGCTCAACCATATGATCGCGGCCCGCCAGGCGATGAACCAGATTGACCAGGGCGTACGCGACGCCAGCCTGACGCCCCAGCAACTGCTCAGCTTGACCGAGACGCTGCAACAGGCCAGCGATGCCAGCAAGGACTTCCTGGTGAAAATGCCGCGCAGCAAACGGGAGGATGAGGCTACTCACCTCTGGTATGCCACCCGCTCGTCAGCCGACGCGTACCTCCAGGCGTTGCGTACCCTGCATCGGGACTGGCGGGAACACGCCTCGCCGCAGCAACTGAGTGATGACTACTACCTCATCACCCGTCGCTACGACGCCCTGCTCAGCTACTACAACAAACCCGCCAGGAATGCGTTCTAGTCCCTAGTGTTTTTTCAGCTTCACATACGACTGATGCAGGTCCGACGCCCAGCCATCGATCACGCCTTTCACGTCATCGGCCTTCATCACCTGCGAGTCGTTGGACAGCGGCTTGCCCGTGCCCTTGCGCACCACTTGGGCGAGCACCTTGCCACTGGCACCATCGAGGAACTGCGCCTCGGTGCCCAGGGTGGTTTCCTGGTCGCGGATGCCGGTACCGGTACTCACCGCTGCCGCCACCAGGGCCACAGGCACAAATTCATAGGGTTTGAGGCCTTCGGTCTTGCTGCTGACGGCAGTGATCGCCGCGCGCACCACCATCACACCGGGGCCAGGGCCGTTGGCCAGGGGCAGTGACTTGCCCAGCTCACGCTTGAGTGCCTGGTTGAAGTAAGTGTTGATGCCATGGAGGGTGCTGTCGGGAATTTTCGCGGTGGCCTGGGGCTTGGGGTAGAACTGCGTCGGTTCGATGTACACCGCGGTGTAGCGGCTGAGGTCCAGTTTGGGGTCGACCCAGCGCATCACCTCGGCCCCTGACGGCGACTTGGCTTCCTTGAGTTGGCTGTAGTCGGAAAGAAAACCCGAGTACTCGTCCGGTTGGGTGACCTTGCTGGCGCAGCCAGCCATTGCGATGGAAGCCACGCACAGCGTACTGATCATTAGCCTTAGTTTCATCATTGAACTCCCTGGCGATCATCATCGAAACATGGAGCTGTAGGTATAGCCAATCCTGGGCAAAAAATGCGTATTTCCACCCAGTGTTTGACACACCGATGTCCCCCATCGACGTTGCGCGAAGCGGGAGCCCCTCAGCCGCGTTCGCGCGGGATCAGGCTCTGCAACTGCGTAGCCAGGAAGTTGGCGTCGAAGCTGAAGGTGTCCGGGTCTTTGAGGCCGTTGGTTTTCTTCCACAGCCAGTCGTTTTTGTCGGCCGGCAGCACCAGCGACACGCTGCCGTGGCGGGCAGCGGTCAAGCCCATCACCGAGAGCGAGATCACGCCGCCCACGCCCATGACTTCAGGCACGAACTCCACGGTCTTGCCGGTGATCTGCACCAGCAGCTTTTCGGTCTTGAAGGTCGAGGTTTCCACCGGCACGCCCGGCCCGCTGGCGACATAGGCTTCACGGTGCACCTCCAGCAGGCCGACAGTCTTGACCGGCTCCAGCCATTGCTCGATCTGCCCGAACAACGCGTCGAGTTTTTGCGCCCAACGGGCCGACTGCACATCGAACTGCTGCTTCTTGTGCGCTTCGCTATCGGCGTAATGACGAAGCATCTCGCCCAGTTGCTGTACATCGTCCATTGCGGATTTCCTTGGGTGTGCCACGTAACAAAGCCCGATCATGGCAGAAGCGGCCGCTCGGCGTATGACTAAACACCAGCCTGAGGCACGGGTCGTCGTTTACAGCTGGATGAACTCCCGGCCTCAACGTGACGGCAATGGACGGTGCGGTTGACGTGCTAGCCCTGGGCTGCGGTTTCATGGGGTGGGTAATACGCGACGGCCGAACGGTGAACCGCGTGCTGACTGACGTAGGCGCCGTAGTCGATGTGCAGTTCCCTCGATTTGGGAAGTTTGCTCTTATCAACCACGACTTCCATGGGTTGCTTCAAGCTGCCTTCTTCCAGGGTCAGGTAGATGGCAATGCCATGCCCCAGATGCGTGCGAAAGAAGAACACCACTTCCTGTCCCTTTTCTAGCTCACGAATCGCCGGCGCGGTGACTATGAGCTCTTTCTCGGTATCGGTAATCACCGCAGCAGGCAGTCCATCGAAGCTAATAAACTTGTATACATTTGGCATTAGGCAATCCTCATCATGTTAATGGACCAAGCCTCCAAGGCGCAGGCCTGGCCTCTATTAACAAGGCCAAACTACTTGCCATCTACTGTCAGAAGTAACAGTTTTATACGTGTCCTGACGGTGTCGTATTCTCCTCCGGGCAGATCTGCAATGCCGGTGTATCGAACGAAGGGTGTTCCGATAAAAGACGATGCCACTCCATTCGAAACCAAGGCGTGAATTGCCCTAGCGACTCTGAAAGTTGCGCTGATATTTCGGCTCGCGTCCACCACTTGATCTCGCTGACTTCTTCAGCTGCCGGGCAGACCACCGCGTCAGATTGCGCAACCAATACATGACAAAATTCGTGTTCCGCACCGATTGAACCAAAGCGCGCATGGTACTCAAAACTATATAAAAAACGGCAGGAGGCAGAGATGCCCAGTTCTTCACGCAGACGACGGGACGCCGCATCCAGAATAGCCTCTCCAGGTGCCGGATGACTGCAGCATGCATTCGACCAGAAACCTGGCCAGAGCATTTTACCTGCTGCACGGCGCTGCAGCAGGTGACGCCCGCGACTGTCAATCAGGTGCACTGAAAATGCGCGATGAAGCTTTCCCGTTCCCAAGTGTGCGATGCGTTTGTCACAAACACCGATCTGTACATCGTGTGCGTCAACTAACACTACCTCATTGGTCATTTTGTATTCCCTTCGATGTCATTACCCGCCCCCTCCCGCACACTGTTTCCAGTGTGCGGGTTTTATCCAAGTCGGGGGACTTGTCCCCAGGCGCTGACGAACGTCAAAGCTGCGTGGGTGAATCCTGGATCGGCACGCAGGCTGGCCATGGCCTCAAGGTCGTCTTGAGTGAGTAACTCAAGTTTCAGCAGCGCCGGCCCAGCCTGTGCGGTGGTTGCAGCCCAGAAGGTATCGGCGGGGCTGTTGTCACCGATTCGGCCTTCGAGGGTGCGATGCCCAACGTTGGAAAGTCCCCGATCACGTAATTGACCCGGGAGCGTATCGGCCCAGAGCATGTCGGAACCAATGGTCCGCTCCAGGAGGGTGACTCCGGCCTGGGCTACTTTTCGGAACACCGGGTTCGCCGTTCTCAAGCTCGGTTGCAGACTCACGTCCTCGATCACCAGCCAACCACCCGGGCGGACCCAGGTGGCGGCTCGTGTCAATATGTCTTCGCGTTCGCTGAGGTGACACAGAAGCGCCCGAGCATGCACCACGTCAAAGGAGGCGGCAGGAAAACTCTCGGTCGCCGCATTATGGGTGATCACCCTAATGCCCGGGATACCGGTAAGGAATCGGGTGTCGATATCAGTGGCGGTGACCGTCGCATCGGGATATCGCTTGCTCAGCCAGCCGGCGAGCGATCCAGCACCGGCGCCGAGATCGAGGATGGCAGGCTTGCGCGGAAGATCCAGTTGATCAAAAACCGCTTGGCTCAACGGGTCAAACGCACGTTCCAGGGTGCGTAGCCGTGCCAATTGGCCGGCGTGCTGATCAGCAAGATAACTGCGGGTGTAGCCCGGTTCCTCGGCGGAATCGATAGTGGTCAAAGTACGACCTCCAGTTGATCAGGGCAGCGATTGAGGAATCCACGTTCGGCAGGCTTGAACCCTGGAGCCCAGCGCACGTTAGGAAAGGCCTGTAGCAGCATGCGGGCGCTGATCGTGATCTCCATCCGCGCCAGCATCGATCCGAGGCAGAAGTGACGACCCGCGCCGAAGGCGAAATGACTGCTCGCCTGTTCGGTGCGCGACATATTGAAGGTGTCCGGGTCGGTGAATTGATCCGGATCACGGTTGGCCGAACCGATAAGACAAGCCAGGGTCGCGCCCGCAGGAATCGTTCCCGAGGGCAGTTGCAGCGACTCACGGGCCTCCCGGAGTACGAGTTGCAAAGGGGGGTTGCGTCGCAGGGTTTCGGTGAGCGCATTATCCATCAGGTCTGGATTAGCGATCACCGCCTCTTTGACGCCAGGCTCGTCCAACAGGTTGACGATGAGATTCGCCAGCGCACCGTGACTGGTCTCGCTACCCGCCGTCATCAGGATTGCGCAGTAAGACCGGACGAACGTCTCGGACAACGGCTGACCATCAATCTGCGCAGCCAGGAGTTGCGAGATCAAATCGTCTGAGGGTTCTGCACGGCGGGCGTCGATATGCGGCTGGATGAAGTCGTAGAAACTGTCTCGGTTGGATAACCCGCCGGTCAACAGTGCCGGATCCTGTCGATAATTGCCCATGTAAGCGAAGCCGATGGCACACCAACGCTTTAGCCGTGCCACCTCCTCGCGGGTTTCAGCCGGGAGACCCAGCGCACGAGCCATCACCCGCACCGGCAGCGCTGCGGTGAAATCGGCGATGAGGTCCACCTGAGGTCGGCCGTGCATCTGCGCCAGAAGGTCTGCGGTCACCGAGGTGATGGATGCTTCAAGCGCTGTGAGGGCCTTGCTGCGGAACGAAGGGCTAAGCAGCGCTCGGTGCTGAGCGTGCTCGCACCCGTCCATCGTGACAATAGTGTGTCCCAGCAGCGGTCCGATCTGCCAACTGTAGTTGTTATTGCTCGCCCCAGGATGGGTCAATGCGGCTTTGACATCCACATGCCGACTGACCAGCCACACATCGGAGGGCTCGTCGTAAACGATCGGTAACGTGGTACGTAAACGCTCATACAATGGGTATGGGTCGATTTCGAACAGCCGGGACTTAAGGGTCGGCGGGGTCAGTTTCAGGTCAACTTTCCGGTTGTCCTGCGCCGACGCGTCGGCGGTTTGCAGGTGATAGCGAGAAACGCTCTGGTGCCAGTCGCCTGCCGCCCGGACAACCTGACGCAGTCGGTCCGGGTCGGTCGCGGCGCGCCGCCGCTGGTTTGCATGCTGGGTGGCGACCGCAGTGAATTGCGCAACCGCCGTGTTCACCATCTGATGGGCAGACTCAATCGCGGCAGGCCAGTCTGTGCCGGTGGTATCCGCCAGTATCGACACCAGGTTGAAGCGCTCACCGCACACAACATCCTTGGCAATCGAATGGATGTCGTTCGTCCAGGCGATGATATCGGCAGCGTGTTCACGCAGCGTGTTCCACCATTCGATGTCCGCTGGATTCTCGTACGGGTCGAGCGTTTCGGCCGCATCGATGAGATCAAAGAAGAACAGCGCCCCGAAAGAGTCCCGGCGCAAAGGCAGGTACTCGGCCAACGTGAACGCTGTGTCGGTTTCCCGCCCTCGTACCAACGTCGCCTGCGCACGCAGATGTTGGATCAAATGTCCCACGAGCCTATGCCGCCAATGGCCGGAGCCCAAACACTTGGTCTGAGGCCACAGATCGTCGACCAGAACAACGAGCATCGGATCATCGAATCGGCTGGTTTCACCTGACGGATCAGCACCGCCGCTCTCGGTCAACGCCTGCACTGCGGTGATGAAACGATCCAGCGCACCGTTTTCCGCCCAGGGGCCGTCATCGATTCGATCATCGAGGGTGAGCGCCCACAGATACCAGCACACCAGAAGCTCGGCGTGGTCTGTGGGTGCCCTCCCACACAATGCAATTCCCAGGTCGAGCAACGCAGTAGTGCTCAATCGATGCGCACCGCGGCGTCCGATCAATCCGTACCGCTGGGCCCAGGCGAGAGCATGCGTGCGCAACCGTTCACTGTCGGAGCGCGGTGGCGGGCCGGCGAAAGGAAGCCGGATCTCGGGAATAACCAGCTGTGTCGTCGGTAAAGGACCGCCGTAGGGGGTGCCGGAAGCGCCTTCCTGGAGTTCCGCTGCCATGATGTGTCCTCTTGAATCAACTTCCAGTAAGAGATACTTGGCGGCTATTGCCAAGCCGCGTAGCCGGTGAATCACCGGGAGCATTTTCCCAGCCGGCCCGATCTTGCTCGAAGTTCACATCTTGAGAAATGAGAATTGTCGGAGTTCGCCCCAGGAAAAACCCCCGCATAGTGGACAGGTGTATTGGTCCCTCATCCGTGCGGATTAGATACGTGCATTGACTCAAAATATACTGTCATTTCTTACAGGTATGGACGACTCAGCTCGGCATGTAAGCGGTGATTGGTAATCACCGCTTTTTGAACTGCTCTGGTGAATGGGTTGGCAACTGCGTATGACGAATCGGCTTTCGATGGGTAAGGTGAAGCAACTTTCCCTGTCAGGAGCATCGCATGCGCACCATCGGCCTTATCGGCGGCATGAGCTGGGAGTCCAGCGCCGAGTACTACCGCATCATCAACCAGCGCGTGCGCGACCAGCTCGGCCCGCTGCGCTCGGCGCAGGTGTTGATGTACAGCGTCGACTTCGGCCCGGTGGAACAGGCCCAGCATGCCGGGCGCTGGGATGACGCCGCGCTGATCCTGGAAGACGCCGCGCGCCGTTTGCAGGCGGGCGGCGCCGAGTGTGTGGTGCTGTGTACCAACACCATGCACTTGGTAGCGCCGCGTATCGAGGCGGCGGTGTCGATTCCCTTCCTGCATATCGCCGATGCGGCCGCTGCGGCGGCGGTGGCAGCCGGTACCCTGACGGTCGGCTTGCTCGGCACCGCGTTCACCATGGAGCAGGATTTTCTCACGTCACGCCTGGCCGCCCAGGGCCTCACCGTGCTGGTGCCGGACGCGGAGGAGCGCCGCGCCGTGCACCGGATTATCTATGAGGAGTTGTGCGTCGGCGTGATCAGCGATGCATCACGCCAGGTTTACCTGCGGGTCATCGACTCCCTGGCCGCACGGGGTGCCCAGGCGGTCATCCTCGGCTGCACGGAAATCAGCCTGTTGGTCAAGCCCGAACACAGCGACCTGCCGCTGCTGGACACCACCGAGCTGCATGCGCAGGCTGCGGTGGCGTTTGCGCTGGAGGGTTAAGCCGACTTGCGCAGGCGCGCCATGCTCAGGGTGTCGACAAACACCCCATCGCGCAGGGCGTAGTCACGCAAGCGCCCTTCGACCTCGAAGCCGAACTTGCGGTACAGGTGGTGCGCGGCGTCGTTGTCGGCGTACACCGTGAGTTCCACCCGGTGCAGGTTCATCCAGTTGTCGGCCACGTCCAGCGCGGCCGTCAACAGCCGCGAGCCTACGCCCTTGCCCTGCCAGGCCGTGGCCACGCCCATGCCGAACGAGCCGACATGGGCCTGGCGCACGCGCAGGTACTGTTCCAGGCCCAGTTGGCCGATCACCTCACCGCCGTGCACCGCCACCAGTTGCAGCCGCCGCTCGTTGTCCATCACCAGGCGCTTGCGCCACGCCTCGACCGACTGGAACGGCATCTGCAGCACCTGCCGGCACACGGCCGGTTCGTTATAGAGCGCCGTGACACCGTCAAGGTGGGCCTCGGTAAAGCGCTGGATCACGACGTGGGGTTCAGGTGTGTGCATTGTGTTTCATCCTTTGAAAAACAAGTGGCCGGCCAGTGTAGAGGCCGTGCCCGGCCCCTGACTAGGGCGCCGGTGCGGTCGTCCATAACGACGGCCAGTCGCCGTAACCGACACCGGTGCAGCGCGGCATCCTATGAAACTCACTGAGCTGGAACGCCTTGCCGTCAAACACCCAGACGCCACCGTCGCCACAGTCACCGATGCCGCGCTGCTTGTAGAAATAACTCAAGGTGCCGGTGGCTTCGTCATAACCCACCGAGCCTTGCAGCGCAGCGCCGTCCAACGGCAAGGGCTCAATCTCCAGGGGCGTTTGCGCATAGGGCGCCTGACGCTGGCGGCTGACCACGTCGTACTCACAGTTGTAGGCCGCGCAGTCGTAACGCACCACCGTCATCGCCTGTTGCGCCGTCAGCGCCCCGGCCTTTGCCTCGGGCTCACCCTCCTCCGGCGTCACGGCCTGCAATGCAGCGGCCACCAGGCCCGCCTGTTCCTGCACGGTCAACGCCGGCGGCGCAGGGAACTTGCGCAGCGCCGGCGTCGGCAGGCGTGGCGGCACCTCACTGGCCGGAGCTTTTCCGGGGCGTGCCAGAGCCGTCACGTTATCCACCCGTCCCTGCACCGCATCCATCAACAGCAGCGAAGCACTCAGGCCGCTCAGCGACACATGGGCCTGCTCATCGCCCGGCAATTGCAGGCGCTGGCCATTGCGCAAACGCTGCAACCAGCGCCGCGCCGCTGCGTCCTCGATCACGCCGTAAGACTGCACCTCGGGATCGCCGCCTTGATCGTCCAGTTCCACATGCAGATCCCGGGTCAGCTCCAGGCCCAGCGGCTGACCGTCCAACAGCAAGGTCGACAGGTCCAGTGCTTCGCCGCGATGATCAAAGCGCAGGCGCAGGAACCCTTCAGGCCCGGCCTGGTGCCGGATATGCAAGGTCAGGGCGCTGTAGTCTTCTTCATCGACGCCACTGGGCGCGCTGAGGGCATGGCAATTGCGCAGGTTATCGCACCCGGTAACCCAGTTCTTGATTTCCCGTAGCAGCGGCACGGTTTCAGCGGGCGGTTGAGCGAAGGCATGGGTGGCGGTGCCGGTCAGCAGCAGGGCCAGGAGTACGGGGCGCAACATGGGGACTCTCCGTGTCGAAAAAAGGCGCGGATTGTCCCATGTTCGGCGCAGTGCGTCAGCGCTTGGCCGCCACGCACCACACCCGCGCAATATCCGCCGCGCGCTCGCGCAGCAAACGCGGTGCCTCGCTGCACGCCTGCTCCAGGCTCATCGGGCCGCTTGGCAAGGCAAACGCCGCTGCCACGCCATGGGCGTACATCTGCTCGTAGCCGTCGCCCAGGGTGCCGGCGATGACGATCACCGGGACGCCATGTTGCCGGGCGATGCGGGCCACGCCGAAGGGGGTTTTGCCGCGCAGGGTCTGGGCGTCGAAGCGGCCTTCGCCGGTGACGACCAGGTCGGCGCCGCGTACGGCTTCGTCAAGTCCCACCAATTCGGCAACGACGTCCACGCCCGCGCGGAACTGCGCGCCGAGGAACGCCTTGGCGGCAAAACCCAGACCGCCGGCGGCGCCGCTGCCGGGCTCGTCGCGCACGTCCTTGGGCAGGACGTTGGCGCAGTAATCGGCGAAGTGGCTGAGGGCGGCGTCCAGTTGTTGCACCTGCTCGGGGTTGGCGCCTTTTTGCGGGCCGAAAATCGCCGAGGCGCCGTGGGGGCCGCACAGCGGGTTGTTCACATCGGCGGCGATTTCAAAGCGTACCTGGGCCAGGCGCGGGTCGAGTTTTTCCAGGTTGATATGCGCCAGCCGTGACAAGGCCAGGCCTCCGGGCGGCAAGGCCTGTTCCGCAGCGTCGAACAGTTGCACGCCCAGGGCTTGCATCGCCCCCGCGCCGCCGTCGTTGGTGGCGCTGCCGCCAATCGCCAGAATGATGCGCCGGGCACCCAGGTCCAGGGCCGCGCGAATCAGCTCGCCGGTGCCGTAGGTGCTGCTGGTGCACGCATCGCGCTGGCCTGGCGCTACCAATTGCAGGCCGCTGGCTTCGGCCATTTCGATGATCGCGGTGTGGCTCTCGGCCAACCAGCCCCAACGTGCTTCAACCGTACCGCCCAGCGGGCCACGTACCGCCTGGCGGCGCAATTGGCCGTTACAGGCGGCGAGCACCGCGTCCACCGTGCCTTCACCACCGTCCGCCATCGGGCACTGGATCAGCTGTGCGTCCGGCCAGACTTGCGCCAACCCTGCGGCAATGGCCTGGGCGACGCCCTCGGCACTCAGGCTGTCCTTGAACGAGTCGGGGGCGATGATGATTTTCATGGGCTTTCTCCGGTTTTTATCACGCCCATGCTGCCAGTTGGCACCGCCGCTGACGCCGGTCCGATGCACAAGTACGAGTAAGGTTTGTTGTTCATTCCGACAAAGCCTGGGGCAGCAACTGCACGCCGAGGTACAGCGCCAGCATGCCATCCAGGGTCAGCGGGTCGACGCCGCTGAGTTCGGCGATGCGCTCCATGCGGTAACGCAGGCTGTTGCGGTGAATGCCGAGGGCGTCGGCACAGGCCTGGCTTTGCCCGTCGTGTTCACACCAACTGCGCAGCGTGGCCAGGAGTTGGCCGTTGCTGTCCTTGGCCAACACCTTGCGCAAGGGGTTGAGCAGTTCGTCGAGGGCATCGTCGTTGCGATGACGCCAGAGCATCACGGGCAGGCGGTAGCGGTTGAGGGTCAACAGCCGCGAGTGCGGCAGTACATCGCGACCGTAGGCCAGCAAATCGCCGACGCGACGATAGCAACGGCGCAATCCGGTCAGGCCATCCGCCTGCCCGCCGACGGCCACACGCAGGATGTTCCAGCCCAGGCCTTCGAGCTTTTCCAGCAGTCGTGGATTGTCCACCTGCTGTGCCGCCGGTCGGCACCACAGCAGCGAGAACTGCGCCGAGCTCACGCACCAACTGTCCGGAAAGCGCGAGGTCAGCCAGGTGTTCAATGCTTCCGCCGATTGGCCCGCCCCCAGTTCGAACAGGTACGGCGTGCGCGCCAGCTGCGGCTTGAGGCCCAATTGCTGGGCTTCATCGACCAGGCGTGGTGAGTCGCCACCGTCGGCCAGCAACAACGCCAGCAGATCGTCGCAGCGCTGGCGCCGCCACTGTTGCTCGACCTGCTGATGCCGGTGGCTGACCAGCATCTCGGCGGTCATGCGCACCAGCTCGGCGTACGTGCGCAAGCCCTCCGGCTCGCCAGTGATGCCCAGCACGCCGATCAAGCGCTGATCGTGCATCAGCGGCAGGTTGATCCCTGGCTGCACACCCTTGAGGTGCTTGGCGGTCTGCCCATCGATCTCGACCACGCGACCGTTGGCCAGCACCAGTTGTGCGCCTTCGTGGCGGGTGTTGATGCGCTCGGGCTCGCCGCTGCCGAGGATCAGGCCCTGGCTGTCCATGACGTTGACGTTATAGGGCAGGATCGCCATGGTGCGATTGACGATATCCTGCGCCAGGTCATGATCCAGCTCGAACATGCGGCCATCTCCTTGAAAGAAAGTCCTTGAAAGCGTGGTTGTTCATCGGCACAGCGCAAAGCATGCATCACTGTGCGCAAGCACAAAGACAGCACCCCGCCACGTGGCCGAGACTCGTTGGGCGATCAACGTTACCCTCGCATCGCAAAAAATCATAATAAAGAGAGATTCCCATGTCACAGAGCGCCGCTGTCACACTGGCCACCGATGACGATAAAAACGCCATCTACAAGCGCATTACCCTGCGCCTGATCCCCTTCATTTTCATCTGCTATCTGTTCAACTACCTCGACCGGGTCAACGTTGGCTTTGCCAAGTTGCAGATGCTCGATGCGCTGAAATTCAGCGAAACCGTATACGGCCTGGGTGCCGGGATCTTCTTTATCGGCTACGTGCTGTGTGGCGTGCCGAGCAACCTGGCGCTGACCAGATTCGGTCCACGGCGCTGGATTGCCTTGATGATGATCGTCTGGGGCACACTGTCCACCTGCCTGCTGTTCGTCACCACGCCAACGCATTTCTATACCTTGCGCCTGTTTACCGGTGCGGCTGAAGCCGGCTTCTTCCCCGGTGTGGTGCTGTACCTCTCGCAGTGGTTTCCGACGTTCCGCCGTGGGCGGATCATGGCGCTGTTCATGTCGGCGATCCCGGTGTCCGGTTTGCTTGGCAGCCCGTTTTCCGGCTGGATCCTCAACCACTTCGCCGCCGGCCAGGGCGGCCTGGCGGGCTGGCAGTGGATGTTCCTGCTGCAAGGCATCCCGACCGTGATCCTCGGCGCCCTCGCCTACTTCCTGCTCAGCGACAGCTTTGCCCACGCCAAGTGGCTCAAGCCCCACGAGCGCGCCGTGCTGGAAGCCGACCAGGCCACCGACCTGGCCAACAAGCCGAAAACCACCAGCGATTCACTCGCCGAAGTGTTCAAGAACCCGGCGATCTGGGCGTTCGGCCTGATCTATTTCTGCATCCAGAGTGGCGTATACGCCATCAACTTCTGGCTGCCGTCGATCATCAAGAACCTGGGCTTCAGCGATAACCTGGTGATCGGCTGGCTCAGTGCGATTCCGTATCTGCTGGCAGCGGTGTTCATGTTGCTGGTGGGCCGCTCGGCGGACTTGCGCAAGGAGCGTCGCTGGCATTTGGTGGTGCCGATGCTGATGGGCGCCATCGGCCTGGTGATCGCGGTGAACTTCGCCACCACGCCGGCCATCGCCATCCTCGGCCTGACCATCGCTACCATGGGCGCCCTCACCGGCCTGCCGATGTTCTGGCCGGTGCCGACCGCCATGCTCAGCGCGGGCGCAGCCGCCGGCGGCCTGGCGCTGATCAACTCCATGGGCCAGATGGCCGGTTTCCTCAGCCCGTATATCGTCGGTTTTGTGAAGGACGCCACCGGCTCCACGGACGTGGCGCTGTACCTGCTGGCGGCGGTGATTGTGGCGGGCAGTGTGCTGGCGTTGCGGATGACGCGGACCTTGAAGGTATAACGCGGTCCATGTGGGAGGGCGCTGCGTCGATTCGACTTGCCCCCTCCCACAATGGGTCTGCGTTTACAGCAGGCCGCCGCCGTTGATATCAATGACAGCACCGGTCATAAAGCCATTTTCCATGGCCAGCACATACCCCGCCGCCACGTCCTCGGCCTGCCCCACACGCCCCACCGGCAGCGCGTCCCCCGCTTTGGCCAACATCGCCAGGCGCTGGTCCTCGGCCAACCCCGCATACGCCGGGGTATCAATCACACCAGGGCTCACCACGTTGACCCGACGCGGTGCCAATTCTTTTGCCAACTGCTTGCCCAGGGCTTCAGTGGCGGCGTTGATACCGACTTTGATGAACTGCCCCGGCACCCATTTACGCCCCAGTTGCCCGGAGGTCAGGCTGATGCTGCCGTACTCATCGAGGAAAGGCAGCGCGTGCTGGATCGCCCGCAAAGCACCCCAGAGTTTCACGTTGAAGTTGTCCTGGGCCTCGCCCAGGTCGGTTTCGGCCAGGGCCTTGGCGCGCACCGAGGGGCCGGAGGTGTACACCAGATGGTCAAACCGCCCGACGGTTTCGAACAACCGTTGCAGGGACGCGGCGTCGGTGACGTCCACCGGTTCGCTGCGCAGGCCGTTGTCGCGGCCTGACGATAACCGCCGCCCCGCCAGCACCACCTGGGCACCGCGTGCAGCAGCGGCCTTGGCCACGGCTGCACCGATGCCGCTGCTGCCGCCGATGACGATGACCGTTTTGCCGTTGAGTGAGGAATTCATGGGGAAGTGTCCTGGGTCAGAAAGTGAGCGTTCATCTTCCCAGCTTGGCAATCAACGAGAAATCCCGGTAAAACGACAGGATCTTTAAAGGATTTTTACAAATGAGCTCAATCCTCGACCTCGAAGTGTTCGCACGCACCGCCGACACCGGCAGCCTGTCTGCCGCCGCACGCGGGCTCGGCTTGACCCCCGCAGCGGCCAGCATTGCCCTCAAGCGCCTGGAAACCCGCTTGGGTACCCGCCTGCTGGCACGCTCCACCCGCAGCATGCGCCTGACCGAAGAAGGCCGGCGTTACCTCGACAGCGTGCGCGAGGCCCTGGCCGCCTTGGCCGAAGGCGAGCAAGCGCTCAAGCAGCAGAGCCAGGGCCTGACCGGCTTGTTGCAGTTGGCCGCGCCCTCGGATTTCGGCCGTAATGTGGTGCTGGGCTGGCTGGATGAGTTCAAGCTGGAACACCCGCACATCCGCCTGCAACTACTGCTCAACGACAGCAATGCCGACCTGTTCCGCGACACCGTCGACATCGCCCTGCGCTTCGGCGTCCCCCGGGACTCCAGTCTGGTGGCGCTGCCGGTGGTGCCCGATCACCAACGCCTGCCCTGCGCCAGCCCCGACTACCTGGCGCGCCACGGCACGCCGCGCACCCCGGCGGAGTTGGCGCAGCACAATACGCTGCGGTACATGCGCCAGGGCAGGGCCAACAGCACCTGGTACTTTCGCCAGGGCACTAGGTTGCAGGAAGTCGAAGTGACGGGCGACTACCTGAGCGATGACGGCGAGATTGTGCGGCGCTGGGCACTGGCCGGCCACGGCATTGCCTATAAGGCTAACCTCGACATTGCCCGGGACCTCAAGGCCGGACGGCTGGTGCACCTGTTGCCGGACTGGCAGGGCGAACCCACCCCGTTCAACCTGATGTGCCCGCACCGCCTGCAAGTGTCGGAGCGGGTGAAAGTGCTGCACCGATTTCTGCAAGGGCGTTGCCAGGCCTTGCTGAGTGCATGAAGAAACGCCCGCAGGGCTTGTTCCAGAGCCTGCGAGTCTGGTATTGCATAGGGCACGTCTCACTGCCGCAAGGAGCTTTGCATGATTTACCGCACATTGGGCCAGTCCGGTTTGAAGGTCAGCGCCTTGACCCTGGGCACCATGATGTTTGGCGAACAGACCCACACCGAGGACTCGCTGCGCATCATCGACAAGGCCTGGGACCAGGGCATCAATTTCATCGACACGGCGGATGTCTACACCGGCGGGCGCTCCGAGGAAATCGTCGGCGAAGCCATCGCTCGCCATCGTCAGGATTGGGTGGTGGCGTCGAAAGTCGCCATTGGCCCCACCGAGGGCCTGCCCAACCGCAGTGGCCTGAGCCGCAAGCGCATCTTCAACGCGCTGGAAGCCAGCCTCACCCGCTTCGATACCGACTACCTCGACATCTACTACCTGCACCGCGAAGATCACGACACCCCGCTGGAGGTGACGGTATCGGCCATCGGCGACCTGATTCGCCAGGGCAAGATCCGCTACTGGGGCCTGTCCAACTATCGCGGCTGGCGGATTGCCGAGGTGATCCGCGTCGCCGAGCGCCTGGGCGTGGACAGGCCGGTGATCAGCCAGCCGTTGTACAACATCGTCAACCGCCAGGCTGAAGTCGAACAGATCACCGCTGCTGCCGCGTACGGCCTGGGCGTGGTGCCTTACAGCCCACTGGCCCGCGGCGTACTCAGCGGCAAATACGCGCCGGACGTGACACCCGAAGCCGGCAGCCGCGCTGCACGCCAGGACAAGCGCATCCTGGAAACCGAATGGCGTGTGGAGTCGTTGCGCATCGCCCAGCAGATCCAGCAATACACCCAGGGCCGTGGCGTGGGGATTGTCGAGTTTGCCATCGCCTGGGTGCTGAACAACGCGGCGGTGAGCTCGGCGATCGTGGGGCCGCGCACCGAGGCGCAGTGGGATGCCTACACCGGTGCGCTGGACGTGAAGATCACGGCTGAGGATGAAGCGTTCATTGATTCGTTGGTAACGCCGGGGCACTCCTCTACACCGGGGTTCAATGATGTGGGCCATTTTGTCTCGGGCCGGGTGACGCGCGCGTAGGCTGATTGACCAAGTCAGGGTTGCGGAGCGGGCTTGTTGTGGCGAGCGGGCTTGCTGTGGTGAGCGGGCTTGCCCCGCGCTGGGCTGCGCAGCAGCCCCAATAACTGGCGACGAGGTTTTCCTGGAAAAACGCGACGGCTTTGAAGGGCTGCTGCGCAGCCCAGCGCGGGGCAAGCCCGCTCACCACAACCACCACAACAACAACAACAACAACAACAACAACAACACCCCGACTGCCCCGACCAAGCAGACCCAGACAGCGGTCGCGAGATATTTTCCTGAAAAACGCCCCAAAACAGCGCACCCCTCGCGCGTCAAAAGCACCATAATCCCCCCTTGAAATCCCCTCTATTGTTTTGAAATCGGTTTTCGCGAGGACAGCGTGTCTAAAGGTGTTGTGTTATCGGTGTCGGCCTCGGTGTTGTTTGCCGTGATGTATTACTTCACGTCATTGCTGACGCCATTGAGCGGCCTGGAAATTTTCGGCTGGCGCATGTTGCTGACCGTGCCGTGCATGACGGTGTTCATGATCGTCAGCGGCGAATGGCGGCGGGTGTGGGAATTGCTGCAAGTACTCGCAGCCAAGCCGCGGCTGATCGGCGGTGTGGTGCTGTCGTCAGCGTTGCTGGGCGTGCAGTTGTGGTTGTTCATGTGGGCGCCGCTGAACGGGCGCAGCCTGGATGTATCGGTGGGTTACTTCCTGCTGCCGCTGACCATGGTGCTTACCGGGCGCCTGGTATGGGGCGAACAGCTGTCCTACCTGCAAAAGCTCGCGGTGTTTTTTGCCGGCCTTGGGGTACTCAACGAGCTGTTCCAGGCTGGCGGATTTTCCTGGGCGACGCTGGTGGTGATCATCGGCTACCCGCTGTATTTCATTGCGCGCAAATACCTCAAGACCGACCATCTTGGCGGACTGTGGCTGGACATGGCGCTGATGCTGCCGGTGGCCTGGTGGTTTGTGCAAAGCGGCGAACAGGGCTTCGCGGTGATGGATGCCCACCCCAAGCTGTACGGGTTGATCCCGATGCTGGGCCTGATCAGCGCCTCGGCGCTGGTGAGCTATATCATCGCCAGCCGCCTGCTGGCGTTCAGCCTGTTCGGACTGCTCAGTTATGTCGAGCCGGTGCTGTTGCTGGTGGTGGCGCTGCTGCTGGGTGAAGGCATCAAGGCAGGCGAATGGTTGACCTACATCCCGATCTGGATGGCGGTCATGGTCCTGGTGTTCGAAGGGTTCAAGCATTTGGTGCGCCAGCGCCGGGCCTGAATGCCAAGCGACAAAAAGCCCGACCGAGGCGTCCCTCGGTCGGGCTTTTTTCATGCTCAGTCGGCGGTCAACACACCACGACGAACCTGGTCCCGCTCGATGGACTCGAACAGCGCCTTGAAGTTGCCCTCGCCAAACCCGTCATCGCCCTTGCGCTGGATGAACTCGAAGAACACCGGGCCCATCAGGGTTTCCGAGAAGATCTGCAGCAACAGGCGCTTGTCGCCTTCGATGGACGAGCCGTCCAGCAGGATGCCCCGCGCCTGCAATTGATCCACCGGTTCGCCGTGGTTCGGCAGGCGACCTTCGAGCATTTCGTAGTAGGTGTCCGGCGGTGCGGTCATGAAGCGCATGCCGATCTTCTTGAGTGCGTCCCAGGTCTTGACCAGGTCGTCGGTGAGGAACGCCACGTGCTGGATACCTTCGCCATTGAACTGCATCAGGAACTCTTCGATCTGCCCGGCGCCCTTGGACGACTCTTCGTTCAGCGGGATGCGGATCATGCCGTCCGGGGCGCTCATGGCCTTGGACGTCAGGCCGGTGTATTCGCCCTTGATATCGAAGTAGCGCGCTTCGCGGAAGTTGAACAGTTTCTCGTAGAAGCCGGCCCAGTAGGCCATGCGCCCGCGGTAGACGTTGTGGGTCAGGTGGTCGATGACCTTGAGGCCGGCACCTTGCGGGTTGCGCTCGACGCCGTCGAGGTAGACGAAGTCGATGTCATAGATCGAGCTGCCCTCACCAAAACGGTCGATCAGGTACAGCGGCGCGCCGCCGATGCCCTTGATGGCCGGCAGGTTCAGCTCCATCGGGCCGGTTTCGATATGGATCGGCTGGGCACCCAGTTCCAGGGCGCGGTTGTAGGCTTTTTGCGAGTCCTTGACGCGGAACGCCATGCCGCACACCGACGGGCCGTGCTCGGCGGCAAAATAGGAGGCGATGCTGTTGGGCTCGTTGTTGAGGATCAGGTTGATCTCGCCCTGGCGGAACAGTTGGACGTTCTTGGAGCGGTGATTCGCGACTTTGGTGAAGCCCATGATCTCGAAGATCGGCTCCAGGGTGCCGGGTGTCGGCGATGCGAATTCGATAAATTCAAAGCCCATCAGGCCCATTGGGTTTTCGTAGTGGTCGGTCATGGCCGGCGCCTCATCATTCTTGTGGGTAGCAAGTGGTTATGTGCGAGCAAAGATGAGGTCGGAGGGCGGCGCGCAGGACAGGCCTCGCACACTGCGGGCGAGGAAGTCACCAAAGATGAGGGGGGAGCCGAGTAGCTTCATGGTTACATCAGTCTCTGACGGCCGAGGCTTGCGTGAGCGCAAGTCCATATTCTTGTATGCGTAAATCGATTCTACACAGCGTAACGGTATTTGTCCGTACTCTTATCAAATCCCCATTGCCCTGGCCTGTGCAAGGGGTTTGTTGCACAGGTAGATGCCCAGCAGGATGACGGCCCCGCCCGCCAGCATGGGCGCCGTCAGTTGTTCCCCCAGCAACAATGCTCCGCAGATCACTGCCGTCAGCGGGTTGAGTGCGATAAACACGCCGGAGCGCGTCGCGCCGATGCTCCGGATGCCGTCGTAGTAACCGATATACGCCAGCGCCGAGCCCAACACGCCGAGGTAGGCCAGGCTGAGCCACTGGGTGAGATGCAAGCGGCCTAGCGCGTCTACGCTGACGCTTGCGGTGACAAACGCGGTAGCGGTCAACATCAACGTGCCCAGCAGCACCGACCAGGTGACCGTCTGCAATGGCCCCAGGCTCTCGTTGAGCCCCCGAGCACACAGCGAATAAACGCCCCACCCTGCCACGCAGCCAAGGATCAGCAGGTCGCCGATCCAGGCATCGGCGGTGGCCTGCAGCAACTGCGGGTTACGGCTGACAATGACCGTCCCGGCACCGACCAGGCAAAGCAGGATCCCCAGCAGCCTGGTCCGACTCAGCCGCTCCTTGAATAAGAGCCAGCTCGCCAGGCCGATCACCGCCGGGTTCAACGCCACGATCAGCGAAGCCCGCGACGCATTGATGTATTGCAACCCATAGAAGAAGCACAGGTTGTAGAAAAAAATCCCGAAGAAGCCCAGCACCACCAATTGCGCAAACTGCCGAAGGTTCGGGCGTAATAGACGAATACGCGCGCAGGCCATGAACAGCAACAACGCCAGGCTGGCGAGGATAAAACGCAGGCTGGCGGCCAGCAGCGGGTTGAGGTGGTCGGCCAGGAGGCGCCCGGCGACAAAGGTGCCGCCCCAGATCATGGTGACGGCGGCGAGTTTGCAATAAGTCAAGTAGTCGGAGGCGGGATGCATGGGGGATGGCTCTAGGTCCGGAGAGAATTGGCGTATTCTTCAGTTAATAACTGATCATCGTAAAATGAGCGTTCACTCATGACCCTGACCCAATTGGAAATCTTCTCGCTGGTCGCCGAGCTGCAGGGCTTCACCAGTGCCGCCCACCGCCTGGGCATCAGCCAGTCGGCGGTGTCCCATGCCATCAAGGCCCTGGAGCAGGAACTGGGTGTGGAGCTGTTTCGGCGCCACCAGTCGCTGGTGGAACCCAGCGACATCGGCCAGCAATTACTCGGACGTGCCCGTGCCATGCTCGGCCTGGCCAACACCCTGCAACAAGAAGCGGCCGATGCCCGTGGCATGCGACGCGGTACTTTGCGCATCGGCTCATTCGGGCCGACCGCGTCAATTCACCTGCTGCCCACCATCCTCAGCGAGTTTCGCAGTGCTCATCCGGGGATTGAGGTGCATGTAGACGAAGGGCCCGACCGCCAGGTGCTGCAGTGGCTGGATGAGCGGCGGATCGATGTGGGCTTTGTGGTGCTGGAACAGGAGCGCTTCGACACCTTTGCCGTGTTCGAGGACCAGATGGTGGCGCTGCTGCCGGTAGATCATCCATTGGCTGCGCGGGACACGCTGGCCCTGCAGGACCTGTGTGACGATGCCTTTATCCTGACCGAGGCCGGCTCCTCGGAGTTGGTCACCCGCCTGTTCGACGCCGGCCAACTGCGGCCAAAGGTGCGTTACCGCTGCGCACAACTGCTGAGCACCCTGGAAGCGGTCAGCCGTGGCGATGGCCTGAGCATCGTCGCCGAAGCGTCGCTGCCACAGGCACATGATCCGCGCTATGTGAAGCGACCGCTTTCGCCTCGTGTGCCGCGCCAGATCGGCCTGGCGGTGCTGGATCGTCGGCAGTCGTCACCGGCCACCCTGGCCTTTATCGAGATTGCGCAAAGCCTTGTCAGGGCGAGCAAATTCCAAGCGGGCCATCTATCATCGGAACATTCCCCGCCGGCCTGCCGGTAAAGCCCGACCCCTGCGCAACAGGCCTGAACCCATGCCCCTCACTGTCAAAGGCCCGCGAAGACTTCTCAGCCGCTATGCGATCAGCCTGTTGGCGGGTGTGCTGCCGATCCTGCTGGGTGCGGCCATCCTGTATTGGCAAGCCGAACGCACCCTCGAACAAAGCACGGCGCAAACCGCCCAGGAAGCCGTACGTCAATTCGACCTGATGCTCGACAATACCGCCCTCGCCGCCCAGGCCTTGCTGCCCCTGGCCGGACAGCCGTGTGACAGTGGCGCGCAACTGGCGCTGCGTGAACAGGTCACGCGCCGGCCGTTTGTGCGGGCGACGACCTTGTCCTGGCAGAAAAACATCTATTGCAGCTCCCTGTTCGGCAGCAACTACGAGTCACCGGTAAACCAGGATGACTACGTCGATGGCCGCCTGTGGCTGATGAACGGCAACCCGGTTACACCGGATACCGCGTTGCTGGTCTACCGCCTGGTCGACGGGGACAAAGCGGCGTTTGCCTCCATCGACGGCTATCACCTGACCAACGCCCTGCGCCTGATCAGCCGCTATGCCCAGCTTGTGCTGCAAGTCGGGCCTCACTGGCTCGGCGCGGATGGCAATGTGCACGACACCGCCGTCCCGGTATTTGCCGTGGCCCATCATCACCTGGCGTCCGAGCGCTATCGCTACAGCGTCGACGCCGGCATGCCGGCCGGTGAAGTGTGGCGTTATATGCAGGCACGTTACCCGGCGCTGTTCAGCCTGGTGGTGTTCTTTGGCGTGCTCGCGGGCCTGCTTGCGCACTGGCTGCAAAAGCGTTCATCGGCGCCCACCCATGAGCTGCAGCGGGCCTTGGGGGCCAATGAGTTCATCCCGTACTTCCAGCCGGTGGTACGCGGTGACACCCGCGAGTGGGCCGGCTGCGAGGTGCTGATGCGCTGGCAGCACCCCAAGGAAGGCCTGGTCCGGCCGGATCTGTTTATCCCGCTGGCTGAACATTCCGGCCTGATCGTACCGATGACCCGCGCCCTGCTGCGCCAGACTGCCGCCCAACTGGCGCCCCATGCGACGCAGTTCAGCCCGGGCTTCCATATCGGCGTGAATATCACCGCGCGCCATTGCCACGACCTTGCCCTGGTGGAGGATTGCCGTGAGTTTCTCGCCGCCTTTGCACCGGGCCAGGTGACCTTGGTGCTGGAGCTGACCGAGCGCGAGCTGATCGAGCCCACGGATATTACCCGCCGACTGTTCGACGCCCTGCATCAGCTGGGGGTGATGATTGCCATCGATGACTTTGGTACCGGCCATTCCAGTCTGGGCTATTTGCGCAACTTCAATGTGGATTACTTGAAGATCGACCAGAGTTTTGTCGCCATGATCGGGGCCGATGCACTATCGCGGCATATTCTGGACAGCATCATCGAATTATCCGGCAAGCTGGACCTGGGCATCGTTGCAGAAGGTGTAGAGACCGCCGAGCAATGCGAGTACCTGGCCGCTCACGGCGTGGATTTCCTCCAGGGCTATCTGTTTGGAAAACCATTACCCAGCGATGAATTCATTAAAAATCTGGCCAGCCATTGAATAGCCATGCACTAGCGGCGTTGAAATAATGTTAATAAGACAAAAGACGTGATTTACTCGTGGCGGATTAACTACTACAATTTTTCTTGCCTGTGCAGAACTCGCAGGACGACTTCTTCTGTGAGTCGCCTTAACGCTATTGGCTTATAGCTTTGTCTGTAGTTGACATCAGCCAAATACACTATTGGAGTACAGATTTTGTCCAGACTCGCCGAATTTCGCGCAGCAGAAAAAGCCCTTCAAGAGCAGCTTGCCCAGCTGGAGTCCCTGAAGAACGACGCTGGCCTGAAGAAAGAAATCGAATTCGAAGAAAAGCTTCAAGGACTGATGAAAACCTACGGCAAAGGCCTGCGCGACATTATCCTGATCCTTGATCCAAACCCGGGCAAGACCAGCGCCGCCGCCAGCGCACCCAAACAGCGCCGTGCGCGCGTGGTCAAGGTTTACCACAACCCGCACACTGGCGAACTGATCGAAACCAAGGGCGGTAACCACCGTGGCCTCAAGGCCTGGAAAGAACAGTATGGCGCGGCCACTGTAGACTCCTGGCTTCGCGGCTGATCATAACGCACTAACAAAGAGCCCCGCACATGCGGGGCTTTTTTATTCAAGGGTTTGAAACAGAACTTAAATAACATTTCACTTTGTTGAGAATCGACGGGCGAAACGCACTTAAAGTTTGAGGCTGGCGCGCACCGAACTGACTTCGTCCTTGCTTGCTTCGTAAGCTTCGGCTTGACCCGCGTATGAAAAAACATACGCTTTGTCGGTATCAACAGCCCCGACCAATGTTTGTGAAAGCACATGCCGTCCATTCTCGGTAATCACACACGTAGTTTCCACGGCTTCAAGACGACTCAGTGTTGTCGAGTGCATCTTGCTGCACACACTCTGGTAACCGCCTTGAGCAAAATCCTTCTGGATGGACTTGCGCATCTCCAGCAATACGCCCTGAAGATTAACGTTATGTCCGGCTTCGATCGGCGTCCCCGTCAACTCCATCACCATCAGTGTGTTGCCATTTTCGTCGTTCTTGATCGCACGCTGCCGCGAGACCGGCTGCGGGGTGGCCGGCGCGGCGCCGTCGGGCACCACTTCCTCGACCTGCCAGCCGCTGGGCCAATGAATTTCCGGGTCGCCCGCCCACACCCAGGGGCTGGTCAACAGCAAACACAGAGCACTCAACAGCGGTAAACGACATTCGATCATTGCAAAAGACACCCAAGGTTCAAGCGACAAAGTGTGAGCCCCGCCACCGGCCGGTCGCAAGACCTATGCGCGCTTTTTCATTTGGCGCAGCAGGCGGGCCTTGCGTATCATGCTCCGGCTGCACGGACGCCAGCCGCAAGCCAAGGGAACGCTCCTCGCACCTGGAGCCGCGTTTGCCCCATTTTTCTCTGGAGGGCCCATGAGCCTGCACGAACTGAACACCTTCCCGGGCGTCACCGCCCAACCCGACACCGCCACCTCGAACTTCGTGTTCAACCACACCATGCTGCGGGTCAAGGACATCACCAAATCCCTGGACTTCTACACCCGCGTCCTGGGTTTTTCCCTGGTTGAAAAGCGCGACTTCCCGGAAGCCGAATTCAGCCTGTACTTCCTGGCCCTGGTGGACAAATCCCAGATCCCGGCCGACGCCGCCGCGCGCACCCAATGGATGAAGTCGATCCCAGGCATCCTGGAACTGACCCACAACCACGGCACCGAAAACGATGCCGACTTCGCCTACCACAACGGCAACACCGACCCGCGTGGTTTTGGCCATATCTGCATCTCGGTGCCCGATATCGTCGCGGCATGCGAACGCTTCGAAGCACTGGGCTGCGATTTCCAGAAACGCCTGACCGATGGCCGTATGAAAAGCCTGGCGTTCATCAAGGACCCGGATGGGTACTGGGTTGAGATTATTCAGCCAGCGCCGCTGTAACGGAAAAACCCCATGATCGCTCATGGGGTTTTTTATGGATGCCTTCGTATTTACGCGGGCGCCGAGGTACGGATCAAGTGATCGAAAGCACTCAGGGAAGCCTTGGCGCCCTCGCCTACTGCAATCACGATCTGCTTGTACGGCACGGTCGTCACGTCACCGGCGGCGAATACCCCTGGCAGTGAAGTTTCGCCACGGGCATCGACAATGATCTCGCCACGCGGGGTCAGTTCCACAGTGCCTTTGAGCCAGTCGGTGTTGGGCAGCAAACCGATCTGTACAAAGATGCCCTCCAGGTCAAGGGTCTTGAACTCACCGGTATCGCGGTCCTTGTAGGCCAGGCCTGTCACTTTCTGGCCATCGCCTTTGACTTCACTGGTCAGCGCGCTGGTGATCACGTCAACGTTAGGCAGGCTGTACAGCTTGCGCTGCAATACCGCATCGGCGCGCAGCTTGCTGTCAAACTCCAGCAAGGTCACATGGCTGACGATACCGGCCAGGTCGATGGCCGCTTCAACGCCGGAGTTACCGCCGCCGATCACCGCCACACGCTTGCCCTTGAACAGCGGACCATCGCAGTGCGGGCAGAAGCACACGCCCTTGGCCTTGTATTCCTGCTCGCCCGGCACCCCCATTTCGCGCCAGCGGGCGCCGGTGGCCAGGATCACGGTCTTGGACTTGAGGGTCGCACCGCTTTCAAAGCGAATTTCGTGCAGGTCACCGGGATTCTTCGCCGGCACCAGGCTGCTGGCGCGCTGCAGGTTCATGATGTCCACGTCGTACTGACGCACGTGGGCTTCCAGGGCGCTGGCCAGTTTCGGCCCTTCGGTTTCCTGGACCGAGATAAAGTTCTCGATGGACATGGTGTCCAGCACCTGGCCACCAAAGCGTTCGGCGGCAACACCGGTGCGGATGCCTTTACGTGCGGCGTAGATGGCGGCTGCGGAACCGGCTGGGCCACCGCCGACGACCAGCACATCAAAGGCCTCCTTGGCGCTGATTTTCTCGGCGGCTTTTTCAATGCCACTGGTGTCGAGCTTGGCGAGGATTTCTTCCAGGCCCATGCGGCCCTGGCCGAAGTTCACACCATTCAAGTAGACGCTCGGCACCGCCATGATCTGACGCTCGTCGACTTCAGCCTGGAACAGCGCGCCGTCGATGGCGACGTGGCGGATATTCGGGTTGAGCACGGCCATCAGGTTCAGCGCCTGGACCACGTCCGGGCAGTTCTGGCAGGACAGCGAGAAGTAAGTCTCGAAGCTGAACTCGCCCTTAAGGGCGCGGATCTGTTCAATCACTTCGACACTGGCCTTCGACGGGTGGCCACCGACTTGCAGCAGGGCCAGCACCAACGAAGTGAATTCATGGCCCATGGGGATGCCGGCGAAACGCAGGCTGATATCGGCACCCGGGCGGTTGATGGAGAACGATGGCTTACGCGCGTCATCACCATCGGTCTTCAGGGTAATCAGCGTGGTGAGGCTGGTTACGTCTTGCAGAAGGGCAAGCATTTCCTGGGATTTCGCGCCGTCGTCGAGGGAGGCGACGATCTCGATCGGCTGGGTGACCCGTTCCAGGTATGACTTCAACTGAGCTTTAAGATTGGCGTCCAACATACGGGCGATTTCCTATTAATTCGGTTTATTGCAGACAAAAAAACGCCCGAGCGACTATCGCCCGGGCGTTCTGAGGGCGGATGCAGCTTACTTAAGTGCGGAGTTCCGCCCTTGATACGTCTTCACAGACTTAGATCTTGCCGACCAGGTCCAGGGACGGCGCCAGAGTGGCCTCGCCTTCTTTCCACTTGGCCGGGCACACTTCGCCTGGGTGAGCGGCTACATACTGAGCAGCCTTGATCTTGCGCAGCAGCTCGGAAGCGTCACGGCCAACACCGCCGTCGTTCAGCTCAACGATCTTGATCTGACCTTCCGGGTTGATCACGAAGGTACCGCGGTCAGCCAGGCCAGCTTCTTCGATGAGGACGTCGAAGTTGCGGGAGATGGTCAGGGTCGGGTCGCCGATCATGGTGTACTGGATTTTGCCGATGGCTGGCGAAGTGTTGTGCCAGGCAGCGTGGGCAAAGTGGGTGTCGGTGGAAACGCTGTAGATCTCCACGCCCAGCTTCTGGAATTCGGCGTAGTTGTCAGCCAGGTCTTCCAGCTCGGTTGGGCAAACGAAGGTGAAGTCGGCTGGGTAGAAGAACACTACCGACCATTTGCCTTTCAGGTCAGCGTCGGTCACATCTACGAAGTTGCCGTTTTTGTATGCAGTTGCTTTGAACGGTTTTACTTGGCTGTTGATGATAGGCATCGTTGACTCTCCGTCAGGGGTTAAGAAGTTGATGAGGTGAATCCTACCCACTCTCCCGGCGGATGGCTCATTGGCAAACCTGATGCTGACGATTGGTTTTCCCTATCAGGTGACGGTATTAATAGAAGAAATCTCAAAGCAGCGGTTGAGTGGCCAATGTCATGCCGAGAAAGGGCGTCGCTTCAACATAGCGCATGGCGGATTTCATGTCGCTCCAGCCGACGTAACTCATCAACGACTTCAAGTCCCAGCCGCTGCGATGGGCCCAAGTGGCAAAGCCCCGGCGCAACGAGTGGCTGGTGTATTGCTCGGCGGCGATGCCGGCACGTTCAAGCGCCTGGCGCAGCAGCGGGATCACGCTGTTGGGGTGCAAGCCCTCCTCCCCCAGGTTGCCCCAGCGATCGATACCGCGAAATACCGGACCGCGCACCAGAGCCGAGGCGCTGAGCCATTCGCTGTAGGCCTGCACCGGACAGAGGCGCAGCAGCGCCGGGGTGTGATAGGTCTTGCCGAGGTTGTCGCGGTCACTTTTGCTGCGCGGCAAGTACAGGCGGATGCCGGCACCGGGTGTGGCCTGTACGTGTTCGATGCTCAAGCGACACAACTCATCGCTACGGAAACCGCGCCAGAAGCCCAGCAGAATGAGTGCAGTGTCACGCTTGGCGCGCAGCAATCGCGGCTGGTCATGTGTCTCAACGGCCTCTCGCGCTTCAGCCTCGAGGGAGGCCACGACCTGCTCCAGATGCTTGAGCTGCAACGGCTCGGCCTGCTTCTCCTGCGCCGGGTGCACGGCGCGAATCCCCTTGAGCACCTTGCGCACCACCGGCGCTTTCGTCGGGTCGGGAAAGCCCTGGCTGGTATGCCATTGCGCCAGTGCCGAGAGCCGCAGCTTCAGGGTGTTGACCGCCAGCACGCCCGCATGCGCCACCAGGTAGCGCGCCACGCTGTCGCTGGTGGCCGGCAGAAATCCGCCCCAACTGACTTCGAAGTGTTCGATCGCCGCACGGTAGCTACGGCGCGTGTTATCGCGGGTGGCGGCGTTTAGGTAACGGTCCAGATCGCTCATGGGAGGCCTATTCGTACTGCTGGCAGAGGTACAAGCGCTCCAGGCGCTTATGACACGGGATAATACGCCAATATCCCATCTGTTAAATCATGAATTTGAACGAGTTTTTATTCGTGTTATAGTATGTATATACATAATACATACCACAGTACTAAATCGACGGAGACCCCATGGCTCGCGGCGGCATCAATAAAGCAGTAGTTCAAACGGCACGCCTGGCGATCCTGGCCCGCGGCGAGAACCCCAGCATCGACGCGGTACGCATCGAGATGGGCAATACCGGCTCGAAAACCACGATCCACCGCTATTTGAAGGAGCTGGACGACAGCGAAGCCCGCCTGACCATCACCGAAGCGCCGATTGACGACGAACTGGGTGAACTGGTTGCACGCCTGGCGCAGCGCTTGAAGGACAAGGCTCAAGAGCCGATTGACCTGGCCCTGGCGCAGTTCGAACAGCAAAAAACCGCCCTGCTCGCCCAGATCGAGGCACTTGAAGAAGCACACGGCGAACTCAAGCAACAATTCGATATTCAGGCGGCTGCACTGGCCCAAGAAAGCGCCGCCCTGCAAACCGTCAGCACCAGCCTGCAAACCGAGCAAACGCGCAACGCCGGGCTCAGCCAGGCCTGCGGTGATTACGAATTGCGGATCAATGACAAGGACGAGCAGATTCGCTCGTTGGAAGAAAAGCACCTGCACGCCCGCGAGGCGCTGGAGCACTACCGCAGTGCGATCAAGGAGCAGCGCGAGCAGGAACAGCGGCGCCACGAAGGCCAGCTGCAGCAAGTACAGGCAGAGCTGCGCCAAGCCCAGCAAAGTGCAATGGTTCGCCAGGACGAAATCACCCAGCTGCACCGCGACAACGAGCGCCTGCTGATCGAGCACCGAGTGACGGCAAAGGAACTGGCTGCGCTGCAGGAGGAAACACGCAAAGGCCAGGCCCAGCAATTGAAGCTGAGCGAACACGTGAGCCAGATCGACAGCGAACGCACCCTGCTTCAGGAGCGCTTGCGGGTGGCCTTGCTTGAAAGCGAGTCACGCCAACAAGCGCTGGCTGAACACGGGCACACCAACAAGCGCCTGGAACTTGAGCTTATGAAGGCCCACGCCACTATCGAAGCGTTGCGCCTGGCCGCCGCCGTTGCGACGGCGCCAGAGGCAACACCGCCAGCCTGATCAGTCGGCCACAGGCGTGCGCATGGTGACAAACTCTTCCGCCGCCGTAGGATGCACGCCGATGGTTTCATCGAAGTGCTGCTTGGTCGCGCCGGCCTTGAGCGCGATCGCCAGGCCCTGGACGATCTCGCCCGCATCCGGACCGACCATATGGCAGCCCAATACCTTGTCGGTGTCGGCGTCGACCACCAGTTTCATCAAGGTTTTTTCCTGGCACTCGGTCAAGGTCAACTTCATCGGGCGGAACCGGCTTTCGAAGATCTGCACCCTGTGCCCGTTCTTCTTCGCCTCCTCCTCCGTCAGGCCGACCGTACCGATATTCGGCAAGCTGAATACCGCTGTCGGAATCATCGCGTAATCCACCGGGCGGTAGTGCTCGGGCTTGAACAAGCGACGCGCTACGGCCATGCCTTCGGCGAGAGCCACCGGCGTCAGCTGCACACGGCCGATCACATCACCGATCGCCAGGATCGACGCTTCGGTGGTCTCGTACTGGTCGTTCACCTGGACGAAACCGCGCTCATCCAGTTTCACGCCGGTATTTTCCAAGCCCAGGTTATCCAGCATCGGGCGCCGGCCGGTGGCATAGAACACGCAATCGGCCTCCAGCACGCGACCGTCCTTCAAGGTGGCCTTGAGGCTGCCATCGGCTTGCTTTTCAATGCGCTCGATATCCGCATTGAACTGCAGGTCGAGGCCGCGCTTGGTCAACTCTTCCTTAAGGTGTGTGCGCACTGAACCATCAAAGCCACGCAGGAACAGGTCGCCGCGATACAGCAATGAAGTCCGCGCACCCAAGCCATGGAAAATCCCGGCGAACTCAACCGCGATATAGCCGCCACCTACCACCAGCACACGCTTGGGCAACTCTTTGAGGAAGAACGCCTCATTGGAGCCTATGGCGTGCTCACGTCCCGGAATATCCGGAATCTGCGGCCAGCCCCCGGTAGCGATCAGGATGTGCCTGGCCGTAAAGCGCTCGCCATTGATTTCCACCTGGTGCGGATCAACCAGGCGCGCATGTCCCTCATGCAGGGTCACGCCGCTGTTGACCAGCAGGTTGCGGTAAATGCCATTGAGGCGGTTGATCTCGCGATCCTTGTTGGCGATCAGGGTCGCCCAATCAAAATTCGCTTCACCCAGGGACCAGCCAAAGCCACTGGCTTGCTCGAAGTCCTCGGCAAAATGCGCACCGTACACCAGCAGTTTCTTCGGCACGCAGCCAACGTTCACGCAGGTGCCGCCCAGGTAGCGGCTTTCCGCCACGGCCACCTTGGCCCCAAAGCCCGCAGCAAAGCGCGCCGCGCGAACACCGCCGGAACCGGCGCCAATTACATACAGGTCAAAATCGTAGGCCATTTCATTCTCCTCGGCAGGACATCAGCATACCGACTTACATGGGGCTGAAAAACGAAAAAGCCACCCGAAGGTGGCTTTTTCAAAGGCAGGCCTGCGTGAATCAGTAAGCCTTGCCAGTCTTGTAGAAGTGCTCGTAGCAGAAGTTGGTGGCTTCGATGTAGCCTTCGGCGCCACCGCAGTCAAAACGACGACCCTTGAACTTGTAGGCGATCACGCAACCGTCTTTGGCCTGCTTCAACAGGGCGTCGGTGATCTGGATCTCGCCACCCTTGCCTGGCTCGGTTTCTTCGATCAACTTGAAGATGTCCGGGGTCAGAATGTAACGACCGATGATCGCCAGGTTCGACGGTGCATCTTCAGGCGCCGGCTTCTCGACCATGTCGCGTACGCGGATCAGGCCATCGCCAATGTCGTCACCGGCAATCACGCCGTACTTGTTTGTCTCTTGAGGATCGACCTCTTGAACCGCAACGATGGTGCAGCGGTATTTCTGGTACAGCTTGACCATCTGGGTCAGTACGCCGTCGCCTTCCAGGTTCACACACAGGTCATCCGCGAGTACCACGGCGAACGGTTCGTCACCGATCAATGGGCGACCGGTCAGGATGGCGTGGCCGAGGCCTTTCATCTGGGTCTGACGGGTGTAGGAGAACGAGCACTCGTCCAGCAGCTTGCGGATACCGACCAGGTATTTTTCCTTGTCGGTGCCCTTGATTTGGTTTTCCAGCTCGTAGCTGATGTCGAAGTGATCTTCCAGTGCGCGCTTACCGCGACCGGTGACGATAGAGATTTCGTTCAGACCGGCATCCAATGCCTCTTCGACGCCGTACTGAATCAGTGGCTTGTTTACCACCGGCAGCATCTCTTTGGGCATGGCCTTGGTCGCTGGCAAGAAGCGAGTGCCGTAACCGGCTGCTGGGAACAAGCATTTCTTGATCATATAAGTCCTTACAAAGGGCTGTGCGTACGGAATTCGGCGCAGTCTAATCAGGCCGCAGTCACCTTACAATGGGTCCTGCTGGCGTTGCGATGTCATCATAGAGAAAAAATGTCGGCGTAAGTTCCGCTGATCTTACAAAGAGCGACTTCACCGCCACGCTAAGAAAAGTCACCTCCTCATGCTTAAAAGGGGCTGCAACCCTTTTAGCACGCTTTTCAGGCCAGAACACTGACCTGGAATAACTTGCGCGGCACCTGGACAATTGGGGCTATCATTGCTCCCTTGAATCAGACCACGAGATTGTTAATAGATGTCAGAACCAAAAGGCGTGAACGGCTACCTGATCACCAAGCGAGCAGACGGCTGGCACCTGATCAACTTCCACGGAGACAGCGTCGCGGGCGTTTTCGAGACCGAGAGCATGGCAATCGCGGTCGCCGAAGTGTTTGTTGACGAAGCGGGCCACGCGTCGAGCAAGAGACCGAAGGGTAAGTAAGCCTGCAGCCCTGCGCAAAAAGCCCCGAATCACGGGGCTTTTTTGGTTTTGCCTGTACCTAGATGGCAGTTCGCTATAATCTTCCACAAACGCCCCACGACAGTGTCAGCGCCCCTCCCACACCCTCGACGACGAACACACATGAACAAATTTCTGGCACTGACTGCAGTACTGGCACTCGCCGGCTGCACCACCACTTCCGATGTCTACCTCAAGAACGGCGAGCAAGGCCTGACCATCGACTGTTCAGGCGAAGGCAACTCCTGGGCCAGTTGCTACGAAAAAGCCGATGCCTCCTGCGCAGGCACCGGCTATCGCATTGTCGGCACCGAAGGCACGCCATCGCTGAAGGAAAGCGACAAGACCCTGGGCCAGGATGTGGGCAACTACAAAAGTCGCAGCGTGGTGGTGGTCTGCAAGTAACCCCGCAGTTTACAGGTGGATCTCGGCGAATTTGATCCCCAGTTCCCGAAGGATTTCGCTCAGCTCGTCAAGACTGGCAAAGGATTCGACTTCATCCTGATCATCCACCAGAAAAAAGCTGCGACCGCCACTTTTCTTGAAGAAGACGATCCACTCGCCCAGGTCGGCGGGGTTCTGGATGACATGGGTGGCCGAGATTTCACCCTCGGCATGACGGGCCTTCACATGTTCACGCTTCATATCGGCTTTCCCCAGCGGCATCAACCGGAAATGCACTCTTCCCCGGCCTTTTTCACATCTCCCGGGCGGATCGGCACGTTGGACATGCTCTCGTAGAGCTTGATGCTGCTACCGCTGGAGCGCTCTTCAATTTCGAAAATTGCCGAAGGATCGGCGGAAAATTTCTGCGGCACGATGACCTGCACACCGTCTTTATGCGGTTCAATCTGCGGCGGCCGACGGGTGGCCGACAGTTTCCTTACCACACACGCGGCGTACTCCTGGGGTTTTTTCCCGGAAATGACCACCAACGTCGGCGGGGTCTGCTTGATATCTGCAACCGAAGCACACCCACCTATCGCCAAGGCCAGAACCAACACACTCCACTTCATACAAAACCTCCAATAAAGACCCTACGACAGCGGAGATGGTAATTTTCTCCCGCCCACGTAGGATTTATCCCTGATAACTCGGTAAATAACTGTTTTAAATTGTCGACGCCATTGAAGACGGGCCGATAATAAACGCGCTGGGGCTGATAAACTCCATCTTAACCTACGTATCATTCTGATTTTTCAGAAAAAGCCCTTCTGGAGACACCCTCATGAAATTTATTCACCAGCGCGAGCACCTCAACGAGGGGGACATTGTCGTCATCGAATGCTCGCAGACTTGTAATATTCGCCTGATGAGCGACGCAAATTTTCGCAGTTTCAAGAATGGCGGTCGCCACACGTACCACGGCGGCGCGTTCGACAAATTCCCCGCCAAGATCACCGCACCCAGCACCGGATTCTGGAATATCACCCTGGACGTGGTGACACGCCGCGCGATCAGCGTCACCCGCAAGCCGGCGCTGTCCCACAAGATTCGCATCGTACGTCGCACCAGCACCAAGCTGAGCTGACTCGAAGACGCCACAGGAAATCACCGTGACCACTACCACCAAATACGTGATCAAGTACAAGCTCAACGGCGAACGCCGCTTCGAGTTCGCCCAACTGACGAGCAATAGCGTGGAAGAGGCCTTGCAGGCCTTGGCGAAAATCCACGATGCCAGCGATGTCATCACCGACATCAACGTGAGCAAGGCGTTGTAAGGCAATGCCCGGCCCCACTGATGACCTGTTCGCCGATGACGCCCTGCAACAACCCGCAGCGCGTGAGCAGATCGGCGAACAGTCCTACGTGCTAAGGGGCTATGCCCTGCCCTGGATTGAACGCCTTCTGCCAGAACTGCGCCGTGTGCTGGCGCAATCGCCGTTTCGGCAAATGGTTACGCCCGGTGGCTTTACCATGTCGGCCGCCTTGAGCAGTTGCGGCGCGCTGGGCTGGACCAGCGACACCAGCGGTTACCGCTACACGCCCCTGGACCCTCGCACCCGGCAACCCTGGCCAGCGCTGCCGGACACCTTGCGCCGACTGGCCATAGAAGCCGCGGCAGACGCCGGGTTTGTCGACTTTGCCCCCGACGCCTGCCTGATCAATCGTTATGTGCCGGGCGCGAAAATGTCCTTGCACCAGGACAAGAATGAACGTCGCTACAGCGAGCCCGTCGTGTCGATATCCCTTGGACTGCCGGCAGTTTTCCTGTTCGGTGGCCACGCCCGCAGTGACAAGACCCGCAAGGTCTCGCTGTTCCATGGTGATGTGGTGGTCTGGGGCGGGGTTGATCGGCTGCGCTTTCATGGGGTGATGCCGATCAAGGAAGGCGTGCACCCGATCATGGGCCCACAACGTATCAACCTCACTTTTCGCACCGCCGGCTGATTTGACCGCAAGCTTCGGAGTGCCAGGCCACTGCAGCACGGCTAATCTGGCCAGGATCCGTCAAGAGTGCCAACCATGACTACCGAACAAGATCCGCGCTGGGCTGCGATTCTTGCCCGCGATCCGAAAGCCGATGGGCTGTTCGTCTACGGCGTGAAAACCACCGGTGTGTATTGCCGCCCGAGCAGCGCCTCGCGATTGCCCCGCCCGGAAAATATCGAGTTTTTCGACACCCCGGCACAGGCCGAGGCTGCCGGTTATCGCGCCAGCAAACGCGCAGCCGGTGACCAGACACAACTGGCTGCGCAGCATGCGCAATTGGTGGCGGACGCGTGCCGGCAGATCGAACACGCCGACACCGCGCCCAGCCTCAGCACGCTGGCGAGCCGGGCCGGACTGAGCCCGTTCCATTTCCACCGGGTGTTCAAAGGCGTGACCGGCTTGACGCCCAAGGGTTACGCCAGCGCCCATCGCTCACGCAAGGTCCGCGAGGGGCTCAAGGGTACGCAGTCGGTAACCGATGCGCTGTATGAAGCCGGTTTCAATTCCAACAGCCGCTTTTATGAGTCGGCCAACCAACGGCTCGGTATGACGCCCAGCGACTACAAGGCCGGCGGCACCAACAACGATATTCTGTTCGCCGTCGGGCAATGCTCGCTGGGGGCAATCCTGGTGGCGCAGAGCGCCCGTGGCGTGTGTGCGATTCTGCTCGGGGATGACCCGGACAAACTGGTGCGCGACCTGCAGGATCAATTCCCCAGGGCCAACCTGGTGGGCGCGGACCGCCGTTTCGAACAATTGATTGCGCACGTGGTGGGCTTTATCGAGGCGCCGGCCCTGGGCCTGGACTTGCCACTGGACTTGCGTGGCACCGCGTTCCAGGAGCGGGTGTGGCAGGCCTTGCGCGAGATTCCGGTGGGCAGCACGGCCAGCTATGGGCAGATCGCCCAACGCATCGGCGCGCCCAAGGCCTTTCGCGCAGTGGCCCAGGCGTGCGGGGCCAACAGCCTGGCGGTGGCGATTCCCTGTCATCGGGTGGTGCGCAGCAATGGCGATCTATCCGGCTATCGCTGGGGGGTTGAACGCAAGCGGCAGCTGCTGGAGCGTGAAAGAGACCACTGACGCGCACGAAAAGCGTCCCTCGTCCAGTGAATAAAACAGACTGGCCGGGTGCCAAGGGCCCTGTTAAAACAGCGACAAGCCTCACTGATACTGGAGACACGTCCCATGAGCACCTGGCCAGACACCCGTATTCTCGACCTGCTGGGCATCGACGTGCCCATCATCCAGGCACCGATGGCCGGTGCGACCAGCGCCGCCATGGTGATTGCCGCCAACCAGGCCGGCGCGCTGGGTTCGATCCCTGCGGCGATGCTGAGCATCGAGCAACTGCACGAAACCCTGGCCACCGTGCGCCATGCCAACAGCGGGCCTATCAACGTCAATTTCTTCTGCCATCAGCCGCCTGAGCCCGATGAGGAACGCAATCGCCACTGGAAGGCCTTGCTGGAACCCTACTACCGTGAGCTGGGCGCCGATTTTGATGCGCCGACACCGGTCTCCAATCGCGCCCCGTTCAACGCAGCCAGTTGCGAAGTGGTGGAGCAACACCGCCCCGAGGTCGTGAGCTTTCATTTCGGCCTGCCGGAAAAAAGCCTGCTGGAACGTGTCAAGGCGACCGGGGCCAAGGTGCTGTCCTCGGCCACCACAGTCGAGGAAGCGATCTGGTTGGAGCGGCACGGTTGCGACGCGATTATCGCCATGGGGTATGAGGCCGGCGGGCACCGGGGAATGTTCCTGGCTTCGGACCTGAGCAGCCAGATCGGCACGCTGGCCCTGGTCCCGCAAGTGGTGGACGCAGTGCGCGTCCCGGTAATCGCCGCCGGCGGAATCGGCGATGCGCGCGGTATTGTCGCGGCCTTCGCCCTCGGGGCCTCGGCGGTGCAGATCGGCACCGCGTATCTGTTCACCCCGGAGGCGACGCTCAGCCGGGCCCACCATCTGGCCTTGCTGACGGCCCAGGCCAGTGGCACAGCGCTGACCAATCTGTTCACCGGGCGCCCTGCCCGTGGCCTCTTGAATCGTCTGATGCGTGAACTGGGGCCGGTGAACCCGGCGGCGCCGGCCTTCCCCCTGGCAGGCGGCGCGCTGATGCCATTGAAGGCCAGGGAGGAAGCCGGTTTTGGCTCTCAGTGGGCCGGGCAGGCCGTCGGGCTCAAGCACGCACTGTCGACGCGCGAACTGACCACGTTGCTGGCCGCGCAAGCCCTCAAGACGCTCACCCGCACATCGGACTAGAGCGGCACAGGTTCCGCAGGTCGTAGCCCGCTCAGGCGGTTTTCGTGGGCCTGGGTCAGTACCATGAAGCGCTTTTGCCGCAGGGCGTGGATACCGTAGATGATGCGGGCGAAGTGCTCGTTACTGTTCTCATAGGGTTGGCAGGTCATGATCAGGGCGAAGAAGCAATCGGACTGCCGATGGCTGGCCATGGCGTTGATCAACTTCAATCCGATAGTAAACAGCGCCTGGCCGGTGCTCATGGAGAGTCGTTCGTAGCTGGCCCCCAGTACGTGGTGTATCTGCACTTCGCGATGGGCGGCCAGCGTCTGGTGCAGGTAGTCGAGTTGCGCCCTTGTACAGAGGTCCGCACGGGCGCGATCCCCCGTGACATAGCGTTCGATTTCGCTGCGCAGCAAACTGCGCCAGTCGTCGTCTTCCTGGCCGGCCCGCAGTGCGATCCAGTCGACGCAATCGACCAGGGCGTTCTCCGCCGTGGCAATCGGGCTGGCGAGGCCCGATTGCAACTGGTCCAGGTGAGCCAATGCTCCGCGCACCAACTCCGCCTCTTCTGCGATAACGCTGTCCATCAGCTCCACATACTCTTCCAGCGACTCGTGACGCCAACTCCGGAAAGCCCCCAGCAGTTGCGCCCTGAGGTTGCCAACGACCGGCACTCCAACGGTACGGCGCAACATATCCTCGGATTCATCGATCAAGCCTCGCAGGTTACTGACCTGCAGCAACAGGCCGGCGTGATCGAACGGCTGCGGCGTATTTTGCAGCGCCGTCGTCAGCTGCGACGCGCCCCCTGGCAGCTCCCGGGAAAGCACATCCCATAACCTGGGCAGTTGCCGTTGGATGGCGGTGATAAATCGCTGCGGACACGCGAGGACCGAATAGCTGCCGGTGTTGAAGAAACGCCCCCAACTCACTCCCAGCCGGAACACCGTGTTGAGCTCATGGCTGGCCTCAATGAAATTGGCGTAGAGCTTGTAGACCACCAATTTGCCGCTCGACGCCGGTGCTTGCTGCACGCGCTGCTCCCAGCCGGCGATGGAATCAAAATAGGCCAGTTGCTGCGCCGAAGGGTCCAGGCGCCCCAACCCCGTGTCCAGCACCGCCGCATCACTTTCATTGCGAACCGACAGGGCAAAATGGCACTGCGGACGCGGGTCGTCCGGTTCGGCGAACAGCAAGACGCCGATAGCCTGGACGTCCCAGGACTTGCTCGACAGGTAGTCCGCACAGCGCTTGGACTCAGCGAAGCCGCCTGTAGTCGAGGCCTCGGAGTCGCCCGCCAATTCGGCCAGCTTATTGGCGTCGCGATACAGCTTTTCCAGACGACCGCGCATGCCCAGCAGGTCCGCTGATGTGGGCAGGAACAACGTGGAGGCGCTCGCCTGCTCCAGGGAAACAGGGGTGTCCGGGCGCTCACGGGACCTCAAGGCCGGCAACAGCAACTTCCCGGTCTGTGCCGACCGTTTCAACAGCGTGCGCAGTTGTCCCCTGGCCAGGGTAACGTCGGCGACCAGCTCCACCACGCCCAGCAATACGCCCAACTTGCACTCATACACATAAGCGGCGTAATTCTCGGGTCGGTCCATGCTGCGGGCCAGTTGGTAGGAGAAGCTTGCGTCTGCGACATTGGCGATCAGGCCGACACCGCCGGACAACAGCAACGCCCCGACGCCCGATGCGGGACCGACCGCCGCTATCACCAGGCTGGACACCGCGCGGGTGGCGACCTTGAACATGCCCCATTTCGCCAGGCGCCGTTCTTCATCGGAGGAAAATACCGCGTAATTCATCATGTGCTTGAGTTCGCTGATACCGATCTCATACAGCGCATCGTTGATGTTCGTCACCTCCCGGAAAGACACCGGCTGCGGCGGTACGCGGCGGTAGTGGTAGCCGTAGCGCTTTTTCTGCGGATAGAAATCCGAGCGCTCCACGCTGAGTTTTTCCGGCAACGGCAGGTGGTGCGTGATAAACCGCATCAAGTCGTCACTGGGTTGCCCCGCCACACCACTGGGCTGCCACACCGCCCAAGTGAGCTCTGCCATGTTCAGTGAGATGAGCAGCGCCTTCTCTGAACTGAGCTTGAGCACCAACGCATTGGGCACCACTTTTTCCCGGAACAGCAGCAGGCGCGGCTTGACTTCACCTTTTAGAAAGCGGTGGGCGAGTTCACGCAGGGACACATCCTGCTCAGCATCATCGACCAGAAATTGTGCGGCACGGACCTTGGCCAAAGCCTCGCAGGTTTCACCAAACAGTTGTTTGTAGTCTGCGTTGCGCGCCAGTTCGTCGATGTCGGCGACAAAGGTTTCATACAGAATGTCGCGCAAGCGGCCCAGGGCACGCACTTCCACGCTCGACAGCGGTGCACCGCTGACATGTATGTTGGCGATAGTTTCCTGGAAATACGCCGTGCGCTGCGGCTCGCCCGTCAGCACTTGCAGGAACGAAAAGTGCTTGTAGCGCGGTGGCGCATAGGCGGTCATGCCCGCCGAATAGACCGGGTAGCCCACCTGGTATTTATAGCGAAACCGTTTTTCGTCCCTGAACCGATCCTGGGTACGTTGCGGCAGCCCGGACTTGTTCAGGCAGCGCTCAATAAGATTCTGGATGTAGTCCTTGGAGAGTTCGGCATTCCATACACTGCTCAGCAGGTTGTCCCATTTTTGCCAGGCCTTGGGGGGCGCAACCGGCTGTGTCGACGTCGGCACGCCCTTCAGCCACTGCGCCAGGTCCTGGGGCAACACCTGTATCGAAAAAGACGCCTGGGAGGCGTCACTGCGCACGAACCAGAAATTTTCCTGGTCACGATGCGCCCGGATCACGCCCTCTTCATCCATCACCCCGCAGTTAATCCAAGGGCAATGGTGATTCAAATAAACGGCGAGATAATATTGCCAGCGCCCTGCCGCTCGATATTCCTGCCCAACGCTGATCGAATATTCCAGCGCCGGCGCACCACCAGGAAGATTGCCGAGGGTCACCTTGAGCAATTGATCGGGCTCTATGTGAGTGTCTGGCAACTGCACGTCTTTGAGTGTCCACCGCGGAAGGATACTCAAGATCGCAACCCCCACAGGCTCTTCAAAGGGTTTGAGCCACAGCCTGTTCTGGCTCGTATCGGCTGAATATTCGAAGCGGTTGCCCGACTGCGCACCAATACGCATCCCCGGCCACTCCAGGCTGATCGCCTTAGGCCATTGGTTGGCTCCCAGGGAGATGAGAGGAAGGTCAAACCAGATTTCCGCCATCATCTCTGCGTGGGTGTTCCACACCGATAGCACCACCACCTCGGTCTTGAGTACCGCCTGGTACGGCATCATCAACTCATGCTGCACCCAAAAGCCCGCGTGGATCTGCCCACTGATGCGGATGCGACCGAGGAAAAATCGAGTGAAATTCAGCTCCCGTGCCACCTCACCGTAGAAATACGGCATCAGGACTTTGGTTTGTACGCTGTCGGTGCTTTGCTGCTTGCCGGCATATACCTTCCAGGGAAACCGATCGTTGAGGATATGCCACAGCGGCACCGACTCGGTCTCGACGAGGATCGGCTGTCGCTGGCTGTCATCGGTATCGAATACCGAGAATTCGACGGGGATCAGGGAGTCCGCCCGGATCAGTGCCTTGGCCTGCGGCTCCAGCGTAGATTGAGCCAATACACGCTCTATCCATGTCTGCGTGTAAGCCTTACTGCTCTCGGTGTTTGTCGCGCCCACGTCGATGTAAGCGTATTCCTTGCCCATGATTTGCTTCCGTTTCAGGTCAATACGCCGACCACTATCGCGTTGCGGCCAGCGTCTGGCTGTCAGTCAGGGGGGCGTCAACGGGAGGAAATCTCGACCGCGAGCGGGCATCGATTCCTAAGATGGATTTCGCTTGCCATTTTTACGCTATATACCTATACATACAGCGCCTGGCAGCGCCCGTCCCTATAATCGGCACCAGGTTCTGCACCTTCTCAAACGGAGCCGTTCATGACTTTCAATACCCCTCGCTTTGTACCCACGTGCCTGGCGGCATTGGTCACGTTGCTCGCGACCGCAGCGGCTCACGCCGATGAAGTCCAGGTGGCCGTCGCGGCCAACTTCACCGCACCGATCCAGGCGATTGCCGCCGGCTTCGAAAAAGACACCGGCCACAAGCTGATCGCGGCCTACGGCGCCACCGGGCAGTTCTACACCCAGATCAAGAACGGCGCGCCGTTCGAAGTGTTCCTGAGTGCCGACGACACCACCCCGCAAAAACTCGAAAGCGAAGGCGACACGGTCAAAGGCTCGCGCTTCACCTACGCCGTGGGCACCCTGGCGCTGTGGTCGGCCAAGGAAGGTTATGTGGACGCCAAGGGCGACGTGTTGAAGAAGAATGACTTCAAGCACCTGTCCATCGCCAACCCGAAAGCCGCGCCTTACGGCCTCGCCGCCACCCAGGTATTGGCCAAGGAAGGGTTGACCGGGCAGGTCAAGGACAAGCTCGTCGAAGGCCAGAACATCACCCAGGCCTTTCAGTTCGTTTCCACCGGCAACGCCGAGTTGGGTTTCGTCGCCTTGTCGCAGATTTATAAAGACGGCAAAGTCACCAGCGGTTCGGCGTGGATCGTCCCGGCGGCCCTGCACGACCCGATCAAACAAGACGCGGTGATCCTCAACAAAGGCAAGGACAGCGCCGCTGCCAAGGCTCTGGTCGAGTACCTCAAGGGGCCGAAAGCCGCTGCCGTCATCAAGTCCTACGGTTATGAACTGAGCAAGTAAATGCCCCTGTCGAGTGCCGATTTTTCCGCAATCTGGTTGACCCTCAAACTGGCGTCACTGACCACCGTGATCCTGCTGGTCATCGGCACTCCGATTGCCCTGTGGCTGTCGCGCACCCGCTCATGGTGGCGCGGCCCCATTGGCGCGGTGGTGGCCTTGCCATTGGTGCTGCCCCCCACCGTCATCGGTTTCTACCTGCTGTTGACCATGGGCCCCCACGGCTACTTCGGCCAGTTCACCCAATGGCTGGGCCTGGGCACCCTCACCTTCAGCTTCGCCGGGCTGGTGATCGGTTCGGTGATCTATTCCATGCCGTTCGTGGTGCAGCCGTTGCAGAACGCCTTTTCCGCCATCGGCACGCGCCCATTGGAGGTGGCCGCGACCCTGCGCGCCAGTCCGTGGGATACCTTCTTCACGGTGATCCTGCCCCTGGCGCGCCCGGGGTTTATCACCGCGTCCATCCTGGGATTTGCCCACACCGTCGGTGAGTTCGGCGTAGTGCTGATGATCGGCGGCAATATCCCGGACAAGACCCGCGTGGTCTCGGTGCAGATCTACGACCATGTCGAAGCCATGGAATACGCCCAGGCCCATTGGCTGGCCGGCGCCATGGTGGTGTTCGCGTTCCTCGTGTTGCTGGCGCTCTACTCCAGCCGTAAAACCAGGATGGGTTGGAGCTGATGTCGATGATCAATGTGCGCCTGAACTTGAAGTACACAGGCTTTGCCCTGGACGTGGACCTGCATGTGCCCGGCCTTGGAGTCACCGCGCTGTACGGGCATTCCGGCTCCGGCAAGACCACCTGCCTGCGCTGCATTGCCGGGCTGGAGCGGGCCGAGGATGGGTTTATCCAGATCAACGATGAAGTCTGGCAAGACAGCCGTAACGGCCTGTTCATGCCCCCGCACAAGCGCGCGCTCGGCTACGTGTTCCAGGAGCCCAGCCTGTTCCCCCATCTGTCGGTGCGGGCCAACCTGGAGTTCGGCCTCAAGCGCATCCCGCGCTCGCAACGCCGGGTGGATATGCTCCAGGCCACGGAGTTGCTGGGGATCGGCCATCTGCTGGAGCGTCACCCCCAACACTTGTCCGGCGGTGAACGCCAGCGCATCGGTATCGCCCGCGCCCTGCTCACCAGCCCAAGACTCCTGTTGATGGATGAGCCCTTGGCCGCCCTCGACAGCAAGCGCAAAGGCGAAATCCTGCCCTACCTGGAACGCCTGCACGACGAACTGGACATCCCCGTGCTGTACGTCAGCCATGCCCAGGATGAGGTGGCGCGTCTGGCCGATCACATCGTGTTGCTCAGCGACGGCAAGGCCCTGGCCAGTGGTCCCATCGGCGAAACCCTGGCGCGTCTCGACCTGCCCCTGGCGTTGGGGGACGACGCGGGCGTGGTGATCAACGGCAGCGTCAGCGCCTACGACGATCACTACCGTCTGCTCACGCTGCAACTGCCCGACAGTGCCCAGCACCTGCGCGTAGCCCATGCGCCGCTGGCGTTGGGCAAGGCGTTGCGGGTCAAGGTACAGGCGCGCGACGTCAGCCTCAGCCTGCAGGCCGAAGAGCACAGCAGTATCCTCAACCGCCTGCCGGTGACGGTTACCCAGGAGATCGCGGCGGATAACAGCGCCCATGTGCTGGTGCGCCTGGACGCGGATGGCACGCCGTTGCTGGCGCGGATCACGCGGTTCTCCCGCGACCAGTTGCAATTGCACCCCGGCCAGGCGCTGTGGGCGCAGATCAAGGCGGTGGCCGTGCTGGCATAAGAAACCTTTTGGCACGACCGCACACGGCTGCGGTCAATCAGGAATACCGGCCTGATCCGTTGCCAAGGAACCCGCACCATGCCCGACTCCGCGCTGCCCGCCGACCTGCCCCGCGACCTGCATTACGTTGACGACACCCAGCCCGGCATCCGCCGCAAGCGAGTGCGCGGCAAGTTCCAGTACTTCGACGCCAAGGGCGAGCGCATCCGGGATGCCGATGAGATCAAGCGCCTGAACGCCCTCGCCATCCCTCCTGCGTATACCGATGTGTGGATCTGCGCCGACCCGCACGGCCATCTGCAAGCCACCGGCCGCGATGCCCGTGGACGCAAGCAATACCGCTATCACCCGCGCTGGCGTGAGGTGCGTGACAGCGACAAGTATGCGCGGCTGCAGGAGTTCGGCAACGCCCTGCCGAAACTGCGCAAACAGCTCGAAGCGCAAATCGCCGAACCCGGCTTCACGCGCGAAAAAGTCCTGGCCACAGTGGTGATGCTGCTGGACGCCACGTTGATCCGTGTCGGCAATACCCAATATGCGCGAGACAACAAATCCTATGGGCTGACTACCCTGCGCAACCGCCATGTGGATGTCAAAGGCAGCGAGATCCAGTTCCAGTTTCGCGGCAAGAGTGGCGTGGAGCACCAGGTCAGCGTCAAGGACCGGCGCCTGGCCACGGTGGTCAAGCGCTGCCTGGAGTTACCGGGACAAAATCTTTTCCAGTACCTGGACGAGGACGGCGAGCGGCACACCGTCAGCTCCCATGACGTCAACGCCTACCTGCACGACCTTACCGGTGCCGACTTCACTGCCAAGGATTACCGTACCTGGGCTGGCACCGCCATGGCGCTGGCGGTGCTGCGGGAGTTGGAATGGCAGCCGGAATCCGACGCCAAGCGGCATGTGGTGGCGATGGTCAAGGATGTCGCCAGGCAACTGGGCAACACGCCTGCGGTGTGCCGCAAGTGTTATATCCACCCGGCCGTACTGGAGCATTTCAGCCTGGGTGAATTGTCCAGGTTGCCCAAGCCACGGGGGCGCAAAGGCCTGAAGGCCGAGGAAGCCGCCTTGGCGATGTTCCTTGAACAACTGGCCGCCGACTTGCCCGGCGATGCCAAGGCGGGTTAGGCTCTGGCCCCCTTCTGACTTCCGGGACGACCGCCGACGTGAATCACTAAGCCTTCCAGAATGTACCCGCAACGAGCCGCCTGGCGTGCTTGTTGGCCTGTCCGACATTTTTTTGGAGGTGCTGATGACTGACGTCAACCGGCTGCCCGTATTGGTTTCCCTGCAACACCTGTGCTTCCAGTTCGCCGATGGCGAGACCCTGCTGGACGACCTGAACCTGTCCATCGACCACACGCCCACCGGGATTGTGGGACGCAATGGACGGGGCAAAAGTATCCTCGCCCAATTGATCGCCGGCGTGTTGTCCCCCTCCTCCGGCTCGCTCAAGCGCTCGGCCAGCGTGGCCTATGTCCCCCAGGACATGGCGGTTGCAGCAGGAGACACCCTCGCTGAGCTGACGGGCACCACGCCCGTGCTGGCGGCACTGGCACGCATGGCGGAAGGGACGGCGCAGGTCGATGACCTTGAGTTGATCGACAATCGCTGGGACCTTGCCGAACGCTTGCGCGCCGCACTCGATGCAGCAGGCCTTGCGCAGCTGGGTGTGGATGCGCCGGCCGATCAACTCAGTGGAGGGCAACTGGCGCGGCTCAGGCTGATCGGCGCCGTGCTGGCCGCACCGCAACTGCTGGTGCTCGATGAACCCACCAACCACCTCGACAGCGCCGGCCGCAATTGGCTGCTGCACCTGTTGCAGGAATGGCGCGGCGGCCTGGTGGTGGTGAGCCACGACCGGCAAATACTCAACACCCTCGGGCGCATCATTGAACTGTCCCCACTCGGCCCTCACGTCTACGGCGGCAACTATGATGCCTATCGCCTGCAGCGCGACACCGAACAGTACGCCGCCGTCGCGGCCCTGGAGCACGCACGCCTTGAGCGCAACCGCGAACGCCGGCGCGTGCAGAAAGACCATGACAGCCTGCAACGCCAGGCGGCGCGCTCCCGCAAGCACGCCGAGACGGCCAATGTGGACCGGTTTACCAAGGCGCGCTGGAAAAGCGCCGCCACCGAAGTCGTCGGCACCGTGCGCAGTGCCCATCACGCGTACAAACACGCGCTGGATGAGCAGGTGCGCCAAGCCTACGAGCGCGTGGTGGATGAAACGCAGACCCTGTTGGCCTTGCCGGGTTCGATCGTGCCCAACGGCCGTCAGGTCGTGGCCTTGACGGAGGTCCGGTTGCCCTGGCTGGAGCATCCCGCCCTCACACTCAACTTTACAGGGCCGGTGCGCGTAGCCGTGCAGGGACCGAACGGTTGCGGCAAATCCACCCTGCTCAAGGTACTGGCCGGCCAATTGCAGCCCGCCAGCGGTGAGTGCTCGGTGCCGGTGCCCTGCGCGTATATCGACCAGCACCAGGCGTTGCTGGATGACCGACGCTCCCTCGTCGAACAGCTCAACCTGCTCGACACACCGCTGCCCGAAGCCGAACTGCGTACGCGCCTGGCCTTGCTGCAACTGGATGCCCGGCGGGTCACCCAACCGACCGCGCAGCTCAGCGGCGGCGAGCGGTTGAAAGCCGCGATGGCGATTGCCCTGTGGGGTGAAACACCCGCGCAACTGCTGTTGCTTGATGAGCCCACCAACCACCTGGACCTGGAATCGGTGATCGCCTTTGAACAGGCGCTGCAGGGTTTCAGCGGGGCAATGATGGTTGTATCCCATGATGAGGCGTTCATCCAGGCGTTCGGGCCAACCCACCGTTTGCTCTGGCAACCTGAGGGTTGGCGCCTGGAGTGTGTCTGAGGTCATTGCGCGCGCAATCAAAGCGTCCTAGGGTAGTGGCCGGATAATCTCACCGAGGAACCCGGCCCTATGCTGCCTTCGCCCAACAAGCCTTATGCCAATGCCGCACTGGCCCATCAAAAGCGCTGGCGCGGCCGCGTCGGCCTGATGCTGGTGGCCAGCCTTTCGGTATTGGCGGGCATGACTGACGCCATCGGCTTCATGGCCAGCGGCGACTTTGTTTCGTTCATGAGCGGCAACACCACGCGCCTGGCCGTGGCCATCAGTGTGGGAGATCTCGGCTTGACCGCACGCCTGCTGTTGCTGGTCGCCACATTCGTCGCCGGTAACGCCTTGGGCGTAGTGGTCGGCCGTCTCAGCCGGCGCCATGCCCTGCCCCTGTTGCTGTGTATCGCCACCTTGCTCTGCGGCGCAGCCTTGCTGCCCTTCGCCGACACCTTGCCGGCGCTGCTGGCGGCGATCATTGCGATGGGCATGCTCAACGCAGCCGTGGAAGAGGTCAACGGCTTGCCGGTGGGGCTGACCTACGTGACCGGCGCACTGTCACGCTTTGGGCGCGGGCTGGGGCGCTGGATGCTGGGGGAACGCCGTAACGGCTGGCGGGTACAACTGATTCCGTGGGCGGGGATGTTTGTCGGCGCGGTGATTGGCGCGTTGCTGGAGCAGCACATGGGGCTGAGGGCGCTGGTGGTCAGCGGTGTATTGGCGGGCGTGTTGGGGCTGGTGTCGCTGAAGATTCCCCGGCGCTGGCATTTGGGTTTTATGCCGCGATAAGGACTAAAGGTGCCCGCCCGACGGTAAGGCCTCGACGTCCGTGTACTGGTAAAGAGCCATTATGTCGGGCGGGCGGATTGAATCATAAGCGAATGTCCGGCGGCTGTCCCGCCGGGCGTTTCCTGAAATGACTAAGGCAACGGATTACAGACAGGTCGCGAGTGCGGCCAAGCGACGCTTGGCCGGCATCGTATCTTCAACGGCGTAGTACTTGACGGACGAACCGGCACCGGCGCTTTGCACGTCGACGAAGTAATCGCCACCCGTGGTATAGACGGTGAAACCACCGGCCCCGTTCGGCTCTTTGAAGCCACCGGCGTCGACACCAAACACACTTTCATCCTGCCAGCCGAACTGGATGCACTCGGCAACCACCAGCGTGGCCTTGTCCGATGCCATGGCCTTGTAGGGAGCCCCCAGGCGCGCCTCGTTCATCTTCGAACCCGCGCAACCGGCCAGTGCCGTCAATACCAATGCGCCCATTACCACCTTGTGCATGCCATTGCCTCGTTGGAAAAAACGCGACTGTACCATTGCCGCAAGGCTGGCTGACGCCCCCATGAATTTTGTTTCACTGTGGAGGGAGAATATGCCGCCTATAGTGGCTTGGCTCATTTTTAGAAGTGTCCTTCTGCCCGCCCTCCCGCGGGCTTTTTTTCGCCTGCGCTTCAGAGCCACCAGCGAAACAGGTAGAACAACGTCATGCTCAGCAGCACGGTCATCAATACGTTACGCGTCCAGAACATCAGCGCCACGGCGCAGATGCCGGCCAGCAGGTAAGGATTGGCGGGGCTCAGGTTGAGCTGGTGATCAGCCAGGAAAATAATCGGCCCACAAATCGCCGTGAGCATGCCCGGCACCGCAAACCCGAGAAACTCCCGCGCCCCCCGGTTGAGGCGCACCGGCAGGCGCGGCTCGATAAACAAGTAGCGGTTGAAAAAAACCACCAGGCCCATGGCCACAATCATCAGGTAAATCATCGCTGCCCGACCCCCAGGCGTTTGCAGAAAAACCCTGCGCTCATGCCGAGCACACCCGACACCACCACCGCCGACTCCCAGTGCAGGAAGCTCAGCCATACAGAAAACAACAACGACACCGCCACGCAGACCACCGTCGGCACATCGCGTACCACCGGGGTGATCAGCGCGATAAAGGTGGCGGCGATGGAGAACTCCAGGCCCAACTGATCGAGGCCTGGGATGCTTTTGCCAAGCACGATACCGGCCAGGGTGAACAGGTTCCAGGCGATATAAAACGTCAGGCCAACGCCCAGGGCGTACCAGCGATTGAAGGTTTCACGGTCATAGTGGCTGACCAGCGCAAAGAACTCATCGGTCAACAGAAAGCCCAGGCTCATGCGCCAGCGGGTCTTGAGCGGCGACAGAATCGGGCGCAGGTGCATGCCATACAGCAGGTGCTGGGAGGTCAGCAGCAAGGTGGTCAACACGATGGAAATCAGGCTCGCACCGCTCTTGACCATACCAATGGCGACCAACTGCGCAGCGCCGGCAAATACAATGGCGGACAAGCCCTGGGCTTGCAGTGGCGTGAATTGCGCATCGATGGCCATGGAACCGGCCAGCAGCCCCCAGGGTGCACAGGCCAGGGACAGGGGAATGACGGCGATTGCACCGCGAGCGAAAGCGTAATGAGGTAAGGCAGCAGGCATGGAAACGGCTCATCGACAGACAGTCCACAAGCATGCCAGCGTAGGATGGGGCTTGTCTTGAACGATCTTGCTCAGGCGAGCCTGACCGACACCTGCTCCACCGAGTCCCGCGCTTCACGCAGTTCGTGAGCGTCCTGGTTAAGCCGGTGAATGGTGTTGAGCAAGCGCTGGCGCAGCACTTCATCGCCGAGCTTTTCAACGGCACGCATCAGGTCGAATGCCGCGGTTTCGTTATTTTCCGCGACGGAATCCAGGGTTTTGCGCAGGTTGCGAGTGGCACGGGTCACGCGGGTCTTCCTTCATCAGCAATGGGGAGGCACTTTAGGACATTCGTGTTTCATTTTAATTTCAATCACTTGTGGCAGTTTTCCCGAGGTTTGATCCATATCAATTGAAACAGGATTTGACCGAAACATATGGACATACGTATATTCGAATTTCCATATGTATGTAGGCAATGGTCATGTCGGATCCCCTCACACCGCCCACCCTGTTCAAATGCCTGGCCGACGCCACTCGCGCACGCCTGACGCTATTGATTCAGCGTGAAGGCGAACTTTGCGTGTGCGAACTGATCCATGCCTTGGACGACAGCCAGCCCAAAATCTCCCGTCACCTGGCGCAACTGCGCAGTTGCGGTGTGCTGCTGGATCGTCGCCAGGGCCAATGGATCTACTACCGCGTCAACCCGGCACTGCCCGATTGGGTGACCCAGGTGCTGGACATCACCCTGCAAGCCAACCAGCCATGGCTGCACAACGACACACAGCGTCTGGATGCCATGGGCGACAGACCACAACGAGACAGCACCTGCTGCTGAGCCACCGGAGCGTTAATTCATGCTTGTCGCAGTCGCCATTTTTATTTTCACCATCGTCCTGGTCATCTGGCAGCCCAAGGGGCTCGGAGTGGGCTGGAGCGCCACGATGGGCGCGATCCTGGCCCTGGCCTGTGGCGTGATCAGCCTGGCGGATATCCCGGCGGTCTGGCACATCATCTGGAATGCCACCGGGACGTTTGTCGCACTGATCATCATCAGCCTGCTGCTGGACGAAGCCGGGTTCTTTGCCTGGACGGCACTGCATGTGGCGCGCTGGGGGCGCGGGCGTGGCCGGCGCTTGTTTGCCTATATGGTGCTGCTCGGTGCCCTGGTGTCGGCGCTGTTTGCCAACGACGGCGCGGCGCTGATCCTCACCCCCATCGTGATGTCGATGCTGCTGGCGCTGCGCTTTTCGCCGGCGGCGACCCTGGCGTTTGTGATGGGTGCGGGGTTTATCGCTGACACGGCGAGCCTGCCGCTGGTGGTGTCGAACCTGGTGAACATCGTCTCGGCGGACTACTTCAAGATCGGCTTCAACGAATATGCCGCGGTCATGGTGCCGGTCAACTTCGTCAGTGTCGCCGCCACCCTGGCGGTACTGCTGTGGTTCTTCCGCCGCGATATTCCGCAGACCTACGACCCCGCCGACCTGGCAGACCCCGCCAGCGCGATCCACGACCGCGCCACCTTCCGCGCCGGCTGGTGGGTACTCGGCATCCTGCTGATCGGCTGCTTTGCCCTGGAACCCCTGGGCATTCCCATCAGCGCGATTTCAGCGGTGTGCGCCGTGCTCCTGCTGGTGATCGCCGCCAAGGGCCACAAGATCTCCACGCGCAAGGTGCTGAAGGAAGCCCCGTGGCAGATCGTGGTGTTTTCCCTGGGGATGTACCTGGTGGTCTACGGCTTGCGTAACGCCGGCCTCACCACCTACCTGGCGACCTGGCTCGATACCTTTGCCACTTACGGCGTATGGGGCGCAGCCATGGGCACCGGCGTGCTGACGGCCTTGTTGTCCTCGGCGATGAACAACCTGCCGACGGTATTGATCGGTGCGCTGTCCATCGAATCCAGCCATGCCGTGGGCGTGGTCAAGGACGCGATGATCTACGCCAACGTGATCGGCAGCGACCTGGGCCCGAAAATCACCCCCATCGGCAGCCTGGCCACCCTGCTGTGGCTGCATATCCTGGCGCGCAAGGGCATCACCATCACCTGGGGCTACTACTTCAAGGTCGGGATTGCGCTGACCTTGCCGGTGCTGCTGATCACCCTCGCCGCCCTCGCGTTACGCCTGAGCATCTAACGGAGAAACCGCAATGAAAGTCCTGTTCATGTGCACCGCCAACAGCTGTCGCAGCATCTTGTCCGAGGCGATGTTCAACCACCTGGCCCCGCAGGGTTTTACCGCGGTCAGCTCCGGCAGTTTCCCCAAGGGCCAGGTCCTGCCGCGCAGCCTGAGCACGTTGCAGGCAGCGGGTATCCGCACCGAAGGCTTGTACAGCAAGGGCAATGATGCGTTTGAAGGCAGCCCGCCGGATGTGGTCATCACCGTCTGCGACAAGGCGGCGGGCGAAGCCTGCCCGGTGTATTTCGGGCCGGCGGTGAAGGCGCATTGGGGCTTGGCAGATCCCTCGGACGTTCAAGGTGACCAGGCCAGCATCCAGGCGGCATTCGATGCCACGCTGGAGACCATCGCCAGCCGTTGCCGGGCGTTTTTCGCCCTGCCCTTTGCCCGCCTCAGCCCTGGCGAGTTGAAGGTCGAACTCGAGCGCATAGCGCTGCTGGAAATGACCACCTCCTGACGGCTGGATGAATCCCCCGTGGTGATATGGATTCCCATCCCTCTGCCAGCGTATGCTCTCGCACTTTCCTGAAAGGACGCGGGCATGCTGACGATCTTTTTTTACGCACTGGTATTCGGTTTTGTGTTTTGCCTCTCCCCCGGCGCGGTGTTGGCGGAGACCCTGCGCCGAGGCTTGCTCCACGGTTTCACACCCGCCTTGCTGGTGCAGTTTGGCTCGCTGGTAGGCGATGCCGTGTGGGCGGTGATCGGCCTCACCGGCATCGCACTGTTGATCCAGCATGACGCCGTGCGCGTGCCGCTGACGATTATCTGCGCGCTGTACCTGGCGTGGCTGGGCGTACGCAGCCTGATCGACGCCTGGCACTTGCCCGAAGCCGATGATGCGCCGGCCAGTACTCGGCAAAACGCGCTGGCCGTGGGCGCGGCGATTTCCCTGGCCAACCCGAAAAACATCGTCTACTGGGGGGCGCTGGGCAGCGCGCTGTCAGGCATCGTCGGCGCCACGCCCAGCCATGGGCAGACGCTGATGTTTTTCGCCGGCTTCATGCTGGCTTCGGTGCTGTCATGTTTTCTGATCGCCGCACTGGTGAACCTGCTGCGCAAGAATGCATCGCCCACGTGGCAACGCATCAGTTATGGCGCCTGCGGTTTAGTGCTGATCTATCTGGCCGTTCTCGCCGCACAGGGCGTATGAAGTTATATATCGGGTAACTTTCGAGTGCCTCTTGTCTGAATGAACTCTGAACACCGGGCTATTTAATTAATCATGCGTTGACATTTTTTAACTGCCTGAGTAGATTGCCCCTGCCCGCAACTGGGGCCTTTTTTAACCCTCACAAAAGAAGCCAATGGACACAGTATCCAGTCGCTGTCCGAGCACCGCCCTGGCGGGCATCGGGCGCCCAATCCAGAACATGACAGGACTCGCCTCCCCGGTCCGGTAAGCTGCGCTGGAGCTTGATGCTCCGCCGTAACTGCCTCGCCGGTCGCCCGTCCGGTCCCGAGGTGTGTTATGACCTTCCCAACCCTTGCTTTGCCCGATGCATCCACACTGGCCGCAGCCTTGCGAGCCAGGCGTTGCCATGCCCGCGTGGTTTTTCTGCCACGACGCACGCCCTGCGTTGCCCCCTCCCCCAAAGACCCGCAGAGACCGCCGCTTTTCAGCCTGGGATAGTGCTGAGCGCCCGCGCCGTTCAATCCCGCTGAAACAATAACTTCCTGATCAAGTCCCTGGAGTTCTTTATGAAACTTTCCAGTTGTAGTTCGCTGCGCGCCTTATAACTAACGCGCCAGTAGAAGTTATCCAAGCACCTTATTTAAACCGATCGCGAAGTCAGCGACTCGGCATGCTTTCGCTCGCCTGTATTCAGGTAAGTACCGGGTATGTTTTGTCGAGAATTGGCGACAGGAGCACAGACAATGAGCGCCGTAAAAAACACGCCACTGCAGAAGAAAACCGGCACCGCCAGCGACACCAGACTGTCGATGCGTGCCGCCCGCGAAGCCCACAACGGCCTGTCGGCCACCCTGGCCAACGTACGCGCCACCCAGGATGGCCTGACCGAACTGGACGCCACTGCCCGCCTGCAACGGGAAGGCCACAACGAAGTGGCCCATGACAAACCGCCTCACGCCATCGTGCAATTCCTGCAGGCCCTGAACAACCCGTTCATCTACGTGTTGCTGACCCTGGGCGGCATCAGCTTTTTCACCGACTGCTGGCTGCCGATGCGGGACGGTGAAGAAGCCGACCCCACCAAGGTCGTCATCATCATGACCATGGTCCTGCTCAGCAGCCTGCTGCGCTTCTGGCAGGAGCACCGTTCGGCCAAGTCCGCCGAAGCCTTGAAAGCCATGGTCCGCACCACTGCCACGGTGCTGCGCCGTGAGCAAGTGGGCTGCCAGCCCACCCTGCGCGAAGTGCCGATGCGCGAGTTGGTGGCCGGCGATATCGTGCAGTTGTCGGCCGGTGACATGATCCCTGCCGACATCCGCCTGATCGAGTCCCGCGACCTGTTTATCAGCCAGGCGGTGCTCACCGGCGAAGCCTTGCCGGTGGAGAAGTACGACACCCTCGGCGACGTCACGCAAAAATCCGCCGGGCCGGTCGCCGCCGACCAGGGCAACCTGCTGGACCTGCCGAACATCTGCTTCATGGGCACCAATGTGGTCAGCGGCCGCGCCAAAGCCGTGGTGGTGGCGACCGGGCCGCGCACCTACTTTGGCTCCCTGGCCAAGGCGATTGTCGGTTCCCGGGTACAGACCGCATTCGATCGCGGGGTGAACAGCGTCAGCTGGCTGCTGATCCGCTTCATGCTGGTGATGGTGCCGATCGTGTTCTTCCTCAACGGCTTCTCCAAGGGCGACTGGGGCGATGCGTTCCTGTTCGCCCTGGCGGTCGCCGTGGGCCTCACCCCGGAAATGCTGCCGATGATCGTCAGCGCCAACCTGGCCAAGGGCGCCACGGCGATGGCCAAGCGCAAAGTAGTGGTCAAGCGCCTCAACGCGATCCAGAACTTCGGCTCGATGGACGTGCTGTGCACCGACAAGACCGGTACCCTGACCCAGGACAAGATCATCCTCGAGCATCACGTCAACGCCTTCGGCCAGCGCGATGATGCGGTGCTGTCCCTGGCCTGGCTCAACAGCTACCACCAGAGCGGCATGAAAAACCTGATGGACCAGGCCGTGGTGCAGTTCTCGGAGCAGAACCCGAGGTTCCAGCTGCCGTTTGCCTACAGCAAGGTCGATGAATTGCCCTTCGACTTTGTGCGCCGTCGCCTGTCCATCGTGGTCAAGGACGCTGCCCACGACCATCTGCTGGTGTGCAAAGGCGCCGTCGAGGAGATGCTGGACATTGCCACTCACGTGATGGAGTCCGGCAGTGCCGTGCCTCTGGATGAGCGCCGCCGCGAGGAGTTGCTGGCCATCGCCAATGACTACAACGAAGACGGCTTCCGCGTGTTGGTGGTGGCCACGCGCAACATTTCCAAGGCCCTGGCCCGCCAGCGGTACACCACCGCCGATGAGCGCAACCTGGTGATCCAGGGTTTTCTGACCTTCCTCGATCCGCCCAAGGAAACCGCCGGCCCGGCGATTGCAGCCCTGCAGCAGATCGGCGTGGCGGTCAAAGTCCTTACCGGCGACAACGCCGTGGTCACCAGCAAGATCTGCCGCCAGGTCGGCCTCGAGCCAGGCCGGCCGCTGCTGGGGGTGGAGATCGAGCTTATGGACGACGCCACCCTGGCGCGCCATGTGGAGGAGCGCACGGTATTTGCCAAGCTCACGCCGCTGCAGAAATCCCGGGTGCTCAAGGCCCTGCAAGCCAACGGCCACACCGTCGGCTTCCTCGGTGACGGCATCAACGACGCACCGGCATTGCGGGATGCCGACGTGGGTATCTCGGTGGACAGCGGCACGGACATCGCCAAGGAATCGGCCGACATCATCCTGCTCGAAAAGAGCCTGATGGTGCTGGAAGAAGGCGTGCTCAAAGGCCGCGAAACCTTCGGCAATATCATGAAGTACCTGAACATGACCGCCAGTTCCAACTTCGGCAACGTGTTTTCGGTGCTGGTGGCCAGTGCATTCATCCCATTCCTGCCGATGCTCTCGATCCATCTGCTGCTGCAGAACCTGATGTACGACATCTCCCAACTGGCCCTGCCGTGGGACAAGATGGACAAGGAGTACCTGGCCAAACCGCGCAAGTGGGACGCCAGGAACATCGGTCGCTTCATGATCTGGATCGGGCCGACCTCGTCGATCTTCGACATCACCACCTTTGCCCTGATGTGGTACGTGTTCGCCGCCAATAGCGTGGAAATGCAGACCCTGTTCCAGTCCGGCTGGTTTATCGAGGGCCTGCTTTCGCAAACCCTGGTGGTGCATATGCTGCGCACCCGCAAGATTCCGTTCTTCCAGAGCACGGCCGCATGGCCGGTGCTGATGATGACCGGCGTGGTGATTGCGCTGGGCATCTACGTACCGTTCTCGCCCCTGGGCACCCTGGTGGGCCTGCAACCGCTGCCGCTGGCGTACTTCCCGTGGCTGGTCGGCACGCTGCTCAGCTATTGCTGCGTGGCCCAACTGATGAAAACCCTCTACATCCGCCGCTTCAAGCAGTGGTACTGAGTTCCCCCGCCGTTTAAACGGTGGCGGTCGCCCGGCCGCCACCGTGCATTACAAGGAATAGGATCATGCGCGTCTTGATCTGTGCCGGTCGTCATTACGCCGACTGCAAAAAGTCCCGCCAAGTGCTGGACGCTTACCACCGCCTGCGCCCGGTGCAGGTGCTGATTCACGGCGGCAACCAGTTCCTCGGCAGCGCCATCGAGGACTGGGCGCGGGAACTCGGCATCGACGTGGTGCGCTACCCGCCCAACTGGCAACGCCACGGCAAGCAGGCGGAGCGCCAACGCAACCATTTCATGCTGACCGACAGCCGCGCGGATGTGGTCATCGCGCTGCCGGGTGGTGACGACACGTCGGAGCTGGTCTGCCAGGCCAGGGCCAGCGGCATTTCGGTGCTGACCGTAGAGAACTGACATTCAAGCGAGGTGCATCATGCACAACAAACACACCCCGAAGCGCCCGGACGGGTTTGCCAAATACCGTGCGCGGCACTATCGCGGCGCGCGCAAGACGTTGTTGCTGTTGCCGCCGACAAAACAGCGGGCGCTGCGGCGCAACCTGATGTTTATCGGTATCACCCTGGGTTCGATCCTGTTAATCGCCCTGGTGTCCAAGGCCCATGCCGCCGGCGGCGCCTATGTGGTCGATGACGGCGCAATCAACGCACCGGGTGCCTGCAATCTCGACGCCTGGTACAGCGCCGACCGGCACGCCGGCAACACGCACACGGCAACGCTGTCTCCCGCGTGCACGTTCAGCGCACTGCCTTCGGTGCAGTGGGGCGCGGCGCTGTCACGGGCCGGCGGCGCAGGCCGGGGCGAGACCCAGGTGAGTCCGCAACTCAAGGCACAGGTGCTGTCACGGCAAGGCCTGGGGCTGGAAATGGCGATCTCCGCCGGGGCGCATCTTGCCCTTGATCGACGACACGGGTTCGACGGCGCCGACTTCACCCTCCCCTTGACCTGGCAACCGCTGGCGCCCCTGCGCTTGAACCTGAATGCAGGCTGGGCCCATGCCTACAACGACGGCGAGCAAACCCAGCGCCTGACCTGGGGCACCGGCGTCGAGTATCAACTAATGGATGCCCTCACGTTGATCGCTGAACGTTACGGCCAGGAAGGCGGTGACCAGGCCTGGCAAGCAGGGCCGCGCCTGCACTTCGGGGAGTTTGTCGACGTCGACCTGGTGCTCGGGCGCGACCTGGGCGGTGAACGCAATCAATGGCTGACCATCGGTACGACGCTCAGGTTTTAGACCTGGCCTGCTGCTCCCGGTGCAGTTGCCGTGGCGGGTCGTCCAGGTAATTACCTTATGATGGCGGCACCATTGCCAACGAGGGGTAAAGCACGTGGACCGTATCGAACAAATGACGCTGCTGGCGACCTACAACCAGTGGATGAACCGCAAGGTCTATGACGCGGCTGCCAGGCTTACGGACGATGAGTTGCGCGTGGACCGCCAAGCGTTTTTCGGCTCGATCTTCGGCACGCTCAACCATCTCACGCTGGGCGACACCGTCTGGCTCAAACGCTTTGCCCTGCACCCCGCCGGCTACGCGGCGCTGGCGCCGCTGAGCAGCATTGCCGCACCGTCGGACCTCAAGCAACTGGCGTTCGCCGACCTGGATGAACTCGCCGCCCGGCGGCGTTGGCTGGACCAATTGATCATCGATTGGGTGCACACGCTGCGCGAACCCGACCTCGACCATCGCCTGCACTACCACAACATGCGCGGCGCGGCGGCCAGCAAGCCGTTCGGCGCCCTGCTGGTGCATTTTTTCAATCACCAGACCCACCATCGAGGCCAGGTCACCACGCTGCTGACCCAGGCCGGGCAGGATGTGGGCGATACGGACCTGCTCGCCTTGATTGACTGAACTCAGCGAGCGCTGAATTCGGCATAGGCCTGCAGCAACCGTGCAAAGTCCTCGGGTTGCGGCAACTGCTCGAAGCTTTCGACTGCCGGCGTGGTAGCCCAGGCCAGTTTTTCGCGGGTCCAGGTTTCCATAAAGGGCACGTACTCCGCGGCATTATCCAACAACGTCGCACGCACGTTGACGAACTCATCGATGCCATGGGGGCGGGTAAACAGCCAGCTCATGCAGTGCGGGCAGCAATAGTGACGATCGACCCCGTGCAGGCCGCCGACCACCGGGCAGCCCTGGGTCACCGTGAACGCGCTGGCGGGAATCAGCGCACTGAGGGAGAACGCACTGGCGGTCATCTTCTGGCAGCCGGTGCAGTGGCACGCCATGGTAATCACCGGCGCCTGGCTCACGCTGAAGCGCACCCGGTTACAACGGCAACTGCCTTCCAGGGGCAGGTTTTCGACGCTCATCACACACTCCTTTTCATGATCAGTGGCGTGGCAGGGTAGCGCCGAGGCGGGGGTGTTGAACAGGTCCGGGGGCAAAACCGAACGCCACTGCGCCCATGGGGTCCTAACTTCAGGTGCCGGGATTTTTCAGCCCCGCCCTCCCCGCGTGCATTGTGGGTTTACCGATGTGCGTACCCAATAAGAAGGAGACGCTTACATGGTCATTCACTTCAAGGTGGCCGGGCATTTGGCCTGCGGCCATCACGGCAATAGCCTGCCCTCCAGCACCGAGCTGAATAGGGTCAAGTGCCGCACCTGCCGCAACACCGATGCCTACAAGGAAGCACGCCGCAACCAGCGCAACGCCGCACGCCGTGCTTCGCGCCAGGCCAAGACCCACACGAGCAATGACTGGCGCAGTGCCTGGACGCAGCGCCTGACCGACCTGCCAGGGCGACAACGCCTGCCCCGGGGCTTCGGCGCACAGCCTTTCGTATAAGCCAGAAACGCAGAAGCCCCGGACAAACCGGGGCTTCGTTTTCAATCAATCATCATTGGACACCGGCCTGTTGCGTGCCTGGTAACCCGGCAACGTGGCGGCATACGCCAGTGCCTGTTCACGGGAATTGAAGGACGCCAGCCGATCCTGGGGCGTACACACCCGCCATGGCCCGAAATTGACCTGCACGATGTCGTACCCATTCAGATGCAGCTTCTTCAGCAGTGGAGCGCTCATAGTCACCTCGCTTTCCTGAGATTTCCCAGCGTTGCACGCCCTACCTTACACCCGCATCCAGGCTCATGACCGACCGCATGTCGCAGCGGCCAGGCTACTTGACCTTGCTGCTCAAGGTATCCAGGCTGCGCTTGAGATCATCCAGGCTGCGCTTCAAACCATCGATATCGCTTTTCTGCCGTTCGATCGTGCTGTTCTGATCCTCGACCGTGCGCTTGAGGCTCGCCAACTGGCTGTCACTGGAACTGGCGCTCGAACCGTCCCTGCGCTTGAACTCATCGAACGCGCGGCCCTGCCCCTCCAGCTTGCCTTTCAGGCCTTGCACCTCACTCTCGGTACGTTTCTGCGCAGCCTGCAGCTGTTCAATATCCCCCACCGAAATGCTCGACGCCTTCAACACATACTGGTTGCCAGCCTCCAGCGAAGCCCCCGTCAACCGGTCACCGCCTGACGCGCTGAAATCCCCCCACTTCACCGCACTCCCAGCCTGGGCCGTACCAGCCAACAGTCCCACGACACCTGCAATAACCATCCAATAGCGCCTGCGAACACTGAGCATCAACTGATTCCTTTCCAGACTGCCGGGATGGCATATCGCTATGACTGTCATTTATGCCGCTTGTTCCCGTGTCGTAGGAATCCTCTGGTTCGCCTGTTAAAGCCGATGTAGATCACTGATCTGCCAAGCTTTTTCAGGCGCAGTCCATGCAAGAAAGCGGCAGACCGACCTTGCGTCGAAGCGCCTGGATCTATATATTCCCAACCCTGCAACAACGCGCTACCGCCCGAATGGCGAAACTGGTAGACGCATGGGACTTAAAATCCCCCGCTCGTAAGGGCGTCCCGGTTCGATTCCGGGTTCGGGCACCATCTCTAGTTCCACTGACAGCCAGTAAAGTCCCTGGAACCCTTTAAAACCTGCCATTTGGCGGGTTTTTTCGTTTATGGCGTTCCGGCGGCTCCCAAGTGATGCCGGCATTTTTAAGGGGACGATCTGGGGTACAGGTCAGTTCGATAATAGGTAGTACATTTATGGCGCGCACTACAACTCCTCTATCTGACGCTGGACTGCCCCGGGCATCGTAGACATCTCCGCTTGAAGATATCGACTCATTACCCATTTCCTCTTCCGAACGAGCAAGGATTTGCCAGATACGGGCTGCTCATCCAGTATACGGAGGCGCACTGAATACCAGTCACTGCCATATTGGAGTTGCTCAGAAATCGCCATTCGCGATCGCTCGCGCACCCGGTGCGAATGGGGGCAAAATTGGGGGCATATTAAGATTTTTTCAAACTGAAACTACCGAGTTAGAGCCCAGTCGAAATGTTCTTCGGCGATCCTGAGAGTCTTTAGGGGGCGTCGGGCAGGCTGTGCGGTTGATCATTTCCGACTTTTCATAGGCCATGGAGATCCATCCATTTCCAGAGGACCGGTACATTGGGGGCATATCTGAGGACATGCTTTGGATGGTTTGAAATGGATGCCCCCAGCCCGAGCCGCAAAAAGCCTCTCTCGAAATCACTCTCGCCCAAGCCAAAGAGTAGCCTCCATCCACGCCCCCGCCGTCACCAACTCTTCCAGGGTTTCCAACAGAATTTTTTCCCAGCTCAAGGCCAGCCGACTGCTCCTGCGATCCTTGAGCGTGGTCAACGAGACCGTGGCGCGAATGCCCGGTCGTTCAATCGCGTGACCCACCAGGCCCCCTGGGCTATATCCTCCGGGACTGCGGCACGCGCCAGGATCGAATAGCCCATGCCTTCGGCGACCATCCGCTTGGTCAGACTGACACTGTCCACGTCGAATATCACATTCAAATGAAATCCGCTCTGTGTCGCCACTTGTTCAATCAGCCGGCGGTTGCTGTGAGGCAGACCGGGAAGGATCAATGGAAAATCCGCCAGCCCCATGATGCGCACCGATTTTCGGCGTCTCCCCAGGCGGTCCGACCAGCACCATGCGTTCACTGAAAATCGGCCGCACATCAAAGGCCTCGAGCAGTGGCTGGTTGTACACCACGGCGACCTGGATCCGACCGTCCAGTAACCACTCCTGCAGCGACGTGCTCAAGCCTTCCGATACATGCAATGAGGCCTTGGGCCAACGCTCGTAAAAACGCCGGATCAATTGCGGGGCTCTGCCACTACACGCTACCTAACATCGCCCTGAAGCTGAATGACATCAGTTTTGTCCACCGCTCAGGCGCGCTTCAAAACAACGGCGGCGCCTACTGCTGAAGAAACCTTCGGCCCCTTGGTGCCGCTGTTTCGTTTCTCCAGCGAAAATGAAGGCGTACGCACTGGGTATCGCTGAGGCTCAGCAGGCCTTCGATGCCTCGCCCAAGCGGTGGTAAGCACGGTTGAAATACACCAGGCCTTCGTCCGCGCCGCTTTGGCGAATGGTCTGGACCTCACAGTAGAAAATACTGTGGGAGCCCACTTCATGGACCTGCACGATCCGGCAGTCGAAATTCACCAGCGCTTGCAGCATCACGGGCGCACCGCTTTCAAGCGTGGTCCAGCCTGTGACGGCAAAGCGCTCATCCATACTCAACGTGCGGTCGGCAAAGGCACCGGATAAATGCTGATGATCGCCGCACAGGGTGTTTACGCACACTGTGCCGTTACGCTTGAAATGCTCGTTGGAATGAGAGGAACGGTTCATGCATACCAACAGGGTCGGCGGTGAATCAGTCACGCTGCACACTGCCGAGGCGGTAAAACCGAACCGGCCTGCCACGCCATCGGTGGTGATGACCGACACGGCACCGCCCAGCATGGCCATTGCATTGCGAAAGCTGCCTACGTCTACCATTGTCGTTCCCCTTAGATATCCAGCACGAGTTTTTTAGATTTGGCTCGTGAACAGCACACTAGAATTTGATCATTGCCGGCCTTCTCATCGTCCGTCAGGTACACATCACGATGATCCGGCTCGCCTTCGAGCACGTCGCACAGGCAGGTACCGCACACACCCTGCTCGCAGGAAATCTCGATCTTGATCCCGACCTGCGCCAGTGCGGCGAGAATGCTCTGCCCTTCTGCCACCTGCACGGTCTTGCCGCTGCGGGCCGCTACCACTTCGAAGCTGCCCCCCGAGCTGTCCACTTCCACTTGGAAATATTCCTTGTGGATGTGCGCTTCGGTGTAGCCCTGGTCGCGGGCGCCCTGAATCACCCAATCCATGAAGCCGGCGGGACCGCAGGTGTACATGTGCACGCCGGTCTTGCCCTCGCCCAGCACCTTGGCCAGGTCGAGCTTCTGTTCGGCCCCTTCATCGTCGAAGTGGGTAAACACCTGCGCGGCAAACGGTGCGTCGGCCAGTTCCGCCAAGAACGCACTGCGTCCGCGCTCACGGCCGCAGTAATGCAGTTCGAAGGGCTGGCCGGCCGCGTGCAGCGCGTAGGCCATGGCGATCATCGGGGTCACGCCGATCCCGCCACCCAGCAGCACCGAACGCCGCGCCTGCGGTGCCAGCGCGAATAGATTGCGCGGTACGCTGATCCGCACCTCGCAGCCTTCGAGCAGGGTGTCATGCACCCCGACCGAACCGCCGCGCGATGCCGGATCCTTGAGCACACCCAGGCGGTACAGGCTCGAATCCGCAGGGTTGCCACACAACGAGTACTGGCGCACCAGCCCCGGGGCAATATGGATATCCACATGCGCGCCGGCGTCGAACGCGGGCAACGGTGCGCCGTCGCGACGGGTCAGGTCCAGGACGACAACGCCGTCCCCTTGCAGCTCGCGCTTGCGCACGACTACGTCCAACAGTTCTTCAGTCATGGCCGTTATTCCATGGAGTTCGCAAAGGCCGCCGTGGCGGCCGCTATCAGTCAGCGCATGAACAAGCCGCCATTCACATCCCACGTCGCCCCGGTAGTGAAATAGGCGTCGGGCCGGGCCAACTGCACAATCAGGTCACCGAGAAAATCTGCATCTCCCAGGCGCTGCACCGGGATATTGGCGAGCAGTCCCGGCAGGCGTTCGACCGGTATGGCTGCGCGCACCGCCGCCGACTCGATAGGGCCAGGGGCAATGGCATTGACCGTCACCCCGCGGGCGGCAAACTCCTTGGCGAAGATCTTGGTCAGCGTCACGATGCCGCCCTTGCTCGCGGCATAGTGTGCGCCGGTCGCAGTACCGCCGTTCTGGCCGGCCAGGGACGCCATGTTGATGATCCGCCCATAGCCGGTTTCGGCCATGTACGCGCCCAGCACCTGGCAGCCGAGGAACACGCTGCGCAGGTTCAGGCCCACCACGGCGTCGAATTCCTCGGGGCTGATCTGCATCAGCGGCGTGGTCTTGGTGACGGCAGCGTTATTGACCACCACGTGCAGCGCGCCGAAGCGCACCAGCACCTGGTCCAGGCCCGCTTCGAAATCGGCTTTGCTCCCGGCGTCCAGTTGCAGCGCAAGCGTGCGCTCGCCGCCCGGGTCCAACTGGTGGGCGCACGCCTGTGCGGCTTCAAGGTTGAGGTCGGTGATCGCCACCGAGTACCCGGCCCGCAGGAGGCTGGCGCAGAAATGCTGCCCCAGCCCCTGCCCCGCGCCCGTCACCAATGCGATATGGCTCATTTCGGCGCGCCTCAAAGGATGTAGCCGATACCGGCAAGGGCATCGTCACTGTTGATCAGGCTGACCACTTTGCGCTGGATCTTGAAACCACCCTCGCTGCGGATCAGTTGGTAGGTAAGGTCGGCGCTGTAGAACTTCAGGTTTTCCTTGCGGAACTCACGGATGTTCTGCGCGCAGCGCACAGTCACCTGCACGCCGTCATCGGCCAACACCCGGAACCGCGACTGCATGCGCACCGTGCGCGGTTGCGGGCTGGTGGAAATCGATTCGCCGCCGGTCAGACGCTGCACCCGCAGTTCACGCATATGATGATCGTCGTAGGCGTAGTTGAGGGTGTTCTCGAAGTCGGTTTCCTTGGGGTCGATGGGAATGATGTAGGTGCCCTTCTCGGTCCACATCTTCAACCAGCCGTCGTATTCTCCGTGGTCGAGCATGTCGCCTTCCTGCCAGATGAAAGCGGTAACTTCTTGCAGTAATTGCAGGTTCATAAGGTTCTCCACGGATCAGGCCGACATCATCTTTTTCCACTGCTGATAGGCGGCGCGCATACCGGTTTCGGCACTCACGTCGGATACCAGCCCGTCTGCGCTGACCTGCTCGCCGGGCAAGCCGCGGTTGAGCATGATCCACAGATCTTCACCGGCGCTGGCGCCCTTCTGTACCCGCTCCCAAGCCTCGGAATCGTCCGGAGTGCCGAAGCCCATCGGCCCCTGGAAGTGCTCATGCAGGCGCAGTCGATAGCGGTTAGCCACGGCCGGCCCGCCGTCCATGGTTATCACCGAGTGGTGGATTTCGGTCTCGGTCACTGAGATCGGCTGCAGCACCCGGAAAAACGCCATCGAGCATGCAACGTTGGGGAACAGGTTGAGGTTGAAGCCGGTGCCGCCGACCGCACGCACGATCCGGCGCACCTGCTGCTCCTCGATGCCCTCGTCACGCAGCTCGGCGGCCAGCTCTTCGAAGCGCTCGGGAATCGGCTTGTCCAGGTCGGCTTCGAGGTCGATCAAGTCGGGAATCATCACCATCACGCTGTGGCCGTTGCCCAGGTCCTCGACGTAGCCAGGTCCTTTGACGAAGTCGAACAGCGCCAGGGTCTGCTCATCCACCGACGACAGAAAACTCTTGTGCACCAACGGGAAGTGGTAGGCGTCGGTGGTGTTTTCCAGCTGGATCTTCCAGTTGCCGGGGAAGCGGAAACGGTGCTCGCCCGGCACCTTGATGCCATAACCGGCGCCCTGCTTCATGAACAGGTCCATCCATTTTTTCGCCGCACCAAGGTAGTCTTCCAGCGGCTCGATGTCGTCCTTGAAGGTGGCGAAGATCATGCCGGCGTAGCTTTCGGTACGCAGGCTGACCAGCGGCAGCTCGGCCTTGTCGATGCAGTCGCCGTAGCTTTCCGGGTGTGGGATGCCACGCAGTGAGCCGTCGAGCGCGTAGCCCCAGCCGTGGTAAGGGCAGACGAAGCTGTTGGTCTTGCCTTTTTTGTGTTCGCACACAGTGGCGCCACGGTGGCGACAACGGTTGAGCAGCACGTGCACGTCTTTCTTGCGGTCACGCACCACGATCACCGGCTGCTTGCCGATATAGGTGGTCTTGTAGCTGCCGTTGTCGGGGATCTCGCTTTCGTGGGCGACCCAGATCCAGGTGCTATAGAAAATCTTCTCCAGCTCGGCGTCGAACAGTTGCGCATCGGTATACATCGAGGTGTGGACGCGATCGGCCTGCACCCGTTCAGCGGGGTCGACGGCGAGGTTTACAGCGGGAATCAGCTTGCTCATGGAAGTATCCTCGTCGGCATCAAGTACGCTGAATGATCAGCTCGCGCCCAACCCGGGCTTCAACCTTGGTGTAGCGCCACAGCTTGTAAGGGCCATCGCCCACCGGGGTGCTACGAAACAGGTTGCACGCGGCATGCACGGTCTCGATATCCGGCACGTCGGCCAACAGGTAGGTGGTCCAGGGGAAGCCATCGGACGGCCCGACCATGCTCTGGTCGTCATCCATATTGCCCAGCACCTTGACCCCGGCCAGGTCGTGGATACCGTTCCACATTGCACTGAACGCTGCCCACACCTGCAATTGTTCATCGCGCGGGGCATCGAAAAAATTCTGGTTGATGCCCATGCAGAACAGCACGCGCAAGGTCTTTTTATCGCTCATTTCATTTCCTCGACGGTTAGAGGTAGCCAGGCAAAGGCTGTTTGCCGAAGAACATGGCTCCGGCATTTTGATAGGTGATGTCGCCCATGAAAGCGTGCTGGGTCACCACCTGGGCGTCGTTGACGCAGCGTGCCAGCGGGCTGTCGTTGTACACACCGCTCATGCCCGAGAGCATCTGCGCGGTGCGCGCCACATCGGCAGCGACGCGGGTGGCATGGGTCGACGACAGGCGCAGCAGGTTGGTTGCGGCCACCGGCACCGCATCGCCGGCCAGTACGTAGTTCCAGGCGCGGTCGATGGACTCGTAGAAAAACGCCCGCGCGGCTCGCAGCTCGGCTTCTGCCCGGGCAATATCGACCTGGGCCAGGGGCCGGTCGGCAATCGCCGGGGCGCCGGTGACCGAGACGCGCCCGCTGGCCATGTCCGAAAGGGCGTCCAGTGCCGCGCGGGCGACGCCAAGGCCGACGACCGACAGCACTTGGGTGGCGAACGACAGCGACGGGTAACGAAAGAACGGCTCGTCCAGGTTCGGCAGGCCGCCGCGCACGAAGGTCCACTCCTCGCAGACCCGCACGTTTTCCACCACCAAGTCATGGCTGCCGGTGCCGAGCAGGCCGACGGTGTCCCAGGTTTCGTCGATGCGGATCTCACTGCGCGGCATCACTGCAATGCGTGGCAGGCCGAAGGTGTCGCCGTTCTTCGGGGCGATACCGACGCCGACAATGTCGGCGCCCAGGGAGCCGCTGGAGTATTTCCAACGACCATTGACCACAAAGCCGCCTTCGACCACTTCCGCCGGTTGCGGCGGAAAGATGCCACCGGCGAATACCCGGTCAGGACCATCGGCATACACCTTGGCGATGCTGTCCAGCGGCAGTGCGGCAAGGTAAACCGGGCTCATGCCGAAGCTGGCAACCCAGCCGGCAGAACCATCGGCCTGGGCAATACGCTCGATCAACTGGCAGAACTCGGCCGGCGAACACTCCAGGCCACCGAAGCGCTTGGGCACCAGCGCCCGGTAAACGCCGTGCTGTTTGAAGGACTCGATCACATCCCGCGAGATGTGGCGCTGGCGGTCGAATTCACCAGCCCTGGCACGCTCACGCACATCGACAAGCAAGGCGTCGAAGGTCGGGCCACTGGCAAGCGAGCTCACGGTATCGACCGCTGGTTTTTTTAGCGAATGCATACATTTACTCCGTTGTCAGGAACGGTATTGGGCTGAGCAGGAAGGCAGTGTCGAGCTGGGACGGGAGACGGAACGGGGGCGATGGATCGGCATAGTGGTTACCTTTGTTTTTGTGGGTGCCGTTGGGGTGAATCTGAGCTCGATTACGTGAATTGTCAATTGATTTGTCGCGATTAAAAACAACACTAATCACGTAATAATTCAGTGACAAACCCAGAATAAAAATATTTAAGTAGCTGTTTTAATTTGTTTAAATGCGTTTATATATGTCTTTATGCTTTGAGGGTCATTCAAAAAATTGTTGTGCGATTATCGGAAAATATGCTGTTTTTTTCGTAACGCTTTCAGCGCAATGGTGAGAACGGCGCCGGCAGGTAAACCGTGGAATGCATCTGCTTGAGCTGCGGCGCCGAATCTTCAGGTGGCCAGGCGCCGTCGACCACGGCGCGAGTACGTACTTCAAGGCGCTGCTCCAGCGAGCTGTAGGGCCAGATATGCAGATAACGCGGAATCTGCCCGCTGGTGGCATAGAACGCGGCGTATACCCGGGAATAATCCGTCCTGGTGCGACGCTCTATGGACTTGCACCAACCGCGCAACGTCGGTGCCAGCGCGCTGGGTACCAGGTTGTATTCGCGCAATTCGTAGAACGGGCCGTGAGCCCCGGGAGGCAGCGGCTCTACGAAGGCGAAGGCGCTGTAATCGTCCACCTGCTGGTCAAGCAGAAATTCGCCAATCGCAAACCCATCGGCCGCCAGTAGATACCGTTCGCGCTCGCGTTCGCGAGCGCCGCCATCGTCGAACCCGCGCAGGACCGCGATGCGATTCTGCTGGCCGATTTCCGACACCCAGCAGCCCATCAAATGCACGCCCTCGCCCGCTTCGCGCAAGCTCCGCTCCAGACGCGGCAAGGCTTGAGGCACGGTGCGAACACGCAGGGTAAAGGTCAACAATTCGAACAGTTTCAAGGCAATCTCCAGGGACTACGCGCACGGCGCGACCGCCCTTGTCGGGCAGTCGCGGGAGCGTGCAAAACGAGAGGGGGAAGTGAGCGCTATTGGCGAGGCACCGGTAACTCGGCGTCGCTGTTCCATGCCTCAACCGGGCGGCTGAACAGGTTTTCGGTCTGGAAGTGCGCCATGCGCCACTGCCCGTCTTCCTCGGCAAAGCGTACGTTCAGGCGCGCGGCGTTAAGGTGGGAGGCGCCGCTGGCGAAGGTGGACGTCTGCAACATTACCCAACTGCCGAGCACGGTATCGTCCTGCACCTCGATCAGCTCGCTGGTGAGGAAGTGCACGTTGAGGGCAAAGTGCGCCGGGGTTTTCATGTAACCGGCGAACATCGCGGTAATCGCTTCGCGTCCACGATAGCCACCGAAGCTGTGGGCGTACTTCGCGCCTTTGCCCTCCCACACGGCATCAAGGGTGAACAGACCGGCCAGTTCGAGGAGTGGCGTGCGTGCATCGAGCGCATCACACAGCACCATGTAGCGGTTCATGCAGGCACGGGCGCTGGCTTCGATTTCAAAACGGCGCAGGCGTCGCTCCAGGTCCGCTCGCGGGATGGTTGCATTCATTTCAGACCTCTCCCCCGGCATACAGACGCTCGAGCAGGCGGCCGGCAATGGCCAGCAGTTGCTCATCGGCACCCTTGGCCCCCACCAGTTGCAGGCCCACCGGAAGTCCTTCGGCGCTGGCCAGCGGAATGCTCAGCGCCGGGTGTCCCGACAGATTGAACGGGCGCACGAAGGCGGTCATTCCGAGCACTGCCTGGGTGTCAGTGGCCTCGGCCAGGGTCAAGGGGAAGTCAGGCATGGTCGGCAGTACCAGCACATCGACATGCTGCAAGGCGGCGTCGACTTCGGCCGTGAACTGCCTGCGCACCCGCTCGGCTTCGGCCAACGCGGCCGCCGTGGTATTGCCGGCGGCGGCCAGGCGCGCGGCAATGTCGGCGCCCACCTTGCCGGTTTCCAGCAAGTGACCGCAGGCATCGAACGTTTCGCGGTTGATTACCACCATGCCAGCGTCATAGGCCGCCTTGAGGCTGGGCAGCGTGAGACGTTCACCGGGTAGACGGATCACCGCGATGGCGGCATCGATCACTCGCTGTACGGCGGCGCCAGCCTGCACCGTCACGACACCCAGGCGCGGCGAGTCCGGCGCCGACACCGGCTTGAAGCTGGCGTCGATCGCCTGCATGGCCGTGACCAGCATCGGCAGGCTCGCGGCAAACGGACCGACGCAGTCGAGGCTGCTGTGCGCCGGCATTACGCCACGGCGGCTGACCCGCCCGAACGTCGGCTTGAAGCCGAACACCCCACAGCAACACGCCGGGATGCGCACAGAGCCGCCGGTGTCGGTTCCCAGGGAAAAATCTGCCAGCCCGGCCGCCACGGCAGCTGCCGAGCCACTGGAGGAACCGCCCGGAATACGCCCGGGGAAACGCGGGTTGGGCGCAGTGCCGGTCCAGTGATTGATGCCCGTGGTGCCAAACGCCAGTTCATGCAGGCTGGTCTTCCCCACCAGGCGACAGCCCTTCTCCAGCAGCGCCTGCACCACATCGGCGTGGACCGTGGCAGGTGCGGCATCCTCAAGGGCCTGGCTCGATGCACGGGTAGGCAGGCCAGCCAGATCAATTGTGTCCTTGACCATCACGGTCGGCCCATCGCCGCCAAGGAAAAGCTGTTCAATCACCAGGGTCATGTCGGGTTACCTTCACTGTGAAATGCGGAATGGGGGCGCCCGATGCGCCCTTTCCTTTTTTTCACACTCACCGAATATTACGTGAATTGTCAACTAAATTCCCCAGCACAAACAGGCTGATGTCCGAGCAAAAGCCGTGCCGAATTCACGAGAAAAGTCTATGATTGGCCGCCGCCCTCGACATGAGCAGACCATGAGCGCACCCAAAAAACACGCAGGCCGCTACGACCCCGGCAGTGAAGACTTTCACAAAGAGGATTTCCCGTTCTACTGGCTGGCCATGGTGCATGGTCGCTACAGCCAGTACATGGAAAAGGCACTGAAGAAAATCGGCCTGGATATCCCGCGCTGGCGGGTGTTGTTCATTCTCAAGGAGAACGGCCAATCGAGCATTTCCGAAATTTCCACCCACGCCATCGCCAAGCTCTCGACCATCACCAAGACGGTGTATCGCATGAAGGAAGACGGCCTGGTGGACACCGCGCCCTGCGAGGACGACGGCCGCGTGACGCAGGTGCGCATCACCGAACAAGGGCGCGAGGCGATTGAACGTATCCAGGTCGCCACGGGTGACCTGTTCAAGCGCAGTTTCACCGGTATGACCGAAGCGCAGATCCAGCGCCTGAACCGCATGCTCGAAACGGTGTTCGACAACCTCGGCGAACCCTAAGTCAGCGGCGGCCCAACCTGTCAGGCATAACCAATTTCCTGGCAGGCTCGAACAAGCAGCCACGCGTGCATCGGTTTTTAATGCAAAGGTCTTTCGAGCGCCCCCGGGCGCGACGAATCCTTCATTGGAGCGCCACCATGCACATTGCCCTGCTGCCCTCAGTCGTTGCCTTCCTGGGTCGCGACCATTCCAACTTCATCGATGGCGTCGCGCACACCAGCGCCTCCACCCAGCGCATCGGCGTGGTCGATCCCGGAACCGGCGAGACCGTCGCGCAGCTGCGTGACGCCCAGGCCGAGGATGTGAACCTGGCCGTCGACAGCGCCACCGCTGCCTTCAAGGGCGCCTGGGCGCAAGTCACCCCCTACCAGCGCGGCGTGCTGCTCAACCGTCTGGCAGATCTGATAGAAGCCAACGGCGAAGAACTGGCGCAATTGGAAACCCTGAGTTCCGGCAAATCGATCAACCTGTCGCGGCATATCGAAGTGGGCCAGAGCGCGGTGTTCCTGCGCTACTTCGCCGGCTGGGCGACCAAGATCGGCGGCCAGACAATGACCCCGTCGTTCCCTTCCATGGCGGGTGAGCAGTACAGCGCCTACACCCTGCGCGAGCCCGTGGGCGTGGTAGCGGCCATCGTGCCGTGGAACTTCTCGCTGATGATAGGCGTGTGGAAACTGGGCGCCGCGCTGACCACCGGCTGCACGGTGGTGCTCAAACCCAGCGAATACACACCGCTGTCCCTGTTGCGCCTGGCGGAACTGGCGATCGAGGCGGGAATTGCGCCGGGCGTGATCAACGTGGTCAACGGGCGCGGCCAGGTGGGCCAGCAGTTGATCGAACACCAGGCCGTGCGCAAGGTGTCGTTCACCGGTTCGGTGCCCACCGGCATCGCGGTGGGCAAGGCCGCCATGGCCGCCGACCTGACCCGCGTCACCCTGGAGCTGGGCGGCAAGAATGCCGCCGCGCTGCTGGCCGATGCCAATGTCGATGACGCCGTAGCGCGCTTCGTGCAATCGGCCTATGTGCACCAGGGCCAGGTGTGCGCGGCCCCCGAGCGTTTGTTCGTGCACCGCTCCATCGTCGAGCAGGTGACGCAGAAGATGGCGGCGATGTTGTCGCAGATGGTCATAGGCTCGCCTCTGGATGAACATGCTCAGTTCGGCCCGCTGTCGAACAAGCCGCACTTCGACAAAATCCTCGGCTTTTTCGACCGTGCCCTGCAGAGCAACCAGGTGGTATGCGGTGCGCGTGCCGTGGACCGTGCCGGTTACTACGTGGAACCGACGCTGATCATCGCCAACGGCAAGGATGATCCGCTGCTGCATGAGGAAACCTTCGGCCCAGTGGTATGCGTGCTGGCGTTCGACGATGAAGAAGAACTGGTCACCTTGATGAACGACAGCCCGTTCGGCCTCACAGCCAGTATCTGGACCAACGACTTGTCCAGGGCCTTGCGCCTGATCCCGCGAATCGAGGCGGGTACGGTGTGGGTCAACATGCACACATTTGTCGACCCGAGCGTGCCGTTTGGCGGGATGAAGGCGTCTGGCATGGGGCGTGAATTCGGCAGTGCGTTTATCGACGACTACACCGAGCTGAAATCCGTGATCATCCGCTATTGACCACATCGGATCTGTGGCGAGGGAGCCTGCTCCCACGCCGCAACCAGGCTCAGTGCCCGCGGCGCCGATAGCTGCTGGGTGTCAGCCCCGTCTGCTTCTTGAACGTCTTGGAAAAATGCGCCGAATCGGCAAAGCCCCAATAGCTGCCGATATCGGTGTCGAGCGCTGTGCGCAAACGGGATCGCGAAGGTCCTGCGCGGCCTTCAACAGCCGCTCACGCAGAATATAGCGGCAGACGCTGTCGCCACTCGCCTCAAACAACCTGTAGAGCTGGCGGCTGGAGATGCCCAGCTCTTCGGCCAGCGACGCCGGCGACAGCCGGGGTGAGTCAAGCCGCTGCTGGATGACGGATTGCACTTCATGCAGCTGCCACCCAGGCGAATGGTCGCTCGCACGGTACTCCAACACCGAGGCCAGCAAGGCAACCAGCGCCCTTGGCAGACCATCACCATCCTGCGGGCAAGACCATTGGGCCAGCTCACCCGCAGCGACCTGTCGTACCAGCGTGCCAAGCAGTTGGCCACACACCCCCGTGGTCGACAGCTTGCCGAAGCGGCTACGGTCCAGCCCCTTGAGCAACTCACACGGCAACGGGATCGACACATGGGCGAACAACCCCTTGGGGGTCATTTTCACCGCACCGGAAAAGTCCAGCAAAGCCAGGTCACCTGCGTGCAGTTCAAGCACCTTGTCGCCCAGCTCAATGACCATCGAGCCCTGCTGTTGCAACACAAGAAAACACCGGGCCGATGAGCTGCGCCCGCTTGAGCGAGCGGCCTTGGCAATCACACTGGCATTGCTGCGAATGTGGGCGACCGCCGTGGTGCCCACCAGCGTCTGTTGCATTTCCCCGATGAAAAGGCTCTGGCAATGGTCATAGCGCGTGTCGAAACGACCGCAGGTCGCGCGCACACATTCGTTCCAGATCGACAACGCTTGACCACGCATGGGTGTTCCCCCTCTTCACTCGCTCACAACCCGGACATCACGGCGGTACCCGAAGCCCGCATGCGTTGGAACGCCCACTGGGCTCTCAACACCGCCGCGCCATAGATGACCAGCACCGCCACCGAACAGGCGCCCGAGAACACCAACACCGCCGAGTAGCCGAATGCCTCGATCAGAAACCCACCGATGGCTGGCCCGAACGCCGCCCCCAGGGACAGGCACAGCGCGCCCAGCGCGACAAGCTTGCCCGACAGGTCGAACTCAGCCATGACGCCGAAGGTATAAGCCAGCACGAAGCCGATCGAAAAGAGAAAGCAAATAACGCCTACGACGTAGGTCGTCAGGGAAGAAAACTGCGCCAGTGCCACCAGACCCAGTAACTCGGCGAGGATAATCACGGCCACCGGCATGAAGCGTCCCACCCTCAAGCCGATCGCCGAGGCGATGAAGCCGCCGCCGGCATTGATCAGAAAACCCAGCGCCAGCACCATGCCGATGGTGTCGGAGGCCAAGCCGGTCTTTTTGCCCATAAGCTCCAGGAACGCCCACACCGACATGATGCCGGTCAGGAAAACCAGGCTGGCCACCAGGCTCAACCATACGATGGTGCGACTCTCGGCGCTGGCAATCCGCACGGCGGTACCGGACGCTTCCAGGTGTCGCTCGCTACGGCGCGGCACCCAAGGCAGCGGCAGGATACCCATCACCACCATGGCAATGGCGATGGTGATCAGCATGCCTTCAAAGCCCCACACCGGCGCCACCGCCACGGGTAGCACGATGAGCAGGAAGGCGCCCGGCACGGTCTCGATACCTAGCTTGAAACCAAACGCTCGTTCAGGCTGCGAACTGTCACCGAAGATCGTCATCGCCAGGGCGTACAAGGCCCCGGTACCGGCGCCCGCCAGAGCCATGATCGCCAGCAGCGCTTCATAGGAAGGATCGCGCAGCACAAACACGAGCGCGCCCACCACCAGCGCCGACGACAGTGCCGATATGACTCGCCAACTGAGCCGGTGAATCCACAGCAGGGACGCCAGCCCGAATGCGCCAAACCCCAGGTTCATGGCCATGGCCAGGTTGCCCAGTTGGTGCTCGCCGAGCCCGAAACGCTCGGCAAACGCGCCAAACAGCACAGGTAGCACGTTCAATAACAAGGCACCTGCACCCGAAACCAAGCCTGCACACACATAGACGGAGGTTGTATCGATCGGATTTATTTTTGTAGTTTTCATTTGAATATCCTGGCTTTTTTAACTGCGGCTCACGTTTGCTTAACGACGGCCGTCACGGCAACCGCCCGGGCAGGCGTGCGAAGGGTCACGCAATAAGCGACCAACGAGCCCATCCCGCAACACCCCACCACCCAACACATCGGCCAGGCGCTGCCATCAGCCAAATGGCTGACCCACAGGCTGGCCAACGCCCCTGTGGCGAATTGCACCGAAACCCCCAGCGCCACGCTCGCACCGGCCTGGCGCGGAAACAGCATCATCAGGCTGGCCATGCAATTGGCGCCGATCAAACCGGTCACGCCCATGTACAGCACCATGCAACACACGATGCTCGTCAGCCCGCCCCATTCGGTATACCCGACCAGCATCAGCGCCAACCCTGCCCCGCTCACCAGCACCGCCCCCACGCCGAGCATGCGTTGCGGCCCAAAACGGCCCACCCAACGCGCGTTGATAAAGGTCACCAGGATGATGCCGAGGATGTTCAGGGCGAACAATGCGCTGAACACCCGTGGCGAGACACCGAAATACACGACGTACACAAAAGGCGAAGCAGTGATGAAGGCGAACATGCCGCCAAACCCCAGGGACATGCACAGGATCAGCGCCATCGCCCTGGGTTGCCGGGCGATGGTCAGGTAGGCCGCGAAGGCCGCCCCAACGGACGCCCCGCGATCCTGCGCCGGCAGACTTTCCTTCAGGGTCAGGGCCACCAGCAGCAGGCACAGGCTGGACAGGATGAACAAGGTGGCAAAGATCGTGCGCCAACCCTGGATCAACACCAGCCAAGTGCCGATCATCGGCGCGACCAGTGTCGCCATCATCGTCAGAACGTGCATCCACGACAGCACTTTGGCTGCCTCCGCCAGGCCTACCCTGTCCCGGGCGACGGCGCGCGCCAGCACCAGCGCACCCGCGCCGCCGAGCGCCTGGAAAAAGCGCCAGGCAATCAGTTGCTCGACGCTACCGGCAAACAGGCAACCCAGGGTCGCAGCCGCGTACAGCACCAGGCTGCCGAGCAGCAACGGGCGACGGCCGTAGCGGTCGGACAACGGACCGTAGCACAACATGCCCAGGCACAGCCCGGCGAGAAACGCGCTGATGGTGTGTTGCACCTGCGCGGTGCTGGTCGACAGGTCCTCGGCGATTTGCGGGAAGCTGGGCAGGTAAGTATCAATCGAAAATGGCCCGAAGGCCGTCAGGGATGAGAGCAGCACAATCAAGCGCGCCCGCGGTTTCATCGGCCGGGGATCGCGAGGCTGTCAAGAAATGCGGTGACCAGCCGGTTGAACGTCTCACCCTGGTCGTCATGCACATAGTGGCTGGCGTCCGCGACTTCGGCCGTGCGCACGTGCGCATTGCTGTCGCGCATGGCTTGCAGCGTCGCCGCCGGCAGAAAGTCCGAGCGCATACCGCGAATAAACAACGTCGGACAATCCAGGGCGCGTACCGCCGGCCACAGATCGGTAGGCTCAATGCTCAGGCGTGCCTCGGCGATGCCTTGTTGATCGTGGCGCCAGGTGATCGCACCCGCGCTGTCCTTCATCGAGTGCGCCAGCCGCGACGCCAGGCCCTGCGCCGACAAGCCAGGACGCGACGCCTGCCAGAACGCACGGGCGGCGTCCCAGTTGTCGAAACGCAACGGGGTCTGGTTCATCTCGCGGCGAATGCGCGCCGCACCGTCGCCCTGGCTGGAGGAACCTGGCCCGATGTCTTCGATGATCAGGCCAATCAAGCGCCCCGGGTGCTGCCGTGCGTATTCCAATGCGTTGGCGCCCCCCAGCGAGTGACCCAGCAACACGAACCGCTGCAAGCCGACATAGGCGACAAAGTCCTGCAAGTCTTCCACATAGGACTGCGTGTGATAACTGGCGGCCGGTGCCCAGTCACTCAGCCCGCGTCCGCGCTGGTCCAGGGCATAGATGCAATAGCCATCGCCCAGCGCTTCTACCAGCGACTCCCAGGTCTGGGCATAAGCACGCAAACCATGCAGCAGTACCAAGGGCACGCCGCCCGGCTTGCCCCAGCGTAGAAAATGCAGACGCAAGCCTGCGCGATTGGTGAAAAAAATGCTGTCTGGGGACATTGCCTGGCTCCGCCGCTCAGTAAAGGAGAAACACCGTTTTTCTGGGACTGTCGCGGTGCATGCGACCTAGAAACGATCAAACCGATAAGGGCTCGGGTCGATGATCGGGGTATGCCCACTGACCATATCGGCGGCCAAGTGGCCGGCCGCCGGCGAGGTACCGAAGCCATGCCCGGAGAAACCGGTGGCCACGGTCAGGCCCGGGATTTGCGCGACCGGCCCGATCACCGGGTTCGAATCCGGCGTCACATCGATCGTGCCCGCCCAGGCCTGGGCAATCCTGGCTTGTTCGAACACCGGCCAGGCCGCCTTGAGGTTGTTCATCGCGTCGTTATTGAGCCGCGGGTTGGCCGCCGGGTCCTGTACGCGCACGCGTTCGAAGGGGCTGACACTGTCGGCCGACCAACGTCGCGAAAGCGCCAGGTCATTGAAGAAATACTTGCCCAGTGACACGTTCAATACGCTGCGCTGCGCGCGAAATTGCGGCATATATTGCTTGGCCAGCAACAGGTGATCGAGGGTCAGGAAAGCATCCAGTTTACCGCGCTGGGTAATGATGAAGCCGCCGTCCTTGTGCTTGCGAAACGAAAAGTCCGGCGCGCCCACGGCAATCTCGGTGGGGCCCAGCATCGGATGGGTGCGCAACACCGAACAGGTCAAGGCCAGGGTCGGCAACGACACCCCGAGGTTGCCCAGGAATCGCCGCGACCACATGCCGCCAGCCAGTAACACCTGGTCGCAGCGGATCTCACCTTTTTCAGTGACCACGCCGCTGACCTTGCCGGCGGACATCTGCAGCGTGCGCACCGCACACTGCTCGATGATCACCACGCCGAGGGCCATGGCGGCCTTGGCGATCGCGCTGCTGGCCAGGGTCGGTTCGGCGCGCGCGTCGGATGGTGTGTAGATGCCGCCGGCCCACTCACCCGCGCCACCCGGCACCTTCTGTGCGATTTCGCGGTTGCTCAGCAACTGCGAATCCAGTGACAGGTGCTCGACCGATTTGAGCCAACTTTCATGCATCGCCATTTGCGCCTCGTTGCGGGCGACGAACATGATGCCTTCCTGGCGATAACCCACATCCGCACCGATGCGCTCGGGCATTTGCGCCCATAAGCGGTCAGCGGCCAGGGCCAGCGGAATATCGTGAGCGTGGCGACTGGTCTTGCGTACCCAGCCCAGGTTGCGTGAAGACTGCTCGCCGGCGATACGGCCTTTTTCCAGGACCACCACCGGGATATTGCGTTCGGCCAGTGTCAGTGCGGCAGTCAAGCCGATGATGCCGCCGCCGATGATGACGACGGCGGTCGTGGAGGGAAATTCGGTGGACGTATTCACGGGCGCAATAGTCGGGGCCATGATCAAGACTCGCAAAACTATAGAGGTCGACCGCGCGAGGGCGCGGCCGCAGGATGGGTTATTGCGACAGGCGAATCACTTCGACCTGGGCCTTGGAGGCGTTGCGATACGCCGTCACTTCCAGCTCCACCTTGTAAACCGTCGAACCCAACGGCGGGCAGGTGACGGTACTGGCCGGGTCGACACCACGGAATTTTTCGCCGATCAGGCCCATCACCGCCGGCACGTCCTTGGGGTCCTGAATAAATACCCGCGAGCACACCACATCGGCCAGGCTTGCATCGACGGCGGCCAGCGCGGTTTCGATGTTGGCGAACACCTGGTGCGTCTGCTCGAGGATGTCCTCCGGGATCAGTTTGGTCTGCGGGTTGCGCCCGGCGGTATTGGACACATAGATCCAGTTGTCCACCACTACAAGGCGCGAATAGCTGGCTTGGTCTTCAAAGGGTGAGCCGGTCTTGAGCTTGATGATTTTGGTCATGTCGTAAGTCTCGTCAGTGGGTTAAAGGATGGCTTAGCGCAGGACGGGGGTTTCCCACAGGTTGAGCTTCACGCCGATGCCTTTTTCCACGGCATTGCGATACACCACGGTGCCCCAGGCCACGTCTTCCACAGGCATGCCGCCCACCGACATGATGATGATCTCTTCATCGTTGCGACGGCCCTGGGCGTCACCGGCGACGATCTTGCCGATGTCTTCGAGCTCTTCGGGCTGCATCGTGCCTTCGGCGATCATGTCCATGAACCGCACGCCGATCACCGGCACGCAGTGGTGCGCAGGCTTGGGCAACTCTTCGAACCAGGCTTCGTAGAGACCGGTGTTGTCCAGCACCTTGCGCACGTCGGCGCGTTCCATCCCCTCGTCCAACGAGCAGGATGCCGGCATGGCCATGAAGCAACCCGGCTTGACCCACTCGCGCTTCACAATTGGGTAGTTTGAGGGGTCGCCTGTCTCACCGGAGCTACAATAAGTAACAAGGTCGGAACCACGGACCACTTCTTCGAGGCTGTCGACCACGGTGATCGTGGTCACCTGTGGGTAGGTGTCCTTCACCCAGCCAATAAAATCATTCAGGCTTTTCTCGCCACGTCCCTTGATCTTCAAGGTATCGATCTGCGGGCAAACGGCGAGGAATGCGGCGAGCGTGGTCTTGCCCATCACGCCGGGGCCGAGCAGGCCGACCACCTTCGAGTCCTTGCGTGCCAAGTGGCGCGCGCCCACGCCGGGAATCGCGCCGGTGCGGTAGGCCGACAGCAGGTTGGCAGACATATGCGCCAACGGTGCGCCGGTGTCGGGATCGTTGAGGGTGAACATCAGGATCGAACGTGGCAGGCCTTTTTCGCGGTTGGCAATATTGGAGCCATACCATTTGACGCCTGCGGTGCAGAAGCTGCCGCCCAGGTAGGCCGGCATCGCCATCATGCGGCGGTCAGCGGTGGGCTTAGGCATGTTCGGGAAAGGCGAATCCTTCGGAAACACCACCATCGCGCCGTGAGAATCGTTGTTTGGTCCCGCCATGCGGTAGTCGCCGCTATAGAGCAGGCCGAACATCTCTTCCATGGTATTCACACAGGCAAGCATGTCGGTTACGCCTGCGCGGATCATGTCCTGCTCGGACAGATAGATGAAGTCAATTTTTGTGGTAGTGGACATTATTATTCTCGACTGAAGATGAAGTCGCTGCGGTAGGCACTGCTCCCACGCTATCGAGGTCGAGTATCAGTGAGTGTTTCATGGCGGTATTGTAAATTTCGGACATCAAGGTTCGTCCCCGCCCGCAGAGTTGGCGCGATAAATGCGTGAATATTCCCGCATATACCACGTCAAGGTCCGGCCATGCCCAACCTGTGTTCACCGCCGCTGCGGCAAACCGCTTACGAACAACCCTGGTTCGTACTCAACTCTTCACGGTATTCGGTAATGCCTTCCGAGCACCCGGCGATTTCGCATTTCTACGCCTTCGATGTCGCTCACTCGGCTGATCTGCTGGCGGTGCCGGACGGCTGCGTGGATATCGTTTTCGACTGTGACGCCACGCGCCCAAGTGTGAGGATTTGTGGTACCCCGCTGGAGGCGCAGCAGGTCGAACTGCTGCAGGGTCACCATTACTTCGGCGTGCGCTTTGCGCCGGGGGTTATCCCAGGTTTCATCAACGTCGTGGCCGAGGACCTGACCGAACAGGAATGGGATCTGCTGGAAGTATCGACGTTTGCCCAGCGCATTTTCGAAAGCATCGTCCAAGCCCCACAGTTGCAGGAGCAGATAAAGCTGTTCAGCGATTACCTGGCCCCGCGCCTTATCGGCCGAAGCTCGAAACTCACGACCATGGTCATCCAACAGGCGCTTGCACATCGCGGTGACCTGCGTATCCAGCAACTGGAAGAACTCAGCGGGTACACCAGCCGCACGATTCATCGCCAGTTCAGCCAGGACACCGGCCTGTCGCCCAAGACGTTCTGCCGGATCATTCGCTGCCAGGCGGCGCTGGAAACCCTGAACACCCGGCACGACGTGTCGTTTTCAGACCTGGCCCTGGACCTGGGCTTTTCCGATCAGTCGCATTTCCTGCGCGACTTCAAGAAGCTGGTCAGTACGACGCCCTGCGATTACCAGCGCCGAATGCTGCAGAGCGCCTACGCCGAGCGCATCCGCGTCGCCTGAGTGCCCTCCCCCCCGTTCCGCGAAAAATTAATTCCCCTCTCCATCATTTCTCCATAAAACCTTCGCCGAACGTGCATGCTTGCGGTGCATTATTCAATCCGTTGCTGAAAAACCGTGCACCCACCGAGCAAACCATGACTGAACCACTCCTTGCATCGCTCTCTAACCAGGCGCTGGTGCTGATCGCCGAAGACGAGCCGGAAATCGCCGACATCCTCACGGCCTACCTCAAGCGTGCGGGTTTTCGTACCGCCCATGCGCAGGATGGGCGTCGTGCGCTCGAACTGCATCAACTGCTCAAGCCGGACCTGGTGCTGCTCGATGTGATGATGCCCAAGCTGGATGGCTGGATGGTGCTGGCGGAGTTGCGTCATCGCGGTATCACCCCGGTGATCATGCTGACTGCACACGACCAGGACATGGACAAACTCATGGGCCTGCGCATTGGTGCGGACGACTACATCGTCAAACCCTTCAACCCGGCAGAAGTCATCGCCAGGATCCAGGCCGTGCTGCGCCGCTGCAGCGATCAAGGCCATGGCGCCGACCACCGCGTACTGCGCGTCGACGCCTTTGAAATCGACATCGACAGCCATGAGGTGAACGTACACATCGGCACGCAAAAACAACCATTGCACCTGACGGTGACCGAATTCAAGTTGCTCGCACAGTTGGCCAAGGCGCCGCGCCGCGTGTTCAGTCGTGCCGAACTGCTGGTGCTCTGCTCGCCGGAGAGCGACAGCCTGGAGCGGACCGTCGACAGCCATATCAGCAAGTTGCGTCGCAAGATCGAAGACCTTGGCCTGCACGGCGTACCGGCCAGCATCCGCGGCGTGGGCTACCGGTTCGGGAGCCAGGCATGAAAGTGGCCAACAGTTTGAGCCGGCAGATTATCGTGTCGATGTCGGCCGTGGTGATGTGTGTGATCGCCCTAGCGCTGGTCGGGTCCTACATCTTCTATGCATTGCTCTGGACCTTTTCGCCGCCGGCGGAGTTGGAGATGCAGTCGGATGAGTGGCTGCCCAGCGGCGTGGAGTGGGTGTGGATGGGCTTGATCACCTGCGTCAGCCTGGGCGTCGGCGTGGCGGTGGCCGTCAAATTGTCCAAACGTATTCTGACGCCGCTTAACTCTGTAGCCGTGAGCCTGCGCAGCCTGGCCGACGGTGACCTGGATGCCCGCGCCGTGGCGCCTGATCTTTCCCTGGGCGAAGCTGCCCTGTTGGTGGATGACTTCAATAGCATGGCGAACCGATTGAAACGCATGGCCGAGGAACAAGCCTTCTGGAACGCCGCGATTGCCCATGAACTACGTACCCCGCTGACCATCCTGCGCGGTCGCTTGCAGGGACTGGCCGAGGGTGTATTCGAGCCGGACACCGCGCAGTTCTACAGCCTCTTGGGCCAGGTCGAAGGCTTGACCCGCCTGGTCGAAGACCTTCGCGTGGTGGGCATGGGCGACAACGGTCACCTGGAATTGGCGCTCAAGGAGGTGGGGCTGGCCGATGCATTGGAGGCTGAAGCGCGCTTGTTCGAGCCCAGCCTGAACAGCGCCGGTTTTGCCCTGCAATTAAACCTGCGCAAGGGCCCGGTGTACTGCGACCCCGATCGCATCTGCCAGGCTTTGCTCGCGCTGCTGGACAATATTTGCCAACACGCCACACCGGGCACCGTCAGCATTGAACTGGGCGGTGACGAGCGAGGCCACTTCCTGAGGGTCACAGATGAGGGCCCGGGGGTCGACGCAGCATTCACCCCACACATTTTCGATGCGTTTCAGCGTGGCGAAAGCTCACGCTCGCGTGCCCAGGGCGGCAGTGGCCTGGGCCTGGCCGTGGTGCGGGCAATTGCCCTCGCCCATGGCGGCGCAGTGACCTGTCGAACGGCGATAAACAGCGGCACGGTGTTTGAGCTGAGTTGGCCATGCGGCGCCTTGTTTACTACTCAAGCCTGACAACCAATAAACAATTAGTACCAACTAAGGTGATGGCATGCGTCTCTCTATTGGCCTGTTCAAGAGAGCAAGAAAGTATCGCCACTTTGCCTTACTGGACATACACGGACGTTGCGTTGCTTTCATGAGTTGCGAAGGGATTCCTGCCAGGGGTGAATGGGTGGAAGTCAACGAAGTCAATCTCGCCTGGCTCAGCCAAACGCTGCCAAGCCAGGAGCGCCGGGGCAGCGAATAGCCGTATCGCCTGCCGCCTGGCTCTGATGTTTAACGTTATTACGTGGATAACTGTTATGCCGACACAGCATTCAGCTCGGAACACTATCGACCTTAAACAAGTGGAAGCGTCACTGACGCTCTACACGTTTAAATTGAGAAAGTTGCAACGTTTCTGGATTCCCCTGCAGAAGTACGCGCCGCGGTGTGTATTGGCGTTGTGGCTGATCGGCGTGGGCGTTTCTTTAGTGACGCTGTCGTATTACCACTGGCTGGTCATCGCACCCGCTATTTGTATGTTGATCACCGTAGAAATCATTATCGAAGAAGTACAGATCGATCTTTTATTGATGACCGATGAAGCGCGATATTTGCTCGATGTCACCCGTGGCATCTATCAGCGAACTACGCGCGCCGCAGGTGCCCCATGCAGCCCGTAACGCCGCCGATTCTGCTCGAAGAGAGTAAAAGACTGGGGCAGCAATCCGCCAGCCAGACCCTCAAGGCGATCGCCAAAGCCTATCCCGGCAAACTGTTCGGCACCTTGTCGCTGGTTGCGTTGGAGAATGCTTTGCTGCTGGCCTACCCGTTGTTCGCCGGGTTTGCCGTCGACTCGATCATCCGTGGCGATGTCGGCAGTGCCGTGTGGTACGCCGCCGTAGTCCTCGGTTTCTGGGTGGTCGGCGCGGCTCGCCGGGCCGTGGATACGCGCACGTTCACGCGCATCTATGCCGACCTCGCGGTGCCAGTAATTCTCAACCAGCGCCTGCAACGCCACAGCACCTCCAGGGCGGCGGCGCGAGTGGTACTGGCGCGGGATTTCGTCGATTTTTTCGAAAAGCATGTGCCCACCATAGCCACTGCGCTGGTGTCGGTTGTCGGCGCAGCGGGCATGCTGTTGGTGATCGAGCCCTGGGTCGGCCTGGCCTGCCTGCTCGCACTGCTGCTGTGCGTTACCCTCATGCCGGGCTTCGCACGGCGCAACCAGCGCTTGCATGAACGCTTGAACAATCGCCTGGAAAAGGAAATCGGCCTGGTGGAAAAAGTCGGCGCCAACACCCTGCGCCGTCACTACCACGTGCTGTCGCGATTGCGAATCGGGTTGTCCGACCGCGAGGCCCTCGCCTTCCTGTCCATCGGCTTGCTGGCGGCGTTGCTGTTCGTGGTTGCCATCAGCCAATTGGCCTTGGCGCCGGAGGTAAAGGCCGGGCATATCTATGCGGTGATGACCTACTTGTGGACCTTCGTCAGTTGCCTGGATGAAGCGCCGTCGACGATCGACCAACTGGCGCGGCTCAAGGATATCGGCAAGCGCGTGGACCCGGGGCTGGCGTAAGGCCGTGACAGGTGGGCGATGCACTTTGCGCCGATGTGTGTTTCCTTGCGTCATCCTGGCAACGTTGAAGATCCACCCGCATTGGCACGCGCTTTGTCGTGTCAGTATGACGCTCGGCGTGTTTCGGACGGCGATTCACCGAACAGCTCACGGTAATGCGTGGCGAAATGGCTCAGGTGAAAAAAACCCATGGCCACGGCGATCTCACCGATGTTTTTCTCGCTCGCAGGGGTTGCGATCAACTGTCGCCTGACGGCGTTGAGTCGTAAATTGCGCAGGTATTCGACCGGTCGCATATCGGTGACGGCCTGGAAACTATTTTGCAGGGTCCTGCGACTGACGTGCAGCTGTTCACACAGATCAAGAATGCTCAACGGCGTATCGCCGCTGGCAATGATCAATTCCTGGCTGCGCCTGACCAGGTAGGCACTGACGGCGAAATTGCCACGCCGGCAGCGCACCTCGTCGCTGGCATGGCTGAACAGATCGAGGAACGCGCCAAGCAATTCGTCTTCCAGCATCTTTTCCGAGGCCGGGCTTATAGCGCCTGCATGTTCCAAAAAGTGACGAAACAGCGGGTGGATGCGCTGGCGAATGCGCAACAGTAACGTTTCATCCACGCTGAGCGCAGACACGCTGGTCAGGCGTTTGAGCTGATCGTTGGATAGTTCGAAGGCGGCCAGTTTGGCAAAGCGCACGGCATCGACATTGAGTGCGAAAAAGTGCGTGCCTTGCGGCGCATGCAACACGAACTCTTCGCCGTCACGCAACAGCACCACGCTTTGCGCGCTCACCTGCTGGCCTTGAACCACCGGCGGGCTGCCCAGTGACATGGCCGCACACAGGCGCCCCTTGGGCGAGCGGCCATGCTGCACCACGCGCTTGTCCAGCACCTCCTGGAAGATCTGGAAACGATCGCCGGACAACTGCCACAGTTCGCTGGTCAGGCAACCACGACCGAGTTGGTCATACACCTGCTGCCAGCCCTGGATCGAGCCGGCGTGCTGTTGAGAGTCATTGAAGGTACGGACTTCGGCGAGCATATGCGTCATTCCTCGGCGGCCAGATTGTTGTTTTTGGCCTGAAGGCGGGCTCAGTCATCCATAACAGTCGCTGGCGATTGCGCAGGCACGAGGCCTGGGTGGAAATCCAAAGCCAGTTCCGTGCCAAGCATGCGCAAACGATAAGCGCCCGGTCGTATATCCAGCGGTGCCAGCAATGCACCGGACAACACGACCTGCCCGGCGTCCACGGGATAACCGTCCGCCAACAGACGCCGCACCAGCCAGCACAGGTTGAATAGAGGGTTGTCTTCGCGCGTCTGGGTATCACCGCTGCCGAGCAATGCGCCGTCATGCTCCAGGCGATACTCCACGCACGCATGCCGCACCGCATCGAACGACACGCGCGGCCCGACACAGTAAAGCCCTGCGGCGGCGTTATCGGCCAGGAACGCACCCAGCCCGAAAGCCCAGCCCTGCCAGCGGCAGTCGGCGATTTCGAAGGCCGGGGCCACCTCGGCAATTGCCGCCAGAATCTCCTCGTCAGGGTAATCGCCTGGCGCCAGGGGCCGCCCGAACACCAGCGCCAGTTCAACCTCAAGCTTGGGCTGGATCAGCCGCTCGAACGACACCGCGCTGCCCGGCTCGACCGCCATGGCCGACGTGAGCGCGCCATACACCGGTTCGTCGAGGCCAAAACGCGCCTGCGCCGCCCGGCCGGCAAAGGCCACCTTCCAACCACTCAGGCGCTCGCCACCTGCCAGGCGCTGGGCCAAGCCCTGGCGCAACAGGGAGTAACCTTGCTGCTTGTCCAGTGCCTCGGGCGGCAACGGTGCGATGGCCCGGGCGCTATGCCCGGCCTCGTGCAGTTGGTCGAGCAACTCGTCAGCGCCACTCATGACAGTTGCTCCGCCAGCTTGCGCAGCACGCCGTCAAGCCGCTCAGGCGTGGTGATGGCGGCGACGAAGCGGTCCGGACGCACCACGACGATGCAGTCGCGCACCTTGGAGAACCATTCGCCCAGGCGGTTATCCACATCCTCCACACTCAAGGCATCATTGGCTTTCAACGGCTGGTTCCGCCCGACGCCGCTGCGCGAACGATTGACCTGGATGAAACGTGTATCCCAGCGCGTCCAATACTCGGCCATCGCCTCACTGAGATGCTCACGCGGGTTCACGCGATACCCCAGCACGGCATAACCATTGCCGAGCACCTCGTCCAGGCGCCGCCGCTGGCCCTGGTCGTCTTCGATGTTCGGCTGGATGAACAACTGCCCGACCAGATCGTCATCACGCAACTCGGCCCGCTCGTGATAAACCAAGCCCTTGGTGATGGTGGCCTTGGGTTTGAACTTGAATTCCAGCAAGTGCGAGCGCAGGTTATCCACGCTGTTCACCGCTTGGAACAGCCAGTCGCGCACGCCAGCCATCAGCGGGTTAGTCAAGCCGAGTACCGCCCCCATGTTGTCGGCCAGAGCCACCAGTTCGGTCGCGTGACCACGCCGCTCCTGGTCGTAGGTAGCGAGGATCGACGGCGCCGCGCGGCCCTGGATGATCGCTGCCAGTTTCCAGGCCACGTTGGCCACGTCGCGCAGGCCCGAGTTGAGACCCTGCCCGGCCCACGGCGGGGAGATATGCGCGGCGTCGCCCACCAGTGCCAAACGCCCTTCGACAAAGCGCGCCGCGACCCGCGAGTGGTGGGTATAGGCACGAATACGGATGATGTTGAGGTTGTTCACGGCATCGCCGATATGCCCGTGGATCAGTTTGCGAATCGTCGCCTCTTCGCACATTTTCGCTTCGTCCTCGCCCTCCATCAGCATGAATTCCCAGCGTCGCTGCTGGTAAGGCAGGTAGATGCACACGAAGGGCCGCTGCGGGTCGGCATGCAGCGCTGTGTAGGGCGCATCAAGTGTGTCGTTGGCGGTGTCGACCACCACCCATTTGCGCGGATGGGTCAGCCCAAGCAGTTCGATGCCGAGCTTTTTGCGCACGGTGGAGCGTCCGCCGTCGGCACCGATCACATAGTCGGCCTGAAGCTGGTAGATCTCGCCTTCGGCATCGCGCACCTGCAGGGTCACACCCTCGGCATCCTGCTCGAGTTCCAGCAATTCGTGGCCCTGACGCAGCTCAACGCTGGCATGCTGGCCGAGGTGTTCACGCAGGGTACCTTCGAGCAACTGCTGCATGAAGATATTGCGCATCGGCCAGCCGTACTGCGCGGCACTCGGCTTGACCTCGGCGAAACACACACCGCGTGCGTTGTAATAGCGCAGCGGCACGTCACAGATCATGTCGCGCACCGCCAGCTCGGCGATGCCGATTCCCTGCAGCACACGCAACGCCTCATCGTCCATGCCCACTGCACGAGGATAAGGCAGGATGCCGTCGGCCAGCTCAAGGACGACGCAGTCGACACCGTACATTCCCATATAGTGCGCGGCCGTAATGCCGTTGGGGCCACCGCCCACGATGACAACTTGGGTCTTCTCCTGCTTCATCGCTATTCACCGCTTTTCTTGTTGTGGTTTGGGTCCAGCACCGCTTGATCCTGCGCGCTTATCAGTGCAGACCGTCAAGGCCCTTTACGTCTTCGGCTTTGAGCCCGCCCAACCGCGCATGCAGGCGTCCGCGCGTGGCGAAGGCCCAGATCACGACGATCTCATCCGGCGAAGGGCCGTCGCCGAAGGTCACCGAGAAACTGTCGTAGTGCGAGCGCACGTACAGGGCGTCCTTGTGCGCCAGCGGCACGTCGATGGTCGAACCTGGGCCACCCCGCTTGCCGGTGGAGGGCACCCACGACTTGCCACCGCCCAGGGCGACGCGGATCGGATCGGCGGCCGGGTTGGTCAGGAACGCATTGCCGTGCTCGTACTCGCCTGCGCTGCCCACCAGGATGGCCTTGCCGTAACTTTCAATCTGACGCGAACCGGCCAGGGCCTGGATGCGCCGGCCGAACTCTTCACCCAGCAGCGGCGACGGCTCGATCAATTGCGAAAGGTCTTCACTGTAACGGCCGGCATACGGGTTGGCGATCACTGCAGCGACGGCGTATTTGAACACCGGCTCGCCATCGGCCAACTGGCCGGTTTCATTGGCCAGGGTCTCTTCAACGAAGCTGTACCATTTGCGGATGTGATAGCTGGCGAAATTTGCGGTTTTCATCGGGGCTGCCTCTGTTCAAAGGGGGTCGAGTGGGTCAAGCGTGATGTTGCGACTCGGCGCACCGGCGGCCTTGAAGCGGGCCTTACCGCACGCATCGTCATGCTCGGTTTCGAGAAAAAACTCCATGCGATTGCAATCGGGATCGTTGAAATACAGGCCGTTGCCGATTTCATGATCGGTAATTTTCACCACCTCCACTCCCTTCTTCAGCAACATGCCGTAGAGCTGGCGCAAGGTGGTCATGTCACCGGCGATTTCCAATCCGTAGTGCTGCAGCCCCAGCCCGCCCTGGTGGGCGCCGGGTTCTGCGCGAATCAACGCGATGTCGTGATGCTTGGTGCCAAACGCCATCATCACCCAGCTCTCGCCACGGGCACTTTCGTGCATGCCCAGAATGTCGGCATACCAGCGCGCCGACACATCAGGATCACTCACCCAGAGCGATAAGTGAGTTCGAAGGATTTCGACTTTCATCACTGTTTACCTCAGTTTTTCTTGACGATGGATTGATGCCCGGCCTTGATTTGCGCCACGGCAGGCGTCCATAGCACGTCGGCGATCTCGCTGAATTCGCGCCAGTGCTTCTGCCAGCCATCACCGCCGTTGTCGGACGTAAACAAGTGCCCATACTTGGTGCCCGCCACCATCTGGCGCGGGTTGGCCGGGTTGAAGGCAATGGCCCAGACGCAGGAATTGGGCTGCTGCGGTAACGGCAGCACGTTCCAGCTGAGGGCGGCATCATGGGAGACGAGGATCTTGCTGGTGGTGCCCGGCGTACCATCGGAAATGCTCAGGTACAGCTCGTCTTGAGTGCCCAGCGGCGCATTCATGGCACGCAGGTAGTACAGGCCGAAGGCTTCGCGACCGATAATGCCGGTCCAGGTCAGACCCTCGTCCAGGCTGCGGTAGACCGCATTCACGCAGACCACCACGATGACTTTCTTGCCGTGATTGGGCAGTACCACAATGTTGTGGATGTCCGAGTTGTAGTCCCACAGCAGTCGGTCATCGACGCGGGTCCAACTGTCGCCGCCATCGCGCGAATGGAACAGGCCACCCTCTTCCAGGCCAAACCACAGCTGATTGCGGTCGGTGGGGTCATAGGCGAAGGCCAGCAGGCGTGGGCGGCTGACACCGTCGCAGAACTCCGGAATCTCAACCGGGGCACGGTCCCAGCTCAGGCCGGCGTCGAGGGTGCGCCATAACACGGCGCGCGATGGCGCACCGGTGCCAACAAAAATCCGTTTGGCGTCCTGCGGGTCGACGGCGACTTTCCACACCGTCTCGCCGTTGAACGGCGAATCAACGCGCTGCCAATGGCCACCGGTGTCGCGGCTGATGCACAAGCCCACGTCCGTGCCGGCGTAGATCACTTCGGGTGCGTCGGGATGCACGCTCAGGGATCGGGTGATCGCATCGAACTCCAGGTCCTGCCCCAGGCCCAGGCGATGCCAGGTCTTGCCATCGTCGGCGCTGCGGATCACCGCTTGCCCGACGGTGGCGACCAAAAGGGTTCCATTACTCATCTGTGATACTCCTCAGATATAGATGCCACGGGTCAAACCGCCGTCGATGCCGATGGATTCACCGGTCACCGCAGCCGCTTTCGGCGACGCCAGGAAGCCAATCAGCCAGCCCATTTCAATCGGTGCGAGGGTGCGGCGAATCGGCGTCGCGTCGATGTAGGCCTGCTCGACCTGCTCGGCGGTCTTGCCCTGCTTGACTGCTTCGCGCTCGTACAGCTCCTGGATATGCGGGGTGTCGACGACGCCAGGGTGAATCAGGTTGACCGTGATCCCCGACGGGCCCAACTGGTCGGACAGGGTCTTGGTCATGTGCGCGATGGCCAGGTTGCGCATGCCCGAGAGCACTTTGCTGCTGCGCCCGGTGAGGCCGCCGATGTTGATGATGCGACCGAAGCCGCCCGCCTTCATGTGCGGGGTCACGGCCTTGGCGCAACGGAAGTAGCCGATCACCTTGGTGTTGAGGTCCGACAGTAGTTCATCGTCGCCGGCGTGTTCGATGTCATTGCGCACCACACCCGATGGCGCCGCAGCACCGTTGACCAGGATGTCGATACGGCCGAAATGCTTGTGAGCCGCCTCGACCATCTCCGACACCGCCTTCATGTCATTGGTGTCGCAGAACAGCGGCAGCACTTCATTGCCGGTCTGTGCAGTGATCTCTTCGGCCGCCAGTTGCAGGAACGCCATGCGCCGCGCGCAGATCACCACCTTGCAGCCTTCCTCGGAGAGAAAACGTGCGACTTCCTTGCCGATGCCCATACCGCCACCGGTGACAATGGCCACGCGGCCTTTCAATTCCAGATCCATAGCAATTACCTCGTGTGATTATTCAGTTCAGGCCAGATCGACAAACACGCTTTTGGTCTCGGTGTAGGCATCGATCACGTTCTTGCCCATTTCCCGGCCCCAGCCGGATTGTTTGTAGCCACCGAACGGTGAAGAGGGATCGACCACGTTCCAACAGTTGATCCATACCGAACCGGCCTTGAGCTGTGCCGCCACGCGGTGCGCCGAGCGCAGGTCGCGGGTCCACAGGCCGGCGGCGAGGCCATACGGCGAATCGTTGGCGCGCAGCACCAGGTCGTCGATGTCGGTCCAGCTCATGACGGTCAGTACCGGGCCGAAGATTTCTTCGCGGGCCACGCAGGCGCGCTCGGCACGGTCGAGGAACACGCTCGGTTGAATGAAATGCCCATGCTCCAGGTGTTCGGGACGGCCGCCGCCGCAGATCAGTTCGGCGCCCTCCTCCTGGCCCCGCTGCAGGTAACCCTTGACGGTGCTCAACTGCCGCGCGGACACCAACGGCCCCATGCTGTTGGCCGGGTCCAGGCCGTTGCCGAGCACATAGGCGGCGGCATGGCGCTGCAATTCTCCAAGCACCTGGTCGAGCACACTGGCGTGGACATACAGGCGCGAGCCAGCCGTGCACACCTGGCCCTGGTTGTAGAAAATCCCATCGGCGGCCCCCTTGGCGGCGCGCACGATGTCGGCGTCTGGAAGAATGATGTTCGGCGACTTGCCGCCCAGTTCCAGCGAGACCTTTTTCATGTTGCCGGTGGCCGCCTGGGCGATCAGCCGCCCAACCTGGGTCGAGCCGGTAAAGGCGATCTTGTCCACGTCGGGGTGCTGTGCCAGCGGTGCACCCGTGTCGGCGCCCAGGCCGGTGATCAGGTTGACGACGCCGGCGGGGAAACCTGCGGCCTCGACCAGTTGCACCAGGCGGATCGCGATCAGCGGGGTCTGCTCGGCGGGCTTGAGCACCGCCACGCAACCCGTGGCCAACGCCGGGCCGAGCTTCCACACGCACATGGTCAACGGGAAGTTCCACGGCACGATCAGCGCGCAGACCCCCACCGGTTCGCGCAACGTGTAGTTGAGCATCGGCGCGCCGCTGGCCGGGGATACGGGCAGCGTGCTGCCTTCGATCTTGGTGGGCCAGCCGGCAAAGTAGCGGATGATATTCGCCGCGCTGGCCGCTTCACCGCGTGCATTGGCGATAGGCTTGCCGTTCTCCAGGGTGATCAGTTGCGCGAGTTCCTCACGGTGCTGATCCAACAGATCGGCCAGGCGAAACAGCAACAGGCCGCGCTGCGCCGGTGACTGCAAGGCCCAGTGGCCGGTAAAGGCTGCGCGGGCGGCCGCGACGGCCGCATTCACATCGCGTTCATCGCCTTGGGCGACTTCGGCCAGGGTCTGTTCGGTGGCCGGGTTTTCCACGGCAAAGCGACGACCGCTGGCGGCGTCCTGCCAGGTGCCGCCGATGAACAGGCGACCGGGCTGCGCCAGGAACGCCCGGACGGCAGGTAATAATTCGAGCGGATGCATAGTCGACTCCTTCACAGCGCCATTTCGATCAGGCAAGGGCCACGGTCGGCCTTGGCATTGGCCAGGGCCCGTTGCAGTTCGGCATTGGTCTGGACCGTGCAGGCCGGTACTCCGTAGCCCTTGGCCAGGGCCTTCCAGTCGATACGCGGACTGTCGAGCACGGTCAGGCGCAGGGCCTGGGGGTCCATTTCGGTCATGCCGAAACGGCGCAGCTCGTTCTGCAAAATCGCGTAGCGATGGTTGGCGGCAATCAGGATCACCACCGGCAACTGCTCGCGGGCGATACTCCACAGGGCCTGGATGGTGTACTGGGCACTGCCGTCGGATTGCAGGCAAAACACGCTATTGCCACGTTCCGCCAAAGCGGCGCCGAAACCCACCGGAATCCCCTGGCCGATCGCGCCACCGGTATTGGTCAATACCCGATGCCGCGCGGCGCGGGCGGAGGCGGTAAAGAAGGGGTAGCCGCAGGTGCCGCCCTCGACCGAGACAATGCTGTCGTGGGGCAGTGACGCAGCCAGCACTTGGCCAATGGACTGCGGTGTCAGTTCGGCATGGCCGGGCGGCAGTTCGATGCCCTCCGGCGTCGGCACGTAGGCCGGTGCAGCCAGGGCATCGGCCAGCGCCGTCAACGCGCCGGCGACATCGTCACCGACCTCGACCAGGCTCAGCAGGCGCTCACGCTCGGCGAGGCGCGACGGGATGCCTTCGTAGCCAAAATAACTGATGGGCTCCGGCACGCCCGCACAGATGACCAGGTCGTACTGCTCAAGGATTTCAATCGCCACTTCCGGAAAATACGGCAGGCGATCCAGGTCCGGCAAGCCACCGCCACGGTAGCTCAGGCGCGGAAAGGTCTCGGCAAACAGGCGCACGCCGGGCAGTTGCGCCAGGCGTCCCGCCGCTTCCAGGCCCGCGACCGACAAGCCCTCATCGCCGACGATAAACACCAGCCGCTTGCCGTCACGCAATGCCTGCGCCACGGTTTCGACCCGGTCACCGGCAAACCGACGAACCGGTGCGCGCAGAGGTGCGAATACACCGTTATGGGTCACTGCGTGGGCCTGCAGGTCCATGGGCAGGATCAGGCTGGCGATCTTGCCTTTGGCCTGCCAGGCCGCACGCACGGCTTCCTGCAGATCCTCACCGATACCGGCAGCGGTGCGCGAGGTGCGCACCCAGCCAGAGACGGTGCCGGCCAGGGCCTGGATGTCGCTGGCCAAGGGCGGATCGTAGTTGACATGCCAGGAGGCGTGATCGCCGATGACGTTGACGATCGGCGTATTGGCCCGACGCGCGTTGTGCAGGTTGGCGATGCCATTGGCAAAGCCCGGCCCCAGGTGGGTCAGGGTCATGGCCGGCTTGCCGGCGATCCGGCCATAGCCGTCCGCGGCGCCCGTGCAGACCCCTTCGAACAGCGACAACACCGGCTTGAGAGCAGGTGCGCTGGCCATGGCGGCCACCAGGGGAATCTCGGTGGTCCCGGGGTTGGCGAAGCAGTACTCGATACCGCTTGCCGCTGCCGCATTCACTATCAGTTGCGCGCCATTCATTGTCAGCCCTCTCGCTTGAGCGTTTTCTTTGTTGAGATTTATCACATAATATAGAGAGCCATACAAGCATTTTTATGAATGAAATCTCTTAATTTGAGAATTAAGTGAATTTATAATTTGAAAAGCTTAGCCTGTCGACCTGCAGGGTCGGGTTTGCTCGAGAATGCGGTTTGTCAGTAACTTCCATTACGGGCCCACCGTTTTCACGAGCAAGACCGCTCCCACATTGGATCTGCGCTGTTTTCGCCTATAGTGCTTACCCGCATGCCATCCCTTCTCTAGGAACGAAATGAGCAGCCTGAGTAAATTGCTGAATGTCCTGGACCTGTTCGGTCCGGCGACGTTGAAGATCGACCCGGACACCATCGCCGAGCGCATGGGCCTGTCGCGCGCCACCGCGTATCGCTATGTCAAGGAATTGTGCGACGCCGGCCTGCTGACCCGCGTGGACGCCGGCCACTACGGCCTGGGGCCGCGCGTGATCGAGCTGGACTGGATGATGCGCCAGTACGACCCCATCCTTCTGGCGGGGCGCGAGCTGATGCACGAGCTGTCGGCGCAGACCGGCCTGGCGGTGTTCGCCAGCGTCTTCTACGACGGGCGCATCATTAATACCTACATTGCCGAACCCACCGACACGTATCACTTCTCCTTCGGGCGCGGGCATCCGCTGCCCTTTTTTCGCGGCGCACAGTCCAAGGTATTAATCGCCTTCCAGAAAGGTCGACGCCTGCAGCGCCTGTTCGAAGAGCATATGGCCAGCGACCCGGAAAGCCCGTACGACTGGGCCAGCTTTGCCAAGGCCACAAAGAAGATTCGCAAGGATGGGTACTGCATGACCCATGATGAACTCAACCTCGGCCTGACCGGCATCGCCGCGCCCATCATCCAGCCGGATATCGACGAGGTGATCGGCAGCCTGTCCGCCGTCGGCAGCACCCAGAGCTTCAAGCTGCTGCGCCAGGAAACCGTGATTGAAATGGTCATGGACACCACCCGCCGGATTGCCGAGAACCTGCGCAATCCGCCGGGCGCCGCCGCATCCTGAGGTTTAGGCGCGGCGGCTGCGGTGGGCTAGAACGGCACGGCGATGGTCAACTGGCTGTAAACGTTGGTGCCGTTGCCGGCGACCTGGTTACCGCCCGTGGTGGCGTCCTGCTTGGGCTTGTAGAGGCCGATCAGCGGCGTGACGATCAGGTGCGGGTTGACGGCCCACTCGGCGTATACATCCAGCTCCCGAGCATTGAGGTTCAGCGCATTGCTCTTGCGCACGGTGTCGAAGTCGAAGTACAGCGCACCCAGGGTCAGGTTTTCCAGAGGCGTGGCCTTGAGGGCCACGTGCTGGATGCTGGTGTTGCTGTTGAACGGCCCGGCATAGTTGCCCGCGACTTCGCCCTGCAGCCAGGTGCCATAGCCAGTGCTCAAGCCGGTGAACAGCGAATCCCACTGCTGTGAGTAGCGGGTGTAGCGGTAGCTGACCTTTGGCGTCCAAGCGACATCGGCAAAGGTGTAGCCGGCTTCGCCGTACCAGGCTTTTTCGGGACCGGTGTCCTTGTCCTGCCAGGCATATTCGAACGCCAGGCTGACATTCGGCAGACCTGCGTCGCCTTCGCCGCGCACGCTGTAGACATTCATGCCCTTGCGCTGGCGCTGAAAATCACTGGCCCAGCGTTCGTTCACATCGATGCCGTGCACCCAGGTCAAGCCCAGTGTGCCCGGCTTGGTGGTGTAATCCAGGGTACCGGCGGCCACTTCGGTTTCAGCCTGGGCGCGGTTATCGGACTTGAGCCACAACAGGCTGCCGTGCAGACCATCCTTGCCGCCCAGCCGCAGGAACGCGGTTTGATCGAAGGCGTGCCGCGCGGCCAGGTAATACGCACCGCCACGGTTCATCGTACCATTGGCCGGCCCCTTGCCCAGGTTCGGACCGTCGTCGTTGATCAGGAAGCCACTGCCGAGCTTGACCACCTGGCGACCGCCGGAAATGTCCACGCCGTCCTTGCCCAGGGCCGGAAACAGGTCGCCGGAGCGCCAGCCCAGGTATGCATCTTCGATTTTGGTGGTGCGTTCGCTGCCCAGGGTATTGCCGGCCGGGTCGCCGTCACCCCAGGTCGCGGAACTGACCAGCGCGAAGGCGCCATAGGCGGTGCCATTGCCGGCCAGGGACTGGTCGCCGCTCAAGCCATACTTGATGAAACCTTCGCGCCAGGTCGAACCGCCCGGCGTGCCGTCATAGTTCTTGCGGCTGTTGAACATGCCGAACACGGCGGTCATGTCGGCATTCAGATGCCGGCTCTCATCGCTGTACAACTCATAGGCCTGGGCCTGGCTGATGGCGCAAAGCGTCAACGTACAGGCCAACGTACCGCTGAGAAATGACGTGGAGGGATACCGCATGATCGAAGCTCCTTGGGTGCGCCTTTTGAGAGGCTGTCTTAGTTGTTGAGGCGTTATTCGGCTGCGCGCTTGTTGACGAACAGCAACTGTTGGCCGGTAAATTCCAGCAACCCTTCCAGGCCGAACTCGACGCCGAAGCCGGACATCTTGCTGCCGCCGAACGGCGTGTTCGGCTGAATGCGCGCGTGGCAGTTGACCCAGGCCACGCCACTCTCCAGACGGCTGGCCAATGCCTGCGCCTGCTCAACGTCCGGGCCCCAGACAGAACCGCCCAGGCCCATGTCGCCGGCATTGGCGCGACGCAACACATCCTCGACATCCTGATAAGCGATCAGCGGCAATACCGGCCCGAACTGTTCCTCGTCGACCAGACGCTGGCCATCGGTCACATCCGCCACCAGCGTGGGCGGGTAGAAGAACCCAGGGCGATCCAGGCGTGCGCCGCCACACAGCACCCGCGCACCGTGTGCCCGCGCATCGGCAATCAGGGCGTCCACCAGTTGCAGTTGATCAAGGTTCTGCACCGGGCCGAAGCTGACGCCGGGCTCCAGGCCATCACCGACCACCTGGCGCTCGGCAATCCGCGTCAGGGCCTCGGCAAACGCCTGGTACTGGGATTCGTGAATGTACAAGCGCTTGAGTGCGGCGCAGGTCTGGCCCATGTTGAGGAAGGCGGCCTGGAAGATCTCTTCGGCCACCTCCTCCACCGACGTACCCGGCAATACAATCGCCGCGTCGTTGCCGCCCAGTTCCAGGGTAAGGCGCTTGAGGTTGGTGGCGGCCCCGCGCATCACGCTTTGGCCAGTGGCGGTGGAGCCGGTGAACACAATCTTCTGGATCCCCGGGTGCGACGTGATCGCGCTGCCGAAACCCTGCTCGCCGGTCACGCAGTTGATCACACCGTGTGGCACATGGCGCCCGATAATTTCGACCAGGCGCAACGTACTAAGCGGCGTCAGGCTCGATGGCTTGCTGATCACGCAGTTACCCGCGCGCAGCGCCGGCATGATGTGCCACACGGCGATCATGAAAGGCCAGTTCCACGGCGTGATGGACGCCACCACACCCAAGGGCTTGCGGTGCAGTTCGATGCGCTGGGTCGGGGTTTCTTCCACCAGTTCCACGGCGATCTCCTGCCCGGCGGCGTAGCGGGTCCAGGCGGCGGCGCCCATGACTTCGGAAAACGCCAGCTCAAGCGGTTTTCCTTGCTCCTGCACGATCAGCCGGGCCAGTGCATCAGCGTCCTTTTCGATCGCATCGGCAATCGCATTGAGGTGCTCACAGCGCTGCCCATGGGTACTGTGGCGCCAGGTCTTGAAAGCGGCCTGAGCGGCGGCCACCGCCTCGTCCAACTGGGACAGCGAGCCGGCCGGGCATTGGGCGAATGCGGCGCCGGTGGCCGGATTGATCACGTCAAACTGGCCGTTTTCACCGGCAACCGAAACGCCGTTGATGAGCATCTTGTAATGGTGCATATGCAATTTCCTTTAGCGCAGACGAGCCCTGCCGCACAACGGCAGCGAACAATTCACAGGAGAGAGGTTTCGAACCAGGCCTTAGAGCTTGTGACTGCCCAGGGCCAGGAACCGCTGCGGCGACACCTTGCGCAGGCGCGCGGCGAGATACAGGCCGCCCAGCAGGGCTGCGGGAATCACCGCGCACAAGCTGTAGGACAAGAGCTGGCTGGCCCCCGTGAGCACATCGAAATGCGCCACCGCCAGTACCAGCACGCTCAGCAATGCCAGGCACGACAGCACCGGCAGAATGCGCCCGCGCAGCAGGCCGACCTTGAGTTCGGGGTGCCGATGGAAATACACGCAGATCGCGAACGATGTCATCGCCATTAGCAGGATCACGCACAGGGTTGCCAGGTTGGAGAACCAGGCGAACAGCTGCAGGATCGGGTCGGCGTCCATCGCGGCGAAGATCAAAACCACCACGGCCGCGATCAGGCTCTGCAAGGCAGACCCCATGTGCGGGCTCTGGTGCACGCGGTGAGTGGTGCCCAGCACGCTGTGCAGCAGGCCGTCACGGCCGATAGCGTAGAAGTAGCGCGCCGCAGCGTTATGAAACGCCAACAGCCCGGCGTAGATGCTGACCATGAACAGCACGCGGATGACCTGGGTCAGGTGCGGGCCGACGAAGTGATCGGACATGCCGTAGATAAAGGTGGTGGGGTCTTGCATGGCTTGCAGCATCGGCACGATCTTGTCCGCGCCCACACCCACTACCATCGACCACACCGACAGCGCATAGAACCCGCCGATCAGCAACACCGAACTGTAGGTGGCGATCGGGATGGTACGCTGGGGGTCTTTCGCTTCTTCACCGTAGATGGTGGTGGCCTCGAAGCCGATAAAGGCGGCGAAGCAGAACAGCAGGCCGATGGACGGAGTGCCGCTGAACACATGCTGACGGGTGAACGAGTCGAGATTGACGCCGCTGTCACCCCCGTTTTTCAGAATGGCGAAGTCGAGGATCAGGATCGCCAGGTATTCAGCGATCACCACCAACGACAGTACCCGTGCCGAGAGGTCGATCTTGCGATAGCCGAGAAACGCAATGCTGGCCATCGCCATCAGCGAATAGGACCACCAGGGCAATATCACACCCGCCACGCTTTCCATGGTGCCGGCGACCACGCCACCGAACATGCCATACAGGGCGATCTGCAAGATGTTGTAGGCGAACATCGCCAGCACTGCCGCCGAGCCGCCGGCCAGGCCGCCCAGGCCACGGGAGGTGAAGGCGTAGAAACCGCCCGCGTTGGTGACATGGCGGGACATGGTGGTGTAACCCACCGAGAACGCCAACAGCACCAGCAAGGCCAGCAGCAGTAACGCTGGGGTGCCGGCACCGTTGCCTAGCATGATGCCGATCGGGAACCCACCCGCAATCACGCTAAGCGGACTTGCCGCCGAAATCACAAAGAAGATGATGAAGCCGACACCCAGGGCGCCACGCTTGAGCTCTGTAGAGCTGTTGACCGGCATAGTTACACTCATGTTCTTGACCTTATTGTATGAGGCAGTCGCTGTGGGGTGGCCCCGATCCAGCCGCTATCGGTGCCGGGTAGCGCTTTTATTCTTGAGGTTGCACGCTGGATTCGATCCTATGCCCGCCCACGCAACCCTCGCTATCCCAAATCGGTAACATCGCGGTCAGCGCCCCAAAACAGGTCAGGGCCGACTTATTCCCCCGCCGATTTGGGATAACGGCGCGGGTGCGCGCTCGTGCATGCTAGGTTCACCCGTCCTATGCCTGGCTGACCTGAAGTTGCCGGCGTTGGCCATTCAATTATCGAGCCCACACTATGCCCTCCAAGCACCGCTGGCTGATCCTTGCCATTATTTCCAGCGCATTGCTGCTCATCGTCATTGATATGACCGTGCTGTACACCGCCTTGCCCACACTGACCCGTGAGCTCGGCGCCACGGCCTCGCAAAAGCTCTGGATTATCAATATCTACGCGCTGATCGCCGCCGGCCTGCTGCTGGGCATGGGCACGCTCGGTGATCGCCTGGGGCACAAATGGCTGTTCCTCGGCGGGTTGAGTGTGTTCGGCCTGTTCTCGCTCATCGCTGCATTCTCGCCCTCGGCCAATGTATTGATCGGCGCCCGTGGTGGCCTGGCCGTTGGCGCGGCAATGATGATGCCCGCCACCCTGGCCCTGATCCGGCTGACGTTCAGCGACGAGCGCGAACAGGCCATGGCATTTGGTATCTGGGCGTCGGTGGCCTCCGGCGGTGCAGCGCTCGGTCCGGTCGTGGGCGGCTTGTTGCTGGAGCATTTCTGGTGGGGCTCGGTGTTTCTGATCAACGTTCCGATTGTGCTGGCGGCGCTGCTGTTCGGGGCGATGCTGATCCACGCTCATCCGGGCAATGCCCAGCGGCACTGGGATTGGCTGGGGTCGCTGCAGGTCATGATCGCGTTGATCAGCCTGGCCTATGCCGTCAAGGAACTCGGCAAACGGTCGCCCTCCTTCGCGGCCATGCTGGTGGCGCTACTGCTGGGGGCGTTGTTCATGACACTGTTCATTCGACGTCAGCGCCGCGTCGCGCAGCCAATGCTGGAGTTGTCGCTGTTCGGCATGCCGCTGTTCAGAAATGCCGTGATTGCGGCGCTCGCCTCAGCCGCCGCGTTTATCGGCATGGAGCTAGTGTTCAGCCAGCGCCTGCAATTGGTGTTGGGGATGTCCCCCCTGCAGGCGGCCCTGTTTATCCTGCCGCTGCCACTGGGTTCCTTCGTTGGCGGGCCACTGGCCGGCTACTACCTGTCACGCCTGGGTAATCGACGCATGTTGTTCTGGACCCTGCTGCTCTCGGCCACCGGCATGCTGGCGTACGTGTTGCTGTGCAACGCGGCGGTACCGCTGCAGGTTGCCAGCCTTGCGCTACTGGGCATGGCCATGGGCGCGGCGCTGACGGCAGCTTCCAGCACCATCATGCTCAGCGTCCCCACCGATAAGGCCGGCATGGCCGCGTCTATCGAGGAGGTTTCCTTCGAGCTGGGCGGTGCCGCCGGGGTGACGCTGGCAGGCAGCCTGTTGTCGGCGATTTATGCCGGGTGTGTCAGCCTGACGATCCCGCCGCGGCTGGGCCTGAACCCCTTGACGTTCGAGAGCCTGGACGACGCGCTGCTGGTCTCTGCAACGTTATCGACCGATGACGCGGCGCTGCTGACGGGGCTGGCACGTTCGGCGTTCGATGCCGGCTTCGTGGCGGTGCTCGCGGTGCTGACAGCCCTGTTGTTGGTTGCGGCGCTGCTGGTCAAGTTCAGCCGGCAGACGGCCGTCATAGCGCGATAACGAGAGAATTACCGAACCGGCCTCCCTAACACCCGAGACCGGCCGATATACGACATACCCAATAAGAAGTCAGTGGCCCGGGCCAACTGATGGTCAACAAGCATGCTGTTCACCTGCGAGATACTCCGATGCTCGACGCCCTCTCCATCCGTTTGAAAATCATCCTGCTGTCCGGCTTGTGCCTTCTGGGCGTAATCGGTCTGATCGTCAGCCTGAACCTCTATCAGAGTAACCAGAACAACCGGTTGATCAGTACGTCCAGCAGCAAGATGCTCACCGAGAGCGGCGAGACCCTGCTGCTGGCCAAGGCCGCCGAGCAGACGGGTAACCTGCAGCGGGTCTTCGGCAACAGCCTGCTGCTCATTACCGCCCTGTCCGACCAGGCAGCACATTTGCGTAACATGGCCGCGCAGCGCGGCTTGCCGGCCGCGACGTTGCGTGAGGAGCTGAACCAGAGTCTCAAGGCAACCTTCGAGCGCAATCCGCAGATACTCGGGCTGTGGCTGGTTTTCGAGCCGAATGCGCTGGAGGGTCAAGACAGCGCATTCGCCAACGACGCCGAGCGCGCCTCCAACGAAACCGGCCGCTTTGCCAGTGCCTGGAACCGGGGTGCTGGCGAGTCGGTGAACATACTGATTCCCGAAAGCGATTTGCAGAAGACCGAGCTCAGCATCAGCGGCACCCCCTACAACAGTTGGTACACCTGCCCGCGAGACACACGGCGCACCTGCCTGATGGCGCCCTATGCCGACACCCAGGCCGGGCAGGTACAACTGATGACCACGCTGTCGATACCGTTGATTGCCGATGGCAAGGTGATCGGCGCCCTCGGCGTGGATCTCGCACTCGGCGCCCTGCAAGCGGCCGCAAACGATGCCCAGCGCATGCTGTTCAACGGCTCGGGAAGCATGCTGATCGTGTCCGACAGCGGCGTGCTCGCGGCCTACAGTAAGGATGTCGCCCAGGTTGCCAAGCCGCTCAACGTCGCATTGGGCGAGGAAAGCAAGGCGATACTTGCGGCATTGACGCAAAAAAAACCGCTGGTACTGGCCCAGAATGATTTGATCCGCGCTGTCTACCCCGTCGCACCAATCCCCGACGCGCCAGCTTGGGGGGTGGTCATTGATTTGCCCAAACAAGTCTTGCTGGCCGACTCGGTAGCGCTTCAGACCGTGCTTGACCAGACCCAAACCCGCGACACGCTGGAGTCATTGCTGGTGGCCATCGGCTCCGGGCTGTTGGGCCTGCTGCTCATTTGGTTCACTGCCTCCGGGGTGACGCGCCCGATCAACAGTGTCGCGCAGATGCTCAAGGCAATTGCCAGTGGCGACGGCGACCTGACCCAACGCCTGCACTACCGCAAGAAAGATGAACTGGGCGAACTGGTGAACGGGTTCAACCGTTTCCTCGACAAACTGCAGCCGACTGTGGCGCAGATCAAGCAGAGCATTACCGATGCGCGCGGCACCGCCGACCAGTCTTCGGAAATTGCGCGGCTGACCAGTGAAGGGATGCAGGTGCAATTTCGCGAGATCGATCAACTGGCAACCGCCTCCAACGAAATGAGCGCCACCGCCCATGAAGTCGCCCACAGCGCCTCGAATGCCGCCCAGGCAGCACGCGGTGCCGACCAGGCGTCCAGGGATGGCATCACCCTTATCGAGCGCAGCACCCAGGACATCAATGCGTTGGCCCGCGAGGTCAGCAAGGCCGTGACGGAAGTCGAAGCCCTGGCGGTCAACAGCGAGCAGATCGGTTCGGTGCTGGAAGTGATCCGCAGCATTGCCGAGCAAACCAACCTGCTGGCACTCAACGCTGCGATCGAAGCGGCGCGTGCCGGGGAAAGCGGCCGGGGTTTTGCGGTGGTGGCCGATGAAGTCCGCAACCTGGCCAAGCGCACCCAGGATTCCGTCGAGGAAATCCGCATGGTCATCGAACGCATCCAAACCGGCACGCGGGGCGTGGTGGCGACCATGCATTCCAGCCAGACGCTCGCCCAGGACAACGCCGGGCAGATCCATCAGGCCGTGCAGGCGCTTGGCAAGATCAGCGACGCGGTAACGGTGATCAGCGACATGAACCTGCAGATTGCAAGCGCGGCGGAGGAGCAAAGTGCGGTGGCCGAAGAGGTCAATCGCAACGTCTCGACCATCCGTGGCGTGACCGAGACCCTGACGGAACAGGCCGCCGAGTCGGCGCAGATCAGCAGTCAGCTCAACGCGCGGGCCAATCAACAGATGAAGCTGATGGACCAGTTCCGCGTGTAACACACGGCGGTATGGCGGCGCGTGATGTCTGGGACGGTAATTCGGCGAACAGCGCATGGTACTCAGCCGCAAAATGGCTGAGGTGGTAGAACCCCCACTGGGCCGCGGCATCGCCAATCGAGAGATGCGCGGCCCGGGTGGACATCAAGGTGCGGCGAACGCCATTGAGCCGCACACAGCGAAGGTAGTTCAGCGGCGTGGTCTCGGCCACGGCGCGAAAGCTGTTCTGCACCGTGCGCCGGCTGATCTGGAGGCGTTCGCACAGCTCGAACACACTGGGCACGTCGAACAGCCCGGTGGTCGCCATGCGGTGGCATTTCTCGACGATAAAACTGCGCGTGGAACTGCTCGTGCGCTGCTGCTTATCGCAGGCCGGATCGGTCATGAGCTGCATCAACTCGCTGAGCATGGCCTGCTCCAGCGCCTCGTCGTGTTGCCGCTCTTGCGCGCTGTCGTGAGCATCGCTGGCCATCGCCTGGGCGAACACCGCCAGCAAGCGCCGACGGGCATCGGCGAAACGTTGGCTGGAAACCCTGATCACCGGCTGACGCAGCAACAGGCTCACATCCTTGGCCGACGCGGTTTGCGCCAGCGCCTGCTCGAACAATTCACGCTCGAACGTGATGGACAGCAGCTGCATGCCCATCGGCATATGAAACATGAACTCCTCGCCACCGCGCAGAAAGAACAGGCTGCTGTCGTCCACCTCGCGCCCCTGCATTCGCATCGAGCCGGGCACGTTGATCGGCACCGCGAAGCACATCTTGCCCCGCGGCGCGACACCGTGCTGCACGACACGCTGGTTGATCTGCTCAAGGAAAACGTGGCAACCGCCGGTGGTCAACTGCATCAGCGAACTCTCGGTCGAACCGGCGGTTAACTGGCTGTAGTCCTGGTTCCACTGCTGCACGTTGGCCGCATGAACGTGAACATCCTTAAAATGACCGACACTGTTATTTCTCATAATGAGCGATACACTCGGATATTTTTTGTTTTAATGTCGATTTATTTATCGATATTCTCACATAGCGCAATTAATGCAAATTTCGTGAGAGCTTCAGCTCACGCCGCCTCACCTGCGTCGGCGCCCCACATGTGCCGATTCGGGCTACCAGCCTTACCCGCGTCGCGTAGATGATCAGGCCACATCAATCAACATCGCAGAGAATCCGTCATGAGTGAAGCCAAGCTTGCAGCCCTGCATTTCGCCGATGCACCGCACATCACCTCCAGCACGCTCCCCGGCCCCAAAACGTGCGAGGCCCTGGCGCTTTCGGCGCGTACCGAGTCGATGGCGCGCGGCGGCGGACGCATGCCGATCGCCATGGACAGAGCCTTCGGCGCAACCTTCAAGGACCCGGACGGCAACACCTACATCGACCTGTCCGCCGGCGTCGGTGTCAGCAGCGTAGGCCGCTGCCACCCCAAAGTGGTGCAGGCGATTCGCGAACAGTCCGAAGTGCTGATGCATGCCCTGGAAATCAACAGCACCCGGCGTACCGAGCTGGCCGCCAAGCTGTCCGAAATCGCGCCCGAGGGTTTGCGTGGCGACTGCATCACCTTCTTCACACAAAGCGGCAGTGATGCACTGGAAGCGGCGATCAAGTTTGCCAAGCGCATCACCGGGCGGCACCAGATCATCGCCTTCCATGGCGGCTACCACGGCGTGTGGAACGCTTCGGGTTCGCTGACCACCGGCACGGCCTACCGCAAGGGTTTTGGCGCGCAAATGGGTGGCGTGATTCACGCCCCCTACCCTTACGCCTACCGTTTCCCTTTCGACACCACCCACAAAAGCGCCGAGCAGATCGCCGGCGAGTACATCGACTACCTGTTGAACACGCCCTACACCGCCGCCGATGACGTGGCAGCCGTGATCGTGGAACCGGTACAGGGCGAAGGCGGCTACGTGCCCCCATCGCCGGAATTCCTGCAATTGCTGCGCAAGGCCTGCGACCGCAGCGGCACACTGCTGATCGTCGATGAAGTGCAGTCCGGCGCGGGGCGCACCGGCAAAATGTGGGCGGTCGAACATTCCGGCGTGCAGCCCGACATGCTCACCTTCGGTAAGGGCATCGGCAGCGACCTGCCCATGGCCGGCCTGATCATGCGCTCGGACCTGGCAGCGAAAATCCCCGACGGTTCCATGCCCAACACGTTCGCCGCCAACTCGTTGTCGGCCGCCGTGGCTCTGACCAACATCAGTATCCTGCAGGATCCTGAACTCGACCTGCTCAACCGCGCCCACACGCTGGGGCTGGAGGCACAGGCGCATATTCGTGGCTTCAACAGCCCGTTGGTCGGTGAAGTGCGCGGGCGCGGCCTGATGATCGGCATCGAACTGGTCGAAGACCCGCTCACCAAGGCGCCCCTGGCGGGCGAGAAGATCGGCCAACTGATGGGCTATCTGCTCAACCACGGCGTGCTGATGATTCCCTGTGGCCGCTACAGCAACGTGATGCGTGTCATGCCCTCACTGACGATCTCCCGTGAACTGTTCTTCAAGGCACTGGACATCTTCGGCGACGCCCTGGCTTCCCTCAAAGCATGATCTTGTCCATTACTGGAGGACCGCAACATGACTGAGCACTTGAATCATTTCATCGAAGGTGCGTCCTGCGAAGCCTTCGACCGTCGTCGCATAAACCTGGTCAACCCCGTGACTGAACAGGTGTACTGCAGCTCCGCGCGTGGCACCGGTGAGGACGTGGACCGTGCCGTGGCGGCTGCGCGCCAGCAACTTGAAGGCGGTGAGTGGAGCCAACTCGACGGTGCCCAACGTGGCCGACTGCTGTCGAAACTGGCCGACCTGGTGGAGCGCGACACCGAGCTGCTGGCCGATATGGATGCCGACGCCATTGGACGCTCGCCGATCGAACCGCGCCGGATGGACCTGCCCAACGCGATTGCCAACCTGCGCGCCGCCGCCGGCTGGGCCAACCAGCTTGAAGGTCGCACCATTCCCACCGGTGGTTACTTCGGCACCAAAACCCTGTCGTACACGGTACGCGAGCCCGTGGGCGTAGTCGGTGCCATCGTGCCCTGGAACTCGCCGCTGATGATCACGGTGTGGAAGCTCGCCGCATTACTGGCGGCAGGCTGTACTGTGGTGGTCAAGCCATCGGAAGAAACCCCGCAGTCGGCCCTGCACCTGGCGCTGCTGGCGCAGGAAGCGGGCTTTCCAGACGGTGTGATCAATGTGGTCACCGGCTACGGCAATGAAGTCGGTCGCGCCCTGTGCGAGCATCCGGATGTCGCCAAGATCAGCTTCACCGGCAGCCCCGAGGCGGGCCGTGAGATCCAGCGCACGGCTGGCGTGCTATTCAAACGCGTGGCCTTGGAACTGGGCGGCAAGAGCCCGCAGATTGTGTTCGACGATGCCTCCTTCGACGATGCCCTGCGCGGCTGTACGCTCGGTCTGTTTGCCAACCAGGGCCAGGTGTGTGCAGCCGGTTCGCGGATCCTGGTGCAGCGCAGCCTCGCCGAACGTTTCGGCGCCGCACTGGCCGAGGCCGCACAGGCCGTGAACGTGGGCGATCCTCGCGAGCCCGGGGTACAGATGGGCCCAGTGGCCAAGAAGGCGCAATTCGATCGCGTCAACCGCTACATACAGCTGGGTATCGACCAAGGCGCAACGCTGCTGGCCGGTGGCGTTTCGGCCCCTAAGCAGGGCTGGTTCGTGCGCCCGACGATCTTCGCCAACGCCCGCAACGACATGGAAATCGCCCGGGACGAGATCTTCGGTCCTGTCGGCACGCTGATCTCGTTCGACAGCGAAGACGAAGCGATAGCCCTGGCCAACGACAGCAGCTACGGCCTCGCGGCCACGGTCTGGACCCGCGATCTGGTCAAAGCGCACCGTGTCGCGGCGGCGGTGAAAGCCGGCGCCGTGGGTATCAACTGCTGGAGCCCATTGGACGCCAACCTGCCTTGGGGCGGCGTCAAGACCAGCGGTATCGGGCGTGAAGGCGGGTTCAGCGGCGCGCTGGCCTACACCGAGGAGAAAGTCATCACCGTGCTGCTGCCGGCCTGAGCACACACGTTGACCTGACCGAGCCACCCTTCAACGTTGAGGGTGGCCATTGAACCGTGCATCGCTCCGTGGAGAGCCTGATATGAACCCAATAGATCAACCGACAATCGATCGGTACCCGACTTCCTTGCGCATGCTTCACTGGGTGCGTGCGGTGCTGGTCCTGGGCCTGCTGTGGGTCGGCTGGCACATGACCGGCATGAATGATGAAGTGGCGAGCAAATTCGAGCTCTATTACCCGTGGCACAAGTCCTTCGGGGTGTTGACGTTCCTGGTGGTGCTGACTCAGCTCGCCGTGCGTTTTTGCACCCCCAAGCTGCCGCAGCCACTGGAAACCCTGGCGAGGTATGAACGGTTCCTGTCACGCCTGACGCAGCGCATGATGTACGTGCTGCTGGTGATCGTGCCGTTGATGGGCTACTCGATGTCGAGCACCTACACGATGAGCGACGGGGTGTTCTTTTTTGGGGTTAACCTGCCGGAGCTTTTGCCAAAGAATGACGATTGGTTCGCGGTCTTCCAATGGCTGCACAAAGTCCTCGCCTACACATTGCTGGTCCTGATCGCGCTGCATGTCGCAGGCGCCCTCAAGCACCGCTTCTACGACCGCGACCCGTGCAACGACGTGTTGCGCCGCATGCTCTGACGGGATGAGGCGACCGGTGAGTTTGTTTACAACTTGGCGACCCGACCGCTCGCTGAACGGGCCGACTTGAGCAGCACAGAGCAAATCGGTATTGATGAGTTTGCGTTGACAGGACTGCCGCCGGTACCCAGTTTGGGCGTACACCGAAAGCCATCCAGAGCCATACTGGATTTCGTCAGGAATCGCCATTCGTGATCGCTTATGTACGGCGTCTGAGTGGGGGCAAAATTGGGGGCATATTAAGATTTTTTCAAACTGAAACTACCGAGTTAGAGCCCAGTCGAAATGTTTTTCGGGGATGGCTCGTAACGAGGTTCATGTTGCGCTGGAGGTGGTTTCCCCATCAGCGGAAGGCGTCGCGCTACGTTTGCTTGCAACGGCCGAAGCGGCGTGCAAAACGCCCTAGCTGTTTGTGTCGACTAATGCGTGGAACATCGCTTCACAGGCATTCATTACAAAGGCGGGTTTTGTATCAAGCGGGCAAATCGCGAACCTTGATGAACACGATCCTGAATGGGTGTATGTGAAATTCGTACGATGACACCACCTGCCCCGAACGGAGGTTGTTGGTTTGACCCGTCCTAAAAGGTGCTTATCGCTACTGTGTCCCGGCGTTCTGCCGATCGAACATCAAATCAGAATCCTCTGCAACTCGTCGAAAAGGCGAGTGACGACAGAATCTAAATTACTGTATATATATACAAGGCCACCCATAGTGACCGCTGACGGTGTATTCGATCCGGATCAAAGGAAGCACCACTACGCGGCAGGACAAATGGCTGTAGGACGGCGGTCATACGCCTCGGGACATTTCGACCCGCACTCACGCACGAACCTTACTTAAGGATGAGTATTATGAACGATGATTTGAAGCAGTCAGGCTCTACCACTACCTCGCAGAGCACCACCTCACTGGAGCAGGTCAAAACCGGCCGGGTCTTGGATTTCACTTGGGCACCTAACGCCAATACTACGACCACCATCGTCTCGGCAGACTTTCTCGACTACCGGCTCGATACCTCCCAAGGCAACCCTACAGGAGACTGCCACTCAATAGCACGGTTAACCTATGCCCAGGGCAAAGGTGGCGGCCAGATCAGCGCATTGTTTCTTGAAGAGATGCGTGCAGGTGTACGCGACAACACCCAGATCGGGCAGATGGTCGGACGCAAATGGGTTCTAGACCCTAGCGCAGAGGTCTCCGGTAGCATCGGCACCTATGTTGTTGAGCAATTCGATGACATGCGCGCCAGTGTCAATTATGTCGGCGCCTTCGCCCGTGTCTTTGCCGACCCCAGGATGGTCAGTTATCACGCCGGCGGCCACGTGCACACGAATGTTTCGATCACTGGCAGCCGAGCCCTGACCATGGCGGATTCAGGTAAGTCGATTCTGGTTATCAGCAACACTGACGTCACACTTACGGTAAGTGACGATGTGACTGAAGGATTCAAGGCCACTCTCATTCAAGCGGCCGCCGGCAAGATCAACATCTCAGCATCGAGCAGCCACACGATCTACAGCAACGCTGGGAACCGTACACGCACGCTTAACCCGCTGGATGAGCTGGAAATCAGTACATTCCCGGGCGGCCCGCTGTTCCTTGCCTTCCGGGTCAGACCTACCGCCTGACGATCTGCAGCGCGCTGGCTAAGGATCCTCTTAAGGCCAGCGCCACATTGATGTTCACCACCGCACCCCGCCCATGAAATGCTCATGACTTTGCCGCACACGCTTCAACGCTTGAGCATGCAACTGTGAAATCCGCCCTTTCGAAAGGCCCATCAACTCACTGATTTCCGTGAAGCTCAAATGTTGATAGTAATGAGCGACGATCAACCGCTGCTCGTTGGGCGGCAGTTGTTTCACACACTCATTAAGGTGGTCATGGTTTTGCTCCACTTCATACACATTCAAAGGGTTACTGGCCTCAGGCTCATGATCAATGATGCCTGACTCCAAGAACAGTCCAAACGCTAATCCTATCGCTACGTTGGCAACGTGCTCCAGATCGCTCGCGCCTTCGTCCTCGCTGCCAGACAGGCTCACAAGACGGTCCTGGTACATTTTTCGGCTATCGCGTACGTAACACGCTAAGCCTTTGAGTACGTTGCCTTTCACATAGGGTTCGGCATAGGCCTGAAAACGGGTGTTCAACGCCGGATTAAATCGGTCGATGGCTTGCAGCAAGCCGATAGACGCCAGATTCACGTAGTCGTGCCACTCGGCGAGTGGGTGGGGATAACGCACGTAAAGCAAGCGCGTAATCATGCGCAACCACTGCCCGTAAAAGAAAAACAGATGGCTGCGGGCATCGCTGGATTTTTCGCTCAGCCAAGCCTGCCAGAGCGAAAGCTCATCGGTTTTGTCAGCATCTTTTTCCGGTTCCATGGAGTGGGTCGACTCTGGCTAACCCAAACCACGCATCAATGTCTGGGCGATCAATCCCCAACCATCAATGAGCAAGAACAACATGATTTTCAACGGCAGTGAAATGGTGATGGGCGGCACCATGATCATCCCTAGGGACATCAAGATTGAGGCCACCACCAGGTCAATGATCAAAAATGGAAGGAAAATCATGAAGCCAATCTGGAAGGCGACCTTCAACTCGCTCAGCATGAAGGCTGGCACCAATTTGACTGGAGAGAGGCCGTCCGGGCTTGAGGGTAGCGGCGCCTTGGCAAGCTCGTAGATCAGCCGCAGATCAGACTCATGAGTCTGGCGAACCATAAAGTCGCGAATCGGCACCCAGCCTTGCTGGGCGGCTCCCTCTAAACCGACCTTGCTGGCAAGAAACGGGCGGACACCAATGTCGTAGGTTTTTTCCAGGGTAGGCGCCATGGCAAACAAGGTCAGAAACATCGATAGCACGATCAACACGATATTCGGTGGCGTTTGCTGCAAGCCAAGCGCCTGGCGCGTCAGTGACAGCACCACAATATTTCGGGTGAAGGTGGTGAGGGCGATCACCATAAAAGGCACGAACGACAGTGCTGTCAGCAGCACCACAATGCTGACGGGCGACTGGATCTGATTGATGTGCAGGCTGCCCCACTCAGAGAAGTCGTCGGCGGCCAATGCCGTCAGAGGCAGTAACCCCAGGAGCAAAAGCGCAAGACCTCGGATCATCACGATTGAAGATCCGGAGCGGGCGCAGAGGCAGATTGGCTGAGCACAGTCACCGTCGCACCGTTGGATGATTCCGTGACCAATACCTGGGTCCCCTCCGCACGCAAGAGATAGACCTTGGTTTTGGTCGATAGCCTCAGTGCTCGAGTACAATTCAACTCCGTAGTCGGCGCACTTGCACTACCAGTTGCCTGACGCTTGGCGTACCAACGCATGACCAAGTACACAATGGCCAGCAATAAAGCCGTGACCAATAGCACCTTGATCATGAGTACAAACGATACCGGGTCGTCCTGGCGAAGCGGCAAGCCCAAGGGCTGGGAAGTAATGTCCGTGGTCACAGTATTTCCGTCAACTGAATGCCAAAGTTGTCGTCGACGGCAACCAGGTTGCCACGCGCCACGGCCTTGCCATCCAGGCACAGCGACGCGGGTTCGTGGACTTGCTGCAAGAGCTTGACGATGTCTCCGCTCTTGAGCGCAAACAGTTCGTCGACACTCATCGACGCGTTGCCTAGCTCAACCACCAGTTCCACGACCACATGTTTGATCAGGTTCATGTCCCGCTTGATCAGCGCCGGCATGCTTTCATTGGCGACGTTTTTTGCCTCTTCCAACTCGATTGAATCGACTGTAGCTGTCACGCTAAAACTCCTTTGGCGATTGACCGGAAATCAGTTGTACGGCGAGATTGTCCTGCTGCCGGGCGAGGTATCCCGACGCGACTACACTCGTGCCGACCCGCAATTTCAGGGTTTGGGAAAGCAGTGCCTGAGCGCGCAAGGTGTCCCCCGGGTGCAGGTCGTTCATCTCGCCAATGGACAGGCTGGCGAGTGGCAATTGCAGCGACAGCTTGACCTTGGCCTTGCCCAGGGCATTTTCACGCGGGAACAGCGGCGGCTTGACCGCGTGTGGTCCCAGCGCGTTGTTCAACAACGCAGCGTCCAGCACGACATAGACCCGAAAAGACCCAACGCTGACGCGCAGTAGAATGTCGGTACTCATCGGTTTGCCGAGTGCCTTTGGCGGTGCCGCCAGCAATTCTGCGGCTGGCGCCTGGCCGATTGATGCCAAGACACCATTGACCAGCGCTCGCTGGGCGCCCTGAAGCAAATAGTCCACGGTTTCGTCTGCAGGCAAATCCTGGGCGAATGCGCCAAACACCAGTGCCGTCCAGTCGCCCGCCACATACACCGCAGCACCTGCACCACCGGCCTTGAGCCACGTCAGAGCGTGCGCACGCTCTTGGTCAGCGGTATCAACACGCTCCAGGCACTCAATCTGCCAAGGTTTCCCCACCTGGCTGAAGCACCATTGCTCACGCCAGGCTTCCACCGCCGGTGGCAGTTTTTCTGTGGCTGCGTTCCAGCGGCTCTTGCCAATAAACCCCAACGCTCTCATCGATTACCCACCCCGAGTGCCGTTGTAGAGTTGTTCCAGCATTTCGTTGGACACCGTCATAACCCGGGAGCTGGCCTGATAACCGCGCTGGATGATGAGGATGTCGCCGAACTCCTGCGCTAGGTCAACATTGGACAACTCAAGGTAACCGCCTTGGATACGACCGAACTGAGCCTCACCTGCCCTGCCAAATTCGGCACGCAGGGTGGAGGGCGTCCTGTACTGCGAATTCGCGCCAGCAATCAGCGCTGTCTCGTCAGCAAAATCGGCCAGGGCCAACTGGCTACCGGTGCGTTTTTCGCCGTTGGCATAGGTAAATTGCAGAACGCCTTTCTCATCGAAGGCGTAACTGCTCAACCCCGCAATCGCACTGCCGTCGACCACACGGGCGCCCAAGGTGTGGCTCGGACCACTGGCCACCTGTGAGGCCAGGTTGAAACTGCCTGGCGTACCGAAATCCAACTGAATGCTCTGGGCGGCGCCGTTGGCAGTCAGGGTGAAGTTCAGCGTATTGGAGCCTGCCACGGGACTGCCGTCAGGACCAAAGGCAATGGTGCCGCTTTGCAGCAATGCGCCGCTGGCATCTGAAACACTGACTTTCCAGCTGTTGGGCGGTGTGGTTTGCGGCTCAAACTTGACACTCAACGTGTGGCTGGCGCCCGTCGCGTCAAACACCTGGATTGAGTTGATCTGGTGGGTGGAATCCGTAGGGCCGCTACGCGCCAAGGCACCTATCATCTCGATGCGGGTGGTGGCCTTGGGTGGCAACGTCCGCTGGCCCTTGATATTGATGTCGCGCAAGTTGCCCGCAGAGTCGATACCTGCCACTTTCAATTGGGTCACGGTGTCCACCAGGTACCCGTCCTGGTCCACCTGGAACTGCCCGGCCCGTGTGTAAGACAGCTCACCGCGTGCATCGCGCAGCACGAAGTAACCTGAACCGTTGACGGCAACGTTGGTGTTGTTGCCGGTCTGACGGTTTTCGCCGGGTTTGATCCGCACCTCGGTACCGGCGATGCCGGCGCCAAAGCTTTGTCCATTCTGGCCGTTGACGCTGCGGTAAAACGTGTCGCTACCGCGGTACCCAGGGGTGTTCATATTGGAAACGTTATTGGAAACGTTGTCCAAGCCCTTGGAAAAGGAAAACAGGCCACTCATTCCGTTATAGAAAGCTTGCAGCATCACGCCCCCTGCCTGACCAGTTTGATTTGCGAGAGACGCACGTCCGTAAGCACGGAGCCGTCGGCTTTTTTGATTGAAAGCACAGGCCCGGTCGCGGAAAACGCAATGGCTGATACCGAACCGATCACGCTACCTCCCGTGCTCATATTGATCTCCACCTGACGCCCCAGGAGCCCGAGAGACTGCGACGTGGCGCTCATCGACACCAAGTTATTGGTGTTTTCATTGGTGACGCGGGTCTGCTCAAGGTTGGCGAACTGCGCCATCTGGGCCAAAAACTCACGGTTGTTGATGGGTTCCAGAGGGTCCTGGAACGTCAACTCGGTGAGGAACAACTTGATGAAGTCCTCCTGGCCCAAGCGGCTTTGCGCCAGCTCCGAGGTGGTGGTACTAAGTTCGTTGCCGATCGCTTCAATGGCCATGGGAGTCGCCTGTTGAATGACGTGAGAGAGACGGGGCCTGCCACGCTGGCTGGCCATTGATCCAGATGCTTTCAGGGCGTACAGCCTGACGTGTCAGGTCTTGCACCAGGGCCCGCTGCTCCTCCGGGCCCAGGTGGTAGTCGCGAATGATCACTTCGATGCCTTTACCCCTTGGCAAAACCTGTACATGACGTTCTGGCCACTTTCTTATCAAGTAGGCCAGGGCCGGACCCGCACCGGGCACTTCATGGCCGGCATCCGCCAAGTTATCGCTGGCAAGGTGTACGGTTTTCTGCTCAAGGGCGCTGTGATCTTCAACTGAGGTTAATGGCCTTTGAAGCGGGAGGCCGCCTCCGGCTTGATAGAACGCACGTTCGTTATCAGCCGCAGCAACCCCGCGTTCAACATGTGTCGTCTGCTCAAATAATTGCGGCACATACGAAAGATGTTTTCCAGCACGAAGCCCGAGGCTATAGAGCTCCAACACGCCCCTCTCGGGTGTTTTCAAACTCGACTGAAGCAGGCGCTGAATATTGAGCAAACCAGCCTCCTGGGCCAGATGATCATCGGTTGGCGGCAACAATTGATCCGCCTTTGCCAGCAACGGCTCAACCCCCGCTCTCTGCGCAAATGTCGGCCCTTGGGACTTGTTGTTACTGAGCGCTGGCGCCTGCGCGTCCGGCGGCGTAATCCACAGCGATACCCCGACGTTAAGCCCCATGACCCGCCCCTCGCGCCTGCTGCGCGTCAAAGATATCGATGGATTCCTGATCCCTCAGGTAGCACTGCAGGTCATGCAATACCGTGTTGAAGGCCTTTTGCGTCACCTGCACCTCAAGCGTGCGGCGCCCCAACAGCGTCCTGCATGCGCTTTCCTCGTCCTGTACCTCGCCCAAGGCCTGTACCCGAGACTTCAACGCAGCGAAACTCTGCGATTGGGCCAGTAGACGCTGCTCGTATTGCGCCGGGTCCAACGCCACGCCTACGCGACCTTGCTGCTCAAACGACGATTGGAGTTGCGCATACCGCTGGTGCTCTTCCTCCAGCAGGCGTTCGGCGGTGCGCACACCGCGTAAACAGGCAGCGTGACTCAATGCAGCTTTTTCCCGTTGCAATGCTCGCAAGCGGGCCGCGGCCGCCAGTTGCCTGAGCTTGCGCTGTTCATCCTGCATGGGCGGCTCCTGCGGTCAGTTGTTGCGACAAGCGCCGCACGGTCTTCCAGGCGTCAGCCGTCAGTACATGTTCGTTCGAGCGCTGTTTGAGCAGTTCATCGAACTGTGGCTTAAGCGTGATCATGCTATCCAGCAATGGGCTGGTGCCCTTCTCATAGGCACCCAACTCAATCAGGTCCGCGCTGCTCTGGTAAGCCCCCATCCCCGCACGAAGATGATCGACCTGGGCTTTTTGCTCGTCGCTGCGCAGCGCATTGGCGAGGCGGCTGACACTGTGCAACACATCGATCGCAGGCCAATGACCCCGCGCGGCGATGCTCCGGCTCAGGACGATGTGCCCGTCGAGAATGGCGCGCATATGGTCCGCTACCGGCTCATTCATATCGTCACCTTCCACCAGGACGGTATAAACGCCGGTGATCGAGCCTTGATCATTGAGGCCGCCGGCACGCTCCATTAGCGGTGGCAGGAGCGCAAACACCGAAGGGGTGTAGCCCCGGCTGCCCATTGGCTCCCCGGTGGACAAACCAATTTCACGCTGCGCCAGGGCAAAACGGGTGATCGAATCCATGATCAACAGCACATGCTGACCCTGGGCACGAAACCACTCAGCGATGGTGGTCGCCGTGTAGGCCGCCTGGCGCCGCAGCACCGCAGGTTGCTCAGCCGCAGCGGCGATGACTACGGCCCTTCTCAAGCCTTCGGGGCCCAGGCTTTCACGAATGAAATCGCCGACTTCCCGGCCGCGCTCACCAATCAGGGCGATAACAATCACATCAGCGTCCGCGTACTGACTCATCATCCCCAGCAGTGTACTTTTGCCCACGCCGCTGCCCGCAAAAATCCCCACGCGCTGCCCACGCCCCAATGGCATAAATACATCAACGGCCTTCACCCCAGTGGCCAGCACCTGGTTGATAGGCGAGCGATGCAGAGGATTGATGGGGGCAACAAAACGCGGCATCAGCACCAGACCCGATGGCACAGGTTTATCGTCCAAAGGCTGGCAAGTGGCGTCCAGCACACGGCCCAATAGTCCCTGCCCCACTGGCACCCGATAAGCCTCACCACGGGCAATCACCTCACTGGCCAGGCACAACCCGTCTACCGGACCATAAGGCATGAGCAATACGCACTCACGGCGTAAACCGACCACTTCGGCAACGAGCGCGTCGCCCCCAGCCGCCGGCACAATGTCCACTAATTCGCCCAACTTCACATCCAGCCCGGTCGCCTGCAGTATCAGGCCCTGGATTGAAATCAAACGTCCCAGGCGCCGACACAGCTTCGCCCGTGCCAGCTCTGCTATCCGCTGATCTTCATACACCTGCCACATTGGCATCCCCCCTTTTATCGGGAGCTAATAGCGCTTTAAGGGCCGCAAGCTGTGTGTCCAAACCAGCGTCGAGTTGGCCAATGCCATGGTCGATCAGGCAACTGCCCGGTGTCGCTGCCGCGTCCGGCTGAAACAACGCCAGTAACGGATCGTCCTGCATGCAGGCCTGTAGCGTGGCGAAATCCAAAGCGGCGATGCGGATGCGCAGCGGTGCCTGCAATTGATACTCTTCAATCGCCTGCCGGGCCATATCGGCCACCAACGACCGACCGGGAGCATGCTGCCCCAGCAACCGCACGACCACTGCCAACGCCAACCGGCCAACCGCCGGTGTCATCGAGGCAATCATCTGCGAGCCTTGTTTCTCCAACTGGCCGGCCAGCTCGACCAGTTGCAATCGTTGAGACTCCAACGCTTCGCGCAACGCCGCTTCTTTCTTCAGCCAGGCCTGCTGCTGTTGAGCCAGCTCCGTGGCTGCCTGTTTGGCAAATTCAGTGCGAGCCTGAGCCAGGCCTGCGGCGTGGGATTGCTGGTGCAAATCGGCCAGTTCCTGCGCAAACGTCGCGCGCAGGACCTCCAGTGCCGGGGACGGAGTGACAACAGGATCGACGCTACCCGGCGGCCCCATAACCGGCAGGCGCCGCCCACCGGCCCCCTGCCCTGGCTGACGCAGCACGGTTTGCTGACCCGGCACCTTAGCGCTCATCCTGGCCTCCTGAGCGCGCCAGATACTCTTGCAGGCTGCTGACCAGTGCAGGCGGCATTGTGTGCTTTGCGAAAGCCGTGTCCCAACGCCTTATCGACGCACTGTTGGCCAATGAGCTCAACGCTTCACGCCGTTGTACGGGCGTTTCCAACTGCAAGACCAAGCCGGCCCAGAATGGGTGGCCGGCCGTGAGCAACCGTTCGTGGATAACATGGCTATGAGCACTTGCCTGGACCTGAGGCTGTGCCGCCAGTTCATTGATCAACCCAGCCATCACCGACGGTTCGCTGGCCAGCCCCAATTCGTTGATTTCGCTCAACAACGCGTCTATTTTTCGGCGTTCATCAACGGCTAAATTGGCCAGGATCCATTGACGATCATCAGCGTGCAGGCAGGCCAGGCGGATCGCAGCCTTGCGCAGTGGCGAAAATTCCATGGTTCAGCGGCCCTCCAGCAGCCAGCGACGCAAGTCGCCCAGCAATTGTTCACGCTCCATGGAAGACAGGCGGGGCAGGCTATTGGCGATGCGGGACTCACGCTTGCGGGTTGCCATCCATAGCATCAACAGAATGATCGACAGCGCAGCAGCCAGTGCTGCAATCCCCCAACGCATCCATGGCACCGCAACGGCTGGTGGTGCCTGCGGATCGCCAGAGGACACCACCGGTGAGGTGGCGGCATTGGTGGCGACGGGCTTCGCGGCAGTCGTGGCGGGCATGGGTGGGATATACGCGATCACCAGACGGTCGCCCCGCGCGGGATCAAGGCCCAAGGCCGCTTCCAGCAAGCCCTGGATTTCCTTGAGTTGAGCATTCGCTGACGGCGTGCTGAGTACGATGCCTACTGTGATCCGCTCGATCTTCCCCGTGGCATGTTCAGTTTCGGCGCGCTCTTTACCCACCTCGTAGTCCACTTCACGGTTATTTTGCGAGCGTTTTGAATTGCTTTCGCCTGTCGAGCTATCGGTGGACGCCGTGGTCTTTTCTCGGCGAATGGAGCGTTTGTCGGCAAGGGGTTGTTCGCTGATGGATTTGACCCGGTCAAAGTTCATCTGCACCCGCACGGAGACATCGGCGCCATTGCTACCCAATGGGCGCAATAGCAACTGCTCGGCCTTTTGCTTCAGGGCCTGTTCAACCTGGGCCGTCAATTGCTGATGCTCGGGCGCCCCTGCTGCCCCGTCTGAACTGCTCAAAACCAGACCGTCTTCATTCAGCACGGCGACGCGTTCCAGGGACATGCCCTCCACGGCAGAGGCCACTACTTGTTGAATGCCGCGTACGCGCTGAGGATTCAAGGCGCCTTGCAACCGTGGTCGGACAATCACCGAGGCCTTGGGCGGCTCTTCCGCTTGCTGGTAAAGGCTGGTTTTCTTGAACGTCAGGTGAACTCGGGCGTATTCAACTTCGGACATGCTCATGATTGAGCGCGCCAATTCACCTTCCATCGCCCGTTGATAGTTAATCTTCTGGCTGAACTCCGACATGCCGTAGTCGGCCTTGTCGAACAGCTCGAAACCCGTGCTGCTACGACTCGGTATTCCCGCTTGCGCAAGGTACATGCGCGCAGTGGCTGCCTCTTCTGTTGCAACTTCGATCACACCTTCCTTGGTGTTGATGCGATACGGCACCTGACGCTGGCTGAGAATTGCCAGGATTTCGGCTTGTGAGGCTTCGCTGGCGTCCTTGTACAGCGCCACATAGCTGGGCCGAAATACCCACCAGATGGATAACGCCAACAGCGCGATGATCAGCACCACGCCACCGAGGAATACGCTGGAACGACCGGTAAAAAGCTTCGACACGGGTTTATCTTCCATGGGTTAAATTTGCAACCGCGCCAATTCCTGGTAGGCATCTACCAGACGATTACGTACCTCGACCGCCAATTGAAGCGACAGCTTTGCCTGCTCCATCGCCATGACCAAGTCATGGGGCGCAACGTTTTCACCCACGGCATACGACGACAGCAAGGCTGTTGCCTGGTCGGTCTGCTCGTTCAGTTGTACGGCGCCCGATTTCAACTGGCCAAGAAAGTCAGCACCACTGACGTTATGCGTCTCAAAGGCCATCCCGTTTGCCGACGACAGCGCTGAGGTCAGTCCAATGGGGGTAATTGCTGCGCTCATGTCATTTCCCGATTTCGAAGGCTTTGAGCGTCATGGCTCGCAAGCTGTTGTAGGAGCGGATATTCGCCTCGTAAGCGCGGGTCGCCGAGACCAGGGTGGCCATCTCTCGGGCGGCTTCGATGTTGGGGTAGTGCACCATGCCGTTATGGTCGGCCATGGGGTGGCCGGGGTCCTGTACGACACGGGTTTCATTGCCCTGATAGGCCTGAACCCGAGGAGCATGCAACCCCACCTGACTAGCAAAACTGCCGGGCGGAGCTACCCGCAACAAGGGCGAATCCTGCCCTGGGCTGAGTGCGACATTGGCAATCGCGAGGTTGTAGCTGGCGACCTCAACCCGGGTGCGTTCATAGGCCATGCTGCCGCGAATCACTTCGCTGATATTGTCCAACGGCATGCTCAGCGCCCTCCCTTGATCGCCAATTGCATCAAGCCGAACTGGCGAGAAACGCCATCGGCCAACGCTTGATAGCGACCGCTCGCAGCCGACAACTCGGCTACCTCGGCGTCAGGAGAAAGCGGCGTGATCGGTGTGTAGTGCTGCAGGTAAGGCGCCAGCTCGCTGTCCTGCATCGCTCGCAGTGACTGCGCGAATAATTGGGCGTCACCCTGGGCGCCCCGCAAGGCCGCCAGCGGCTCATGGCTGTTTACCCGCATGGCCTGGCCGCCGGGAACGCTGGCCATGGCGATATTGTGCGCCGCGACCTTGGCCCGCAGATGCTCCAGGCTCATGGCGAAACGTACGGTCTCTACCGCTAGACTCATATCCGCAGACATCAGCGCTCCTTATTGAACAATCAGTTCGGCGTGCAAGGCGCCGGCTTGTTTAATGGCCTGCAACACGGTGATCACTTCACGGGTACTCAGACGCACCTTATTAAGTGCCTGCACCAGATCGCCAACCGTCGCGCCTTCTGCCAGCTTGACCGGGCCATGTTGCTCCTCGGTCACATTCAGCTCGGTGTCCGGCACCACGACCGTGCCCACACTCGGACCGGTACGACCAATCCAGGACGGCTGGGACACCTGATACTTGGTGCTGATCACCACACTGAGTGAGCCCTGGGAAATGCTCACCTCACCCAAGCGCACATGCGCACCCGCCACGACCGTTCCCGTGCGCTCGTTGACCACCACGCGGGCGGCATAGTCAGGCGCCACGGCTACGTTCTCGATGCGGGAAATCAATCGGGGCAAACCAGCCGCACTGCTCAGCGGAACTTCAACCTTCGCCGCATGCACGACTCGCACGCCGGGCAATCCCAGCTCACGTGTCAATGCGTCGGCAATACGCTGCGCAGTGGTGTAGTCAGGCTCGTTGAGTACCAGTACCAAGTTGCGCGCAGCGGCATCATTTTCGGTAAAGACCGAGCGTTCAACGCTGGCACCTCGTGGAATGCGGCCTACCGTGGGGTGATTTTTCTGCACCGAGTTCTGGTTGGCTTCAAAGACATACCCCCCCACCGACATGGGGCCCTGAGCCAGGGCGTAGAGTTTTTCATCGGGCCCATACAACGGCGTCATCAGCAAGGTGCCACCCAACAAGCTACGCGCATCGCCCAGGGAGGAAACCTCGACATCCACCTTGTCACCCGTCTCGCTGAATGAGCGCAGGTTGCCGGTGACCATCACCGCCGCCGTATTACGCGCATTGAGATCAGAGTCCGCCACGTTCACATTGAAGTTTTTCAGGGTATTGACCAGCGACTGGCGCGTGGCACGGTTGCGGTCGGTATCCCCCGTACCGGCCAGGCCCACCACCAGGCCGTAACCGATAATTGCGTAATCACGCACGCCCTGGATGCGTGTCAGCTCCTTGATCCGTACATCGGCCCACCCCGCCGGCACCCAAAGGCTGAGCAACAGGCCCAATAACCCCATCGTCAGCTGTTTCATAGGATTCGCAGCCACTTGAGGGTTCGGAAAACGATGCTTTGCTTCTGCGCATCGGTGATCACCCCATCGCCGACAATGTCGATTTGTGCATCGGCCAGCCGGTAGGACAATACGGTGTTGTTGTAGGCAATATCATCGGGGCGCACCAAACCACTGATACGCACCTGCTGCTTCTCATCATTGACAGTCACCAATTGCTCACCGCTGACCCGCAGCAAGCCCTCGGGCAGTTGGTCAATGATTCGCACCGACACATTAGTGCGGATCTGCCCGCTACGATTGGTCTGACCTTTGCCGCTGGAGTCGCCTTGCAGGCCCAGGCGGCCTTGATGGTTGTTGTTGTCCCATCCCAGGCGCGCAGAAATATCGGTACTGCTATCGGCCCCTGTCCCGGCTGCGCTTTGCGCCGAGGTCGATTCCACCACCAGAATCGTCAGGGTGTCCCCCACGTGGTAGCCACGGCGGTCGCCAGTGAGAGAGCGATAGCCATCGGGATTGATCAGGCTTTGCGCGCTGGCGCAAATCGGTAGCAGCACAACCAGCCAAAACGCCTTAGCGTTGAACATGGACTTCCCCTTTGCCGGCCACCACGGCCAACAGGCTCGCCTGCGCACCGTTGACCAACACGGGGATAGGCTCCCCCAGCACGCCGGGGCGCATCGCCTTGCCCTCGGTGCGCAGCATCAGGCCTGGGCCATAGACCACGACAGTGACGGTGGCATCACGTAGCACCAGCGGTTCGGCTTTCAAGTGCCGATTGAGAATCGGCATGCCGGCGTTGACCATTTGCCCCAACCACGCCCCCTCCAGGTTGCTGGCCAAATCGTCGGGGGATACTTGCGCGGCAACCACGTCCAGCCGCTCACGGCGTGGCTGGGTATCGCTCAGCGCCTGATCCGTGCGCCCATTGCGGCCATACACCCAGGCCTGACCCCACGCCTGGACCTTGAACCAAACTGTCACTTGGCTGGCATGCGTCTGCCCGCATACCGTGCCTTTAAGTTCAACCGCAACGCGGCTGCGCAGGTGCGTCGACAACAACCGTACCCGTGGCGATGCCATAACCGGCAAGTCACCGATGGGCGTCAGTTGGATATCCAGTTGCTCGTTGGCGAATGCCGGGCGCACGCGCTCAGTGATGGACTGTGCCACCTGGCTGGGCGTTTGCCCTGATGCACACTCGAGCGCGTTTGCCTGGGCAACCCAAAGGCAACCGACGACGATAGCGACGCGGAAAATCTTCATACTCATCAGCGACGCAGGTTATTGATGGTTTCAAGTATCTGATCGCCGGCTTGAAGCAAGCGCGCGTTCATTTGGTAGGCACGTTGCGCCAGTACCAGGCTGCTCATCTCATCAATCAGGTTGACGTTGGACATCTCGACATACCCCTGCAACAGCACACCTTGGCCATCCCGGCCGGGTTCGGCGTAGATCGCTTCACCGCTGACTTGAGAGGGTCGGTACAGGCCATCGCTGAGCTTTTTCAGCCCCTCGGCACTGGCAAACTTCGCCAACTGCACTTGGCCGACGGTGATCACCTCTCCCGTCTCGACAACGGTCGCCTGCACCGAACCGTCCTGTTTGATCACCAGATTGCGCGCATCAGGCGGCACTCGAAGGTCCGCTGTCAGGACCTGGCCGGTGTTCATCGCCAACTGTCCGTCGGTGTTCAAATGAAAGCGACCGGCACGGCTATAGGCCAATTCACCCGTTGGCAATTCGACTTCAAAAAAACCATCGCCCTGGATGGCCAGATCCAACTCGTTACCGGTCTGGCGCACTGCGCCCGGACTGAACACCTGAGTGGGCTCCGACGCCTGGATGCCTGCACCGGACAGCAGGTTTTCAGTCATGCCGCCGCCGTCATCCCGCGTGCCGACGTCACGCACCATGTCATGGAAATTGACCTGGCTACGCTTGTAGCCAATCGTCTGCATGTTGGCCACGTTATTGGAAATACTGTCGATCCAGGCCTGATTCGCGGATAAGCCGGAACTGGCAATACTCAATGCATCAATCACACCCGCACTCCCTGGTCAGTCCTTGCCCAATTGATTGATCCCGCTGTTCAGCAAACCGTCGTAGGCCGACAAGGCGCGCTGCAGGGTTTCGACGTGTCGCGATACTTCCATCATTTTCACCATGTCGGTGCCCATGGCAGCGTTGGAGCGTTCTAAAAGGCCTTGATGCACCACGTACTGCGTGGCTGGCGTCCAGGCTACGTCTGCCGAGTAGAGCCCTGCGCCGCGGGAGACTAAATCGCTGGCATGTTCGATACGCACCAGATTGAGTTGCCCCACCGGCGTATCGTCCACGCTCACTTCACCTTGGCTGCTCACCTTCAGCACACCGCCAGCCACCTGAATAGGCCCACCCTGACCGAGCACCGGATGCCCTGCGTTACTCACCAGGAAACCCTGATTGTCGACTTTAAAACGGCCATCACGGGTCAATGCCGCACCGTTGGGGGTATTCACGGCAAACCAGGCATCACCAGACAACGCCAGATCGGTCACCCGCCCCGTGTATTGCAGAGCACCGCCATCGGTATTGATTGAGGTCTGGGTTTCCAGCCCATCGAGCCCGGCTGTGACGCCCGAGGCGGGTGCGCCCAAAGCCTGAACGCTGAATGCACGCCCGGCCTTGTAGCCGGTGGTGTTGGCATTGGCGACGTTCTGCGATACCTCCTTCAAGGTATCGATATCCCGCTGGATCACCCCGGCCAGTTGCATGATCATGTCGCTCATGCCGACTCCAGGCTGGGGAACCCAGGCAAATCAATCATTCCGGCGGATGTCACGCGAGCATGCTGGCCGACTTCGTTGACCGACAGCACAGCCATATGCGGCACCGCCCGCGACATGAATGCGCGCAATACCCGCCTTAGTGGCGCGGCACACAACAATACTGGCTGCTTGTTATCACCCAGCTGACGCTCGGCTTCACGAGCCACTGTGGTCACGAACCGTTCCAATTCCTGAGCCGGCAGCAATGCGCTTTGCTGGCCCTCACGCGGTCGGGATGCGGCAAGCATGTAGCCTTCCAGTTGAGGGGCGATGGTCAACACGTTGAGATCACCGTTTTTGTCCACCAGGCGCTCATACAGCGCAGCACCCAGCCGTTCACGTACACGCTCTGCCAGGTCTTCCGCACTCTTGTTAGTCCGCCCGGCATCCACCAGCACCTCAAGGATGGTTTCCAGGTTGCGCACCGGTACTTGTTCACGCAGGAGCAATTGCAAGACGCGCTGAATATCGGAATAACTGAGGACTTGGGGGATCAGCTCATCCACCAGGCTACCCAGCGCGGCACGCTTGCTTTCCACCATGCGCTCGGTCTCCGCGCGAGTAAGAAAATCGGGAGCGTAGCGTCGGGCAAGTTCGGAGAGGTGGGTCAACAGCACTGTGTCCGGCTCAACCAGCGTATAGCCGCTCATTCGCGCCTGGTTGCGTAACGCTTGGTCTATCCAAAGGGCCTTGAGGCCATACGTAGGCTCCTTGGTTTCGCGCCCTTCCAGCGTCGCCGCCGCACCACCTGGGTTGATGGCCAGCAACTTGTCGAACTCCAACTCGCCGTTGGCCACTACCGCGCCCTGGACGCAGACCTGATAGGTGCCTGGCAGCAGTTTCTTCTCTGCGTGCACACTCAGTTGCGGCAGGGCAAAACCGTAATCCCGGGCGAACTGTTTGCGAAGATTGTCGATACGCAAGCTGAGTGTACTGGTGGCCGCCAAAACCTGTGCCGCCAAGTCATTGCTCAGGCGCAGTTCAAAGGCATCGCTGCTCATCAGCGCGTAGATATCATCCGAGGCTGTATCGGCCTGGGTCTGCGTCTCCTCTGACGCCGACTCGCCCTTGGCCTTGCGCTGCAACTGTCGAAATGAATAGCCAGCCGCCACGGCGAACGCCAGAAAGAGCATCAGCAACGGCACCAACGGCAGGCCCGGCATCATCGCCAGCAACAACGTGACGATCGCCACCACCACCAGTGTCTTGGGGTAGGCCGAGACCTGTCGACCCAGTTCCGGCCCCAAGCGTGCGTCGGTAGCGGCACGGGTAATGATGATGCCGGCGGCCACCGCAATGATCAGCGACGGAATCTGCGTGACGATACCGTCACCGACCGTCAACAGAGTGTAGTGGTGCAGTGCATCGCCCCAGCTCTGTCCCTTTTGCAAAATGCCGACCGACAGGCCGCCGATGATGTTGATCGCAATGATGACAATCCCGGCAATCGCATCGCCTTTGACGAACTTGGAAGCGCCATCCATTGCACCGTAGAAGTTCGATTCGCGCTCCAACTGACTGCGGCGCCGCTTGGCCTCATCCTGGTCGATGATGCCCATGTTCAGGTCGGCATCGATGCTCATCTGTTTGCCTGGCAGCGAATCAAGGGTAAAGCGCGCGGCCACCTCCGCGACCCGTTGTGCGCCACTGGTGACCACCACGTATTGCACCACCACCAGAATCAGGAACACCACGAAGCCGATCACGTAATTGCCACCGACCACGTGGGTGCCGATCGCGGCGATGACCTGGCCGGCGTCACCGTCCGCGAGAATCAGCCGCGTCGCAGAGATGTTCAGTGCCAGGCGAAACAAGGTGGTCATCAGTAGCAGCGAAGGAAATGTCGAGAAGCTCAAGGGCTTGTCGATGTCGAAGGTCACCAGCAACACCAACAATGCGACAGCGAAGTTGGTGAGCAGCAACAGGTCGAGCAACCAGGTAGGAATCGGTGTGAACAGCACCAGCAAAATGCCGATGATGGCGACGGCTAACAGCAGGTCGCTGCTTTCCGAGAGTGCGCGTGTCCAGAATGGCTTCATGGGCTCAGCACCTTGTTGCCCGGCAGAGCAATGACCCAGCGATAGACGCGCGCCACATCGCTCTGTGTGATATCCGGAATCGCTGAATCGACCCGCGCCAGTGCATGCAGGGTGCGCGCCAGCGGCGGACGGCGCAGGATCGGCACCTGGTGCTTGCGTGCCATCTGGCAGATACGCAAGGCATGAAAGCCACGCCCGATAGCCAGGACCCTGGGCGCAAGCATCGTTGCCGGACGGTATTGCAGGGCCACGGCGTAGTGGGTCGGGTTGGTGATGATGACATCGGCATCTTTGACCTGCCCCAGCGCGGACGCTTTTTTCAGCAGGTCCTGCTGGATGCCTTTACGCTTGGAGCGAACCTCGGGATCACCTTCGCGGCGTTTGTGTTCATCCTTGGTCTCGCGCTTGCTCATGCGCATTTGCCGGCCAAACTCGCGGCGCGAATACCACACATCAAACAGCGCGGCGGCGGCCATGATCGACAACACGGTAAAGCCCAATTGCATCAGTAATTGCTTGCCGGCCAGCGGCAGCTCCATCGGAGAGACCGTCGCCATGCCCAACAGACGCGGCAAAAGACTTTGGAATAGGTAAGACAGCACCAGCGCAAACAGCCCGCCCTTGACCAGTACCTTGAGCAGCTCGACAAACATACGCCGCGAGAAAATGCGCTTGAGCCCCTGGATGGGGTTAAGCCGCTTGAAGTCGGGCTTGATCACAAAGGCCGAAAACACCGCCCCGCTGAACAACAGATTGGTCAATACGGCCACCAATACCAAGGCACCGATCAGTGGCACAAAGGCATACACCACCTGCCTCACACTGTAGGCGCCCTGCTCGCCCAGATAGCCAAAGCTGGTCCCCAGTTGCCCTGCATTGGCTAACCACCAATGGCTGTGGGCAGCGATCACACTGGCAAGCGGCGCAGCGATGGCCGAGAACACCATCAGGAACGTCAGGATCATGGCGAACGACAACAGGTCCGGGCTACGCGGCACCTGACCTTTCTTACGAGCCTCTTCGAGTTTGTAGGGGGTAGCCTCTTCACTCTTGTCCTGTTGATCGCTCATGGCGCACCTGCCGGGGACAGCGCGAAGCGCAACGCGTTTTCGATCAACAGCGGCACGCGCTGAACAATGATCGGCAGTGTCAGGATCAGGATAAATACGCCGACGCCGAGTTTGATCGGCAGCGACAGGAAATAGACATTGGCCTGCGGCATCGAGCGAGAGAGCAGCGCAAAGGCAGTGTCGATCAACCACAGTCCAAGGATAACGGGCATAACGATCATGAACGCCAACAGAAATTGCTGGGTCAGAATGCCCATGACCGGCCCGGAGAAATTCATCAGAGAAACACTGCCGGGAGGTACCACTACCAGTAGCAGACTGAAGACGCGCAGCAAGTCGTGATGCAGGTTCAACGTCACGAACAGGATGCCCAGGGTCCACACCAGCACTTCGGCGACCAGGCCGGTCATATTGGAAGTGCCCGGGTCGAACACCCCGGCGGCATTCAGGCCGATCTGGGTGTCGATGAGCTTACCTGCCATGTCCAGGCCGGCATGGGCGGCGTGAAACCCGAAGGCCATCAACGCCCCCAGCATCAACTCGCCGAGTACCGACGATAGGCTCAATGCAGGCATGCCAGTGACATTCAAAGAACTGGCCAGGACGGCCGATAAGACCAGCGCCAGCAACACCCGAACGGTCATGGGCAATCGCGAGAAAAATACAATAGGGGCGACAACAAGCAGCGGCGCCAGCCTCATGGAGATGAGGAGCAGATTGGCCATGTAGGGCGTCAACACGACTAGAAGCCAGCAGCCTGAGCGAGTGCACTCAGCGCAAACTGCTTGAGGATCGTCAGCATCCAACCACCCAGGACCAACAGCATCACGACGGTGATGATCAGTTTAGGGATGAACGTGAGGGTCATTTCCTGGATCTGCGTGGCCACCTGAAGAATACTGACCAACAGGCCGACGATCAGGATCGCCAATAGCAAAGGGGCGGCAACCAGGGCTGCAGTGAGCAGCGCTTCCTTGAGCGCGTACAGCATGAAATCCTGCGTCATCCATGTCCCCAGGTAGTGCATTTTGATCCGGGGACATCACATGCCACCCAGAGTTCCATGGCTAGTAGCCATTATTTTGCTGGCTGATCATAGCCATTCCCGAAGTGGTGAAACAAGAGGGGACGGAGGAAAAATAAAAAGAGTTTTTTAACGTTTCTTTTGAATAGAGCGGCACGCAAAAAACCATCCAAAAGCGGTATGCCTTGGCACCATGCTATCTCCAATCGACAGAGAAAATGCTTGGCTTTGTAGCTATGACAGACGCTCATGCCATCTACCCAAGGCCTGAAGAACGCACCATAGCTATCGTCAATAGTCAAAAGCGTTGTTCTACGTCACAATTTGGCCCGTGCTTTTAGGAAACTCAGATAGTGTGAACTCTCATTCGCAAAAATCTCTTGCCTCGCCCCCATATAAGCCCGCATCAGCTCGTCTGCCGCACTGTCCTCTTGTCCCTCATCGAGATAAACCTGCCCAAGCCGCAAGTGCAAAAATGGGTTACCGATGCCACCAGGACAAGTCATTGCATACTGCAATGCATCACGCGCAGAAGATTTGTAACCAGATAGAAAACACGCATCTGCTATTGCGACCAGAATGCAGGTAGAGGCTTCCCAACTATTTTTAGGTTCGGGAACTGATCGCCAGGCGCGGTTGTACTCGGCTATTGCCTCCTCATGGTTTCCTTGCTCAGCCAGCATGTCACCGGAACGGCAATATTCTTTTATTTTTTTAGCAGAACGACATCAAGCTCAGCACTCATATTCACATCCATTTAAGCCACATGAAGCCGCTCGAAAAACGCCAAACAACCAAGGCCAAACCCCACTACCATCGCCAAAGATGAACGCTGGATCCGGAGTAATCGAGATATTTCAGAATAGCCCCCAGTCTATAATCAACAACGAGCCCATTATCTAACCCACCGCCTTCCGATTCATAGCCATTGACATAAAACGCGTCCACTGCCCGCTGGCGATAAAGATCGTCCGCCGTGTCAACCTCACCCACACCTTCATACTTCAAAATATCAAAGTAGAGTTGGTAGGTTTTTGCAGCGAGCGCAGATCTTTTCACTTTTGACAACCTGATTAACTCAACAGCAACGGCATCATTGAAAGAGCTAATCGACTCCCCCGCCAAAATCGCCGCCAAGATACAGTCCAACTTCCGATCTGGAGGTTCAATCGACCTACAACCTTTTTCTACTTCTATTTCCCTATCAATAAGAAATGCAAGAATCTGTAACTTTTCGATAGGAAACGCATTTTTTAAGTTAGCTTCAGGATCTAGCTCAAGCAGAGCCTTCACACTTTCCAAGCCTCGCTCCACACCCTGCTCAATGAATGATCGAGGATTTTCTCCACTCCGCCATGTAATCAATGCCTGCATTAGCTGGCTCAAAAAAACCTGACGACTGTTAAGCGAAAGCAAATGATAATTTTCATGGTTTTTGGCGTATAAAAATCCCTCTTCAAAAGTACTGACTTGTTTTGCGTAAAATCGAATGCTTTCTATAGACGACATGTTCAATTGCTACCAATACTCACAACCTCTCCAGATCTAAAATTGAAGCCCACCACGCCATCTTTAGATACGTAACCAGCCAAATACTTGTCAAGCACCCCGTCAGCCTGCTTCAACAAATGGCAATCACCAAACTCACCATTCTTGATGTGGTACACCTTATGATCACAGCGTGCCTCATCGAGAAACAAGGCATCTCCACTCTCAGTTAGTAACCAGCACCTTAACTGTTTTGACCCTATTTTTTCTTCCAGCGCTCTCATGGCTGACTTTTTACCGCCCACATGAGTACGATATTCCTCAAGAGTCATACGTCCAGAAAAATCAAACAACGAATTTATCCATCCTGACGGCTTAGTTGAAGACTCTGTTATTACGAACGAATTAAATAGGCGATATAGCTCGCGCCACTTCAAAGGGAGCATGGCATGCTCAGAATCATATAACTGACCCGACGTAGGTTCGTTTACATAAGTCAGATTAAAGAAAAGATTACCTTCTTTCTTTTCGCAAACTAGAAAGGAAAGAACAAGCCTGGACCCTTTAATAAATGCCGCAACGGGAGATGGCCAGTTTTCCTCCATTGCCTTCGCCGTCAAGGGAAATGCAGATACAAAACCTGGAAACAAATTGCTGACGGGAGCCCCTAAAGCCTCCCTGATTTCCGGCTTTAAACGCTCCGCAACCGAAACATCCAGGTCGTCGCTGGACGAGCAAATGAAGTCATAATCTAATTTATCCAGCATCACTTTACACCCAATCTATTAGCTGATTGATAGACACGAATTTGATTTTGAATCAGTTCTTCCACTTCCATTTGTGTTCGCTGCAGCGCTTTGACGTAGTCTGGATGCAGTTCTTTCCCTTTGGCAGTGTCCCAGGAAACCGAAGCGCCTTTTGAAGCGTTATACCCCTTAGGCAAAGCCTGTAGATTACCAAAATCCAACGTATCTTGAATGATCGCCGTCATCTGCGACTTGTTGAGTGTGTCAAACCCTGGCAGATCCACAATCCGTTTAACCGGAAAAATGTGATCTACTTCCAATGTCGTTCCAAGTGGAGCGTACGTGTGCTTGTTAGTGACAGGGTCTATGTAACCCTTACCCTGAATACGCTCACTCATTGCCTTCGTAACAGTAGTAATCCTTGTAAAATTGGCGCCCGGTACGACTATACCGCCGTACAGTGTGCCACCTAGCGGCCTGAAGACGATCTGAGAGGTTCTGACAAAGCTAAGCCCCGCTTTTCCCGCCATCGCCGCAGCTTTTCCAACACCGGCAGTGATAAAGCCTCCAGCGACGAACGTCAATGTATCCTCAGCTATTTGCTGTGCATTGTGGCTCGAATAGTAACCATTAGCTGCATCGGAAACAGACCCGGCAGCATCACCAGGATTATTCCATACATAACTGACGCCACTTTCAAGCGCGGCATACGTCTGGGACCGTACGTTACTGTCTGTGGCCAGCCCCACCAACCCTGTAACGCCTTCCGCAATGTCCCAACCTGCTGCATTGAGTGCCCTGCCCACAGAGCCAAGAACCGCTCCAGATGTACCCTCGGCTGTATTCACAATGTCTGAATAATAAGCACGATCATATTGGCGCCCGTCGCTTGCCCAACTGCGCATCCGCTCGTAAAGCGAGAGTTCAGAATTAACACTTGCTGCTGAGCTTTCGATTGGTACACCTACCAAGAAACCTTGTTCAGCAGGAGCACTTATTGATATCGCACCGCTATCGTAGAAATAACCAGTTCGTCCATCATCAGTTGAGCCGATCGCTTCGATTTCTACTGGGGGTAGGTATCCCGACTGCAGCAAATTGCGGATCTGCGCGGGGGTATAACCTTGAGCCGTCATACGCCGTGCAGCATCAGCTTTCACATTTTCAGTCTGGGAAGACCCGCCCTGACTTGCATCAGAGCCCTTGATACTGCGAACGGTATAGTCGGCCAACGTATTCCCAAACGCATCAGCAGCCACCTGCCCGAAATCAGGTCGAGCACCTCCAAACCATTTATCTTTCAAAACCGCAGAAGCATAAGCACTGATCTGCCCACGCACTGTTGAACTCACTAAACCAGGGCCATTCCCACCTACATACCCGGCGACGGTAGCTCCAACTGCAGATGCCGCAACATTGCGCCAACTGAACGCGTTATCCAGCCCCACCACCCGGCTGGCGATCTGGCTGTTGGCATAGTTGAATGTCCCCAGTGCAGCGTAGCCGGTGCCGTAAGTCCCTCCGCTCTTCATGGCCTCTGCGGCAGTGCCCGCCCATGAGCCCAGCGCCCCGGTCTGTGCCAAAGTGCCAAACCCTGAGGTGAGACCGGCCGTCAGACCACCGACAGCCACTTGTTTCCAGGAAAAACTATCCACGACCCCCATTGCCCGGCCGGCCAACTGCGATGCTGCACCGCCTACAGCGCCAGCTAGCATCGCTACACCGAAGGTGCCCCATCCCGCCCCGGCGATGGTGCCTGTCATCACGGCAGCCCCCGTCGCAACCAGACCACCTGTGGTTGCAGTGGCTCCCACTGCAAGCGGCGCAGCGGCACCAGCAGTTAGAACGGTAGCCACCACAGCAACTACCACCATGACAACACTGGCGAGACCGCTGCTTTTCTTTTTCTTTGGTTTGGGTGGCGGTGGTAAAGTCGGACTAGGGGTGGTATTACCGACTACATCATCGGCGCTATACACCTTAAAAGTAGTTGAATTATTGCGAGTACCACTTACGACATTTGGTATTCTAATGCTTTCGCCAACCAACAATGTTTTACTGGGATTAAGGCTATTCGCATCTGCTATTAAATACCACATTCCCGAATCGCCCCAGACTGCTTGGGCTATACGTTCAAGTGTGTCCCCCTGATTAACGATGTACATCGATGGATTGAGCCCAGGGTATTCAGAAGAGATAGGCGCAAAAGTATCGCTTAACTCCGCAACGCTTGCAGTGCCGACATTAGCAAGCGCCTTACCCTCATAGTAGTAATAGTTTTGCGCAATCCCGTTACTTTCATACCCGGCTTCATACCTTGCGATTAATTTTCCGTCGCGATCGGATGAAAAGGTACGATAGCCAACACCATTAAAAATAGAATCCAGGCTTCCTCTTGCAGTGTAATTAAACGAACTAGTCCCGGGACTACCCCCCAAGCTCCAAGTCGCTACAGTCTCTCGCTCCTTGTAGGAGTCCATTAGGTAGTAAGTTTTACTATAACCTCCCGTATAGCTAACACCCGTGCCATTGCTATTATAAACCACATATCGATAGGATTTTTGGTTTCCTACCGCATCAATCATACCGCTCTCACCATAATAAGTAGCTTGAGAAACCTTTTGTGCACCACCTGCCATCTTATAACTTAGCTGAGAAACTATCTTGCCATCTCCCCGATAACTATAGTTACTTACAGTCGTGATCAGCCCACCACTATATCCAAGCTGACCTATGCGATTGCCGCGCCCATCATAACTATTCGAAAAATCAAGGGATACTGAGCTAACCGATACTATTTCTTGTAAACCATTAGCACCCAAAGCACGATTAATGTTCTGGCTTCCCGAACTTGAAACTTGTCCAGTATCATTGTAAGAGTAGTTATTGCGGACATAAACGTCGTTCGCCCCCACGGTGTTCCGCCACTGCTCTGAAGACGCGCGACGACCGGCCATATCGTAACTGATGGAATACCCTTTTGTTTTATCTCCAACCTTGCCCGAAACAATCAAACCGGCAGATACGTAACCATCACCAACTATAACTCTATCTTCAAGATCAAATTTGTTCCAGTTTTCGATGACTGTCCGCGCCCCAGCTTGATTTGTTGCATCCATCAGAGTGCGACGACGATTCCCATACTCATCAAAATCGTATTTAAGTGAGTCTATTCGTGCACTGTATGCCAAAGACTTCAAGACGCCGTATGTAGTGGTTCCCGCCGGAGCCTTTGTTTCTTTCAGTCTGGCCCGCTCGTCAATCTGATATCGTGTCTCCATACTGGAAAAAATATCTTCTGCCAGCACGATTGTAGTTCTGTATCTATGCGAATCAACCGAGCGAACCTTGTCACCCGTCAAATTATAATAATAAGTAGACGTCTGCGAGTCGATTTCACCTGGCCCCCATTCCGACGTTGCATCCTCTACCGACTTCAATGCACCATTCGAATAATAAACATAATTAACCAAAGATGTTATATCTACATCTTGAAACACCCCTGGACTAATCTCTATCCTCCAAGGCATTATACTTTTTAGAACCTGGCCAAATGCATTGTACGAATAGGTATAATTATTTCCGCCCAAATCTTTACGACTTGCCAACCGCCCATAATCAGCCTCATTATAACCCCATACACTTGTATTAGCTAAGCCATCAACTTCCCTAATTTTTTTATTACCCTCACTAAACTCATATGAGTTTTCAACGCGAGACTCATTGCGCGTTCTAACAATATTCCCCCGCTCATCAAACAACGTATACCGCACATTCCCCGCCACCCCAGTCATAACCCCCGACCCACTGGCGCTGGCCAACGTCTCCTCTACCGCACTACTGCCACTGATCTCCCCCACCAACCGCCCCGCCTGGTCGTACTGATTGGTCGACAACGTCACCGCAACGCCATTGCGTACGATCCCGTGCGTCAACTGCCGATCCATCGCGTCGTAGCTGTCAACCAATACGGTCCCCAGCGCATCCTGGGTGGCAACTCGATTGCCGTGGCTATCCATCAGGTAATTGCGCGAATACCCCAAAGCATCGATATCACGCAGCAACTCACCCACCTGGTTGTAGACATGCTGTCGCGTACGCAAGGCGGTGCTGGTAGGCATGCCTGCATAAGGCCCCACCAGATCCACTTCCTGAATCAACTGCCCCAGCACGTCATAACGCTTTTCATGGATCAGGCTGGCGCGATAGCTGGTGCCGTTCTCCCGCAGGATGTCGGTGACCGGCAAGGTTTCGCTCAGTTGCTTGTTGTTATGATCGTAGGTGTAGGTGGTGATGTAGCCGCGAGCATCGGTGCGGGTCAGCAGGTTGCCCCAGCGGTCGTAGCTCTGGCGAATGATCGGCGTGGCCAGGGTCAGGTTGATGTTGTTCAGCGTATCGGCGTTGATGTTGGCTTCGAACGCAGGCAAATGTTGCTCAAGTGCTCGACCAAGAACGTCGTAGCGGGTGTAGGTAATACGATCATCTGCGGCGGTGTTGGCGTCGCCGATCTGGTTACTGCGACTGGCCTTGGCATTGAGGTCGTAATCGACGCGGGTAATGCCTTGGGCGTTTTGCTGCTGGGTAACCCTCCCGGCCTGGTCATAGACATAACCGGCTTGCAGGTAGCCATTCAACAACTGGCTGGTCACTTCGCCGAAACGGTTGTACACCGCTGAGTTGATAGTGGTTTTCTGAGTGTTGTCGGCGGCCGTGTACCAGTCGGTGGTGGACAGCTGTTGGCCCATCACATCGTAGGTGTAGCCACGGCGGATGGTCTGTGTGCGGGTGAGCGCAGCGCCGCCAACAGTCCAGCCACTCAAGGTCACGTTGATCTGGCGACTTTCTTCCACACGCCGACCGGCCGCGTCGACCTTGTAGGACTGCGCCGAACCACTGGCGTCGATGCTTTGAACTTCGTAGCCCGCCGCATCAAAACGGGAGCGTGTGACACGGGTTACGCCGGCCTGTTGATTGCCTGCCGAATCGACCCCGGCACTTTCGGTTTCGCTCACTACTTGGCCGAAGGCATTGAGTGCATAGGTGGTAGTGGGTGACGCATAGACGAAACCGGCGGCAAAGGGATCCACTGCGCCGTTTTTCGCCGTGGCTCGGGCCGGTTCGACCAGCCGCACGGTCTGCCCCAGGGAATTGTATTCGGTTGAGGTGACGTTACCGGCAGCGTCCACCACTGCCCGCACGTTGCCCACGCCGTCGTAGTACATCTGGCTGACCAACTGGTTGCCGACTACCGCCACCGCCGAGACCGCACCTGACTGGCTATTTATAATCTGTTGCCAGTAACGCACGCCTTCCTGGGTCACCTGGCTCAAGCGCCCCATGGCGTCGTATTCGAAACGTGTGCTGCGATCGTTGACACTGGCCAACGGAGGGCTCGGCGGAGTGCTCTCGTCCCAGCCGCTCAGGCCATTGGCGTACTCGACCTGGCGACTGACCTTGCCCAGCACGTTGTATTCCATGCGGGTGTAGTTGCCCTGGCCATCGACACTGCCGATGCGTTGCCCGGCCAGGTCGTAGTAGTACACATTGCTGGCGCCGCTCTGCACGGTCACGCCGCTGGCGTTTCGCGCGATCAGGGTTTCACGCACCAATTGGCCTAAGGCGTTGTAACTGTAAACCGTAGTCGGCGAGGCGGTGATCAAGGTCGACGTGGCAACGTTGCCAGTGAAGGTGTAGACACTGACGGCGTCCTGTTGCACTGCGGTCTTGCGTCCCAAGGCGTCGTAGGTGGTGATCAGTGTTCGGTCTTGTGAGGCATTGGGTATCAGCGTTGAGCTGTTCAGGTCGCTGGCCGTGTAATAACCAGCTGTCGGCACGGGTGCCGTCAAAGCAGTGGCATACCGCTTGGTGGTCAGGCGATTGCCTTGGGCATCATAGGTGTAGGCCGTCACGCCCTTGAGCGGATCAATATCATGGGTCAGTCGGCCGAGGGTGTCGTAGACCTTGTAGCTGTCGACGAAGTCAGTCCCCGGCGCGCCAGTGTTGTTGACCCGAACACGATTGCGCACGGCATTACCGAGCGCGTCGTAGGTCACGTCCGTGGTGACCTGCAGCGTATTGGCCGTGCCGTCCGAGGCTTGCTGATAAGCACCGGTGACCTTGTTGTACCAGCCCGGCGCAGTGATCTGCACTTGATGGCCGACAGCGTCGTAGGCATACCCGGTGGTCCTTGCCTGGCTCAGGTCATCGCCAGCCGGATCAGCAGCCAATGCGCTGCGCAAGCGTCCCGCCGTTCGGCTGGTGACGTTACTCAACGCATCGTAGGTAATGCGGGTGACCTGCAGTACCGAGCGAGTACTGACCACCCCATTGATATCAATGCTCGACACGGCAACCGCGGGGGTGATTTCTTCTACCAGCCGGTTCACGTTGTCGTAGCGGTAGTTCCACACCGAACCGTTTTTGTTGGTTAAGGTGGTCCGATTGCCCACGGCATCGTACGTGTAGGATTCGGTCTTGCCGGCGGCGTCGGTGACACTGCTGAGCTGCCCGGCGGCGTCGTATACCGAGCGCGTGGTGTACGTCAGCGCGCCCAGGTTAGTCAGCGCGGCAGTCACGCCCTCAAAGGTGCGCGGTGTGCCCGCCGGCATTGCCTTGTCGTAAAGGCGGCTTTCAGTGATACGTCCCTGTTGGTCATACAGCGTTTCTGTAACCTGGTTCAGTGCATCGATGGTCACCCGCACTCGACCCATCTGATCGTAGAGATAGGTGGTGACCTGGTCCTTGGCGCTGGCGCCTGCCGCAACGCTGGCCGGCGAGTTGCCCAAGGCGGCCAGCGCGCTGGCACTCAGCGCGGTGGCGAAACGAGTAGTGCTGGCCAGGCGACCATCCGGATCATAGGTACTGCGGGTGACACCGCCGAGAGCATCCACTGTGTCAGTCACGCGCCCGGCATTGTCATAGACGTACCAGGTACTGTTGACACCCGGATCCAGCTTGCGAGTCACCTGGTCATTGGCGTTGTAGAAATATTGCGTAGTGAGGTTGTACCCGTTTGGATCAAGTCGTTCAGCGGTGCGACGGCCCAGGTTATCGAATACATACAGAACGATCTGCTGATTCGGATTGGCGGTGGTGCCGCGTGCCACCTGGACCTGTCGACCAAAGCCGTCATAGGTGTAGGTGGTCGTCAGCTTGAGGCCGTTCGGGTCTTGCACCACCGTCAGCAATTGACCCTTGCGGTCGTAGGCGTAGTCAGTGACGCGTTGACCCGCCTCGGTCATACGCACTTTGCGCCCCTGCCCATCAAACGCATATTGGGTCACAACCCCGGCAGCGTCGGTACGACTGATCATGCGATTCGCAGCATCGTAGCCATAGATCGTCACCCGGCCCACTGCATCAGTCACGCTCAGCAGATGTCCGGCGACATCGTAAGTATTTGTGTTGGTACGACCCAGACCATCGGTACTGGCGATCTGTTGGCCGTTTTTGTCATAGCTGAAGGCCTGGGTACGGCCTTTGCTGTCGGTGATCGTCAGTGTTTCACCGTGACGATTACGCACGGTAGTCATGGCCAGGCCATCCGGCGTGGTCACCACCAACGTGCGCGTGCTGTCGTTGTAGCTATAGGTCGTGATCAGCCCACGCGCGTCCATCTGGCGCAAGACACGGCCAAAGGCGTCATATTCACGGCCCTGGGTCTGGCTGAGGGGATTGCTTTCAACGATCACGCGACCATTGTCCAGGTAGCTGGTGCTGTTGATCTGCCCTCGCCCATCGATCCTGTTGATCACCCGTCCGAAGGCGTCATAGGAGACTCCGGAGGTGCGCGATAAACCGCCGACGTCCTCTTCCTTGCCAATCAGTTCACCACGCCGGTTATAAGCCAGGCTTTCGCGAATCGTGGTGCCACTGGTGCTGGTACGCAGGCTGCCAACCTGCTCGCCAAACAGGTTGTAGGCGTAGCCAACGGTATTGCCCAGCGCATCGGAACTGCCGGCCAGCGTGCCGGAGGTGGTGTAGGCGTAGAAGCTGCGGTTATCGGTGTTGGCATCACGAATCGCCTGAACCAGTGCATTGACCTGCACCGTCAACAAACCGCCCGACAACGTAGCGGTGTTGGCCGTACTGAGTCGGTTTGTCAGGGTCGCGCGCTCGCTGACATCGCCGAAAGCGGTATAGCGGGTTTCGCTGACTTCGCCCAGGGCGTTGATTACATGGGTCAAACGTCCTGCCGCATCGTAGTAGGACAGTGTCCGGTTGCCCAATGCATCGCTGGCGCTGGCGACGCGGCCGGCGGCGTCGTAACGATAGGTCAGACCATATTGCGCATAAACGGCGGCCACTTGGGCGTCGGTCATGCCGACCGTAATGCGACCCGACGCCTCGCCCAGCAGTTTGCCGATGGTTTGCCCGAAGGCGTCATAACGGGTGAGTACACTGCGAGCCTCGGGTGTACCTTGAGCCCGGGTTTCGCGCACCAGGCGTCCTGCCGCGTCATATTCATAGGCGGTCACCGTACCGTCGGTCGCCGTACGCTGGGCCACTCGCCCCTGGCCGTCAAAAGCGGTGGTACTGGTTTGCCGCGCACTGCCGGACACCGCGGCCTTGAGCGTGGCGAACCCTGTATTGCTGTTGACCGCGGCGGTATAGGCTGCTGCGTATCGAACGGTTTGCTGGGTGTTGGTGGCTTCGTCGAACACAGTCTCAGTGACAAACTGCTGCTCATCGAGGCTGCCGACCTGCCTGCCGGCCGCATCATAGAAATACCAGGTCGACAGGCTGCCACCTTCACTTGGCCTCAGTTGATCGAGTGTGCCTGATTCGCGGTTGGCGGCGGCGGTCACTGCGGCATAACGAAGGGTCTGGACCAGTCGGCCAGCGGCGTCATAACGATTTTCCCGCAGGTAGCCTTCAGCATCCAACTGCCCGGTCTGATGTCCACTGGCATCGTAGAAAAACCGTGTGATTCGATCCCCGGCCTGCTGCCGCACCAACTGCCCAAGGCCGTCGTAGCTGAGGGTCGTCACCAACCCCGCGGGTGTGGTGGTGGTACTCAGGCGCCCTGCGGAATCGTAGGTGAAAGAGGTGACTCGATCATCAGCGTTAGCCGGGGGCCGAACCTGCGTCACTTGGGTGACCAACACAGTTGTGCCGTCATACCCGCCAGTGGTATCGATCAAGGTAGCGTAGCGTTTTTCCTGGATCCGCTGCCCCGAGGCGTTGTAGACAAACTCAGTGACGGCTCCCAAGCCGTTGATCTGCGCACTGACCCGTCCCGCCTCGTCATACAGCACATAGGAGCGCACGCCCGTGGCGTCCTGGACCATGGTTTGCCGGCCAGCCGCGTCATACACATACAGCGTCGAGCGCGGTGTGGCGTTGGCGGCGGTTTCGCTTTGTGTGATCAACCGACCCCAGGTGTCGTAGGACTGGCTGATGGTCAGCCCTGCGCTGTTGGTCGTCGTGACTGTACGATTGAGGCCGTTATAGACCGTTGCACGTGTACCGGATGCATCAGTCTGACTGAGTACTCGGCCCATGCCGTCATACACAATGGAGGTGAGCACGGCCTTCGCGCTTCTATCAGCTCCACGCACAGCAAGGGTCTGGAGTAACTGGCCGTGTTCACTGTAAATAAACTCGGTAACGTTCGCGGCACTCTCCAGCAGGCCCGCGCCATTGGCAGCCACAGCGGCATACACCACACGACGGTTCAGGTTGCCGCGATAGTCATAGCTCAGTTCGGTCAGCGTCGAACGTGTTTTGTCCCTTGCGGCCGCCCATGTGATCAGCGACGACTCGGACAACACGTCGGCAGGCGCCAGCCCTGACACCGCAAACTGCGCATCACCGTAACTGACTTCCTGCGTACGCAGGCCGCTGGCGTTATAGCGGTACTCCACCACCTGGCCAGTACCATCCACGGCAAATCGCAGGCGGTTGTTACTGTCATAGGCGTAACGCGTGACCTGGGCACTGCTCGCAGGCGGTTCGGTCCAGCCGGTGCCGTTGCGGGTCGCAGGCACGCGATAGCGCACTTCGTTGAGCAATTGGTTATCGGCGTTGTAGCTGCGTGTGATCGTGTTACCTGCGCTGTCACGCTCCAGCACCCGATTACCATTGGCATCGTAGCCATAGCTCACCGAGTTGCCGCGACCGTCGACGACCTGGAGCACATTACCGTCGGCGTCGTAGCTGTAGCGCGTGGACAGACGCTGGCCGTTGACTGCCGGCGTGCGTACCTCGATCAGTTGATCCTGAGTGTCGTAGTAATAACTCCACTGTTGCCCAAGCCCGTTGAGCACATCGGTGCGACGGTTGGCTGTGTCATAGCTAAAACGTGTAATTCCAGACGCGTCACTGACGATGCTGACACGATAATCGGCCCCCACTTGTTCGTAGCCGAAATTCACGGTGGTGCCATCGCTCTGCGTGACGCTGGCAATGTAGAAACTCGACTCCACGTACGTATAGGACGTGGTGTAGACCTTGCCATCGGCGATGCTGTTGTCTTGCGGGCTCAGGTCAGTGCTGACGCTGGTCAGGCGGCCCAGGCCGTCATAGGTGTAATACACCTGGCGCGTCAGTGCCTCACCTGCCGAACGCCGCGTGTCCAGGCGCTCCAGCTTGCCGGCGGCGTTATAGTTAAGCACCAGCTCCTGACCCGAACTGTCTTTGACGCTGCTCAAACGCCCCTGGACGTCATAGCTGTAGCTGATCTGGGTGCCATTGGCATCGGTAGTGGATACCAGTTGGCCATTCCAGTTGTAACGTTCAGTGGTGCGTCGTGAACCATCGGTCCATACCACTTGCCCTGCGAGGTCGTCCCACGTGAGGGTGTCATGCGCGCCATCACCTTCGGTGGACTGATAGCGTGTTCCGTCCCAGCGATAGACCGCTTTGTGACCATCGCCGGTGATGCGGACCATCTGACTGCCGGCAGTATTCAAGGTGCCCACTAACGTCAGGCTGCGCTCGGCATCCCAGCGCCAGCCATCGGCGTCTGCGTCGCTGAAATCACCTCGGGTGTTGTAAGTCCGGGTATGCAGAAGATCCTGGCCAAGACCGGACAATTGCTCATCGGTAAAACGCAGGACCAGGTTGCCATTGCTGATATTGACCAACGCTTGGCCGCCAGCCTGGCCGAGGTTGCCCTGGCCGGGCGAACCGCTGCCACCCAGCGAGTTGAGCGAGGTATTGAACAGACCCAATCCATTGCCAGCAACGATCGCTACCATTTCCTTGACTCCCCCGCCCCAACTGAACCGGCCTTGCGGTTCAAGACAATTGGGCTGTCCGCGAGCGCGGTAAATCAGCCCCTCTGTCAGTCCTTATGCGTCGATTTCGAGGATTGTTTAGGGCGGGTGCAAATTTTTTTATTTCGCCAGGAAATTGCGCGGTTCCCCATGACAGCGAGCCAGTGACGAGGCAATAATTCAGCCCACCGTTACCCATGCCCCAGGGAAGGATTGATCGATGAGCACTGACGGCATCCTCGCCGAACAACAGCGCCTGGCAAGGCTACTGACATTTCTTGACCACGACCCAGGCAACCTGACACTGATTTGCGACGCTATGGGCAAGGCGATCGCGCTGGGTGACCTGGCTATCGGTCAACAATTGATCGAGCATGTAAAGATCCACGGTATCGAGGATGCCAGGGTGTTCGCCAACGGCACTCACTTGCTGCTACAGGCGGGCGACTACTCGGCAGCCGCCGCCTTTGGAGACAAGGCAATCGCGGCTGGCCTCAATGATCCTGCCGTCGTCTTCAACACCGCGCTGGGGCATTTCCACAGTGCCGATTTCAGCGCTGCCGACACCCTACTTGCCCATCTGACCCCGCACGCCGATTGCCCCGCCGCGACCTTGCTGATGCATGCCCGTGCCCTGCATCAACTGGAAGAAACCGAAGCGGCCGAAGCCCTGGTGCTTCGAGCACAACAACTTGAGCCCCACAACGTCGACATTCGCGGCTTGCTGGCACTCCTGTTGTACGAAAACGACAATCTTGCCCAGGCGCTCAGCACTGCTCATGAAACCCTGGCCATTGACCCGGACCAACGCGACGCATTGATCGCGTGCGCCACGGTGCAATTCGAGCAACACAACGTAGCAGCGTCTCGCAAGGCGTGGCTGCATACCCTCAAGGCCTATCCGGACTGTGGCCGAGCCTGGTCGGGGCTAGGCCTGTTGGAATTCGGTGAGCTTGAATTCGACCTGGCTGAAAGTCACCTCAAGAGCGCCGTCCAGTTCATGCCTCACCATATCGGCACTTGGCACCTGCTGGCCTGGATTTACATCCTGCGCAACGACAACGCTCAAGCACGCGCGGCGCTGGAGCAGTCCTACGCCCTGGACCGCAGCTTTGGAGATACCCACGGCGGGCTGGCGGTGGTGGATATCCTCGAAGGCCACTCGGACAGAGCACGCATCGGCATCCGCAAAGCGCTACGTCTCAAGCCCGACAGTCTGGCGGCCCACTACGCACAGGCACTCCTTCTGCAGCAGGCCGGCCAAACAGATGAAGCCAGGCAACTGATCGATGGTCTCCTGGAGAAAAACCGCCCAGGCAGTGAAATCACTGGCCGTACGCTGGTCAACCAATGGCTGCAACGTCACCAGCAAGGCACAACGCCGCCCAATCCCGGCCAACATTGAAGTCATCCCTTATGGAGCCCCAACCATGCTGGACGCAACCGAATACCTGCACCTGGCCATTCACGCCAGCAAGGACGGCAATCACCACGCCGCCCTGAACTACCTCAATACCGCACTGGAACAACAGCCAGACAATGCTGCCGCGCGTTATTTCCTGGCGGCCGAACACGCGGAACTCGGGCTGCTGGATCGTGCGCACGCCGGCATGACCCAAGCCCTGGAACTTGATCCCCAGATGGATATCGCTCGCTTCCAACTCGGGCTGCTGAACCTGCAATTGCAACAGGTCGAACAGGCCCGCACAGCCTTTGATTACCTGCAACACCGCACACAAGACCTCAGCCTGAAATGGTTCGCCAGCGCCTATCTGGATATGCTCAATGAGCAGCCAAGGAACGCCGTCGAGAAGCTGAAAAGCGGCATTGCCGACTGTACCAACCCCGCATTGAAAGCGGACATGACGCGTGTACTGTCCAGCCTCGCAGATACCGCCGTTGCCCCCAAAAACGATACACTCGCCCTGCCAGGCGTGTTCCTGGGCGCTTACCGTGACAACCTCGAGACCCCGTGACAATGAGCAAGATCGACCCCACTCGACTTTCCCGCGTCCTGGCCGCCCTGGCTAGACCCAAGGAACCGGTGACGTCGAGCGCTTTCACCCAGGCTGCTCCCGGCAAAAGCCAGAATGCCGGCAAGAGCCTGGAGACGCTGAAAACACGCTTGCATGGCCGCATCAAGGCTTTACAGCCAGATGCGGAAGGTTTTCGTGATGCCGCACCGGTCGTCACGATTCAGGAAATTTTATGCTGGGAGTTTGGTGATGGGATTCTTGAGCACAGTGATTTCAAGCAGATCGCGCAACAGGTGACGCAAACCATGATGAGCGAACCAAAACTGGAGAAAACGATCCGCACGATTATTGATGAGGCCCTGTCGGGAAAATAAGACCGGGCATTTTGGCAAGTCATTCACCTCCCCATACCGCCATAAAAACTACGTGCGCGCAGCCAGCAGAACACCCATTGTCTTGCTCATAAACTCTGGGCTTCTTTCATTTATCTTACTTGCAATATAGGCCACAGCGTCCTTGGTTGGCTTATCTGACTCGCGCAACGCTTTCACAATGATTTCCCGCGCGGCATCACTATTCAGCACGCGCAGCAAAACAATGGATGCCCACTCGGGATTACTGGCCACGATCGTGGGATAGACAGCCAGCAAGTCTGCAACATACGCATCCAACGGTGCCGCTTCTGCCGCGTGGATAATGGAAAACATGCATTCATGATGTGGGCAGCCGTCATCTAAAAGCGGAAGAAGGAATTTTGCCGCTGAGGGTTCGCCGAGTTGGCTTAATTCAAACACCCCCTCATCCACTACTTTCGCCATATCAGCGGGCCTGTTTGAAATCACCTCGCTCAGTCGATCAATTATGTTTACAAAGGAGTTCGACGGCATCAATCCGGCCTCTTGAATATTTCTGGAAATTTGACCTTGTTCTGCTTTATCAGATCCTGCAGCTGATCCCTTATAAAACCGTCATATAGTCCGTCTTTTTTATAAATTTGTCTAGCATCCCATACGCCCTCGGCCAGTGCCTTACGCGACGTCATATTACTATCAGCCGTGTTGCCATAGGTAAATGTTTCCCTGTGCCGCCCGCCGACGCCTGGGTGAGGCTGTTCCATATTAATAGCGATGCCCTCATCTCGCGGAACGTCATGTTCTGCCATGTGTTTGGCCGAAGGTATATGGTGCGGCGTAATATTGTCCCCCACCGACCCTGCATTGATAAGCGCGCCATAACTCGCCACGTCTCCTTCGGTGGGAAGCAGCGTCTTATCATTGCTATATGTTTTTCTTTGAACACTCTTGATATAGGTCGCGTTTGCCGCACCAATACCGTCCTTGACCTTACCCATAATCATATTGGCCGAAAAGAACGTACCTTCCGCTGCAATCGAGGCAGCATCAGGCCTTAGTCCTTTTGACTGGTAGAAATCACTCAACCAACGCTGCGCCAGTTCCTGGCCTTGCTCCAGGTACTCTCCAATTGTATGGGAGACCACAATATCAAGTGTCGCCTTCGCCGGCCCCGCCATGCCATACATAATCGCCTGGGCAGCAAACCCGACGACCTTACTTGCAAGTTCGTGCTGTTGTGCAAACTCGCCAAGTGCCAACTCTGCGTTATGAATAGGCGGAAACGCTCTGTTCGCAAAATTGACCAGCGAACTTGAACTCTCACCCACCCCATCAACCACGAGTAATGGCTTACCCATATCCGCCGTAGTAATAATGACGCCATTCTCGAGATGAAATGACATCTGGTCATTCTCAAGAACTTCCTGCCTGGTCAAGGCTGCACCACGCACACCACTATTAAGGATCAACGCTATTTCTTCGCTTGTCGCCCCGGAACTTACCAGCCCCCTGATAACATTCAACGTGTGCGGTGATGCGGTTTGAATATTCCCACTGGCATCTATCGTATAGTCAATTTTTGCCGCGCTCATCGCTTCTTGCATTATTGCCTTGACGCCCGACTCTCCGATTTTGTGCGCCACATAGTTGGCGAATGAATTGCCAAACGCATCAACGGCTACTTGCCCATAGTTGGGTTTATCGCCACCAAACCATTTATCGGTGATGACCGCCGAGGATAAAGCGCCCGCTTGAGCCCTGAAAACAGCATCGGAAAAATCATTGCCGCCGCCAACACTCCCCCCGATGACAGAGCCTACCGCTGAGGCGGCTACGCTTTTCCAATTGAATGATGCGTCCAACCCCACGACTCTGTTAGCCGCATAGTTGCTGGCTTTTAAGGGGACGATCTGGGGTACAGGTCAGTTCGATAATAGGTAGTACATTTATGGCGCGCACTACAACTCCTCTATCTGACGCAGCTTGTCGCGCAGCGAAACCGCGAGACCGCGCCTATAACCTTGTTGATGGAGAAGGACTCTCTTAGTGCAAGCCAATGGTCGGAAAGCTTGCGAGATGTCTAAAGAATCCGGGAGGATTCACAAAGCCTGGACACGTGAATAAAACGCTGTCCTAACCAAGCCTCAATCGTCCATCAGCCCCGCGAAAGGACGTTCAACCTAACCCAGGTCGAGCAGCAAAACGACCTATCGAAGGAACTTTCCTGATGGAGCTCAGACAGCTTCAATACCTTCTTAAGATCGCTGAACACAGAAGCTTGAGCCGGGCTGCTGCTGAGCTTGGCCTGGGGGTTTCTGCCTTAAGCCAGCAAGTCAGTAAGCTGGAAAATGAACTGAGTACTCGGTTACTCAATCGCACGACCACTGGCGTGACACCGACCAGCGCCGGCATGGCGTTTCTTCACCATGCGCAACTTGCGGTAAGGCAGATAGGTAATGCGGTACATGCCGCTCAGCGAGGTCGCATGAGCGGATACGTCAGTGTGGGCCTGCCACCCACTACGGCCAGCGTTCTGGCGTTGCCTCTGATCGAGCGCATGCGCACCCGCTACCCTGACATTCAGCTGCACTTAGTGGAGATGTTATCCGGCCATCTCGCGAGCCAGCTTAACGCTCGGCAGTTAGATCTGGCGGTTGTGTTCCAAGCCGATGCCGGAAGGCGATGGCACGTCACTCCGTTGCTCGACGAAAAGCTGTTTGTCATAGCAGTCCCGACTCTGCTTGATATCCCTGAAGGCGATACCGTGCAAATTGGTCAACTCGGGCATGTACCTCTGGTTATGCCCAGTGCACAGCACGGATTACGCACTGGCATAATCACAGCGTTTGAGCGCAGTGAGACCGTCCCTCACATCGTGATGGAGATCGATGGGCTAGCGACGCTGATGCAAGCAGTCAAAGCTGGACATGCGGCGACAATACAGCCAGGTGCCGCCGCCGCTCGCTTAGGGGATGCAGAACTTCGCATGGTCGAAATCTCTGACGACCATGTGGGGCGCCGCAACTTCCTAGCCAGCCTTTCGGACGACGAGCTGTCCCCTGCTGCGTTAGCCACGCGCGTGGTTCTTCTTGAGGTCAGCCGTGAGCTAGTGAATATGCACCTTTGGCCGGGGGCTAGCCTTCAACTGCCAGAGGCTCTTCATCAGGTAGGCCTTTAGTAAAAGTAAAGGCCCTGCTGCTAGCACGTTCTTTCGACCACTCAGACCTCGCATTAATCTTCGCTCACTCACAAGGAGCACCGTGCTCCAGCCGGTTGTAGAGTCGAGTCGAGGAAAATAACAATGATCGATGTGTTAGTCATCGGAGGTGGTAATGCCGCCTTATGCGCTGCGCTGATGGCGCGGGAGGCTGGTGCGAGCGTCATGCTTCTGGAAGGCTCGCCCAGGATTTGGCGGGGTGGCAATTCGCAGCACACACGTAACCTTCGGTGTATGCATGATGCGCCGCAAGACGTTCTAGTAGACGCCTACCCAGAGGAAGAGTACTGGCAGGATTTGCTGAAGGTCACCGGCGGGATCACGAATGAAAAACTTGCCCGAATCACGATCCTTGCATCTTCCAACTGCCGAGACTGGATGCGCTCCCACGGCGTTCACTTCCAGGCGCCGCTCTCCGGCGCTCTCCATGTTGCAAGGACAAATGCCTTTTTCATGGGCGGTGGCAAAGCCTTGGTCAATGCTTATTTCCGAAGCGCTGAGCGAATAGGCGTTCAGATTCGCTATAACGCCCAGGTCACCGATATCGAGCTCAAGGACGGAAAGTTCATTGCTGCACATCTCCCTGAACGCGTGGTGGATGACGAGCATCTGCCGGCTGAACGGATCGAGGCCAAGTCCTGTGTGCTCGCTGCTGGCGGTTTTGAATCCAACCGTGAATGGTTGCGAGAAGCCTGGGGCCAGAACGAACGGGGTGAATGGCCCTCCGATAACTTTTTGATTCGCGGCACGCGTTTCAATACCGGAGTGCTGCTTAAACGCATGATAGCGCTGGGCGCGGATGTCATCGGTGACCCGACTCAAGCCCACATGGTTGCGATTGATGCGCGGGCTCCTCTCTACGATGGAGGGATATGCACCCGTATCGACTGTGTGTCTCTTGGGGTCGTAGTCAATCGGGAAGGTGAGCGCTTCTACGATGAAGGCGAGGATTTCTGGCCCAAACGTTATGCCATCTGGGGTCGACTGGTCGCAGGGCAGCCCGGTCAGCAAGCGTATTCAATCATCGACCAGCAAGCTATAGGCAGATTCATGCCACCTGTGTTTCCAGGCACCACCGCTAACACACTGGCAGAGCTTGCCCGGAAACTAAACCTGCCCGTCGAGACCTTCGTTAAGACGGTGGAAGATTTCAATCAGGCATGCCAGGCAGGGACATTCGATCATACCGCGCTCGATGACTGCCACACTGAGGGCCTGACCCCTGCGAAGACTCACTGGGCGCGCCCTCTAGTTAACCCCCCTTTCTATGCATATCCGCTCAAGCCGGGGGTTACGTTCACATACTTGGGACTGGCGACTGACGAAACCTCTGCCGTTCATTTCAACGGCAAGCCTAGCCCCAACTTGTTCGTCGCAGGGGAGATGATGGCCGGGAACGTACTGGGAAAAGGTTACACAGCCGGGATTGGCATGGCCATCGGCACTGCTTTCGGTCGCGTTGCCGGGATCCAAGCCGCAGCCAGCGCAGACATTGCTTCCAAATCAGAGACAGGGGGATCTCGATATGCAGCTTTATGATCCCAAAACTGCCAACCCGTTGATTCCGGTTCTAAATGTCGATGAGACTGAAGTTCAGCGACAAATGACCATTTGCAACTCGTGCCGTTATTGCGAAGGGTTTTGTGCAGTTTTTCCAGCCATGACGCGCCGCCTGGCGTTCGGGCAAGCAGACATCCATTACTTGGCCAACTTGTGTCACAACTGCGGCGCATGCTTGCATTCTTGTCAGTACGCAGCCCCGCACGAGTTTGCGGTCAATGTTCCCAAAGCCATGGCCAAGGTGAGGGTCGATACCTATGGGGAATACGCATGGCCTAGACCATTTGGCCAGCTTTATCAGCGTAATGGGCTGACCCTCGCTGTAGCCTCGGGTATTGGCCTGGCGCTGTTTTTGTGTCTGACGCTGGCCATCATGGGCAACCTGTTCCGTGAAATGCCGGGCGGTAATTTCTACGGCATTTTCCCTCATAACACCCTTGCATTGATGTTTGGCAGCGTGTTTGGTTTCTCCATATTGGCGTTAGGGATTGGCGTGAGGCGTTTCTGGAAAAATGTGTCACCCGCCCAAGTTCCTACTTCCCTGAAGGCATCGGCAGCCATCGAGGCGACAGCCAATGTCGCTAAGCTCAAGTACCTGGACGGCGGTCATGGTGAGGGGTGCAACAACGCCGATGACAAATTCACGCTCTGGCGACGTCGCTTCCACCACTTCACGTTCTATGGCTTCCTGTTGTGCTTTGCAGCCACTTGTGTGGCCACGCTGTTCCACTACTTCCTCAACTGGTCCGCACCCTACCCTCTCTTCAGCCTTCCAGTGATTCTCGGCGTACTAGGCGGCATTGGGTTGTTGGTGGGTCCTGCAGGCTTGTTGTGGTTGAACTTCCGGCGTGATCCCGAACACGGCGATGCGAACCAAAGGCCCATGGACCGTGGTTTCATAGCCCTGCTGTTTCTGGTCAGCCTTAGCGGTCTGGCGTTGCTAGCCTGGCGGGAGTTTCCAGCCATGCCGCTGCTGCTGGCGATCCATTTAGGATTCGTTATGGCCTTCTTCCTGACGATGCCTTACAGCAAATTCGCCCATGGGATTTTTCGATGTGCGGCGCTGCTTAAGTTCTCAATCGAGAAACGCCAACCAAATCCTATCAACGCCGGGAGCGATTGAATCCGGCCTTCACGATTAGAACTCGTTTTTTCACAGAAATAACTAATGCAAGGAGACGAAATTGAAAACTCTCGAGTTTCTCACCCATGTTCGTAGCAGCTGAAGCCAACGATGCCGGCGGCCTGGCGGTGGGGGACGATAAATGTAAGGTCTCAGTAAATACACCGCTGAGTGAGCTGCAGCCGCCGGCAACAACCTGGTGAGTCAAAATGAGTAGGTCTAGATAGACTGACAGGCATTGACGGTCGTTCTAAACATCGGCAGGTCAACGGCGCCAACGGTGGTTAGGCACGCGGCGGACCTAGCTCTCAATAGTTACTTATTGCGCAGGAAACGCTCGAGCACATTGTTGGTGATCATCACGGTGTAGATGTCTGCCTGCATGAGCCCATGCACCCATTCGCAGGTGGCGGCGGTAAACACCTCGCCTCGACCTTTGTGGAAGTGCACCACCATGCCGGCCCCGCGGCTATGCATATCGATGCTGGCGTCGCTGAGGTCGGGCGCCAGGATGGAAGCACGAAACCGGGCATCGCCATCGCCGAGCATGAATGAGTAGGCATCCTCGGACCGGCCATGCTCGGCATTGGTCGCCCAGCCCATGGCGAGGATTTGCAATCCGCAGGGCGCCCCGTCTGTGTAGAGCGGTTCCGGGAGGCCGTCGACGAAGGTGTATTCCAGGCCATCCACCTCATAGCCGAAGATGTTGGCTTCGTCCGCGAACATATCCGCGTAGCCGAGGCCCGTCCCCTGGAACGCCCAGTGCTTGGGCCTGAAGACTGTGTAGCCGCGCGGGCTGCGCGGCGCCATGCCTCCAAAGCTGGCGTAAATCCCTCGCAGAGCATTCACCCCGAACGTCGTTGCCCCGGGGTGATTCACCCTCGGATCTTCCCAGGCCCCCGTTAGCCGATGAGGCTCGGTAGCGGCCACAGGATCGAACGCACCGGCATCGTACTTGTAGGCCACCTGCCGCCGGCCTTCATCCTCCAGGCGAATCTGCCACATGAAATTGCCGGCGAAGCGCGCGACCTTGCCGCCCTCCTCGACAAAGGCGTCGACATGGTCGCGCATTTCCCGCGTCCAGTACTCGTCGTGCCCGATGAAGACGGCGCAGGCGTAGCCCTCAAGCGCGTGGGGGTCGTGATGCAAATCGTCCTGGGTCACGATCTGCACCGTATAACCTTGCTGCTCGGCCCAGACTACAAAAGGTCTCTCGAAGGAAGCCCACCCCGCCAGCGCGTAGTACTTGGCGTAGCCGTTAAGGGAGGCCCATTCGATGAACTCATAGCGCGCCGGCCCTGGCGTGCGGGGCCGGGTCGCGTTGACGCAACGTGGCGCATCGGCCGGCAGCCACACCTGCCCTCGCGCCCAGGGGCGCTGTGCCGACAGCAACGGTGAGCGGCCACGTGGCGTGCCGGGATGAACGCCAAAGTAATGATTGGCGCCGCCCCAGTCGTTATAAGCGGCCCACGTCGAGGTGGCCGCGACGAGCACCAAGGCATCGGCACGCTTGCGCAGCGCCTTGACGATAAACAGATGATGCCCGAGGACGCTGTCGTCGCCGTCCCGCACTTCCACTATGTAGCCACCCTGCTCGGCATCCGCCGGAATTGACCATTGCATGAAGACAGGCCATTGGCAGCCATGCTCATAGGCACCTTCGGGTATGGGGTGGAATCGAGCATCAAGGCTGTCGGTGGTATGCAGCGTGCGGGCGATGGCGCCATCACGATAGATCCGCAGCCTCACGTGCGGGCGGTTCGACGACAGATACAGGCAAACCGAATCACCCGGGCCATAGGCGCGCCGGTCCGAATAGCACCAGGCGGCCGCCGGGCCCGACTCGCAAGGGACTTCGACCCAGGTCTCGCGTGCGGCCTGACGTGGGCCCGAAGTCTGGCTGACGGTCACGTTGGCGCCCGGGCGTTCGCCTCGCGCAGCGGTGTTTTTGAGATCTGTGGAATTCATTGAACCGTACTCGTTTGATCGGCTGATTCTGCGGATCGACCAGCCAATGTGGTTACGCTGACTCGAGCGCCAGGCGCCTTGATGTGCGCAAGGTCGATGCCCGCTGTTTCGTCGATAAGAAACCCTGCCAGGACGGTGACGACGCCCAACCCGATCACATAGCTGACGTACAGATAGCCAAGGTCGGCGCCGCTGAGATAGTTGTGTAGATAAGGGGCGGTGCCGCCAAAGATCGCCACTGAAACCGACGAGACCAAACCGACGCCCTGGGCCCGTGCCTGGGTCGGCACCTGCTCGGACAGCACAGCGGGAAAAATCGCCGCGATCAACGACCAGGCGCCCAGCCCCAGCACCTGGGCCAAAAACAGCGTCCAGGGCTCAGTGGTCACCATTATCGAAAGGGGATAGGTCAGCACGATCACGCCCAGGCCCCAGGCGATAACCATGGGCCGGCGCCCTACCCGATCGGACACCATCCCGCAGACCGGCAACCAGCACACACAGAGGAGCTGCGCGAGAAGGCTGGCCACATAGGCACCCGTGGCGTCCATGCCTTGGGCAATCGCCGTCGAAGCGCCGAACGTGACCCACGCGTAGTAAGTGACATTGGCGGCCGCTGCAAGCATGACGATGTTGCGCGCCACCCGTAGCATTTCGCCCTTGGACAGCTTGCGCGGCGGCCGCACCAGACCCTGCTGCTCTACAAATACATGAGACTCCTGGGCGCCACGGCGCAAAAACAGCGCATAAATACCGAGTACTCCACCGATGGCGAAGCCAATCCTCCAGCCGTAGTCACCCATGGCCTGCGCCCCCAGTAGCCAAGTCAGAACTGCCGCCACGGCCGTTGCCGCCATCACGCCCAGCGTCACCCCCACATACACGGAACTGGACCATAAGCCACGGTGCTTGCTTGGGGCGATCTCGGCGACATAGGTGTAGGACACCCCTGTCTCGCCACCATGGGCGAGCCCCTGCATCAGCCGGAAAAACAGCAGCGCGACCGACGCATACAGGCCAATGCTCTGGTAGTCAGGGATAAGCGCGATGCCCAGGCTGCTGATCGCAAGCAGCAGCATGGTGAGCACCATGATGGTCCGGCGCCCCAGTCGGTCGCTCAGCCGGCCAAACAACCAGCCGCCGACAGGGCGTGCGACAAAGCCAACCGCAAACACTGCAAGGGTCGCGAGCATCGCCGAGCGCGCATCGGTCTTGTCGAACAGGTTGCTTGCCAGGTACACCGAAAAGGTGGCGTACAGGGTCCAGTCGAACCATTCGAGCGCGTTGCCGATACCGGCTGCGCGCAACGATTTGAGGCGTCCTTGGTGAGACGTCGTATTGTTCATGGGGTATCTCCTGGTGACGAACGGGATCGAAACGGTTTGGCAAACCGGATCAAAGGTGCAACGCGGGCTTGGGCTGGCGTACGCCCTGGGCAGAAGGGACGCGGACACGCAGCGCAATCAGCAACGCGGCGAGCAGCATCAGCACGGCCGCCGCTACGAATACGCCTGCGCTGCCGCCGAAGCTGAACACTGCACCGCCAGCGGCGGCGCCCGTGGCAATGGCCGACTGCACGGAGGCCACTACCATGCCTCCGGCGCTTTCCGCCTGGTCAGGTACCGCGCTGGCGACCCAGTTCGACCACGCCACCGGCACACCACCAAAGGCCAAGCCCCAGACCGCCAGCAGTAGCGCCTGCCCCGGCAACGAGGCCGGCAACAGCACCAACGCCAGGGCTGCAACGCCGACCAGCGCCGGCATCAACACCAGCGTGGCCAGCGGGTGGCGCTCCAGCAGCCGGCCGGCCAACAGCGTGCCGGCGAAGTTCGCCACGCCAAAACCCAGCAACATCAACGACAGCCCCTGGGGGCCGATGCCAGTCGTCCCTTCAAGGAATGGCCGAACATAAGTGAACATCGCAAAGTGGCCGCTGTGCACCAGCACACAACCGAACATCCCCATGGCGATGCCCGGGCGCTGCAACACCTCGAGCACAGTGCGCAGGCGTGCCGGCCGGCGCGGCGCCAGGCGCGGCAGCGTGAACGACTGGAAAGCCAGGGTCACCATGCCTACCGCCGCCGCGGCAAAGAACGCGCTGCGCCAGCCGTACAGCCCGCCCAGATAGCTGCCCAGCGGCACAGCCACGACCGTGCCGACGGCAATGCCGCTGAAAATGATCGACAGCGCCCGGGGCAACAACGCACTCGGCACCAAGCGCATCGCCACCGCCGCCGCCATGCTCCAGAACCCGCCAAGGGCAATGCCCAGCAAGATGCGCATCACCAACAGCACCGCGAAGCTGGAGGAAACGGCGACCAACAGATTGGAGGCGACCATCAACGTGGAAAAACCCAGCAGCACCCAACGTCGGTCGATGCTGCGGGTCAGGCCGGGCACCAGCAAGCCAGCGAACAGCGCCACCACGGCGGTCACCGTTACCGCCTGGCCAGCCAGCGCTTCGGACACGCCCAGGTCGGCAGACATCAGCGTCAACAAACTGGCCGGAAGATACTCAGCGGTCAGTAATCCGAATACGCCCATTGCCAACGAAAATACTGCCATCCACGCGGGCGTCGCAGGCTCTACGTCCGCACCGACGCCGGAATGGCGGTCGGATAAGGTGTTACATACACAGTCAGTCATTGCACGGATCTCCCAATCTTCATGGCGAGCCGAAGTCTAGGCGCGGGAAGCTGGATGATCTATGATCGTAAATCTCTACTTTTTGACTAAAACACCTGAATGATGCCAGCAGATCAGTTTGCTCTTTCCTCGGACCTCATCAACGAGCTGTTGCGCGGCATGCGCCTGCGTGGCGTCGAATACCGGCGTATCCAGGCAGGTCCAACCTTTGGTTTGAGCTTCGCGGAAAAACCTGGGCACGCCTGGTTCCACTTCATGGCCGTCGGCAATGCCGTGCTACGAATGGAGGACGGCAGCACCTACGCGCTGTCTGCCGGCAACGCCGTGTTCATTTCCCACGGCGCGGCCCACCAACTGTTTTCCGATCCGGACGCGCCTGTTCAAGACATCGACCGCCTGGACGGCGCGCCCTTAGGTGACACCGTCAGCGCGGTGGATACCGGAACCGATGCCAGCCCCACGCCGAGCACTATTTTGTTCAGTGGTTGCATGGAGTTCGAACTGGGCAGCATCCATGGTCTTGGCCGGCTGATGCCGGGACTGATGCTGATTGATGCCGGCGGCCAGCGTTACCCCGGACTGGTGCCGATCCTGACCACCATGGAGCGCGAGGTCGGCGCCGCGCGTATCGGCTTCGCCGGTATCCTCGCGCGGTTGGCCGACGTGGTGGCCGCCATGGTCGTTCGCGGGTGGGTGGAGTGCGCCTGCGGGAATGCCTCTGGCCTGGTCGCCGCCTTGCGCGATCCACGCTTGGCCGGTGCACTGCTGGCGCTCCATCAACAACCGGGCCGCGATTGGACCGTTGCGCAGCTGGCCGAGCACTGCAATACCTCGCGCTCGGCCTTCGCGGACCGCTTTCAAGTGACGATTGGCATGACCCCGCTGCGCTACGTCACCGAACTGCGAATGCGGCTGGCAAGCCAGTGGCTGACGCTCGAAAGGCTGCCGATTGAAGAGGTGGCGCAGCGCTTGGGCTATACCTCCCAGGCCGCTTTCAGCCGCGCATTCAAGCGCATTACGGGCAAGACACCGGGTTTGAGTCGCAAGGTGAGGCCGCACGCTGTTACGTGAAGCCGAGCGCAGGTAGCCGATGATCCTAGCCTTTGACTCATTTACCCCCCGTTACGTCGAGGAATGTACCGGTAACGAAGGATGCCTCCGCGCTCGCCAGCCATAGAATCGCGCGCGCCACTTCCTCCGGCTGACCGCCCCGCCCCATGGGAATCGAGTCCTTGACACGATCCACCCGCCCCGGCTCTCCGCCACTGGCATGCATATCGGTATAGATATGTCCGGGGCGAATACAGTTGACCCGTATCCCTTCCCGAGCCACCTCCTTGGCAAACCCAATGGTGAAAGTCTCCAACGCGCCCTTTGACGCCGCATAGTCGACGTATTCATTGGGGCTGCCGAGGCGCGCCGACGCCGAAGAGACATTGATCACCACCCCGCCCGGGCCGTTGTAGCGGTAAGACATGCGCTTCAACGCCTGCTGGGCACAGAGTATTGGCCCGATGGCATTGACCGCAAAGATGCGCTGCATCCGCTCGAAGCCAAGGTCCTCAAGGCGTGACTGAGGTGCGAGCATCCCGGCATTATTGACCAGTACGTCGATGCGACCGAACGTGCGGTCGATGGCCGCGAACATATCGGCCACCTGTTGGGGGTCCGCACTGTCGGCCCGCATCGCCAACGCCCGGCGCCCCAGTGCTTCTACATCCGCCACCACCGCCAGCGCTGCGGACTCGTTGGCAACGTAGCTGATCGCGACGTCATAACCTCTTTCGGCGGCCAGCCGGGCGGTTGCCGCCCCCACTCCACGACTTCCACCCGTGATTAGAATCAGCGGTGCCTGCGAGACGTTGACCATTCGATATTGCTCCTGAGCCGTTGGCTGTATCAGCCGATGATGAGGGTGCCGCTGGCGATCACTACGCATGCCAGTATCCGGCGTGCGGTAAGCGTCTCGCCGAGGAACACATAGCCGATCAACGCCGCAAACAGCACGCTGGTTTCGCGCAATGCGGATACCGCGCCCAGTGGCGCTTCGTTCATGGCGTAAATGACCATTCCATAGGCGAGCAAAGAGACCAGCCCGCCGACCAACGCGGTCACTGTTCCAGGCCGGACGCGGAACAAGCTGCGGGTGTCGCGCAGGCCGAGGTAGACCACCGGCATCAGCACGCCCCACAGCGCGCACATCCACACCGTGTAGGCAAGCGGCGCACCGGAGAGCCTGGCGCCGATGCCGTCGACCACGCTGTAGGCCGCGATAAAGCCGCCCGTCCCCAGCGCATAGGGCAGGCTGGGAACCGACAGACTGCGCCCTCTGAAAGCCAGCGAAATAATCCCGCCGGACACCAACGCAATACCGAGTAACTCACCAGGCGTGATGCTTTCCCCTGCAAAAACGGCTGCGCCCAAGGTGATCAGCACCGGCGACGATCCACGTGAAATCGGATAGATCTGCCCCAGGTCGCCGACGCGGTAACTGCGCACCAGAAACAGGTTGTAGCCCACATGCAGCAACCCCGACAGCACCGCGTAGCCCCAGCTTTCAATCGCGGGGGGCACCATGAACGCTGCGGCGACGACACTGGCGATGGCGATGGCAATGCACATCACCGTCATGGACCACAGCCGGTCGGCGCCGCTACGCAGCAGCGCATTCCAGCTGGCATGCAGCAGCGCGGCGAAAAGCACGAGGAGGATGAGATGAGTAGGCATGCCCCACTGTAGGCAATCCGGCGCCGGGGCTAAAGCGAAGTCTCCTCAGCGCAGCATGAGCGGATACTCATGACTCACTCATCCGGTCGCTGGACTTTCAGTGCCTCGCTGACCAGCCATTGGCGAAAGCTGGCGATGTGCGGCTGGGATTCGATGCCCTTGGGGCAGACAAAGTAGTAAGCCAATGGCGATGGAAGCGGCACATCAAACAGCCGCACCAAACGGCCATCGCTGATTTCGTTCTCGACATGCCCGCTGCGCACCAATGCAACGCCCTGGCCGAGCAAAGCCGCCTCGACCGTCATGTTGGTATCGCCAAACCTGACGCTTTCCTGGAGCGGCAAATAGGCCAACCCGACGGCTTGAAACCACACCTCCCACTTTGGCACCAGCTCGGCGCCATCCCGAGTCAGGAGCGGGAAATGCAACAAGTCTGCCGGGCTTTGCGGCGTGCCAACGCGCCGCAGCAATTCGGGACTGGCCACGGGAAATACCTGCTCCCCAAACAGGAACTCCGAATGCAGGCCTGGGTAATTGCCCTTGCCGAGCCTGATCGCAACATCAGCCTGGCCGTGAGAGAAGTGGATGATTTTATCCGTGGTGTCCAGCGAGACCAGCAGCTCGGGATGCTGGCGAGACAGACGCGGCAAGCGTGGCAGCAGCCATTTGAGCGCAAAGGAATAGGTGGTGCTGACGCTGAGCCGAACCCGGCCCTTTTGCTCGCGCAGATCACCCAAAGTCGCCTCCAGGCTGATGAAAAACTCCCGCACGATGGGCGCCAGCGCAGCCCCCGCTGCCGTGAGGCGTAACGCCTTGCCACGTTCAAACAGCGGCAGCCCCCAAAGCGCCTCAAGGTGCTTGAGCTGGTGGCTGACCGCGCTTTGAGTCACATGCAGTTCCTGTGCGGCTGCAGTAAACGTCGGGTGGCGGGTGGCAACTTCAAAGGCGCGCAAGGTCGCGGTAGGCGGCAGGTCTCTCATCGGGGCAGGATCCAGCGAGTTATAGGAAAAGCGCATGCATGAACGTTAGCTCATGCAGCAGCTTACTTCACTGTACCCATTTGAATCCTCGTCCTTGTTCAATCCGCGCCTACAGAAGCAGCAGCTTTGGCGAGTTGACCGACGAGAGGACGCCGGCGCCCTCCCCTCGAACACCCTTTGTTCAGGCAGGTTTCACTGCTTGAGCCTTGCTCGCGTTGCCAGGGCGGATTTTGAACCAGATGGCGTACATGGCCGGCAGGAACACCAACGTCATGATGGTGCCGACCAAAGTACCGCCGATCAGTGTGTAGGCCAGCGTGCCCCAAAAAACAGAATGGGTCAGCGGGATGAATGCCAGGATGGCCGCCATCGCCGTCAGCAGTACCGGGCGGGCCCTCTGTACCGTGGCTTCGATGACGGCGTGAAAAGGATCCAGGCCTTCCTGGGCGTTGTGATGGATCTGCCCGATCAGAATCAGCGTGTTGCGCATCAGGATGCCCGACAGCGCGATCAGCCCAACCAGGGCGTTGATACCAAACGGTTGATGAAACATCAGCAGCGTCGGCACCACGCCAATAAGTCCCAGCGGTGCGGTGAAAAACACCATGATCATTGCCGAGATCGAACGCACCTGGACGATGATGATCAGAAGCGTCAGCGCAATCATGATCGGAACCAGCGGCACTATCGCCTGGCCCGCCTTGCCCGACTCCTCGATTGCACCCGCTTGCTCGATCCGATAGCCGGCGGGGAGCGTGTCGATAATCGGCTGCAGTTGCTTGATGATCACACCCGATACATCAGGTGGTTGAAGGCCTTCGTCAATATCGCCACGCACGGTGATCGTCGGTGTACGGTCACGGCGCCTGAGGATCGGATCCTCCATGCGCACATCCACCTCTCCGACCTGGGACAGCGGGATCCGCTGGCCCGCGGCGCCCACCAATGTAAACCCTTCAATCCGCGCAGGGTCCAGACGTATATCGCCTGCGGCGCGCCCAACCACCTGCACTGAACGAATGTCTTCACGAACCGACGTGATCGGCACGCCCGTCAGCAGGAATTGCAACTGCTGGGCGACGGCGCTGGAGGTCAGTCCAACCGCCTGCAAGCGATCCTGATCCAGGCTGAAATGCAGAGTCGGCACCAGAGGGCCCCAGTCGCTGTTGACCGTCCTCATCAACGGACTCGCTTGCATGACCGCGTGTACACGGCCCGCAATCTCGCGCAGCTTCGTCGGGTCAGGCCCCATTACCCTGTAGGCGACGGGATAGGGTGAATACGGACCAAACACAATTTGAGTCGCCCTGACACGGGCCTCGGGGGCGAGCCCGGCAGCGACCGCCTCGCGAAAACGCAGCTTGAGGGTTTCACGTGCCTCCTGGCTGGACGTCAGCACCACGATCTTGGCGAATGACGGATCCGGCAGTTCTGGCGCCATCGCCAGGAAGAAACGCGGCGCGCCCTGCCCGATATAGGCCGTGACGATTTTTGCCTCTTCCTGCTTTTGCAGCCAGGCCTCGACCTTTTTCGCAGTGGCACTGGTCTGCTCGATGGAGGTTCCGTAGGGCATCTGCACCTCGACCATCACCTCGGGACGATCTGACGTCGGGAAGAACTGCTTCTTCACCAGGCCCATGCCCAGGACGGCCACGACAAACAGCGTGATAACCGTGCCAGCCACCAGCCACTTGAGTTCGATGACCCGGGTCAGGACCCGGCGGAAGCGGTTGTAGCGCGGGGTATTGTAGATAGCCGCATGCCCACCCTCTACCTGCTTGATGTCTGGCAGCAACTTCACGCCCAGGTAAGGGGTGAAAGCCACTGCGACAACCCAGGAAGCGATCAGAGCAATGCCCACGATCCAGAACATGTTGCTGGTGTACTCGCCGGCAGTGGACTGGGCGAAACCGTTGGGCATGAAGCCAACCGCCGTTACCAGTGTGCCAGAGAGCATCGGCGCGGCCGTATGACTCCAGGCATACGCGGAGGCTTTGATGCGGTCGTAGCCCTCCTCCATTTTCACGACCATCATTTCGATCGCGATGATCGCGTCATCTACCAGCAACCCGAGCGCCAGGATCAATGAACCGAGGGTAATACGGTCAAAGTTCTTTCCGGTGGCCGCCATCACCACAAACACGATCGCCAGTGTCAATGGCACGGCAGCTGCGACCACGACGCCTACACGCCAGCCCATGCTGAGAAAGCAAACGAGCATCACCACGAGCAGCGCGACAAAAAACTTGACCATGAACTCGCCGACGGCCGAGTCGATGTTGACGGCTTGATCGGTCACCTTGGTCAGCGTCATGCCCAGTGGCATGCCTTCATTGATCCTGGTCGTCTCGGCGTCCAGCGCCTTGCCCAGGTCCAGGCCGTTCCAGCCTTCGCGCATGATGACCCCCAGCAGCAGGGCCTCTTCTCCGTTACTGCGCACCAGAAAGGTTGCCGGGTCTTCGTAACCACGTTCGACAGTGGCCACGTCGGAGAGCTTGAGCGTGCGCCCCTGAACCACAATCGGCGTGTCACGAATCTTCTCCAGCTTATCGAAGGCGCCGTCCAGGCGGAGGAAGACCTGCGGCCCATTTGTTTCAATCGAACCGGCGGGCGTGAGCACGTTTTGATTATTCAGCGCGGCAAAGATGTCCTGAGGCGCAATGCCCAGGGTGGCCAACCGATCATGGGAGAACGAAACAAATATCCGCTCGGCTTGCTCACCGATGATGTTGACCTTCTTCACGCCCGGCACATGCAACAGTTGCTGGCGCAACGACTCAGCATCACGCACCAGCAGCCGCTGCGGCTCGCCTTTGGCTTTGAGGGCGAACAGCGCAAACGTCACGTCCGAATACTCGTCGTTGACCAAGGGCCCGATTACCCCCGCCGGTAGCTTGGTGGCTTCGTCGTCGAGCTTTTTGCGTGCCTGATAAAACTCTTCCTGCACCTGTGAGGGTGGCGTGCGGTCCAACAACGACACCATGGTGAAAGCAAGACCGGGCCGCGTATAGGTTTCCGAGCGGTCGTACCATTTCAATTCCTGCAGGCGTTTTTCAAGTGGCTCTGCGACCTGGTCCTGCATTTCCTGCGCAGTAGCCCCCGGCCAGGCAGTAATGACCGTCAACTGCTTGACCGTAAACGGTGGATCCTCCGCACGCCCCAGTTGGAAGAACGCCAGGGTGCCCGCAACCGCGATCAGAAAGATCAGGAATACGGTAATGGATCGCTCACGAACGGCAATCGCCGAAATATTAAAGCGGCCTTCGCTCATGGATGACTCCCGGCAACATGGGCTTCATCCTGCTGGGGCACTCTCACGTCCTCTCCATCGCGCAGCAGATGGGCGCCTAACGCGACGATCTGCTCACCGACCTTGAGATCGCCTGCCACGCGTGCGGCATCGTCGCTCAATCCCAGCACCTGAACAGGACGCCAGCTCACCTTTGCCGGCGAGCCCGCGATCACCCACACACCGGTGCCATTGCCTGGGTCATAAAGGGCCGCGATGGGGACTTGCAGCGCCTGCCCGTGCGCGGCGCCTTCTGCGATCCGCAGCGTGATCGTCGAACCTATCGGGGCATTGGCCAGCGCGCCCTCAAGCACATACCGCGCCTCAAACGTGCGCGTCACTGGGTCGGCAGAGTCAGAAAGCAGTCTGAGCTTCGCTGTAACAGCCCCTGCGTTACTGCCGTAAAGCGTCGCTTGCGCGCTGGATCCGGCTGCAGGACGCAACGTCTCGGGCAGATGCACGATGGCTTCGCGCTGGCCTGCGCGGGCCAGTCGAACCACGGGCTGCCCCGGGATGACGACTTGCCCGGGCTCCGCGAGTGTTTCCACCACGACACCGTCGGAATCCGCAAATAACACCGCGTAGCCGGAAGCATTGCGGGCAACATCGGCCTGGGCTTGTGCGGCGCTGAGCTGCGCCTTTGCGCTATCCGCTGCGGCCTTGACCTGGTCGTAGGCCGATGCAGAAACAGCCCCTGCGGCGACGAGGTCGCGATATCGCGCCTCGTCATCGGCGGTCTGCCTGGCGCGGGCCCTGGCGGCGGTGACCGACTCTTGCTGCGCTCGCGCCTGCAACCCCAGGTCGATAGGGTCAAGGCGCATAAGCGGCTGACCGCGTTTAACGCTCTGGCCGGTATCGACCAGCCGTTCGAGGATCTTGCCGGAGACCCGAAAGCCGAGATCGCCCTGCACGCGGGCCGCCACTACCCCCGTGAATGAACGTGACGCCTCCGATGAGCCCTCAACCGTTCCGGGTCTTACCAGAGGAGCCTGCGTGCGCGGATCGTCAATGTTGGATGAGTCACCACACGCCGTCAGGACGAGAGGCAACAAGCAGGCTGCAATGGGGATGGGTCGGAGCCGGAGCATAGGTTCCCTTATTGAATAGAAAGAACAGGGATCATATATTCAGACTGGTGACCATTATTGTCAACGGTCACACACGAGATTTCAAACGACACAGAAAGATGCACTACCCCGCTACGTGACCGCTCATAACCTCGTTGCAACAAGACTGGGTTGATGCAGGACCGCATACTCCAAAGCAGCACATGACGGAGATGAACGATATTTTTCAGTCATATCTGAATTTTGCCCAGAGGCCTTAATTGACAGAGAGTGACCATACAGTAATATGGTCACAAATAATGTTCGATTCAAGGAATCTCAATGCGCTCCCTCCGCCCCGCTGCTTTTTTGATCAGCGCCAGCTTGATGACAGGTTGTGCGGTCGGTCCGGACTATCGCCGTCCGGACGCCCCGCTCCCGGACCGTTACCTGGGCCAGTCTTCTGTCGAGCAGAGACCAGGGGCGACGCCTGCCAGCTTCGTCATCTGGTGGGAGGGCTTCGGTGATCCACTGCTCGCCGACTTCGTCGCCAAGGCGCTTGAACAGAACCTCGATCTGGCCCAGGCCCAGGCACGAGTCGCGCAGGCGCGGGCAGGACTAGGCGCCGCCAATGCCGCTTTATTGCCCTCGGGAAACATCAGCGGCCAGGCCGCCCGCGCCTACCAATCAGTCGAGACGCCACTCGGCCAGGTGCTGAACTCAACCCCCGGCTATGATCGCTATGGCAGTTCCTACGAGGCCGACCTCAATGCCAGCTGGGAAGTGGATGTCTTTGGCGGCCTGCGACGCGGACGCGAGGCGGCACTGGCCGAGTACCAAGCTTCCGAGGCAGGCGCCGCGGCCACGCGATTGGCCATCGCCGCACAGACTGCGGATATCTACATCACTGTCCGCGGACTGCAGGCTCGGCTGGACATCGCGAATCGACAAGTCAAAACCCAGCAGGGGCTGCTGGAGAAAGTCCAATTGCTCTACAGCAAGGGACTTGCCGCCAGCCATGAGGTTCGTCAGACCGAGGGGGCTTTAGCACAGGTCCAAGCCACCGTGCCGGCCCTGCAGACCGGTCTGGATGCGGCCATGAATTCACTCGATGTCATGCTCGGCACGCCACCCGGTACTCATCGCACGCAACTTGCCATGGTCGCAAGCATTCCGGCAGCGCCACAGTTAAAGGCCATGGGAACGCCAGCCGATTTACTGCGCCGCAGGCCTGACCTCATTGTGGCCGAGCGCCGCCTTGCCGCCTCAAACGCACGCATCGGGGAGGCGATTGCCGAGTACTACCCTAAGTTCTCTCTGAGCGCATTACTGGGGAGTGCGACGGCTGTATCGGCAGGCAATCTTTTTTCCGGCGGCGCCAGTCAATCGTCGGGCGTACTGGGACTGCGCTGGAGACTCTTCGACTTTGGCCGCATCAACGCCCAAATCGATCAAGCCAAGGGACAGGAAGCCGAATCCCTGGCCGCGTACCGTCAGTCTGTGCTGCGCGCCACCGAGGATGTCGAGAACGCGCTCTCCTCACTGGTGAATCGGGACGCCCAAGCAACCACCCTCATTGGAGGCGAGACGTCTCTGACGCAAGCGCGCCAATCGTCGTTCACTGCTTATGAGAAAGGCACGGCCAGCTTGATTGACGTCCTGCACGCTGACGAGACCCTGCTTCAGGCTTCCGACGCTCGGGCGCAGGCACAAACCGAATCGGCACGCGCGGCAGTCGCCGCGTTCAAGGCGCTGGGCGGCGGCTGGCAGCCCTCGGATAGCCGACTGACGAGCCGATGACACGGGTGGTTTTCGAGATTCAAACAAGGGGTATGCAAGATGACAGTGAGAGAAAATTCATGGGTGCTCATTACCGGAGCCTCCAGCGGATTCGGCAAGGAATTTGCCCGACAGTACGCCGCAAAAGGGAAATCGCTGATTCTGGTAGCCCGCAGGCTGAACGAGCTTGAAGCACTCGCGGACGAATTGCGTAGTCGTTTCGACGTCGACGTGATGGTGCAGCAAGCGGATCTTTCATCAATAAATGTGATTATCGATCTGCATCGGCGCCTGCATGACAGCAATACGGTGGTCGATGTCCTGATCAATAATGCGGGTTACGGCTTGCAGGGAGCATTCCTGGATGAGCCCCTGGAAAGCTCCCTGGCGATGATCGACCTGGACGTCGCCAGCCTGACCGCCATCACTCGTCTGTTTGCAGAGGATATGCGGGCCAGGCGCAAGGGGCATATCTTGATGACGGCCAGCCTGCTGTCCTACCAGGGCGTGAAGAACTTTGCGGTTTACTCTGCCGCAAAGGCTTACGTACTCAGATTCTCCGACGCCCTGCATCGTGAGCTCAAACAAGACGGTGTGGTGGTCACAGCGCTTTGTCCAGGCATGTCGGATACCGGGTTTGCAGCAAGTGCCAAACAAAAGATAACACCGGTCTTGAAGAGGGTCATGATGCAACCCGAGCCTGTAGTGCGAGCGGGGATACAAGCGTTGCACGCAGGCCGCATGAGCGTCGTGCCGGGCTTTGGCAACAAGGCAATTGCGGTCTTGACCTGGGCCACACCCCGTCGACTTCACCAGGGCCTGATGTCGCGCGTAATGGGTGTTTGAGCGGGCCAGGCAATGCCCCCCGACGACGGATACCTGATCCAATAGGTATCCGCTCTCAGGCCACGCAGTGAGTCAGAATCGATAGCTGACAGAAGTGCCCAAACCGCTCGCGCTATTTTTATACTTCGAGCTGTAGGCGCCTCTTGAGGCGGATACGTCATTGACCTGCACGCTTTCCTCCCATAGGTAGGAATACGCCACATCGATCGTGACATTCTCTGCCGGCGTCCACCCTGCCCCGACACTGATGATTTTCCGGTCACCGGTAGGGATTCGCGGCCCACGGTTGACGTTGTTGGCGGGGGACTGGTCAACCGAGAAGCCGGCGCGAAGAACCCACTGATTGTTCAGCTTATACGCCGTGCCGATAGCGTGCGCCCACGTGTCGTGCCAGTTCTGCTCCTCGGTAATACGACTCAGTGTTCCGCTCAACGCCGCAGGCAGACCACTGTTTTCGAACACCAACTCCTTGAAGCGACTCCAGCGCGTCCACGTACTCCCCAGGTAGAGCGTCCAGTCACTGTTGAGTTGATGAGTCACGGAAAAATCGACTGATTCCGGGGTGTCCACATCCAAGGACGCGTCATAGCTCGTACCGCTTACACCCAGCACACTGAAGATGCCGTCGGTGAGCTTGGTCTTGGCATCCAGCTGGTAGCTGACCTTGGAGTGATAGGTCAGACCCAACCGAGTTCGATCTGTCGCCTGCACTAGAATACCCGCGTTAAACCCAAGCGCCGTGTCATCGCCGGTGCTTTTGAGTTTTCCGTCATTGCGGCCCGGGCTGAGTGGATTGAGCACCATCCCGGAAAGCTCACCACTGATACGGTTGATGGTCGGTCCGAAACCGATCGAGACCTTGTCGTTGAACGCATAGCTGATGGTGGGCTGAAACGTAAGGGTCGTGACCTCACTTTTGTTGGCGTAGTAGCGGCCGGCGAACCCACTGCCATAATCGGTCATTAGCCCAAACGGCACATAGAAACCCACACCGAACGCCCAGTGCTCATCGATGGGTTTGACGTAGTAACCCATGGGCACTGTGGTGGTCGGCACCATGTCACCGTCCTCCTGCCCCCCGAATGTGCTGCGCGTCTGGCTTATATGGGCCTTTGCGAAAAGCGTTGCCGCCCCGACGCTGGCCTGCTCTTTTTTCAAGCGAGACATACCGGCCGGATTACCGAAGACGGTACTCGCATCTTCTGCCGATGAAGAACGGCCGGCAAATCCGGAGCCCATCCCACTGATGCTTTGTTCATTGAGAGCGAAACCGCTCGCGAACAGTTGAGTCGACGAGAGGGCAACAGCAAGGCCAAGCGGGGTCCTGCGAAGTGTTTTTTTCATTATTAGGACTCGATAGATCATCGGGATAAAGCGGTAGAGAGCGTCACACTGAGCGCGGGCTACCGGGAGGGGCGCTGCGCAGAGTTACGAAGATCGTGCGCGCCACGGCGATTCCTCCAGGATAGGTACAGCATATTTATTCATGTGACCATTCATGTCAATAGTCACAAACTTGGCAAATGAACATGCATGGCTACGCGGCAAATGCTGCGCGGATAATCCACTCAGTTACCTGGTGAGGTTTGATACATGGCTGTGAATGTGGGGATCAGGCCCCGGATTCGAGTTAATCCCGCGCCCCGGAAAAGGGTGTCCACCTGGATCGGTGTTCACCATCATCTCAGCGTTGATATCAGAGCAAAGTGATAGAGATGATTAGCGCAGGCTCACGGCATCAAGCTACGCAGAATGAGATTGGAGGTGAGGACCGGAGCCAGCTCGACGAAGTCAAGGTTGTATTGCAAAAGCAACGGATTGACGAACGGGCGCAGCGCAAGGTGGATCGAATCGACTGTTTCGTCCAAGGGTGTTTTGCGTTCAAATTCGCCGATCTCTCGGCCTTCCCGCACAATCTGCAACACGAAGCCCCTGACCAAGGCATCATATTGCTGAGCGCAGGGCCAGTTCTCAGACGCTGCAAATGCGGCGATGTCATAGAGCTTTCGATCACTGAAGAACAAATTCACCCCGGTAGCGATCAGCGTTTTCACCAAACGTCGAAAACGTTCGGTCGGCGAGATGTCCTCTGCATTAATGGCCTGTTCTACGGCCGCGATGATTTCCGCCAGGCAATTGCCGCAGATAGCCTCACCAATCGCCTGCTTGGAATCAAAAAACTTGTAGATGTACGCCTTGGAAAACCCGATCGCTTTCGCCAGGTCGGAAACCGTAGTTTTGCTATAGCCGTATTGACTGAAGTGCTGATTGGCCGCCACGACGATCTGATTCCGGATCTCATGATCGGCTGGGCCACGGATGCTGGGGGAAGCTATGGATGTCTTGTTCATGCGAACTAGCTTACGCATCCGAAAAGCGCTTGACAACGAGTGACCAAATTATACTTTTGTCACAATCTCACAATGATCAGGGTTGGTTTCAGGTCAATTTGTCTCTACGCGGAAGGCTAAACACCTCCCCTATCAATCCCTGTCAGCTTGCCGGATTGCGTGCCATGACGATCCACGTCGCGCCGTCGATCATCACCGACCGCTCGCCGGGGAGGCCCGCGAAGGCGGCGCGAACCGCGGCCCAGGCGCGGGCTCGGATGGCGTCGGGCTGATCAGCGAGCACAAGCGCCAGCGGGCCACCCTCGAATGCCATCTTCACCGCGTCGTCGATCGCCGCGTCCCGCGTCACGCCCTCGCCGAACGGGATGGAAGCATCGAAGGGCGTGCTGGTGATATCGGTGAAGCCGGCCGCTGTCAGGATGCGTGCCACGCGCTCCCGGTCGCCAAACGAGAATGGGCCGGGCGCTTCGGGATCGGGCCGTGCGGTCAGCGGGAGGATGCCCTTGAGCGCGCCCATCGGCAGGCGCACCCAATCATTCTCGGCCACACCGCGCCAGCAGACGAAAGCGACCCGCCCGCCCGGCCGGAGCGCGCGTCGCATATGGGCGAACGCCCCTGTCGGATCGTCGAAGAACATCACCCCGAAACGCGAAAACAGGAGGTCAAACGCGCCCTCGGGCAACTCGGCGCTGCTGGCATCGGCTACCCGGAACCGGGCCGGCGTATCCGGTGGCGCCAGCGCACGCGCGCGGCCGATCAGCGGTTCGGATATGTCCACGCCCAGCACATGGCCGCCCGCGCCGACGTGGGCGGCCAGAGCCAGGCTCGACGCGCCCGCGCCGCAACCGATGTCAAGCACGCGTTCGCCCGTGGCGGGCGCGGCGGCTTCGATCGCGGCCTGGCCGAACACCGCAAACATGGCGTCGAGCCGGGCCTGGTTAGCGGCCCAGTACTCTCCGCTTTGGCCATTCCAGTCGGCAACCTGATAGGCATTTTGCTCTGTCATGACATCTCCTCGTTTTGATCCGTTTTTAACCAGGCCGTGCAAAAGCCGGGAACGGCGACCTTCTGAGACCGGTGTTCCAGAAGCCTGCGACAACCGAATTGTCCTCAAACCAGCATCGACTGTTGGGCGGAGATACCCGCCGTCGCGCCGTGCGATATTGCCAGGGTGACCGAGGCCATAAGGGGGTTTGCCAAGTCGCCCGCGGCATAGATGCCGGGCACGCTGGTTTCGCGGCGCTCGTCGACCTTCAGGGCGATGCCCTGGGGCGTATCCACCGTGGCGAGGCCCAGCGACTCATGCAGGCGTGCAGACGGCTTGTTGCGCGGATGCGCGAACAGAATGTCGACCGCGACAGGGAGGCCGGCGTTGAGCCTGACGGTGGCGTTATGGTTCTCGTCATGGTCGATTTCGGTGATCCGGCCATTGACGACAGAGATGCCACGTCGCGCCAGATCGGCCTGGATGTCGGGTGGAAAGTCATGCCCATTGGCGAAGACCGTCAACATGTCGGTCCAATCGTGGAACAGCCTGACCTGATTCATCGATTGCGGGCCGGACCAGACGAGGCCCCAATGCTGGCCGGCGACTTCAAAGCCATCGCAATAGGGGCAAGGCACGATGGAGGTGCCCCAGTTTTCGGCATAGCCCGGAACATCAGGCATCTGGTCAACGACGCCATAGCTCAGGATCAGGCGGCGCGCCCTGAGGCTTTCGCCATCGCCAGTGAGGACGCAGAAATCGTCGATGGCGCCGGAGATGCTCTCGGCACGGGCAGTGACCAACCTGACCGTGGGATAGCGCGCCAGCTGCCGCCGCGCCTCGGCCAGGATCTCCAGCGGTGGCTTGTGATCGTGGCCGAGCAGGCCATGGGAGTGGCCGGCGAAGCGGTTGCGTGGCAGGCCGGTATCGAGAACGGTGACCTTGCGCCGGGCACGACCGAGCTGCAGGGCTGCAGCAAGACCGGCAAAGCTGCCGCCGATGATGATGACGTCATTCATGGTGATGGGCTCCGCGCTGTGGATGAAGGGAAATCGGCTTGCATTTTTAAGATACTTTGAAGTACCCTAATTCAAGAATTAGAATACTGTCAAGTACTGGAATATTTATGACTGAACACAACCAGGGTCGGCGCGGCCGGCCCGCCAACGAGGCGCTTGGCCAAACGATAGTCGACGCCGCGTGCGAACTTTTTGTGGAATTGGGTTTTCAAGCGACGACAATGGACAAGGTCGCCCAGCGGGCGAAGATATCCAAGCTCAGCATCTATCGGCACTTTGAGAACAAGGAAGCGCTGTACAGCGCGGCCATCGCGGCCCACTGCCATCAGTTTGCACCACAGACCCTTATTGAAGGCGTCGAAGGTTCGGCGGCAGATCAGCTCATGGCGGTGGGAACATTCCTGCTTCGCACGTTGTTGAGCCCGGATGTGCGCAGTGTCGAAGCCATGATCATGGTCGACAAGACGAATCAAACGTCGTTAAGCAAGCTCCATTACGAAGCCGGCCCCGCCTATGTCATCGCCCAGATCGAGGCCCTGCTGCGTCAGTTGCACGGGAAGGCGGTGCTGAATGTGCCCGATCCTCTGGGGTCCGCCCGCTTGTTTGCCGCGCTTTTCAAAGGCTCCGATCTCCTGATGATCGCCCGCTTCGATGAGGCGAGAGCAGAGAATGAAATCGAATCCTATTGCCGATCGGCCGTCACCCTGTTCATCGCCGCGCATGGTGGCAACGACCGCGCTGGCGGATAAGCATTCATTGCTCCAGGCAGCTTGGCCTGAGCCGCTGTCCGGGCCTTGGCAGCTATCACCTGATCTATTCGAGCCAGCAGGCCAAACATCTGCATGGCCCCATGGCTTAGCTGAACACCGAAGAACTCTCAGCTTCGATATCGACCAAGGCGCGCCCTTTCGACCAACGCTTATAATCCGCGGGAGTCATCCCCGTCAGTTGTATAAAAGAACGACGAAATGACGTGTCCTCGTTATAGCCACAATTAAGGGCTACCTGTTTAACGCTGGCCCCTGGTATCTGTAGCAGTACACAGGCCGTCTCTATTCTCACGCGGGTTATGAGTACTTTAGGCGATTCATTTGTGAGGTTCTTGAAGCGTCTGTGTAAAGTTCGCTCGCTCACATTCAACGCCTTGGCCAGCCCCGCAGCGGTCAGGCCGGGATTTCCGTGTCGAATGATTTGCTCCGTTTCCAGCAGCAGGGGATCGGCATTGTTAATGAATCCTCGGGGCGCGTAGACGGACTGGGGCAATGGCAAGCTATCGGTCACAGAAATATCAGCCGTTAATTTCGCTACCTCCGCGCCTGCCAGGCTCCTGATCACATAAAGCGCCAAATCAATCCACGACAAAGGCCCGCCGGTAGTCACGATGCGATCCTGGGACTCTACTGCGGAACCCCATGCAACCAGCGCCTTGGGAAATCGCTGTTTGAAAACATGGTGGAGCCACCACGTTGTAGTACAGCGCCGACGGTTCAACAGGCCTGCCTCGCCCAGCACAAATGTGCCGGCACACGCCGCCCCCACCAGTGCTCCCTGTTGGTGATTGGCTTTAATCCACTGCGCAGCTCGCGTGAGGGATTCAGAGCCAGGTGGCAGCCGATCAGCCCCGAGTGCCATCCCGGTAACAAGTACAGCGTCGCAAGGCCCGACATTTTCAAATGTTGTATCAACGGGGATCACCCGCCCTTGCGGGTCTCGCACTGCGTTGCCATCGGCACTGACTATGATCGTCTCAAACTCGTCGCAGACGTGGGCCTTTAAGGCAGATGGCAGCCCCGCCGGTGGAGACCTCAACGCCTGATTGGTCATCCAGAACAAATCAGCCAGCCCGGTAATCGCAGACATCAGGCTGCCCTCTAAAGCAACGATGGCAATGCGCATGGTAATTCCCTGTTTAAAGATCAAGATGGCGAGTTTTGCATGAAATATGGCCGATCCGAGCCCTCACGGTTTTAGCAGAGTCTCCCTAGACTTGCAGCACAAACTGTAGAGACGGCCTGCATGAAAAAGCTATTGCACCTAAATGTTCACTGCGCAAAAGAACGTTTGTGGGCCTTTCTGAGGTGGTCAGGTCGACTCACCTTCACAGTGGGAGCGTTCCTGCTGATATCTGGAGGCTCCGCCATGGCGGCAACAACCGCACACCCCGTGCCTAATATCGTGCTGGTACATGGTGCTTTCGCAGATGGCTCGAGTTGGTCGGCAGTGATGGAGCGATTGACTGCGATGGGCTATCACGTCACCGCTGTCCAGAATCCATTGACTTCATTGAGTGATGACGTAATCGCCACGGAGCGCGTTCTGCGCAGGCAAAAGGGCGATGTACTGCTGGTGGGACACTCGTGGGCTGGCGCGGTGATAACACAGGCTGGCAACGCCAGTAATGTAAAAGGCCTGGTCTATCTATCCGCGCTCGTGCCTGACAGTGGTGAGTCTGCTGCGGATCTCTTGGCGCGGTTGAAGGCGCCAATGACGGGCCTCAGCCCGGATGCGGATGGGCTGCTTTGGCTGGATGACCCAGCGCAATTTCATCACGTGATGGGCGCAGACCTGGCGATGTCAAACGCACGGTTTCTGTCATCAGTGCAGCAGCCCATTGCCGCCGTCTGTTTCGCCGCAAAGGTCAAGCATGCGGCCTGGCATGACAAGCCAAGTTGGTACTTGCAAACAATCGATGACCAGGCACTTCCCTACCCGGTGCAGCAAACCATTGCGCGCCAGATTGGCGCCAGGACCTTGTCTATTCGATCCAGCCACCTGTCATTGATTTCTCAGCCCGATGCAGTAGCCAAATTCATCGACCGTGCTGCCAGCGAATCGGAAAGATGAGCCTGCGCCCAAAAACAACGTTGATAACAACGCTTTTCCACTCCCGAGGAAATCAAGAATGAAAGTGCTCCATATTGACTCCAGCATCATGGGCAAAGATTCCATTACCCGAGATCTTACCGCCTCCATCGTTGCGCACATTCAAGCCAGTAATCCTGGTGCCCACGTGCAGCGCCGCGACCTCGCCGATCAAGAAGTGAGACACCTGAGTGGCTCAATTGCCGCAGGGTTTCGACAAATGGGAAACAGTGATTTTTCGGCGGAAATTTTATTGGAGCATCAACTCTCGGAAACGCTGGTGACCGAGTTTCTCGCGAGCGAAGTGCTCGTAATCGGTGCGCCAATGTACAACTTCAGCGTTTCGACTCAGTTGAAGGCTTGGTTAGACAGAGTCGCGCAGGTGGGGCGCACGTTCAAATATACCGAACGCGGCCCTGTTGGCTTATGCGGCGGGAAGCGCGTCATCGTGGCATCGGCGCGCGGAGGTTTTTACGCTGAAGGTCCTTTTCAAAACATGGACTTTCAGGAAAGTTACCTGAAAGCGTTTTTTGGCTTTCTGGGAATTGACGATATCGAATTCGTTCGTGCCGAGGGTGCCTCTAAAGGCGAGCAGGTTCGCGATAACGGCGTAACGCTGGCCAAAAACGCCATTACCTCGGCAGTGGCACACTTGTCAGCAGCCCACTAATAACCATTAAAGCCAGGAGATTAACGGATGCTTTACGCCATAAAGTTGACCTACACCAGTTCTGCCGAACAGATTCGGGAGCACCTGGATGCGCACAAGGGCTGGCTGATCAAATACATCGGATCGGCACATGTGCTTTTCGCCGGCCCGCTCATGGATAAGAGTGGCGGATTCATTCTTGCCCACGCCCATCAGTTGTCAGATATTCAGAAAATAATGGACGAGGATCCTTTTGTTGCCCACAGGCTTGTAAGCCTCGACATAATTGAGTGCGATCCGGCAATTCGCTCGACGGATTTCGCAGCACGCTGGGCCGAGAATGCGCAGTCTGTATAAATGACCGGTGAGTTTGGAAACAACAGGCTGCTTTAGATGAGGGTCCACAAATACCAACTTTGTCGACTCTTCACTGCAATCTTTGGCTTGCCTGCACCACCGCGATTCGATGAGCAATCCGATTCTATACGCTATGTAGAAGCGTTCCTCATCATTCACCTCTGATTGATCTGGAACTCCCCATGGATATTTCTTTCACGACCTTGGTTCTATTTGCTACGTCAGTGGCGATTCTAATGATCACGCCCGGGGCGGACATGATCTACATCCTGTCTAATTCGATCAGTAATGGTGCCCGCGGGGGTATGGCTGCGATTCTTGGCGTGGCAAGTGGCGCGTTTTGTTATGTGCTTCTGGCGATAGCGGGTGTGGCGGCCCTGATCGCCGCGTCGCCACTGTTGTATGGCCTGTTGGTAATAGCAGGCGCGGCATACCTCTCCTGGCTGGGTGTGGGCCTGCTCCGCTCCCGTCAATCGGTGACACAGGTCCAGGGCGGAATCAGGGCAACTTTCTGGACCGTCTACCGACGCGGGTTGATGACCAACTTGCTCAACCCGAAGGCGATGATGTTCACCCTCTCATTCATGCCGCAATTCATTCCGCAGCACGCAAGTCATAAAGCACTTTCTATGCTTTATCTCGGTGTCGTCCTGGTAGTGGTCATGATTTTAGTAGAGCTGCCCCTTGCGCTCTGTGGACGACAGATTGGCCTTAAGTTAGGTAATAATCCACGCATTGGTGTGTGGATCAACCGAGTCGCAGGGGCGTTGCTGCTGTCCATTGGTGTTTTTCTTGTACTCTCTAACGTCTTCTAAACCATCTTGCCCAGGATAGTCGTTGGACAAATAACGGTCATTCCCTTTGGAAAACCACAGCGCTAGAACACAAAGCTATGCCCTAACTCCACCTCCATCCACCCCAAGAACCGCCTGACCCTGGGAAAACTGGAGTGAGCCTTCGGGAACACCAAATGGTGGGCGGCGACCGCAGCGCTTAACGCTTCGGGGGCGACTTCAACCAGCGAACCGTTAGCGAGGTATTTTTGCGCCAGCAGCGTGCTTTCAAGGGCGAACCCCAGGCCGTGGCTCGCGGCTTCCAGGCTCATGTAGGACCGGTCGAAACTCAAGGCGTAGGGCTTTTCGGGGCGCGCCAGGCCATGCTGGGCGAACCACTCAGGCCACCTGAGCAAGGTTGCTTCGGAAAGGATCAGCTCTTGTGCCAGGAGATCCGCGGCGTTTTCTACCGCGCAGCGCGCGATCAGCTTGGGCGAGGCCAGCACCGCGAAACTTTCGTTGCGTACGGTGCGCACTTCATAGCTGGGCCAATTAGGCCGGCCGTGACGAATATCCACATCGATCTTGTCCTGGCTGAAATGTAGCGACTCATAGGAACACGACAAATTGATCTGGATGTCCGGATTGCTCGCGCGAAACGACTCCAACCGTGGCATCAGCCAGAGCAAGCCAAAGCTGGGGGCCGAATGCAGCCGCAGGCAATCCAGGCTGACGTCACTCGCGGCGCGCTCGGTGGCGACCTCAAGGCTCTGCAACAGGCCGGAAATATCCTTCAAGTACTGCTCACCCACTGGCGTCAGGGTCACCCCACGCGCTGCCCGCACAAACAACTGTCGACCAATCATCACCTCCAGCTTGGCCAGTTGATGGCTGATCGCTGACGGTGTGAGGTCGAGCACTTCGGCGGCCCTTGCCAGGTTGCCAAAACGGGCTGTCTGCTCGAAGGCCTGAATGGCTCTCAGCGGTGGCAGATTGGAGGTGGGGATATCGTCCTGGCGCATCGGTATTCAGCCTATTGTTTTTGGGTCGCGGGCGGATCGTGCCATTCAAGCATTTGCGGTTCGCATTGACGAGTGCTGAATTTTATTCATGTAGCAGTGAGGTTTGCGTTATTGCTCGGCCCGTCGACGGGGACCACTCTGAGCCATCGATCGCTGAATCGAACCATAAAAACAATCAGAGGTATCCCTCATGCTTCTTCAAGGCAAAGTCGCGATTATTACTGGCGCCGCATCCGCACGCGGCATCGGCCGCGCAACCGCGCTCACCTTCGCCCAACACGGCGCCCGCGTTGTGATCCTGGATCTCGACGAGTCCGCCGCCCGTGACGCCGCGGCCACCCTCGGCGAAGGCCACCTGGGCCTGGCTGCCAACGTGGCCGATGAGCAACAAGTCCAGGCTGCGGTCGCCAAGGTGCTGGAGCACTACGGCCGTATCGACATACTCGTCAACAATGCCGGCATCACTCAGCCCATCAAGACCCTGGACATTCGCCCGAGCGATTACGACAAGGTCCTGGATGTCAGCCTGCGCGGCACGCTGTTGATGTCCCAGGCGGTGATTCCGGTGATGCGCGCCCAGGCCTCGGGCAGCATCGTCTGCATGTCATCCGTATCGGCTCAGCGCGGCGGCGGGATTTTCGGCGGCCCGCACTACAGCGCCGCCAAGGCCGGGGTGCTCGGACTGGGCAAGGCCATGGCCCGCGAATTCGGCGCGGACAACATTCGCGTCAACGCCATTGCGCCAGGCCTGATCCATACCGACATCACCGGGGGCCTGATGCAGGATGAACGCCGTCACGCAATCATCGAAAGCATCCCCCTGGGTCGGCTTGGTGCCGCGCAGGATGTTGCCAATGCGGCACTGTTTCTTGCCAGCGACTTGTCGTCCTACCTCACCGGCATCACCCTGGATGTCAACGGCGGCATGTTGATCCACTGACCACAGGTGCCAGCACCCGCTGTCCATTAAGTTCTGGATCGAAGATACGTCGGGCCTCAAGCCCGGCGTTCTATAAAAACAAGAGATCAGACCCTCATGATGACCACCATGACGCTCGACACTGTGTCCACAGTGCGCGCAAGCGCGTATCGCAAAACTGCCTGGCGATTGATGCCTTTCCTGATGCTGTGCTACCTGTGCGCCTACCTGGACCGGGTAAACGTCGGGTTTGCAAAGCTGCAGATGATGAATGACCTGTCCCTGAGCGAAACCGTATACGGGCTCGGCGCGGGCATGTTCTTTCTTGGCTATTTCCTCTGCGAAGTGCCGAGCAATCTCATCCTCCACAAAGTCGGTGCCCGGCGCTGGATCGCGCGGATCATGATTTCGTGGGGCATTATCTCCGCCCTCTTCGCCTTCGTGGAAACGGCCTGGCAGTTCTATGCGCTGCGCTTCCTGCTCGGTATCGCCGAAGCCGGGCTCGCACCGGGCCTGCTGCTCTACCTCACCTACTGGTTCCCCTCCTACCGCCGCGCCAAAATGACCGTGCTGTGGTTCATCGCCATCCCGCTCTCCGGCATGATCGGCGGGCCGCTCTCGGGCTACATCATGACCCAGTTCGCCGGCGTGCATGGCTGGGCGGGCTGGCAGTGGATGTTCGTGCTCGAAGCCATTCCGACCGTCATCGTTGGCCTGATGGTGCTGGCTTACCTCAAGGACGGCGTGCACCAGGCGACCTGGCTCACCGATGAAGAAAAAGCGCTGGTCAGCAAAGAACTGGCCGAGGACAACAGCCGTAAAGTCACCCATGCATCGGTCGGCGCCTTCCTGCGCGACCGCCGCCTGTGGATTCTCGCCTGCATCTACTTTTGCGTGGTCATGGGCCAGTACGCGATCACCTTCTGGCTGCCAACCCTTGTCCGTAATGCCGGTGTTGCCGACCCGATGCACATCGGCTTGCTCACCAGCCTTCCCTACCTGTGCGCCATTGTCGCGATGGTGTTGATGGGGCGCAGCGGCGACAAGCACCAGGAGCGCCGTTGGCATCTGGTAGCGCCGATGATTGCCGGTGCGCTGGGCCTCACGTTGGCGGCCGTGTTCGGCACCCACCTGATGCTGTCGGTGTTGTGCCTGTGCCTTGCAGCAGCAGGCGTACTGTCGGCGTCGTCACTGTTCTGGATGCTGCCGACCACCTTGCTCGGTGGCGTCTCCGCCGCTGCCGGGATCGCTGGAATCAACAGCTTTGCCAACCTGGCGGGTTTCTGCTCGCCCTACCTGATTGGTTGGATCACCACCACGACCGGTTCGAGCGCCATCGGCATGTACCTGATTACCGGTGTGCTGTGCATCGGTGCCTGCCTGGTGCTGCGCATTCCTGCCGCTTCGGTCAATCGTTGAGTTAACGGAGAATTTCCATGACTGCCACTTTATCTCGCGCGCCCTCCACCACGCTGGTGCAGCGCGCCCATAACATTCGCCGCCATGCCTTGCGCATGGGCCAAGTCCAGGGCCAGGGCTATGTCGGCCAGGCGCTGGGCGCGGCAGACTTGCTCGCCGTGTCGTACTTCCACGCCTTGAACTACAAGCCCGAAGACCCCGAGTGGGAACAGCGTGATCGCTTTTACCTTTCCATCGGCCACTACGCGATCGCACTGTATGCGGCGCTGATTGAAGCGCAAATCATCCCACTGGATGAGCTTGAAACCTACGGTTCGGATGACAGCCGCCTGCCCATGTCCGGCATGGCCGCCTACACCCCCGGCATGGAGATCACCGGCGGCTCCCTGGGCCAGGGGTTGGGCATCGCAGTGGGTGCCTGCCTGGGCTTGAAGCGCAAACAGTCCGCCTCATTCGTCTACAACCTGCTGTCGGACGGCGAGCTGAATGAGGGATCCACCTGGGAAGCGGTCATGTCCGCTTCGCACTGGAAGCTCGACAACCTGATCGCCATTGTCGACGTGAATAACCAGCAAGCCGACGGACATTCCAGCGAAGTGCTGGCATTTGAACCCATCGTTGACCGCTGGCAAGCCTTTGGCTGGTTCACCCAGCGGGTAGACGGTAACGACCTGGATGCCTTGGTCAAGGCGTTCGACGCGGCCCGCAGCCACCCCGACGCACAACCGCGCGTCATCATCTGCGATACCAAAATGGGCAAAGGCGTGCCGTTCCTGGAAACCCGCGAAAAGACTCACTTCATCCGCGTCGACGAGCATGAATGGGATGTGGCCCTGAACAACCTGGAAGAAGGCAAAACCGTATGAGCAACGCACACAAGACTGACGTTCAGGCACCCGCAGCGGCGAAGAAAAAGCTGACCACCTCGGCGATGATTGCCTCGATTGCCGCTGAAGGCCAGGCCACAAAACCAGCGCCATTCGGTCACGCACTGGCCGCACTCGCGGACCAGCGCCAGGACATCGTGGGGTTATCGGCTGACTTGTCCAAATACACCGACCTGCACATTTTTGCCAAGGCGCATCCGGAGCGTTTCTACCAGATGGGCATGGCCGAGCAACTGTTGATGAGCGCGGCAGCCGGCATGGCTCGGGAGGGGTTCGTGCCCTTCGCTACCACTTACGCGGTGTTTGCTTCGCGCCGGGCCTATGACTTCATCTGCATGGCGATTGCCGAGGAAAACCTCAACGTCAAAATCGTCTGCGGCCTGCCGGGCCTGACCACCGGGTACGGCCCCAGCCACCAGGCAACGGATGATCTGGCGATCTTCCGCGCCATGCCCAACCTGATGATCGTCGACCCCTGCGATGCCCTGGAAATCGAACAAGCCGTGCCCGCCATTGCTGCGCATCAAGGGCCGGTCTACATGCGGTTACTGCGCGGCAACGTACCGCTGGTGCTCGACGAATATGGCTACACATTCGAGATCGGCAAGGCCAAGACCCTGCGTACGGGCAATGAGGTTTTAATCATTTCCACCGGTTTGATGACCATGCGCGCCCTGGAAGCCGCCAAGGAACTACAGGCAGATGGCGTGGATGTCGCGGTGCTTCACGTGCCCACAATCAAGCCTTTGGATGAGCAGACCATTCTGGCTGAAGCCAGAAAGCCGGGACGACTGGTAGTGACGGCCGAAAACCACTCCATCATTGGCGGATTGGGCGAAGCGGTGGCAACCGTGCTGTTGCGCAATGGCGTTACCCCGACGTTCCGGCAAATAGCGTTGCCGGACGCGTTTCTCGATGCGGGAGCGCTTCCGACGTTGCACGATCGCTACGGTATTTCCACCCAGGCTGTGTGTGCGCAGATCAAGGGTTGGCTATAGGGTTTGAACCTGCAAGGGACTGAGTGAGTCCCTTGGCAGTCATTACGTTCCCCCCTTCCAAGAAGTCGCTGAAACCCGCATAGAACCTGCCTACAGGTGAGACCATTTACGTATTTGCGAGTCCCCATCCAATCTGGTCACCAGAACAGCATCCTCAATGCCAACGCGACCACGACTAGATTGAAAACTGCCTCCATCCACTGGTCGCCCTTCTTCAAGGCAAACTTTGCGCCGGCATTTGCACCCAATAGCGTGCCAATAATCAGGCAACATCCGTACTGCCAGTCAATGATGCCGCTGACGCCGAAAACCAGTAATGAACCCACGGAGAGGACCAGCCCACCGACTTTGCGGGTACCCACCGATTCGCTGATGCTTTTTCTGAAAAAGATAATGAATAAATACGTCGAGAGTTTGGCTTGCCCACCAAATAACCCGCCGATCATTCCTACGGGGATAAAGAGGATATAGCCAAACAGACGTCTGATCGCTGAGGGAGGTGTTTCGCCGCTACGAGGTTTTTTTATAAGGGACAGTGCGACGAGCAGCAATGTCAGCCCGCCAATTACCTTGTGCAGCAGTTCGGGATCTATTTGAAGAAGCAGGCTCGCGCCTGCCAGAGCCCCAACCAGCCCCAGTACCGCAGCTGGAAAGGCCAGCGCATAATCGACCTTTCCCTGGTTATGGAAGTGCCGCAGTCCGGCAACCATGGTGCCTACCGAGGCCAGGCGCGCAGTGGCGATCGACGACTGAGGTGCAATCCCCAGCCAGATCATCACCGGAACGGTCAAAAACACACTGCCACCGGTGTTGGTCCCGACGAATCCCGTTATTATTCCGAGGAAAATCAGACCGACGCCTGTCAACCACTCATGACCCATCATGTTGAGGTGCTCGCATAAGATTCATGGCACGGCTTACTCGCTCAAGTAAGCCGGGTCTATCCAGTGATAGCAGTTTCTGTTTCGGGAGCTGGCGGTCACATGAAGCTTTGCGGTATGTACGAAGCTGTACTCGCCGATAATCGGGCGGCGTCGGTCAAAGGCGTCGCCCAGCGTTTTCGAAACGATGCTGCTGAGCTTTAGAACTTTCGACGCTCTACCGCTGCAAGCTATTGAGTTGAAGTGTAAATTAGTAATCAGAAGGCATGTTTCGGTGATACCGCATCGCTCGCCGATGCCATTGACGGTACAGGAAATAAAAGTAGCGCCTGCTTCAATGGAGGCCAAGGTATTTGCCATCGCCAAACCTCTGTCGTCATGAAAGTGCACTTCGAGGTCAATCTCAGGCAGTGTCTGCCTGATTAGTTCAATAGTGGCCTGAACCTTGAAAGGTTCGCAAATCCCTAATGAGTCGGCATAACAAATTCGGTCCGCGCCGGCAGCTTTAGCAATCTTAAACGTCTCAATCAAATCATCAGATGGCGTTCGAGAAGCGTCTTCAATGGTATAGCGAACTTTCAGGCCCAGTGATTTTGCATACAACACACTTCGTTTAATGAGATCCTGTATCTGTGCTTTTGATTTTCTAATTCGATATTTCTGTGACGTCTCATTGATACCAGCAAATATGCCTATCCAGTTTGCCCCTGTCGCCGCAACCGCATCAATATCATCTTGATGCGCGCGGGAATGCGCAAGGATATTTTTGGCGATCTTTGATTGTACAAGCGCGGTAACCCTGTCGAATTCTTGTTTCGACGCATACGGGTGGCCGGCTTCGATAAAGTCGATACCTGCATCTGCGAGTGCGTAGGCTATGGTCAAGGTAGATTGGGTTGTGAGTTTAACCCCAGGCGCTTGATTTCCTTCGCGCAGCGTAGAATCGACGAGTGTTATAAAAGTCATAAAATACATTCCATTGCATTAAAAGATTATACGGCTTTCGAGCGCTCAATCGACTTGTAGCGTGAGGTATATGAAAGTAGTTTTTCTTCATTAACCTCTACACCCAACCCTGGCTTATCGACGGAAAGTTTCACTTGCCCATCGCAAAACGAGTAGCAACTCTCATCAACTATATCGTCTACAAATCTCTCAGTAGGGCATCCGTATCCGGTGGTCGCTACATTTTTCAGGGTAGAAACAAAATGATGAAGGGCTGCAGTGCCAATACCAAACGGGTGCATGCTACCAGTACTGACTTGTAAATCGGCGATCTCGGCCGCAGCACATAAGCGACGGGAGGCTAATATGCCACCCGACTTGAATGGTTTCAGACAGATGACGTGCGCGGCGTTGAGGTGAATTATCTCCTTTAGATCCCGATCATTGAAAACGCTTTCATCGGCGATGATAGGGGTGCAGACATTTCGTTTGACCTCAGCCAATCCGGAGATATCATGGCCGGGTGTAGGTTGCTCGACAGCAAAAACACCGTGCTGCTCTATACGCTTTATAAACTGAATAGCGGTGGAAACGTCATAGGCACAGTTGGGATCAACTTCCAATTCAAAGTCATCTCCTAAAGCCTGCCTGACAGATTTAAAGCAGGCGTAATCGTCTTTCAATACACCGGACCCCTTGAGCGTCAATCGCTCATAGCCAAGCCCTTGCAACTCCAGCGCACGCTCAGTGACCACTTTAGCGCAGGCAAACGGTAAGCTGCGGCTTACCTTATAGCTAAGTGCATGCGCGCCGCCCAACAAGTTACAAACTGGAACGCCATATACTTTTCCCGCAAGGTCGAGAAGCCCGTGATCTATTGCACACTTAGCAAACAGATGTCCTTTAATTACCAGATCGAGCTCGTTCATTATTACTTCAAACAGGCATGGATTTTTACCAATTATTGCAGGGCACAAGTAGGTTTCCAATACTGCCAGCATCGTTTCGGGAGTATCGCCCTGGGCGGGGTAACCTCTCGATATAATTCCCGACTCTCCCCATCCCACCAGCCCCGTGTCTGTCGTCAGTTTCAACACTATATGCCGCCCTTTGGCGGTGATATTGGTTGCGGTCTGATAAGGATTTTTATACGGGACCTCTACTAAAAACACTTCAGCTTTAGCAATCAGCATAGGGTAACTTCCTGTTGGTGAGCGTTGATACTGGAAATTAAATGAAATGTACTGGGATGCTTGCAGCAATATCAAGCATCGCAAACCAGGGTTTCTCAGCCACCAACATGAATAAAATTTCATGATTTCGCATATTGATTTTCTTAAAACTACCGAATGCCTGTTCTCGCCAATTGAATCAAAAGAAATTTTATTTATGACACTTTTTCGCACTAGGCAGCTTGCTGCCTGACTTCTCAGCCCCTTTATAACTTCCAACAGCCTTGCACTCAGCAAGCTATATATATTTAATCTAATAAAGGACCTGAATTAGGTTGGCACTGATTAAAAGCCGCCCAGCGCTACCCATCTATCATTCCGGAGAGGTTCGATGCTCATCGCTTACTCTGCGGCGCATCAAGAGGGATCTCGAGGATGAAGGTTGCGCCCTGCCCGGCCCCGTCGCTGTGCACGGTCAATCTGCCACCCATTTCCTGCGCAGCGAGCGCGCAGCTGTGCAGGCCGAAACCGTGACCGTCTTTGCGAGTCGTGAAGCCATGGGAAAAGATACGCGTCAGGTGCTCTGGCGTAATCCCGTTGCCATTGTCGGCCACCGTGATACGCAAGACTGCCCCGTCAGCGATGAGGGAGGCGCTGAACGTGATGCACGGGCTGCGATCGACCACGCCGTCCAACGCCTGCCTGGCGTTTCTGATCAGGTTTACCAGAATCAGCAGCACCCGGTGCCGGTCCAGCGAGAGCAGGGGCAAGTCGGCAATGTCCTTGACCACCGTCACCTCCTGATTCATCCGTGAGCCGGCACTCATGCGCCAGGCATCATCGATTAATTCCGAGACCGGTATTGTCTCGACGACACTGACGGCAACGGCATAGGACTGCTGGGCAGCGACAATGGTCTTGATGTGGTCAATGCCTTTGGTGAGTTGTTCGAGCTCTTCGATGATGCCCTGCTGTTCTGCCGCCACCGCCTGCGCCAGCTTGAGCAGGTAGTCGGGCAGCATCTTTCCCCGCTGGTCCTGGGTGAGGAAATCGCTCAGCTCATGGATGTGTTCGTTCATCATCTGCGCCACCTTGCCCAGGCCCTGGGCCTTGGAGGTGCGCATCTGGCTGCTGACCAGCTCGGCTGAAACGTTCACGCTGTTGAGCACGTTGCCGACATTGTGCAGCACCGTCGTGGCGATCTCGGCCATGCCCGCCTGACGGGATTTCGCATTCAGCTCGGATTGCACCTGGCTCATGCGTAGCGCCGCGCGTACGCGAGCCTTGAGCTCCAATGGCGAGAAAGGTTTGGCGATATAGTCATCGGCGCCACTCTCCAGCCCGGAGATGCAAGCCTCGCTGCCGCCGCGGGCGGTCAACAGGATGACCGGCAGATGGGCAAAACCGGCGCTCGCCTTGATTCTGGCGGTCAGGCCAAAGCCGTCAAGCTCCGGCATCATCACATCCGAGAGAACGACATTGATCGGTTGACGCTGCAGCATGGCCCAGGCCTGCTCTCCATCAGCGGCGGTGACGACGCTGTAGTCGTCGCGCAAAAGCTCGCTGAGGTAGCCAAGCATTTCCGGGCTGTCATCGACCACCAGGACCCTGGACTGCGAGGTGCGTTCCGGGTGCTGCTCGTTGTCTGCATCGGCCATGGACGCCTGGTCGTTGCTACTGCCACGGCGGCCGTCATCGAACAGCAAGTGGCGCTGCTCGGTTGTGATCATTGCGGTGGGTGACGATCCCTCATGCAGATGACTGGCTTCAGTCGGCACAATGTTTTGCTCGGTTCCCCGAGGAAATCGAACAAGGAAGCACGACCCCTTTCCAGGCTCACTGTTGACGCTGACTTCGCCCCCCATCAGTTCGACCAGATCCTTGACCAGGGCCAGGCCGATGCCTGTACCGCTGTAATGCCGCGTGGCGGAATTGTCGATCTGGGAAAAACGCTGGAACAGCAGGGGTAATTTGTCAGGCGCGATGCCAATGCCCGAGTCATGCACCGCGAGCTCAAATCGCTCGTCATCAAGCGCAGTGACTGCCAGATGCACCGTACCGCCAGCAGGGGTGAACTTGATGGCATTACTCACCAGGTTGAGCAGAATCTTCTCGAAGTGTCGGGGGTCCAGGAACACGGTACCGAGGGCAGGATCGATGCTGCAGGTCAACGTGCAGCCTTTGCCCTTGGCCACCATGGCGGCATCCTCGGCCAGCACGCCCACCGCCTTGTTCAAATCAACGGGCGCCGGACACAGCTCAAACTTGCCTGCTTCGGCCTTGGAGAAGTCAAGGATATCGTTCACGCGGTTCATCAGGCGCAGTGCGTTTCGTTGTGCGCGCTCGATTTGCACGCGCCAGTCCGCCGGCGGCGTGATCGCCACCGAGAGCTGCTCCAACGGGGCGAGAATAAGGGTCAAAGGGGTGCGCAGTTCGTGGCTGACCGTGGCGACGAAATCACTCTTTGCCTGGTTGGCCGTCTCGGCCTGGTTGCGCGCCTGAATAAGTGCAACCGCCTGCGCCTCCAGCACCTCGGTCTGCCGGTGCAGCGTGTCGGTCCGTTCGGCGACCATTCTCTCCAGAGAGGCCTGCACCTGCTGTCTTTCGGCTTCGGCCTCGGCCTCCAGCACCCGGATGCGCAAGGCATTCTCCTGGAACACCCGGACGGCGCGAGTCATGATCCCTATCTCATCGCCGCGCCCAGCACTGGCGATTTCGGCGCTCAAGTCACCGGCAGCCAGCCGGCGCATGACCGAAGCCAGGGCGACGATGGGCTGCGCGACAAACCGCGAGGTGCTCCAGGCGATGGCTCCGGCCAGCAGGATGGCGACGGCGCCAGCGACTATTGTCGCCAGCATGCCGCGATCCTTGTGGACCAAGGCGTCTGAACGCGCTTCGCCTGCGAAGCGCGCAACCAACAGGCCAGCGCTGCGTGCCTCGATACGAACCTGGTCGCGCGCGTCGCCCAAGGCGTTGCTCGCCTGATGGAACCCGGCAAATGCCGCCCGGTAGCCAGCAATCTGATCGCTGACCGTCAGGGGCTCAGCGTTGGCCTGCTGCCCCACAGACGAAGGCAGAACCCGGGCGAGACGGGAGAGTTCATCGAGGATGACGCCTACAGAACTGGCGACCTCGGCCGACGGCGCCAGGCGAAACGACAAGGTCTGCGCTTCCAGGGTGGCAACACGTTCGGCGAAACGCTTGGACAACGCGGCGGCGTTTTGCAGCAAACCGATGGCGGCCTGAATGTCACTGGCGTCATGGGCAATGTGCTCGTCCATTTCAGCCAACATGACTTCAAGGCGCTCTGCCACGCCTCCAACAGCCCCCAGATGCCGCAAAGCCTCGCCGCCCCGGAGCCTGGGAGCCTCGCCAAGCTGCTCGAGCGCCAGGCTGGCTGCAGCCACCGCCGTCGCCAACTGCTCCAGGGTCTCCACCTGTTGCGGCGCGCCCATCAACTCACGCAATTGCTCGACCACAGGCGGCAGCGCCGCACAGGCGTTGCGCGCCGCAGTGGCGGCCGCACCATCACCGCTCACCAGCACCTGGGCCACATTGGCGGTAATGATGCGTTCGCCGTTGCGCAGGATATCCAGGATGCGATGGGCGCTCTGGGCGTTGCTCACCCGCGCCTGGTGGTCGGCGGCGCGGGAGTCCAGACCCTTCAGCCCATCGGCGATACCCTGTTCAACGAGGGCCGTCGCCTCTCGCATCCGGGCGTAATGGGCGGTCATATTCTCGGTTTCGCCATCCATGGTCAGCGTCGCCACCCGCAAGGACGCGATCGCCGCAGCGAGCCTCTCCAGGCTGCCCTTGAGCGATTGCGCCTCTGCCGCCGGGATGGCGTTAAGGCCGTTGATAGCGGTCGCGACCAAGCCTTCGGCCTGGGACACGCTGTCCTGGTCGCGGGTGGCAATGAAGTTTTCCACCCGCCCGGTAGCCCCGTTGACCGAGGCCAGAATTTCCGCGGAATGGCTGGCGGAATCCACCGCACGTACCATGCCTCGCAGGCCGTAGAGGTTCACGAGCGATACCGCCAGCATCAGCAACACCAGTGCGGCAACCGCCAGGCCGATCCTGACGGCAATAGGCCTGGCCGTGGCTGATTTGAATGTCAACATGGGGCCTCGCCTCCTAGCCCGCCGCTACTGTTTCGTCACCTCCGGCAAAGGCGCCGGCGGCGCCGTATGGTTGATGGCCGCATCGATCATCGCCGCAACGGAAGCCTGGCCGTAGAACGGATTGGCGGCACCGCCCACCGGCATAGTGGCAAGCCAGGCGTCCAGGTCCTTGGCATCAATACGTACCAGCGGCACCTCGACGAACTTCGGCACCTGCTTGCCCGCCAGTATCTGCTGGGCCACCCAGAACCCCATCTGGGAGACGCTCGGGGAGGCAGAGACAGAGACGGTCTCGTAGCCATTGGCATCGCGTTCCTGTTTCCACAGGGCAAGTTCGTCCTGACGGTTCCCCATCACAATGATCGGCAAAGGGCGTCCCGCCGCCTTGAACGCCATGGCCGCACCATATCCGTCGCCACCCTGGGTAGCCACGGCATCAATGGCGGGCAGCGACGGCAGCGCCAGCGTCACCTCCCTGCGGGCGACAGAAGCCGTCCAGTTCCCATATACGGTCTTGACGAATTTCAGGCCCGGATAGTCGCTGGCGGCCTTGCGAATGCCATCGCTGATGTTTTTATCCGTGGCATCGCCAGCGATGCCGCGGATCTCCAGCAACGTCCCGTTGCCCTTCAGGCGCTCGGCGATGTAGTCCATTTCCACACGGCCCATGGCGGACCAGTTGTAATCCACGGTATAGACACAGGGCTCGGTGACCAGGCTGGCCATGACGACCACCACGATGCCGGCGTTGCAGGCATCGCGGATCACCCCGTTGAGGGCCGTGTCGGAGGCAGCGAGGATCACGATGGCATCGACGCCCTTGACGATCATGTCCTGAATATGGGCTGCCTGTTCCGAAGCCGAGTTATTGGCGCTGACGACGGGAGCCTCGCGGATCAAGCCCTCCTTTTGCGCCTGGAGCGCAATTTCCTGCCAGTTGCGCACCATCACCTTGCGAAAATCGCTGCCTGCGTAGGAATTGCTGAAGGCAATGCTGTAGCTCGCGGTAGGGCCGCTGGCGATGCCGTCGGCGGCAGCGTGGGCCGGATTGCCGGCAACCATCGCCAGCCCCGCCACGCAGCCGGCGAAGCGCCTCAAGATCGTGTGGATCGACTGGGTGTTCATGCTGTTCTCCATCGTGCTTGGCATTTACCAACAGTCATCCACCCGCACCGGCTTACAGCCTGGATCGACGGCGTGTTCTGGTTGGAGCCGTTGGCCCCCACATTGGAGATTTTCGAACAGGTGAGGATTGAGGCAGGCATTGAACGTTTCCCTGTATGCCGCGTGCGAGTTGTTGCGTGAGCCGTTGAAAACGCCTGAAGCCCACCCACCGGCTGTCGCCAACGTCAATGATTTTGCCCGGGTCGGCGCCCTTGACGGCCGAACATTGAGCCCCGTAGATGGCTCGCATTGGCAATGAGCATAGTATCAAAGTGCCCGCTTTGCTCGCGGTCTGTGAACGGATGCGCCGTTCTGAGCCATAGTTTTATGTTTGACTGCCGCCCCACTCAACCCTGCCTGCTGTTCTACGCTTGTTGCTCGACCCACTTATCGGAGACCCGACATGAACCCACACACCACCGCCCTGGTCCTGATCGAATACCAGAACGATTTCACCACCCAAGGCGGCGTGTTCCATGACGCCGTCAAAGACGTCATGCATACGTCCAATATGCTCGCGAACACCGCCACCACGGTTGAACAGGCGCGCGCGCTCGGCGTGAAGATCATCCACCTGCCGATCCAGTTCGCCGAGGGCTACCCGGAGCTGACCACCCGCGACTACGGGATTCTCAAGGGCGTTGCCGATGGCAGCGCCTTTCGCACCGGCAGTTGGGGCGCTGACATCAGCGAGGCGATTACCCGGGAAGCCGGCGACATTCTCGTGGAGGGCAAGCGCGGGCTGGACGGTTTTGCCACCACGGGCCTGGACCTGGTGCTGCGCAACAATGGCATCCAGACCCTGGTGGTGGCGGGTTTCCTGACCAATTGCTGTGTCGAAGGCACGGTTCGATCAGGTTATGAGAAGGGCTATAACGTGGTGACCCTGATCGATTGCACCGCGACCTTCACCGAGGAGCAACAACAGGCTGCCGAACGCTTCACGCTGCCGATGTTTTCCAGGACGTTGCAACACACCGAGTTTCTCGACGGGCTGAACGCCCGCTAGCCATCGCCCAGAAGGCGGCTTTACAGCCGCCTTCGGATTCCCAGCCACCTGCGACACCCTGGCCGGGTTCGTTGATCTGAAACACCTCAGTTGTCAGGGTGTTCGCTCGCCACTGAATCGGCAGCGTCCACATCAGACATATCCTCCTCAAGGGGGGCATCGTCGTCCGGCGGCAGCGGGATCTGATCCTCATCACGCTTCGGGTCGTGCCCTGTCTCGTTGTCCGTGCCGCGCGTTACAGCCTGCTGTGAAATGTTGCCCGGGGCATTCTCATTGATTTCCATGCTGGCTCTCCGTTCTTGGGCTCGGGATATCCGTGCTTAAGGTTGAGAAACGCCATGCCCCTCAGAGTGCCGGGCAACAGACGAATGGACGCGCCCAGGCTGGCACAAGTTGACACTGCCGGCCGGCAGACTGGGGAAAGCCCTCCCGCAAATGCTCAAATCGCTGCCCGCAATTCACGGGGTGACAGGCCATAGTGTGAGCGAAAGCGCACGGCAAAACGTGAAGCCGAGGCGTAGCCGCAGGCGCCGGCAATTTCGCCGATCGGGCGAGACGTTGTCTGCAGCCGTTGTAATGCTGTCGACAGTCGAACGCCCTCCAGAATGTTCCTGAAACTATTCCCCTCGTTCGCCAGTTGGCGACGCAAGGTCGACTCCCCCAGGTTCATGTGCTGTGCGATGCTCGCAACCGTCCAGTCTCTCTCCGGGTTGGCCATTACCAGTTGCTGCACCCGCTCGCACAAGGGATCGTTGCGCCCCATCAGCAAAGGTCCGGCCTGGCCGCCAAGGCATAGGCTCAGCAGCACCGCTTCCCCATAATGTGCGCAGAGTGCCTGCGGGGCGTTTGCATGGATGGCGACCAGCAACTGCTCCCATGCCTGGGTGGTGTGCCTGTCCAGGGGAACGCATAGATCGCTCTTCAGTGCACCGCGACCACTCTTGATCTGCTGGCTATATCGGCTGCTGAATTGACGCAATGTCGAGACGGGAAAGGTCACCGCATCGGCGATGTAGTGACCCTGAGGGCCGGGGAAGTTTGAGATACCCAGCTCGCGCCCGGCCGGCATCAGAATCAGATGCCGAGGCCCTGCGCGCATTTCCCGGTCATCCCATTGCAACAGTTTTTCTCCCTGCCGCACTCGACACAAGGTGGTCGCGAACACCGGCACCCTGGGCAAGGTAAGGGCATGTCGCGCCCGTATGACACAGGCATCGATAATATTTTCCCGGTGCTGTATGCCGTCACAAGGGCGCATGGTTCTTAACGTCCGTAAGTGGAAGTAATGGTCGCTTTGGCCAGGACGTTGGCATTGAGCATGTAACCGACCAAGGCTCCGCTGGCCTGGTTGTCGAGCGGTAGCTTATCGACTTTCAAGGCCCACACGGTGAATTGATAGCGATGGGGTTTATCGCCGACAGGAGGGCAAGCGCCACCGAACCCCGGTTGGCCATAATCGGTTCGCCCTTGCACGGCACCCGCAGGCAGGTTCGCCCCCACGCCGCTTGGCAAACTATGGGTGGAGGCTGGCAGGTTGACCACCGTCCAATGCCACCAACCGCTGCCGGTAGGGGCATCGGGATCGTAAACGGTGATCGCGTAGCTTTTGGTCCCTGCCGGGGCGTTTTTCCACGAAAGCTCAGGAGACGTGTTGCCACCTTCGCAACCGAAGCCCTGGAACACTTCGCGACGGGTCAGCGGGCGGTTGTCAGCAATATCCCGGCTGGTCAGTGAGAAATCCGCAGCGTAGCCACTGAGTGTGACGGCCATGGAGAGTGCAGGCAGGATTGATCTGATGTTCATCGCGGCTCCAGCTGAGTCTGAAAGTGAAACTCGAGTCTAGGTTGAACAAAACCGGGAGACTGTGCCGAAATGCTCGATAACAGTGCCGAAATGCTCGATTGTCCGGACGAACGATGGCTCTCCACGTGCCCGACGACCTTCAGATGCTCAAGAGCTCGCTGACGGGCAGTCGATGAGTGGTCTTCATCTCTCGCAGGGAGAGGTTCGAGCGAATACTTGAAACCCCAGGGAGCTTCCTCAGCACTGTTTCGACAAAGCGGCTATAGCTGTCCAGGTCCCGTGCAACCACCTCAAGTAGAAAGTCCGCCTCCCCCGTTGTGTTATGGCAACTCAATACCTGCGGGGCCGCCTGGATAATCTTTTCAAACGTTGCCGTGGCTTCTTCGCTGTGATCCGTGCAGGAGATCTGGACAAAGGCCTTCAGGCCCAGCCCGAGTTTCTTTCGATTGAGAATGGCCTGGTATCCCTCGATAACCCCGCATTCTTCCAGCCGTCTTTGCTTGCGCCAACAGGACGCTTCGCTGAGGGACAGCTGCTCGGCCAGCTTGACATTCGACAGCTTGCCGTCCCGCTGCAAACGCTCCGATATTGCAATGTCCGCTTTATCGAGCTGCTCAATCATGAAATAACCCCTCAAATTCAGGCTTAAAAATGAAGGCTAATTTCAATTCTTGCGTTCGGTCAATGGCAACTTGAAGGGTAATTTCACGACGCTCATTCATAATGGCAATGCCTGAATCGCCCCTCCAAGCCTAGGTAATTTGAATGAAAGCAGTCGTCTACGAAGCCTTTTCCAAACCGCCGCGCCTGATGAACGTGGCCGATCCATCCCCGGAACGCCATGGCGTGGTGATCCAGGTGCTTGGCACCGGGGTGTGCCGCAGCGACTGGCATGGCTGGAAAGGCCATGACCCCGACATTGAACTGCCCCATGTACCGGGTCATGAGCTGGCGGGCATCGTGGCCGAGGTGGGCCACGACGTCACGCGGTGGAAGGTCGGCGACCGGGTGACCGTGCCGTTCGTGGGCGGCTGTGGTGCCTGTGCGCAGTGCAACAGCGGCAATCAGCAGGTGTGCCACACGCAATTCCAGCCGGGCTTCACTCATTGGGGCTCGTTTGCCGAGTACGTCGGCATCCACCAGGCCGATCTGAACCTGGTCGCGCTGCCCGAGAGCATGGACTTCGCAACCGCCGCAAGCCTGGGTTGTCGCTTCGCCACCTCGTTCCGTGCAGTCGTAGACCAAGGCAACGTCAGCGCCGGTCAGTGGGTCGCGGTTCACGGCTGCGGAGGTGTCGGCCTGTCTGCGGTGATGATCGCCCAGGCCATTGGTGCGAACGTGATCGCCATCGATATTTCCCAGGAAAAACTCGACCTGGCACGGGCGCTCGGTGCTGTCGCCACCATCAATGCCCAGTGCGTCGCGGACGTCACCGAAGCCGTGCTGGAAATCACCCAGGGCGGTGCCCACGTCTCGCTGGACGCCTTGGGCCACCCAACCACCTGTTTCAACTCCATCAACAACCTGCGACGTCGCGGCAAGCACGTCCAGGTCGGGCTGATGCTCGCTGATCACGCCACGCCGGCCATCCCCATGAGCAAGGTTATCGCCCATGAACTTGAGATCTACGGTAGCCACGGCATGCAGGCGCATCGCTATGGCGCCATGATCGAGATGATCACCTCAGGCAAGCTGGCGCCTGAAAAACTCGTGGGTAAAACCATCAGCCTGGAACAGTCCATCGACGCGCTGACGAACATGGACCGCTTCGAAACGGCAGGGGTAACCGTCATAACCGAGTTTTGACGCATGACGCCACCCTGAGCCGCACTGAACAATAGTTTAGAAATCTCTGAACTATCTATTTGCAGTTCCCTATTCTTTCCGCCAACCGCCCCTCCCTACTATTGGCGGCAACAAAGGAGCCTTTCCACAGAGATGGGGCCCGAAGATTGCCTTTTCTGATTGTCACTGCCGTTTTTTGTGCGTTTCGGTCCGCGCCGAAACGCCGCTGTGTCAATCATGCGAAGGCACCTTTGGAGCAGATCGATGAAGTTGGAAGTATTCCGAACGTTGTGGGGCTACACCGCGAGCAAGGTACAAGCGCTCGAAGAGTTGCTTGACGCCGGGTTCGATGGCATGGAAGCCCGCCTGCCCATGACCGCCAGCGAACGCGCCGAGTTCGCAGCCTTTCTACGCGCCAACCACGTCAGCTATATCAGTACCGTCTTCAGCGCCTACGATGTTCTGCCGCAACAATCGGCGAGCGTCGACGAACACCTTCTGGACCTCGATAAAAAACTCGCTTGGGCGGCTGAGTTGTCGCCGCGCTTCATCAACCTGCTGGCTGGCAACGACCGCTGGCCACTGGCACAGCAAGTCGACTTCTTTGGCCGCGCAATGGACGTCGCGCGCAAGCACGGCCAGGTGTGCGCCTTTGAAACCCATCGTGCGCGCTCGTTGTTCAACCCCTGGGTCACCCTCGAGCTGATTCGTCAACTGCCGGACCTGCGCTTCACCAGCGACATCAGTCATTGGGTCGTCACCTGCGAGCGCCTGCTCAACGATCCGGAAGATGACCTCAGCGCTTTCGTCGAGCGCGTTCATCACATTCAAGCCCGGGTCGGTTATGACCAGGGGCCCCAGGTTCCCCACCCCGCCGCTCCCGAGTACGCCCAGGCGCTGGCCTTCCATCAGCAGCATTGGGAGGCCATCTGGCGATCCCAGGAAAGTCGCGGCTATCAGGTCACCACGCTGACGCCGGAGTTCGGTGCCGACGGCTACCTGCATCACCTGCCCTTCACCAATGTGCCGGTGGCCGACCTGTGGTCGCTGAACGTATGGATGGCAACTACCGAGCGCGAGCATTTCCGGCGCTTCAGCGGTGCCTCAACCCGATAAGGAGCGTTACTTCATGCCTGACCAAACGCCAAAGGCCGCCAACTTCAATCGCATTCCGCTGGTGGACATCGCCGGGCTGTACAGCGACGACATCACACAGCGCCAGGCAGTGGCCGAAGAACTCGGTAACGCCGCCCGCGCAGTGGGTTTTCTGTACATCAAGAACCACGGCATCGAGTCGTCGCTGATCGACGGCGTGCGTCACGCGGCGAAGGACCTGTTTGCGCAATCTCTTGAGTACAAGATGCAGCATTACATCGGCACCTCCCGCAGCCACAAGGGGTTTGTGCCTGAAGGCGAAGAGGTCTATGCCAAAGGCAAACCGGACCACAAGGAAGCGTTCGATATCGGTTTTGAAGTGGGCGAAGACGATCCGCTGGTCAGGGCCGGGACCCCCTTGATCGGGGCCAATGAATGGCCGGACCTGCCGGGTTTCCGTCCCGCCATCGAAGCGTACTACGCTGCGGTGTTTGCGCTGGGGCGTCGCCTGTTCAAGGGCTTCGCGCTCGCATTGGGCCTGGAAGAGGACTATTTCGAGGCACTGGTTACCCGCCCACCGTCGAAACTGCGCCTGATTCACTACCCCTTTGACCTGGCCGCCCAAGACGCACCCGGCATTGGTGCGCATACCGACTACGAGTGCTTCACCATTTTGCTTGCCGACAAGCCAGGCCTCGAGGTGATGAACGATCAAGGCCAATGGATTGATGCGCCGCCCGTGGACGGTGCCTTTGTGGTCAACATCGGCGACATGCTGGAGGTCATGACCGCGGGTACGTTCGTCGCTACGGCTCACCGAGTGCGAACCGTCAGCGAAGAGCGCTACGCCTTCCCACTCTTCTACGCGTGCGACTTCCATACGCAGATCAAGCCACTGCCACAGTTTCTTGAAGGCGCTAAGGATTACGAGGAAATCACCATCGGTGAGCACATGTTCGGCCAAGCGCTGCAGACCTATCAGTACCTGCGCCGCAAGGTCGAACGGGGCGAACTCAAGCTGTACGAGAAAGCACGCAAGCCATCGAGCTTCGGTCACTTGAAGAGCCAGGCGCAGGACGCGTCCTGATGCAACCCTCAGCCTGGTCACACCGCCCTGTTTAACCACCCGCCCAGCCCTACTTTACCGACGTGGAGTCATCGATGATGCGCAATCCAATCAATCATGCTGTCCGCTTGACCCTGCTGGCCGTCGCACTCCTTGGTGCGACCGGCGCCCATGCAGCAACGACGGTGACACCCGGCGTACTCAAGGTCGGCATGGAAATCACCTATCCGCCCTTCGAGTCATACGACGAACATAAAAACGTCGTCGGTTCCGACCCCGAGCTGGCGCACCTGCTCGCCAAGCACCTGGACCTCAAGGCCGACTTCGTCGACACCAAGTTTTCCAACCTGATCCTCAGCCTGAACGCCGGCCACTACGACGCGATCATCTCCGGCATGTACATCACGCCCCAGCGGCAGACGCAAGCGCAAACCATCCCCTACGCCAAGACCGGCGCAGCGATCATGGTGCTGAAGGACAGCCCGCTGAAACCGAAAGTACCGGAAGACCTCTGCGGCTTGAAAGTCGGCCTGGAAAAAGGCACCACGTGGGTGGCGCAGTTCAACACGCTCTCGACCGACTACTGCACCCCGAATAACAAGGGCGCGATTATGGTCAGCGAGTTCCCGTCCGCACCGGAGGTAACCCAGGCGCTGCTCTCCGGCAATGTGCAGGCTCAGGTGGAGATCGACGGCGCCGCCGGCATGATCGCAGAGCGCACCAAGGGCCGCGTCGTGGTGAGCACCGAGCACTCGATCTACCAGCAGACGCTGGGTATTTACGTCAAGAAAGGCAACGACGCGCTCTATCAGGCACTGCTCAAGGCCTTTGAGGCGAGCAAGGCCTCCGGTGAATACACCGCCCTGTTGAAGAAATACAACCTCGAAGAACCGACTAACTGACCCGGTGCAGCCCTGTGGGAGCGCAGCCGCTCCCACAGTCGGCGGCTTTCGCTTGACTGCCCGGCCCAGGTGAAGCCTGGGTCGACGCCAGCAGTTGGAGAGACACATGCAATTTGAATGGCCTTACTTTTTTTCTCTGTTTTCGCTCTCGGACTTCTGGAAAGCCTGCATTACGGTGGTGGAGCTCAGCACGCTGGCCTGGTTCATCGGCATGCTGCTGGGCTTCCTGCTGGCTTCGGCCAAGCTTTCGGCCGCGCGTTGGATCAGCGTGCCGGCGTCGATTTATATCTGGTTCTTTCGCAGCGTGCCGCTGCTGGTACTGGTGGTGTTCGTCTATAACCTGCCGCAGATGTTCCCGGTCACCCGTGGCGTCCTGTCCAACCCGTTCTATTCCGGCCTGTTGGCCCTGGTGGTCACCGAAGCGGCCTATATGGCGGAAATCCACCGTGGTGGCTTGATATCCGTGGCCAAAGGTCAAAAAGAGGCCGGCCGCGCGCTGGGCATCGGCCTGATCGGTTTGCAGCGCCTGATCGTGATCCCCCAGGCGTTCCGCATTTCCCTGCCGACGCTGATCAACGAATACATCACCGTGGTGAAACTGACCTCGCTGATCTCGGTGATTTCCTTGACCGAACTGTTGACCGTGGGCCAGCGCCTTTACGCGCAAAACTTCCTGGTGATGGAAACCCTGTCGGCTGTGGCGGTGTATTACGTGCTGATCGTGACCGTGCTCGGCTGGTTGTTCCATTGGCTGGAGCACCACCTGGAACTCAACAACCGCACACCCCGGACGCTGGATGACACCAGCATGGGGCGCCTACGCGCATCACAACCCGCCCCTCCTTCGGCAAGCGCTCGGAAAGCCTCCGGGCCTGGCTCGGCACCCGCCCTGCAACTGGTCGACATTCACAAGCGCTACGGCCAGCACGCTGTGCTCAAGGGCATCAACCTTGATGTAAATGTGGGTCAGGTGATTTCCATCATCGGCCCATCGGGCTCGGGAAAAACCTCGCTGATTCGCACCGTCAACGCCCTGGAAAGCATCGACCAAGGCGAGATCATTCTGTTCGGCGAAAGCTATATCCACGCCGGTGACAACACCAACACGCAACAAGTACGCCGTGGGGTACAGCACATCGGCATGGTATTCCAGGGCTTCAACCTGTTTCCCCATCGCACCATTCTCGACAACGTCACCCTCGCGCCGCGCTATCACGGCCGCGACAAACTCATCAGCGAGCAGCGCGCCTACGCCCTGCTGGACAAGGTCGGACTGCTGGCTCACGCGCACAAGTATCCGCATCAGTTGTCTGGGGGGCAGCAACAACGCGTGGCAATCGCCCGCGCATTGGCCATGGATCCACATATCATGCTGTTTGATGAGCCGACGTCAGCCCTTGACCCGGAACTGGTAGGCGACGTGCTCAAGGTCATCGGCGACCTGGCCAAAGAAGGCATGACCATGCTGATCGTGACCCACGAGATGGACTTCGCCCTGTCCATTTCCGACCGGGTAATTTTCATGGAAGACGGCCTGGTTGCACTGGATGCGGCGCCTGGAATGATTCGTGCCGATCAGTGCGGCGAGAGAATCAAGGCGTTCATGCGGGTTTGAACCCGGCATGAGTGGGGCCTGAAATTCGAAACGCAAGCGTCGCTGATCAGCGCCACTCAACGTACTCTCAGCGCCTGGCCTTGAGCCGGACACTGGCAAAGGTCGACTCCCCTCGCGCCTGCTCCAGGGCACTCATTGGCATCGTCACCGGTACGGCACGAATCGTCGGTTTCAACATGACGGCTCGCTCGCCTGCCGTCACCAGGCGCTCGTCACTGGGCGGCACGCCAAAGTACTCGCGGTAGCATTTGGAGAAGTGCGGCGTGGACACAAACCCGCAGAGCAAGGCCAGCTCCACGATCGAAATGGGGGTTTGCTTGAGCAACTGGCGCGCGCGGATCAGCCGCAACCGCAGGTAGTAGCGCGAGGGCGAACAGTGCAGGTACTTCTGGAACATGCGTTCAAGCTGCCGACGTGACAGGGCCACGTACTCGGCCAGTTCATCCAGGTCGATCGGTTCTTCCAGGTTGGCCTCCATCAGCGCGACGATTTCCTGCAGCTTCGGTTGCTGGGTGCCGAGCATATGCTTGAGCGGCACGCGCTGATGATCCTGCTCGTTGCGCATGCGCTCGTACACGAACATGTCCGAAATCGCCGCCGACAACTCATGCCCATGCTCACGCCCGATCAGGTGCAGCATCATGTCCATGGGCGCGGTGCCGCCCGAGCTGGTCAGGCGTTCGCGGTCGAGGGTGAACACGCTGGCACTGAGGCTCACCCGTGGAAAGGCTTCCTGCATGGCCGCCAGCCACTCCCAATGCACGCTGCATTCAAACCCGTCGAGCAGCCCCGCCCGGGCCAATACCCAACTGCCGGTACAAATACCACCCAGGCGCTTCGAATAACGCGCCTGGGTCCGCAGCCATTTCATCAGTTCATCGCTCAGGGTGTGTTGAATACCCGTGCCGCCGCACACCACGACGATATCCGCAGAGGGCGCAGCGGCTATGGAACAGTCCGGCGTGATGGGCATGCCGTCGCTGGCCCACACAGGATGACCGTCGACACTGGCGGTGTGCCAACGATACAACTCCTGGCCGGACAGTTGGTTGGCCATGCGCAGCGGCTCTACCGCCGACGCCAACGAGATCAGGGTGAACTGATCCAGCAGCACGAATACCAAACAGGTGACCGGCCGGGGGGTCATGGGCGCGAAGCCAGGGGGATCGATTTTTGGGTGCGGTCCGGCTGCCGCGCCGTGATCACGCCGACCAGGGAAATCAGCAAGGCCAGGCCGATGGTCGACGACACCTCGAAGCGGTGCTCGGGCGTCAGCAGCATCACCGCCAATGCGCAACAGATGAAGACGATGACCACCCAGGTCAGCCAGGGAAACAGCCACATCTTGAACGTCAGGGTGACATTGCGGCGTTGCAGGACCTTGCGCATGCGCAGTTGCGACACGGCGATCACCAGGTACACCAGCAAAGCGATGGCACCCGAGCTGGCCAGCAGAAACTGGAACAATCCGGCGGGCATGAAGTAACTGAGCAAGGTCACGCCAGCCCCGAGGATCGTGCTGGCGATCACGGCGGCCCTCGGCACACTCGCGGTGGAGGTCTTTTTCATCAGCGTGGGCGCGTCCCCGCGTTTGCCCAGGGAATACAGCATGCGTGAAGCAATGTAGATGGACGAGTTCATGCAGCTCGCCACGGCAATCAACACCACCACGTCCACCAGTAACTTGGCATGGGGAATGTTCATCAGCTCCAGGGCGCGCTGATAAGAGCCTACCGACGCCAACAGCGGGTCATTCCACGGCACCACGGAAATCACCACGAAGATCGACAACACGTAGAACACGCCGATGCGCCACATCACCGAGCGCGTGGCCCGGGCGATATTCTGCGCCGGGTTATTGGACTCGGCAGCCGCGATGGTGACGGCTTCGGTGCCGATAAAGCTGAACATGATGGTGATGAATGCCCCGACCACCGCCGACAGGCCGTTAGGCGCGAAACCACCGTGTTCTTCCATCAGGCGACTCAAGCCGCTGGCCTCCCGCTCGGGAATCCAGCCCATCAGCACCGCGCCTCCCAGGCCGATGAAGCCGATGATCGCCACCACCTTGGCCATGGCAAACCAGAACTCGAATTCACCGTACTTGGAGACGCTGAACAAATTGGTGACCACCAACAAAAAGATCGACAACAAGGCGAACAGCCAAGCGTCGATCTGCGGGAACCACTGGTTGAGGATATGCCCGGCGGCCAGGGCTTCGATGGGAATCACCAGCACCCAGAACCACCAGTACAACCAGCCGATCGTAAACCCGGCCCAGCGGCCGATGGCCTGGTCGGCGTAGGTCGAGAATGAGCCGGTGTCGGGGTTGGCCACCGCCATCTCCCCCAGCATGCGCATGACCAGCACCACCAACAGGCCGGAAAACAGATACGCCAGCATCACGGCCGGCCCCGCCGCCGCGATGGCGTGCCCGGAGCCGACAAACAGCCCCGCGCCGATAATGCCTGCAATGGAGAGCATGGTGACATGACGCGGCTTGAAGCCCTGCGCCAGCTGGCCGTTGGAATCCTTGGAAATCAGGCTATTCATCGTTGTTTTTTATTCTCTGTGATCGACGTTAAGACGTACTGACTGGAAGGTCAGGCGATCATCATTTCTTAATGACGGGTCACAGTACGCGGCCTGCGTGCCGCAAAAATAGCCTCATAGCGGCACGCCGGTGCCTGATATCGACATTGGCGGGCGGCCGCCGCTCATTGCCTCGGCGGGTCAAGGTTCGCCAGAAAGCCTGCGATCAGCGCGTTGAACACCGCGCCCTGATCGTCGTGCACATAGTGGCTCGCGTCGGCGACCTCCACCGTCCGCACATGGGGGTTGCTGGCCCTCATCGCCTGCAGCGTCGCCGGGCGCCAGCCTGTCCTACACCCTCGGCAGCGACAGCCTGCGGCGCAGTTTCGTCAAGCTGCAAAGCGGCGAATACCAGGGCCTGTCGGCGTATTTCAGCCGCTCGAAAATCGACGGCGACCTGTGGCGCGGCCCCGGCACCATCGACCGTGAACACCTGGAGGCCAAAGTGCGCTATCGCTTCGGTGAACGTGACGAGGTGTGGCTGCGCGCCGTGCACAACGCGTTCTACGACTACGACTCGCCCTACGTGAGCAGCGCCCAGTACGACGGCAGCGCCAATGACCCGTTCGGTCGCTCGGGCCGTTACTTCGCCTACCTCGGCAGCCTGCCCGACTTACCCGAGAGCGTGCCCGGCGTGCGCTACAGCAACACCAACTACAACCAGTTCTACAAACAGGCGGTCAACCAGCGCCGCGACACCTTGTACAGCCTGGGCGGCCGGTTCGAGATCCGCCCGGACCTGCTCAACTACACCACCCTCTACTACGAGGCCAAGAAAGGCTTTGGCGTGTCCCCCGAGGCCTACGCCACTTCCCTCGCGCTGCACCCGGCCGAAAGCAACGTGGATGGCCTGTTCGCCCCCCGCGGCATGCAATACGGTTTGTCGTCCCTCAGCGGCCACCGCTTCGGCGGGCGCACCGGGCTGCAATGGGACATCGGCCAGCACCAGGTCGACACCGGTGCGTGGGCCGAGACCGATGTGTTCAACCGCCAGCAGGCGCGCTACAACCTCACCGACGGCAGCCCGGCCGGCGAGCCGTTGTTCAATGAGCCGGTGCACCTGCAAGGGGATTTCAGCTCCACACGCAATTCGTTGCAGTACCACCTCAAGGACACCTGGACCCTGCTCGACGACCGCCTGCGCCTGCAGTTCGGTTTCAAGAGCCTGTACCTCAAGTACCGCATCGAGGGCTATCGCAACGCCGGCGACTACATCAACGACCGCCAGCCGCGCCTGGCCACCCAGTGGAACGACGCCTTCCTGCCCCAGGCCGGGCTGGTCTACAACCTCACCGATGACACCCAGGTATTTGCTTCCTATTCGGAAAACATGGCCCTGCCCCGAGGCGCCGACGACATCTTCCGCGCGGCCAGCCCCAGCGCGCCGCCACCGGAGGCGGAGCGGGCGAAGAACTTCGAGGTGGGCTATCGCATCAACCGGCCGACCTTCAACGCGGCCTGGGCGCTGTACCGCACCGACTTCGACAACCGCCTGCAAGCCTTCGCCTCAGCCGTGCCCGGCAGCAGCCAAGTGGAAACCTACTACCAGAATGTCGGCAAGGTGCAGGCCTACGGCAGCGAGCTGAGCGGGCAATGGAAACCCCCGGTCCTGGCCGACAAGGTATCGACCGTAACCCTGACAGCTTCGCCCTGGCCCTGACCGCCGACGACGCCCGGCGTATCGCGGCCCAGGGCAAGCGCGTGGTGTTTATCAGCATGGAAAACGCCGACCCGCTCAGCTCCGATCCCGAGTTGCTCGACACCTACTACCGCCAAGGCCTGCGCATGCTCGGCCTGGTGCATTTCATGAACAACGACCTGGCCGACTCGGCCACCGCGCTGCCGGAATGGAAAGGCCTGAGCCCCAAGGGCCGCGACCTGGTGCAACGGGCCAACCGCCTGGGCATCCTGCTGGACGTGTCCCACGCCAGCGATGCGGTGTTCGACCAGATGCTGACGCTGTCCAGCGCCCCGCTCATCGCCTCCCACTCCAGCAGCCGCGCGGTCAACCCGCACCCGCGCAACCTCGACGACGCCCGCGTGCGCCAACTGGCGGCCAAGGGCGGGGTGATCCAGGTCAACGCCTACAGCGACTACCTGATCCCCCTCGCCCCCAACCCGGACCGCAACAAAGCCATGGCCGCGCTCGGCGCACGCTTCCACAACCTTGCCGCCCTCAGTCCGCAGCAGGTCAAGGCGCTTTATCAGGAGCGCGACAGCCTCAACCAACGCTTCGCCCAACCCAAGGCGAATATCTGGAGTGGGAATTTGTTGCGGGTGTTGCAGGCGGCGCAAGCTAAAGCCGCTATCGGGGGGCAAGCCACAATGCCAGTCAGCCAAGGCATTTTGTAGGAGCGAGCTTGCTCGCGGTGCTTGGAGGATTGGGGGTTACATCGGCGTGCTGCCGATAACCCGCAGCGCCAACCCCTCGTACGCATCCAGGGTAATGGTGAACTCCCCTTCCGCCGTCAGGTCGCCTTCCACCCGTTCGTTGATGATGTCCACCACCATCCCCGCCGCGATATCCGGCAGGTTCAGGGTTTCGGTGATCGGCGTGGCGCCGAAGTTCAGCGCGGTGATTTGCGTGCCTCTGCCGGCCGGCAATTCGTGGACCATGATCAACAGGCCGGGGTTCTGCACGTCGGGCACCAGTATCTGGCGGCTGGCGGCGATGTCGTAGGCGCGGCGCACGGCGAGGATCTTTTGCAGTTGCGAGGCGAACGAGTACGGGTCCTGCAACTGGCTGTTGAGGCTGCCGTAGAGGCTTTTCGAGCGCGGCATCTGGCCGGCCGACAATTCTGCGTCCGGGTTCAGGTCCACCAGGTCGTAGGCGCCGCGATGAATCCAGCGGGTATCGCCATCCTGCATCAAGTGCGCGACTTCCTCGGCGGCCAACGGCAGCGCGCCTACCAGGTCCCAGCCGGACAAGGCGAACACCCCGGGCTGCATGGCGTTGTACATCACCAGCAGTAAATGGATCTGGCGAATCTGTTGGATGTCGGCGGCACTGATCGCCTCCAGATCGCGAATGCCCAGCGCCGCCGTGATGATGCTGGCGGTGGTGCAGGACACGCCATTGGTCACGAACTTGAGGTTATATGGCGCGTGCTCGCCGGCCAGGCGTTCGTACATCTGCTCACGGATGTGCTCGCGCAGGATATTGCCGGGAAATGTCTGCCCCTGGTAAAGGAAAGTGTCGTGGGCATGCAGGGTCCAGAAGTGCACCAGCTCCAGGGTCAGCTCATCGTGGTTCTGCAACGCGTGGATCAGCGAGCCGGGGTCGATGCCCTGGCGGTGCATTTCGCGCAGCATCAGGCGCAGGAATTCGGCATCGCCCATCAACAGCGCGTGCTGGTACGCCGGACGGGTGATGAAGTCATAGGACAGGTCGGCGCCGCCATGGGACATCGACGCAATGTCATCCACCGTGAGGTTCAACTCCTGGAAGCTGAAACCGCCGGCCTTGCGAATCGCCCCGCCCAGCAGCTGGTTGCCGGTGATCGACAGCGGATGGCTCTCGGACCAGGCCGTGCCATCGAGGGTGCGTTCCACGCCGAGGAAACCATTGGCGTCCAGGCGCAGGATTTTCGCGCCCATCACGTCGATGGCGTGCAAGGCGTCACCGATGATCATCTGCTGCGCGGCGAAGGTCGGGTCGAGCCAGTTCAGCGACGGCTGGCCTTCCTTGAAGTAATGCAGGTACACCCAGCGACGCGGCTTGCCATCCACGCCGATGACCACCGGCGTGGTGCTCCAGTCGGTCTCCTTGACGCCGGGCTCGAAGAAGATCACCCGCTGCAACTGGCCGACGATGTAGTGCTTGTCGCGCAGGGCGTCCACCTGGGCCGGGCTGAGGTTCTGCGCATCGCGGCCCTCGGCCACGTCGGGCAGCAGCGGCCAGTCTTCCTCGCGGATCTCCACCATATGGTAAAGGCCGGGGTAATCCTCGTAGGCCATCTCTGCCAGGCGAAAGTCCGCGCCCTTGCCGGTGTGGGACGGAATCACGTCGTCGATGATCACCGCGTTGTGCGCCGCCGCCATGCGCGTCAACGCCTGCAACTGCGCCTCGGTGCCCAACTGCGGGTCGATCTCGAAGCTGATGCGGTCGAAATTGCCGTCGATGGTCGGCGTGTGCCGGGTGCCGGTCAGGCCACCGGATTTTTTCAGAGGGCCGTTATGGATGCCCTGGATGCCGATCTTCGACAGTGCATGCCACAGCGTCTCATCCCCCAGCGCCTCCAGCACCGTACCGCCCTCGCGCGTCACAATCGACGCCGGGTAGGCGGTAAACCACACCGACGACAAGGCCGAGGCATCACGCGGCCGGGTCTGCGCATACGGCTGTTGCCACAACCGGCCCTGGCCCGAATAGAGCTTGGCGCGCTGGCGTGCTGCGTGCAGCATCGATTGTTCCACCAGCCAGTTCACATGGTTGTTTTCAGCCGCGGTCATAAGCTTGGTACCTGTCGTGGTTAAACATTACTCGTGAACATATGAGGGCTCGGTGGGCCATTCGTTGCATTGCAATGTGGCGTGCCTGAACGGGGGCTCGGGCGTTCAGCAGGTTTCCCGATACTGCCTCGGCGTAAACCCCGTCGATGCCTTGAACTGCCGGGTGAACGCGCTGTGGTCGGTATAGCCGCACTGCAGCGCGACATCGGTGATCGGCATGTCGCTGTGCAACAACCGATGGGCGTGTTCCAAGCGTACTTTCTGGATCATCTGCCGGGGTGTCAGGTGGAACACGCGCTTGCAGTAGCGCTCCAGTTGCGCCACGGAAATCCCGGCGATGCGCGTCAGTTCGCCGAGGGTGACGCGGCGGTTGAAGTGCGTGCGGATATGCTCGTCCACGGCGGCCAGGCGTTGGTAGGCCGGGTGGGTCTGGCTGGCCGATTGCAGGTCGACCGAGATCCCGGCCAGGCCGATGATGCGGCCTTCGTGGTTGTACAGCGGCCATTTGTGGGTGAGGCACCAGCCGGGTTCGCGGCTGCCGTAGAGGTGCAGTTCGAGTTGGTCTTCCAGCACAAAACCCTGTTGCAGCACGCGCCGGTCCTGCTCGGTGTAGCCCGGCCCCAATGGTGCGGGAAAGACCTCGGCACTGGTCTTGCCCAGCAACGGTTGCAACTGCTTGAGGCCGCAGCGCTGCACCAGGGTGCGGTTGGCGAGGACGTAACGGGCCTCCAGGTCCTTGATGAAGATGGCGGCATTGGGGATCACGTCCAGCATCGGCAGCAGTTGCGCTACGCCGGTCAATAGTTGCTCGATGTTGTGGGGAGGACTGGCCCCTTGGCAAAGGCTCGCAAACGCGCGTTGAAGCATGAGTGTCTCTCTCCGGCTGTCACCTTGATGGCAAGCAGATTGCCCCATGCCTGGGGTGCTGTCGAGCAGGGCGAACTGTGCTGATTTCGTCATCGATGTCGGCAAAAAACATCAATCGCCGCCCAGCCTGCGCGTTCACGATAGGGCCACTGCATGCCTATCCCTACACTCACAAGAAGGCAGCCCACAGCTCTTATTGATGGAGCGCGTTATGAAGCGACTGCATGTGATCGACTCCCACACCGGCGGCGAACCCACGCGCCTGGTAATGACCGGCTTCCCCGCGCTCAAGGGCGCGAGCATCGCCGACCAGTTGGAAAACCTGCGCACGGAGCACGACCCATGGCGCCGCGCCTGCCTGCTGGAACCCCGTGGCAATGACGTACTGGTCGGCGCGCTGTACTGCGCGCCCGTCACCCCGGGCGCCACCTGCGGGGTGATCTTCTTCAACAACGCCGGGTACCTGGGCATGTGCGGCCACGGCACCATCGGCCTGGTGGCGTCCCTGCACCACTTGGGGCGTATCCAGCCGGGCGTGCACACCCTCGACACCCCGGTGGGGCCGGTGGCCGCGACCTTGCACGACGACGGCGCCGTGACCCTGCGCAACGTGCCTGCCTATCGCTATCGCCAGCAGGTGACGGTGGATGTACCGGGCCATGGCGCAGTCCAGGGCGATATTGCCTGGGGCGGCAACTGGTTCTTCCTGGTCTGCGAGCATGGCATGGCGTTGGAGATGAGCAACGTCGACACTCTCACCGACTACACCTGGGCCATGCTCAAGGCCCTCGAGGCCCAGGGCATCCACGGCGCAGACGGCGCCCTGATCGACCATATCGAACTGTTCGCCGACGACGCCCACGCCGACAGCCGCAACTTCGTCATGTGCCCCGGCAAAGCCTACGATCGCTCCCCGTGCGGCACCGGTACCAGCGCCAAGCTGGCGTGCCTGGCCGCCGACGGAAAACTCGCCCCCGGTGATACCTGGGTACAAGCCAGCATCACCGGCAGCCGCTTCGAAGGCCGATATGAATGGGACGGCACATGTGTCATCCCCTTCATCACCGGCCGCGCCTACATGACCGCCGACAGCACCTTGCTGATCGACGAGCAAGACCCGTTTGCCTGGGGCATCTGAGCCCATCCCTTTTGACTGGACGCTGCAAGGAGCCAGAACAATGAGCGACAACATCTTCACCGGTTGCGTCCCCGCGCTGATGACCCCGTGCACCGCCGCGCGCAAGCCGGACTTCGACGCGCTGGTCGCCAAGGGCCGCGAGTTGATCGATATCGGCATGAGCGCCGTGGTGTATTGCGGTTCCATGGGCGACTGGCCGTTGCTCACCGAAGCCGAGCGCCAGGAAGGCGTGGCGCGCCTGGTGGCGGCCGGCGTGCCGACCATTGTCGGTACCGGGGCGGTGAACAGCCGTGAGGCGGTGGCCCACGCCGCCCACGCGGCCAAGGTCGGCGCCCAGGGCTTGATGGTGATTCCGCGCGTGCTGTCCCGTGGTGCTTCGGCCACCGCGCAAAAGGCGCACTTCGCGGCGATCCTCAAGGCCGCGCCCAACCTGCCGGCGGTGATCTACAACAGCCCTTACTACGGCTTTGCCACCCGCGCGGAGTTGTTCTTCGAACTGCGCCGCGAACATCCGAACCTGATCGGCTTCAAGGAGTTCGGTGGCGCTGCCGACCTGCGCTATGCCGCCGAGCACATCACCTCCCAGGACGACAGCGTGACCCTGATGGTCGGCGTCGATACCCAGGTGGTGCACGGTTTTGTCAACTGCAACGCCACGGGCGCGATCACCGGCGTCGGCAATGCCTTGCCCCGCGAAGTGCTGCACCTGGTGGCCCTGAGCAAGCAAGCCGCCAAGGGCGATGCCAAGGCCCGGCGCCTGGCGCGGGAACTGGAAGCCGCGCTGGCGGTGCTGTCGTCCTTCGATGAAGGCTGCGACCTGGTGCTGTATTACAAGCACCTGATGGTACTCAACGGCGACCAGGGTTACGCCCTGCACTTCAACGAGACCGATGTGCTCAGCGACGCCCAGCGGCGTTACGCCGAAACCCAGTACGCGCTGTTTCGCCAGTGGTATGCCAACTGGTCGAGAGAGGCGTAGCTGATGCACGACCCTGACCCTGCGGATATCACCGTAATCGGAGCCGGCATCATTGGCGTTGCCTGCGCCCTGCAGCTGGCGCGCCAGGGGCGGAAAGTGCGGGTGATCGACCAGCAGGCGCCCGGCATGGGCGCCTCCTACGGCAACGCCGGGCACCTGGCGACCGAGCAAGTGTTCCCGATCGCCGACCTGTCGATCCTCAAGCGCTTGCCCGCCATGCTTATGGACCCCATGGGCCCGCTGCGCCTGGACTGGAAATACCTGCCGCGCGCCCTGCCCTGGTTCATCCGCCTGCTGCTGAACCTGCGCCCGGCGAGTTACCAGGGCACGGTGACGGGTCTGCGCGCGCTCAATGAAGCGAGCCTTGGCGCCTGGCAACGGTTGCTGGCCAGTATTCAGCGCCCGGGGCTGTTGCGCGAAGATGGCTCGCTGCTGGTGTTCGAACGGGCAGGCTCCCGGGCGGCCATCGATGGCTTGCAACGGCGCATGCAAGCGCAAAACGTGCCGGTGGATTTCTGGTCGGTAGATGCCATTCGAGGGGTTGCCCCGCAATTGAGCACCCGGATCCAGGGCGGCCTGTTTTTCCCGCGAACAGGGCACTTCCTCGACCCTTACCGGTTGGTCTGCGAATTGGTGGAGGCGGCCAAGGCCAGTGGCGTGCAGTTCCACCAACGCCAGGTGCTGGATGCACGGGTTGAAGGCGATGGCGTCAGCGTGAGCACCGATCGAGGCACCTTTGCCGCCCGCCAGGTGCTGATCGCCTGTGGCGCCCATTCGGCCGGACTCACCGCCGCCCTGACCGGCAAAAAAGTCCCGCTGGACACCGAACGGGGCTATCACCTGATGCTGCCCCATGAACAGCAGCGCCTGCCGTTTGCCGTCACGTCCCTGGAGCGCAAGTTCATCATGACGCCCATGACAGGCGGCCTGCGCCTGGCCGGTACTGTGGAATTCGCCGGCCTCGACCGCCCGCCGAACATGGCGCGGGCGTGGCAGTTGCATAGGTTGAGCCAGGGGCTGTTCCGTGAGGACCTGAGTGCCGAGGATGCGACGCCGTGGATGGGCTTCAGACCGTCGCTGCCGGATTCGCTGCCGATTATTGATCGGGTGTGTGACGGGAAGGTGCTGCTTGCGTTCGGGCATCAGCATTTGGGATTGACCCAGGCGGCGGTGACGGCGGAGATGGTGGGGCAAATGGCGTCGGGGGCGCCTGCGCTTTCAGGGTTGCCGGCGCTAGGGCCGTATCGACTGGGGCGGTTTTGAGGTTCTTGTGGTGAGGGAGCTTGCTCCCGCTGGACTGCGCAGCAGTCCCCTTTTTGGGGCCGCTTCGCGGCCCAACGGGAGCAAGCTCCCTCGCCACGGGGGGTTACCGTTTGCTGTGCGACAGCGCTAAGCGAAGAGTCAGCGGGACCTCCCGTATTTGTGCTGACTTCACTGAACGAGATTACCGGTCGAAGCTGCCAACAGGGCATCCGCCATGCCTTGGATTTCCTCGCGCATCCACAACTTTTCCAACCAGCCCTCGGGAATCGCTTGCACACCATAGTAAGCACCGGCCAACTGACCAACGATGGCTGCGGTAGTGTCCGCGTCATCACCCAGATTGGCCGCCATCAGCACCGCCGCCGCAAAGCTGTCGGTATGGTGGAAGCACCAGAGTGCGGCCTCAAGGGACGCCACGGCGTAGCCGGTGCCGACGATGTCATCACGCGACTTCTCCAGGTAATTGCCCTGCGCAAGTGCGGCGACTTTGGCGGTCGCGAGGTCCATCTGCGCCAACTGCAATACCTGATCCTTTGAAACACCCTCAAGCGCATTGCTGATTGCCTGGGCCAGCACCAGGCAGCACTCGATTGCTTCCAGAGCAGCGTGGGTGGTGCGCGAGCTTTCGGCGGCGTAATGGCGGATACGTTGAAGGTCCGGAAAGTAAAACAACACCACCGGTGCAAGGCGCATCATCGAACCATTTCCGGCGGAATACGGATCCGTAGAGCCTGAAAAGGGGTTTGCACTGTCTTGATACGCCGTTAGTGCCTTACTCACGGTCAGGCCAATATCGAAACAGTCGCCGGTGGAACTCAAATAGCCCCATTTCCACCAATTCAGATATCGACCCATCTGATCCGCCGCGTCAAAACCCTCTTTGCGCAACAGACTTTCGGCCAGGCACAGCGCCATTGAAGTATCGTCGGTCCACTGGCCGGGCTTGAGGTTGAACGGCCCTCCTCCCACCATATCGGTGAGCGGTGTAAATGTGCCACGGGGCATGAACTCCACCGTGGTCCCGACTGCATCGCCACAGGCCAAACCCAGCAGACTGCCGCGATAACGATCCAAACGTGTAAGAGACATGGGTCCTCCTTGAAAAAATCATGCCGGCGTGCATAGAGCGACAGTCACCTTACTTGACCAACCGCTTCTCCTTGGAGGGGCGATATCCGAAATACGAGCTGTAGCATTTGCTGAAATGGCTCGGCGAGACAAACCCGCACGCCACCAGCACTTCCACCTGTGACAGTTCGGTGTGCTGCAACAGCCGGCGTGCTTCGGTGACGCGCAGTTCCATGTAGTAGCGCTGCGGCGTGGTGCCCAGTTGTTCCTTGAACAGGCGCTCCAGTTGGCGGCGCGAGCGGCCGGCGTAGACGGCGAGCTGGTCGAGTTCCAGCGGTTCTTCGAGGTTGGCGTCCATCAGCTTGACCACTTCGCGCAGGGGCGCGCTGACGCTGACGTTTTCGCTGGGTTTGATCCGCCGGTAACGCGATTCTTCGAAGGCCAGGATGTCTTCGATACCTTCGACCAGGGCTTTGTCGTGCAAGCTTTTGATCCAGTCCAGGGCCATGTGGAAGGCGCCGGAGGGGCTTGACGCGGTGAGGCGGTCGCGGTCGATCACGTAGGGTTCGCTGGTGACGTGGGTGGCCTTGGACACTTCCGCCAGGGCGGGGCGGTGTTCGGGGTGGATGGCGCAGCGGTAGCCCTGCAGCAGGCCGGCGCGGCCGAGGAACCATGCGCCGTTCCACAACCCTGCGAGGCTCACGCCCTGCTCGGCGGCCGTGCGCAGCAGCTGGATGAAGGGATCGTCAGCCTTGAGTTCGGTGCGAAAGCCGCCGCAGATCACCAGCAGATCCAGGCCTTGCAGCGCGGGCGCATCGAGACGCGCGTCGGGGCGGATCACCAGGCCCAGGTCGCTGATGACTTCCCCGTCGTCACACCCGAAGGTGCGCGTGGCGAACAGATCAGGTCGCAGCAGGTTGGCGGTGACCACGGTGTCGAGGGTCTGGGTGAATGCCGGCAGGGAAAAATGTTCGAGCAGCAGGAAGCCGACGCGGGTGACCGATGCCGGCTGGGAGGTTTCGTTGAGGTAGCGCAGGTTCTTGCCTTTCATGCCACCACTGAACTGGCGTCTTTCCATCGAGGGTTGGCCCACTTTTATTGTTGATGCAATGGGCGCCATCTTAGGGGGAAAAACGCTGCCTGTCTCAGGCACTGATCTTGAAAAAACCACGGGCGCCAAAAGCCCGTGGCAGAACCCTCGCCAGCGCATCTGATACGGTTTTTTCTTTGCTATCTGCGCCTGTATTGAAATGCCGCCTGGGCGGACAATGGCCCCCATCCCCACCCCCTTCCCTTCGGAGGCCTTATGACCAAGATGGCGATTTTCCTGTTCGGTTTTTTGGTGCTGACCATCGGCATCGGGCTGCTGGCGACCATCTCGCCGGTCTGACGCCTAGCCGGCAAACAACATCGGGTACAACGACAGCACCAACAGCCCGGCCATTGACCAATTGAACAGCCTCAACCAGCGCGGTTCGCGCAGTACATTGCGCAAGCCGCTGCCACACCCGACCCACACGCACACACTGGGCAGGTTGACCACGGCAAAGACCAGCGCGATCACCAGCACGTTGGTGACATAACCCTCGGCCGGCGTATAGGTGGTGATGGCCCCGAGCGCCATGATCCACGCCTTGGGGTTCACCCACTGAAACGCCGCCGCGCCCAAGAACGTCATGGGTTTGCCGTGCTCATCATTGCTATCGGACATGCCGCCCGCCGTGGCGATCTTCCAGGCCAGGTACAGCAAGTACGCCGCGCCCACGTAGCGCAACACCGTGTAGGCCCACGGGAATACCTTGAACACTTCGCCCAGGCCCAGGCCGACCGAAATCACCAGCAGCATGAAGCCGATACTGATCCCCAGCGCATGGGGCATCGAGCGACGAAACCCGAAGTTCACCCCCGAGGCAAGCAACATGGTGTTATTCGGCCCTGGGGTGATCGAGGACACGAAGGCGAACAGCACAAAGGCCGACAGCAGGCTGGTAGACATGGACATGGTGCGGCATCCGAGCGGTGTAGTAGGCCTGCGACAGTAGTGGGTTATGCCGCCCGGCGCCCCGTACAGCCAGGCACGGATCGAGGCATACACTTCAGGCTCAAATGATTCAGACGCTTTCACAAACCTTTCACAGACGCCCCCTTATGGTGAACCCAGCTCCTAATGAACATCCCTTTTAGCCCGTGCTCCCCATCGCGGGCTTTTCTTTGCCTGGGATTTATCCGGGGCAAAAAAAGAGGCAGGCCATTGTTCATGGCCTGCCTCCCGTTGACTGACTATCAGCGCGGACCGTCACCAGGGCCGCCGCCTTGACCATGACCACCACCGCCATGGCCACCACCCCCGCCACCGCCCGGTGGCATGAATATCCAGCAGCCCGACAAGGTCGACAACAGCGCGACAACAACAGCCGCCTTGGTTAGGTAATTCAACTTCATGACAACGCTCTCTGCTTTACAAGGTTGGGTGTACGTCAAGTAAGACCGCGTTAAATGAAGTCCGTCATGGGTTTCGTGTAACGTCTTGGTAGGGTTTGTGTTGGGGTGGATACACGTCATTCGTTGATGTGAGTAAGGCCAATTTTGATACCTGATCAGCACCAAAGGGAGAAGTCGATGAAAGAGTTTATACAGGGCCTCGATGGCCCCAGAACCGCCCAGCAGGAGTTGTTTTATGACCTGGACGATGCAGCTGCAGTCATTGGCTGGTCCGTGGTTGAACTGACAGCCCTGGCAAACAGCAGCAGGACGCCGAGTGAGGCGTTGGCGCTAATGAAGATCTGCACGTTGCTGGCCACTCAGCGGGATAAAATCGCCAGGTACGCGGGTGAAGTGAAGGCGCAGCGCATCAACAGGTCAGAGGCTGAGTGCTGAAGATTGAGGTCAGTACGCTCTAGAATGAGGGCCTCGACTCGGAAATCGTAGCCAGCCCTCGATCTTTACGTCAGTGAATAGTGCGAGCCAGCGGGAGCCGACTCGATCAGCTCATTCGACAGCAGCGTCAGGTTGAGCGTTTGTCGTCAAGATCATGTAGTTTTTTAACACCCTTCCCCGTCTTTCGCTCGTATTGATGATGAAAAAACCAAACGACCAAAAGTAGCATCGCCAGACCAAAAATGAAGAGCAGCAGCTCTATTGCGGGACCTTCGTGTGAAAACATTTTCGTTCCTCATCCTGAAGTAGCGTGACTTGAAAACAGCCACAACCGAAATTATTCGTAACAATACGAACATTTTCAGGGTAGTCGCCAACACGGACCATGACAACCTTAAAAGCCTCCTGACCCTTGATCTAGACACGTCACTCGTCGAAAAAACCTTCGAGCGCGGGAGGGACACGGCACAAAGCTGTACACAACGGGAAGGGAATGGCGCCTGCACAGGCGGATGCGGAGGGAGGTGGATCGGCCTGCTCGAGAGGTTGGTACCCGGGCCTTTTCTTTCGCCCAATAAAAAACCCCGTAGACGTTAATCTACGGGGTTTTCAAGAGTGGAGGCCGAGGTCGGAATCGAACCGGCGTAGGCGGATTTGCAATCCGCTGCATAACCATTTTGCTACTCGGCCTCAAACGATCAATGCCCTTGCCACTGGCATTCACCGCATAAAAACTTGAGTGGGCCATAGAGCCCTGCCTCTACTCTAACTCATTGAATACATTGAAGTTTTTAATGCTTCGTTGCGTTCGATGGGCGCCATTATGTACTCATTTGCTTTTGCCTGCAACCCCTTGATTTCAAAAATATTTCGTATTGGCATCAAGGGGTTGCGCGCCTGCCCTACTCCTTGATGAGCTGCTGCTGGTACTGCGGGTCGGCCTTGATCTGGGCGTCGGTGAACGGCAGTGGGCGGAGTTTTTTCTGCGCGAAGGCTTGGGTCTGGTCCTTGGCGTAGGGGGATGCCGGGTTGCTGGACAGGGAAAACGCGAGCACGCCCTGGGCGTGAGGGCCCTGGTCGTCGAAGGTGACGATTTGCAGGTAACTGCTGCCGCTGACCACTTCGCGCTTGCCGTCGGCCCGGGGCACGGTTTGCATGGCGTTGTAGATCCCCAGCGCTTGCGGGCCGCCGTGGATCGGGGTTTGGCCGCTGACCTGGATATCGCCCCATTTGCTGTCGGCGTTGAGGCCAAGTTTGGCCACGGCTGCGGTGGAGGCCAGCATGGCTTCGCGCAGGGCCTTGGCCACGGGGGCGCGCTCGATGGCCAGGCCCCGTGGGGTGGTCAGGGGTTGGGCCGGGTCGAACGCGACGCGCCAGGCATCGGGGAGTTGCTGCAGGTCTTCAACCAAATTGATGAAGTGCACCAGGCCCAGGCCGCTGTCGAGGTTGGCGTGCCGGTCCCAATCGGTGAGGTTGGTGCACAGTGGCTTGAGCGCAGTCGCGTCGGTGCCGAGGTGTTTGGCGCAGAATTCCAGCAGGTCGGGCATGACCTGGCCGGCCAGGTACACCTCGTTGTCCATGACCATGTTTTGCAGGTCGGCGACGCTGATCGGTTGCGTCTCCAGGGATTGCAGGCGTTGCAGGGCGAAGCGTGCGCGCGGGCCGAGGCCGATATGGTCCTGGCTGATCACCGGGGAGAAGCCGGTCAATGGTGCCTTGGGGTTGGCCAGCCACGCCGAATCGTTAGAGTGCTGCACGTAGTCGCTACGCTCCAGCTGCGGCAACTGGTCGGCGGGGAAGATGCCGGCCTGGGCGGCGCGCGGGTCGACGTCCCAGGCACAGGCACTGCGGGCACCGTCGAGCATGATCATCTGCAGGCCGGCACGCGGGTCGCTGCATTGCGCCAGTTTGGCCGCGCTGACGTTGGGCACCACCGACAGGTTCATGTACAGGCTCTGGCCCTGGTCATCGGCGGCCAGGGTATTGACCCACGGGATGCCTTGCAGGTTGTGCACCGAGGTTTGCAGGTCCTTGAGGCTCGTGGCACGGTTCATGGCGTACCACTGTTGCAGGACGCGGTCGTTGCCCAGGTTGGCATCGCGCAGGCTGAAGGCGTGGTGAGTGTCCCAATCCAGCTTGCCGGGCCATTGCACCACGGGGCCGAACTGCGAGCTATAGACCGGATGGGTCACCGGTTTCACGCTGCCGTCCGCTTGCCTGGCCTGCACCGTCACCGAGGTTTTTTCCAGGGGGATGGATTTTCCATCCAGCATATAGCGCGTGGAGTCCTTGGGATCCAACGTCAGGCGATACAGGGTGAAGTGCTTGGACGTATCCACCGTGTGCGTCCACGCCACATGCTGGTTGAAGCCGATATTGATCACCGGCAGGCCGGGCAGCGCAGCACCCATCACATCCAGCTGGCCGGGAATGGTCAGGTGCATTTCATAAAAGCGCATGCCGCCCACCCACGGGAAATGCGGGTTGGCCAGCAACATGCCACGGCCATTGAACGAGCGGTCGCGGCCCACCGCCACGGCATTGCTGCCGCGATCCAGACTGAAGCGTTGTTGATTGGCGGCGGCCAATTCGAATGCCTTGGCGCTGGGTTGCACACTCGCGGAGGCCTGAGGCGGCGCGGCGCCGACCAGGGCTTCGGCGAACTGGCCGACACCGCCTTCCACCAACAACCTGCGGGTCAATTTCACCAGGTCTTCAACCACCAGCGGCCGCACCCAGGCCGCCTGGCACTGGGCGGGTGCGCCCTGCTCTTTCAGGTAACGGTTGTAGCCGGCCACGTAGCCTTGCACGCGCTGTTGGATCTGCGGGCTTTGCGCCTTCCAGAAAGCAGCCACCGCGCCCGGTGTGTTCAGCCAGGTGAAAAACACGTCGCTGGCCAGGTTGTTGCGCTCTTCCAGGGTCGACTGCTCGGGGCCGAAGTACCGGGCCCGCTCACCGTTCACGGTGACGACTTCATTGGCCAGCAGGCACAGGTTGTCCTGGGCATAGGCATAACCGATCCCAAAGCCCAGGCCACGCTCGTCATTGGCGCGAATATGCGGCACGCCGAAACTGGTGCGGCGGATATCCGCCGACGCCTGCGTTGTCGATTCCCGTGCTGTTGCAGCCAGGCTCGCCCCCAGCAACAGCCCCATCACGCATACCCTGGCCAACCCGTTGGAAATAATCACACAGACTCCGCAGTCAAATTGAACACCCTCACAGGGGTAACCACCCCACCGTAAGGACGCAAAAAACCGGGAGAAATTTAACCCTGGAGCGGGTTTATCCGAGGCGCTGCAGATGTGACAAAACCGATACCGACAAATTTTCTACATCCCGCACTTCATGATTTCGCTCGCTCGTTCGTCTTATTGACTAAGAGCGCCATCATTTTCCTGATCAGGCTCTGATAAGGAGTTTTTGCATGTACAACCCGCAAGTGCCCACGGACGGACATTCACCCGCAGCCGATGCCCAATTTGGCAACGGCGCACAACCGTTCAGGAAAACGCCCGAACAGCAGGGCAACCAGCGTATTCGCCATTTGCTCAAGTGCTTCGGTCTGCGCACCAGCCTGATTCGACTGAAGGTCATCGACGCCCTGCTCACCGCCGCCGACAATCAGCGCACCCTGGGCGTGCGCGGCGTGCACAGCCATTTACTGGAGCTGGGTATCCCGTTGTCGTTCCTGAGTGTGCGTGAGGTGCTCAAGCGCCTGTGCAGCGAGGGTGTGATCACCCTCAACGCCGATAAAAGCTACAGCCTCCATGAAGAGGCTGCGAAGGTACTCGACGCTCGAAGCTGAGGTAGACCTTAAAGCTTGACCTTACGGCGCATGATGCCGTTGATCACCACCACGACCACTGCGACGGCAATGGCGATGGCCTGGAACGTCTTCTCACTGATAAACCCGATGTTCTGCAGGTAGGACAGTCCAAACATCGTCGCCAGTACGGCCAGGGCGATCAGAATCGAGTATTTCAAGCGTTGCTTTTGGGTCATGACGGGTTCCTGAACCGGAAGGATGTATTCACTGTGTATCGCCGAACAGGCCGGGCAAATACCCGGCGACGGGATGCACGGGGTCGACAGGCTCTTATGTTACAGGTGATGAAAAGCTTTGGCTCGTCCGGTGTACCGCTCACCCCGAGGGCGGCGAGCTTCACCTCTGAATGGACGAGGGCATTGAAACATTTCACGCAAGCATCTACATGCAGCCTTACACACTGCATGCCTTCCCGGAGGAACCCCGGCGGGTGTTTTCTGCACCCAAAGGGGCGCCTGGGGAACAGGGAACCTCCTAATAACAGGCGCCTTTGTTGATACGTCAAAAAAGGTACCCACCCATGCAGACTCCCTCTTACGCATCCATCCACCCGTCTCACTCTTTTCTGCCCTATAGCCAAAGCCAGCCAGCGCCAGACCAGTCGTCCACCGCCCCACAACCCGCCACGCCCCTGCATTTACGCCCCCAGAAGCGGGTTGCCAATGCCGGTTTGGAGCAGGTGCAGGCAGACAAGCAAAACCTGCGGACCCTGGGGCAAACACTCAACGAAACCGCTACGCGCCTGGGCAAGAGCGCAACGCCCCAGGCCATCCTGAGTGCGCTGCAAACGACGACCCTCGATATTCATCCTGAGTCCTCCTCACCCGAAGCCGGTGCCACCGTCACGCTTGAGGCTTACATCAGGTCGTCCGGCTTGAGCGTACCCACCAGCCACTTTGCCCTGACCGCCCTGGCGGACGCGGTACTCAACAGAGCCCAGGAACACCCTCTGGGCAACTTTGGCGGCGCTCTGTCCTGGCCATTACCTCTGAGTGCAGAGGGGCAACGTTCACTGGTGGACGCCGCCCATCGCTATGCGATCCAACATCCAAACCCTCCAAAGATGGGTTCAAGCCAGAGTGTGCTGGAGTACTTGAACAGCAACCAGCCCCTGCCCAGCGAGGCCGCGCGGGACCCGGCCAAAGCCGTGGAAACGCTCCTTACCACGCCGCGCGCGCAGGCGTTGGGCCTAGCCTTGCAGACCCAGTTGAACGGTATTGCCACAGACTCCAGCGTGAACGACTACACGTTGGCCGCCATGAATCTGCTGCTGGATCCGTCATCCATTGCCGAGCCCCAGCCGAACAAGGTTGCCGGCTTCGATCTGGCGCAGCGAGATCACTGGGGCAAACCCGCTTCAGCGCTATTGGGCAACCTCAGTGCGCATTTGGATAACGAAGGCCACACCACGCCCGGAATGGCCAAGGCCGGCGCTTACCTGTTACTGGCGAGGAAAGCCCCCGAACTGCTGATCAAAGACATCCCTGCCAACGTGACCTATGGAAGTCCAGCCTGGGTCAGCCTGTCCATCGCAGCGGCAACGATAGAAGCCCAGACACCGGGTAAAGTCCCCAACATGACCTTTGCCCAAGTCATGCTGGAAGCCGAAAATGCCGGCCTGCAAGACCTGGCCGTGACCCAGCAGGCACAGACCGCCGCGCTGCGGACCTGGGGCGTCGTCAACGGCGTGCTCTCTGAAGATGAGGCCGCTCGGTACAACACCAGCGACATCGAAAAGGTCAGAAGCGCCTTCAATCTGCAGGCGGATGCGCGGATAGAGGCCAGCGACCAGATCGAAGCCACAATTCCAAGCCGCAGGGAAATCGCCCTGGCCAAGCTTAAAGAAAGGTTCGGCGAGAACGTGCCTTTTGAAGAGAAGCTCCTGACCGTCAAGAACACCACACAGGCCTATGCCCAACCGCTCTATGACCCCAATCGGGCGCCCGCCGGCCGACACTCGTTGCTGGATATCGCGATGAGCGGGCTGCATCAGTATGAGTGGGAATCCACAGACGATCGGATCGTCGATGCCACATCAGGCAAGTCCCTGAAATTCGACGTAAACCAAGTGTTCGACGCAGAACTCACCCAGGCCATGAGCACTCGGAAAAAAGGCATCGCCACGGCCGTCAAGCAAATGATCAGCCAGCTCCCGATTAAAGATCGGGAGAACCTGGAATATGGAAAGCTTGAGTTCTATCAGAATCATACCTACACCTTGGACCCAGGCTTTAGCGGCCGCACCCTCGCCAACAAAAATGACAAGTTACTGATCAAAGCCACGGGAGTGAATGGCGATACGGTTTACGAAATGAATCTCAAACAAGGGACTCTTAATACCGTTTCCGACACGGTATTGACCCACCCACGAGAACGCACTGCCAACCGTGTCTATCCTATAGAGGAGTTCACCCCCAAAAACCTGGCCAAAACGGCGTTTGAACAAAACAAGCAAGCCCACAATCCGCTACCCGCTCCCAACAGTTTCGCCAGCACACGAACGCAGGCCATCGCCGACGCGTTTATCCAACACCTGGATATCGATAACGAAGATGTGATCAAGCAGGCCAAGGGCGCAACCACCTTCGACCGGCAAATGGAAACCCAGTCGAAACTCGCCGATTTTTTCCTTGACCTGATTCCATTGAAATCGGCGATCCAGAACTTTGTGAATGGCAACTACCTGGATGGTGCAGTCGACCTGGGCATGGATATTTTCGGCTTCGTCACCGCTGGGGTGGGAGCGGCAGCGAAAGTGGCCAAAGTCGGCGCCAAGGCGGCCAGCGCGGCGACCAAGGCCCTCAAGGTCGCCAGAATCCTTGGCACCACCCTCGTCGGCGAACTCAATCCTGTCAGTGGAGTGGGCAGTTTCATCGAGGGTAGCGTCAAGGTGATCGGCAAGGGCGTGGACAAGGTCAAGGCCGCCAGCGGCACGGTGATCCAGGCCGTCGTCAGCCGCGAGCATGGCCCCATCACACGCGGCACCTTCAAGGTCGCGGACCGGACCTACGAGGCAGACACGATCCTGTCCAACGGCCAGCGGTATGCCTACGATCCGGACAAAATGAAGCCTTACGGTGTACCGCTGGAAGACTTCAAGCCTGCGGACGGTCTAGGGCCCCGGTCTCCCGACGTGAGCACACTGCCAAATCGAACGGGACTCGCAAGAGAATACCGATATGACCCCATCAGCCGGCACAAACGCCCCAATGACGGCCTTGTAAAGACCGACCACTTGCCTGAAGGGGAGTATGTCACCAGCATTAAAGGTGCAAGCAGTGATGCCCATTTCACTCCCAGCAGAAAAGCAGCTACCCGGGAGAAATTCAATCAGGAAATGAACGAATTTTATCGCCGCATGGCATCTGGCGAGCGCCCTGGCCGCCCCCTTATTCCGGAGATCAGCGGCGAGGTCAGACCTTCGGAGCTGCTCGATACAGCGCTAGACGCTGCGGATGGCTTGGTCTTCGGTGAAAGTCACAAACAAGCGGCCAGCTTCCAAGTACTGTACGACAACGTGGACACTTTCAAGCAAAAAGGCGTGAAGAAGCTGTATATGGAGGCCACGTTTTATGATGCACAAATGAAACTTGTCGATGACGGCATCGGTTTCCTCGGGGACGGTATCACCCAACGCTTTCCGTCATTCAATCAATTGGTCAAGAAGTTCACCGACAATGGCATAGAGATTGTGCCGCTGGATCACCCCTACCTGACACGGCACAAAGATGAGCGTGAAGTGTTTAAAAAGATCAATAGGGAAGAACAGCATGTGCCAAGGCTCAACGAATTCAACTACTACGCCGCACAGACCATCCGGCAAAACTCAGCAGGGGAAAAATGGATTGCCCTGATGGGAAATGCCCACATGAACACCAGTCAGGGTGTCCCTGGTGTGGCAGAGCTGACCGGCGGGATTGGCATAGGGGTACTCAAAAGGAACAATCCAGGTCCCAGCGTCGGCATGAGGAACACTGACCACGCCCCGAACCCAGCATTGCCTATAGGACCCAATGACTGGCCGGGCGACCTGCAGATTTTCAAACAAGTCAAACATCCACCCGCGCGCTGATCCAACCTGTAGCCCGATATGACGAGCAATGAGGCCCGATGAGTGACCGGGCCTCCCTGATTCATCCCCCCCCATGCACCCACCGCTGATGCAACCCGCGTGCAAGCGCATCCAGGGCAAACCCCAGCAGCCCGATCAACACCACCATCGCCATCAGTTCCGAATAGGCCAGGCGATCACGGGTATCCAGGATGTAGTAGCCGAGCCCCGCGCTGACCCCGAGCATTTCGCACGGCACCAGCACGATCCACAGGATCCCGATGGCCAGCCGCACGCCGGTCAGCACGTGGCCCACCACGCCGGGGATGATCACCCGGCGCAAGGTTTCCCAGCGCGTGGCGCTCAGGCTGCTGCTCAACTGCAGCCAGCGCGGGTCGAGCTGGCGCACGCCGGCGGCGGTGTTGAGCATGATCGGCCACACCGCGGCAAACGCCAGCAGGAAGTAGATCGGTTGGTCCCCTACCCCCATCAGCATCACCACGATGGGCATCCAGGACAGCGGCGAGATCATCCGCAGAAACTGGAAGGCCGGCGTGGTCGCCGCTTCCAGGTTGCGCGAACTGCCCACCAGCAGCCCCAGCGGCACCCCCACCAGCAAGGCCAGGAACAGCCCGACGAAGATGCGCTTGAGGCTCACGACAATATGCAGATACAGCTCACCGCGCCCCAGCAATTCCCACAGACTGCTGAAGGTGGCGGCCAGCGAAAAGCGCGCCGCCAGGCCGCCCCCATCGCCCCACACCTTCACCCCCAGCCACCACAGCAACAACAGGCCGGCCAGGCCACTCAACCCGAGCAACCAGCCCGGGACTCTGCGGTTGTTCAAACGCCAATCTCCTCGGTCCGCTCAAAGCCCTCGGGCAAGCCGAAGGTGCCCATGCCGCCCACCGCTTCGATGGCGTTGCGCACGAAGCGGTCATCCACCAGATCCTTGGCGACAAAGGCCGGGTCCAGGTCGGCGAGGAATTTCTTGTCCCCCTCGATCAGCGTGTCCTTCAAGCGTCGCACCAATTCTTCGGTGTAGCTGGGGAATGGATAAGGCTGGAAGTCGATGCGGTGCTCGTCCCAGTCGGCGTGCCGGATCGCGCCGTCGGCCAGGTAGGCCGCGCGGTCGGCAGCGGCCGGCGCCAGGACTTTGCTCAACACCGGCTCGGCATGTGGCGTGTAGCGGTTCGGGCCGTCCTTGGACAGCAGTTTCACCGCCTCTGCGCGGTTATCACGGGTCCACACCTGGGCCTTGACGATCGCATTCACGACTTTCTGCGACCACTCCGGGCGATTGTTCAGGTCGTGTTCGTGCATGAACACCACGCAGCACGCGTGATTGCGCCACACGTCGCCGGTAAACCGCTGCACACGCCCGACCTTGAGGTTCTCCGCCAAAGCATTGAACGGCTCGGCGACGATATAGCCGTCGATGCGCTGGCTGGCCAGGGCCGGCGGCATGTCCGAAGGCGGCAGCACGATCAGGTTGACTTCATTGGCGCCAATTGCACTGCCTGCGGCACGCGCCACCGGGGTCAGGCCGTTGTCACGGAACAGTTGCTGCACCACCACGTTATGGATCGAATACCAGAACGGGATCGCCACCGACTTGCCGCCCAGTTGCTTCACCTCGGTAATGCCCGGTGCCACGGTGAGCCCCGAACCGCCCACATGGTTCCACGCCACCACCTTGGCCGGCACCTGGCTGCCATAGCGTGCCCACACGGTCATCGGCGACAGCAGGTGGATCACGTTGACCTGCCCGGAGATAAACGCCTCGATCACCTGCGCCCAGCTGCGCAGCAATACCGGACGCTCGGCCTTGATGCCTTCGGCTTCGAACAGGCCGTTGTTATGCGCCACCAGCAAGGGCGTTGCGTCGGTGATCGGCAGGTAGCCGATGCGCACCGGCGCATCCGGCTCGCTGGCGGCGCGGGCCTGCAGGCTGCTCAGCAGCGGCAAGGCGCCGGCGGCACTGAGTACCGCGGAAAGTTTGAGAAAGTCACGGCGCGAGTGGGTCAGGTCATCCAGGCACATGGCTGGGCTCCAGCAGGTCAAGGGGTTGGGGTTGAGGGCGGCTCGCCTGCCGTAGGGTTTTGAGAATCTCGATGCGCAGCGCGCCGATGGCTTCCACCTGTTCTTCCCGCGGTTGCGGCAGGTCGATGCGCCATTCGCCCAGCGTCCGCGCCGGGCGGTTGCCCAGCAGCAGGATGCGGTCGGACAACAGCAGTGCTTCGTCGATGTCATGGGTGATCAACACCGCCGCCGAACCCTGCTCACGGTTGACCTTGAGCAACAGGTGCTGCATATCGGCACGGGTCACTTCATCCAGCGCACCGAAGGGCTCATCCAGCAACAGCACCTGGGGCTGGCGTGCCAGGCAACGGGCCAACGCGGTGCGCTGGGCCATGCCGCCGGACAGCTGCGCCGGAAATTGCTGGCGGGCGTGCTCCAGGCCAACCGCCGCGATGGCGTGGTCGACGCGCCGGCGGCGCTCATCAGCGCCCAGGTGCGGCTGGCGGGCGAAATCCAGGCCGAACGCGACGTTCTTTTCCAGGCTCAACCACGGCAACAGGCTGGGGTCCTGGAACGCTACGGCGACACGTGGATGGGGTCCGTTCAACGGCTCGCCCAACACCTGCACCTTGCCATCCTGGGGCGCCTGCAAGCCGGCGAGCACCCGCAACAGGCTGGACTTGCCGACCCCGCTGGGCCCCAGGATCGACACCACTTCACCGCGCTGCAATTGCAGGTCGAAGCCTTGCAACACCGGGCCGCCGGCGTACCCCAGGCCAATGCCCCGGGCACTCAATACCACCGGGCTCACAGGTTGGCCTGGCGTTGCAACTCGGTGCGCAATTGCACCAGGCTGGGCGTGACGATCGGCACAAACGCCGACTCCCGCCAGCGCCGCGCAAACCCACTGCCATGGGCCGTGAGGTAAGCCTTGCCGCCGCTGGCCTGCAGTTCCAGCTGCACCGCGCTGGCGGCGGTTTCGGCCAGGCCGATGCGCACCTTGAACAACGCCACCGGCTCAGCGGCGAAGCGCCCGGTGAGCAGGCCAGTCTGCAGCTCGGTCACCAGGTGATCCAAGGTCCCGCGCAGCCCTTCTAGCTCTTCGCGCAACACGGTGCGTGCAGCGCCCAAATGGTTGGCGACTTCCGCCAGCGAGCGACGGGCCAGGCCGATCGACATACCGCACTGCAAACCGAGGAACGCCGGGCGCACGGCCGGCAGGAACTTGCGTGCATCCTCATGCAGCAGCCAGTCGCGACTCAGCTCGACGCCTTCAAGGCCCAGCGCTGCGGTGTTGCTCGATTGCAGGCCGAGCAGTTCCAGGTCGCCGGAACGTTGCAGGCCCGCCACCGAATCCGGAATAGCCAGGATAAACGGCGCGCCGCCGCCGGCATGCTCGATCGCCGCCGCCGCGACAAAGCCGTTCTTGCGCAGATTGGTCACCCAGTGCAAGCGACCGTTGAGGGTCCAGCCATGGTCGTTCGGCTCGGCGCTGATCTGCAGCGTCTCGATGCCCGACAGGAACTTCATCGCATTCGACAAACCGGTGGCCCCCGCCAACCTGCCGCTGAGCAGGTCCGGCAGCAGTTGCTCGCGCAGCCGCTCATTCGGGCTCTGCAGCAGATACTCGATAAACGAGCGCTGGCCCCAGCACACAAACGCCGCCGCCAACGAATGGCTGGCGACATTGGCGATGGCCTCGACGGCGCCGGCCACATCGCCGCCCAGGCCGCCGAAGGCTTTTGGCACACCGATACGCAGTATGTTGGCCTCTGCCAGCCGGGGCAGCACTTCCTGGGGATCGCAACTGCCCACATCCAGGGCCTGCGCTTGAACATCGAGCCAACGGCTCAAGATCGGGTCAAGCATTCATGTATCTCCTTGTCAAAGCAGCAGGGCCACCCGCCTTCAGCTGGCCGGTTTTTCCCAACGGTATTGCGCCAGCTCCGGGTTCAGCGGGGTACGGGCAAACACATTAGCGAAGTTGCACAGGGTTGCCAGGCTCACTCCCAAAATAACTTCCAAGGCCTGGCCTTCGGTGTAACCGGCGGCGCGGAACGCGTCAAAACCGGCATCGCTGACATCGCCACGGGTGGCAATGACTTCCCGGGTAAAGGCGGCGAGTGTCTCATAACGGGCATTGGGCAATTCGCCGCGCTGGCGCAGGGCGTCGATCACCTCTTCCGGCAGCTTGGCCTTGTTGCGCGCCACGGCGGTGTGGCCGGCGACGCAGAAATCGCAGCCGTGGGTAGTGGCGGCAACCAACTGCACCACTTCGCGATCGGCCAGGCTCAGCTCGGCCTTGGCGTTCAGGCCCGAGACGGTGATGTAGGTTTCCAGCGCCGCCGGGGCATTGGCCAACACGGCCAGGAGGTTGGGGATGAAGCCCGAGGTTTTCAGCGCGTTTTCCAGCAACGGCTTGGCGGCGGGTGGCGCGGTTTGCGGGGTGAGCAGCGGTACACGGGACATGGAGCGGTCTCCTGAGGGTTCGTGTATCCAGTCTGTTGGTTATAAGAAATCCTCTCAATAGGCTAAAGTAGCGATTACTTGCTCTTGAGTCTTTCCATTAGATGAATTCTTCCAGTGCCCTTGTCGATTGGTTATTAGACAGCCTCGAACTCAACACCAGCCTGTTCCATGTCGGGCGCTATTGCGGCGATTGGCATGCCAGCACCCACGGCCTGGCGCGCGCGAGTTTCCACCTGATCGTGCAGGGCGAGTGCTGGCTGCATATCGCCGGCGAACCCACGCCCGTCGAGTTGAACAACGGCGACGCGGTGTTCCTGCTCCGTGACCTTGAGTATCGGTTGTCCGGAGCAGCCACGGCGGCCGGCGCGCGGGAGTGTCCGCGACGCCCGATGCTGCCCCTGGACAGCGGCGCCAGCGAGGGCGTGGGGCTGGTGTGCGGGTTCTTTCACTTCCAGTCCGGGTTGTCGGCGATGATCGTCGATACCCTGCCCGCGTGGATCGTCCTGCGGGCCGGCGACCCCTCGCTGACGGCCGCCCGCAACCTGTTCGAGCTGATCCTGCAGGAGTGCCAGCGCGACCCGGCGCCTTCCGCGGCCTTGCTCGAGCGCCTGTGCCACCTGTTGTTTCTGTATGTACTGCGCCAGCAAGTGCTGGATAACCACGCACTCGGTGGCCTCGCCGCACTGGGGCGCCAGCCGGCGTTCGCGAACCTGCTGGAACAATTGATTGCTCGCCCAGCAGACGCCTGGCCCCTGGAAAGCATGGCGGCCTGCACCGGCTTGTCGCGCTCGGCGTTTTTCAAGCGCTTCACTGAGTTGTGCGGACAGTCGCCCGGCCAGGTGCTGCTGATGATGCGCATGCGCCACGCCTGCCAATTGTTCAAGCAGGACCAGACCGTCGCGGATGTCGCAGTGGCGGTGGGTTATCAGTCCGTGGCGGCGTTTACCCGCGCCTTCCACAAAGTGACCGGGCAGCAACCCGGAGCTTATCGCAAGGCCCAGGCCTAGCGTTGCAAACCGGTGCCCGGCTGGCCGCACAGCTCAACCAGCCAGTCCACAAACACCCTCACCCGCTGCGACAACTGGCGATGGGGCGGATACAGCGCCGTCAGCGCCATTGTCGGCACGGGCAACTGCGCCAGCACGGGCACCAGGCGGCCCTCGGCCAGTTGCCGCATCGCATGATAGTGCGGCGCCTGAATCAGGCCATAGCCGGCTTCGCACGCAGCGAAATAACCATCGGAGCTGTTGACCGCCACGCGCTTGGGCAACTGGATCGAGTGCACGGCGTTGTCGACCAGGAACTCCAGGCCGAACCGCTTGCCGCTGGCCGTGGAGACATACTCGACCATCTGGTGATTGGCCAGGTCCTCAAGGGACGCGGGTACGCCCATGCGTTCCAGATATCCGGGGCTCGCCAGGGTCAACTGGTCCATCATTGCCAAGGGCCTGGCCACCAGCGACTCATCCAGCGCCGGACCGCCGCGCAGCACGCAATCCACACCTTCGCGGATCAGGTCCACCGGGCGGTCGTTCAGGCCGATGTCCAATTCGATCTGCGGATAGCGCGCGGTGAACGCCGGCAACGCGGGAATCACAATCAAACGCCCGATCCCCGAGGGCATATCCACGCTCAGGGTGCCGCGTGGATTCTGGCGGCGGGTGGAGAACACCGCCTCGGTTTCCTCCAGGTCGGTGAGCAACTGTACGCAGCGCTGGTAATATGCCGCGCCGTCCAGGGTCGGGCTGACCTGACGCGTGGTGCGCTGCAGCAACTGCACGCCCAGGTGCGCTTCCAGTTGCTTGATCAGGATGGTCACCGACGCGCGCGGCAGTTGCAGGCTGTCGGCGGCCTTGGCAAATCCGCCCAACTCGACAATCCGGGTAAACACCCGCATGGCGTTAAAACGATCCAAGGGCCGACTCCAGGAGGATTATTTAGAAATTACCAATAGTGATAGTGCTTTTAGCCGGTTTATCCAGGTTTTGTCGAGGGTAACAATGGCGTCCTACCTCATCAGGAGCTGCACCCATGCACACTCGTCAACTCGGTAAGAACGGTCCCCACGTCAGTGCCATCGGCCTCGGCTGCATGGGTATGAGTGATTTCTACACCCCCGGCACCGACACCTCGGAGGCCACTGCCACCCTGCATCGCGCTTTGGAGTTGGGCGTCAATTTTCTTGATACCGCCGATATGTACGGCCCCCACACCAATGAGCAACTGATCGGCAAAGCCATTGCCGGCAAACGTGACCAGGTGTTCCTGGCGAGCAAGTTCGGCATTGTGCGTGACCCGGCCAACCCGGCCTTGCGTGGGGTGAACGGTCGCCCCGAGTACATTCGCGCGGCGATAAACGGCACCTTGCAGCGCCTGGGCGTGGACACCCTGGACCTGTACTACCAGCACCGAATCGACCCGCAGGTGGCCATCGAAGAAACCGTCGGTGCCATGGCCGACTTGGTGCAGCAAGGCAAGGTGCGTTACCTGGGGCTGAGCGAGGCATCCGCCGCCACGCTGGAACGCGCCCATAACGTGCACCCGATCAGCGCCCTGCAGAGCGAATATTCCCTGTGGAGCCGCGACCAGGAAAGCAACGGCTGCCTCGCGGCCTGCCAACGCCTGGGGATTGCGTTTGTGCCTTACAGCCCACTGGGCCGAGGATTCCTGACCGGCGCCCTGAAAAGCCCGGATGACTTCGATGCCGATGACTACCGCCGCACCAACCCGCGCTTCCAGGGCGAAAATTTCGCGAAGAACCTGGCGTTGGTGAAGCAGGTTCAAACCCTCGCGGCAGACAAAGGCGTAACCACCGGACAACTGGCATTGGCGTGGGTATTGGCACAAGGCGACTTCATCATTCCGATCCCAGGCACCAAGCAACGCAAGTACCTGGAGGAGAACGTCGCGGCCGTATCGCTCGACCTCAGCTCGACCGAGCGGGCGGTACTCAATGCGATCTTTCCCGCAGAGGCAACCGCCGGCCTGCGCTATCCCGCAGACGTGATGGCCATGCTGGATATCTGACGGCCAAGCTCACAGGGGGGCACTTGGATTGCGGTGCCCCAACGACGAAATCTGGTGCACTAAATCTACCCCGAGCGCCTGGAACGTTTGCGGTCGGAACTCCACGTAATAGCAACCCTGATGCGAAGTCAGGCTTCTATTACGCGTCGACCCAAAAGGACATGCCCATGTTATCTGCGCTTGCCCACTCCTTGACCTCCCAATTAAACGCCCAGCTACCCAAGCCTCTCGATAAGACAGACGCCTCGCCCTACACGCCCCCGACCGACCTGACGCCAGGCATCATTAACCGCAGGACGCACCTGCTGTTCGCCGAAGGTGACATTAAAATCAGCAGGATCGTCGACTGGGACCCAAGTAACCCCGCAAAACCGAAGATCCTGAATAATTATCTGCAAGTGGAAACCGGTGATCGCGCTGACCATCTCCATGTGCGCAGTTGGCCGGGCGACAAGCTGCAAATACTGATCAACGGCAAACCCCATGTGATTGATATCAAAGAAGAAAGAGACCGCAATCAAGAACTGTGGATCGACACCACTGGCGGTGACGACACAGTCATCATCGACGATGACGTCAAGCTTCGTGTGACCGTTGAAGGCGGTGAAGGCCATGACTTCATCCAGGCGGGAGGTGGCCGCAGCAGGCTCTACGGCGGGCTTGGCAACGATACCTTGCGCCTGGGCAGCGGCCTCGGTTATGCCGAGGGCAACGACGGCAACGACACGCTTATCGGTGGAAGCGGCAATACTGTCATATACGGAAATAAAGGCAGTGACTTGCTTCTCGCGGGCTTTGGCCCTACTCATAAACAGAGTTATCTGGACGGCGGGGATGACGGCGACGTACTGGTCTCAGGCAGCGGACATACCGTTGCACATGGCGGCAATCAGAATGACGTGTTGATCGGCAACCACTTCGGTCGCACCACGTTTTACACCGGCAAAGGCAATAACGAGATCTGGAATAACCAGCGGCACGACCGTATTTACGCCAGCGCCGACGATCGGTTTGACCGTACGACAGGCTCTGCCTTTACCGAGGTGAAACCGAGCAATGTCGGCGAGCAGGGGTTTACGGTAAAAGGAGCAACAGGTGCCTCGGAGGAGCAGCAGCAGGCATTCAGACAACGCGTTGCCGACGATTTCGAATTTCTACGCAGCTCACCCATCGGCCAACAGGCCCTCACCAAAATGGATGAACTCGCAGTGACGAATGGTGGGAAGGTCACTGTTCGGCAAGAGGGTAATGCCAATACTTCCTACCTGTTTGACGCCTCGGAAGAGCATGAAGAATCATATGTTGAAGAAGCAAGCTCGACAGCGGATGACGTGCCAGAAGACACTGGGGTTCCCGAGAGTTACTTCATCGAGAATGGCGTTGCAGGTGATGCGCGGGCTGATCTCGCCACGATCACTTATGACCCTGCGGCCATCTGGGAGCGCGCTGACGGTAAACACACGTGGGTTCCCGTAACCCAACTCTTCCATGAGATTGGCCACGCGTACAACGGCGCTACCGGAACCTTCCTGAGTGGTGTAACCACCGAGCATCTGCACCCGGGCAAAGAGTTGCAGGTCAACAATTTTGAGCGCCAAGTTGTTGGTTTACCTAACGACGCCGATCCCTTTGACTTCGATAACGACCCCTCGACAGCACCGGGCACAATCAATCCGAAACCGTTCACCGAGAACGCCTTGAGCGAAGAGATGGGCAAGCCATTGAGGCGTTTTGTCACTCTTGAGACCAGCGAACAAGGCGACGGTACCTAGTAGAACGCTTATAGATCAGCCTATATAGCGAGGAAAGCCGTCAACCTCGCTGTATAGCCGTTCTTGAACTTCGCACCAGAATACCTAAAGCTCTTCCTCGCCAAGCCGATAGCCCTACGAAGCTCCAAAACAGCCGCGTCGATAATAAACGCTTCGTAAGGACGACCTCCATGCCCCCACTGCGCTCCATTCAAGCCCGCTATACCCTGTTCCTGGTGCTGTTCGTCCTGGTGTTGTTCGTGTTGACGGTCGTCGGCATCGGCCAACTGGTCGCGCCCACGCTGCGCCATACCGAGGAACAGGTGGTGCTCAACCGCATCAGTGAGGTGGCCGAGCAGATCCAGGGCGAACTCAATAAAGTTCAGTCCCAGCAACGCACCATCACCCAGACCATTCCCCTGCTCGACAGCGATGCCATCGACAAGGTCCTGCCGGGCCTGGTCGACCAATATGGTGAGCTGAAGGTCTTCGGTGGCGGTATCTGGCCGCTGCCCAACCAGCGCACGCCGGGGCGCAACAAGCACAGCACCTTCTGGCACCGTGATGCCTCGGGCAAGCTGGCAGTGAACACCTTCTGGAACAGCGACCCCGCCCCCAACTATTACGACCAGAGCTGGTACAAGGGCGGCCTCGCGTCGCCACGTGGCCAATGTGCCTGGGCCGCGGCCTACAAGGACGACGCCAGCCAGGAGCCGCGCACCAACTGCGCCATGGCGATCCAGCGTGACGGCGCCGCGTACGGCGTGGCCACCATCGACGTGACCCTGGGTTTCTTCAACGAACTGGTAGCCAGCAAGGAAAAGGACATCGGCGGACAGATGCTGATCGTCGAAGGCGACGGCAAGATCATCAGCAACAGCACGCGCCTGAGCAGCCCGGTGGTGTTGAAGAACATCAGTGAATTGACCGGCACCTCGGCCTTTGCCGCCCAGATCAGCAAGGCCCTGGCCCATCGCGACCAGGCCTTGCAGCGCAACGAGTTCGACAACCAGGGCGTGGCCAGCACCTTCTACATGCGCCCCATCGAAGGCACGCCGTGGTTCCTCGCCACCGCCCTGCCCACCTCGCTGATCACCGCCCAACGCGATGACGTACTCGGCAGCCTGGCCCTGTTGCAGATCCCCATGGTGTTGCTGCTGGTGCTGCTGGCGGTGTATGCGATCCGCCAATTGGTGCAGCGCATGAAAATCCTGAAGGCCAACATCGACGCACTGTCCACCGGCGATGCCGACCTGACGCGGCGCATTACCATCCGCGCCGAAGACGAACTGGGCGCCATCGGTCATTCGGTGAACCGCTTTATCGTCTACCTGCAAGACATGATCGGCGAAGTGACCCAGGCCACCGGTGCCATGTCATCGGGCCTTGAGCAATTGCAGCAAACCTCGGCGCACACCAACAGCATCCTGGTGCGCCACGCCTCGGAGACCGACCAGACCGTTACCGCCATCACCGAGATGAGTTCCACCGCCGATACGGTGGCGCAGAACGCGGCGCAAACCGCTTCGTTCACCCAGCGCGCCAACGAACACGCCGACCGCTCCCGCGTGGTGGTGGGGGAAGCGTCCACCAGCGTCAGTGCGCTGATCGGCGAAGTCGCCAGTGCCACTCACACCGTGGAGAACATGCGCCAGGACGCCGCGCGCATCACCGAAACCCTCGGCGTGATCGGCGCGATTGCCGGCCAGACCAACCTGCTGGCCCTCAACGCCGCGATTGAAGCCGCGCGGGCCGGCGAGCAGGGTCGTGGTTTTGCGGTGGTGGCCGACGAAGTCCGCGCCCTGGCGGCGCGTACCCAGGCCAGCACTTCGCAGATCAATGAAATGCTCGCACGCCTGACCACCGGTGTCAGTTCGTCGGTGGCGGCCATGGAAAACACCCAGGCCAGCTGCCAGTCGGCGGCGGATGCCACGGCACGGGTGAACACCGGCCTCGACGAGATGGCCGGTTCGGTCAGCCATATCAATGACCTCAGCACCCAGATCGCCACCGCTGCCGAGCAGCAAAGCGCGGTGACCGAGGAGATCAACCGCAGCATGGTGCATATCCGACATATGGTCGAAGAGCTGGTGCAGAGCGGCCATGCCACGCAAACCAATACACAAAGCCTGCTGGACGCCAATGGCCGGGTGATTGCGTTGATGGGCCGGTTCAAGGTGCGCTGATAAATGGCTGAAACACTCCCGTGCAATGTGCGGGAGTGGGACTATTCTGACAGTTCACAGCCACACAGGAGGTGTGCCATGCGCGCTGTCGAGCAGTCGGTCCGCTTGGATCGGATCAGTCAGGAACGTTTTATCCAGGCCCCTATCGATGCCGTCTACGACTATGTGACCCAACCGGATCGCTGGCACGAATGGCACCCCACCTCCCTCGGTGCCGACACCGGCACCACCGGCCCCCTCCCCGCCGGTGCGCGCTTTACCGAAATGATCGACTTGCTCGGAGTACGCGTGCCCATGAGCTACCGCGTGCAGATCGCCCGGCGTCCCGACGAGTTCAAGACGGTGTTCACCTCACTGGCCGTCGACGGCTCGATCCACTACTTTTTGCAGGCCTTTCGCGACGGCACCCTGTTCAAGCGCGTGCTGACCTATGAAACCGAATTGCAGTTGGCCAGCCTCCATGAACGCATGATCGAGCTGTCGGCGATTGCACTGGACCGGCTCAAGCAGCGGATGGAAAACTCGCTCTCCGTATAATTTTGAAACATTAACCCGACGTCCTACGGATAAAAGCAGGGAGAATGCCCGGCTTACTGCCCGGTATTGGACGAGACCTCCATGAAAACCCCATTGCGATTGGCCCTGCTTTCAGTGCTGTTCACCACCACCCTGGCCCAGGCCGCCGACCTGATCCCCATCGATGTGCACCGCGACGCCAATTGTGGCTGCTGCAAAAAATGGATCAGCCACCTGGAAAGCAACGGCTTCAAGGTCAATGACCATGTCGAAGCCGACATGAGCGCGGTCAAGCAACGGCTGGGCGTGGCCCCGCGCCTGGGCTCGTGCCATACCGCCGTGATCGACGGCAAGTTCGTCGAAGGTCATGTGCCCGCCGAGCAGGTACTGGCCTTGCGCAAGCGCGACGACCTGCTGGGTATCGCCGCGCCCGGCATGCCCATGGGTTCGCCCGGCATGGAAATGGACGGTCATGCCGAAACCTATCAAGTCATCGGCCTGACCCACGACGGCCAGGATGTGGTGGTGGCGGACTACCCGGCGCACTGATCGGTGCCGATGGGTTACCTGGGGCTGTTTCTCGCCGCCTTTGGCGCGGCGACGTTACTGCCACTGCAATCGGAAGCGGTGCTGGTCGGCCTGTTGATCAGCGGGCACTACAGCCTATGGCTGCTGCTGGGTATCGCCACCCTGGGCAATGTCCTCGGCTCGCTGGTCAATTGGTGGTTGGGGCGCTGGGTGGAACACTTCAAGCAGCGTCGCTGGTTTCCGGTCAGCGACAAGCAGCTGGAAAAGGCCCGCCATCATTACCAGCGCTGGGGGCACTGGACGCTGCTGCTCAGTTGGGTGCCGGTCATTGGCGACCCGCTGACGTTGGTGGCCGGGGTGATGCGTGAGCCGTTGTGGCGGTTCCTGCTGCTGGTGACCCTGGCCAAGGGCCTGCGATACGCGGTACTCGCCGCTATCACCTTGCAGTGGGTGTTAATCCCCCGTTAATCCCGCGCAAACAGCATCCGAGCACCCTGTTCGGAGCCCCGCCCATGCCTCTATCCCGTGCCTTTTGCATCGCCGGCCTGCTGACGGCCAGCATCGCCCCGGCGTTCGCCGCCAGCTATGGCCCTGAGCTGCAAGGCTTCCAATACCCCTATCCCCTCGAACATTTCCAATTCCAATCCCAAGGTAAATCCCTGCAAATGGGCTACATGGACGTGCCGGCCAAGGGGCAACCCAACGGTCGCAGCATAGTGCTGATGCATGGCAAGAACTTTTGCGGCGCCACCTGGGAAAGCACGATCAAGGCCTTGAGCGACGCCGGTTACCGGGTGATTGCACCGGACCAGATCGGCTTCTGCAGTTCCAGCAAGCCCGACCACTACCAGTACAGCTTCCAGCAGTTGGCCCTCAACACCCACCAACTGCTGGAAAAACTCGGCATTCAGAAGGCCACGCTGCTCGGCCATTCCACCGGCGGCATGCTCGCCACCCGTTACGCGCTGATGTACCCCGAGCAGACCGAACAGCTCGGGCTGGTCAATCCCATTGGCCTGGAAGACTGGAAAGCCTTGGGCGTGCCATCGCTCAGCGTCGACCAATGGTATGCGCGGGAGCAAAAAGTCAGCGCCGAGGGGATTCGCAAGTACCAGCTCAACACCTATTACGTAGGGCGCTGGAAGCCTGAGTACGAGCGCTGGGTAGACATGTATGCGGGCCTGAGCAATGGCCCCGGGCACACGCTGGTCGCATGGAACTCGGCGTTGATTTACGACATGATCTTCACCCAGCCGGTGTACTACGAGTTCAAGAACCTGCAGATGCCCACCCTGTTGCTCATCGGCACCGCCGACACCACCGCCATCGGCAAAGACGTTGCGCCGCCGGCGGTCAAGGCCAGGATCGGCAACTACGCGGTACTGGGCAAGCAAGTGGCCAAGCTGATTCCCCACGCCACACTGGTGGAGTTTCCAGGCCTGGGCCATGCGCCGCAGATGGAAGAGCCGGCGAAGTTTCACCAGGCGCTGTTGCAGGGCTTGAGCGCCCTTTAATCCAACTTTTTTCGAGGCACGCGTGCATGTCGGTACAGATCGCAGTCATTGATGATTGGCAAAATGTAGCCAATGGCGTGGTGGATTGGTCGGTGCTGGAGTCGGTTGGGCAGGTGCACTTCCTGCACGATTACCCGGCCGATACCGTCACGATGATTGAGCGTTTAAAGGCGTTCGCGGTCATTTGCGTCATGCGTGAACGCTCGACCTTCGACCAAGCGCTGTTGCAGGGTTTACCCAACCTCAAGTTGCTGGTGACCGGCGGCATGCGCAATGCCGCCATCGACATCGCCGCCGCCAAGGCCCTGGGCATCCAGGTGTGCGGCACCGACAGCTACAAGCAGGCGGCGCCGGAGCTGACCTGGGCACTGATCATGGCGTCTACGCGCAATCTGCTGGCCGAGGCCACCTCATTGCGCGCGGGTGGCTGGCAGGTGGGACTGGGCGGCGACCTGCATGGCAAGACCCTGGGCATTCTCGGCCTGGGCAGCATTGGCCAGAAGGTTGCGCAGTTCGCCCAGGTATTCGGCATGCGGGTGCTGGCCTGGAGTGAAAACCTCACGCCGGAGCGCGCCGCGCAGGCCGGGGCGACCTGGGTCAGCAAGCGCGAGCTGTTTGAGCAGGCCGACATTCTCACGATTCATTTGGTACTCAGCGACCGCAGCCGTGGCCTGGTCGACGCCGAGGCCTTGGGCTGGATGAAGCCGACGGCCCGGTTGGTGAATACCGCGCGTGGGCCGATTGTGGATGAACAGGCGCTGGTGCAGGCCTTGACCGCTGGTCGCCTGGCGGGCGCGGCACTGGATGTGTACGCGGAAGAGCCGCTGCCGGTGGATCACCCGTTTCGTCACTTGCCCAACGTACTTGCCACGCCCCATGTGGGGTACGTGAGTGAGCAGAACTACCGGCAGTTCTATGAGCAGATGATTGAAGACATCCAGGCCTGGGCCAAGGGGGCGCCCATTCGGGTGCTGGGCTGACGCACCAATAAAGTGCGACCCGCACTAATGGTGTGAGCTTAATCTTCGTGGTGAGCAGGCTTGCCCTGCGCTGGGGCGCGAAGCGGCCCTGAAAACCGGCAACGGGGTGGCAGGCCGCCAAATCGTTTGGGAGCGCTTCGCACTCCAGCGCAGGGCAAGCCTGCTCACCACAACCTCTCGCCTTCGTCATTGCATATGGTTACAAGTTTTTTGTCCTACAAAATTCCCACATAAACCCTACAGTCTCTGGGATATGTCCTAGACTGATGACCGATGGGTCCGTTCCAAAACAAAAACCCCGCAAAAAATCGAAACTTTCGAACTCTGCCGTAGGTCCAGTTTTAAGGTAAGGCGAGTGCACGCGGTTCAACCCCGACGCCCGTCCATCCAATCTATTTAAGCCGACCGTGCAACTGGCATAAGCCTTGCCAGTTTGTATAGCGCTTGTGCGCCTGGCCGCAGGATGCGGTCTTCGGAGCTAGTGGCAGCGGGCCATTAGCCAACCAACATTGGGAGAGAACTATGATCAGTGCCGCTGTAGATACTCAGGGAGAGCGTTTTAGTAAGGCGGTAGAGGGGCCAACGTCATTGGCCGACCTGCCCAACACTGTGCGGCCGATCGTGAGTAATAATCCCAATCGCAAGAAGGTATTGTTCGTCACCTCCGAGTTCGCCGACCTGGTGAAAACCGGTGGCCTGGGCGATGTGTCCGCGGCCCTGCCCCGCGCCATGGCCCACCTGCATGATGTGCGCGTCCTGATCCCCGGTTACCCGCAGGTGATGGAAAGCGACAACCCGATCCATATCATCGGTGAGCTGGGTGGCCACGCCGCGCTGCCGCCGTGCAAGATCGGGCGCATGGACCTCAAGGACGGCCTGGTCATCTATGTGCTGATCTGCCCCGAGCTCTACGAGCGCGAAGGCACGCCCTACGGCGCCAACAACGGCCGCGACTGGCCGGACAACCATATTCGCTTCGCCCGCCTGGGCCTGGCCGCCGCTGACATGGCCGCCAACCTGGCCCAGATCCACTGGTGCCCGGACCTGGTGCACGCCCACGACTGGCCCGCCGGCCTGGCCCCCGCCTATATGCACTGGCGTGGGTCACGCACACCGACCCTGTTCACCATCCATAACCTCGCCTATCAAGGCGTGGTCAGCCTGGCCTCGACGCCGGAGCTGGGTATCCCGCCCCACGCGTTGCAGCAGGAAGGCATGGAGTTCTACGGCAAGATGTCGTTCCTCAAGGCCGGCATGGCGTACTCCAGCCATATCACCACCGTGAGTGCGACCTACGCCCAGGAAATCACCACCCCGGAATTCGGCTGCGGCCTCGACGGTTTCCTCGCCGCCAAGACCCAGCAGGGCCTGCTCAGTGGCATCCCCAACGGCATCGATGAAAGTTGGGAAACCTCCACCGACACGCACCTGACCCACAACTTCAATATCGGTGACTGGGAAGGCAAGGCGATCAACGCCGACCATGTGCGCGAGCTGTTCGGCCTGCATGACTCCACCGGCCCGCTGTTCGCGGTGGTCTCGCGCCTGGTCTACCAGAAAGGCCTCGACCTCACCGAAGCGGTGGCGAGCTTTATCGTCGAGAACGGCGGGCAGATCGCCATTATCGGGCGTGGCGAGCCGGAAGAAGAACAGGCCATGCGTGAACTGGCGCTGCGCTTCCCGGGTCAGGTCGGTGTGCGCATCGGCTTCAACGAGACCGACGCGCGGCGCATGTTCGCCGGCAGTGACTTCCTGCTGATGCCATCGCGCTACGAGCCCTGCGGCCTGAGCCAGATGTATGCCCAGCGCTTCGGCTCGCTGCCTGTGGCTCGCAACACCGGCGGGCTGGCGGACACCATCGAGAATGGCGTCACCGGCTTCCTGTTCAATGAATCCACCGTAGAAAGCTACGAAGAAGCCCTGAGCCGGGCGTTCCGGGTCTTCGCCAATAAAGGCCTGCTCAACGCCATGCGCAGCCGCGCCATGACTCAACCCTTCAACTGGTGCCAGGCGGTGGAACCCTACGCCGAGCTGTATGAACAACTGGTGGCCAAGGCCTTGGGGAAATCGACTAAATAATCAAGGGAGGTCTTCATAGATGCCGTTACGGACTTTGGAAACCTGGCCCCACGGCGCAATCATGCTGGACGCGCAACACACGCGTTTTGCCTTGTGGGCGCCAGACGCGTTTTATGTCAGCGTTGAATTGGAAAACGGTAAATCCATCGCCATGCTGCCCCAGGCAGATGGCTGGTTCGAGACTGAAGTGAAGTGCCCGGCGGGCACGCGCTATCGCTACAACATCGATGGGGAAATGGATGTTCCCGACCCCGCGTCCCGGGCCCAGGCCTCGGACGTGCATGGCTGGAGCCTGGTGGTCGACCCGCTCGCCTACACCTGGCGTCACGCCAACTGGCAAGGCCGCCCCTGGCACGAAGCCGTGATCTACGAAGTGCACGTCGGCGCGATGGGGGGCTACGCCGAAGTCGAAAAGCACCTGCCACGCCTGGCCGAGCTGGGCGTCACCGCGATTGAATTGATGCCGCTGGCGCAATTTCCCGGTGAGCGCAATTGGGGGTACGACGGTGTGCTGCCCTACGCACCACAGTCCTCCTACGGCTCGCCCGAGCAACTCAAGCACCTGGTCGACAGCGCCCACGCACACGGGCTCGCTGTGATCCTCGACGTGGTCTACAACCACTTCGGCCCCGACGGCAATTACCTGGGCCAGTACGCCAAAGGCTTCTTCCAGGAAGACGTGCATACGCCGTGGGGCGCCGGGATCGACTTCGAGCGCCGTGAAGTGCGGAATTTCTTCCTCGATAACGCACTGATGTGGCTGCTCGAATATCGCTTCGACGGCCTGCGCCTGGACGCCGTACACGCCATCGACAACCCCGGTTTCCTCCAGGAACTCGCGCATCGGGTACGCCAGCAGGTGGATACCGGTCGGCATGTGTGGCTGGTGCTGGAAAACGAGCTGAACCAGGCCAGCCTGCTCAAGGAGGATTTCGACGCGCAATGGAATGATGACTTCCATAACGTGCTGCACGTGTTGCTGACCGGCGAAACCGATGCCTATTACAGCGACTTTGCCCAGGATCCCACCACCAAACTCGCCCGGTGCCTGGGCGAAGGGTTCATCTACCAGGGCCACACCACCCGCCATGGCCACGAGCGCGGCGAACCGAGCGCTGAACTGCCGCCCACGGCCTTCGTCGCATTCCTGCAGAACCATGACCAGATCGGCAACCGCGCCCTGGGCGAGCGCCTGCACCAGCTCTGCTCGCCCCAGGCGCTCAAGGCTGCAACCGCCCTGCTGCTGCTGTCGCCGATGATTCCGCTGATGTTCATGGGGGATGAGGCGAACGCGAGCGAGCCGTTCCTGTTTTTTACCGACCACCACGGTGAACTGGCCGAAGCGGTACGCGAAGGCCGACGCAATGAATTTGCCGACTTCGCCGCGTTCCATGACCCCGAGCGTCGTGAACGCATCCCGGATCCCAACGCGCTGTCGACATTCGCGCAATCGGCCCCGGTGATCGCCGATAACCCGCACGCCGAGCTCTACCGCCAACTGCTGGGCCTGCGCCATCGCCATATTGTGCCGCACCTGCCTGGCGCCGTGGCATTGGGCGCGCAGGTGCTGGCCTACGCCGCCGTCAGTGCGCGCTGGCGCCTGGGCAACGGCAGCCTGTTGCAGATCGACCTGAACCTGAGCGCCACGCCGCTGGATCACCCGGCCACCGCGCCGGTCCTGTTCGAAACGCCGGCGCTGCAAGGTGCGCAACTGCCGCCCTTCAGCGCCCGCGTCACCTTATCCCCTGTTGGAGAGCACCCTTGAGCGAAGCGAACCTGGAAATCCTCGCCAGCCGCGCGGGCCTGGCCGTCGATTGGATCGACGCAAACGGCCGCCCGCAACGAGTGACACCCGACGCCCTGCGCGCGGTTCTCAAAGGCCTGGGCCACCCGGCCGACAACGATGCCGACATCAACGCCAGCCTGCTTGAATTGGAGCGGGTGCAACAAGACAAGCACCTGCCGCCCCTGATGACCGTCGACAGCGGTGAAGGCCTCGACCTGGCGCGCTACTTCGAACCCGACACGCTGTGCCGGGTCAATCTCGAAGACGGCGAGACCCTGGAGCTACGCCTCGACGGCGACTCCGTGCTGCCCGGCGTTATCGCCCTGGGCTACCACCAGGTGCATATCGACGATCAAAGCTTCACCTTGGCCGTCGCGCCCACCCATTGCTACAGCGTGGCCGAAGCGGTGGACAACCGCCCCGCCCGCGCCTGGGGCCTGAGCGCCCAGTTGTATTCACTGCGCCGTTTGGGCGATGGCGGTTTCGGCGACACCCTGGCCCTGGAACACCTGGTCCGTGCCGCCGCCGAACGCGGCGCCGATGCCCTGGCGATCAGCCCGATGCACGCGATGTTCAGTGCCGACACCGAACGCTACAGCCCGTACTCGCCGTCCAGCCGCCTGTTCCTCAACAGCCTGTATGCCTCGCCCGCCTGTATTCTGGGTGAACGTGAGGTGCGCAATGCGATTGAAGCCATTGGCCTGGAAGAAGAGTTGCACGCGCTGGAACAGCACACCCTGATCGACTGGCCGGCCGCTGCGCGGGCCAAACAACGCCTGTTGCGCGCGCTGTATGAAGACTTCCGCCACGGCCATCACCCGCAGCACGCCGACTTCCTGAGCTTTCGCCAGGCCGGTGGCGAGGCCCTGGAAAACCATTGCCGCTTCGAAGCCGTACAGGCTGTGCGCGCCGCTGCAGGCGAGGACCTTGACTGGCGCCACTGGCCTGAAGAGTGGCGTTCGCCGCAGAGCCCTGCGCTGGTTGCGTTCGCCGAAGAGCACCACGCCGAGATCGGCTTCTACGCCTTTGGCCAATGGCTGATCGCCCGTTGCCTGGAGCGCGCCCAACAAGCCGCCAAAGGCAGCGGCATGGGCGTCGGTTTGATCGCGGACCTGGCCGTCGGTGCCGACGGCGGTGGCAGCCAGGCCTGGAGCCGCCAGGATGAGCTGCTGGCCGACCTGACCGTGGGTGCACCACCTGACATCCTGAACCGCGCCGGTCAGGGCTGGGGCATTTCCGCGTTTTCGCCCGAGGGTCTCAAGCGCAACGGCTTCCGCGCGTTTATCGAGATGCTGCGGGCCAACTTCGCCCATGCCGGCGGCTTGCGCATCGACCATGTAATGGGCCTGCAACGCCTATGGGTGATTCCCATGGACGCTTCGCCGCGTGAGGGCGCTTACCTGTATTACCCGGTGGACGACCTGTTGCGCCTGCTGGCGCTGGAATCCCACCGCCACCAGGCCATCGTGCTCGGTGAAGACCTCGGCACGGTGCCCGATGGGCTGCGCGAAAAACTCATTGCACGTTCGATCCTCGGCATGCGCGTGCTGTTGTTCGAACAGGGCCACGATGGCCAGTTCAAGCCGATCCTCGACTGGCCGGACAACGCTCTGGCCACCACCAGCACCCACGACTTGCCGACCCTCAACGGTTGGTGGCACAGCCGCGATATCGACTGGAACGTCCAGTTGGGCCTGATCGATGCGCCCACCGTGGAGCAATGGAGCGAACACCGCCTGCGTGAACGCCAGGCGCTGCGCCAGGCCTTGAGCCAGGACCCGCAGAACTTCGTCGATGAGATCCGCAATGAAACCGACCACATGATCGACGCCAGCGTGCGCTACCTCGGCCACACCCGAGCGCCGCTGGTGCTGTTGCCGCTGGAAGACGCCCTGGGCCTGGAAGAACAGGCCAACCTGCCCGGCACCACCGACACCCACCCCAATTGGCGCCGCCGTCTGCCGGGCGAGGCCTCCAGCCTGCTCGACAACGCCGGTGCCGCGCGCCGCCTTGAACTGCTGGCCGTCGCGCGTAACCAAGCCTATGAGCGTGACCGATGAAAGCCCTGCCCCTGCGCGCGACCCAGCGCCTGCAATTCCACAAAGGTTTTACCCTGGACGATGCGGTGCCGCTGGTGCCGTACTTCGCCCAGCTCGGCATCAGCCATCTATATGCCTCGCCCTTGCTGAGTGCGCGTGCCGGTTCCATGCACGGCTATGATGTGGTCGACCCCACCAGCGTCAATCCCGAGCTGGGTGGCGAAGCCGCCTTGCGCCGGTTGGTCGCGGCCCTGCGCGAGCACGATATGGGGCTGATCCTCGATATCGTCTCCAACCATATGGCCGTGGGCGGCGCCGACAACCCCTGGTGGCTGGACCTGTTGGAATGGGGCCGGCTGAGCCCCTACAGCGAGTTCTTCGATATCCAGTGGCACTCGCCCGACCCGCTGCTCAAGGGCCAATTGCTCATGCCCTTCCTCGGCAGCGACTACGGCGAAGCCTTGCAGAGCGGCACGCTGACGCTGCATTTCGATGCCGCCCACGGCGGGTTTTACGTTGAGCATTACGAACACCGCTTCCCGATCTGCCCACGGGATTACGCGGCGATCCTCGGCGCCGACGAGCTGCTTAAACCCCTGGCCGACCGCTTCAGCGCCCTGGCCTATCAGGATGATGCCTACGCCGAAGCCGTCTGGCTCAAGCAGGCCTTGGCCGAACGTGCCACCGAAGTCCTCGAGCTCATCGAACGCCGACTGACCGAGTTCGACGGACGCACGCCGGAGGGCTTCAAGCGCCTGCACCACTTGCTCGAGCAACAAGCCTATCGCCTGGCCAGTTGGCGCACGGCGGCGGACGATATCAACTGGCGGCGGTTCTTCGACGTCAACGAACTGGGCGGGCTGCGCGTGGAGCGCACGGCGGTGTTCGAAGCCACCCACGGCAAGATCTTCGAACTGATCAGCCAAGGCCTGGTGGATGGCCTGCGCATCGACCACATCGACGGCCTGGCCGACCCGCGCGGTTACTGCCGCAAGCTGCGTCGGCGGGTGGATTCGCTGTCGCCCGAACGGCACTTGCCGATCTTCGTCGAAAAAATCCTCGGCGAGGGGGAAACCCTTCGCGAAGACTGGCAAGTGGACGGCACCACCGGCTACGAATTCATGAACCAACTGTCGCTGCTGCAACACCATCCCGAGGGCTTTGCGCCGCTGGCGGACTTATGGACGCGCCACAGCGAACGGCCCTCGGCGTTTATCGAAGAGGCACGGCTGGCCCGCCAGCAAATCCTCAACGGTTCCCTGGGCGGCGACTTTGAAAGCGTGGCCCAGGCCCTGTTGCAGGTGGCCCGCGACGACGTGATGACCCGCGACCTGACCCTCGGCGCAATCCGCCGCGCGCTGCAGGAACTGATCGTGCACTTCCCGGTGTACCGCACCTATATCAGTGCCCGCGGTCGCAGCGCAGATGACGACAAGGTGTTCCAGCAGGCCATGGACGGCGCCCGCACGACCCTTGGCGAGGGCGACTGGCCGGTGCTCGAGCATCTGGAAAATTGGCTCGGCGGCCAACCCTGGCGCAATCGTCCGGTGGGCCGCGAGCGCAAGATGCTCAAGCATGCCTGCGTGCGCTTCCAGCAACTGACCTCGCCGGCAGCGGCCAAGGCCGTTGAAGACACCGCGTTCTACCGCTCGGCCGTGCTGCTGTCGCGCAACGATGTGGGCTTCAGTACCGAGCAGTTCAGCGCGCCGCTGGCCGAGTTTCATGCCGTCAATCAACAGCGCTTGCAGGCCTTCCCCGACAACCTGCTGGCCACCGCCACCCATGACCACAAGCGCGGCGAAGACACCCGGGCGCGCCTGGCCGTGCTCAGCGAGTGCGCGCCGTGGTACGTCGAGCACGTGGAGCATTGGCGTACCCTGGCAGCGCCGTTGCGCGACGACGCGACCACACCGTCGGCCGGCGACGAGCTGATCCTGTATCAGGTATTGCTGGGCAGTTGGCCGTTGGACCAGGCCGAGGACTTCGAGGGCTATCACCAGCGCCTGTGGCAGTGGCAACAAAAAGCCCTGCGCGAAGCCAAGTTGCAGAGCAGCTGGAGCGCGCCCAATGAGGCCTATGAACAGGGTGTCGAGGCTTTTCTCACGCGCCTGCTGCTCACGGAGGAAGGTCGGCCCCTGCGCAGTGCGATCAATAACGCCGCCCAGGCCATCGCCCCCGCCGGCGCACTGAATGGGCTGGCGCAAACCTTGCTTCGCCTTACCGTGCCGGGTGTGCCGGACCTGTACCAGGGCGATGAGTTCTGGGACTTCAGCCTGGTGGACCCGGACAACCGCCGTCCGGTGGATTTCACCGCGCGGCAACAGGCACTCAATACCCCGCCGGACATCGGCGAACTGTTGTTCAACTGGCGTGACGGGCGTATCAAGCAAACCTTGATTGCCCAGGTACTGGCCTTGCGCAAGGCCTATCCGCAGGTGTTCCGCAGCGGCCGCTATACAGCGCTGGAAGTGGTCGGCCAACACGCCGAGCGGGTGGTCGCGTTCTGCCGCGAACACCAGGGCCAACGCGTGCTGGTGGTGGTGCCACGCTGGTCCCATGAGCTGCTTGAAAACGGTGTGCGTCCCCAGATCAATGCGCGGGTTTGGGGCGATACACGGGTGAAATTACCGTTCGCCGCACCAACGCAAAACTGGAAGGGACTTTTTCATACAGGCGCAGTCACACCAGACAAGGAGCTGTTGATCAGCACTGCCCTGGGGGATTTCCCGGTCAATGTCTTTATCAATCCTGATGATCAAGAAAGCTGAAAATTTTCTGTGAGGAGCATTGTGATGAGTACTGAAGACAAACGCATACGCGAACTGGCGCATCAGATCTGGGAGTCTGAAGGCAAACCCCACGGGGAAGACGCGCGCCACTGGGAGATGGCGCGCAAACTGGCCGAAGCCGAAGCGCTGACGCCGAGCAAACCCAAGCCCGCCGCCAAGCCCAAGACCGCCCCCAAGCCTGCGGCGAAGGCCAAGCCAGCGGCGCCAGCCGCGAGTAAGCCGGCGCCGCCGGCGGCCAAAAAGCCACCCGCGCCGAAAAAGCCCAAGGCTTAACGCGCACGGCGCCATCAACCTTTTGCCGGCGCGGTCGGCAAAAGGTGATTTCACTCTTCTTATCATCCGCTGAAAACGCGTCAGCACGGCCGCGTTCGGCCCGAAAAAACAGCCTTGCAGGAGCAACTCAATGAGCAAACCCCATAAGACCCCATCGACGCCGGGCAGCGAGCCGTCGCGGATTCGTGAAGGTTTGCCCTTCCCCCTCGGCGCGACCTGGGATGGCCTGGGTGTCAACTTTGCGCTGTTCTCGGCCAACGCCGAAAAAGTCGAACTGTGCCTGTTCGACGACACTGGCGAAGTGGAACTCGAGCGCATCGAACTGCCCGAATACACCGACGAAATTTTCCACGGCTACTTGCCCGACGCCCACCCAGGGCTGATCTACGGCTACCGTGTGTACGGGCCGTATGACCCGGCCAATGGTCATCGCTTCAACCACCACAAATTGCTGATCGACCCCTACGCCAAACAGCTGGTGGGCGAACTCAAATGGTCCGAAGCGCTGTTCGGCTACACCATCGGCCACCCGGACGACGACCTCAGTTTCGACGAGCGTGACAGCGCGCCCTTCGTGCCCAAGTGCAAGGTCATCGACCCCGCGCACACCTGGGGCAACGACCAGCCGGTGCGGGTGCCGTGGGACCGTACGATCATCTACGAAACCCACCTGCGCGGCATCAGCATGCGCCACCCCTCGGTGGGCGAAGACGTGCGCGGCACCTGTGCCGGGTTGATGGAAGATGATGTGCTCAAGCACATCCGCCAGTTGGGCATCTCCTCGGTGGAGTTGCTGCCGGTGCACGCCTTCGTCAACGACCAGCACCTGCTGGAAAAAGGCATGACCAACTACTGGGGCTACAACAGCATTGCGTTTTTCGCCCCCGACCCGCGCTACCTGGCCAGCGGCAAGATCGCCGAGTTCAAGGAGATGGTTGCGCACCTGCACGAGCAGAAGCTGGAAGTGATCCTCGACGTGGTCTACAACCACACCGCCGAAGGCAACGAGCGCGGCCCGACCCTGTCCATGCGCGGCATCGACAACGCCTCGTACTACCGGCTGATGCCGGACGACAAGCGCTTCTATATCAACGATTCGGGCACCGGTAATACCCTGGACCTGAGCCACCCGTGCGTGCTGCAAATGGTCACCGACTCCCTGCGTTACTGGGCCAACGAGATGCACGTCGACGGCTTCCGCTTCGACCTGGCGACCATCCTGGGCCGCTACCGCGATGGCTTCGATGAACGCCACAGCTTCCTCGTGGCCTGCCGCCAGGACCCGGTGCTGCGCCAGCTGAAACTGATCGCCGAGCCCTGGGACTGCGGCCCCGGTGGCTACCAGGTGGGCAACTTCCCGCCCGGCTGGGTTGAATGGAACGACCGTTTCCGCGACACCGTTCGCGCTTTCTGGAAAGGCGATGACGGCCAACTGGCGGACTTCGCCGGGCGCATGACCGCCTCGGGCGAGATGTTCAACCACCGTGGCCGCCGCCCGTACAGTTCGGTGAACTTCATCACCGCCCATGACGGTTTCACCCTGCATGACCTGGTGTCGTACAACGACAAGCACAACGAAGCCAACGACGAAAACAACCAGGACGGCAGCAATAACAACCTGTCCTGGAACCACGGCGTCGAGGGCCCCACCGACGACCCGGAAATCAACGCACTGCGCCTGCGCCAGATGCGCAACTTCTTCGCCACGCTGCTGCTGGCCCAGGGCACGCCGATGCTCGTCGCCGGTGACGAGTTCGCGCGGACCCAGCACGGCAACAACAATGCCTATTGCCAGGACAGCGAGATCGGCTGGGTCAACTGGGACCTGGACGAGGACGGCAAGGCGTTGCTCAAGTTCGTCAAGCGCCTGATCAAGCTGCGCCTGGCCTACCCGATCCTGCGTCGTGGGCGCTTCCTGGTGGGCGACTACAACGAGGACATCGGCGTCAAGGACGTCACCTGGTTGTCGCCGGATGGCAACGAGATGACCACCGAACAGTGGGAAGACAGCCACGGCCGTTGCCTGGGCATGCTGATGGATGGCCGCGCCCAGGAAACCGGGATTCGCCGCGCCGGTGCCGACGCCACCCTGTTGCTGGTGGTGAACGCCCACCACGACGTGGTCAATTTCCGCCTGCCGCCAGTGCCGGAGGGTGAGTTCTGGACCTGCATGCTCGACACCAACGAGCCGGCGGTACGTGGCCAGGAACGCTTCGAGTTCGACCACGAGTACGGTGTGACCGGCCGCTCGCTGCTGCTGTTCGAACTGCAGCGTGACGACGAGGTGTGACATGGCTCTGCATGGATTCCTTCAAGGCTTCCAGGGCTATGCGGACACGCAAGACCTGGCCAAGGCCCTGAGGGCACTTCAGGAGGAAGGCCTCGATCAGTTGCCGCTGCCTGGCAGCGGCGACACCCTGGGGCGGTTCAGCCGCCTGGCGCAGGTGGCAGGCCATGACCTGCGCTTGTGCAAGCTGTTCGAAGGCCACACCGATGCGTTGGCGATCATTGCCGAGCTGCGTAGCCCGGCGCCGCCTTTGGGCAGTCTGTGGGGCATGTGGGCTGCAGAACCGCCGAATGCCAAGGTGCAGGTGCGCTGCGAGGGCCATCGCCTGCGTCTGGACGGGCGTAAAGCCTGGTGTTCCGGGGCGGCGGTGGTCAGCCATGGTTTGTTGACGGCATGGGATGAACAAGGCGGCCAGCAATTGGTGGCGGTGCAGACGGATCAACCGGGCATCACGGTCACCCACGACGGTTGGAGTGCCGTGGGCATGGCCGCCACCGGCAGCGTCGAGGTCGTCTTTGACGGCGCCCATGGCCTTGCCGTGGGCGGCCCCGGCGAGTACCTCGGGCGCCCCGGGTTCTGGCAAGGCGGCATCGGTATCGCCGCCTGCTGGTACGGTGCCGCACAGCGCCTGGCCGAAGTGTTACGCGATCACTGCAGCAAGCGCTCGGAGCCCCACGCCCTCGCCCACCTGGGCGCGGTCGACAGCGCCTTGAACAGCGCGGCCTGTGTGCTGCGGGCCAGCGCTGAACAGATCGATCGCTACCCCAGGGCCAATGCCCGGCACCTGGCCCAGCAGGTGCGCGCGTGCATCGAGGACACCGTCGAGCAGGTCATGCGGCATGTCGGTCGAGCCGTGGGCGCGGGTCCGTACTGCAAGGATCCGCACTTCGCCCAGTTGATGGCGGATCTGCCGGTATATGTCCGCCAGAGCCATGCCGAACGCGACCTGGCCGGCCTCGGCGAACTGGTCGCCGAGGAACCCACAGGGAGGTGGCAGTTATGAAACCCAACCCGATCGTCGGCCAGGGCACGCCCCTGCAGCGCTGGCAGGACTCGCCACTGATGGCCGAACTGCCGCAGATCAGCGTCGAACAATTGGTGCCCGAGGGCCACCGCGCGGTAATCATCGCCCCGCACCCGGATGACGAAGTGCTGGGCTGTGGCGGCCTGTTGCAGGGCTTGGCCGAGCTGGACCGGCCCATTCAATTGATTTCGGTCACCGATGGCAGCGCCAGTCACCCCGGTTCCACCCACTGGTCGGTGGAGCGCCTGAGCGTGGTGCGCCCGCAGGAATCGGCCCAGGCCCTGCATCGCCTGGGTGTGCCGTTGCACAGCCTGAAATGGTTGCGGGCCGGCTTCAGCGACAGCCAGGTCGCGGCGCGGGAAGAGCAGCTCAGCGCCTTTATCCAGCGCCACCTCAAACCCACGGATGTGGTGTTTACCACCTGGCGCGAAGACGGCCATTGCGACCACGAGGCCGTTGGCCGCGCGAGCGCCAAGGCAGCGCACGCGGTGGGTGCGGCCCTCTATGAGCTGCCGGTGTGGACCTGGCACTGGGCGTCTCCCGAGAACAGCCTGGTGCCCTGGCACCGTGCCCGCAAAATCCCCCTGAGCTGTGAAGCCGTCGCGCGCAAGCGCCACGCCATCCATGCGTTCGCCAGCCAGCTGGAGGGTGACCCGCAGATCGGCCTGCCGCCGGTGCTGGCGCCCTATGTGGTGGAGCGTCTGCTACAACCTTTTGAAGTGGTATTCGTATGAGTGTGGCGACACCGTATTTCGATCAACTGTTTGCCGGTAACGACGACCCCTGGGCCTTTCGCCAACGCTGGTACGAGCGTCGCAAACGGGCGCTGACCCTGGCACTCCTGACCCGGCCGCGCTATGCCTCGGTGTTCGAGCCCGGTTGCGCCAATGGCGAATTGAGCTTCGAACTGGCCCCGCGCTGTGATCACCTTTTGTGTTGCGACACCGCCTCGGCCGCCGTCGCCCTGGCACGCAGCCGCTTGCTGGGCTTTGCCCATGCCCGGGTGGAGCAGAGCCGCCTGCCCGCGCAATGGCCGACCGGCGAATTCGATCTGATCGTCTTGAGCGAGTTGTGCTACTACCTCGACCGCGATGACCTGTGCCGCTTGATCGATCGCGCCCTCGGCAGCCTCACCGCCAGCGGCCAGGTGTTGGCCTGCCACTGGCGCCCGACGATCGACGGGTGCCCGCAGACCGCCGAACAGGTGCATGCCCTGCTCCATGAGCGGCTGGAGATGCCTCTGGTCGCCACCCACCACGAACCCGACTTTCTACTCGACCTGTGGAGCCGTGACGGCACTTCGGTTGCCACCCTTGAGGGCCTGCGATGATCGGCATTCTGATCCCGGTACATAACGAAGAGGCGCTGCTCGGCGAGTGTCTGGAGGCTGCATTGGTGGCTGCCAGTCACCCAGGCCTGCTGGGTGAAGCGGTGCAGATCCTGGTGCTGCTCGACAGTTGCAGCGATGCCAGTGCGGCGATTGCCGAGAGGTTCCCGGTGCAGCGCCTGGAGGTGCAGGCGCGCAATGTGGGCCATGTTCGCGGGTTGGGTGCGCGCCACCTGCTCAACCAGGGTGCGCGCTGGATCTCATGCACCGACGCCGACAGCCGCGTGGCCCCCGATTGGCTGGTGGCCCAGTTGGCACTGGGCGCCGACGCGGTGTGCGGCACCGTGACCGTCGACGCCTGGAGCGAAGGGTTCGACCCGGCGGCACAGATCCGCTACCAACAGGCGTACCACGCCCGTGACGGTCACCGGCATATCCACGGCGCCAACCTGGGCATCAGTGCCGGGGCCTATGTGCGGGCCGGAGGGTTCGAGCCGCTGCCCTGTCACGAAGATGTGCAATTGGTGCGCGACCTCGAGCGCTGCGGGGCGTCCATCGCCTGGAGCCACGCCCCGCAAGTCATCACCAGCGCGCGCCTGGAGGCCCGTGCCCAGGGCGGGTTCGGCGATTATTTGAAGAGCCTGATGTGCGCGTCTTGAAAAAAACGACATTGCAAAATGTAAAAGCGACCAATCCTTGTCTATGCTGATGACGCCTTGCTGGTAATTCAGGGTTGGATTACCACGCGTGCACCACGGCGGAGTCTGTGGTGAATAAATAGAGTCGTCCCGTCAACGGGGCACGGCCCAGCATCAATCGACAAGGACGTAACGCCCATGAAGCCTGCCTCCCTCAGTGAAGGCCGTCGCGGCCCCGCGCAAATCTGGAACAGCGCACCGCAGCTGGCGCAAATCCCGCCTATCTCTACCACCTCCCTGGTGCCAGCTGGCGCGCGCGTGGTGATCATCGCGCCACATCCCGGGGACGAGGTGGTGGCCTGCGGCGGTCTACTGCAATTGCTCAGCACCCTGGAACACCCCCTGCAAATGATCTCCATCACGGACGGCAGTGCCAGCCACCCGGGGTCCCACGTGTGGCCGGCCAGCCGCCTGAGTGTGGTGCGGCCCCAGGAAAGCGCCGAGGCGCTGCGCCGCCTGGGCATGCCCTTGCACAGCCTGAAGTGGATTCGCGGCGGTTTCTGCGACAACGCCCTCGCCGCCCGCGAACCGCAACTGAGCCAATTCATCGCGCGCTACCTGCAACCGGGCGATGTGGTGTTTTCCACCTGGCGCAACGACGGCAATGACGACCATGAGGCCGTTGGCCGTGCCAGCGCCAACGCCTGCAGCCTGGTGGGCGCGCAACTCTATGAACTGCCGATCTGGGCCTGGCACTGCCCCGCCCGCGAGGGTGCGATGATCCCCTGGCAACGGGCGCGCAAGGTACGCCTGGACACCTGGACCGTGGCGCGCAAGCTCCACGCCGTCCATGCGTATGCCAGTCAGTTGGCGGGCGACCCGCAGATCGGCCTGGCGCCGATATTGGCCCAAGTGCTGCTGGAGCGTATGCGCGAGCCTTACGAGATTGTGTTTGCGTAAGGCACGAAAGGGAGCGAGCAGCCCGCCGCTCCCGTCAGCCGTGCATTTACTCCTCGGACTCCCGGCACTTGATGAGGTATCGACTGGCATCCTGCCAGCGAGCGTCGTCACGCAATGTTGCTTGGGCTTCGTCGACGCTTTCGGCTTCGACTGATTCATCTGCCTGCTTGGCATCAGCCCCTTGCCCGGCGTTGATCGTCGTGTCGTAGACCGCGCAGTCAAACAGCGCGGCCCAGCTCTGGCTGGGCAAAATCATCAATATCAGGGACGCGCACAATGCTTTTACTGTTTGGGTATTCACGATAGCACTCCTTGTAGATGTGGCGGCCTCACAGGCCATTCGCCAGGCACGTCGACTACAGGATCATCCGTTGGCTACGCCCTTGAGACCCGCAAGGCCCCTGCCCTCTATATTCATCCACTACCGTTTCGTTCCCGGTCCATCCAGCATAGCCAAGCCAATGCTGCGCCATAACTCGTCTATACCTGTTATTTCTGACAGTGGCGGCCCGCACGATGTGTGGCTATGGTGCAAAAAACGCTGCACAGCTTGAGGTGCAGTCGAGAAAGCCATGCCAACCCCTTGCATTGGCCGGTGTTTTCGAACAGGTAACCCGTCGTCCCTGATCCGTATCGCGTCACGTTGTCATGGTCTGGCCTGCACCGGCCTTTGCCGGTGCCGGGGCAACTTTCCCCTCGCACGAGGATGGATCATGCGCTCACGGACTCTGACCCTGCTGTACCTGATTGCCTTGGCGTCGTTGCCGCCCGCGTCTTACGGGGCGTGTACCATCAGCAACACCGCCGGCGATGACCTTTCTTCCTGCGACAGCGGCACGGCACCGGGCTTTACCGACAGCGCGGGTAACAACACCCTGAACATCAGCGCCACGGGGCGGATTACCGGGAATGTCACCTACGGCGCCGGCAACGATCTGGTGGATGTAAACGGGCCGAGTGCCGGGATCGACGGCAACCTCAACCAGGGCGATGGCAGTAATATTTTCCGGCTGAATCTGGGCAGCATCACCGGCAGCGTCAGCCAGGGCTCGGGCGCGGATGTGGCACAGATCAGCGGCGGCCAGGCCGGCGCCGTCACCCAAGGCGCAGGTGTCGACAGCTACGCCCAGAGCGGCGGCACCATTGCTTCACTGGCCCAAGGCGATGGCCTGGATACCTTCAACATGAGTGGCGGCACCATCACCGGAGCTTTCGAGGATGGCGACCAGGCCAAGATGAGCGGTGGCAGCATCGGCCGGGTCGACATGAAGCTCGACAACAACCTGTTCGATATGTCGGGTGGCAGGATCATCGGCAACCTGGTGACCGGCTTCGGCAACGACACCATCCTGATCTCGGGCACGGCCTTTGTCGGCGGCAACATCAGTGTCAGCGGTGGCAACGACGTCGTGACCGTCTCGGGTGGCGACGTCAACGGGCAGATACTCCTCAGCTTTGGCAACGACGAGTTCGGCTGGACGGGCGGAAACCTGCACTCGTTCGTGCTGATGGGCGCGGGTGACGACACTGCGGTGCTGCAGAACCTGGTCAACACCCAACTGGCCGCGGCGCAGTTGATCGACGGTGGCCTGGGTATCGACACGCTCACACTGGACAATACCAAGGCCGGCGATCCGGGCCTGTTTCCCAACTGGGAAAACATCCGCCTGGACAACCAGTCGCAGCTGACCCTGGGCGGAACGCTGAAACTGGGTGACAGCGCCACCGGTACCGGCAGCCTGAGCATCGACGGGACCAGTGAACTGTTGATCGGCACCGGGGTGATCGACCCGTTTACGGCCGGCCAACGGGTGAACGTCACCAACAGCGGCACCCTCAACATGACCACCGGCAACACCCGGACCAGCGACACCTTGACCATCAATGGCAATTACACCGGCGACAATGGGCGGCTTGCGCTGCAAAGCGCCTTGGGCGCGGACGATTCCCCCAGCGACAAACTGATCATCAACCAGGGCACCCTCGCCGGGACCACGGCCATCAGTGTCACCAACCTCGGCGGCGCGGGTGCGGCCACCCTGCAGGACGGCATCCAGGTGGTGCAGGCCCTCAACGGCGCGTCTGGCAGTGGCAGCGCGTTTACACTGGCGGGCCCGGTGTCTGCCGGCGCTTTCGACTATCGCCTGTTCAAGGGCGGTGTCACGGCCGGTACGGCGGAGAACTACTACCTGCGCTCGACGATCCCCGTGGTGCCGCCTGACCCGGTGATTATCGTGCCGTTACCCACCCCCGTTCCCGGTGAACCACCGCTGCCGCCCAATCCCGGGACCGAACCGATCCCTATTTATCGTCCGGAAGTGCCGATCTACACTGCGTTGTTTCCCGCCGCACAGCAACTCGTGCAGGGCATGCTCGGCACCTTCCACCAGCGTATGGGTGACCAAAGCCAGCAGTTGCACACCGGCCCATTCACGTCGGGCTGGGGACGGACCTACGGCAACAGCACGCGCCAGAGCTTTACCGGGACGGTCAGCCCGTCGCTCGACAGTTCGGTGACCGGCTTCCAAGTGGGTACCGACCTGTACGCCAGCACCTACGACAATGGCCTGACCCAACGCAGCGGGTTCTTTGTCGGCCACAGCACCCTCAAAGGCAATATCAAAGGCTTCAACGGTGGCTGGCAGGACAAGGACGCCGGCAAGACCACCTTGCGCGGGGACAGCCTGGGGCTCTACTGGACGCTGATCGGCGCCAACCAGGCCTACCTCGACCTGGTCTTGATGGGCACCCGCTTCGACGGCAATAACGAGTCGGATCGTGGCGTGAAGATGGACACCCGGGGGCACAATGTCACGGCGTCCGCCGAAGTCGGCTGGCCCTTTGCCGGGATGGGTAACTGGGTGGTTGAACCCCAGGCGCAACTGATCGTCGGCAAGACCAGACTGGATAAGCAAAACGACGGGATCTCCGACGTTTCCTATGACGCCGACACCACCGTCACCAGCCGCCTGGGTGTACGCCTGCGCGGTGACTATCAGGTCCGCAGCATGCCGCTTCAACCCTACGTACGCGCGAATGTCTGGCACACCAGTGCCGGGCAGAACACCGTCACCTTCAACGATGTGACAGCCATCGACACCGAGCAGAAGTCCACCACCCTGGACCTGAGCGCCGGCGCCACGCTCAAGGTGGCCACGGGCATCAGCCTGTACGGCGAGGTGGGCTACAACCGCAACCTGGACAGCAACACCTTCAACGGCCGCCAGGGCACGGTGGGCTTGAGAATGGAGTTCTAGGGAACCCGTGAATCACCTATGACCGGGATTGACCACACCGGCCGCCTTGAAGCGTGAAAACTGAAAGGCAATGCCCAGCCAGATAAACCAGGCCGGCATCACGCACAGCGCCAGGCGTGTATCCGGCTGCAACGCCAGCAGGCCGAGGACGAAGGCCATGAAGGCCAGGGAAAACCAGGCCATCGGCACACCGCCGGGCATCTTGTAGAGGGATCTGGCGTGCAGGTCAGGGCGCTTTTTACGGTAGGCAATGTAGGACGCGAGGATGGTCGACCAGGTGAAAATCACCAGGATCGCCGACACCGTCGACACAATCGTGAAGGCGGTCATCACCTCCGGCACCACAAACAGCAACACCAGGCCCAGCAGCATCAGCAAGGTGGTGAAGGCCAGGCTGATAAACGGCACGCTGCGTTTCGACAAGCGCCCAAAGATACCCGGGGCGTCCCCCAGGTCAGCCAGGCCGAACAACATGCGGCTGGCGGAGAACACCCCACTGTTGGCCGACGAGGCCGCCGAGGTCAGCACCACGAAATTGACGATCCCCGCCGCCGCTGGAAAGCCCGCCACCAGGAACAGTTCCACGAACGGGCTCTTGCTCGGCGACACCTGTTGCCACGAGGTGACCGCGATGATGCACGCCAGGGCCAGCACGTAGAACAGGATGATGCGCAGCGGAATCGAGTTGATCGCCTTGGGCAAGGTCCTTTCCGGTGCTCGGGTTTCGGCGGCTGCGGTGCCGATCAGTTCGGTGCCGGCAAAGGAAAAGATCGCCATCTGGAAGCCGGCGAAAAAACCGAACAGGCCATTGGGAAACGCCGCCTGTTTGTCCAGCAAGTGGCTCACGGAGGCCGTGACCCCGGTGGGCGAAACAAACGAGCTGGCAATCAGCACCACGCTGACACCGATCAGGGTCAGCACCGCGATGATCTTGATGATCGCGAACCAGAACTCCACTTCGCCGAACAGCCTGACCGTCAGCACGTTCAACGCGAACAGCGTCAACAGCATGCCCACCGCCGGCATCCACGCCGGCACATGCGGGAACCAGTACTGGAAAAACCCGCCGACCACCACCGCGTCCCCCACCACCGCCACGCTCCAGCTCAGCCAGTACGACCAGCCGAGAAAGAATGCCGCACGCGGGCCCAGGTAGGCGCCGGCAAAGTCGGCGAAGCTCTTGAAGTTGAGGTTGGACAGCAGCAGCTCACCCATGGCGCGCATCACGAAGTACACGAACAGCCCGATGATCATGTAGATCAGGATGATCGAGGTGCCGGACAACGCGATGATCTTGCCGGAGCCCATGAACAGGCCGGTGCCGATCGCACCGCCCATGGCCATCAGCTGGATGTGGCGGTTGTTCAGGGTGCGTTGCAACGCAGGCTTTTCACACAGCCCGGACGTGGTTGTTTTCATCACAAAACCTCTTGTTATGTTTTTGAGTTTTGGCAGAAAAAAGAATCGAGCGAGTGTTGTTATCAGGTCAGGCAGTCTTGCTTTCGAAGCCGTGCAGGACGTTGACGGCATTGATGCCGATCTCGTCGACCATGTAGCCGCCTTCCATCACGAACAGCGTCGGCACGCCCACGCCGGCGATGATCTCGCCCATGCTGAGGAAGTCCTGGCTGTCGAGGAGGAAGTGGCTGATGGGGTCGTCCTTGAAGGTGTCGACGCCGAGGGAGATCACCAGCACCTCGGGGGCGAAGTGTTTGAGTTGCTGGCAGGCGTGGATCAGCGCGGTTTTGTACTGGCCCCATGTGGTGTTTTTCGGCAAGGGGTAGTTGAGGTTGAAGCCCTCCCCCGTACCTGCGCCGCGTTCGCTGCCGGCGCCGGAAAAATACGGATAGGACACCGACGGGTCGCCGTGCAGGGAGATGAACAGCACATCCGCGCGGTCGTAGAAAATATTCTGCGTGCCGTTACCGTGGTGGAAGTCCACATCCAGCACCGCCACGTGCCTGGCGCCTTGGGTGATGGCCTGTTGCGCGGCAATCGCGGCATTGTTGAGGTAGCAATAACCGCCCATGTATTCGCGGGCCGCGTGGTGCCCCGGTGGGCGGCACAGGGCGAAGGCGCTATGATGGCCTTCGTCGATCAGCGCCAGGCCGGTGAGGGCGATATCCGCGCTGGTCTTGACCGCCTGCCAGGTGGTGGCGGTGATCGGCGAGCCGGCGTCCATGGCGAAGAAACCCAGCTTGCCATCTATGAAGTCCGGCACCTGCCCATTGGCCAGGTCGCGCACCGGCCACACCAGCGGCAGCGCGTCATGGCGGCGGCCGATGGCGGTCCATTCGGCCCAGGCGGTTTCGAGGAAGCTGACGTAGCGTTCGCTGTGGGCGTTGACGTAGCAGGTGCGCTCGAAGCTGCGCGGCACGATGATATCGCCCAGCCCGACGTGCCGGACGCGGTCACGCACGGTGTCGGCGCGGCTGGGTTGTTCGAATGAGGGCTTGAGCACACCGTCCTTGAGTTCGGTGCCGTGGTGCAAACGGTGGTCATCACTAAAAACAGTCAGCATTTGGGTACATCCGCCAGTAAAAGACAGGGTCTATTTTGTTCTGGCAGCGCAGGGCTTTCTTTGCTTTTACTTCTGGCACTGATAGCTTTATCGGGTGTTTTTACCCCTGCGATAGCCAAATATGAAAAATAAAACCAAGCAGGTCGTTCTTGACGACACCGATCTCGCCATCCTCGCCCTGCTGCAGGAAGACGCGAGTATTTCCAACGCCCAACTGAGCGAGCGCCTGGCCTTGAGCCTCACCCCCTGCTGGCGTCGGCGCAAACGCCTGGAGGAAGAAGGCGTGATCAAGGACTACCAGGCGAACCTGGATCGCAAGCTGCTCGGCCTGGACATCATGGCGTTTGTGCATGTGCGTTTTGCGATCCACACCGACCATGCGCCGGATGCGTTCGAGGCGGTGGTGAAGGAGCTTCCTCAGGTGCTGGCGTGCCACAAGATCACCGGCGATGCGGATTACCTGTTGCAGGTGCTGGCGGAGGATCTGGACAGCTACAGCGAATTTGTCGAAAGCGTGCTGCGACGGCAGCTGGGGATTGCGTCGATCCAGTCGAGCCTGGCGTTGCGCGAGGTGAAGGCGACGAGTCGGATGGCGATTCCGAAGCGCGATTGAACACGCAAAAAAAGAACTCGCCGACGGCAGGTAATGGCCAAACGCCTGCCCTCCATATGTGAAAAATTCGTTAACTAATTCTCCCCAAAGGCTTTTTCCGACAGGTTTAATCTGCCAAACTAATGCGAATAATTATCAACAGATTTATTATTCGCCAAGGACGGCACTTAGGGGAGAGTCCGTTCCATGTCTGTGCAACAACACGGCGGTAAAGGTTTTACACCCAGTCTGATCGCTTTGGCGGTGTGTCTCACCACTTCGCACGCGGCCTTCGCCGCCGACGCTGAAACGCCGACAACCACCTTGGAACTGGGTGCGACCCAGATTTCCGGCGAGCAGCAACTGGGCGAAACCACCGAGGGTACGCAGTCCTACACCACCGGCGCGATGAAAACCGCGACCAAACTGCCCCTCACCCTGCGTGAAACCCCACAGGCCGTCACCGTCATCACGCGCCAGCGCATGGATGACCAGGGGATGACCAGCATCAACGACGTGGTCAATGCCACGCCTGGGTTGTTCCTCAATTATTCCAGCGGCCCGGGCCGGCAGTCCTACACCTCACGCGGTTTCGACATCGACAACCTGATGTACGACGGCATCCCCAGCGGCTACAACGGCGTTTCTGTAGGCGCCCAGCCGAACCTGGCGATGTTCGACCGTGTCGAGGTCGTGCGTGGCGCCACCGGCCTGGTGACCGGCGCGGGCAACCCGTCGGCGGCCATCAACCTGGTCCGCAAGCGGCCGCTGGACGAACAGAAAGTCACCCTCACCGGCGCCGCCGGCAGCTGGGACGACTACCGTGGCGAGCTCGACGCCTCCAGCCCGCTCAATGACAGCGGCACCTGGCGCGGCCGGGTGGTCACCTCCTACCGCGACGCCAACAGCTTCATCGACAACGCCGAGTCCTATCACGGCCTGTTTTATGCCGTCACCGAAGCCGACCTGAGCGAAGACACCACCCTCACCCTCGGCTTCTCGAACCAGAAGGACAAGACCAACTACTTCTGGGGCTCGTCGATGATCGGCCAGGACGGCCATCACCTGGACCTGCCGCGCTCCTACAATCCCGGTACCGACTGGGAGAACAAGGACCAGGAAATCAACACGGTCTTCGCCGAACTGCGCCAGCGCCTGGCCTATGACTGGAAGCTTCAGGTCAACGCCAATTACGCCGAACAGAACGCGTTGTTTTCCGGTTCCTACCAGTCGCGCTGGGTCAACAACACCCTGGCGCGCACGGTCTACCAGGCCGCCTACGATGAAAACCAGGCCGGCGTCGACGCCTTTGCCAGCGGCCCGTTCCAGGCATTCGGGCGCACCCATGAACTGGTGGTGGGCGCCAGCCGACGCATCTACGACATGACCACCCACAACTACAGCCCCTACGACACCAACTGGCCCCTCACCGCAGGCAAACCGGACTTCGTCCACACCACGGACGACCGCGAGGTCACCACCCAGGACGGTGTCTACGTGACCACGCGCCTGAGCCTGGCGGACCCGTTGAAGCTGATTCTCGGCGGGCGCCTGGACTGGTATGACTACGATGCCCACGGCAGCAACGACGGCGACTATCACGTCACCCGCAACCTCACCCGCTACGCGGGGCTGATCTACGAGCTGGACGATCATCACTCGGTGTACGTCAGCTACAGCGACATCTTTACGCCGCAGAGTTCCAAGGACACGTCCGGTACCCCGGTCAAGCCGATTGTCGGCAAGAACTACGAGGTCGGCATCAAGGGCGAATACCTGGGTGGCGCGCTGAATGCGAGCGTGGCGCTGTTCCGTGTCGACCAGGAAAACCGCGCCACCCAGGTGACCGTGCAAAACTGCCCACAGACGGAGTGCTATGAAGCCTCCGGCGAGATTCGCAGCCAGGGGATCGACTTCGAACTGCAAGGCGCGCTGACCGAGAACTGGCAGGTCGGCGGTGGCTACACCTACGCGCGTACCCACACCATCAAGGATGAAGCCAACCCGCAGAAGGTCAACAAGCAGTACGACACGGACGTTCCGGAGCACCTGTTCAAGCTGACCACCCGCTACAACTTCCAGGGCCCGCTGGAGAAACTGCGCGTGGGCGGCAACATCTCCTGGCAAAGCCGCCTGTACAACGACGTCAAGCTGGCTGACGGCAGCACCTACCGCCTCCAACAGGGCGCCTACGCCGTCACCGACCTGATGGCCGGCTACAAGGTCAACGACCACCTCGACCTGCAGCTCAACGCCAACAACATCTTCGACCGCCGCTATTACTCCACCATCGCCAACTCCGTGAGCTATGGCGGCGACGCCTACGGCACCCCACGCAACATGATGCTGACGGCCAAGTACAGCTTCTGATCCACCTGGCGAACGGGGGGCAATGTGGGAGGGAGCTTGCTCCCTCCCACATTGCCCCCCGCTTGCCACCAGAAATGTGTTCTGCCCCCTCCGAACGCATTCGCGCTTAAAGTCCCCTCCCCCAAAGCCGATAAGCTTTTTGGTTTCCCTGCACCCGCAAAGTGCCTGAACGCGGGCCGTAGTGGCACGCCGCATGCTTTGATCCTTGCCAGACCACATGGAGTAAGAGTGAATGCCCGCACGCGCACGTTTCCTGGAGCACTACCGCAAGGCCGACCGCATCATGCTGGCATTGATCTGGCTGATGACGCTGTTCTCCGTCGGGCTTGCGTTCTGGCACGACACCCTGACCCAGGCGATTGTCGTGGGAGGAGGCACCAGCACGGTGCTCACCGCGCTCTACCGCGCCATCGGCGGCACACGGGTGATGCGTTGTGCACTGGGCGCGGGCTTGATGGTCATGGCGGCGCTGCACATCAATCAGGCCCAGGGCGTGATCGAAGCGCACTTCGGGATTTTCGCGCTGCTGGCGGTGCTGACGTTCTATCGAGACTGGCTGCCGATCCTGGTGGCCGCCCTGACGATTGCCGTGCACCACGTGGTGTTCCATGCGTTGCAGCATCAAGGCTTCCCGGTGTTCGTGATGGCACATCACGGCGGTTGGACCATGGTGTTTGTCCACGCCTTCTACGTAGTGATGGAAACCATCGCCCTGCTCTACCTCGCGGTAAACAGCCAGGCCGAGGCGGTGGAAAGCGAGGAAATGCTGGAAAAAATGCTCGCCGTCACCACCCAATTCACCGTGGACAGCGCCAAAGGTGAAGGCAAGGTGCACGTCTCTCTTGCCAAGCGCTTCGACCATTTCCTGCAACAAATCACCCACCTCATTGACGGCGTCGCCCGCGACTCCCACGGTCTCGGCCAACTCGGCCAGGAACTGGCCCACGCCAGCGGCACCCTGGAAAAAGGTGCTCGCCACCAACTGGCCGAAATCGCGCAAATGACCGACTCCATGCAGCGCATGGAAGACGCCATGGGCCACATTACGGTGCACGTCGAAGAAGCGGTTGAGCACGCGGGCGTCGCCAGCCAACAAATCCTGCGTGGCCAGGAAAGCGTCGGCCGCGCCCAACACGAAATCACCCAACTGGCCACACGCCTGGAAGGCACCAACCACACCGTGCAAGGCCTGGCGGTCCAGGCCGAACAAATCGGCTCGGTACTGGAAGTCATCAGCAGCATCGCCAACCAGACCAACCTCCTTGCCCTCAACGCCGCCATCGAAGCGGCCCGCGCCGGCGAACAAGGCCGCGGCTTCGCCGTCGTCGCCGACGAAGTACGCAGCCTGGCGCAACGCACCGCCGTTTCCACCCAGGAAATCAAAACCATCATCGAGGGCCTGCAGCAAGGCAGCCGCCAGGCCGTGGAAGCCATGCACGACAGCCGCCAGGGCGTGGAACGGTGTGTGGAGGACAGTCAGCTGGCAGTGGAAATGCTGCGGGCGGTGGGCAATGACATTACCCAGATCGATGCGCTGAATGGGCGGATTGTCTCCACCACACGCGAACAGACTTCGGCGAATCAGGAGATTGTCGGGCGCTTGCAATCGGTGCAGAGCATTGCGCAAAACACCGCTGACGACGTGGAGATGTTGGCCAGGAGCAGCGAGCAGCTGCCGCCGATTGCGGTGCGGTTGGATGCGTTGGGAAGGCGGTTTCACCCGTGATAATTTGGGGCTCGCCATCGGCCGGAAGCCATCACGGGTCTCGTCTTGGCGGCCCGGGCCGCCCCTGGTCCTGAGCGTTCGCTTAGTCTTGCTTGACCAGCTCGACCCTGCGGTTTTCAGCTTTGCCTGCCTCGGTGGCGTTGTCGGCCACCGGGTCAGCCTCGCCAAATCCGGCCGCAGATAACCTCGCCGCGTCGATGCCCTTGGCGGTGATGGCGGCCTCGACGGCCTTGGCGCGGCCGTATGACAGTGTCTTGTTGTGCGCGGGGTCACCGGTGTGATCGGTGTAGCCGTTAATGGCCAGTTTCAACGATGTATTTTGCTTGAGTAACAACAACACTTGCTCGATCTGTGGCTGTGAACCCGGAAGGATGCGGGTCTGGTCAGTCGCAAAGTTGATGTGCAATGCCACCTTGCCGGTTTTATCTATCTGCGCTTTCAGTTCACTGGCCGGCAACAGGCTGGCCGTTATTTGCAGCGGTTTGGTTTCGGCAATCAGCAGGCCGCCGCCGAACGCGTAGCTGCACAAATGAATCCAGATATCGCGGTCGGCGCGATGGATAACAAACACCTGCGCGGCGTTATTCCAAATGTCCCCCAGGCCACTGTTGTATTTGAGCGCGAAGTCCCGCGGCCATTCTTTGATCTTCTGGCCAGGGTCTTCCGGAATCCTGCCATCGAAGATCTTGCTGCCGCCCAACGAGGACACGACGGACTCGAGGTTGCGCTGCAATTCCAGGTCAGAGAACGCCTTGCCCTGCGCGGCGTCGATATGGGCTGACCAGACCTTGCCTTCTACTACTGCCAGGCGATCACCGGTCCAGAAGGGTACCTGATCAAAGTCGGAGACATCGGGCGCGGTGGCGATGACATATCCGTCGGGAAGGGCGATGTAGGGAAAGGCGCCCAACGGCACGTTCGACACCTCAAGGCTCGCGGCATCGAATACCGTGTTGTCTGCTCCCTGCTCGAATGACGAGGCTTGAACGCTAAGCCCCAGGGTGACGATTAAAACCAGGGTAGTCGCTGCTGTTTTTTTCAATAACGTCATGTTCTTCCCGCAAATCCTTAACACCCAGGGTGTGATAGTCGAGCGGATATAGGGTGCTGCTGTCGTGGCTGCTTATAAAACCGGGGCAATCGAGATAACTCAATAGCACAGCTGCCCTATTGCATCGCGCTTTAGCGCTGGATCACAGTTGTTCGCGCTCTAATAGGTCTTTTCTACACTATTCGACGCTGCCGATCGTATTGAACAGGGATGCTTTTTTTGAAACCTATAACCACCAGAAAAATTGAAATGAACGCTGCGCTGGCAATGGCCTTGATCTCGCTGTTAACCACCAGCGCTACCTGGACCGAGGCAGCCGTTGGTGCAACGGCCTCCTCGGCACCGTGTACCAATGAAGCGGATTTCCAGGCCGGCACCGTTGTGGAGTCTGAAAGTCGCGACAACACCTCTGCGGTAACCAATCGTAGTAAAACCGAAACGCTGGGCCATGAAGACTTCGCCGGGGCCAACCCGGTGGCGTCATTACACACCACGTTCATAAGCAATTCGCCGGTGTATTTAACGACCACCTTTGCGCAAATCAAGGACGGCCAGTTGATTCGCTATGGTGATCGGCACGGTGCCGGGCCTTCGTTGACTACGACCCTTTACACCCCTCCTCCCACCACGCCGCTGGATTTACAACCCGGGCAGACAGTCACCGTCAGTTACAAGAACCAGGTCGTCAGCGGCGGCACCACGCTTGAGTTTGGGGTATCAGAAAAGCTGACCTACCACGGCCGCGAGACGATCAAGACAGCACTCGGGACGTTCGAGACCTGTCGCTTCACCAATGAAATTTCCACTGGATCAACGTCCGGTCAACAACCGACCCAGAAGGTCGTGGTGCAGAATTGGTTTGCTGCCGAAGGGCCCTACCGTGGGCAATCAATCAGGTCGACCAGTCTCTCCGGAACGAATGGTGGACAGGAGCGGCTCGTTGAAGTGGTCAAGATGCGATATGAGACGCGAGCCAACTAGGTAGCTTTATGCCCAGGCGATGAGAAGGAGGATAGCACTGCCCTTCCTGGCAACGGGTTCAAGCACGCTGTTTGTGCCGCAATTGCATCGAGCAAAATGTACTTAATTGCTTAATGGCCTTTAGTAACTAGTACAGGTGTACTAGTTCAGCTGTTCTATATCATAAGTTGTATGAGTCGGACATGATCAAAGCGTGTTTTCATTGATCTGGACGGGTTGTGCTTGCTGATATGAGTTGCCGAATTGTGGTGGCGGACGAACACCCACTTTATCGAGAGGGCATGACAGGACTACTGGAGCGCTTAATACCTGAAGCAACGATAAAACAGGCAGGAAACCTGGAGGAAGTCTGGATTCTCCTGGAACGCTGGCAACCTGTCGCCATGCTGTTTATCGAAGTATATTTGCCAGGGCTTTGCTCCTTGAAAGAGCTTGCAAAACTGTGCGAGGAAAGAGGCACTACTGCAGTCGTTGTTGTTTCGACAGTCGATGACAGTGTGGTCATTACGCGAGTGATGGAGGCCGGCGCCAATGGTTTTATTGGCAAGAACATTTCAGCCGAAGAGGTACGTAACGCCATCAACGATATTCGTAACGGCCAAGTAGTGGTCAAATACGAACCGGCCGAATCACCATCATTTGAAAGTGATCACGCGATGGGCAAACTGACGTCGCGACAGCGGGAAGTCTGGCATTTGATCGCACAAGGTAAAACCAACAAGGAAATTGCCGCTGAACTGGAAATCTCTCCCTATACCGTGCGTATTCACGTGTCTTCGCTGATACGTGCCTTGAACGTACCCAATAGAGCAGTAGCCGCCGCGCGTTTCGCGGGGCGCTACACCTGCTAGTCCCTTGATGGATCTACGGGTAACTCGCACTGCACTTCATTGACTTGACCTGCTCAAGCAACACGTTGCGCAGTTCCGGCGGTCGCACCGGTTTGGCCAGTACCGAGATATTGAATGCGTGCAGTGATTGACGGATGCGCTCGATTTCGTGCCCGGTGATGACCAATGCCGGTATCTCTTGACCCCGGAACTCGCGTATTGCCGCGATACATTCGGACCCCGAGACCTTTGTGCCCAGGTCGAAGTCGGCAATGATGATGTCGCAATCGCTGGCCAGGGTATCCGCATCACTGTGGGTCTCGACGACGCAGCCCCATTTCTCCAGCAGGGCCTTGGTGGCCAGCAACACATTGGCGTCGTCTTCAATCAGGCATATCCGGAGTCCGTTCAGGCGCTCATGGGTGCTTTTCATCCGAGGCGCGATGACCTTTGGGGCGGCGTGTTTCAACCCGCTGATTGCCACCTGGGTGCCGCGCCCGGGCGTGGAGCGAATATGTACATCGACATTGAGCAATTGGCTGATGCGCTTGACGATGGACAAGCCCAATCCCAGGCCCTCGACATCCTTGTCGCGTGCGTGGCGTACCCGGTAAAACTCTTTGAATACGTCCGGCAGATGTTCGGCGGCGATACCGCAGCCCTTATCGTAAACCACCACGGCCAAGCCCTTTGGCTGGCGTCTGACACCGATCAGCACGGGCTCTCCCGATGCGTACTTGATCGCATTGGACACCAGGTTCTGCACCATGGTGGTCAACAGCCCCGCATTGACATTCACCCAGTGCTCGCAAGGGCGCAGGCGCAGTTCAATCCCGGCCCAGCGTGCGGCCTCGGTGTTCTGTTTGACAACCTCCTGCAGCAGTGCGCCCAGGTTCACCGGTTCCGCTTGCGGCTCCAGCTTCCCGTTGTCGAGGGTGTAGATATCCAGGATCGAACGGAACAGCTGAGAGACGGTGTGCAGCGAGCGGTCGATGTTGTCCACCAGGCGCAGTTCTTCGTCGCCCAGATTCGCGTCACGCAGGCACGCGGTGAACAGGCCGATGGAGTGGATGGGCTGGCGCAGGTCGTGGCTGGCCTGGGCGAGAAAGCGTGATTTCTCCTGATTGGCGGCGA